>Ga0209289_100005_pt1 | contig 206295 bp, 171 predicted proteins | sample GXS110809BmetaG_FD_184121 | JGI IMG/M metagenome (GOLD analysis project Ga0209289, IMG submission 184121) | Hot spring microbial communities from Gongxiaoshe hot spring, China to study Microbial Dark Matter (Phase II) - GXS 110809B (SPAdes)... ... | reverse complement strand
CTGCGCGATCTGGTGGCCATCAATTCGGTGAATCCGTCGCTCGTCCCCGACGGGGCGGGCGAGAAGGAGATCGCCGAGTTGGTCGCCATGACGCTTCGACGCCTCGGCCTGGATGTTGAAGTCTTGGAAGTCGTCCCCCACCGTCCGAATGTGGTCGCCGTCCTGGAGGGACGCGCGCCGGGTCCTTCCCTGATGTGGTGCGGACATCTGGATACAGTCGGCGTGGCGGGCATGAGCGCTCCGTTTGAGCCCCAGGAACGAGATGGACGCCTCTACGGACGTGGCGCGTTGGACATGAAGGGGGGATTAGCGGCGATGATCGGAGCAGCGCGCGCACTGGTGCAAAAAGGTGTCGTGCGGCGCGGCCGCGTGATCCTGGCTGCCGTCATTGACGAAGAGTATGCGAGCTTGGGCGCGGAAGCTTTAGTGCGGACGTGGACGGCGGATGCCGCTGTGATCTTAGAGCCGACCGATCTTCGGATCGGCGTCGCGCATAAGGGATTCGCGTGGATCGAAGTGGTGACCATGGGCATCGCGGCGCACGGGAGTCGTCCGCAAGAAGGCCGAGACGCCATCCTGCGCATGGGGCGCGTACTGCAGCGGTTGGAGGTACTCGATCGGCGACTGCAAGCACGGCCGCCGCATCCCTGGCTCGGGACAGCTTCTCTTCACGCTTCGCTCATTCGCGGCGGGCGTGAGCTGAGCACGTATCCCGATGAATGCGTTCTCCAAATGGAGCGGCGGACGCTCGCCGGAGAACCCCCGGGTACAGCATTACGCGAAGTGGAAGAACTCCTCGCCGATGCGCGACGCGAAGATGCGGAATTCATCGGTCACGCCCGGCTGCTCCTCGAACGCCCCCCCTATGAGATTCCTTCGGATCACGAACTGCCTCGCCAGCTCGGAGAGGCGCTGACGCGAATCGGCGGTTCGCCGAGCTACGTGGGATTGAGTTTCTGGACGGACGCCGCGATTCTCGGTCGGGCGGGCATCCCGACGGTGATCTTCGGCCCAGGAGGGGAAGGCCTTCACGGCTTAGAGGAGTACGTGCGCGTGGACGATGTCCTGGCGTGCGCGCGTGCTCTCATTGAACTGGCTGCTCTCGCCAATGCGTGATGAAGGCCTGGAGAAGGGTATGAGAGCCAGTGAGCCGTTTCTCGCTGAACGGCAGTGGGGAGCAGAAACGACGCGAAAACTTTGGAGCGAGTGCTGGAAGGAGCGCTCGCCTGAGCGCCTCCGGGGAGGCCTACGACAATGGTGGGGATGGGCCGACGGCGGATGAACCGCGCGCGTAGGGGGCGACTGATCTCCCGAATTCAAGGGGCTCTTTTCGCGGGGTCTCTCTTCATGGCGTAATATCCGGCGCGCGTTCGCGCCGTCAGGGGGCCGCGCTCTTTGTCGGGCGTGACTTCGACGCGGACCGTGCGCCAACTTCCATCTCGCTCGGGATTGCTCGGATAGTAGCCGATGGCGTATTGCGCGCGCAGCTCTCGCGCGATGGTGCTGGCGATGGCGTCCAACTCGTCGAGGCTCTGCGGGAAGAAGGCGCGCCCGCCGGATTCACGCGCCAGCTCTTCGAGGAGCTTGCGCGCCTTCTTCTCCTGACCGCTCAAGCGGCGGCTCTCAGTTTGCCGAAAAATGGCCGCTTCGCCGAGCCCTTCGGTGAAACCGATGGCGTAGACCTGCACGTCGGACTCGCGCAACCGCTCCAGCACTTGCTCTCGGGTGTAGTAACTGTTGCGTTCCTCGCCATCGGTGACGACGAAGATCGCCTTGCGCCGATGCTTACCGTATTTCTGCGCGTGCTCGACCGAGAGATAGATGGCGTCCAAGAGAGCCGTCTGCCCGCTCGCGATGAGGTTATCGAGAGCGTCGTGAATGAGGGAGGCGTCCCGCGTGAAGTCCTCCAGCAGCTCCGCCTCGCCTTTGAACTCGACCAGGAAATACTCGTCCTCGGGATGGCTTTGGCGCATGAGGCTTTTGGCGGCTGCGATGACCTTGCTGAGTTTGCGCCGCATGCTCCCGCTGGTGTCAAGCACCAAGCCGAGGCTCACCGGAGCCTCCTCCCGGCTGAAGAACGCGATCTCCTGGCGCACACCGTTCTCGTAGACGGCGAAGCGATCCTTCTCCAAATCGGCGACGACGTGATGGCGACGATCCACGACGGTGACGTCGAGGACGACCAGCTCGGCCGTCAAGGCGACGACGTCGCCGACCTCCTCGCTCCGCGATTGAGGCGCGCTCTTCTTCTGCTGCCTTTCGACCGGCGACGCCTGCTGTGGCCATATGACGATGGGCATGCCGAGCCATATCGCGAGCGCCCACAAAAGCGGGCGCTTCAGGCTGAAGCGGCAATGGCACGTCTGGTCGCGCATCTCACCCTCACTGCGGTTGCGTGGCATAGTACCCCTCGCGGGCCCGGACGGTCAGCCGCGGCAGTCCGCGCGGCGGATTGACGCGCACGCGAATCCGGCGCCACTCACCTTCGCGCGAGGCGTTCGTCGGATAGAATCCGAGGCTGTATTGATGGCGCAACTCCAAGGCGATGCGCGTGAGCACGTCATCGAGTTCAACGGGCGTATCCGGGAAGAAGGCTCGCCCTCCCGTGAGCGAGGTGATCTCTTCCAGAATGGAGCGACCGAGCGCCTCGTTCGAGGTGGCGCGCTCGTTCAATCCGAAGATGCCGATGGCGTAGATCTGCACGTCAGACTCCTTCACGAGGTCGCGCAACTGACCGTAGGTATAGCGCGAGGAGTTATCCTGTCCATCGCTGATGATGAGCAAGGCCTTGCGCGCATGCTTGCCTTGTCGCACCTTCTCTATCCCTAGATACGCGGCGTCGTAGAGCGCCGTGCGCCCCTGCGGCGCGATGAGCATCAACTTGGACATGATCGTCTCGGCGCTCGTGGTGAAGTCCTGGGCGAGCTGCACCTCGTGGTTGAAGGCGACGACGAAGAACTCATCATCGGGATGGCTGGTGTCCAAAAACCGTCGCAGAGCCGCGCGGGCGCGGGTGATCTTCTCGCGCATGCTGCCGGAGACGTCGAAGACGATGCCGATCGAGAGAGGGGCGTCTTCCTCGCTGAAGAAGACGATCTCTTGTTTGACCTTCTCATCGTAGACCTCGAAATGCTCCTTCCTGAGTCCGGTGACGAACCGATCGTAAGGGTCCATGACCGTGACCGGGACGATGACGAGGTTCGTGCCGAGCCGGACGGCCGGCGTTTGTTCGGGAGAAGCTCGCTGATCGGTGGAACTCGTTCCTTGAATGGGGGCCGTCTGCGCCGGGACGGGCGGAGCCATGAGCCAGAGGAGAAAACCGACCATAGCGGCACTCAGGGCGTTCATCTCTCTCCTCCGAATACCCTGCGGCCAATCTACATTGACCGGCCAAAGGGTATTTTAGCACTGATAGCCGCCGCTTGCTATCCGCACGCGATTTCCGGGGGCGGGAGCCACTACTGCTGCCAGAGATTCTCGAACCGCGTGAACTCCTTCACGAAGGCCACTTGAACGCTGCCCGTCGGCCCGTTGCGTTGTTTCCCGACGATGATCTCCGCGATCCCTTCGTTCTCCTCAGTCCGATTGTACATCTCCTCCCGATAGACGAAGAGCACCACATCGGCATCCTGTTCGAGCGACCCAGAGTCGCGCAGGTCCGAGAGCTGCGGTCGGTGGCTGGTTCGCGCCTCGGGCGCGCGCGAGAGCTGGCTCACGGCGATCAAAGGAACGTTCAAATCCTTGGCGATCTGCTTCAGCTCGCGGGAGATCGCCGAGACCTCCTGCTGCCGATTCTCGAAGCGCCCCCGCGTGGCCATCAGCTGCAGGTAATCCACAATGAGCAGGTCCAATCCTTTTTCGTGCTTGAGGCGTCGCGCCTTGGCGCGCAGCTCCAGCGCCGTCATCGCGGGCGTATCGTCAATGAAGATCTTGTACGTTGCCAGCCGTCCCAAGGCCTCTGCCAGACGCCCCCATTCTTCGCGGCTCAAGAATCCCCCGCGAAAACGGTGGAGATTGATCCGTGCGGCCGAGCAGAGTATGCGTTGCACGAGCTGCTCCTTGCTCATCTCGAGGCTGGCGATCCCGACGACGTATCCGGCGGCGGCGACGTTTTGGGCGATCGAGAGCGCGAAACCCGTCTTCCCCGAGGAGGGTCGCCCAGCGACGATGATCATATCGCCGGGTTGAAGCCCCGAGGTCATCTCATCCAAATCGGTGAATCCCGTCGGCAGCCCCGTGAGCATGTGCGGCCGACCCGCCATCTGCTCGACGTGCAGAAGCTGTGCGCGCGCGATCTCCCCGATGCCGACAAAGCCGCGCGTCATGCGCTCCTCGGCGATGCGCAGGATCGTCGCTTGGGCGCGATCTAAGACCTCTTCGGGGTCTTCCGGAGCAGCCAAACATTCGGTGATGATCTGATTGGCTGCGCGAATCAACTTCCGCAAGAGCGACTTCTCGCGAACGATGCGGACGTAGTGCTCGATATTCTGAAGCTGCGGCAGACCGTCCATCAATCGGGCGATGGCCGCGGCTCCCCCCACCTGCTCCAATTCGCCCGAGGCCGCCAGCTCCTCCCTGAGCGTGATCGGATCCACAGGACGCCCCTTCTCGTAGAGCGCGATCATCTTCTCGAAGATGCGCCGATGGGCATCCATGTAAAAATCCTCGCGATCCAAGTGGGCCAGGACGTGATGCAGCGCCGAATTATCGAGCAAGATGAGGCCGAGGATCGAACGTTCCGTCTCAACCGCATGGGGCAATCCGACCGCCGAATCTTCGTAGACGCCCGACATGACTCCCCTCCGCCGAAAGAGGGATTATAGCGCGCCGCTACCTGGCGCAAAAGGCTCTCTCGGTGGACAAGCGCGGCGCTTTCACCGTATGATTATACGTCGCGCGTGCCGGAAGGCCCACATGAGATGATGCCGATATGAGGCCAGCGATCATCAGCGTCTCGCCGCCGGCGGGCGTTGACGGCGGAGAGGTGATCATCACGTGCCGGGATCTGGATACGAGTCGCTTCGGCCGTTTCCGCGTTCTCTTCGGGAACGTGGCCGGCCGCATCGTCGGAGCCTCGCCGCATCGAGTGACGGTCGCCGTTCCCGGCGAAGCTGGACGAGAACCACAGCCGGTGCCGCTGGTGATTGAGGTCAACGGCGAGCGCAGTCCGAGCGTCCCCTTCCTGGTCGGCCGCTTGATCGCCACCGAATTGCATCCGGTGACCAATCCCGCCTACGACGTCGAGAGCGGCTACATCTATGTCACCTATAGCGGCAGCCGAGGACAAAAGGTTCCGTGCTCGATCTACCGCATCTCGCCCCTTGGAGAGAAGAGTGAGTTCCTGCACGACATCATGAACGCGACGGCCATCGCCTTCGATCGTGAGGGGACGATGTTCGTGACGAGCCGCTACGACGGCACCGTCTATCGGATCTCGCCCTTCAAAGAAGCGGAGCCGTTCGCCCGCGATCTGGGGATTGCGACGGGCTTGGCGTTCGATCGCGAGGGGCGCATGTTCGTCGGAGATCGCAGCGGGACAATCTTCGCCGTGAACGAGATCGGGGAAGCGACGCCTTTTGCGGAGCTGGAGCCGAGCGTCTCGGCCTATCATCTGGCCTTCGGTCCCGACGGGCATCTGTACGTGACGGGACCGACGGCCTCCAGCAATGAGTCCATTTATCGGATCTCTCCCGATGGCGAGGTGGGCTTCTTCTTCACGGGACTCGGACGACCGCAAGGGCTCGCCTTCGACGTGGAAGGGAATCTCTACGTGGCTGCCAGTTGGCGCGGGCGCCGTGGCATCGTCAAGATCACCCCGCGCGGCGAAGCGGACCTCTTCGTCGCGGGGAAGACGCTCGTCGGCTTGGCCTTCGACGATGCCGGCAATATGATCCTGGCGAGCACGCAGGGGGAGCTGTACATGCTTCCTCTCGGCATTCGGGGATACCTGCTCGAGCTGTGGTGAGCAGGTCCTGGAAAGGAGCGAGCGGCCTTGATCGAACGGAGCATCGGCGATTTCATCCTCTGGTTCGTCGTCTTCCTCTTCTCCCTCTCGCTGCATGAAGCAGCGCACGCGTGGACGGCGAACCGATTCGGGGATTACACGGCATATTATCTGGGGAGGGTGACGCTCAACCCGGCCGCCCACGTGGACGTGTTCGGCACGATCCTGTTCCCGATCTTCAGCTTCTTCTCGGGCGTGCCGCTGATCGGATGGGCGAAGCCGGTCCCGGTGAACCCTCTGCATCTGCGCGAGACGCGAAAGCACCATATCCTTGTCTCGCTGGCCGGTCCCGGGAGCAATCTGCTTTTGGCCGGCACCTTTTTAGGGCTCATCCTGCTGCTCGGCATGAATTGGGAGGCGACGGCGCGAAGCTTAGGGGGCTTGTTCACTCCCTTGGGGAAGATGCTCCTCATCGGCGTGATGCTGAATGTCGCGCTGGCGGTCTTCAACCTCATCCCGATCCCGCCGCTGGATGGGCATTGGGTCCTCTATCATCTGCTGCCGGAGAGCGCGGCCGACGTGTTCGATCAGATCCGCCCCTTGGGCATCTTCTTGCTCTACGGCTTGATGCTCCTGGGCGTCCTGCGCCTGGTCTTCGCTCCCGTCTTTTGGCTGGTCATGAACATCCGACCGGTGACCGAACTCTATCTCCTCGTCCAATGAAGGAGGTCATATGCCGCGCGTGGTGAGCGGAATGCGACCGACGGGCAAGCTGCATCTCGGTCATCTGGAAGGCGCCTTGAAGAATTGGACGCAGCTTCAGCACGAGTACGAGTGCTTCTTCTTCGTCGCCGATTGGCATGCGCTCACGACGGATTATGCCGATCCATCGCAGATTCGTCCGAACACGCTGCTCATGGTTGGGGATTGGCTGGCGGCGGGGCTCGACCCGAACCGCGCGACGCTCTTTGTGCAATCGCTCGTGCCCGAGCATGCGGAGCTGCATCTGTTGCTCTCCTGCGTGACGCCGCTCGGATGGCTCGAGCGCGTTCCGACCTATAAGGAGCAGCGGGAGAACATCCGGGAAAAGGACCTGGGGAACTACGCCTTCCTCGGCTACCCGGTCTTGCAAGCTGCCGACATCTTGATCTACCAAGCCCATTTCGTCCCGGTCGGGGAAGATCAGGTGCCGCACATTGAGTTGACGCGCGAGATCGCCCGGCGGTTCAACAAGCTCTACGGAGAGGTCTTCCCAGAGCCGCAGGCGCTCTTGACGCACGCTCCGCGACTTCCCGGCACCGATGGCCGGAAGATGAGCAAAAGCTACGGCAACGACATCCGCCTGACCGACCCGCCTGAGCTGATGTGGGAGAAGCTGCGGACGATGGTGACCGATCCGGCCCGCGTGCGTCGCACCGATCCGGGGAATCCGGACGTCTGCCCGGTCTACGCGCTGCATCGCGTCTTCAGCCCGCCGGAGCATCAGGCGCACGTAAACGTGGAGTGCCGTCGGGCCGGCATCGGTTGCGTGGACTGCAAGCGCATCCTTTACGAGAACCTCCGCGAGCGACTCGCTCCGATCGCCGAGAAGAGCGCGTATTACGAGAGTCACTCCGAAGAGGTGCGAGAGCTTCTGGTCGAAGGTTCGCGTCGCGCCCGCCAACATGCGGCCGAGACGATGGCGCGCGTTCGCGCGGCCATGCAGATGACCGTATAGGAGAGGACCGTGCGCGCGGACGACTGGCTTGATCGTCCCGAAGAGATCCCCCCTCGGGAATCGGAGCGCGACGGGGAGCCGCTTCCTCGCTACACGGTCAAGCTCGACGTCTTCGAGGGTCCGCTCGATCTGCTCCTGCATCTCATCAAGAAGGAGCAGGTGAGCATCTACGACATCCCCATCGCGCGCATCACCGAGCAATATCTCGAATACCTCCGTCACATGGAGGAGCTGGATCTGACGATCGCCAGCGAATATCTGGTCATGGCGGCGACGCTCATCTACATCAAGTCGAAGATGCTGCTGCCGCGAGATTCGGCGCAAGCCGCGGAAGCAGAGGAGGAAGAGGATCCCCGTCGAGAACTCGTCCAACGCTTGCTCGAATATCAGAGGTACAAGACGGCCGCCGAACTCCTCTGGTCGAAGGCCGAGCGAGAGCAGGCCGTCTTCACGCGCGGCCGCCTGGAGACCGATGACGCGAATCCGGAGGTGAACGCCACGCTGTTCGATCTCTTCTGCGCCTTCCAGCGTGCCATGGAACGGCTCAAGGAGCGGCGGGAGCTGACCCTCGCTCGCGAGGAGATCACGATGGCCGAGAAGATCGCGGAGCTGCGGGCCTTGCTCGAACGAGAGGAGCGCCTGGACATCACGGCGCTCTTTGAGGCCGCGCGCTCGCGGCGCGAGCTTTTGATCCTCTTCCTCGCCGTGCTAGAATTGGTACGGGTTGCCGTCATTCGACTGGTGCAGACGGAGCGGTTCGGTCGCCTCCTGGCTCTGCGAGTGCGCGCTTCGGCAGAGATCGCAATGTGAGCCGCTGGAACCTCGCGCGAGGGGGATGGCCATCGAGAGATGACCATGACGATCGAGGAGCTCAAGCCGATCCTCGAAGCTTTGATCTTCGTCGCTTCGGAGCCGATCACCGAGGAGGAGTTGGCGCAGATCCTCCCGGAAGTGGATCGGGCAAATCTCGACGCGGCCCTGGAGGCGCTGCGGCAGGAGTACGAGGCCAACGGGCGCGGATTGGAGCTGCGGCGCATCGCCGGGGGGTATCGGATTAGCACGCGCCCGGAATATCACGACTACATCCGGCGGTATTTGAAGACGCGGCCCTCGGCCCGCCTCTCGATGGCCGCGCTGGAGACGCTGGCCGTCATCGCCTACAAGCAACCGATCACGCTGCCGGAGATCCAAGAGATCCGCGGCGTCAACTCCGCGCGCGCCGTGAAGACGTTGCTGGAGAAGCGCCTCATCGAACCGAAGGGGCGAAAGCCGGTCGTCGGCCGCCCGATCCTGTATGGAACTTCACGGGAGTTCCTCATCCAATTCGGCCTGAATGATCTGAGCGAGCTGCCGACGATCGAGGACTTCGAGGAGCTGGGATCGGGGGGCTCATGAACGGCCATGGAAGTGCGGTTGCAGAAGTTGATCGCCGAAGCGGGGATCGCCTCTCGGCGAAAGGCCGAGGAGTTGATCCGCATGGGGCTGGTGACCGTCAACGGGCAAGTCGTCACGAAACTGGGGGCGAAGGCTGATCCCGAGCGCGATCACATCAAGGTTCGGGGGAAGCTGATCAATCCCCTTCTGCATTCGCGGAAGAAGGTCTACATCTTGCTCAACAAACCGAAGGGGTATCTGTCGAGCCTCTTCGATCCGCAGGGGCGACCGTTGGTGACGAAGCTTTTGCCCCCGCTTCCACCGCGCGTGCATCCGGTGGGACGGTTGGACTTCAACACGGAGGGGTTGCTGCTGCTGACGAACGATGGGGAATTCACCTATCTCATCACCTCGGCGAAGTTCCGGATCCCAAAGGTCTATCACGTGAAGGTCAAGGGCATCCCGGACGAGAAGGCCATCGAACGATTGCGGCGCGGCGTGGTCATTGACGGCAAGCGCACCGCGCCGTGCGAGATCGTCGAGATCGAACGCACGCGGACGAACGCCTGGTATGCCGTGACGCTCTATCAGGGGATCAACCGTCAGATTCGCAAGATGTTCGACCTGATCGGCCACTCCGTCCTCAAGCTGCGGCGCGTGGCCATCGGGTTCCTCACCGATGAGGGGTTGAAGCCGGGCATGTGGCGATACCTCACGCCCGAAGAAGTGCGGCGCTTCTTCGCCGTGCGCGAGGGGAAGACGATCCCCCCGGTCGTCCCCTTGAAGGTGCGACGGACAGAAAGGTGACCTATGACGGAACGCTTGCGTCGGAGCGATCCCTCGTCGATGCCGTTTGCGCATGAACCGGGGCAGGGCGCTCAGCTGCGAACATTACGCCAGCGGGTGGAAGAGCTGCGCGCGTTAGAAGCCCGCTTGCGTCTGGGCGGCGGGCCGGAGAAGATCGCTCGCCAGCATCGGCAGGGCAAGCTGACGGCCCGCGAGCGGATCGAACGCTTGCTGGATCCGGGCACCGACTTTTTGGAGATCGGGCTTTTGGTCGCCTATGACCAGTATGAAGGGGAAGCGCCTGCGGCTGGCGTCGTCACCGGCATTGGGATGATCCATGGCCGTCCGGTTGTCCTCGTCGCCAATGACGCGACGGTCAAAGCTGGTGCGTGGTGGCCGGAGACGATCAAGAAGATCCTGCGCATGCAAGAGATCGCCATGCGCAATCGCGTCCCGATCGTGTACTTGGTGGACTCGGCGGGCGTCAATCTCCCCTATCAGAGCGGTGTCTTCCCCGGACAATATGGAGCCGGGCGCATCTTCTACTACAACTCGATCATGCGTCGGTATCTGAAGGTCCCGCAGATCGCCGCCGTCATGGGACCCTGTATCGCCGGGGGCGCGTACTTGCCCGCCTTGAGCGACGTGATCCTCATGGTCGAGAAGACCTCGTTCATGGGGCTCGGCGGGCCGAATCTGGTCAAGGGCGCGACCGGTCAGACCGTGGATAGCGAGACGTTGGGCGGCGCGTGGACGCATAATGCATTGAGCGGCGTCGCACACTATCGCACCAAAGACGACGAATCCTGCCTGGCGAAGATTCGCGATCTGGTGGCGCTGTTGCCTTCCCCACCGCCTCCCCGGCTGCCGATCGCCGAGCCGCGTCCCCCACTTCATCCTCCGGAGGAGATTTACGACATCTTACCAGCCGACCACCGCCAAGCCTACGACATGTATCAGATTCTCGTGCGCTTGTTCGATGCCGGGGAGATCACAGAATTTCAAGCCGATTACGCGCGCGAGATGATCTGCGGATATGCCCGCATCGAGGGCATCCCCGTTGGCTTTTTGGCCAATCAGCGCGGACTCATCAAGAACCCGAAGGGGGGGCCGCCGCGCCTGGGTGGCATCATCTATACCGAAAGTGCGGAGAAGTCGGCCTATTTCATCGAGACGTGCAATCGCGAGGGTCTGCCCATCCTCTTCATCCAGGACGTCTCCGGATTCATGGTCGGGCCCGAGGCCGAACAGAGTGGGATCATCCGCGCCGGAGCACGCATGGTTGAAGCCATGGCGACGGCGACCGTCCCTCGTTTGGTCCTCACCATCAATCACGCGAGCGGAGCCGGATATTATGCGATGGCCGGTCAAGGCTTTGATCCCAACTTCATCTTTACTTGGCCCACAGGGCGCATGGGCGTAATGGAGGGCGATACCGCCATCTACGCCGTGCTCGGTCCGCAGTTGGAGAAGGCGAAGGAGACCGGACAGATGAGCGACGAGCTGCGCGCGGCCGTCGAACGCATGCATGCCGAGTACGAACACACGCTCGATGCGCGGTTCGCTGCCGCGCGTGGCTTCGTGGACGCCATCATCGCGCCGGAGGAGACGCGCCGCGTCCTCGCCCTGGCCTTGCGCGTGACGCTGCACAATCCCGGCCCGCACATTGGGCCCTTCCATATCCCCTCACTGGAGTGACGCGCATACCATGCATGACGATTTCGAGCATCGGCTCCCTGAGGGCAAGCCCTTCGACGCCGTCGGCTTCGGTCTGAACGCCGTGGATTATTTGATCACCGTCCCGCAGTATCCGGCGTTCAATACGAAGGTGCAACTGCGCGAACACGTCGTGCGTCCGGGCGGACAAGTGGCTACGGCGATGGTCGCCTTGGCGCGATTGGGCTGCCGCACGCGATATATCGGGAAGGTCGGCGATGATGAGTTCGGACGGCTGCAGCTGCATTCGCTCGCCGAGGCCGGCGTGGAGCACTCTCAGGTGAAGATCGTCCCAGGCGCCACGAGTCAACTGGCCTTCATCCTCATTGATGAACGGAGCGGCGAACGGACGATCATCTGGGGGCGCGATCCCCGCCTGGTCATGAGCCCGGACGAGTTGAACCGCGAAGCGATCACCTCAGGGCGCGTCCTTCACCTGGATGGCCACGATGTTGCCGCCGCCGTTCAAGCCGCTCGCTGGGCTCGCGAGGATGGCATCCCCGTCGTCATTGACCTGGACACCTTCTATCCGGATGTCGAGGAATTGCTGCCGCTTGTGGATTATCTCATCACGTCGGCCGAATTCCCGAAGCGGTTCCTGGGGATCACCGAGCCGGAAGAAGCCCTGCGCACGCTCAAGCAACGGTACAAAAATCATTTCGTGGCCATCACGCTCGGCGATCAGGGTGCCATCGCTTACTACCACGGCGTCTTCATCCACTCGCCGGCCTTTCGCGTCCCGTGTCGGGATACGACGGGTGCGGGGGATGCCTTCCGCGGTGGCTTCATCTACGGGCTCCTGAAGGGCATGAGCGTCACCGAGACGCTGCGCTTCGCCAACGCCGTCGCCGGATTGAACTGTCGGGGCGTGGGTGCTCGTGGCGGTCTACCAACGCTCGCGGAGGTCGAAGAGCTGCTCCGCACGCAGTGACCGAGTGCGCGCTTTTGAAGCGGCGACCGAAACGATGGGAAGCGATGCCATTCGCCTCGCCTTGATCTCGCCGGAGTTCCCCGCTCCGCCGACCAGCGGAGGGAAGAAGCGGACGTTTCATCTGCTCGAGGCCCTCGCTCGCCTCGGCATGGTGGACTTGATCACGTTCTCCGAGTGCCCGGAGGCCGAAGCGTCGCGACTTGTGCAGGCGATGTGTCGATACGTGCACATCGTTCGCCTGCCTGAGCACCCGCGACGACTCCTCCCCTTCCTCGCTCGGAATCTCCGACGCGTCGCGCAAGGGGTCAATCCCTTGATCGATCGCTTCTCCGAAGCCTCCGTGCGCGCGGCCGTGGAGCGCAGCCTCCACCACGAGACCTATGACATCGTCGTCCTGGAACATTCCTGGATCGCGCATTATATCCCGCTGGTGCGGGAGATGCAGCCGCGAGCTCGGATCATCCTCGATTGTCACAATATCGAATCCGATCTCTGGCGCCAGTATTACGAGCATCCGCCGAAGTTCTGGCACAAGCCGGCGGCCTATCGCTTCTGGCGCTCGGCGCTTGAGCAGGAGCGGACGTATCTGCGGCTCGCCGATCTGGTCTGGGTCGTCTCTGAGACCGATGCCGAGCGCGCTCGCGCTCTCGCGCCATCGGCTCGCGTTCAGGTGATCCCGAATGGGACGATCCCCCTCCCAAGAGAAGCCCTCTCTGAGAACGCGACCGGACCTCCGATCCTCGGTTTCCTCGGCTCCTTGAACTATCCCCCGAATGAGAGCGGGATGCGGTTCTTCCTGGATCGCATCTGGCCCGCGATTCGAGAGGCCGTGCCGGACGTGCGCCTGATGGTCATCGGGCGACCGAGCACCTGGCTGTTGCGGCGCGCGCGCGCCGATGCGCATCTGCTCGTAGTCGGCGAGGTATCGGACATCACCCCATGCCTTCGACAATGGGCGCTCATGGTCGTCCCCTTGCTCCACGGAGGGGGGACGCGGATGAAAATCCTCGATGCGTGGGCTCATGGGATCGCCGTCGTCTCCACGAGCAAAGGGGCTGAGGGGATTCGCGCCGCGCACGGCGAAGAGGTGTGGATCGCCGATGCTCCGAACGAGTTCGCACAGGCCGTCATCCATCTGCTGCGCGACACGGCCGCACGTCAACGGCTGGCCCGCGGTGGATACGAGCGCGCCCGACGCGAGTATAGCTGGGAGACCATCGCCGAACGCGCGCGCCATCAGATCACTGCGCTCCTCACCGAGAACGACGTTTCGCCTTTGAGGAAGCAGCCCGACGCTGGCGAGCCTCAGACGCCTCGCGCCGACGCTCGCCCTCCGAAGGCGCCGACCTCCGACGTAAGGGGATCGGAGCCGATTCGTGGATGACGTACGAGCAACAGGTCCCCCCGCTAGCGATGTGATTGATACGCGTCACTTCGACGCCGAGCAGTTCCCGAAGGAAGGCCAACTCCGTCTGACACGGTTGCGGATAGACGCGCGCGACGTGATAGAGGGCGCAGTTGTGCTCGGTGAGCACGTACCCTCTCTCCGTCTTCTGCCAACGCGCCATGTAGCCGTTCTCGCTCATGATGCGCGCGATCTCGGCCACGCGCTCTTCGAGCGTCTTCCCCTCAAGGCGCGGCGCATACGTGGCGATCAATCGTTCCTTGCGGTGCTCGAACAGCTCGTCCACACGCCCCATCCCTTCACGGGCGGCGAGGCATTCGAGCAGGTTCAGGACGAGCTGATGATACCCTTTCGGGAAGAGCGCCTCCGCCTCTTCCGTGAGCTTATAGACGTAGGTCGGGCGCCCCATCGGACGACGCTCGATCTCAATCCGCACCAGATCGGCGTTCTCCAAAGCCAGCAAATGGCGCCGCACGCCCATCGGCGTGATGTTCAATGCCGCCGCCATCTCCTCGACCGTCGCGCGGCCGCGCCGCTTGAGCAGATCGAGGATTTGACGCCGCGTCGAATCCCGGACCCATTTGTCCGTTTGCATCTCATTGATCTCGCGCAACTCGAGCGTCATCGTCCCCCTCTCGAAGGCCCATCGCTCACTACGAGCGCGGTACACGCAAGGCGCGATCCCCATCCCGCAAGGCCTGGGGTGCCGTTTGAGGCGCTCGTTCTTCTTCCGATCTGCACGGCTTCATTATAGGTCAACTCCGTTCGCTCCTTCCACCACGCGGCGTCCCGGTCGCTCGCCCCCACATCCACAGGACGACGATGAGCAAGAGCGCGCCTCCGAGATCTATTCCCCAATCGCGGAGCGAACCGGTCCGCATCGTCGAGAGGCTCTGCCGATATTCATCCACAGCAGCCACGACGGCGACCAACAGCAGCGTGCGCCCGACGTCGCGAGCACCTTCGATGCCCAATCGTCCGCTCCAGGCGCGGATGAAGAGCGCCGCCAGGATCGCGTACTCGACCGCATGAGCGAGCTTGCGGATCCCCAGATGAAGCGCATCGAGCACCTCGGGATCAGCCGCAGGGAGCATCCAGCGCAACAGCGGCAACAATAGGCGCGATGTCTGCGTCGCCGCAAATGCCTCCGACGAAAAGCCCAACACCACGCCAGTCCACAACAGTGCGGGGAGCCATCGAACGGCGAAGACCCGAAGGGCAGAATCCTTCCGCGAAGCGGGCTCCCGCGATGGCTTTCGAGCGCGTGGCGCTCGCTCCTCAGCAGCGATCGCCGAACCTTTCGACATAGCGCGCTCTCGCCTCCGGCTCATGAGGACCTCCGTCGTCTCGGCTCCGGCAAGCCCACGAGGACGAATTCCACCAAACGATGATCCACATCCACGCGCGCGACGCGCACGCGGACGATATCTCCCAAGCGGAACTGTCGCCGCCGATGCCTTCCAATGAGCGCGTGCCGCTGCGGGTCGAAGACATACCAATCGTCCGTGAGCGTCGAGATATGCACCAAGCCCTCCACGAAGACGTCTTCCAGCTCCACGTAAAACCCATAGTCCTTCACGCCGACGATGAGTCCTTCGTACTCTTGACCAATGCGTTCGGCCATGAAGCGGGCGCGCTTCCAGGCGATGACCTCGCGTTCGGCCTCATCGGCCAGCCGCTCGCGCTCGGTGCAATGCTCGGCGATTCGCTCCAAGGTCTTGGTCCCCCTCACTCGAGGCGCGGATCGCGGCCGGCGAAGGAGGCGGCGCAGCGCGCGATGGACGATCACATCCGGATAGCGGCGGATGGGCGACGTGAAGTGCGTATAACATTCTAGCGCCAGTCCGAAATGGCCTCGATTCACCGTCGTGTAGACGGCCGGTCGGAACGAGCGTAAGAGCAGGAGCGAAAGGACACCGCCTTCACGCCGACCGGCGAATTGACGGACGAGCTGTTGAAAATCCCGCGCTTCGCGAAGGCCACGGCGCGGGATCGAGAACCCAAGTGCTCTCACCAAGGCTAGGAATTCCCTCACGCGCTCTTCCTCCGGAGGCTCGTGCACGCGATAGATCATCGGCACGTTGCGCTCGGTGAGGTGCCGCGCGACCGTCTCATTCGCTAGGATCATGAACTCCTCGATCATGCGATGCGCGAGGTTTCGCTCCGCGCGCACGATCCCGCCGATTCGCCCTTCGTCGTCGAAGAGCACGACCGGCTCCGGGAGATCGAAGTCGATGGCTCCGCGCTCCTGACGTCGCGCGATGAGGATTGGCGCGAGTTCGGCCATCGCCCTCAGCGCGCCGAGAAGACGTGGGAGGAGGTCTTCATCGAGCATGGAGACGACGCCCGAAAGGGATCGGGCGCGTCCGGCGAGCGCCTCGTTGACGAAGGTATAGGTCAACCGGGCTCGACTCCGAATTACGCTCTCGCATAACTCGTAGGCGAGAAGCTCCCCACGCCGATCGAGCTTCATCAGGACGGAGAGCGCGAGGCGATCCACTCCAGGCTTGAGCGAGCAGAGGTCCTCCGAGAGCGCCTCCGGTAGCATCGGCAGGACGCGCTCCGGGAAATACACGGATGTGCCGCGCTCATACGCCTCCGCATCGAGCGCGCTCCCCTCCAGCACGTAATGGCTCACGTCGGCGATGTGAACGCCTAACACATACGAGCCGTCCGGCAGACGCTCGATGCTCACCGCATCGTCGAAATCGCGGGCGGATTCGCCATCAATGGTCACAGTCAGCCATCCGCGGAGATCCCGCCGCTTATGCGCATCCCCCTCGATGGGAAGCAGCGCAGCGGCTTCGCGCCGCGCCGCCTCCGAGAAGCGAACGGGCAACCGATACTTGTGGATGACGATCTCCTCATCCAGCCCAGGATCGCCATCTCGACCGAGGACTTCGATGACCCGTCCAACCGGTGGATGATGCGCTGCAGAAGGACGAAGCAGTTCGACGACGACGATCTGCCCCTCTTCGGCGTCCAAGGAATCCTCCGGCGCCACTTCGATCTCGTACGGGAATCGTTCATCCAAGGGGATGACGTACCCCACGTAGGGGGTTCGCATGAAGCGGCCGACCACAAGCACATGAACGCGCTCGAGCACTCTCTCGACCCGCCCTTCCCACACCCCTTCGGATGCCCCCTTTGAACTTCTCCCGAGGACACGCACGAGCACACGATCTCCATGCCCGGCCGTCCCCACCTGCGACTCGCGCACGCGAACCTCTCCGTACTTCCGTTGGGCGATCTCCCCCTCCGGCGTCACGAGGCTCAATCCACGCCGCGGCCGCTTCAACGTCCCGACCACAAAGGCGACGTGCGGGACGCGAACGTACCGCCGTCCTCGCCGACGAAGCACACCCAACGCCACCAATTCCCGCACGAGGCGGACGATCTCGCGCTTCCGGGCCATGGGAAAGCTCGCGGAGAGCCGTCGTACCAGCTCGCTGAGCGTCCACCCGCGCGTGGCCCGTGGCGAGCGCCCCACTGTGGAGGACGCGCTTTCCAACAACTCAAACGCCGCTGCGTAAAGCCGCCACATCATCCCCGAGGCTCCAAGCGTCGGAAGAACCAAGGTTTAGTCTGACAGATCTCCCAAGTCCCGGTAAAGCCGATCGAGGGCCTCCACGCCGACAGGTCGGCCAAAGAGGGCATGTCCTTGAGACGGCGCCGCTTAGCCAAGACCACAATATCTTGTGATCTTTTCTCTTGACAAGCCAGCATATTGTGCATACACTAGGGGCCGTCACGCTGGTGAGCGGTTCGACCGGCGTCGCCGCAGCCAAAGAGAGCGCGTGAAATCAAGAGGGGGCTTTTTCCCGTGAGAGCCCCGGAGTCGGAGGTGAGGGCGAGGGAGCCCTCGGGCGCGCCAGGTGGCCGCGGTGCGAAGATACGCTCAACGTAAGGAGGACGACCTATGCAGAAGCGAGAAGAGATCAGTCCTGTGTCCTTCGGCGATCGTGCTCTGATCCAACGGTTCTTCACGCGTCCGGGCATACATCCTTTCGACGAAGTCCCGTGGGAGCGACGGACGGCGCGTATCCTCGGCAGCGATGGCTCGGTCGTCTTCGAACAAACGGATGTGGAATTCCCGGCCTTCTGGTCGCAGCTGGCGACCGACATCGTCGCGCAGAAATATTTTCGCGGACGGCTCGGCTCCCCCGAGCGAGAGTCCAGCGTACGCCAATTGATTGGACGCGTCGTCAACACGCTCACAGAATGGGGGATCAAAGGCGGCTATTTCACCGCTCTTGAGATTGCCGAGACCTTCCGCGCTGAGCTGACCTATCTCCTGTTGCATCAAATGGCCTCGTTCAATAGCCCCGTGTGGTTCAACGTGGGCGTCGAGCCTCATCCGCAATGCTCGGCCTGCTTCATCCTTTCCATTGAGGACAGCATGGATTCCATCCTGGAGTGGTACAAGACCGAGGGCAAGATCTTCCAAGGCGGATCGGGATCGGGGATCAATCTCTCGAAGCTCCGCTCCTCGAAGGAGTACCTCTCCAAAGGGGGGAGGGCGTCGGGCCCCGTCTCCTTCATGCGCGGTGCGGACGCTATCGCCGGGACGATCAAAAGTGGGGGGAAGACGCGGCGCGCGGCCAAGATGGTCGTGCTCAATGTGGATCACCCCGACATCCTCGAATTCATCTGGTGCAAGGCGAAGGAAGAGCGGAAGGCCTACGCGCTCGCTGAAGCGGGATACGACATGTCTTCCCTCGATTCCGAAGGTTGGATCTCGATCCAGTATCAGAACGCCAACAACTCCGTCCGCGTGACGGACGAGTTCATGCGCGCGGTGCTCGAGGATCGCGAATGGCCGTTGCGCGCCGTCACGACCGGAGAAGTCGTGGAGGTGCTGCGCGCGCGTGAGATCCTGCACCAGATCGCGCAAGCGGCTTGGGAGTGCGGCGATCCGGGAATGCAGTTCGATACGACGATCAATGACTGGCACACCTGTCCGAACAGCGGGCGAATCAATGCCAGTAACCCGTGCTCGGAGTACATGCACTTGGACGACAGCGCCTGTAACTTAGCCTCGCTCAACCTGATGAGATTCCTCCGCCCGGATGGCGAGTTCGATATCGAGGCATTTCGGCACGCCGTTTCGGTCATGATCTTGGCGCAGGAGATCATCGTCGGGAATTCGAGCTACCCGACGCCGAAGATCGCGCACAATGCCATCGCCTTTCGGCAACTCGGCTTGGGCTATGCCAATCTCGGCGCCCTCCTCATGTCGCGCGGCCTCCCGTACGATTCCGAGGAGGGGCGGGCGTATGCGGCAGCGATCACGGCCTTGATGACTGGACAGGCCTATCTGACCTCGGCGCTGATCGCCGAGCGTATGGGTCCCTTCGCTGGTTTCGCAATCAATCGCGATCCCATGCTCCGCGTCATGCGCAAGCATCGCGAGAGCCTCTCCCGTATTGACCGCCGACTGATCCCTCCGGATTTGATGGCGGCGGCTGAGGAGGTCTGGGACGAAGCGCTTCGCCTGGGCGAACTCTACGGGTATCGCAATGCGCAGGTGACCGTGCTCGCTCCAACGGGGACGATCTCGTTCATGATGGACTGCGATACGACGGGGATCGAGCCCGACATCGCCTTGGTCAAATACAAGAAGCTCGTTGGCGGCGGCGTCATCAAGATCGTCAACCAAACGGTCCCACGCGCCCTTCGGCGATTGGGTTACGAGGAAGGGCAGATCCGCGAGATCATGGCGTATCTGGAGGAGCGCGGGACGATCGAAGGCGCCCCGCATCTTAAGGAGGAGCACCTGCCGGTCTTCGATTGCGCCTTTCGTCCGGCCAATGGGCGGCGTTCGATTCATTACATGGGCCATGTGCGGATGATGGCCGCCGTGCAGCCTTTCTTGAGTGGAGCGATCAGCAAGACGTGTAATCTCCCGCACGACATCACGGTCGAGGAGATCGAACGGCTCTTCATTGACGCCTGGAAGATGGGACTCAAGGCCATCGCCATTTATCGCGATGGGTCCAAACGCGCGCAGCCGCTCTCGACGGGCGAGAGGGAGCGCGTTCAGTCCCAGGCCGATGAGAGAAAAGTCGCGGAGGCGACGGCCTCTGGAGCGTCGCATCGTCCGATTCGGCGCCGATTGCCCGATACCCGCCGGGCGATCACGCATCATTTCACGATCACGACGCAAGATGGATCGATCCACGATGGCTATATCACCGTAGGCATGTACGAGGACGGCAGTCCCGGGGAGATCTTCGTCACCGTCGCCAAGGAAGGGAGCACGATCTCCGGCCTGATGGATGCTTTTGCGACGGCGATCTCCATCGCCCTGCAGTACGGCGTTCCTCTGGAAGTCCTCGTGCGGAAGTTCAGCCACATGCGCTTCGAACCCTCGGGGGTGACGACCAATCCGGAGATTCGCGTGGCGAAATCGCTCGTGGACTACATCTTCCGTTGGCTCGCCTCGCAATTCCTGGATGCGGAGACGCAAGCGCAGCTGGGTGTGCTGACGCCTCAGGTGCGCGCGCGGCTCGCCGCCGAAGTGGAACGCTCCTCTAGTGCCGAGGAGCGACAAGGAGCCCTGAGCGCGCGCGACACGTACATGAACCAGGCCGATGCCCCCGTGTGCCCGGACTGCGGGGCCATCATGGTGCGCAACGGTTCATGTTACCGCTGCTTCAATTGCGGCGGGACGACCGGATGCTCATGAGCGAGAACCGTCCCCGCGCGCTCGGCGTCCTCAGGACGGCGCGCGGGGCGCATCCCTTCTCCCCTTCTGAGGCGCCGCCCATGATCCGAGCGATCCTCGCCGCGAGCGCGGGCGTACAGGTCCTCCTCTGGTTCACCACATGGCGATTTCTTCGACGGGCGCAGCGGGGAGGAGCGAATGAGGTCATCGCTTCGACGGCCGTCCCACGCCTCGGACTCGCGCTCTCGTTCCTCGGATATGCCGGATGGTTCCTCGGTTCCCTCGGCTATGCGGCGAATCCCACGTGGCCGCTTTTTCAAGCGCTCTCCCGGAACCTCTTCTTCCCCCGCGTGGGGAGTGGGCTTCTCGTCGGCGGTCACGGATTGGTCATATGGGCCACGCTCTCTCTGGGTTCGTCCTTCGACCTTCGCCCTCGCCTCATCGTTGGGCATCGCCTCATCCGGCACGGGCCATATCGCTCCGTCCGACATCCCCTCTACACGGGCTTGCAAGCGCTTTACGTGGGGACCTTCCTGCTGGTCCCCTGCGCGCTCTTCCTCCTGAGCGCCATTGCCGCCATGATCGGAAACGCATTGCGAGCGCAGGCTGAAGAGCGCGTCCTCTTGGCGCGCTACGGTGAAGCCTATCGAGCGTACGCGCGATCGGTCGGACGCTTCCTCCCGAAAGTGGATCTTTGCTCTCGGAGGCGCGGGCGCCCCCCTCATGAGTGAGGGGGACGAGACGATGCCTCCCCGGATAGCCGCTGCCGGATGATCTCCAGCATGCGCTCCAGGACCTCCTCCACGCTCATGTCGGAGGAATCGAGGTAGAAGGCATCCTCCGCCTGACGAAGGGGGGAAGCAGAGCGCTCTTGATCCCGACGATCGCGCTCGAGCGTCTCCCGCAATGTCTCCTCGAAAGAGACATCACGGCCTTGCGCGCGCTCTTGCTCCAACCGTCGTCGAGCGCGCACCTCGGGGCGCGCGTCCAAGAAGAATTTCACATCGGCGTCCGGGAAGACGACCGTCCCCGTATCTCGACCTTCGAGCACGACGCCGCCACCTCGTCCCATCTCGCGCTGCGCGGCGACGATCGCTCGACGAACGCCTTCGATCGTCGCGATGAGGGAAGCGGCGCGGCTGACTTCCGGAGAGCGGATCGCTTCGGTCACGTCGCGTCCATCAATGGTGACGCGCACGTGTTCGGGATCTCCCGAGAGCGCAATGCGCGAAGCCTCAGCCAAACGCGTGAGTGCCGCCGAATCCTCCAGGGCGATCCCCAGGTGAAGGGCTTTCCACGCGAGCGCGCGATACATCGCGCCCGTGTCCATGTAGAGGTAGCCGAGCCGTTGGGCCAAGAGCCGTCCCACCGTACTCTTGCCCGATCCGGCTGGTCCATCAATGGTGATGATCCCCCTCCTCGGCATCGGAGCATTCAGCTCTCGCCCCCGGAGCTTCCAGAAGGACCTCGCGAATGAGGCGAAGCGCCGTCAGGCAGTCGTCGCGGCTGACCTCGTAATGCGTCACGAAGCGAACGGTCGTCGCGTCGAGGCTGCCGACCAGAACTCCCTGCGCTCGAAGTCGTTCGGCGAACTCCGCGGCCGTCCATCCGGTCGCTGCGACGTCCACGATGACGATGTTCGTCTGGACCTTCTCGGGATCGAGCGCGAGTCCCGGGAGTTCGGCCAAACCACGAGCGAGCAGACGGGCGTTCTCGTGATCCTCGATAAGGCGCGCGGGCATCTTCTCCAAGGCGATCAATCCGGCAGCGGCGAGAACGCCCACCTGTCGCATCCCTCCGCCGAGCATCTTGCGCACGGCGCGCGCTTCCTCTATGAACGCGCGTGAACCGAGGATGAGCGAGCCGACCGGAGCGCCGAGCCCCTTCGAGAGGCACACCATCACGGAATCGAAGGGCTCTGCCAGCTCCGCGACCGATCGCCCACACGCCACGGCGGCATTGAACAAGCGCGCCCCATCCAGATGCACGGGCACGCCGCGCTCATGGGCGCGTGCGCAGATCTCGCGCGCCGTTTCCAAGGGCAGGACTGTCCCCCCCGCCAGATTATGCGTATTCTCCAGACAAATCAACCCCGTCGGCGCGCGATAATAGACCGCCGGACTCAGCGCTGCTTCGATCGTCGGCCAGTCCAGAAGCCCATCGCGCCCCCGCACGACGCGCGGGAGTGTCCCCGAGATCACGGCCATCGCCGCCATCTCGAAGTTGTAAATGTGGCTCCTCTCTTCGAGGATCACCTCCTGTCCCGGCCGCGTGTGCACTTTCACGCAAATCTGGTTCCCCATCGTCCCCGAGGGGACGAAGAGCGCCGCCTCTTTCCGAAAGATCTCAGCCGCGCGCTCCTGCAACCGATTCACCGTCGGATCTTCCAGATAGACATCGTCGCCGACCTCGGCGCTGGCCATCGCCTCGCGCATCTCCGGCGTCGGCCGCGTCACGGTGTCGCTGCGAAGATCGATGAACCGCATCTTCCCCTCCCAGTATCTTCGTGAGGGGGTAAATGTACCCGACCTCAGACGAAGACGGCAAACACCTCGTTGGCCAGGACCAAGCCCTTTCGCGTGAGACGAAGGATGCCTCCGCCAATCTCCACAAGCCCGGCCTCGCACAGCGGCGCCAGCTGATCGCCGTAGCGGTCGAGGACGTCCACGCCATAGCGGTCTCGAAAGGCGCGAAGGTCCACCCCCGAACGTCGGCGCAGCCCGAGTATGAGCGCCTCTTCGATCCGCCGCTGCTCGGTCATGGGGATTCGACCTGCGATGGCTTCCCCTCGCTCGCGCATCGCCTCCACGTAGGCTCGCGGCGTCGCCAGATTCCATCGTCGCTCTCGGAAATCGTACGAATGCGCACTGCAGCCAAAGCCGAGGTACGGCTCGTCGGACCAATACTTGAGGTTGTGTCGAGAGGCAAATCCCGGACGGCAGAAGTTCGAGATCTCATAGTGCGCAAATCCTTCGGCTTCGGCTCGCTCGAGAAACCGATCGTACATTTGAACGGTGAGCGTCTCGTCCGGTTCGATGAGGATGCCGCGCGCCAATTGAGCCGCCAACGGTGTCCCCCCGTGAACCTCCAACATGTAGACCGAAAGATGTGTCGGCCGCAGCGAGAAGGCGCGATCCATCGTCTGCTCCCAACTTCTCAAGCTTTGGCCGGGGATCCCGATGATCAGGTCCAGGTTCAGATTCTCCACGCCAGCTTCCCGCAGAAGCGCGACGGATTCCGCGATCTGCTCCACCGTATGACGGCGCCCGAGCACGTCGAGTTCGCGCTCGGAGAAGGTCTGTGCCCCAAGGCTCACGCGATTCACGCCAAGCTGACGGAACGCCCGCGCCTTCTCCGCTGTGATCGTCCCCGGATTCGCTTCGAGCGTGACCTCCGCTTCCGACCGGACGAGGAAATGGCGACGAATGGTTCGAAGGAGATCCTCAAGCGTTTCCGGATCAAGCAGAGAAGGCGTCCCGCCGCCGATATAGATCGTATCCGCCACGAGATCGTCGGAGCTGAGGGCAGCGCTCATTCGCCCGATCTCCTCCCGTAAGGCGGAGAGATAGGCGGAGACCATTGGCTCCGGATAGACGCCCGAGTCGAAGTCGCAATACGCGCATTTGTACGGGCAAAACGGAATGTGCACATAGATGCCCCACGGTGCCATACGCGTCAGTATAGCACGATCCGTCCCCATCCTCGGGGTGCCGCGCAGCTTGGGCGAAAGGGCGTGCCTCCGCTTGACGCGTGCGAGGGAAGGGCCTATCATTGTGGCTTGATCGTGAAGCGAGGTGAGGGGAACAAATCTGTATCCCGGCGATGGGGGGATCATACGAGCTATCGCCTCGTCTGCTCTCATCATCCTTGAACGAGGAGAGGAAACCATGCGAGAAGTCACCGTCGGCATTGGCGGAGCGGCCGGCGATGGGCTGGATAAGACGGGGGATACCCTGGCCAAGACGGCCGCTCGATTGGGCCTGTACGTCTACGCCTACAACAGCTACCAATCCGTCATCCGCGGCGGGCACATCTGGCTACGCGTTCGAATTGGGGAGAAGAAGTTGACTTCTCACGGAGATCACCTGAACGTCCTCATCGCCCTGAATCAGGATTCGATCGAGCGCCATGCCCGCGAGGTCGAACCTGGCGGGGCCATCCTCTACAATTCCGACAAGCTGAAGCTCGATCCGACGCTTTTGCGGGACAACGTGTTGCCGGTCCCGCTGCCGGTCTCCGCGATCACGAAGCCGCTCGGAAAGGTCCCGCCAGTCATGCAGAACACGGTGGCGCTCGGCGCCCTGCTCTTTCTGATCGGATTGGATTTCGAGACGGCAGTGAGCGTGCTCACCGATACGTTCAAGCACAAAGGGCAGGCCGTCATTGATCAGAACGTCGCCATCGCGCGAGCGGGATATGACTATGCGAAGGAGCATTTCGTCCCGCTCGGCTACACGTGGACGTTCACGCGCGTTCGTCGGCCCTTCATCACGGGGAACGAGGCTTTCGCCATCGGGGCCGTGACGGCCGGATGCAAGTTCTATTCGGCGTATCCGATGACGCCAGCCTCCTCGATCTTGCACTGGATGGCCGCTCACGCCGAGCGCTGCGGCATCGTCGTCAAGCAGTGCGAGGATGAGTTGGCCGTCGTGAATATGGCGATCGGGGCCGGATATGCGGGCGTCCGCGCTATGTGCGGGACATCGGGCGGCGGTTTCGCCCTGATGACGGAGGCGATCGGACAAGCGGGGATGATCGAGGCGCCCGTGGTCGTCATTGAGGTGCAGCGCGGAGGGCCTTCAACGGGCTTGCCGACGAAGACCGAGCAGGGTGATCTCAATCAGGTCTTCGGCGCTTCGCAAGGCGATTATCCGCGCGTGATCATCGCTCCGGGAGATGTGGCGGATTGCTTCGCGACGGTCGTCGAAGCGTTCAATCTCGCCGAGAAGTATCAGCTGCCCGTGATCATCATGAGCGACCTGCTGCTCAGCGAGCATCCGGAGACGATCGAGCCCGACGCCCTGCGCTATGATGTCCCCATCGAGCGCGGAGAGCTGGTGGCCGAATGGGATGAATCCCAGGGGAAATACAAGCGCTATGCGTTCACGCGCTCGGGCATCTCCCCCCGCGCGCTTCCGGGGACTGAAGGCGCGATGCACGTCGCCGCCACGGATGATCACGATGAGGAAGGCATCTTGATCAGCGACGTCTTCACGTCTCCTCCGGTGCGACGCAAGATCCACGAGAAGCGAATGCGCAAGCTCGAAGCCGTCCTCCGCGAACTTCCGCCGCCTGTGCTCGAAGGACCGGAGGACGCCGACGTGACGCTGATCGGCTGGGGCTCGACCAAGGGCGTCATTCGAGAAGTCGTCGAGAAACTCGCCCAGCAGGGGATTCGCGCCAATCACCTGCACATCAAATACCTCTTCCCCTTCCATGCCTGCGAAGTAGCCGAGATCTTACGGCGCTGCCGGAAGACGATCTGCGTCGAGGCGAATTACAGCGGGCAGTTCGCACGCTACTTGAGGGCGGAGACGGGCATCTCCGTGGATGCGCACATTCGCAAGTACGATGGCGAACCGTTTGAGCCCCATCAGATCGTTGAGCAAGTGAAGGCGATCCTTGAGGGGAAGCCACGCCCGCTCGATGTCACCGAAGACGAAGCGCGCGAGATCGCCGCTCACTACATCCGCACCCATCTGGACGACGATGCGCGCCCTGGGCGTATCTTCCGCCTCGAGCGCGATGGATTCCAAGAGCCCATCTGGGACGTGGAGATCCTCTCGCGCGAGACGGGACGGAGGCGCGGGCGATTGCTCATCGGCGTCGAGACCGGTTCGACCTATCACTGGCAACCAGAGGAATCGGCATCCTGAAGGAGAGGAGAAGTATGGCGACCGTCATTGAGCTTCCGATTGAGACGTATGCGGGACCAGTTGATCCCGATTGGTGTCCGGGCTGCGGGGATTTCGGGGTTCTGAAAGCTGTGAAGATGGCTGCTGGAAAGCTCGGCATCAAGCCGAAAGACCTGGTGCTCGTCTCCGGCATCGGTTGCTCCTCGAACCTGCCGGGCTTCATTCACGCCTATGGCGTTCACAGCCTTCATGGACGCGCCGTCGCCGTGGCCCAGGGGATCAAACTCGCCAATCACGAGCTGCACGTCGTCGTCACCGGCGGCGATGGGGATGGGTACGGCATCGGCATCGGGCATTTCATCCACGCCATGCGCCGGAACATCGATATCACCTACGTCGTGATGAACAACCAAATCTACGGCCTCACCACGGGGCAAGCGTCGCCGACGACGATGAAAGACGTGCGGACAAAATCCACACCACGCGGGAACGCGGAGCCGCCGATCAATCCCATCGCGTTGGCGCTCGTCTCCGGAGCGACCTACGTCGCGCGCGGCTTCTCGGGAGAACCCGAGCACCTGGCGCAGCTGATCGCTGGAGGGATCGCGCACCGCGGATTCGCGCTCATAGATGTTTTCAGCCCGTGTGTGACCTACAATAAGGTCAATACCTATCCATGGTTCAAGCAACGCGTCTATAAGCTTGAAGAAGAGCCCGGGTATGATCCGTCCGACGTCATGGCGGCGCTTCAGAAATCCTTCGAGTGGGGCGATCGCATCCCCATCGGCCTCTTTTACAAAGACGAGCATCCGATCTACGAGGACAGCGAACCGGCCTTGCGAAAAGGGCCACTTGTGCGTCACCCCTTGCGGCCGGAGCGCGCCGTCTTCGAGGAGTTGATCGAAGAGCTGATGTAGCAGTGCCGACGGTCCTAGCCAACGGCGTTCGGCTCTACTACGAGACGTATGGGACCGGCACGCCGCTGCTACTGATTGCCGGGCTCGGCGTGGGGAGCTGGATTTGGTATAAGCAAATCCCGGCCTTCTCCCCCCACTTTCAAACGATCGTCTTCGACAACCGAGGGATCGGGGCCTCGGAGTTGGGCGAGGCCCCTTTCACAATGCGCACGCTCGCCGAGGATGCCGCGGCATTGCTCAGGGCGCTCGGGATCGAACGGGCTCACGTCCTCGGCGCCTCGATGGGGGGATTCATCGCGCAAGAGCTGGCTTTAGCTTATCCTGCGCTCGTCGAGCGGCTCGTCCTCGTGTGCACGAGCTTCGGAGGTCCGAACCATGTCCCCGCTGCACCGGAGATCGTACAGGCGTTTCTCTCCCCGGATGGGTTGAACACCGAAGAGCGCGTGCGGGCGGGCTTGCCCATCGCCTTCACGCCGCGATTCCTCTCCGAACATCCTGATGAGGTGGAGGACCTTGTGCGGCGCCGGCTCGCCCATCCGATCTCCGAGCAAACGTTCCTTGCGCAGATTCAAGCCGTGATGGCCTTCAATACCGAAGATCGAGTCTCCACGATCCAATCGCCGACGCTCATCGTCACCGGGGATGCGGACATCTTGATCCCGCCGGAGAATTCGCGGAATCTCGCCGCGCGAATCCCCAATGCCCGATTGCACATCATCGAAGGCGCTGGACACGCCGTCTTCCTCGAACAAGCCGACGCCTTCAACCGCGCCGTCCTGGAATTCTTGGGCGCGACCGCGTGAGCTATCCCATCGTGGGTGGATGTCCCCATCCTTGGGGAAAGTGCGCGCGCTCCCAGAGCTTGGCATTCTTGAGGAAGACATAGTAGGCGGCAAAGCCCGAAATCACCAGCCCGGGAATCCCATCGCGAAAGCCCTGCCGGAGCACATAACTCCGCAGGAAGGCCAGCAGCGGTCGCACGCACAGGGCGAACCACCCAGCGCGCTTCCCATGGGCGAAGGCTTCTTCGGCTGCGAGCGTCGTGTAGCGGTTCAAGACCTCGTGATGTTCGCTCAAGCTGCGCCGCGTCAGATGCCAGAGATCCCCCTTGAGCGTCCCCACGCTCCCTTCGACGCGCACGGATTCATGGACGTACTCGCCCACCCATCGAGCCCGATCGCGGCGATAGAGGCGCAGCTGATAATCCGGGTACCAGCCGCTATGTTGGATCCACCGTCCAAGATACCAGGCGCGGCGCGCGACGCGATAGCCGTCATGTCGCGGCCCTTCGCGCTTCAACTGTTCGATCGAGTGCCACAATTCGGGCGAGACGCGCTCGTCGGCATCGAGGGAGAAGATCCATTCGTGCGTGGCTTGCTCCTGGGCAAATCGCTTCTGCGCGGCGTAGCCGGACCAGGGATGCACGAAGACGCGGTCCGTATACTGTCGAGCGATCTCCGCCGTACGATCCGTGCTGCGGGCATCCACGACGACGATGATCTCATCCGCCCACGCGACGGACGCCAGCGCGTCGCCGATCCGATCCTCTTCATTGCCGGCGATGAGCGTGGCCGAGATCTTCATACGCGGGTGGCGGAGCCCCAATCGGCCCCAGCGCGGGGAATACGTGAGGGAGAGGCCTCGCCCCGGGCGACGAGACCTCCCAGAATCGTCATCTGCCGGACTGCGCGGAGATCTTGATATTGTACGCGTCTAGCGTCGTGGACATCACGCGCTGGAGATTGGCGATCGCTTTGTTGTAGTTGACCAGCGCCTGCAACTCCTGCGCCCGCGCGGCGGCCAGGAAGTTCTGGAATTGTAGGACGAAGAAGGTCGTCGAGAGCCCGGCCTCGAACTTCTTCTGCTCGCCCTCCAGCTGACGCTCGCGCGCAATCCGCTCAGCGCGCGCGGCCTCGATATTCTGGCGGGCAACCTCCACCTGCTGCAACGCGTTCCGAACTTCGACGCTGATCTGCTGGATCAACTGCCGCTCTTGAAAATCGAGGCTGCGCCGCTGCGCCAACGCCGCGCCGAAATTCCCCTCGGCCGTTCGATTCCGCAAGGGGAAGCTGAACGAAAGGCCAAAGCTGTAAGAGCGAAAATCGTTCGAGAACGCCGTGCGCAGGGCTTTGGCCGCCCCGCCGATGAAGCGCGGGGGCACATCGCGCGGGACGCGCTCCAGGACGGGCTCTCCCGTCTCCGGATCCGTGATCGGATTGCCCTCCTCATCCACCTTGATGCGCGTCACCATCGTCGGTGTTCCCGCCAAGCCCGAGCTCCCATACGTGGCCACCAGATCGATCTGCGGGCGCATCTGGTTCCGAAAGTATTTCAGATCGATCTCGTTTTGCGCCCTCCGAAAGCGCAATTGCTCCAGCTCCGGACGATTCTGAAGCGCCATCCGCAGCGCGCTCTCGAAGTCCACGGCCGGCGGCAGGAAGTCGATGCTCTCCGTCGGGACGATGTTGGCCGACCATTCCGGCGAGTTCGGATCGCCGAGGATCAGATTCTTGAGCGCGTTCTCAGCGACGGTGACCTGCCCGATGGCCGCCGTCACCTCCTGCGTCCGACGCTGCACCTCGGCCTCCGACTGCGCCAATTCGATGGGTGCCAGCGTCCCAGCCTGAACCTGCCGCCGATTGTTCTCTAAATTCGCCTTCGCCAACGCGAGCGATTGCTCGGCGATCTCCACATTGCGGATGGCGAAGACGAGATCCCAATAGGCGTTCTGCACCTGCGTGATGATCTCGATCACGCGCTGCCGGAATTGGCTGTCGGAGAGATCGAGCGCTCGCTTCGCGATCTCGATCTGCCGCCGCGTTTGATCCATGCGGAAGTTTCGGAACAATGGTTGGCGCAACTCAAACTGCACGGTGCTCACGAACGAAGGGTTGAACGCGACGGCCGAATCGCGGCTCTCGATGCCCAAGAAGCGCGAGACGAAGACCTGATCGGTCGTCTGGCGCGTGTTCAGGATCTGAAAGCGCCAGCTCCCACCGGTCGGCAGCAGTTGCTGGACCGACAAGTTATAGTTGAGCTGCCGATTGGTGAACGCCGGATTATCCGCGCCGGTGGTGAAAGAGCTGGTGCTGGGCCGCGTCGCCGTCGTCCCCGTGGTGTCGAAACCAAAGAGAATGTCGTAAGCCCCGCGCGCCGCCAGAAGGCTTTGCTCGCTCGATTGCACGCTCATGCGTTCGATCTGAATCTGATTGTTGTTCTCCAAAGCCTTCAGGATCGCATCATGCAGGGAGAGATACAGAAGCTGATCCGGATTGACGCCCACGCGCGGCACGCGAAGTGGTTTCACCCGTTCCAGGATGACTTGAGGTCGGGTCGCCTCCTGCTGCCCCGACGAAGAGGACGGCTGCTGTGCCCACGTCATCTTCAAGGTCCCCATCGTCAGGGTCAGGATCCCAACCCCCGCGAGAAGTTCGTTGAACATCCGCTTCCTCATACGCCTTCCCCCTTCTTGATCGTCATGCCAAAAGCTACGCTCCGAGAGGCGATAGAGTTTCATCTCGATCGCCCCGCGAAGGACGAGATCGCACCTCCTCGGCACGAAGGGATGTCCTCCATTTAATGCCGAAGGGGAGATGAATGATCGCCATGTGCGGGCTTTGCGCCTCACGTGATCCCATCCGCCTGAGCGCTCACCGTGCTCGCACTTCCCTCACCGTCCATCGGATTCGCGCGATAGACTAGCATATTCATCCATTGGGAGCAACCCAGGCGCGGACGCGCGCGAGATTCCGACGATCGTCCTCCACGGTCTTCCTTGGCGTTTCGAGGATGAACGGGCATCCGCGGAAAGCGGCGCTCGTGAGGATTCGACGTAGCGCCTCCGCACCGAGATTCCCCTCGCCGATATGCCAATGCCGATCCACACGCCCTCCGCACGCCACGCGCGTATCGTTGAGATGGAGGACGCGCACGCGCTCCAAGCCCACGGTCGCTCGCAACTGGGCGAGCATTTCGGCGAATCCCGCTTCGGTCGCCAGATCATACCCGGCGGCGAACGCATGCGCCGTGTCCAGACAGATCCCAACCGGGAGTTCTCCCACCTCTTCGAGAAGCGCCGCCAGATGTTCGAACCGCCATCCGATCTGATGCCCCTGACCGGCCGTGTTCTCTAGCAAGAGGCAGAGCGAATCCACGGCCGCGTCCCACACCGCCCGCCGGATGGCGCGCGCGCACGCGCGAATCCCATCCTCGATGGAGCGACCGAGAGTGCTCCCCGGATGGAGGACGAGATAATCGGCACCCAATTGAAGAGCGCGCTTGATCTCTTGCCGAAGAGCCCGAATGGACCGCTCCCTCACTTGGGGGGTCGCCGCCGCGAGGTTAAGAAGATAAGGGGCGTGAATGATGACGGGATCCAGCCCGAGTCGCTCGCGTTCGCGGCGAAAGGCGCGAATCTCCGCCACTTCGAGCGCGCGCGCTTCCCACCCGCGAGGATTACGCGAGAAGAGCTGCACGGTCCGGCACCCCAACCCGGCCGCTTCCCGCAACGCATTGGGTAGTTCTCCCGAGATCGAAGCATGAATGCCGATGCGGACGTCATCTCCGGATGCCGACATGCCCTATCGCTTCTCCGGTGACTTCCCCGCCTCACGCGACGGCCGATCCTCGGCGCACACGGTGCGCGAGAGTCACGTCGGCACGCCGAGCCGGGGAAGAACGTACCGCATGAGGAGCCCATAGCCGACTGCAAAAAGGACGACCACGAGAATATCCGTCATCGTCACCCTCCCTTCGGAAGAGCGAAAGCAGCGCTCACCCCCCAAGCGTAAGGGGACGCTCACTGACCGAGCGCTCATTGGCGCGCGAATCCCTCAAGTGCGCTCATTCCGACGTCTGCAGCGACCGCTTCACGCTCTGCCGCACCACGTGCACGATCTGCTCCAGCAGCGTCCCCGGCAGGAAGACTTCGGCTACGCCCAAGGCCTTCAGCTTCGGGATGTCTTCCTGTGGGATGATCCCGCCCACGAAGACGACGACGTCCTGAAGCCCCTTCTCCTGAAGGAGTTGCATCACGCGCGGGACAAGCGTCATGTGAGCTCCGGAGAGGATGGAGAGGCCAATGACATCCACGTCCTCCTGAAGCGCTGCCGTGACGATCTGCTCCGGCGTTTGTCGAAGCCCCGTGTAGATCACCTCCATGCCCGCATCGCGCAGGGCCCGCGCGACGACTTTCGCGCCTCGGTCATGCCCGTCCAAGCCGGGCTTGGCGATGAGCACGCGAATCTTACGCTCTCCCATAGCTCGCCGTGAGGTCGCCCAGGAAGGATCCGCGATCAAAACGGCGGCTCTTGATACTCCCCGAAGACCTCCTTCAGGGCGTCGCAGATCTCCCCGAGCGTCGCATAGGCGCGCACGCATTCGAGGATGTACGGCATCGTATTCTCGGTGCCGCGCGCGGCTTCCTTCAAAGCCTCTAGCGTGCGTCGCACTCTCGTATTGTCGCGCCGCGCGCGCAAGCGCCGCAACCGCTCCTTCTGAATCTCCGCGACCGATTCATCAATGTAGAGAATGGGGACCTCAATCGGCTCCTTCTCCAAGACGTATTCGTTGACGCCAACGATGATCTTCTCCCGCCGATCCACGGCCTGCTGGTACCGATAGGCCGCCTCCTGAATCTCCTTCTGCGGGAAACCACGCTCGATGGCCGCGATCATCCCCCCCATGGCGTCGATCTTCTCAAAGTATTCGTAGCACCCTTGCTCCATCTCGTTGGTCAAAGCCTCGACGAAATAGCTCCCGGCCAACGGATCCACCGTGTTCACGACGCCCGATTCATGCGCGATGATCTGCTGCGTGCGAAGCGCAAGCATGGCCGTGAATTCCGTCGGCAGGGCGAGCGCCTCATCCAGAGCGTTCGTATGGAGGCTCTGCGTCCCGCCGAGCACGGCAGCGAGCGCCTGGATCGTCGTGCGCACGACATTGTTGTACGGCTGCTGCGCCGTCAAGCTGCACCCGGCCGTCTGCGTGTGGAAGCGACACATCCAGGAGCGCGGATCGCGCGCGCCGAATCGCTCGCGCATGACCCGCGCCCAAACCTTCCGCGCCGCTCGAAACTTCGCGATCTCCTCGAAGAAGTCATTATGGCAGTTGAAGAAGAACGAGAGGCGCGGTGCGAACGCATCCACATCCAGACCGGCGCGCACACACCACTCAACATATTCGATCCCATCCCGCAAGGTGAACGCCAGCTCCTGCAAGGCCGTCGCCCCCGCCTCGCGAATGTGATAGCCCGAGATCGAGATGGGATGCCAACGCGGCACTTCTCGCGTGCAAAAGGCGATCGTATCCACGATCAGGCGCATCGAGGGCGCCGGAGGATAAATCCATTCCTTCTGCGCGATGTATTCCTTCAGGATGTCGTTTTGAATCGTCCCGGAGATCTTCTTCCAATCAGCCCCCTGTTTCTCGGCGACCACCAGATACATGGCGAAGATGACGGCCGCCGGCGCATTGATCGTCATCGAGGTCGTCACGTCTTCCAGCGGAATGCCGTCGAATAAGACCTCCATATCCTCGAGACTGGAGACGGCTACGCCGCACTTCCCCACTTCGCCCTCCGCGAGCGGATGATCCGAGTCCAAGCCCATGAGCGTCGGCAGGTCGAAAGCGACCGAGAGGCCCGTCTGCCCTTGCTCCAGGAGATACTTGAATCGCTTGTTCGTGTCGAAGGCCGTGCCAAATCCGGCGAACTGTCGCATCGTCCAGAGCTTCCCACGATACATCGTTGGGTGAATGCCGCGTGTGAACGGATACTCGCCCGGGAAGCCAATGTCTCGCTCGAAGTCGAGATGCTGAACGTCGAGTGGGGTATACAAGCGCTTGATCGGTCGAAGCGATGTCGTCGTGAACTCGGCCGCGCGCTCCGGCAGGCGCGCGAGCGTGGGGCGAAGCGTTTGTTCCTCCCATCGGCTGAGGGCTTCTTCCAAGTGGCTTGTCATCTCCCTCGTCGTCATACGTCCCCCCCCTCTCCTGCAACTCGGAGTGTAAATGGTAGGGCAGCGCCAAGGAGCATGTCAAACGCTTGGCCGAGTCGCGTGGCGCACACTCCTCTCACGCGTAACTCGCCGAGCGAAGAGAGGACTCGCAATGAGGACGCCTCCTCTCTCAGGAAGCGCACGAAGGAGTGATGCCCAGCAGGAGAGCCCCCCGAAGAATAAGAAACTCACCCCATAATCGGTCAGATGCAGATCGAGCCGCCCGGCCTGAAGCGTCGCGAGGATGAGACCGCACACGATGGGGAACGCGAGCACCAGCGCGCTCTTTCGGAAGAAGGCGCTCACATCCGCGCTCGCGCGAGAGCTGACGAGCGCATACCCCCCTGCTGCCAGAGGAACAAGAAGACTCGCATGAGGCACAAGATCGTCGAAGCGAGCGAACTTGTTTTGCTCCAGGAATGGAGAAATTCCATGCGGAGCGTGCAGCGCGAAAGGCAGCACAAGGCTCCCAAAGGCTCCGGCGACAAGCCCCATCAGCCCGAGCGCCGCCCTCCCTCCAACCTCTTGCCAAAGGAGCGCGAACAAAAGCGGCAGAAGGAGCAGGAAATTCGTCCGCCAGGCCAAACCCACCCCCAGCAAGAGCGCCGCCGCGAGTTTCCACTTCCCGGGAGCACGGATCACAAGCCAGGAGAACGTCAAGACGACAATGCTATTGGCCGGGAGATCGCTGCCCGTGATGATCTGCTGCCAGAGCACGGGTGAGAACGCAAAGAGGCTCCAGAGGAGAAGAAGCGCGCGCCAGGCCTCGCGCAGGATCCGCCGGGCGAGGAGGAAAAAGATGGCGAGCCAGAAGAAGTTCTGGTAGGCGCTATTTCCCAGCGCGACAAAAGGGAGCGAGAGCACCACCCCTCCCGGAAGCGGAGCGATCGGATTCCCCAAATAGGTCGTGACGTGATAGGGGCATCGCCCCTGAAGCAACTCGCGGGCGCCGAGATTCAATGCTTCGTCTCGATCGCTGCCTCCGCCCACGATCCCCGAGTTAGCCAAGGGATAGAGGATGTGGAAAAGCAGCAGCAGCCCCAATCCCGTCACAATGGCGAACCCATAGGCCCAACGTTCCGATCCGACAGCCCTCAGTTGGCGAAGGAATCGAGGCGCAGAGATCCAAAATCCGAAGACCAAGAGGATATACAGAAGCAGTCCCCACAGCCCCGCGTACTTCTGCACCTGGCCAAGGGACGGCCCCACTAGGACGAAAGCCAATGCGAGAGCCGTTCGTCTCGTGTTTCGCCAAAGCTCGCCGTCCCCCGGCAAAGTCTCTCCACGTCGCATCAGAGGCCGCTCATCCTCACATCGGAGGAAGGCTCACGCTCCCGCGAGCCGATTCGGCGCCGTTCGGATCGGACACGTCCTCACCGATCCGCTCCCGGAGACCGAACAATCCACGCCAGTGGCATTAATGGGCAAGCCCGTTCCTCCTCCGGCCGGTCCCGTGCAATTCGATCCCGTGGCCTCGGGACACGTCGTATTGCCCGGAGCAGGGTCTTCGGCCGAATCCGGCCCCGTGCTCGTTCCCCAATAGTTGTTCCGCGCATCCAGCGTATAGGTCCCTTGGACGAAGCTGAGTCCCACGGCCCCGGCCGCCCGACAGGCGCCGAGACTCGTGCACGTGATGTTATTGTCGTTGATCACCGGCGTCACTCCGCTTGTCGCCGTCGTCGTATCCACGGCGATCCCGACCCCATTATCCTGAAGATGGTTGGCCAGGATCTTCGTCCCCGGCGATCCATCCACGACAATCCCCGTTCCGAAGTTCAGGATCGTATTGCGCTGCACGATCACGCCATAACTCCCCGGATTGAGCAAGATACCAATGGCGCCTCTTCCAAGGTCTCCCCCTTCCAAGATATTCCGCTCGATCACGACCGAGCTTCCCGACGGGATGTCCGAGACGATGATCCCGGCCGTCACATCGCTTCCAATGCGATTCCCTCGCACGATCACCTGCAAGGACGAAGCGCTTCGACCATCAATGAGAATGGCAGCGCTCACCAGTTGATTGGTGATCTGGTTCCCCTGGATGAGGAATGGCCCTCCGAATTCGTTCACCAAAGCGATGCCGGAGAAGAGCGCCGAGCGGTCGCGCCCAACGAATCGGCAATTCCTCACCGTCAAAGGACGTCCACTATCGCCGGAGAGGATGCCGTAACATCCCGGAGGGACCTCGACATTGAGTCCGATGATTTGGACACGGCCCTGCCGACCCCGCGCATCAATGACGGCCCCATTCGGCGGACATCCCTCCACCGAGAGGACCGCCGGAATCCCCCCATTCGCTTTCCCGAGGAGGGTAACTCCCCCAGGAGCCAAGGAAAGGTCCACGGCGCCCTCGACTCGCCCAATGACCAACAACGTGTCGCCACTGCGCGACTCCACCAGCGCTTCATTGACCGTCAGGTACGTTCGCCGCAGACGCGGATTGAAGACGCGACCCGTTCCCTGCGGGAAGGCGAGATCCGCAAGAACGATCCCTCCGAGAATTCCGATCGTCATGAGCCACATGAACCCGTTCGACCGCATGATCGTCCACCTCCTTTCCGAAAGATTCGCTCGTCAGCGCACAGGCGCCCGCACGCGCCGACAGCCCGATGATTCGCTCGAACCAGCACCCGAATGCGGACGATAACCCCGCACCGAGGACGACTTCTCAAAGAGCATGCGCCATGGTCGCTGATAGGGAATATAGACGAAGCGGAAAGCTTCGTCAAGCTGAAGCTGATCCCCACTTCGCCCGTTGATCCGGAGACCATTGAGGGAAGGCGCGGTTGACAACCCGCGGAGATAGGGCGTATGATTTTGAACCTGCTTTCGGGGCGTAGCTCAGCCTGGTGAGAGCGCACGGTTCGGGACCGTGAGGTCGGTGGTTCAAATCCACTCGCCCCGACCAGCTTCTTATGCGCATCGCGCGCCGCTTTTTGATCAGTGGGATGGTACAAGGTGTGGGCTATCGGTACTTCGCCCTTCGCGCGGCCGAGCGTCATGGGATCGTCGGCTATGTGCGCAACCTGTACGATGGGCGCGTGGAGGTCGTCGCCGAGGGCGAACCCGAAGCTATGGAGGCCTTCAAGCAGGAGCTGCAACGCGGCCCGGCCGCGGCTCGCGTCACTCACGTCGTCGAAGAGGTCTTGGAGCCGACGGGCCGCTACCGCCATTTTGGCGTCGCATATTGAGAAGGCCTCTCCAGGGGCAAAGGAGCGACGTGCATGGAGAAACTCAAACGTTTGATTCGAGAGATCCCGGACTTCCCCAAGCCGGGCATCCTCTTTTATGACATCACGACGCTTTTGAAAGACCCGGAGGGGTTCCGCACGACGGTGGATCTGCTCTCGGAAGCTTTCGCCGGCGAGCGCGTCGATCGCGTCGTCGGGATTGAGGCGCGCGGTTTCATCTTTGCCCCGGCCCTCGCCTATAAGCTCGGAGCCGGTTTCATCCCGATGCGCAAATCCAACAAGCTTCCAGCCCCCACCGAGAGCGTGACCTACACGCTCGAATACGGAACCGACCGTCTGGAGATTCATAAGGATGCCATCGAACCGGGCCATCGTGTCCTGATCATTGATGATCTTTTGGCAACGGGAGGCACGGCGAAGGCAGCGATCGAGCTGGTGGAGAAGCTCGGCGGTCAGGTCGTTGGCGTGGGGTTTGTCATCGAGCTGGAGTTCTTGAAAGGGCGCGATCGGTTAGCTGGCTACCGCGTCGTCTCCTTGCTAAAATACCCTTCTTGACAGTGCTCCCGTAGCTCAGTTGGATAGAGCGAGCGCCTCCTAAGCGCTAGGCCGCAGGTTCGATTCCTGCCGGGAGCACTTCATTCGACGGTCACGGATTTAGCGAGATTCCGCGGCTGATCGACATCACAACCACGTCGGACGGCGATCTGATAAGCCAGAAGCTGTAAGGGCAGAATCGCCAAAAGCGGTGTCAGCCATCGAGAAGCCGGAGGGATCGCCAGTACCTCTGCCCCCGCTTCCTCCCGACACGCCCGAAGGACTTCCTCATCCGCCTCGTGAACGATGGCGAGCACCGGCGCCCCCCGCGCTCGCACCTCCAGCAGATTGGTGAACGTCCTCTCATAGAGTACTCGTCCCAACTCCTCTCCCCGATCGTAGGCCGCGAGCACCACAACCGGCACCTGCTCCTCCAGTAGCGCATTCACCCCATGCTTCATCTCCCCGGCCGCACATCCCTCCGCGTGAATGTAGCTCAGCTCCTTCAGCTTCAAGGCCCCCTCCAGTGCGATCGGATACAACAACCCGCGTCCCAAATAGAGCGCATTCCTCGCTCCCGAGAAGCGTCGGGCCGCGGCTTCGACCTCTCGCGTCCGCTCCAGCATGCGCTCCATTCGAATTGGCAACCGATACAGCTCTTCAAGTAGGAACCGAACTCTCTCCGCCGAGAGTGTGCCTCGTCCCCGCCCCAGCTTCAGCGCCAAAAGCACCAGCACGGCTAACTGCGCCGTGAAAGTCTTGGTCGCCGCCACCCCAATCTCCGGCCCCGCCCGCGTGTAGATCACCCCATCGGCCTCGCGCGTGATCGTCGAGCCGAAGACGTTCGTCAGCGCTAGAACCCGCACTCCCTGCCCACGCGCTTCTCGCACCGCCCCCAACGTATCCGCCGTCTCTCCAGACTGCGTGATGGCCAAAAGAAGCGCCCGCTCCCGCAAGACCGGACGCCGATACCGAAACTCGCTGGCCAGTTCCACCTCCACCCGAATCCGCGCCGCTTCTTCGAGAAGGTATTTCCCAAACAACCCGGCATGAAAGCTCGTGCCACAGGCGACGATGACGATCTCTTCCACCTGCTCGAACGTTTCTTCGCTCACCCCCTCGAAAGTGATTTCTCCGATCACCGGATCTACATACGCGCTCACCGTCTCCCGCACCGCGCGCGGTTGCTCGTGAATCTCCTTGAGCATGAAATGGCGATAGCCGCCTCGCTCGATCAAGATCGGATCCCACAGAATCGGCTGCACCCGCAGCGGGCGCTCTCGCCCCATGCCGTCCAGCACTCGTACCGTTTGCGGCGTCAGAAGCGCCAGCTCTCCATCTTCCAATATATGCATCCGCCGCGTGAAGGGCAGAAGGGCCGGGATGTCCGAAGCCACCCAGCACTCCCCCTCTCCTACGCCCACGACAAGCGGCGCCCCCTGCCGCAAGGCCACAATCACTCCTGGCTCTTTGGTCGAAAGCAGCGCCACGGCGAAAAGCCCATGAAGTCGCCCGGCCGCCCGACGCACGGCCTCAAGAAGCGGAACCTCTCGAAGCTGCTCTTCGACCAGATGAACGATGACCTCCGTGTCCGTCTCCGAAGCGAAGTGATGGCCCCGCCTTTCTAACTCCCGCCGCAAGGGGAGATAGTTCTCGATGACGCCATTGTGCACAATGGCCACTTGGCCCGTGCAATCTCGATGCGGATGGGCATTCTCCTCGTTCGGCCGCCCATGCGTCGCCCAGCGCGTATGCCCAATCCCATGAGTCCCCCTCACCAGGCGACCGCGTAATACTTCTTCCAACCGGTCCACCCGCCCCTGGACTCGATAGACCTCAAGCTGTCCATCGGCATCGGCCACAGCCACCCCCGCCGAATCGTACCCTCGATACTCCAATCGCTTCAGCCCTTCCAGCAGAAGAGCCACGGCCGGGCGCGTTCCGGTATATCCGATGATCCCACACATCGCTCTCTTCCATCCCCACACCTAAGTTCGATCCGGTCATCCTCATGAAAGAAGCCCACCTGGACCATGCGGTGATATTCCGCCACATTGCAGGGTCGCTTCCCGCAGTTGCACCACCATGTGGCACTCCCGTTATCGCGAATACTCAAAAGGCATAAAATGCCGCTTCGATCGTCCCGCCGCTCGGCATTGCTCGATCCGGACCGGCTTCCTCCGCATCGCCTGATTCATGCAGCCCCACAACCTCCACCACACGACGCCCAAACTCCTGCTCTCTTCGCCCCAGATTATACGGTACCCGACACCTCTCCCCCAATGCCTCCAAAGAATGGGCCAATCTCCCACACGCCCCAATTTCCCGTGGAATGTGCTCTATACGTGGAAGCGTCAGGCCAAAAGGCCTTCAGAAGCCCGAGAAAGACATCGCCGTTGGAGAGTCTAGCTTCGACTGGCACTCGGACGAGCGATAATACAGGATCACCTGCCTTAAGATCTCCTCCAATCGAACCGTCGGCCGATATCCGATCAGGGCCCGAATCTTCGTCAGATCGGGCACGCGCCGTCGCATATCCTCAAAGTCATCGCCGTAGGCACGGTCATAAGGGATGAAGACGATGGGGGAAACGCTTCCGGTCAAAGCCTTCACTTGATGGGCGACGTCCACGATTCGTACTTCCTCATCGCTGCCGACGTTGAAGATTTGGCCCACGGCGCCCGGATGTTCGGCCAAGGCCACGAGCGCCCTCACCGTATCCCCCACCCAGCAGAAGCTCCGCGTCTGCTGCCCATCCCCATACACGGTGATCGGCTCCCCTCGCAGTGCTTGGCAGACGAACGTCGGGATGACCATTCCATAGCGGTTCGTCTGCCGCGGTCCAACCGTGTTGAACAAGCGCGCGATCACAACCGGCACCCCATACTCCCGCCAATACGCCAAGGCGAGAAATTCCCCCAGGGCTTTCGAGCAGGCGTACCCCCACCGGGAACGCCAGGGTGCCCCTAAGACCAAATCATCATCCTCCCGAAATGGCACTCGTGAAGTCTTACCGTACACCTCGCTCGTCGAGGTGAAGACCACCTTTTTTCTTTTCGGCGCGGCCAGCTCCAAGATGATCTCCGTCGCGCGCACGTTCGTCCGGATCGCCCGAACGGGATCTTCGACGACCAGCTTCACCCCCACCACCGCCGCCAGATGAAAGATGATGTCTGCCCAATCCACCAGCTCCGCCATGAGCCGACGATTCAAGATCGTGTCGATGACGTATCGAAACCGGACCTCCGACGTCAATGGCTCGATGTTCTCGATGCTCCCGGTCGAGAGATCATCCACGACGGTCACCGCATGGCCTGCACGCAACAGCTCTTCAGCCAGATGAGAACCGATGAACCCCGCTCCTCCTGTGACCAAGCATCGCATATTCGCGCTTCCTCCTCAGTCAAAGTGGGTTGAAGGGTAGCACACCGTCGAAGCACCGGCAATCGGGCATGTGCCGGATCTCTCCCTCATGGGGATCGCATTCCCCATTCCGGAAGAGGACCGAACCGCTCTCCGCCTGCCAATCAACAGCGCCAACTGCGGCGAGCATCGGCTCGCACGCGCTCGAAGACTTCCTCCAACTTCCTTCGGATCCTCACCGGATCGTGAACGGCGAGATACCGACTTCGCGCGTTCTCCTGAAATCGCCGGAGCAGATCGAGATTGGCGATCAAGCTTTCGAGCCGCTCGATCAACCCGCGGACATCTCCGGGTGCGATGAGGAACCCGACTTCGGCATTGGGGAATAGCTCGGGCAGTGGATCGAAGTTCGAGATGACGATGGCACACCGATGAGCCATCGCCTCGACGGCCGCAATAGCATATGTATCCGCATGCGTGGGCGACACGAAAATGTCGGCCTCCCGCATCAGCTCGAACACCCGTTCATGAGGAAGTGGGGGATGAAGCCGAATCCCCAAGGCGTTCGGCGAACCCTCCATCCCCCCAAGCCGCTGCCATCTCTTGGAGACGCGCGTCACGACCTCAAGCCGAAGGTGCGAATGTCTTCGCCTCAACCATACATACGCCTGAAGCAACTCTGGTAATCCCTTGAGCGTGGGATCGAGTCCGACGAAAAGCAACCGAACGACCCCGTCCTGCTGCGAAGGCTTGACATCAGGAGCAGTTGAGGGGACCAGGACGGGAGCCGGAACGACATGAACTTTTTCCTCCAGCTCCGGACACCACTGTAGGAGACTTCGTGCTCCGGATGCCGTCGCGATCAGCAAAGCCTGCGCTCTGGGACCGAGAACGCGATAGAGGAAGAGGACGTCCTCGAGCGACCATGGTCCGCAGCGCTCATAGTACGCAGCCGGAGAGAGCCCCTGCGAACTCCAGACTACCGGGATGCGCGGAAGTGGAAATGGAAAGCAGATGTGCGAGAGAATGAGATCGGCTCCGCCCACAGCGCGGCGAGGGAGATAGAGGAGCCGCGCAGACACCAAGAGGGCGCGCCGGAGGCTCGTCGGCTCCCACACGTGCGCGAGCTTCTCGCACGCTTTTCGCAAGAAGACCTGCGCTCGCCGCCTCCAAGAGGAGGGGAGCGTTTGGAAGACGAGACGTTCGTCGCCCAGGTGCATCCAGTTCCGATAGACCATGATGTCGCCGCCACTCCCTTGCAGCTCTTCGAGCGTCGCATTCAGGAGGATGTGCAGCGAATCCCGGCTCACTTGGCGATCCCTCGGCAAAGCGTTCGGGACCGTCGTCACGCCCGTGGTGGGATGCGCTCATGGCAGAGCGCGCGAAGCATTCGGTCATATCGGCTGACAGCGAGAGAGCGCTCATAGAAGCGCAAGAGGGCTGTCCGACCGTTTCGGCCCAGTCGCTCTCTCCAAGACCGATCGCTTAGGAGCGCGCGCAAGGCTTCGGCCAAGGCATCCGGCTGTCCCGCAGGAACGATCACGCCGCACTCATGCGCGCGGGCGATCCGAGCGACTTCGCTCCTGGAGCCAATGGCTGCGACGAAGGGCCGACCGCTGGCCATGATCGCATAGACCTTGCTCGGCTCCACGTACCCTTCCAAGCCCGGCTTCAGTAGAATCACCGCCACATCGGCCGAAGCAAGCGAATACTTCACGCGCTCCTTCGGCTGGTACGGCAGGAAAAGGACATTCGTCAGCCGACGTTCGGCCACTTCTCGTTGAAGACGCCGTTTGCTCGCCCCGTCGCCGAGGATGACGATCTTCACGCCGTCGAGGCCTTCTTGGAAGCGAAGACGTTCGGCGCAACGAAGCAACGTCTCGAAATCTTGCACGAGCCCGACGTTGCCGGCGTGCAAGACGACGCGCGCGCGGTCCAACCCATGGGCGCGCGCGAACGGATTCTCCCTCGTGCACGGGACGATGGCGCGCCCGTCGGCCCAATTGGGGATCACGCGGATCCTCTCCCCCGGGACGCCTTTTTCCAAAAGGCGCCGCCTCATCCCCTCGCTGATGGCGACGATGCGCGCCGCCCGACGAAGCGGCAGGTGCAGGAGCGCGCTCGCCACGCGAATGAGTCCGGGGTGCCGCAACGCCCCCAAGCGTACGGCGACTTCGGGATAGACGTCTTGCACGACGACGACCAGAGGCCGACGCCGCACGAGTGCGATCACCCATCCGACGAAGGGGATGAGCGGCGGATCGGTCCACGTCATCAGCACATCCGGACGACGCACAAGCAACCCCGCAAGCAACGCCGCAAGGAGAAACGTCACATACGTCGCCGCGCGCGAGGCGAGCGTCTTTCGGGAGCCACGCCATGTGTAGACGCGAAGGACGCGCACCCCTTCCACATCTTCAAATGCGAAAAGCCGCCGCCGTCGCGGCTCTAACGGATCGTAGGTCGGGAATCCCGTGATCACCCACACCTCATGCGAGCGGGCCAGACTCACGCAAAGTTCCGTCAGCAGCTGTCCGGTGGCCGCCACATCCGGATGGAAGTATTGGTTAAGGACAAGCAGCCGCATACGCCGTCGTTGGCATAGTGCGATGCGCGCGATACCAAGCGATCGTTCGCCGCAGCCCCTCAAGGAGCGGCGTTCGCGCCCGAAAGCCGAACTCGCGCTCGGCGCGGCTCGTATCCAGACACCGGCGCGGTTGACCATCGGGCTTTGACGGGTCCCACACGACGCGTCCCTGAAAGCCCGTCATCCGCATGATCAACGCGCACAACTCCCGAATCGTGATCTCCATGCCCGATCCGATGTTCACCGGCTCGGGCTTGTCGTACCGCTCAGTCGCCAGCACGATGGCTTCGGCGGCATCCTCCACGTAGAGGAATTCGCGCGAGGCGCTCCCCGTCCCCCAAACGACGATGTGGTCTCGCCCCTCGTCCAAGGCCTCGAAGCATTTTCGAATCAAGGCTGGGATGACGTGCGACGTCTCGGGATCGAAATTATCGCGCGGCCCATAGAGGTTCACCGGCAACAGAGAGATGGCATTGAATCCGTACTGCTGCCGATACGCTTGCGCCTGTACGATCAGCATCTTCTTGGCCAGGCCATAGGCCGCGTTCGTCTCCTCCGGATATCCATTCCACAAATCCTCCTCCCGGAAGGGCACGGGCGTGTGCTTCGGGTACGAGCACACGGTCCCAACGACGACGAACTTCTCGACGCCGAAGCGCCGCGCTTGCTCCATCAACTGAAGGCCCATGATGGCATTCTCGTAGAAGAAGCGCCCGGGCTCGCGTTGATTCGCGCCGATGCCGCCGACGCGCGCCGCCAAATGAATGATGATGTCCGGGACCGTATCTGCGAGCAGTCGCACAATGTCCTCTTTCTCGCGCAGGTCGTAAACGGCGCGGCGTGGGACGAAGACATACCGACAACCCCGCTCCCGCAGCTTCTCCACCACATGCGATCCGAGAAATCCGGCTCCACCTGTGACGACCACGCGTTTATCCGCCCAGAACGACATCGCTCTCCTCCTTCATGACGAGATAAGGACCGATGAGAAGCAGGTCCATGCGCGTGCGCTGAAAACAGCGAAGAGCTTCGTCGGGATGACACACGATCGGTTCGTTCTCGTTGAAGGATGTGTTGATGAGTACGGGGACTCCCGTCCGCTGTCCAAAGCGCATGAGGATCTCCCAAAAGAGTGGATTGACGGCGCGAGAGACCGTCTGCACCCGTCCCGTCCCGTCCACATGGAGGGCGGCCGGGATAAGCGCGCGCTTTTCAGGTCGCGCGGGATACGCCATGAGCATGAAAGGTGAGGGATGCGTCTGCTCGAAATATTCCCCCACGGCTTCCTCTAAGATGGAGGGGGCAAAGGGACGAAATGGCTCTCGATTCTTGACGCGGCGATTGAGGATGTCCTTCATCTCCGGACGGCGTGGATCGGCCAGGATGCTGCGATTCCCGAGCGCGCGAGGGCCGAATTCCATCCGCCCTTGAAAGAGGCCCACGATCTTCCCCTCGGCCAGTGCGCGCGCGACTGATTCGACCAACTCCTCGAAGGAGAGGCGCCGAGCGGCGAGGCCCTGACGACGAAGGGCCTCCCGGATCTCCGATTCGGACCATTCCGGCCCCCAGTACGCATGTTCCATCGCGAACGTGCGAGGACGCCCGAGCCGCTCGTGCCATACGGCGAAGGCTGCGCCGACGCTCGTCCCGGCATCGGAAGCGGCCGGCGGGATGTAGAGGCGTTCAAAGGGCGTATGCCGCAGAATCTTCCCGTTGACGACGCAATTCAAGGCGACACCTCCGGCCAGGCACACAGCCTTCGCGCGCGTGCGCTCGGAGAGCCTCACAAGCAGCGCGAGCATGACTTCTTCGAGGACGGCTTGTAGCGAGGCGGCGATCTGTTCATGTCGCGCTTCGATCGGAGCGCCGGGCTCGCGCGGTGGCCCGAGCACACGAATCAGCTTCGAGGAATAGAGGGGGCCGAGCACGGGCGCCCCTTCGTCCCACGTCATCGAGACGCCATCGGCATGATGCGTGAAATACGAGAGATCGAGACGGAAGCGCAAGTCGTCATCTCTGCGCACGATCCGGCGGAAGAGATCGAGATAAGCCGGTTCGCCGTACGCGGCCAACCCCATCACCTTATACTCGTCCCCATAGTGGGGGAATCCGAGATACTGCGTCACGGCCGTATAGAGGATCCCCAGCGAATGCGGGAAGGGCACGACGCCCATGATCCGCATCCGCGATCCGCGTCCGATCCCCCACATGGTGCTCGCGAAGTCGCCCATGCCATCCACCGAGAACAGGGCCGCTTCGTCAAAGCCCGAGACGAAGAACGCGCTCGCCAAATGCGCGCGATGATGCTCGACATAGTGCACCTCAGCCCGCAGATCGCGCGGATCCACGCCGAGACTCCGCGCGAGCGTCGCCTTCACGTCCTGAAGGCGAAAGGCGTTCCGGACGCGATCGGCGAGACGATCCAGCTTCGGCCTACGCGCGAGCACAGTCAGAAACTTGCGAGGAAGGCGCGCGCGCGGATTCCGCGAGAGAGCGACGTGGGTGATCTCCCGAGGCGAGATTCCGGCGGCGTTCAAGCAATAGGCGATGGCGCGATGCGGAAATCCGGCGACATGCTTCACGCGCACGAAGCGCTCCTCCTCGGCCGCCGCCACCAACTGTCCGTCAATGACGAGCGCCGCCGAGGCATCCCCATGATATGCGTTCACGCCCAAGATGACGGCCATCGAAGGTGTTCCTCCTCCCAAATCGCCTCTGGCTCCCTCGGCGTCCGGCGGACGATCTCGGTATAGAGGCGCAGCAGCTGCTCGATCGGCTCGCTCCACGAAAGCTCCTCGCGCAGCCGGAACGCTTGCTCGGCGAATCGTTGGCGCAGCGCGTCGTCCTCCAGCAAGCGCTGCAAAGCGTCCTTCAGCGCGCCCTTCTCCGGCTCGACCACAAGCCCGGCGCGCCCTTCGACCAAAGGCGCTACGCCGCACCGAGTCGTCACGATGACGGGCGTCCCGCAGGCGAGCGCCTCGGCGACGGCGTTGCCGAAATTCTCATGCATCGAAGGGAGGACGAACACATCGGCATCCACGAGCGCGCTCACGCGTTCGCGGCCATACAGCGGATCCAGGACGCGAACGGAATTCTCAAGCCGATTCCGAGCGATCGCGCGTTCGATCGCCTGGCGCGTCCCATCGTCTTCGTCCGGCCCGATGATCAGGAGTCGGGCGTTCGGCGGTCGCACCTCGCCAAAGGCCTCAATCAAAAGGGGAACGTTTTTCTTCACTGCGAGCCGTCCCAGATAAAGGACCACGCGTTCGTCGTCTCCGATCCCCCAGCGCACGCGAAATGTGCCACGTGGCGGCAACGGATCGAACTCCGAGAGATCGAGTCCGTTCCGGCGCACAATGAGCTTCTCCCGAGGAACGCCCCAGGCGACGGCCTCTCCAGCCTCTTGCTCTGAAGTCACGACCACACGCGCCGCCCGTCCGAGAAGCCGACGCCCGAAGAGCCGATCATACGCCCGCTTCTTCCACACGCTTCGACCAATGGGGAGGAGCATCCCCATCGGCTCGACGACGTACGGGAGACCAAAGCGCCGAGCCGCTCTACATACGACGGTCGAGAGGAAATCCCGAATGCCATAGACATGAAGGAGATCGAACCGTCTCAACTCACCCAGGTATCGAAAGACCTCCGGTTGTACGCCATCCCATCGGTAGCGCACGACCGTGTGGAAGTACACGACCCGAATCCCCTCTTCCTCGACCACGAGCGTGCGATCCGACAACCGACGCGTGGGATCCAACACGTTCGAAGTGTAGACGGTCACCTCATGTCCTCGGCGCACCAACTCGCGAGCGATCTGCCAAACCGTTCGACTCATGCCACCGCCGGCCAGGGCCGGAGGGAAGCAGCGCGTGACCTTCAAAATTCGCATCGTCGTCGCGCGAGTGAATGCTCGCCTGACGCCTCGGGGGGCTTCCACTCGGAATCAAGAAGCCCGAGCTCGCCTAAGATCGCCGCCAGCTTCCGCCGAAACCGTTCGGGCGCGAACTCGCGCCAGGCACGCTCGCGCGCCTGCGCGCCGAGCCGCCGACGCCAAGCCTCGTCCCGTAAAAGCTCCAGAGCCGCGCGCGCGATCTCCTCCGGATCAGAGGGATCAACGAGCACGCCGGTCACGCCATCGAGGACAGCTTCGGCGCTCCCCCCCTCGCGACCGGCGATCGCAGGTTTGCCAAAAGCTGCCGCTTCGAGATAGACGATCCCGAACCCTTCGCCCTCGCAGGGATCCACAAGCCGCACTCGACTCGGCATCACGAACAGATCGCAACTGCGATAATACGCCGGCAGCCACGCGTCGTCCACCTCGCCGGCGAAATGCACGGCCGTATCCACCCGCAACTCGCGCGCCAATTCCTCCAATCGCGGGCGATCGTCCCCCTCGCCGACGATCACGTAGGCGACCTCCGGCATGACGCGTCGAATGAGCGCGAGCGCGCAAATCACGGTGTCGTAGCCTTTATAGCTTCCCGCACGCGTCAGACGACCGACCGTCAGCAGCACGCGTTTGCCGTGGAGCCCATGACGCTCGATCACGCGCTCCGGGAGAACGGACGAATGCAAAAGCCGTGGATCGAGCGCAGGCGGAAGGAGCCGAATCTTCTCCGCGCGTACGCGATGCCGACTGAGGAGCCGATCGGCGGTGAACCGACTGACGCTGAGGATCGCATCCGCTCCGCGCAGGGCATACGAAGGGGCCGCCCCCCACACTTCGTCGCCGTGCGCGAGGACGAAGTACGGAATGCCGAAAGCCGCCTTCATTACGGCGGCGACGCGCGCAATCCCCACATGTGTGCACGCGATCGCCGTCGGTCGAAACCGCCATCCGTCAAGGAGCGTGGAGAGGGCGAACGCCCCTTTCTCCCACACATCGGGCGGAGAAGCGCTCTTCCAGAGAAAGCGCACGCGCACCGCTTCAGGCCCCAACAGCTCGCAGAGGCTCTCCCAGAGCAAATGGGTGCACCGCTGAATCCCCCCGCGCGTGTGCGCATCTGTGGCGAGCACAAGGATGCGAGAGGCAGCCACCCTCGTCCCCCTCACGCCGCATGCGCGTCGGCTTCTCCCGCGATCTTCGGCAGCCGAAAGAGCAGACCGCACAGGAACCAATGGTAGGCGTTGTTCACGTAGTTTTGATACACGGGCAGCCCCAAGAAGAAATAGGGGAAGTGCAACAGCGCGAGAAAAAGCGCCAGTGTGGCCGCGAGTCCGAAGAATCGAGATCCATTGAGCCGCCATGCCGTACGCGCAGCAGCGAAAACCAGAACCACCGTCCACCACAGCCAGAACGCGGCCCCGACCCACCCCCACTCCCAGATGACGGAGGCGTACCCCCCCTCCACACGATAGATGGATCCCGTCTCCCCTTGATAGAAGTAGTCCAAGCCGTAGAGATACTGCAGGCCAAGCGAAGCCGTCCCCGTGCCATGCCCGAAGACGCGTGATTCCTGCACGGCGAAGAGAATATCGCGCCAATAGGCCTTGGGGCGCCAGCTCATCTCCGTCTCCCGGGCGATAGGCGAGAGCGTCTCGACGCAGAACCGATAGAGGGCGATGAGGCGCTCCGGGCGAACCAGCGCGAGCCCAAGAAGCACCAGAGCGATCCCTCCACTAATTCTCCCGATGGGAAACGAAGGCTTCCGAAACCGAGCGATCCACGCGGCGAGTCGATCTCGCCCAGCCCTCAGAGCGAGGATGAGGAGCGCCGCGCCGACAAGGAGAAGCGCCGCGCGCTGCGCGCTCACAATGAGCCCAGCCCCAATGAGCACGAACGCGAGCCACAAGATCCGCTCTTGGCGACGATGCGCCGACAGCGCGCGACGCGCGAGCACGCGAATCCCCCGTCTTGGCCCTCCCTTCCATGCTCGCTCCTCGTCGCGTTGCAGCCCTTGCCAATACGAGAGCGCCCCCAGCCCGAGGAAGAACAGGATGAACAAATATTGCGCGAACCGCCCAGCATCTACGAAGACCGACGTCGGCCGAGGGATGAACATCTGACTCTCCGGAGCCACGCGAATCAATTCCAACCGGAGTCCGGGGACGAACCCCTCTGGGTTCAAGAGGTCCAACCCCACCAGCGCCTGAAGCACGCCGAGCGCCGCAACTCCCCCGCCGAGAATGAGCGCGAACAGCAGGAAGCGGCGCACTCGTTCTTCGGAGTCGAAATACGCGTAGCCGAGATACAACAACGGGATATAGAGGAAATACATGCGCATCCCGATGACCGGGATGAGCGGATGCTCGATCTGCGGATTGAAACATTCGGCCACCGCCAGCGCGACCAAGGCGATAAGGGGCGTGCGAATCGGATTTTGAAATTCCTCGACACGCCAACTCCTCATGCGAGCGAAGAGGAAGCTCACATAGGTCAGTAGGATCAACGCATCTTTCGCCCCGTACAAGAGGATGCGGTTCCCCAGGTACTTGCGGATCAAATCCTCCACGACGATCCAAGCGAAGAAGCTCAAGATGCCGAATCGCCAATCTCTCAGAATCTGAAGGCCCACCACCCCGGCACCAGCGAAGACGAAGACGACGACCATCGTTCGCCAATCGGATTGAAGCAAAAGGTGCGCCAAACCGAATCCCACGAACACGGCGACGGCGAAGGTCATCGCCGAAGCTCTCATCGTGAAGCCCTGATGGGACGTCACCCGGTACATGCTGCGCTCCCGTCATTGGAGTGACGTCTAGCCATGCGCCACCGCCAATAGGTCTGCAAGCCCCGCCACTTTCCCGCCAACGAAAGACGAAGCGCCTCGCCCAGCGATCGGCGAGGACCGCGCAGGGCTTCCCACAGGGCCGTTAATAGTCCCAACGACCGACGCTCTCCCCGCACGAAGAAGTAGAGCAGAAAAGCAAGCTTTCCGAGGGGTGGGAGATGTTTCAACATGAGATAGGTGTGGTTGTGGCTGTAGGTGTAGATGAGTTGCCCGAGGTCTTCGCGCGCTTGCACGTCAGCGGCGCGTGGCGCTTCAAAATGATAGACGCGACATTCCGGATCGAAGAGGATGCGGTATCCGAGCCGCCGGACTTGAAAAGCGATGTCCAGCTCGAACTGAATGCCGTAACCGATGAAGCCGGGATCCACACCTACGCGCTCGAGGACTTCTCGCCGGATGATCGCATTGCCTCCTTGGAATCCGGCGACCGGCACCGGTGCGCGCACCTCCCCGGCTCGGTCAAATCCTCCGATATATCGGCCATACCAGGTGAGGACCCCTACGCGTCTCACCGGAGGCGAGTTCACAAAATGGCCGCTCTTGTATGGGAGGATTCGACCGGCGACGATCCCCACCGCCGGATCGGCGAAATGGCGACTCCCGCGCTCGATCCACTCCGGTTCCGCCTCCGCATCATCATCTATGATGAAGACCAGCCTTACGTCTTCTCGCGCGCGCAGCGCCTCCAGCCCTCGCTTGAAGGCCCAGACTGGACCGGGGAGGGTGACGCGCACCATCTGAATTTCCACCAGCGCCCTCGAAAGAGCGCGTCCCTCTTTCGGCACGCCGAGCACCTCGTCTTGAAAGCGCTGTACGAAGGCGATGGACGCCTCATCGTCGTCCCGCACGACAACCACGATGCAGCGCGGGAGATGAGTCTGCCGAAGGAGGGAGCGCAGACAGCGCTCCAGATAGGCCGGCCGACGACATGTCGTGATGAGCACCGCGGCCTCTGAATGTGCTGGCCGCTCTTCACTCACCGCATGGACGTGTTGCGAGGCACCGCCGGTGAGAAGGCCTTCGTCGAATTCCACCATCGCATCCACAGCTTCCGAACGAGTTGCCGAAGCGTGTCGCTCCATCCCCAGAGAGCGAGCGCGTAGGTCGCCGTCGCAAGCGCAGCCGCTGCGCTCAGCTCCGCCAGATTGGAGACGTGCGGACTGACCTCATGCAGGACGCCGCCTATGATTCCGCCGACGAGCACTGGTTTTCCGATGGCTTCCCCAAAGCGCACGGGCTCGGCGCGCGCGGACAAAAGCGCCTGCACCTGCCGCGCGAGCCAGAAGGTGGGAATCCACACGGCAAACGCGGAAGCCGCCGCAATGCCATAAAAGCCCAAAGACGGCACCAGCGCGAAGGCTATCCCCAGCTCAAGCGTCGCCCATAGGACGACGCTTCGCGAGGCGAGAGAGAACTGCCCCGCCCCATTCGCGAAGAAGACGAGAAGCCCAAGCACCGCGCTGCCGGCCATGCGGATCCCGAAGAGATAGAGCGCCGGAAGAGCGGGCATCCACTTCTCCGTGTAGACCACAGCGATCACGGGATGGGCCAGGCCCAAAAGCAGCGTCAGCAGGAGCATCATCACACTCATCAGGGCCAACGTCATCCCCTCGAGGACTCGACCGATGGATGGCCGGCGCGTCTCCTCCGATTCGCATAACCGGGCCACGAGCGAGAACCCCACGCGCATGAGGGCGGAGGCGAAGATGTGATACCCCACATAGGTGAGGTTCCGGGCCCATACGAGATATCCCACGACCGTGGGGCTGAAGACAAGCCCCGCGATCAGCGGGGGCGTGTGTTCGCGAAGGAACCCGAAGAGGTCGGCGCGTTGGCACGGAAGCCCACTTCGCCACAACGCGATGAGCGATTCGCGCGCGAGGCCAATGCCGATGGGCCAGCGCGCCAGGCTCGCGCTCATGAGCATGCGCCCGATGCTGGCGACGAGCGCCCCCCCAACTAGGCTCCAGAGACCGAACCCGTTCCATGCCAAGCTCACCGCCACCCCGGCATACAGTAGCCCTCCTATGATCGAGATCGCGCTGATCGCTCCATAGGCCATTCCCCGCTCCAAGGCGGCATTGGAGATGCGCTCCACGGGGGCCATCATCACCATCGGCACTCCCCACGCGAGCGCGCGCACGAAATCCCCTCCGAGATTGAACGCGCGCGCCAAAGAGGGTGCGAGCGTAAGCAGCAAAAGCGACAAACCGGCAGCACCGATGAGCTGAAGGGTGAACGACGTGCGCCACTCGTCTTCTCTCAATGCGGTCTGACGCTGGATGAGCACGATCCCCTGACCGAACTCGCTCAGAACGTGTGCGAGCGAGACGACGAACAGGAAGATGGCGAACGTCCCCAACTCCGCCGGACTCAATCGCCGCGCCAGGAATACGCTGCTCGCCAATTGAATGGCGAGCGACGCCGCTTGTCCCAGGGCAAGGGCAAGGGCGCCGAGAATGGCCTTCTCAGCCAGAGAGGAACGCATTGGAGAAGGTGCGCGCGGTCACGGCCAACACTTGGCGAAAAACTCCACCGTCCGACGTAATCCCTCCTCAAAGGAGACCAGTGGCCGATAGCCGAGCATCGCTTCAGCTTTACTCATATCGGCCTGCGTATGGCGGACGTCCCCTTTTCGAGGAGAGGTATGGCGCGCCGGAAGCGATCGGCCGAGAATCCGCTCCAAATGGCCTTTCACCTCAAGCACAGAATATCGCTGTCCGCACCCGATGTTGAACACTTCGCCAGCGATGCCCGACTGCGTCGCCGCCCGCAGGTTCGCCTCCACGACGTTTTCCACATAGGTGAAATCCCGCGATTGAAGTCCATCCCCGTGGATCTCCAAGGGCTCTCCTCGCAGCGCTGCGAGGATGAAACGCGGGATGACGGCGGCGTACTCCGACCGAGGATCTTGTCGCGGCCCGAAGACGTTGAAATATCGTAGGCTCACGGTCTCCAACCCGTAGAGCTTCGTGAAGACCGCGCAATACTGTTCGCCCGCGAGCTTCGAGACGGCATAGGGAGAGATCGGGCGGGGCGGTTGCGATTCGCGAAGCGGCAGCTCCGACGTCTCGCCGTACACGGACGAGGAGGACGCGAAGACGACGCGCCGCACGCCCGCTTCACGAGCCGCCTGCAAGAGATTCACCGTGCCGAGGACGTTCACCGCCGTCGTCGTCATCGGATCCTCGACCGAGCGCGGGACCGAACGGAGGGCTGCCTGATGCAGGACGTAGTCCATATCGCGAACGGCGCGACGCACGATCTCCGGATCGCGCAGGTCTCCTTCGACGAACTCGATCCGATCCCACACCGCGGCGAGATTCTCCCGCCGCCCTTCGGAGAGGTCGTCGAGCACGCGCACTTGATGGCCCAGAGTGACCAAGCGCTCGACCACATGCGAGCCGATGAACCCCGCTCCTCCCGTGACCAGATACGTCGCCATAGGGGGTATCCTACATGGGCGCGTCTCCTCGGGACAAGGAATGGACGCGCGCACAGGCTACCGCCGTCCAGGCCAACGGCCTGCCTCCCCGCGTTCGGCCGGCTCTTGTCATCGCTCGCGACCAAGGCGCAGAAGCACGGCCACCAAGCTCAGGAAAACGAGCGCATTCGCCGTGATCTGCAACCCGAAGTCCACAAGGCTATGGATTAAGCCGCTCGCGATCCCCACGCTCGCCCCCACAGCCAAACTCCCCGGGCGCGCCTCAACTGTGCGCGAGAGCGACCGCCGCATGATTCGAAGCAGAAACACGAGGAAGCCGACGCCGATGAGGCCGCCCGCGATCCCCGTCTCGGCCAGAAGCTGCAGATAGTCATTATGCGCTTCGGCCGTATATCGCATCCCGTTGCTCGAGTCATAGTGTGGGTACATCGTCGCGAACGCGCCGAGGCCGACGCCGAAGACTGGGTGATCGGCGATCATCCGAAGCGTCGCCCGCCAAATCTCGCTTCGAACGGCGAACGCATCGTCGCGAAGGCGTCCGACCAGACGTTCGCCGAGCTTCTCGCCACCCACGCCGATCCCAACGCCCATCGCAAGGCCAAGGATGAAGCACGCGCGTCCGAGGGTTCGACGAAGCCCATGTCCCTTCCACTTCATCACAAGAGGTACAGCGATGCAAGACATGAGGATGAGCGCCAGGCCCGCACGAGAAGCCGCCGCGCCGACGGCCGTAGCCATCACCGCGATGGCCAACACAAGCGGCAATCGTTCGCCGCGCCGGCCAATGCCCTCCGAGAGCACGCGCGCCAACCCGAGCGGCAGAAGCATCGCGACGAGCGTGGAGAAGTGCGCGCGATTGGCATAGGGTCCGAAGGACGGCGAATCCGATGGGAAAGCCCACAAAATCGGCCCCGTCGAAGAGAGCGCGTTCACCGTTCCCAGGAGCGCGAGCACAGTGCCGTTGCCAAGGAGCGCTAGCTCAAGCGCGCGCACTCGCGCGGAAGAACGCGCACTGAGTGTCACCAGGAAGAAATACGCCAGCATGAACGCGAGCTTCGCCGCAGCCGCCACCGTCGCCGCCGGATCGCGCGTGAGTCGGTTCCAGGAGAGCCCTCCCCCTTCAGGCAACAGGATGTGCTCGACCGACAGGGGCAAAGGCAAGAGTTGCAGGATGGCGAGACCGAAAAAGAGCGCCATCCACGTGTGTCCTCTTGACCATGCCCACCGTCCGATGCCCGTGAATGCAAATGTCACCAGCCACAGCAGAAGGAGCGCCGCTGCCCCCCATCCGAGCAGCAGGAGCGCCCCAGCATGATCGGAACCGTACAGCCAAGGTGCGAGGAGCACCAATGTGAGCACGCCCCCAAAGAGCACCCGATCGCACACGCGCCCTCCGAGCGAGCAGAATCCTCCGCGCTCGCTGACGACGAAGGTCACCCCCCCTCGCGCGAGCGCCGCGCGTTCAGCGATGGCCAGCCCATGGTGGCGCGTGGCGGACGTCACGACCTCTTCTCTGCTCCGGCTTCGATCGATCGAATCGCGAAGGCATCGAACCAGACGCGTCCGTTCACGAAATCGGTGAGCGATGCGGCCGGTTCGCGTCGCACGCGCAAGAGGGCGAGCGACGTCGTCGGCAACGTCTGGAAGGTCTCGCGCACGAGCACCCATTCGGTGCGCTTCGCTTCCGGCAACATCCACCACCGGAAGAGCACGCGATCTTCCTGCGGTATGCCCCGAGGAGCTTCGATGATCTCCACGAGCACGCGTGGATCACCTCGCAGATCGGCCCGGTAGGCGAAGCGCAGCTCGTACAGCGTCGCCGGACGCAAAGGGAGAAGTTGCGCGACTCCGGAGAAGCGAACGCCCTCGGACTTCACGAATTCGAGACGAAGCGCTCGTTTGCCCTCGTAGGCCTCCCCACGAGCGACTTCGGCGACGACGCCCGCTTCTCCCGCGATCCTCCACTCGAAATCGCGATCGAAGGTCTCCGAACCCACCGGTACTCCAAGCGATAGCGGTGGCCGATCGGCGACCTTCTCCACAAGCCGAGGTTGTTCAAACCCACCGTTCCAGATGGGGGTTTCGCCGACGCGTCCGTAGATGCGCTCGCTCACTGCGCGCCAGAGGGCATGCGCCCGTTCCGCTTCCCCGATCTCGATCCCGCGCGAGATCAGAGCGCGCGCCAGCCAGAGTTTCGCTCCTCCGTCCTCGTCCCACGCGAGATCGCGCCACAGGGCGAGCGCCGGTGCAAACGCATCGCGCGCGAGCAGGAACGCGCATAAGCGCGCGCGCACGCTCATCCGATTCGCCAGACGATCGAGCCGTTGAATCGCGTCGGCGTCCTGCAACAATTCGGCGACATTGGCGGCGGCCTCCGGATTCGCCCTCACGGCGCGCGCGAAGACTTCGATCGCCCGCTCGCGCTCTCCGTGCCTGAGCAGGAAGTTCGCATAGAGCCACCGGGGGAGGAAATACGCAGGCGCAGAGGCGAGGGCTCGACGATAGGCCGCGTCCGCTCGCGCGCGGTCACCCGTGGCTTCATACCCCTGCGCCAGATGCAGCCAATTCCGAAAGTCAAAGGGATTCTCGCGCACGGCCTGCTGTAGATGGGCGAGCGCTCGTTGGGGATCGAAGGTCAGGGGGTCGTAGAGATACCGCACGCCTAACTGCGCGCGCACCGCGGAGGGCATCCAAGGGATGACCGAGAGCGCCGCCTCGACGTCCGCTGCGCGCAGACTATTCGAGCGCACAAGAAGGGCGTGCGCGCGGGGGTATCCCCAGAGAAGAAGCAGCCCGCCGAGCGCCGCTCCGATCCCCACACTCAGCCGAACGCCTCGATGACGAACGACGAACAAGACGTCTCGAACGTCCACTTCCGCCATGTCTGCCCTCACATGAGCCGGTACGCGAACGCGAGCTTCCGCTTCCGCGCGCTATCGCGCCGGAATCTCGGAGAGATCCGCTCCCTCTACAATCGCTTTCGGATTCTCGATGAACAACGTACGCGCGATCGCCTCACCATAGGTTCGAGCGACGTCTTCCCACGCGCGCCGCAATTTCGGCGGGCGCACCCGCAGACCATGCGCATCGGATGCGACGACATGCACCCATCCGGCTTCGATCCAGTGCGCAGCGACGCGCTGCACTTCGCGCCCGTGATCCCCAAGAAGAGAGGGGGCATCCACCTGGATGCCGCATCCCTGTTCCACGAAGCGGCGCAGCCGCTCGGGCCGATACCGCAGCGCCGCGTTCCGTTCCGGATGCGCGAGGATCGGTCGAACCCCAGCCGTCAGCAGCTCGAACAAGAGCTGTTCAACGCCCGGAGGGATGACCTCGGGCGGAAACTCCAGGAGCACATACGATGCGCCGTTCAGAAGAAGCGCGCGATCGCCATCCGCGGCCGAACGCGTCACGCGTTCGGCCCAGGCTCTCAGCTCGGGAACGATCCGCACCTCCGCCCCCGAAAGGACGCGCAAGCGTCCCGCGAGCGCTCGATTCAACTGCGCGACGCCTTCCCGAATGCGCTCTGGCTCGGGGTTCGGATAACGCCCCCAAAAGACGTGCGGCGTGGTCACGGCGAGTGTGATCCCTTCTTCCGCGAGCCGAAGGCCGAGGGCGAGGGCCTCCTCCCACGTCTTCGGCCCATCGTCCACGCCAGGCAGCAGATGGCAATGCACGTCAATCACGAAGCTCCTTCCGAGGGCGAACGGTCCTCGGCGATCGCCGGAGCGGGTTCTTCCACTTCGCGATCGCCCGCGTAGTAGTAGCGATAGTAGTAGTACGAGTACTCGTCCTGCGTCACGTCCACGCGGTTGAGGACGACGCCGAAGATGCGCGCGTTCACATCCAAGAGCGCTTGGTGCGCGCGATGTACCAGTTCGCGCGGCGTCTCCCCGCAGCGAATGATGAGAATGACGCCATCCACCAATGCGGAGAGCACGAGCGCATCAGGCGTGGAAGCCGGCGGCGAATCCACCAGGACGAAGTCATAGCGTTCGCTCACCTGTGCGATCAGCTCGCGCATCTTGGCCGACCCAAGCAACTCCGACGGATTGGGCGGGATCGCGCCCGCCGGGATCACGAAGAGGTTCTCCGTCGGCTGATGGAGGACGACAGCATCCACCTCAAGCGGACGCGTCAAATAAGCCGAGAGCCCAGGATGGTTCTTCACGTTCAGGGCCTTGTGGAGGCCGGGCTTGCGAAGGTCGCCGTCAATGAGTAGGACGCGCGCGCCCATCTGCGCCAGCGAGATCGCCGTGTTGACGGCGGTCGTCGTCTTCCCCTCACCGGGACCACTTGAAGTGAACAGGATCGTGCGCGGCGGATGTTCGGCGTGCGAGAGCAGAACCGACGTGCGCAACGTACGAAAAGCTTCGGCGAAACTCGAACGCTGCCGCTGGCTGATGAGAATGGGACGCCCCTCCTCCCTCGCCCGATGGACGCGCGGCAAAGCGGACCACCGCTTCCGCTCCAAGCTCTCCAGCGCCGGCACCAACCCGAGCACTGGCAAGCCGAGCAACCGATCCACATCCTCCGCGGATTTGACCGTGTTGTCTAGATACTCGACGAAGAGAGCGAGGCCGACGCCAAGGACGAGCCCGATGAGCACGCTGAGCCCAATGTTGAAGAGCTTGCGGGGCCGAGCCGGGCGCAAGGGAACCTCGGCCTTATCGAGAACTTGGACGTTGGTGGTCGTCAACGTCGAGAGCAACTTCACATCATTGAGCTTCTCGAGCAAGCCTTCATAGAGCTGTGTCGTCACCTCCACTTCGCGCTTGCGCAAGCTCAATTCGATGGCCCGTTCGTTCTGCCGGAGCGTCTCGGCGCGCTGCCGTTCCAAGGCCGCGCGCAGATCGCTCTCCCGCCGCACGGCCGCTTTGTACTCGGCCTCGAGGTTGGCCAGAATGCGCCGCTTGGCCAGCGCCAGTTGGCGTTCGGCCTCGGCGATCTGCTCGCGCACGCGCGCGACGCGCGGATGCGTCGGCTGATATTCGACGTTGAGCTGCGCCAGCTCTTGCCGCAGTTCGGCCAAGCGGGCGTTCAAGGCCTGAACCTGAGGATCGGCTAACACCGGCGGCAGTGCATCCACCTCCCCTTCGCGACTCAACCGATAGAGCGTCTCGGCGCGAATGCGATCGGTCTCGGCCTCGATCAGGCGCCGATTCAAGTCGGCCAATCGCTCGACCGTGATCGTCTGATTCTCGCTGAGCTGTACGATCTCGTTCTCGCGGCTGTAGCGGACCAACTCCTCTTGCGCCTTCTCCGCGCGATCGCGCAAAAGGGCCAGTTGCTCCTGCAACCATTCGGTCGCCTTACGCGTCGAATCCGAGCGCGCCTCGAGCATGTACTCACCGTACTGAGTGAACAATTCGTTGACGGCGCGCGCCGCCAATTGCGGATCGTGCGCGCTGTAGGTGACCGCCACCACCCGCGTATTGCGCACGAGTTCGACCTTGAGGTTCGCCAGAAACCGATCAATGAGCAGCACGCGTCGCCGATCCGGATCCGGGACGCGCGTCGTGATGTCGGCGAACTCCGGATGTCGCTCCAACTGGAGCACCTCGATGACGCGCCGCGCCAGCTCTCGACTCCGCAAGACGTTCTGCTGCGTCTCCAGATATTGCGCGTCGTTGGAGGAGAGATCGGCGCCGGTCTCCTTCTCCCGCGTCACCCGCAGCGGCAGTTGCGGATTGATGATGATCCGCCCTGTGGCTTCGTAGACGACCGGCAATTGATACATGCGGACCGTCACGATGGTGACGATCACCAGAAGGACGCTCAAGACGATCCACCGCCGTTTCTTGATCACCCGCCAATAGTCGAGCAGGTGGACGTCGCGCTCGTCCCCCTCCTCCTCGCGAAAGGCGCTCGCCGGATAGAACTTCATCACATGCCCCGACATCGCTTCGGGAGCCTGCCGTAACGATCGCTCCGAGGGCGTCGCCGGAAGAGAAGGCTTCTCGTTGGACTCCGCCATAAGCGTCTCCCCCCTCGCCTTACCGTAAGAGCCAGATCAACTGTGAGGCTGCCCCCAAGCTGAACGCGTTCAACATCGCCATCCCCACGTTGCGCATCGAAGAGGAGGGCACGAAGACGATATCGTTCGGCTCAAGCGGCACATCCTTCACCTGATCGCGCTCCACCTTCTCCAGGTCTACGACGATCTCCACGCGCTCGCTCCGCCCCGGTACGTGCCGCAGGATCGTCACCTTGTTCTTCTGGGAATGCGGGCGCAGGCCCCCGGCGAGCGCGATCGCCTTGGTGAGCGTCATATCGCCGCGAATCCGAAAAGCGTTCGGATTCACGACGTTCCCCGTCACGAAGATCTGATCGGCCTCGGGCACACTCACGATATCGCCCGGATAAACGCGCGTGTTGACCAAGTCCCATTGCCCGCTCAACAACTGGCGCAGGTCCACGATCTCTAATTGCGGATCCGCTTCGCTCTCGCCCAAAGAGTGATCCGCTTCCGCAGATCGCCCGGGTCGCTTCCCCGTGCGGATGATGTGCACCGTATTGCCAGCGTTCTCGGTCAACCCTCCGGCCGCCGCCAGCAAATTTAGCAAGCGCGTGCCGCGCACGACCTCATACCGATCCGGTTTGCGGACCGCTCCGATGACCGCCACAAATCGACTGCGCGATTCCTTCACGCGAACGACGACCTGCGGATTCTTGAACAAACTTGTGAGCTTCTCGCGAATGATCTCGGCCAGTTGATGCTCCGTGTAACCGGCCGCTTTGATCGGCTCCGGAAAGGGGAGGATGCGAATGTATCCCTTGAGCGAGACACGCACCTCGCCGCTGAGGTCCGGCTGCTCGAAGACGCGAATCTCCAACAGATCTTCAGGCCCGATGACATATTCCTCGTCCTCATCCGGCTGCGAGGGCACCGACGACGCCCCTGGCCGTCCCTCTTGAGCGACAGGAGCCGACGGGCGCGCGCCCGACGCTTGCGAATTCTCCGCCGGAACGCTCCCCCACATCCCGAACACCACCAGAAGGCTCAAAATCCACATAAGTGCGTCTCCCTCTCGCTTCACGTCGCATCTGGATGACTTGACTCGCGCTCAGAAGCCACACCGGTTGGCGGCGATCTCCCGCCCCACCTGTGTTACGACTTCAACGACGCCTCCGGCCGCTAGATCAGCCGGCGTCGCCGCGAAGAGCGCTTGGTAACGGCCGAGCAATGGACCATCAGCCCCTGTGACGACGTTCAGCACCGTCAGACCAGGAAGCCGATTCCGAAACAGCACACGAACGATGACGGGCGCCCCTCCAATCGGGGTCGTCCCCAACGCGACTCGTCCGACCACGCGCAGCCCATGGCCGAACAGCTTCTCCGTTCGACACTCGATCACCAACGGAGGCCGCTCGGTCACGTCCGGCACAGGCATCGGCCCCGGCGCATACCCGAAGCGCGCGCGTTCCTCCTTCTGTGGAAACGGCAGCATGGCAAGGGCAGTGGCCACTTCCGGAGTAACGGCACGGAACGCCTCGCCCGGCCCAGAGTGCTCGCCCACCGCGTGAACGAGCAAGGTCTTCTCGCGCACCAAGAGCGAATAGATCGCCGCGCCCTTCGACGTTCGCGAATCGCGCGACGGACTCAAGCGAAAGGAGCGATCCGGCCCTTCCACCTCGATGTCGTCCTGACTTCGGATCGTCACCTCACCATAAAGCACGCGCAGGCGCAAGCACGAACGCTCGCGCGCGATCCGCACTCGACTGGCCGGGCCGATGAAGATCACCCCACGACCGTCGCGCAACCGCACAAAGGCCAGGCTCGACGTCGTCTCAATGTCACTGCCGTCCAAGACAGCGCTCCCCCAAAAGATCGGGACGCCATTGAGCCGCACAAGCCCATCCCCGACAGTGATCACCTCCCCAAGGATCGCGCGCGCAGAATCCCCTTCCTGCCTTGGCCTCGACGGATTCGGTACTGGACTTTCGGCCACCAGTACATTCGCCCCATCCGCCGACCCACGGCCTACCCATGTCCCAACCATGAGGACAATCAGCACGCACCCGATCCCCCACACTCGATGTCCGAAGCTCCAGGTCCTCATCCGCCCGCTCCTTCAAGAACGCACGCGTCACATCTCCACCCCCGCTCGTACGATTCCCTCAACCGCCACAGGGAACACTCGCACGCCCACGCGTTCCACAACCGGTCGCCCATGACCGATGAAGCCACACCCGCCTCCGCGCCTTTTCACTCCGCGCATGCGTTCCCCATTCATTGGCCCGTATTGTAGGTTTTGCCTACCGCAATGTCAAGGAGATTTTGGACGCGACGCCCTTTTCTTGTCACATCCAGCACGAGCCATCCGATAGGAGCCTCCGATTCCAAATTAAGTTCCTATGTTGCTGAGCCTTATGATGAATCGAGGCGCGTCCGGCTCTCCCCCAAACGCGAATCCATTTTCCTCAGTTAGCCCACAATGTTGATGTAATGTGTGAGATCCTCGGCGGTGCTCTTTCGCCCAGTCTTCCCCGTCGCTCGCGTGATAGGCTTGTGGACGCTCTCGGCGGATGCTACACTCACCGAGCGATGAGACAGGCTCGGCGCCGTAGCCGCGCGCGAATCTTCATCAGGATGGGTGAGCGACTTGGGGATTTCAGGGTCTGCGCAATGACCTGGAAGCGACTTTGTGCTGCCCTCAACGTTCTCCTCCTTTTGTGGACCGCCACTGGGGGAGTGATGAGGCGTCCGGCCCACGTAGTCACCCCGCTGGCTTTCGCCCAGTCGAATCGGCCACATTATGTGCCCACGCATCTCATTGTCGGCTTCCGCTCGGGCGTGCGGCTCCCGATCGAAGCTGCAGCGGCGGCCGAGGAGCAGCCGGAAGCGGTCTTTCAAGACCTCGCCAAAACAGCCGGGCTTCGTGAGATCGTGCGCCTGGCGCCAGCGCTTCCCCTCCCACGCGATCGTCAAAGAGCGAGCGAAGCGCTCGCACGGCGGGCTCCGCGCTCGCTCTCGGAAGCGGCACTCCTTCTGGAGCGTCACGGCCTGAACCGTATGGTCCTGCTCCGATTCGCCCGCCCCATTGATCCTCAACGGTTGGCCGAAATGCTCATGCGCCAGTATCCGACGATGATCGAATTCGCCGAGCCCGATCTCGTGCTCCGTTCCCAAATTGTGCCGAACGATCCGCTCTTCAGCTCCCAATGGTATCTCCGCGACCGCAACGTCTTCCCGGAGCGACGCGCAGATATTTGGGCCCCGGAAGCATGGGCCCTCACCACGGGGAGTTCGGACGTAGTCATCGCCGTCATTGACACCGGCATTGACGCCACGCATCCCGATCTGGCGCGGAAGCTCTTCGTCAATCCCAGAGAGATCCCCAACAATGGCATGGACGATGATGCCAACGGCTTCGTGGATGATGTCTCCGGCTGGGATTTCCTCCGCAGGGATAACGATCCGGATGATGAAAATGGGCATGGGACGTGGATGTGCAGCCTAGCAGCGGCCGAGACCAATAACGCTTTGGCCATCGCCGGCGTCAGTTGGGGAAGTCGCATCCTGCCCTTGAAGGCGGGGGACGAGCGAGGAAATTTCCAGATGTCCGCGATCATTCAAGCTGTGAACTACGCCGTGGCGATGGCTCCGTTTGGCGTGCGCGTCATCAACATGAGCTTCGGTGGACCAGGGGAAAGCCCAGGGCTCGAACGTGCGTTGACCGCGGCCAACGATGCGCGCATCCTTGCCATCGCCGCAGCCGGAAACGATGGGCAAAACAATGACATCACCCCTCGGCTCCCCTCATATCTCACGACGCGACTCGACAACGTCGTCGCCGTGGCGGCGACGGATCGGTTCAATCTGCTCACCTCTTTTTCCAATTACGGGAGGGTGAACGTGGACGTTGGGGCGCCGGGCATGGCGATCATTGGTCTCACGACGCGGAATCTTTCGGCGGAGCTGGGGCGCAGCGATGGTATCCTCACGGGAAATGGGACCTCCCCAGCCGCGGCCATCGTGAGTGGCATCGCCGCGCTGATCTTCTCGGCGTATCCCGAGAGCACGCCGATTCAGGTGAAAATCCGTCTTTTGGCCAACGCCGATCGGATCCCAGAACTCGCGGGGAAACTCGTCTCCGGCGGACGCGTGAACGCCTTTCGCGCGCTCGATCGGGATGAGATCCCACCGGCTCCGATCACTGACCTGCGCTTGCTGAGCAACGTCACTCCGCTTACGCTCACCTGGACAGCGACGGGAGATGACGGGTCCGCGGGGCAGGCAGCTTTCTACGATATTCGCTATAGCGTGTCGCCGATCACGGCGGGCACCTTACGCTTCGCCGTTCGGGTGAAGGACCCGCCGCGCCCGCAGCCGGCGGGAACGAGCGAGACGTGGGTCATTCCATCGAATCTCCCATCGCGGACGTACTATTTCCTGATTCGTGTCTTCGACAACGCTGGGAACATGGCCGAGTCGAACCAGGTGGAGGTCATCATTCCCTGAGGCCTCAGAAGTTGGGGAATAAACGGCGCGCTCAATTGTGTTCTCTCAGTGAGCGAGCGAAACTGATGCGAGGCGGCGCTCATCGAGAGGCGGACCGGGCGCAGGTCGTCGGAAGACGTCCCCGTGGTGAGGACTGATGATGATTCGACGATGGCGAGCGCGGAATCATGCCGAGCGCGAATTCGAGCGCCAAGCGTTGGCGTATTTGGAAGGGCTGTACAACTTCGCTATGGCGCTCACGCGAGATCGAACGGAGGCGGAAGATTTAGTCCAGGAGACCTATCTTCGCGCGTTTCGCGGCGCGGCGCAGAAATTGCCGACGGGCGATGTCAGGGCATGGCTCTTCACGATCATGCGGAACATCTGGATCAACGACCGGAGGCGGAAGCGGCGACAGCCAGATACCGAAGAGCTGAATGCCGAAGAGGAGGACGAGGGAATCGGATGGCGCCTCCTCGCCGACGAACGGCATCGCCCGGACGTGGTGCATGAACAGAATGCGCTCGGACAAGAGATTCGCCGTGCGATCGAGAGTCTGCCCACGGTCTACCGCGAGGTCATCGTCTTGCGATTTCTGGAAGGATTCAGCTACAGCCAGATCGCGGCGATCATTGGCTGTCCGGCGGGGACGGTCATGTCGCGCATCAGTCGCGCTCGCGCCGAACTGCGGAAGCAGCTGACCCTCTATCGGGAATCCGTCGCGAGTCCGTCGTCGGATACTGAAGGATGCACGGCGAGCGGGAGGATTCGCGAGGCAGGAGAGACCTATGGGTGAGCACGTCGTCCATCTCATCGAGCTGTATTTGGACGAGGAGTTGCAGGGCGAGGAGCGACGGCAGGTCGAGATGCATATCGCTGAGTGTGCGGAATGCCGGGCGCGCTTGGAGCGCGAGCAGCATTTCATGGCCTTGCTCGCGCACGCACGGCCGCTCTACGACGTGCCCGAGAACGTCCGCCGGCATATCGAGCAATTGTGGGCGCGTCCGTCCGGGACCCGGATCCGCGTCTTCAAATGGGCGCTCGGTTTGGCCACAGTAATCCTGGCGGCGTTTGTCGTCCGCGTCCTCGTTCATGACAACGTTCGTCGTTCGGCAGTCGATCGCGCAAACCACCGCTCGGAATTTGCCCTCCTGGCCGCGGATACGCACCAACGATGGGTGCGCGGACAGCTCCCGCTTGAGATTCGGAGCCAATCGCCCGAAGAGATCTCGGCCTGGTTCGCCGATAAGGTTCCCTTCAACCTGAAGCTCCCGAGCTTTCGCGAACTCTCCGGCCAACCGAAGCCCTATCAACTGGAGGGGGCGCGCCTGGTGGGATTCAAAAATGACTACGCTGCCTACATCACCTACCGCATGCGAAATCGCCCGATTTCGCTGCTGGTCACCTCGGAGACAGTCGCTCGTCCTTCCGGGGGCGAGGAGATTCGCTCCCAGGGCCTCGTCTTCCATTTCGAGGAGATCAATGGATGGAAAGTCCTCACCTGGTCTGATCGCGGGCTGACCTACGCCTTGGTCTCCGACTTCGAAGAACGCGGCCAAGCCTCCTGTATGGTCTGCCATCCGAGCGCCAGCGAGCAGCGCAAGCTCGAAGACCTGCGACGGTGAATCGAGCGCGGGGCGCTCACCCGATGCCTCGCGCGGCTTTTTGAGCGAGGCGCTGCTGAAAGCGCGCCAACTCCACGGGGATGCGCACGTGCGTGCCCTCGCCGATCTTCTCCCGCTCATCATACGCCTCGACGGCGAAAGTGATCGTGCGCTCGTCCACAGCGATGACTTCGGCGCGCGCGGTCACCGCCATCCCCACGGGCGTCGCCGCCAGATGCCGCACCGATACGGCGATGCCGACCGAGATCCATCCCTCTGGAAGATACGGCTGGATCGTTTCGGCCGCCGCGATCTCCATCAAGTAGATCATCATCGGCGTCGCGAAGGCCGCCGGGAGGCGGTCGTCCACGCGCGCGATCGTCAACTCGCGCGTCACCGTCCACGTCTTCGTCGCCGAAGCGCCGAGCGGAACGTTCATGCTCAGACCTCCTAGAGCTCGTCCGTCGTTTCAAGCGTCACATTATACTCGACCTCGCATTGACACGCCTGCCCTTCGTGCTATGCTAAAGGGGGAAGTCATCCGACTGAAGGAGCGAAGATCATGTCGGAACAGAGAGTCGGACGTCCTGGCGGACTCATTGAGACGATTTTCGAAGATTTCCTCGCCCGTGTCGAAGAGAAGCTGGCCGATTCGCGGCTTGATCGCAATGAGATCGTGCGCGATCTACTCTACGAGCTATATTTGGCCGAAGCCCCGAATTTCCAGAAGCTCGGCGATTACACGTTTCCGATCGCCGTGCGCGCGGTGATCGCGTGTTTCGATCCGCGGAACGTGATGCTGGAGGCCGAAAGGAGCCCGGACGTAGATCCGCAGAAGTACGCCGAGCGGAAGCCGCTCATCTGGTTCTGGCAGCTATTCGACGGCTCCCCGCTGGGGCTGAACGCGCACGTGGGACAGCGCTTGCGCCGCATCCTCGCGCCGTATATCTTCGCACGCGTGGGAGCGAACTTCGTGTGTCATCGCGGGCTGCGATGGCACTGCGGCTATCAGATCTCGATCGGCGAGAACGTCACGATCGAGAATGATGTGACCTTAGATGATCGCGGCACGCTGGAGATCGGGGATGACGTGCACATCGAAAGCGGAGCACATATTGCCGCTTCTGCCTCCGGGGCGACAAGCCTCGGGCGAGGGGTCCGGATCGGCGCGCGAGCGATCGTGCTAGCCGGAGCCCGGATCCCCGAGGGGACGACGATTCCGCCAGCCAGCATCGTGGGACCGTGAGAGGAATGGACCGACCGAGGATCGCCATACGTGCATGGCATGGGATCGCAGGGATGAGCCTCGCCCTCCTGCTGTGGGGAGGAGGTGCTTCGCACGATCGCGTCTCGTTTGCGCGTTCCCTTCAAGCCGCTTCGGCGCCCTCCGCTCAAAAACCCCCACCGCCCTCCAATGTGGAGGGCCAGCGTCCGCAGGAGAAGAGAGAGCCAGAATCGGCTGCTCGCGATCCGCTCACGGACCCGGAGAAGGAGCTTCGGGATCGCGCGGCGATCGAATATCGAAAATCCGAACATCGCCGCGCCGTCGAAGCGTCGGAGCAGCTCCTCAAGCGAGCGCGGGAGTTGAGCGAGCAGTGGGGAAGGCATCGTCATTCCCGGCGCTCGGAAGAGCTGCTGCAGGAGATCGAACGCTTCGCCCGCCGCATCCGCTCCATCAGCGGCGCTGGCGATCTGGAACTCCGCGAGCCGCTGCCCGAGGATCCGGCGCGAGCGCTCGCGCGATTGTGCGAATCGGCGGCAGCGTTGCACGACGCGGTGAAGGCGCTCACGGCGTATGTCATCTCGGTCGAAGTCATGGAGCGCGCGGATGAGATCGTGCGGCTGGCCCGCTACTTGCGCCAGCACGCGCGCACCGATCGAGGGACGTAAGATGCGCATCTCCGGCGCACTCCTGCTGATGGCGCTCGTATTCGGCTCAGCAGCAGCGCAGCGTCCCGAGCAAGAGCCCATCATTCGCCTGGAAGCCCCACTGGTGCTGCTGAATGTCACGGTGACAGGAGGTGATGGTCGCTACGTCTCGAAGCTGAGCGAGCGCGACTTCACGATCCTCGAAGACGGACGCCCGCAGCCGATCGCGCACTTCAGTGCCGAGGAGACGCCCTTCGCCGTGGCCATCTTGCTCGACGTCAGCGGGAGCATGGAGCGCATGCTGCGGATCGCGCGCGCGGCAGCGCGCGGCTTCGTTCAAGGTCTTCGCGAGAGCGACGTCTTCGCCCTCTACGCTTTCGCCACGCAATTCGCGCAAATTCAACCCTTCGGCGCGTACCCGGAGATCGAGCCGGAGGTCTGGAGCCTGAAGGCCGAGGGGTACACGGCGCTCTACGATTGCCTGGTGCGCGCCGCGCGCGATTTAGCCGAGCGCCCGGAGAAGCGACGGGCTATTTTGCTGCTCTCCGATGGAGCCGATACGACCAGTCGCGCATCGCTCGATGACGCGCTTCGGGAAGCACTGGCGGCGAATGTGACCATCTACGCCGTAGACCTCATGGACGAAGCATCCGCTTCGGCGGCCGACGTGGCGCGCGCTCGCATGGCCTTACGCACCTTGAGCGAGCAGACGGGCGGCCGCTACATCCGCGATCCGGGTGGGGCCCAGATGTACGCGACATTTCAAGCGATCGTCCAAGAGTTGGGCCACCAGTACACGCTCGGCTATTACCCAACGTGGGAGCGGCGCGACGGACGATGGCGCCGGATCGAAGTGCGCGTCGCTCGAACGGGCGTCACCGTGCGCACGCGACGCGGCTACTATGCCCCGCGATCGTGATCGGGACGTCCGCAAAGCGCATCGGACAAACGGCGTCCTCCGCAGAGCCCCTTGGCGGTGGAAGCCCTACCCTTCGATGATGACTTGAGCGACGGCCAGATCGCGCCCGTGCGAGAGCGAGACGTGAGCGCGTTGTCCGCCGAGTGCGCGCAAGCGCTCGCGTGCGCCGGCGTGAAATTCGATTCGCGGTTGGCCGCTCGGCGATGGTAAAATCTCCACGTCATGCCACCGGATGCCGCCACGTTTGCCGGTGCCGAGCGCTTTGAGCGCCGCTTCCTTCGCGGCGAAGCGCGCGGCGAAGCGCTCGGCCGGATGCGCGGCCCGCTGACAATAGGCGATCTCCGCCGGCGTGAAGACGCGCTTAAGGAAGCGCTCGCCGAATGTCGCGATCGCGGCCTCGATGCGCGAGATCTCAACGACGTCGATGCCAATGCCGACGATCATGTCCGCGTTCCAACTCCGAACCACCGATGGCCTCTCGCATCTTGTCTGCGTCCCTCTTCTCTCCTTCGGGGTGCTTGTCGCCACGAGCACGCGGCAGAGGCAAGAGCATGCCGCAAGCGCCGCCGCTTTTCAAGGCGCGCCGGAGGCTGGATCGGATGGCGAGCCACCGACCCCGAGCGCGCACTCTGAGGATAGCCGGCGCGCGCTCGCGCGATTCCTCTCAGCCGTGGGCTTGGCGTATCGTCCGGTGCTCACTCTGCGACAGCGACACACGAACCGCTGCGTGCTCTTCGATCCGGATGTCCGAGCGTGGACGCTCGGGCAGGATGCCCCGCCAGTTGGGGACGCCATCGTGACGCGCGAGCGCGAGGTTGTGCTGGGCATCCACACGGCCGATTGCGCGCCGATCTTTCTCTTCGACGCGCGGACGCGCGCGCGCGCTGCCATTCATGCCGGATGGCGGGGAACGCTCGGACGCATCGCCGAGCGCGCTTTTCGCCTGATGGCCGAACGCTTCGGGACACGCGCCGAAGACTGCTTCGCCGCTATCGGTCCGACGATCGGCCCCTGTTGCTATGAGGTCGGCCCTGATGTGCTGGAGCCATTCCGTCGAGAGTTCCCGTATGCCGAGGCGCTCATCTCATCGCCGACGGCGTCGGGCACGGCTCGCCTGGATCTCGTGGAGGCCAACGTTCGCCAATTGCTCGCCTGCTCGATCCCGCGCGCGCAGATCTTCACAAGTGGGCTTTGCACGGCGTGCCATCCGCAGCTCTTTTTCTCTCATCGGCGCGATTTCCGAACCCACGGCCACGTCGGGCGCATGCTCTCAATCATCGGAGACTTCTCGCCATGAGCCGTCCCGCAATCGGCACCTCCGGATGGAATTACGCGCATTGGAAGGGGTGCTTCTACCCGGAAGACCTCCCCTCATCGCAATGGCTTGAGTTCTACAGCCGCCACTTTCGCACCGTCGAGCTGAACGTCACGTTCTATCGCACGCCGCGGGAGACGACGGTGCGGAAGTGGGTGAACGCGACCCCGGAAGACTTCGTCTTCTCGGTCAAGATGAATCGCCGGATCACGCATCGGCATCGGTTGAGTGGCGCTGAAGAGGCTCTGGAAACGTTTCTCGCGATGCTCTCCGGGTTCGGCCAGAGACTCGGTGTCGTCTTGATGCAACTGCCACCGAGCCTCCGCTTCGATCGGGAACGCGCTGAGTCTTTCTTCGAAGCGCTGCGCCGCAAGAGCCCTCACATCCGTTATGCGCTTGAGCCGCGGCATCAGACATGGTTGCAAAAAGACGCTTATGCCTTGCTGCGCCATTACGAGATCGCCTTCTGCCAGGCCGATTCCGGCGGACGGTATCCGACGGCGGAAGTCGTGACGGCCCCCTTCGTCTACCTCCGCTTTCACGGGCCGGGAGCCCTCTACGCGTCGGCCTACACGGACGAGCAACTTCGCGCCGTAGCCGAGAAGATTCGCGCTTGGCGCGACCAGGGGCTCGACGCGTACGCCTACTTCAACAACGACTTTCACGGCTACGCTGTCGAGAATGCCCGGAAGCTGATAGAATTCGTCAACATGGGGTCGGAGAACTGGGACATGCAGGAGAGAGGACGGCGATGAGTTGGGGTCGGATGAGTTGGGTGGATGGACTGCTCTTTCTGATGTCCACGATTTGGGCCGTCAACTTCACCCTGGTGAAGATTGCCCTGCACGATTTCTCCCCCCTCAGCTTCAACGCCCTGCGCTTTATCATCGCCTCGCTGACGCTGGCGTTGCTCTTTCGGATGCGGCGGGAGAGTTGGGCCGTCGAAGGAGAAGACCTCGGCTCGCTCATCGCGTTGGGCATCTTAGCCAATACGATCTATCAAGTCGCCTTTATCGAGGGCCTGGCGCGCTCGCGAGCGAGCACGGCGGCCTTGATCCTGGCGACGACCCCGATGGTCGTCGCGCTGCTCAGCGCCGTGCGCGGACAGGAGCGCGTGACCGGGCGCGTGGCATTGGGCATCGGGCTTTCATTTCTGGGAATCGTCCTCATCGTTGGCGAAGATTGGAGCCGTCTCCGAGCGCCTCGTGCGTTGCTGGAGGACGGTGGGCCGTCGCGCGAGACGGCCTTCGGAGACCTCTTGCTTCTTGTGGCGACCGTGTGCTGGTCCTTCTATACGATCGGAGTGAAGCGGCACGTCCATCGCTATGGAGCGCTGAAGAGTACGCTCCTGACGATGGCCTCTGGGACGATTCCGCTCGTGTTGATCTCGCTGCCAGCTCTGCGAGAGCAGTCGTGGACGATGATTCGCCCAACGGCGTGGGCGGCGCTCTTCTTCAGCGCGCTCGGCGCTATCGTCTTCTGCTTCGTCGCGTGGAATTACGGCCTCAAACGCTTGGGGAGCACGCGCACGGCCATCTACTCGAACTTGAGCCCAGCGATCGCGCTCCTGGTCGCGTGGCTCGGATTGAACGAACGGCCGAGCCCGGAGCAGTTGATCGGCGCGACCGTGATCCTGTTGGGGATCTCCCTGGCACGCGCTCGGGAGGAGGAGGCCGAGCTCACGATCTCTTGAATCGCACTCTCAGGGCTCGGGCGAGAGGGGGCGTTCCGAGGGCGCGCCTTCCGGAGAAGCCTCAGCGCGTGAAGGCGACGCCTGGGGACGCCAGCGCAAGACCGGATGGCGCGCTGCCGCGACTTCATCCAGGCGCCCAAGGCGCGTTCGGTGCGGCGCCGTACGCACGAGCTCGGGATTCTCCCGGCACTCGCGATCAATGGCTTTCATCGCGGCGATGAACAGGTCCAACTCCTCTCGACATTCGGTCTCCGTCGGCTCCACCATCAGGGCGCCCGGGACGATCAAGGGGAAGGACATCGTCGGTGGATGGAATCCGTAATCAATGAGCCGCTTGGCGATGTCCACGTTCCGGACGCCGTAGGCCCGCTGCCGCTTATCCGAGAAAACCACCTCATGCATAATGGGGCCGGGATAGGCGATCTCGTAGGTGCCCTTCAGGTGATACGCGATATAGTTGGCGTTGAGCACGGCCGTCTCGGCAACCTCGCGCAGGCCCTCGGGCCCCATCGTCAGAATGTAGCTCAATCCCCGTACGAGCACGCCGAAGTTCCCGTAGAAGGCGCGCACGCGCCCGATCGAACGAGGCCGATCCTCCTCAAGCGCGAGCCGACCATCGGCCCGACGTACGATGCGTGGCACGGGGAGAAAAGGTTCCAATTCGGCGGTCACAAGGACGGGCCCTGCCCCCGGTCCACCGCCACCGTGCGGCGTAGAGAACGTCTTGTGAATGTTCAGATGGAGGACGTCCACGCCCATCTCCCCCGGACGGGCGATCCCCACCAAGGCATTCATGTTCGCCCCGTCCATGTAGACCAATCCCCCAGCCTCATGCACGATGCGCGTGATCTCCTCGATCTCCTCCTCGAAGAGTCCGAGCGTATTAGGATTGGTGAGCATGAGCGCTGCCAGATCACGGTCGGCCGCGCGGCGAAGAGCGTCCAGATCAATGAGTCCTCGTTCGTTCGATGGGATCGTCTGCACGCTATAGCCGCAGATGGCCGCGCTCGCGGGATTGGTGCCATGCGCGGAATCTGGGATGAGGACCTTGCGTCTTGGATCGCCACGCGCCTCCAAACAGGCGCGGATGAGTAGAAGGCCCGTCAACTCGCCGTGCGCGCCAGCGGCCGGCTGCAAGCAGCCGGCCGCCATGCCCGTGATCTCGCAGAGCAGTTCTTCCAACATCTTGAGGACTTCGAGGCTCCCCTGCGACAGCTCCTCCGGCGTCAGCGGATGGTGGAGGGCGAAGCCTTCCAGACGGGCCACCCGCTCGTTCATCTTCGGGTTGTACTTCATCGTGCAGGAGCCCAGAGGATACATCCCGACATCCACGGCATAGTTCCATCGGGAGAGCCGCGTGAAATGCCGGATGACATCCACCTCGCTCACCTCCGGCATCCCGGCCACCGGATCCGTGCGCAGAAAGCGCGCTTCGATCCACGTCTCCAACGGAACTGTCGGGACGTCGAGCGGGGGCAGGCTATAGGCCGTTCGCCCCGGGCGAGAGCGCTCGAAGATCAAGGCTTCATCGCGACTGACATGGCACGGGGTCTCCATCATAGCTCATCCAACACCTGCAAATACGTCTGTAGCGTCGAGTGCGGGATCATCTCCGTCACGCAGACGAGGAAACAATCGCGCAGCTCGGGATAGTACCGACCAAGAGGCAGGCCGCCCAAAATCTTCCGTTCGCGCAGTCGGTCGAGGACCAGGGTGACCGGTCGCTCCGACTGCACGACGAACTCGTTGAAGTGCGAACCGGAGAAGCGCACTCGGAATCCCGATTGGCGAGCGATCTCGCGGGCCAGATAGGCCGCCTTCTGCGCATTCTGCTCGGCGACCTCGCGCAACCCGCGCGGCCCCATCGTTGAGAGATAGATGGCCGCCATGATGGCGCACAGCTCCTGACTCGTGCAGATATTAGACGTCGCCTTCTCGCGCCGGATATACTGCTCGCGCGTCGCCAGCGTCATGACGAATCCGCGCCGCCCGCGCTGATCGAAGGCTTGCCCGATGATGCGTCCGGGCATCTGTCGGACGAACCGCTCACGCGTGGCGAAAATTCCCAGATAGGGCCCGCCGAAGCTGAGCGGGAGGCCGAAGGATTGCCCTTCGCCGACGACGATGTCGGCCCCCAGCTCTCCAGGCGGTCGCAACAGACCCAAGCTGATCGGCTCAGTGATCGCCACGATGAGCAACGCGCCCACTTCGTGCGCCCGCTCGGCGAGCGCCGCGATGTCCTCAATGACGCCGAAGAAGTTGGGCGATTGCACGATGAGAGCTGCCGTCTCCGCACTCAGCGTGACGGTGCGCAGATCCACGCTGCCGGCCTCCGGATCATACTCCAACAGCCGGACGCTCACGCCGAGCGCGCGCGTGTAAGTGTGGACGACCTCCCGGTATTCGGGATGTACGCTACGCGCCAGTAGAATCTCGCGCCGACGCGTCACCCGCTCGGCCATGAGTACGGCCTCTGCCAGGGCCGTCGAGCCATCGTAGAGCGAGGCATTGGCGACCTCCATGCCTGTGAGCTGACAGATGAGCGTCTGGTACTCGAACAGCGCCTGCAGCGTCCCTTGCGCGATCTCCGGCTGATAGGGGGTATAGACCGTCGCGAACTCCGCGCGCGAGATGAGCGCATCCACCACCGACGGAATGAAATGGTGATACGCCCCCGCGCCCAGGAAGAGGGCATACTCGGTCGCCGCCGCGTTACGCGCGGCCAATTCTCGGAAGAAGGCTAAGACCTCCGCCTCCGAGCGCGCTGGCGGGAGCCGCAGCGGTTCTTTCAGTCGGAATTTCTCTGGGATGGGACGAAACAGATGCTCGATCGTCGGGCAGCCAATCTCCCGCAGCATCTCGGCCCGTTCTTCCGGCGAGTTCGGAATGTAGCGCATACGGATCTCCCTCCCCCGCTCTCGCCGCCCTTCTGGGTCGTGGCGCGCGCCGACGAGCCGGAAGGGCCGTTCCCCGGGGCGTCATTTCTCCTTCTCTTCCCTCACGTACTCCTCGTACTCGCTCGCCGACATGAGCGTCTCCAACTCCGTCGGGTCCGAGAGCGCGATCTTCACCATCCATCCGTCGCCATACGGGTCTTCGTTGACAAGCTGCGGGGACTCGGCCAAGTCCTCGTTCACCTCCACGATCTCTCCGCTCACGGGCATGTAGAGTTCGCTCACGGCCTTGACCGATTCCACGTTGCCGAACGGCTCCCCTTGACTGAAGTGATCTCCCACGCTCGGCAGCTCGACGTAGACGATGTCGCCGAGCGCCTCCTGCGCATAGTCGGTGATGCCAATCACTCCCACGTCATCCTCGACCCGAATCCATTCGTGCTCTCTCGTATACAGGCAATCCTCCGGATAGGTCGCCATTCTCGTCTCCCTCCCTGTGAAACATCCACGAGGCCGCCGCTACCTCGGCCTCTTGTAAAACGGTGTGGGGACGACCTCCGCCTCGACCTCCCGCTCCCGCACGCGAATCTGGAATCTCGTCCCGACCGTCGTGTGCTCGATCGGCAGATAGGTCAGCCCGATGTTCTTCCGAAGGAAGGGCGCATAGCTGCCCGAGGTCACCTGTCCCACGACACGGCCTTGGATGAGGACGGGATACCCCTCGCGCGCGGGAGCGCGATCGTGGACCTCGAAACCGATGAGCTTGCGGTGCAGGCCCTCCTCCTTCTGCCGCCGCAGGGCGTCGCGTCCGATGAAGTCCCCTTTCTCCAGCTTCACGATCCAGCCCAAGTCGGCCTCCCACACTGTCGTCGTCTCGTCCATGTCGTGGCCGTAGAGCAACATTCGCGCTTCCAGTCGGAGCGTATTGCGCGCCGCCAGGCCGCACGGCCTCAATCCCGCCGCATGCCCGGCATCGAGCAATCGATTCCATACCCATTCCACGGAATCCACCGGGACGTACAACTCGAAGCCATCCTCGCCCGTGTATCCCGTGCGGGAGATCAAACAGGAGACGCCCGCCACTTCTCCCTGCTCGAACCAGTAGAAGCGAATGTGATCCAATTGCACATCAGTCAGCAACTGAAGGATCTCGCTGGCCGCCGGACCTTGCAGCGCCAGTTGCGCCAGTTGATCGCTGACGTCGTAAACCTCGGCTTCTTCCCCCTCCCGATGTTCTCGAATCCAGCGAGCATCCTTCTCCCGATTCGCCGCATTGACGCAGAGCAGGAAATGGTCCTCGCGAAAGCGATAGATGGTGAGATCGTCCACGAACGTCCCGCGCTCGGTCGTGAGCGCCGAGTACTGGACCTGATGATCGCGCAGGCGCGCGGCATCGTTGCACGTCACTTTTTGAATGAGGGCCAAGGCGTCTCGCCCGCGAATCTCCAACCGCCCCATGTGGCTCACGTCGAAGAGGCCGGCGGCCGTCCGCACGGTGAGATGCTCCTCGATCGCTCCCGTATATTGCAGCGGCATGAGCCAGCCGGCGAATTCCGTGAAGCGCGCGCCCAAGGCTTCGTGTGTCGCATGCAACGGCGATCGCTTCGGTTGTGCAGCTACCACGTCATGATCTCCCCACGCGTCCTCGGCGGATTTGGCAAGCTAGCATAGCCTCTCCCTATCGTCAAGCGCCGTACTTCAAGAGCTTCTGCGCGTGCGCCAGAAGCTGCGGCAAGCCCTCCACCAGGCGGAAGCGCCCCAACCCACCGCGCATGAAGGCACGTTCGCTGAATTCTGTGACGTCGTCCGACTGCAGGTGCTTCGCGTAGAGCAGATACGGGACCGGATGCCAGCTGTGTCCCCGCAAGACCGACGGCGTGCTGTGATCTCCCGTGATGGCGACGACGTCCGGGCGCAACGCCAAAATCGCCGGGATGAGGATCTCGTCCACGCGCTCGAGCACTCGCACCTTGCCCTCGAAATCGCCGTCCTCGCCACAACTGTCCGTCTTCTTCACATGCACATAGAAGTAGTCGTAGCGCTCGAAGCTCTCGCGGAGCCGATCGGCGAGCGCGTTGAGGTCCTCCTCCAGCGGCGTCTCGAGGATCTGCATGCCGACCAAGCGCGCCAGACCACGATACATCGGGTACGTGGCGATGGCCGCAGGCGTGAGGCGAAAGACCTCTGGCATCGAGGGGATGTCCGGTCGACGCGAGAAGCCGCGCAGCGTCACGCCATTGGCCGGACGCTGATCGGCCAGGAGCTCAAAGGCGCGTTCCAAGAACCGGCGCACGACGCGCGCCGTACGTTCGGACGCCTGATCGCGCGCGCGAACGGGCCTGGGCTTCAAGCCGACGCGCTGCGGATCCGTATCCTCCAGACCATCGCCCAATCCCTCGCCCCGCAAGATCAACGCGAAGCGATGCTCTTTGACGGGGCGGATGAGAACCTCGACGCCCTCGATCTCGCGAATCTCCGCTTGCAGCCGCGCGCACAACTCGACGCAGCGCTCGGTGGGGATGCGTCCAGCCCGCCGATCCACGATCACCCCCGCCCCATCGAGCGTGACGAAATTCCCACGCGCGGCCACATCCCCCGGCTGCAGCTCGAATCCAATGCCCAATGCTTCGAGCACCCCACGCCCGATCTCCCATACCAACGGATCGTAGCCGAAGATGGCCAGATGGCCCGGCCCGCTTCCAGGCGTGATCCCCGGAGCGACCGGATCGGCCAGACCGCAGAGCGCGCGCCGTGCCAACTCATCCAGATTCGGCGTGCGCGCGGCCTCCAGCTCCGAGCGACCCGTCTCGTTCGGCAATCCCCCCAATCCGTCCAAGACGAGCTGCACGATTTTCGTATCCGTCTTCGTCGCCAGTTGTCGGAGATGTTCAAGCGAAAGCATACCCCCTCCTTTCACGCCTTCGGCCATTCGGCCTGAAGACGAGCCGCATGCGCGCGCAGCAATTCCCATGCGCGCCGCACATGCCGCTCGCTCGTCCGCATATTCCCAATGGCCAGCCGTAGGGCCAGTCGCCCTCGCACCCGCGTGTGCGAGAGGAAGCATTCGCCCGTCGCATTGACGGCCTGCAGCAACGCCTCATTGAAGAGATCCAGATCGGCCTCCGACCTGGCCCACCCTCGCGGACGCGCTCGGAAACAGACCGTGCTCAACGGCGCCGGCGCCAGACGTTCGAAATCGGGGTCGGCATCCACCCAAGCGGCGAACTGCTGCGCCAATCGGATGTGCTCGCGAATGCGCGCCGCCAACCCTTCTTGCCCGAAATACCGAAGGACCATCCACAGTTTCAACGCGCGAAACCGACGCCCAAGCTGCGGCCCGTAATCCATGAAGTTCCGCACCTGCTCCTCTTCCGTGCGCAAGTATTCGGGCACCAGACTGAAGGCACGCCGCAACACGTCCATGCGCCGACAGTAGAACGCGCTCAGATCAATCGGCGTGAAGAGCCACTTGTGCGGATTGACGACGAGCGAATCCGCGCGGTCGCACCCGTCTAAGACATGGCGGAACTCCGGCACGATCGCCGCCGCTCCGGCATACGCGGCATCCACGTGCAACCACAATCGGTAGCGCTCGCACACGCGCGCGATCTCCGCCACCGGATCACTGCTCGTCGTGGAGGTCGTACCGACGGTCGCCACCACGCAGAAGGGGCGCCATCCGGCCGCCTGATCCTCCTCGATGGCGCGCTCCAGCGCCTTCACGTCCATGCGAAAGGCCTCGTCGGTTGGAATCTTCCGCACGCCTGCCTGCCCCAGGCCAAGCAGGATCGCCCCTTTCTCAATGGAAGAGTGGGCTTCCTCCGACATGTAGAGGCGCAGACGTGGAAGCCCGGCGAGTCCACGCTCGCGTACGCCCAGCCCCACCGCCTCGCGCGCCGCTGCCAGCGCGCACAGGCTGGAGATCGAAGCCGTGTCGTAAATGACCCCTTCAAACTCGGGGGGCAACCCGAGCATCTGCCGCAGCCAATCGAGCGCGACCTGCTCCAACTCGGTGGCCGCTGGCGAGGTCTTCCACAACATCGCGTTCACGTTCAACGCCGCCGCAAGCAGCTCGCCGAGAATCCCCGGCCCCGATCCCGTGATCGCGAAATACGCCATGAACCCCGGATGATTCCAATGCGTGATCCCCGGCAGTATGATCTGCTCGAAGTCACGCAGGATCGCCTCAAAAGGTTCCCCCTCACGAGGGGGATGCGCCGGCAAGCGACGTCGAATCTCCCCAGGACGAACGCGCGCCAGAACGGGATAGCGTTCGATTCCGGCCAAGTAGTCGGCGATCCACTCCACCACCTGATGCCCGAACCGCCGAAATTCCTCCAGGGGCATGTCCGAACAGACGGTCTCGGCCATAGCGCGTTCCATACTCCCCCCCCTCCCCGTGACGATTCAAATAGCCGTAGTGTAGAGCCGTCCGGAGAAAAGTTCAAGGAGGTTCACGTTGCGCGCCACAAGACCAGGCGATGGGGCCGAACCTTGATCACCAAGGCGCTCTCAAGCGGCATGGCGCGATAACCCGGATACTTCTCTCGGAGTCGAGCGAGTGCTCGCGCATGCTCCTCGCCCGGAGAGAGCAACTCGGCCTCTCCTAAAACGAGCACATATCGCAATCGGCTCCAGTCTTCATCGTATTCGTCAATCAGGAGGGCGACCCGTGGGTTCGCGCGCAGGTTCCGCACACGCTTCAGGCGCTCGGGAGCAACCCGTTTCGGCTTCGCATCGAGGACGGAATAGAACGCCCCTCCATCGAAGACGAAGCAGATGGGCACAACGTGTGGCTCGGCGTCCAAACTCGCCGTCGCCAGGCGCGCCACGCGCGCGCTTCGAATCAGCTCTTCCGCCCACTGTTCCATACCAAGAGAGCTTACCGCACCGGTGCCCGCTCGACCACATGCGCTCGTATTGACAGCTCACCACTTTTGCCGCACCATAAGCGCGAGGATGATCAGGACGATCCTCTTCAACGCGGCCGGGCGCGTGCGCGCCGGATGGCGCGTGCTTCTCTTTTTCGCCCTCTTTTTCGCGCTCGGTCCTATTGGAGGAATTCTCCTCAGCCTTGCCTATGGCGCTCTCGCAGGCTCTATTCCGACGCGCGAGGAGCTGAGCGCTCGACTCGATCCCTTCAGCCTCCAAATGCTCGTCTATTCCACGCTGATCAGCGCGACGCTCTTGGCCTCGGCCATCTGCTTGCGTTGGCTTGATCGGCGCCCCTTCCGAAGCCTCGGCTACCAATGGCGCCAGCGCGGATGGCACGAGTATCTCGTCGGATTTGGCCTCGCCGCGCTGATGATCACGTTCGTCGTCCTCATCGAGCTTCCGCTTGGTCACGTGAACCTTCAATGGGAGGGATATCCCGCTGCGGAGGCGGCTGGGGGAACGTTTCTCGCTTTCTTCTTCTTCAACGTGGCCGCAGCCTTTGAGGAATTCCTCTTCCGCGGGTATCCGCTTCAAACGCTGCTGCTGGATGTGCGTCCGACGATCGCCGTGAGCGCGCCCTCGGTCCTTTTCGGGCTCGGACATGCGGGGAATCCGCACGCATCAGCGCTGAGCGTCTTCAATACGGCGTTGGCTGGCGTCTGGCTCTCGATCGCGTATCTGAAGACGCGACGGCTGTGGCTGCCGATCGGATTACACGCTGGATGGAACTTCACGATGAGCGCCGTCTACGGCCTGACCGTGAGCGGCATTGAGGAACGCATCGGCGCTTCGCTCTTTCGCACCGCACAGACGGGTCCCGTATGGCTCACCGGCGGGAGCTATGGTCCAGAGGGCGGCGTGTTGGTGACGGCGGTGTTGATTGGCGCGAGCTTCTGGCTCTGGCGCACGCCGCATATTCGCCCGCAAGGGGAAGCGCGCGAAGCATCCGATCGGGCGTGATGACAGGGCGACGCATTGCAAATTCCCGATAGGGCCGTTATACTCTGCCCCCGATGAAGCAACCGAAGCACCGACCCGCGCAAGCGGACAAATCCATCGCGCGATCGCAGAAGTCACGCGATGCCGGACTCGACGTGGGAGCGCTCTTGCGCTGCTATCGGTGGATTCGGCGCGCGGCCGGGCTCGGATTGCTCTCGGCGCTCTATCTCACCTGGCACTATAAGCTCTTCCTTTCCGGAGCCGGCCATCAAGCGCTGTGCAACGTGAGCGAGTTCATCAACTGCGATCGCGTGGCCGCGTCCTCATGGAGTCAGCTCCTTGGACTTCCCTTGGCCGTTTGGGGCGCCGGGGGGTATTTGGCGCTCATCGCGCATACGACGCGCGCCCTGCGTCGTACGACGCGAGGACGGGAGGAACGCCATCCGACCGCGCCTTCGGACTACGCGCCTTCGACGCTGCTGCTCATTGCTCCGTTCGTCCTTGGATTGGCAATCCTGCCCGTGGTCTCGCTTGCGCGCCTTCGCGCGTTGTGTCTCGGATGCGCCGTGAGCTGGATCGCCGATCTGGCTCTGCTCATCTTCGGAATTCATCTTCTGCGACGCGCGCGCGTCACCAAAGGACGCATGGCGATCGTGCGCCCGCTGTGGCCCTCGGTCGCGCTGGGCGCCCTGCTCATCGTCCCCCTGAACTGGTACGCGCGCCCCTCACCGCCTCCAACTCCGGCCGAATCGAAGAGGGTCTTGGAAGAGAAGGCGCGCCCAGTCGCCTCGGCGACCGATGTGACCGCACCAGATCCACTGAGTCCGACCTTCGGAAGCCCGGGAGCGCCGATCACGATCGTCTACTTCACCGACTTGCAATGCCCATACTGCAAGCTGCAAACGGAAGCGCTTCGAGAACTCCTCGCGCGTCGCCCGCGCCAGGTGCGCGTCATCTACCGGCATTACCCCCTCGATCAATCGTGCAATGTGCGATTGACGCGGACGGCCCACCCATTCGCGTGCCTTCTGGCGCAACTCGCCATGGAGGCGCAGCGGCGGGGCGTCTTCGAGGCCTGGTCCGCTGAGATCTGGCGCGCGCAGGAATCGCTCACGCTGGATCGCATTCACGAGATCGCGCGCCGCTATGGGCTCGATCCCACACGCGCGGCGCAAGACCCGGAGATTCGGCAGCAGCTCGCGCGGGACATTCTCCTTGCCGAACGCTCCGGCGTGGACTCCACGCCCACGCTCATCATCAATGGCCGTCTCATCCGCGGTTATCAACCCCTTGAGCGCCTGGACTCTTTCGTCGCCGCTCTGTTTCAATCCCCCCTTGGCTCAACGAGCCCCCAAAGGTGAACGCCACTTCTTCGGGTCGCCTATGGCCGCTCAGCGCGCCTCGGTCTACACGCGTTGGAAGCGTCCACGGAATGGCCCGCTGAAGGCATTCAGCCCATGACGTTTCATCAGGATGCTCTGTCGAAGATCACCACTTGTAGGCGAAAAGGGCGCCGGAAGTCCAGGGCCTTTCTCCACCCCTTTTCTAAAGCCTCGGCCACCTCAGGCGACGCGAGCATCGCCCTGGACCCAAGGGCTCCCCTTCGACCGGTTCCCAGCGGCCTCCCTGGCGTCAGAAGACGAGTTTCAAGGCCAATTGAATCTGCCGCGGATCGAAAGCCGCCGTCGGCTGTCCCGCCGTCAAGAAATTGTTGCTCACGTCGCTTACGTTGACGCGATTGAACGAGTTGAACATCTCGAAGATGGCATCCAGGCGCCATCGCTCGGTGAGAAAGAACGAGCGCGTGAGCCGAAGGTCCAGACTCGCGAATCCCGGACGCATGCCGGTGTTGCGACCAAGGTTCCCGATCTGCCCCTCGGGTGGAACGGCGAAGACGCCAAAGGGCCGCTCACGTGTGGGCGGTCCGACCAGGTTCGGCCGATCATTGAACGGGCTCGTGTCGAAGTTGTTGTCCTGTCCGAGATAGATCGTGAAGGGACGTCCTGAAGACAGCTCCAGGATGGGCGCGAAGGTGAAATCGGCCAGCACCTTCCTCCAGAACCCGCTATCCGAATGCCGATACGGACTCTGGAAGACGCCGCTCAGGACGAAGCGATGCCGCTGATCGAAGTTCGAGAGCGAGCGCTCCAGATCGGCGCGGAAGCTGTCTTGCGGGATGAGCTGGGATTGCAGATCGGTCGAATCGTCAATCGCCTTCGAGAAGGTGTAACTCACGAGGAATTGGACATTCCGACTGTAGCGCTTGTTGATGTTGAGCGAGAAGCCGTGATAGGTGGAACTTCCGGCCGTCTCCTGCAGGACGATCTGCGCGTAGGGGATGAAGACGCCCGGCCCTTGTGGCAGACCAAGCGCGCGTGCGATCTGCAGGGCTTGCTCGCGCCCGATGCCGGCGCGTTGCAGCAGCGCGAAGTTCGGCCCCGAGGGGCGGAAGAAGTTGAAGAAGGCCGTGGGCACAACGCCGCTCACGGGATCGAAGACGGTGACCTGCAACGGATTCGTCCCCGGTGGCAGAAGTCCCAATTGCACGGCGCGATCCCGATTCCGCAGCAACAGCGGGACAAGTGGCGGATTGATCTCGCGCGGCCGATTCAGGTGCGTCCCCTTTACGAAGAGATACCCGACGCTGACGCTCACGTCCGAGAAGAGTTGCCGCTCGATCGTGAGATTCGCGTGCTGGGCATAAGGCAAGACGTTCTTCCGCGAAGTCGGGAGCATGAAGGGCAGAAGCGGACTGACTTGCAAAATGCCCTCCTGAGTCTGAAAGGCCGGAGCCTTCGGATCGAAGCGCTGCTCGGCCGGCAGATAACCGGGGAAGACGAGCACGCCTTGAAAGACCGAGGCGGCATTGACGCCGGTGGGCGCGGGCGTGCCGATGGGAAGCACCAGATGGCGCGTGCCGTTGGCGACGCGCGAGTTCGCGAACGTCGCCAGAAACGACTTGTCGTGGAAGATCCCATAGGCGGCGCGAATGACCATCTTCCCAGTGTTCTTCGGATCCCACGCCAGAGCGAAACGCGGTTGCACGTTATTGAAATCGCGCGCGATGCCTTCGAGCAGGCCCAAAGCGCGTTCGGCTTCGGCCGAGAGCGGCGTCGGCGGCGGAAGCGAAGGCGTCAGCTCGACCTCATACCGCACGCCGTAGTTGATCGTCAAATTGGGACGCGGTCGCCAACTATCCTGTCCGAAGACGGCCAGCGTCTTGTTCGAGCCTGCAACGTGCGGATCGCCGAATCCCTGAATGAAGCTCTGCGGCAGGCCGAGTCCATACGCCTGGACGGCCGTCAGCGGTGGCGCGTTGCGCAGATTCGGATCGAGGACCGAGGCCGGCAGCGGTCCGAAGTTATATACCCCGCCGAAATAAAGGTAAAAATCGGCGCGCAGCGGGAGATAGTTGATGTCCGTCCCAAACTTGAAATTATGCGAGCCGTGCACGAGGGAGAGATTGTCCATCCACTGGAACCGCTTCTCCACGCGATCCAAGGGGGAGAAAGCCTCTTGCCCGAAGAAGGCGAATCCAGCGATGTTGACGGCGACCTGCGTGCTCTGCGGCTTGAAGCCGAGGCCGCGACGCGCCGCCTGAAAGCGCGCCTCGTTGACGAAGCTCCCGCCCAAGACGCTCGTCATATGTGCGGCGAAGGCGAGGTCGCGGAACTGCTCGACGGCCGTGCGCGAGAAGGCGTTCTGCCCAAAGGGTTGATTCTGCGACGTCGTTTGAATGCCGGTCGTCGTGCTCGGCGTCACCGAGAGCCGCGTCGCGAGCCGATGCGCCGGCGAGAGCTGATGATCGAACTTCGCCAGATAGAAGCTCACCTGCTGCGAGATCGGATAGTTTTGTCCCAGCGGGCGGAGCGGCTGAAAGCTCGGAGGTAAGGGGCGACCGGTCGGGAAGACGCGCGGACCGCCGGGCCCCAGCGGGCTGCCAAAGAGTGCCGTCGCCGAAGCGGCCGCGAGCGTGCGGAAATAGGCCGCGCGCAAGGGCTCGGGCACAGCCGGATTCGCCACAAACGCCGCTTGCTCTCGCGTCAGGAGTCCCATCGCGCCGCCGAAGGTCACTGGCACGAGATCGAAATTCCCTTGTCCGATCGTGCAGAAGCCCGTCTCCTGCCGTCGCGTCGTCTCGTAGGAGAAGAAGTAGAAATGGCGATCGCGCACGAAGGGGCCGCCCAGTGTCGCTCCCGTCTGCACGCGCGTATAGGCCGGATCCGGTTCCGTCGAGAACGCGTTGGTCGCCTGAAACGACCGATGGCGAATGAACCCGAAGATGCTGCCATGCACTTCGTTCGTCCCCGAGCGCGTGACGATATTGATGACGCCGCCGGTAGCCCGCCCGAATTCGGCATTGTAGCTGTTAGCGATGATCTGAAACTCCTGCACGGCTTCCTGCGAGACCGTCGCGCGCACGGCATTGACCGAGTTGTCGTTGTTATCCACGCCATCCACCTGTACGTTGTTGCCCCGCGCGCGTTGTCCGCCGAAGTTGAGCCCCGACGTGGGCGCCGGACCGATGGCCGGAGCATTGTCGCGCGTGGCGAGCGAGCTGGTGAGGGCGAAGAAGAGATAGTTCCGCCCATTGATCGGCAGATACTCGATGCGGCGTTGATCGATCGTCTCCACAACCGCTGTGCGCGTGCGCTCGATGATCTCCGTCCCCGCCTCGACAGTGACCTCTTCGCCCAAGCGCGCGACCTCTAGTCGGACGTTCAACTCCGCGCTCTGTCCGACCGTCAGCACGACGTTCGAATTCACGAGCCGGGCGAAGCCGGGCGCTTCGACAGTCACCTCATAGCGCCCGGGAGGAAGCGCGAGGAAGCGAAACTGCCCGGCCTCGTCGGTCATGGCCGTGCGCGAGAGATTCGTCGCCTGATTCCGGATCGTCACGGTCGCCCCGACGATGACGCGGGCCTGCGGGTCAAGTACGACGCCCGTGAGATCGGCCGAGGCCGCCTGCGCTTGCCGGGCGGCGACCACCGCGGGACTTCTCAGACCCACCCCAAGGAAAAGAACGGCCCAAAATACAAACGCCCGTCTCATACCGCTCCCCTCCATGTGTGGCCTCACCAGCTGTGCGGTCGGTCTAAGCCTATCACAACCTCGTGAGAACTGCAATTCGGGAATTGGGAAGGACAGCCCCCCTCGACCGCAGGAACCCAAGCCGGGCGATAGCCAATGAAGTCCTCGCGCGCGCATTCGCGCGAGGACTTCACGTCTCACACCAGCGCGATGTCGAACTGTTCCTGGTGGATGAGCGGATCGGCCTTAACGGTCACATTGCCCCCAAGATACGCCTCGACCTCCCCGAGGAGCTTCGGATACCTCTCGCGCAGCGCGCGCGCGACTTCGGGATGAACGCGCAAGATGGCCTCTTTGCCTTCTTCGACCTCTTGCGCGAGGGCCATGCGCTTGGCCTCATCCAGGATTTCCAAACAGACCGTCTGCGGCGACTTCACCAGCCCGCTCCCGTGACAGTAGGGGCAAGGTTCGCAGAGCGTCCGTTCGAGGCTTTGCTTGACGCGCTTGCGCGTGATGGCGACCAAGCCGAAATCGTTGAACTGAAGGATCTTCGTTGGCGCGCGATCCTTCCGCAGCTCCTCCTCCAACACCTGCATGACCTTCTGCCGATTCTTCCGCTCCTCCATATCAATGAAGTCGAGGACGATGATCCCGCCCAGATCCCGCAAGCGGATCTGGCGCGCGATCTCGCGCGCCGCCTCGATATTGGTGCGCGTGATCGTATCCTCGAAGCGGTTCGTCTTGCCGACAAACTTGCCCGTGTTCACATCAATGGCCACAAGCGCTTCCGTCTGATTGATGACGATGTACCCCCCAGATTTCAACCACACGCGCGGACGGATGGCCTTCTCGATCTCGGCCTGGATCCCATAGTCCTCAAAGATCGGCGTCGGTCGCGTGTGCAGCTTCACGCGATGGAGCAGCTTGGGCTGCAAGCGGGCGACGAAGTTGACGATACGCGCGTAGTCGTCCTCGTCGTCCACACGAATGGCCGTGAAGTCGTCCGAGAGGCGATCGCGCAGGATGCGCTCGACCAGATCCAGCTCTCGATGGATGAGCTGCGGGGCGCGCGCGCGCTCGGCGCGCGTGCGGATGTCGACCCAAGTTCGGTAGAGGTAGAGCAGATCATCGAGCAATTCGGCTTCGCCACAACCTTCGGCGGCCGTGCGCACGATCACGCCTCCGGCGATCTTCTGCCGCGCGCGTAACTCGCTGACCAGCCGACGCAAGCGCGCCCGCTCGGCCGAGGAAGTGATCCGCCGCGAGACGCCAATGTGCTCGAACGTCGGCAGGTAGACGAGATACCGCCCGGGCAGCGTGATGTGCGTGGTCACGCGCGCGCCTTTGGTGCCGATTGGCTCTTTGGCGATCTGCACTAGGATCTCTTGTCCCTCTTCGAGCAATTCGGTGATCGTCGGCGTAGCTCCCGCGCGCTCCTCACTCGGGGAAGGTTCGGCCGCGCCCGCGCGTCCAGTCCGCCGACGCCGCACGCGCCGCCGCGCCGCTAGTCGCGCTCGAACCCGAGGCGAGCGTACCGACGCTTCCCCATCCGGAAGTGGCGGGTCGCCCGAATCGCTCGAAGCGGATTCTTCGGAGGCAACACGTGTGTCCGCCGATGCCGCCTCCGATTCGGAGATCGAAGTCGCCTCCGCCGCAGGCTCCGTCTCGGATGTCGGGGGGCTCTCCGTCGGCGGGCGATCCGGTCGATCGTCCATGATCCGCTGTCGTCGCGAAGGCGCGCTGAGCTGAGCCTGAAAGGAACCGACGCGCGGCGCCTGCTCTTCTGAAGGCGCAGGCTCTTGTGCCTCCGCGCGTTCTTCGCACGTCAGCTCGACGCGCTCTTCTTCGGCATGCAACGCTTCGGTGATCTTCTCATCGAAGATCGCCTCTTTCAGATCCACCTCGGGGACGATCGCGCTTTCCTCACCCGCTTCAGCCGAGGGCAGCTCCTGAACCAACTCCTCGACGAACGCCTCCAGCTCGCGCTTCGGTTCCGAGAGCGCCTCCCTTTGCGGCTCGCGCGCGCGCTCGGATGTTGCGGCCGACGGTTCCGCTAACGCTTCGAGAATCTCCTCCACCTCATCTCCCGCTTTGGACCCGCGTCCGATTGCGGGAGCAACCGGCGGCTCCACCGCCGACTCAAACTCGATGTCCAGATCTTCCATGTCAATGACATCGGAGACGTAGAGGAAGGCGTCTCGCTCCAGGCCGATATCCACGAAGGCCGACTGCATGCCCGGCAGGACGCGCGTCACGCGCCCCTTGTAGATGTTGCCGACGATCCCTTGGCTTTCGCCGACCCGCTCGACATAGTATTCAGTGAGCACGCCATCTTCGAGGATGGCGATCTTCCGCTCGAAGTTGTTGGAGCTGATGATCATCTCCTTCGCCATCGTCGAACTCCCTCCGCGTGAGGATCTCGCCGCCGATCTTCGCTTCAGCCCGCTCCCTCACGAAAGCAGGCCCCACGTCCGTCCTCCATATCCATCGGCGGCGTCAATTCACATACCGATGCAAACGCACGTTGGCGATCAGCCCCAGGCCAATGAAGGTGGCGACCAGAGCCGATCCGCCGTAGCTCATCAGCGGCAGCGGAATGCCGATGACGGGCACAAGCCCCACGATCATGCTGAGGTTCATGATGATGTGAAAACTCAGCAGGGCGACGACCCCTGCGACGAGTAATGTGCCCACCGAATCCCGCGCCAGCTTCGCATGATTGAGCGCCCTGAGCAAGAGGAACGCATAGAGCGCGAGGACGCCCAACATGCCCAAGAATCCCAACTCCTCGGCCACAACGGCCGCGATGAAGTCCGTATAGGCCTTTGGCAAAAAGCGCAATCGGCTTTGCGTCCCACGAAAGAGACCACGTCCGGTGAGCCCACCGGAACCCACGGCGATCATCGATTGATAGGTCTGATACCCGTAGCCGCGACGATCGGCGCGCTCCGGGTGAAAGATCACTTCGATCCGCTGCACCTGATACGGCTTCAAGACCTGATGGCGGAAATACCATCCGAGGCTCAGCGCAACGGCCACGCCCACGACGCCAGCCGCCACGACGCGTGGGCGCAACCCGGCGACGAAGAGCATACCGCCCAAGATCGGGAAGAATGTGAGTGCCGTCCCCACATCCGGCTCCAACAAGATCAGTAGGATCGGCATTCCGGCGATCCCCGACGCGACGAGGACCTCGCGCATCGTCAGATACGGATGTTTCTCTCGCCGATGCTCTTCCCATCGCTCGGCCAAAAAGAGCGCGAGCATGAGGATCGTGCCGATCTTGGCGAATTCCGAAGGTTGGATACTGAAACGCCCAATGCCCAACCAAGCCTTTGTCCCATAGACCTCTTGTCCAAAGGGCAGGACCAGAACGAGCAGAAACAGACAGACGCCGTAGATGAAGGGCGCCACCTCGACGATCCGATGATAGTCAACCGTCGCCGTCACGAACATGGCCGCAAGGGCGATGCCCAGCCAGAGCAGCTGCCGCTTCCAGAACTCCTCTTGCGGCTGTGAGCTATAGATCTCCAGCACACCCAGCAGCGCCAACACCAGCGCTCCGCCAAGCAACCACCAATCGAAATCCAGAAGAAACCGTCGCTTCTGTCGGTACGTGATCATCGCCGATCCATCTCTGGCGCGCCTACCGGCAAACGGCGTCGGGTCGCCTCCAGCGCCACGGGTGCAACCCGTGGCGAGCGCTCGTGCGAAGGGGCCTCGGACACCGGGGAGACAGCCGCCGCGACTTCGCTCGCCCGCACGTATTTCTCCTTGTACGTCTCGTAGAGGACGCGCGCCACCGGCGCACTGAATCGCCCGCCGAACCCCACGTTCTCGATGAGCACGACGACGGCGATCTGCGGATTGTCGCGCGGCGCGAAGCTCACGAACCACGCGTGGTCCCTCAAATGCGCGGCTCCGGCCGCTCGTTCCTTAGCGACGACCTGCGCCGTTCCCGTCTTGCCCGAGACGTCCAAGCCCGCAACACGCGCGGCCCCGCCCGTCCCCCCACCTTCATTCACCACCCCCCACATCGCCGAACGAATCGCCTCGACCGTCTGCTTCCTGAGCGGCACAACGAGCGGACGATCCGCCGTGTAGACCGTACCTCCTGGCCCGAGCGCTTCTTTGAAGACATGCGGCGTATGGAAGACGCCCCCGACGGCGATCCCTCCAATTGCGCGGACAAGCTGCAGCGGCGAGATCGCCACCGACCCCTGCCCAATTGAGGCGATCACCGTGTCGAAGTCCCTCCAACGCGGATCGCGCGGATTGAATTTCGCCTTGAGCGCGCGACTGGGCACGAATCCGGCCACCTCGTCCGGCAGATCAATCCCCGTGCGCTGCCCCAACCCGAACCGCTTCACCCATCGTTCCATCCGATCAATGCCGAGCCGAAGCCCCAACCGATAGAAATACCCATCGCAGGAGACGACGATCGCCCGATGCAGATCCGGCATCCCGTGCGATCCGAGACATCGCACGAAGCGATTGCCCACTTGAAGCCCCCGACCGCAGGGGAGCGTCGAACGCTCGGGCGTAATGAGCCCTTCCTCCAAAGCCGCCGCAGCGACGAAGATCTTCCACGTCGAACCCGTCGGATAAATCCCTTGAATCGCCCGGTTGTAAAGCGGCCGCTCCGGATCGGCGAGCAATTGACGGTATTCGGCTCGCCCCTCGGGCGTGTTGATCCGTTGCGAGAAGAGCGAGGGATCGTAAGCCGGATGACTGGCCAAAGCCAGAATCTCGCCGTTTTGCGGATTCAAGGCGATGATGGCGCCGCGCCGCCCGCCCAACTGTTCCTCGGCGACCCGTTGCAGATCCAGATCAATCGTCAACTTGATGTCATGTCCGGGGACCGGATCTACGCGCTCGATCTCTCCGACCTCATGGCCGGTACTGTCCACGATCACGCGCCGATAGCCATCGCGTCCTCGCAGTAAACGATCGTAGACCAACTCCACGCCGGCGCGCCCGATCAGATCGCCAGGCCGATAGCCTTGAAACTCAGGCCGAGCGAGCTGCTCACGAGAGATTTCCCCCACGTAGCCGAGCACATGCGCGAGCAAGGTCCCATAAGGATACCGACGCTGTGGCTGCTCCATGATGTCCAACTCCGGATATTCGATTTGCCGGGCGCGGACCCAGGCGACCTCCTGCAGCGTCGCGTTCTCCTTGAGGACGACCGGATAATAAGCTGGTTGTGCGCTCATCGCCTCCAAGCGCTGCCGCACGCTCTCGCGATCAAGCACCAAGCCCTGAGCGATCAGCTCCTCAACCAGCTCCTGTGGCCTCCGCCCTCGGGCGCGAAGCTCCTCCCGATTCAAGATGATGCTGAGCGTCGGACGATTATCCACGATGACGCGCCCGTGCCGATCTAAGATCGCCCCTCGGGGTGCAGGGATCGGAATCAAGCGGATGCGATTGTTCTCGGCCGCTCGCAAATACTTCTCATGCTGCACCACCTGTAGCGACCAAAACCGTACGCCCAACCCGATGAAGAAGATGAGCAGCAGATACTGCAGGAGCGCGAGGCGGTCGGTCGCCGCGGCCGCCTCTTTCGCCCGTTCTAAGAAGTCCATCCCTCGACTCGCCATACCATCACCGCCGACGCCGAGTCGGTCGGCCAAACGTCCGCTCCCGCTCGGCGAAGATTCGATCTAAAAGCGCGAAGAGCATCAGAGCCGCCACCCCGTTGGCGCCCGCCAGCCACCCCACCTCACCGAGGAGCGTCGGCCACACGGGATTTCCAAGTAAATTCTGCCCGAAAAGCCCATGCAGGCCAAGATAGATCAACGCGTGCAACCCCGTCGCCAAGACCACTGCGATGAAGCGCAATAGGACATGGTCCAACGCCACCCGAATGCTCACCAACGAGACCAGAAGGGCGATAACCGTCTTAGCCAAGCTCTGCGCCCCCACGATCCCACCGGAGAGGCTGTCCTGGAGCAACCCCGCCCCGGCCCCGACTAACATCGCGCGCACCGGATTGCGCGCGAACCCCACGTACACCGTCACGATCAACACCACATCCACAGGGCGCAGCAAATGCACATATCGCACGATGAGCAAGTGCACGAGCAAAGCCGCGATAATGACGACGACAATCCTGGTCGAGTTCACCGTGGCGACGCGCGCTGCTCGGCTTCCCCAAGGAGCGACCTCCGAAAGGCGGCTCGCGAAAATCCTCTCATGGCGAAGCCGAACATGCCTCCCCATGTTCTCCGAGGCGCTCCCCCCTCTTGGGGAAGCGCGCACGGACGATCTACGGCGTGGGCAATCGCACCTCCGAAGGGCGTTCAAGGAGGATCAAAACCTCTTCCAGGCGACTGAGCCGAGCCGCCGGTTCGATCAAAATGTCATGGGAGACCAGAGCCGATCCCCGCCGCACGGCGATGACCCGCCCGATGGGAAGGCCGCGCGGATAGATCCCATCCTGACCGGTCGTGTAGACCATCTCCCCCTCTCGAACGGGTTCGCTGCCGGGCACATAGCGCATGCGACAGAGGGCTTCGTTGCTGCCGGTGACGACGCCGATCGCACGCGTCTCTTCCAGAATCCCAATGGCTGCCCCCACGCCACTGCGCTCATCAGTGATGAGCTGCACGCGCGCGACCGTCGGACCGACTTCGATCACGCGCCCGACCAATCCCTCCGGCGTGATCACGGCTGCTCCCGAGCGCACGCCGTGACGTGCCCCCCGATCGACGATGAGGGATTGAAACCATACGCTCGTATCGCGCCCGATGACGCGCGCGGCAATCGCGCGCACGGGGAGCTCCCGTTGCAACTCCAACAGTTGGCGTAAGCGCTCGGCCTCGCGCGCTTCTTCCTGCAGGCGCGCCACCTCGCGCCGCAGCTCGGCCACCTCCTGACGCAGGGTGCGATTCTCCCGGTGGACCTCGCCCACGCGCGCGTAGCTCTCCCACACCTGCTCCGCCCAGGAGACGACGGCATGAACCGAGGAGAGGACGGGCGCGGCTGCCGTCACCGACCACACGCGCAGCAGCGATTCCCCCGATCGGGGATGCCGCGCCTGCGCCGACATCAAGAGCATCTGTACGCTGAGCAGGGCGAGAAAGACGATGACTACCGATCGCCCCCTCGGAGGCTTGCCCATGTCAATATTCCAGACGCTCCAGATTCGTACAGACCCGCTTGAGCAAATCAATATCGTCGAGCATCTTGCCCGCTCCGAGGACGACGGCCGAGAGTGGATCCTCGGCCAAGATGACGGGGACGCTCGTCTCCTGCATGAGCCGCTTGTCCAACCCCTTCAGAAGCGCTCCTCCGCCAGCCAGCACGATGCCATGATCAATGATGTCGGCCGCCAGCTCCGGCGGCGTGCGCTCCAATGCCACGCGCACGGCGTTGACGATGGTGGAGACCGTATCGGCCAGGGCTTCCCGAATCTCCTCGTCCGTGATGGTGATCGTCTTAGGTACGCCCTCGATCAAACTGCGACCGCGAACCTCCATTGAGAGCGGCTCCTCCAACGGATACGCCGATCCCAGCTCGATCTTGATCTGCTCAGCCGTCCGCTCGCCAATGAGGAGGTTGTACTTCTTCTTGATGTACTGGATGATCGCCTCATCCATCTCATTGCCGGCGATCCGAATTGAGCGCGAGTAGACGATCCCCGAGAGCGAGATCACGGCGATGTCGGTCGTCCCTCCGCCGATATCCACGATCATATTCCCGATGGGTTCGGTGATCGGCAACCCGGCCCCGATGGCCGCGGCGATGGACTGCTCAACCAAATAGACCTCGCTGGCGCGCGCGCGATAGGCCGCGTCAATGACGGCCCGCCGCTCCACCTGCGTGATCTCACTGGGAATCCCGATCACCACACGCGGATTCACCCATGAGCGCCCGTTGTGGGCCTTCCGGATGAAGTTCTGCAGCATCGCTTCGGTCAGCTCGAAGTTCGCGATGACCCCATCGCGCATCGGACGGATCGCCACAATATTCGCGTGCGTCCGCCCGAGCATCTCTTTCGCCTCCCGACCGACCGCCTCCACCTTGTGCGTCACCTTATTGACAACGACGATCGAAGGTTCGCTGACGACGATCCCCCGGCCCTTGGCGTAGACCAACGTATTGGCCGTCCCCAGATCAATGGCGAGATCGCTCGAAAACCATCGAAAGATGGAGAACGCGCTCATTGACCCCTCTAACCGCCTTCAGGTCTTTCAAACATACGGTTCAGGCATCCAATTTAACACACCCCCGTGGGACATTCAACACCGCGCCCGAAAAATCCCACCCCTTCGGTTGCTCCACCCACTGATCCCGGTCTACAATCAACGCGTTCGAAACCGAAGGAGGCCGACGGCTATGCTGCGGTTCTTGAGCGAGAAGCAACGCGCCCGAAACATTCTGCTCATCCTGGTCGCCCTCATGATGGTCGTGGGCTTGGTGATTCTCTACATGCCCATCGGCCAAGCCCTCTACCGCCGAGCAGTCGGCTCGGACGAGGTCACCGATTCCACCCCCGTCGCCGAGGTGCTGCAGGAGAAGATCACCGCCGGGGAATACCGCGCCGCCCTCATGCGCCTCAGCCAATCCCGTCTGGGTCGTGGCTTTGAGGACCCGGCTTTGCTTAAGCCATTCAGCTCGACGATCCTCAACGAACTGATCGAGGATCGCCTCGTCCTCATCCTGGCCCGACAACTCGGGCTCTCGGCCACCGACGAAGAGGTCTTCAAGGCCCTGTTGCCGATGTTCCGCGACGCCAGCGGCCGCTTCATCGGGCGCGAGCGATACTTCCGCGCCGTCCAGCAGAGCGGGCAGACGGTCGAGGAGTTCGAGGAGAACCTCCGCCGCTCGATCTTGCGCGATAAAGTGCGCCACCACCTGACGGCCCCCTTGGACGTCAGCCCGCGCGAGATCGAGGAGGAATTCCTCCGCGAGAATACCTCGGTGGACCTCGTCTACGTCGTCCTCCGGTCGAAGGATCTGCGCGCCGAGATTCCGGTGAGCGAGAGCGAAGCCCGCGCCTATTTCGAGCAACATCGCGCGGAGTTCACCATCACGCAGCTCGAACGTCAGGTCGAATATCTCCACATCCCCATGGCGCGCATCCCCGTCTCCATCTCCGAGAAGGAGATCCGCGAGGAATACGAGCGGACGAAATCCGAACACACCACAGGCGCTTACGTGAGTCAGATCGAGTTGCCCTTCACCGAGCAGAATGAAGCCGACGTCCGCCGCCAAGCCGAAGACCTGGTCAAACGCGCTCGCGGCGATGAGAAGACGCCCGCTGAAGACTTTCAGAAATTGGGCGGCAAAAGCATCGGCTTCGTCAAAAAGGATCCCAAGGACACGTCCTATCGCCAACGCGTCTTCACCCTGAGCGACTTTCAGAAGGACGTCACCGAGCCGATCCGCGAGGAAGGGAAGTTCTACATCCTGAAGGTGACGCGCTGGCAGCGCAAGCCCTTGGCCGAGGTGCGCGCCGAGCTGGTCCGACGCCTCCGCGAGCGCAAACAACGGGATGAGGCCGCTCAGCTCGCCGATGAGATTAAAAAACGCTTGGACGAGGTGAAGGACTTGCGTCGCGTCGCCGCGGAATTCTCGCCGAAGTTGGGGAACCTGCCCGTCGAGCAGATGATTCGCCGGACGGGCTTCTTCGCGGCTGGAGAAGACCTGCCGGAGTTCGGCGATTACGCCTCGGGCTTCAGCAGCGCAGCCTCGGAACTCCAAGAGATCGGTCAGATTGGGAGCAAGATCTACCTGAGCGATGGGTACGCCATCCCCCGCCTGATCGCAAAACGCGAGCCGAAGACGCCAAGCTTCGAGGAGGTGAAGGATCGCGTCATCCGAAAGCTGCAGGAGCAGAAGGCCATCGAGCGCACCCGCCAATTGGCCGAGCAACTGATCGCCCAATCGCCGACGGTCGAAGCCTTGCGCCAAGCTGCGGCCGCCCGTAAGCTCGAGATCAAAACGCAGCAGGAGTTCAAGCGAGGGAGCTTCCTCCCTGAGCTGGAGCGGTCGGAACAGCTAGAGGGCATGGCCTTCGCGCTTGAAGTCTCGCGCGTCGCGCCGCGACCGGTCCGTATCGGCAAGGACTTCGTCGTCTTCGGCATCGCCAAGCGCAGCGATCCGGATCGCGCCAAGCTCGAATCGGAACGCGCGGCCATCCGCGAGCGCTTGCTCTCGGCCAAGCGCGACCAGTTCTACCGCTCCTATCTGGAGACGCTGCGCGAGAAGATGATCGCCGATGGACGCATCCGCATCTATCAAGACGTCATCGAGGCGATCTTCTCGACGATGACCGGCTCGGCGCCGGCACGAGCGAAGCGGTGAGCCCGACGCATTCCCTGATGGTCCTGGCCGGCGAAGCCTCAGGCGACGAGCGGGCGGCTGAGGTGGTACGCGCGTTGAAGGCTCTCGCTCCCGAGGTCTCGCTTCGCGTCTTCGGCTGCGGTGGTCCAGCCTTGCGTGCCGAAGGCGCCGAGACGCTGGCCGATATCGCGGAGACGGCGATCATCGGACCACTGGAGATCGCCCGCGCCCTCGCACGCTTTTACGCCCTCTATCGCCGTCTGCTTCGCGCGGCGCGCGAGCGGCGACCGGCCGCTGTCCTGCTGGTGGATTGGCCGGAGTTCAACGTGAAACTCCTTCGCCCGCTCAAGCGCCTGGGCTTGCGGACGATCTACTACATCGGCCCGCAGGTGTGGGCGTGGCGTACCTACCGCGTGCGTGCGATCCGCCGCTACGTGGATCGGCTCCTGGTCATCTTGCCGTTTGAGGTCGAATTCTACCGCCGCCACGGCATCGCCGCCGAATACGTCGGCCATCCGTTGGTGGATACGGTTCGCCCGACGCTCTCTCGCGCGACGTTCTACGAGAAGCACGCGTTGCGCTCGGATCGGCCGGTGATCAGCCTCCTGCCCGGGAGTCGTCGAACGGAGGTCGAACACATCCTCCCCATCCTCGCCCGCGCCGCGCGCGCGCTTCACGCTCGATGGCCGGCACAATTCCTCATCCCGCTGGCGACGCCGATTCAGCCCGAGATGGCATGGTCCCTGCTGCGCCGCGCGCTGCAGCCACTGGACCTTCCCGTACGCATCCTCGAACGAGAGACCTATGACGCCCTGGCGCATGCGGATCTGGCCGTGATCACGAGCGGCACGGCGACGCTCGAAGCGGCCATGCTCGGAACGCCGATGATCGTCGTCTATCGCGCGCGGGCGATCAATTACCTCCTGGTCCGCCCACTTCTGCATCTGGACACGTTCGGCATGGTGAATCTACTGGCCGGAGAACGTATCGTCCCCGAACTCATCCAATGGGATTTGACGCCGGAGCGCCTGGCGGGGACAATGATGGAGTTGCTCGCCGATCCGATGCGGCGAGAGGTCATCAAGGCGCGCTTGGCCGAGGTCACCAGGCGCTTGGGTGAGGGAGGAGCCGCTCGCCGCGCGGCCGAGATCATCCTACGCGTCCTCACCGAGGCCGAAGCGCACCGCAATGCTTCGGGCAAGGAGGGTTGAGGGATGAAGACCGCATCGTTCGAAGCGCTCGTCGAGCTGGTCGAGAAACTACGCGGTCCTGAGGGCTGCCCGTGGGACAAGGAGCAAACCTATGAGACACTCGCCCCGATGACGATCGAGGAAGCCTACGAGCTGCTCGAAGCCATCGAGACGCGGAATGTCGAACAGATGAAGGCGGAACTGGGCGACCTCATCTTCCAAGTCGTCTTCTACGCGAAGATCGCGAAAGAGCGGGGCGAATTCACCATCGAGGACGTCATCGCACACGTCCACGAGAAGATGACCCGCCGCCATCCGCACGTCTTCGGCACCGCGACGGCACGAACGAGCGAAGACGTTTTGCGCCGTTGGGAGGCGATCAAGCTCCAGGAGAGGGCCCACCGCGGAGCGACCGAGCCCCCTTCCATCCTCGAGGGCGTCTCCTCACGACTGCCCGCGCTCATCGAAGCTACGCAACTGGCCGAGCGCGCTGCTCGCGTCGGCTTCGACTGGGGTGATGCCGCCAGCGCCCTGGAGAAGCTCGATGAGGAGGTTGCCGAACTCAAGCACGCAATGGCGGCGACACCCGAAGCGCGAGACCGCCTCAAGGAAGAGATCGGCGATCTCCTCTTCATGGTCGCCAACCTCGCTCGCCTCCTTGGCCTGGATGCCGAGACGGCGCTCAAAGCGGCCAACCGGAAATTCAAAGAACGCTTCCGCCACATCGAGCGCGAACTGCACCGTCAGGGACGTTCCCTGCAAGAGAGCACGCTGGAGGAGATGGAACGCCTCTGGCAAGAGGCGAAGCGGAAGAATACCCCACCCGGGGAGTGAATCCTGGCGAGCGCCTCTCTCACGTCACATCGGCGAGCGCGCGCTCGAGCGCCTCGCGCAGTCGAGCGAGCCCGGCACTCACCTCCCCTTCGATCTCCACGCCGAGCTGACGACGCCCCCGCTGGGCCAGGACCGCGAAATCCCCATACGCTTGCGCACGCTTGAGGAGGCCGAACGTGTACGGACGTCCCGGAACCACTCGATCCCGGGCATCGTCACCAAGCACGTGCAGGAACACGCCCGTATTCGGCCCGCCTTTGTGAAGCTGCCCCGTCGAGTGCAAAAAGCGCGGGCCGAAGCCGAGCGACGTCGCCACGCGCCGCGCGTCCCGCACGCGATGTCGAATCTCGCTCAGTTGCTGCCGATGCACGCCGCTCCGCTCCACATAAGCCAAGAGCGCGAAATAATCGCCCTCCCGCAGCCGTTCCAGATGCGCGCGCAAATACCCGGCGAGCGAACGTTCCCGCACGCGCGCGCTCACCTGCTGCCGATTCCACTCGTCGGCGAAGAGCACGAGATCCCCTTCCCGCACCAGGACCTCGGGTCGCGAGAGCGCACCCGTCTCCTCATACGTCCGAGCCAGCGCCCGCGCTTCCGCTTTGCTCGCCTCGACATCGGGCTGATCGAACGGATTCACCCCGAGGATCGCGCCAAGCACCGCCGTGCCCATCTCCCAGAGGAAGAACAATGCGCCGAGATCATAGTGATCCGAGAGCGTGAGCTGAAGGATCGGAGGCCCAGAGGGGGATCGCGAAGCGACCTCGGAAAGCTCAGGGATCGCATGCCCTGCAGCCCGAAGCCGATCTACGAGGCGATCCTCCGATGGATCGGATTCGAGTTGGACCCCGACGAAGATCCGATCTCGACCATATACGTCCGGCGGTCCGAGCACCTCATCGTCCACCGGAATGACGCCTTTGCCCTCCTTGCCCGTGGATTCGGCCAGAAGCTGCTCCAGCCACGCCCCAAATGCCTGCAGACTCCGCGACGCGAGCAACGTGACCTTATCCCACCCGCGTCGCGCTGACTCACCCAGAATCGCCCCAAGGACGACGCCCGGATTCTCCGAGATCGGGACCTCGGGGCGACACCGCCGGATCATGCGTTCGGCGCGCTCCAAAAGCCGCGCGACATCCACGCCCACAAGGGCCGCCGGGACGAGACCGAAGACCGAGAGCGCCGAATACCGTCCGCCGATGCTCTCGATCCCGTAGAAACAATGTCGAAAGCCTTCGCGCAGGGCGACCTCGCCAAGCGGAGTTCCCGGATCGGTGATCGCCAGGAAATGTTCGCCGGCGCGCTCCGACCCGAGCGCGCGCTTCATCCGGTCGAGGAAATAGTCCAACAGGAGATTCGACTCCAGCGTCGTCCCCGATTTGCTGGAGACGATGATGAGCGTGCGGTGCGGATCGAGTCGCTCCTCGACAGCCTGAATGTCGCCCGGATCAATCGAGTCGAGCACGAGCAGCTCCGGCGCGCCCTCCCTCGGAGGGAACACGCGAGCGAAGACCTCCGGCGCAAGGCTCGAGCCTCCCATGCCCAGCAACAACACGTGCGCGATTCCAGCGCGTTGCGTGCTCTCTCGCAGCGCGGCGTACATCGGCGCGCGCGCGCTCTCTTGCTCGACGACGCGCAGCCAGCCCAGCCAGCGATCCTCCCCATTGCCAGTCCAAACCGAGACATCCCCCGCCCACAACCGCTCGACCATCCGATCCCGTTCCCACTGCGCGAGCCGCTCTCGGACGGCATGCGCGAGCGTTTCCGGCAAGAACCGTTCCTCCCTCATGCTCCGCCCTCGCTCGTACTCTCGACGGACGCGGGCACGCGGTCGTAATCGTCCGCCAACCGCACGATGTCATCCTCGCCGAGATAATCCCCATACTGCACCTCGATGAACACGAGCGGCTCAGTCCCCGTGTTCTCGATGCGATGGGGCGTTCCCTTGGGAATGACGACGCTCTGATTCGCCGAGACCGGAATCACCTCCTCGCCACGCATCACCCGTCCGACTCCGACGACGATCACCCAATGCTCGGTCCGATGGTGATGATACTGTAAGCTCAACCGATGCCCCGGATTCACGGTGATCCGCTTGATCTGGTAGCGATCGGCTTTCTCCAAAACCTCGAATCTCCCCCACGGACGCTCCTCAACATACCGCTCCATGGCCCCTCACCTCCTCCAGGAAATCGCGAAGCGCTAGCGGCCATGAGCGAAGCGGCGCCAACCCCAGTTGCTCCGAGAGCAGACACCGCAACGCCGTGTACCGTGGACGCTCGGCCGGACGATGCAGGTCAGCGCTCCGAACGGGCTCGATCCGCACCCCTTCGCCTCCTAATTGTCGCGCGACCTCGCAGGCGAATTCGTACCAGGAGCATGCGCCGCTGTTGGTAACGTGATACGTCCCGGGCTGCCCCCGCTCCACAATCTCGGCGATGCGCGCAGCCAGATCCGCCGCATACGTCGGCGATCCCACCTCATCCACGATCGCCGGAAGCGAAGTCCGCGTCCGCAACAACAGGGGCAGCGCGCTGGCAAAGTTCCTCCCGCCGAAGCCGAAAAGGCGCGCCGTCCGGATGATGTAATGTCGCTCCCACGTTCGCCGCACGGCCTCTTCCCCAGCCCATTTGGACGCCCCATATCGATTGATCGGACGCGGGAGATCAACGATCGTATACGGCTCGCGCTTGCGCCCGTCGAAGACATAGTCGGTGCTGACATGCACGAGCGCGGCTTCGATGTCGCGACAACCCTCGGCTAAATGCCGAGGCCCCTCGGCGTTCACCTGAAAGGCCAGCTCAGGATCACGTTCGCACAGGTCCACGTCCGAGATCGCCGCGCAGTTGATGACCAGCTGCGGGCGCACGGCGCGCAGCACGCGCTCCACCTGCGCGCGATCGCGCACATCGAGATCCGCGCGTCGCATCGCCCACACGTCATGCTCGCGGGCGAACGCCCGAACGACATAGCGCCCCAAGAGCCCGGCCGCCCCGACGACGAGGACGCGCGCCGTCATCCGATCACCCTCCGCCGCCCGTACATCCGTTCGTAGTACTGCTGATACTCGCCACCGCGCACCTTCTCCACCCACGCTCGATTCGCCTGATACCACGCGATGGTCTTCCGCAATCCACTCTCGAAGGTCTCCAGCGGCCGCCACCCGAACTCGCGCTCGACCTTGCTCGGATCAATGGCATAGCGCCGATCATGCCCCGGACGGTCCTCGACGAATCGGATGAGCGACCGCGGCTTGCCGAGCAGCTCCAGGATCAACTCGACCACCTCCAAATTCGTCCGCTCCGAGCGCGCGCCGACGCAGTAGACCTCTCCCGCTCGCCCCCGACGAAGGATCACATCGAGCGCGCGACAGTAATCCTCGACGTAGATCCAATCCCGCACGTACAGGCCATCCCCGTAGATCGGAAGCGGGAGATTGGCCATCGCATTGGTGATCATCAGCGGGATCAACTTCTCGGGGAACTGATAGGGCCCATAGTTGTTCCCCGCGCGGACAATAAGGACGTCCATCCCGAACGTATGATGAGCGGCGCGAACCAGTAGCTCGGCCGCCGCCTTGCTGGCTGCATAGGGGCTATTGGGCTGCAGCGGACTCTCTTCGGTGAAGTAGCCGGTCGGCCCCAAGCTCCCCATCACTTCATCGGTAGAGATCTGCACGAATCGTGCGACCCGACGCACGCGCGCCGCATCGAGCAAGACCTGCACGCCGAGGACATTCGTCCGCACAAAGGGCGCCGCTTCCTCGATGCTCCGGTCCACATGCGTCTCGGCAGCAAAGTTCACGATCGCCTCGATCCCTTCCTCCAAAGCGGCGAGCACCGCCAAGGGATCGCAGATGTCTCCCCGCACGAACCGATACCGGGGGGAATCCTCGACATCCCGCAAGTTCTCGAGGTTCCCGGCATAGGTCAACTTGTCGAAGTTCACGATCTCGCAGTCCGGATGCGTCCGGAGCATGTAGCGAATGAAGTTCGAACCGATGAATCCCGCACCTCCGGTGACGAACAGCTTCACGGATAGGCCCTCCTTCGCGCGCGTTCGCTAACGGCGTAATTCTAGCGCATGGGGACGCGGAAGGCCCACGTGCGCGAGTGGCACAAAAAAAGGGATGGAAACTCCATCCCTCTTTGAGCGAGAAAGCCGCTTTCAAAAATGGTCACCGCACGCTTCCGCTTCGGGCCGATCTCAGCGCCGGAGTCGGATGCGCTCGGAAGCCCTCATTTCTTTCCGCCCTTCTTCTTGGTCGCCTTCTTCTTGGCCGGCATGTTACTTCTTGCCTCCCTTCTTGGTGGTCTTCTTGGCGGCGGCCTTCTTCTTGGCGGCGAACTTCGCCGTCGAAGCGCGCGCCGTCATCTTCGCGGCTTTCTTCGTGGTCTTCTTCGCCGCAGCTTTCTTCTTGGCTGCGGTCTTCTTCGCAGCGGTCTTCTTCGCTGTCGCTTTCTTCGCCATCGTCCCCTCTCCTTGCTGAGATTTTCGATGACCACAATATCCTGTGGTCACCTTGCGCTTGTGCACGATCAAAGATCAGCCCCAACATCTTGGCCTATCTTATAACCCGTTTCCCGCGAAATGTCAATAACTTTTTTCTCCGGGCTCCCGCCTCCGGTCCATGAGGGAGTGGCGCCTCACCGCGTCAGGCGGCGATAGATGCTCGGCAAGCGCTCGGGCAGGCTGAGCACGTCATCAATGATCGTGTACCCCACCTCGCCGTACATGTCGCGGAGCTGGACTTCGGATTCGCGATCGATGGTGATGCAGAAGGGGATGACGCCCGCCATGCGGGCTTGGCGCAAAGCGATCTTCGTGTCCTCGCGCGCGTATCGCGCATCGCCATAATCGTGATCGTAAGGTCGGCCATCGCTCAGGACGATCAAGAGCTTGGTGCGCGCTTCCTGTCGCATCAGGCGAGCGGTCGCATGACGGATGGCCGCGCCCAGGCGCGTATTGTTCTGATAGGTGATGCCCCCGATGCGCGCTTCGACCTCGGGCGAGTGCTTCTCATCGAAGTCCTTGATGATGTAAAACTTCACGTTGTGCCGCCCTTCGCTGGTGAAGCCCTGGATGGCGTAACGGTCGCCGACGGCCTCCAGAGCTTCACTCATGAGCACCAGGCCTTCCTTCTCGATGTCGATGATCCGCTTGCTCGGGCGCGACGCCCCGGCTCGCGACGGACGCGGCGAGACCGTGCGCGCCGTGGAGCTGGACATGTCCAGCAGGAACGAGACGGCCACATCGCGCTGACGACGCAAGCGTCGCACGTATAAGCGCTCGGAGACGCGCCCGGACGTCTGGCGATCCAACGCGTAATCGATCACCGCTTGCAGATCGAACTCCTCCCCATCCAGTTCTCCCCGCACCTTCTGCAACGCCTCCGGGCGCAGCAATTGGAATTGGTATCGGATCGAGGAGATCATCGGCCCATACTGCGCGCGTACGGCCTGGACGAACTGCCGCGCGCCACGCCGCGCCGGACGCTCGATCACCCGACACCAAGCCGTGCGAAAGTCGGCCAATTCGTGATCCCACTCCTCGTAGTAGAACGCCTGATCGCCCGGCTCCAGCTCTTGAGCTTCCAACTCCTCGGCGAAGGGCGACTCCTCCATCTGCTCCCACTCCACGTGCTCGGAATCGCGATGGCGTCGGATCCAGAAGTTGAACGGCTCGATCCGATCGGTCGGACGCGGCCGACGTTCGGTGAGGACGCGCGGATGCACGGGCTGTTCGCCCATCTCGGGTTCAGCCTCAGCCCTCGGCTCCTCCGCCGCCGGTTGCTCCGATGTGGTCTCGGCGTCGCGCACAGCACTTTGCCCCTTCAGGAGTTGGAGGACCAGATGCGTCGCCCGTAAGCTATCGACGACCGTGGCGTCCACGCGTCGGATGAACTGACCCAAGATGTTCTCCAACAGCGTCACCAGATGCGGCAGCCGATGGCGCACCTCTTCAGCGACGCCTCCGAGAAGAGCCAGACGAAAGAGCACCTCCACGATGAGATCGGCGGGCGACAGTTCCTCCAAAGGCGGACGTCGCTCGCGCATTCGCTGCCGCACGAAATCGAGATCCCGACGCAGTCCGCGATAGTGATGGCGAAGGAGAAAATCTATGCGCCCATTCTCGAACGTGGTGAAGAGGCGTTCGGCCAACTCGCGATCCGGCAAAAGAGCGAGGATCGTCGAGAAAGTCACGGGCTCGGAGGCTGAAGCTTCGTCGCCCGAGGAAGGCGTGCGCCGCAGCTCGCGAGCGAAGGCGATGAGCTCGGGCAGATCGCGCGCATAGGTGCCGAACTCCAACTGTCCCGCCGCATGAGCGGCGAGGACTTTGTAGAGCTTGAAATCGGCCTCCTCTTCTCCGAACTCGGCGATGGTCGCCGGGAGATAGATCGTCTGACCGTCGTTCACGGACATCTGATCGGGCAGATGATTCAGAGGGCGAATGGTCACCGAGCGCCCGGTCATCCCCTGGATGTACAGGCGCAGCGTTTGACTCACCCGATCGAGGGTGATCCCCCCCGCCATGTGTCGAAGGGCTTGTTGACTCGCCTGCGTCTCCAACGCGTAATAGGCCTGCGCGCGACGACTGTCCTTGGGGTAGAGCGTCAACCCGGATCGAGCCCACCGCACGAATTGCTCGACGGTGGCTGAGGCCAGGGCACGAGGACTGGAGCGAAAACATTCGATCCCCAATGTGACGCTCCGGTCGCTCACCTGGCGCACGACTTCGAGAACTCGCGAGATGAGCGAAGGCGCCGCCGGCCCATGAGCTTGCACGAGCGCCTCCAGGACGCGCGGCGTGAGCTTCAGGAAGTTGTACACGGCGGCATTGTCCTGCAGGGCGATCTTCCAGGTCAGGTCCGTCCATCGCGCTAGGCCATCCGCTCCCGCGAGCGCGAGCACACGCGTCGCGACCTGAAAATACTGCAAGGCGATACCCCCACCGCGTTCCAGAAACGCGTGCGTGTGATCGAGCAGCTTGAGCTGATCCTCCAGACGAGCGGCGACCGGCAAGCGCGCGAAGGCTGAGAGGAACTCCGTCGCCAAGCCTCCCGCCTTCTCCGCGAAGAGTGCCGTCAGTGCGAGCGCCCGCTCCAGGAGCCGGCGCGCGGCTCCCGCTCCCTCGGAGAGATCGCGCGCACGGGGCTGGCGCTCGCGCCGGTCGTGAAGGCGCGCGATCAGTTCAGGCGCGCGACCTAAGAACTCCGCGCTCTGCGTCGCGCTGCGGCGAGCGATCTCCCCAGCGATGACGTAGACGCGCGCGGCCAGATCTTCATCCCCAATGCGCTGCAGGACTTCGGGCGCGCGCTGGAAGCCGTCGAGCGCCACCGTGCTGGAGATCAACGACTGCCGATGTATCGTGAGCAACAGCGCGCGCCGCAAACGAAGAGGAATGGCCTTGAGGACCGGAGGACTCGCTTGGAAAAAGGCGATCGCGCTCTCCGGATTCACGCCTGCCAAGCGTCGGCCAACCTCCCCCCAGACCTTCAGCTCTTCCGGCTCCAGCAGCATCCCCACCTCGGGAGCGACGCGCACGAATTCGGCGGCCGCCCGAACGCTCGCCGTCGTCAAGCTCAACCCCATCTCCACTAGGAGGAAGGCTCGATCGGCTGGCAGCCGCAGCAGTCGCCCGACGAGATGCTCGGCTTTCTCCGGCGCTACCCCTTTCAATTGCCGTTCCAACGCCTTTCGCATCGAATCGTCCATAGGTCAGATGATCGTCGTCACGATCTCGCGAAGGCTCCGCTGAATCTCCAGATCATCCGTGATCGTCTGAATGATGGCGGCCTCGCACGCCTCATACGGGGAGATGCCACTCCGAATGAGCTGCGCGGCATAGACGAGCAAGCGCGTGGAGACGCCTTCCTCCAAACCGTGCCCCTTCAGATTACGCGCCTTCTGTCCAATGCGCACCAGATCGCGCGCCGTCTCCTCGTCCACTCCGCCTTCGTGCATGACGATGCGCACCTCGTTCTCGAAGGAGGGGTAGTCGAATTCGAGACTCACAAAGCGCTGCCGTGTGGATTGCTTCAGGTCTTTGAGTACGCTCTGATAGCCCGGATTGTAGGAGATGACGAGCATGAATTCGTCGGGGGCTTCGAGCAACGTCCCTAATTTCTCGATCGGGAGGATGCGCCGATCATCCGTCAGCGGATGGATGAGCACGATCGTATCTTTGCGAGCTTCGACGACTTCGTCCAAGTAGCAGATGGCGCCGATCTTCACGGCCGTCGTCAGGGGCCCATCGTGCCAGACCGTCTCCTCTCCTTCAAGCAGGAACCGTCCGACCAGATCCGTCGCCGAGAGATCTTCGTGGCACGCGACGGTGATGAGCGGTCGTCCCAGCCGCCACGCCATGTATTGCACGAAGCGGGTCTTGCCGCATCCGGTCGGCCCCTTCAGCATCACCGGGAGCTTTTGACGATAAGCCGCCGTGAACAACTCCACCTCGTTGTTCGTCGGCAGATAGAACGGTTCGCGCTTGATCCGATATTTCTCCGCCACTTCCATCATAGCCTCTGCTATAATAGCATCTTTGGAAGGAGCGCGCTACCACACCGAGGGAGCACGCACGATGCGTATTGCCGTCGCCATGAGCGGAGGCGTGGACAGTTCCACGGCGGCGGCCCTGTTGAAGCGCGAGGGGCATGAGATCGTCGGCTTCTCGTTGCAGCTCTGGAACCAGCGCCGCTTCACGGGGCCGAACGGGGAACCCCTGCCCTCCCGCTGCTGTTCGCTCGATGACCTCTACGACGCGCGGCGCGTCGCCGCGCAGTTGGGCATCCCCTTCTACGTCCTCAATCTCGAGGAAGAGTTCGAGCGAGAGATCGTCCTCCCTTTCGTGCGCGAGTACTTGCGCGGGCGTACGCCCAATCCCTGTGTTCCCTGCAACTCGCGGATCAAGTTCGCCACTTTCCTTCGCTTCGCTGAACAATTGGGCTTCGAGCGCGTGGCCACCGGACACTATGCGCGCATCCAGTGGGACGGGGAGCGGGGTCGCTTCCTGTTGCGGCGCGGCGTGGATCGGCAGAAGGATCAGTCCTATTTCCTCTTCGAGCTGACGCAAGAGCAACTGGCGCGCATCGTCTTTCCCCTGGGGCATCTGACGAAGTCGGAAGTCCGACGCCTCGCTCGCGAGTTCGGCCTCCCCGTAGCCGAGAAGGCGGAGAGCCAGGACCTCAGCTTCGTCCCCGATGGCGACTACGTGCGCTTCGTCGAGCAATACGTCCAAACGGGGCTTGTGGTAGATGGCCACGACCCCTTGGCTGAGGCGCGTCGGACGCTCCCGCGACCGCAGCGAGGGGAGATCGTCACGACCGATGGCCGCGTCCTCGGCTATCATGAGGGGATTCATCGCTACACGATTGGTCAGCGGCGAGGCCTCGGGATCGCCTTGGGACGTCCCGTCTACGTCGTGGATTTGGACTTCCGCCACAACCGCGTCATCGTCGGCGAGGAGCACGACCTCTACCGGGAGACGCTCCGCGTGGTGAGCCCGAACTGGATCGCCATCGCCGAATTGCGCGAACCGATGCGCGTCACGACGAAGATCCGCTACCGGCATGATGAGGCGGCGGCCACAATCGAACCGAGTGCGGATGGCTCCGTGCTCGTGCGCTTCGATGAACCGCAGCGCGCCGTCACGCCTGGTCAGGCAGCTGTCTTCTACCAGGACGATCTCGTCATCGGCGGCGGTTGGATCCTCTAGGACGCGCCCCCTGAGGACGACCTCTCCCTCAAATGTCCTGACGCCGAAGGAGCCATTGGGCCAACCAAGCCGGGAGGATCCCCCAGAGCATCGTCCCCGTCATGAGGATCGCGTGCGCACGCCCCTCTCCGCCGAAGAATCTCACGAGCATCACGCCCGCCGCGCCGAAGATCGTCGGGTTATCCAACGTCATGAAGCCGGAGACGCGCACCAAATCCACCGGATTCCCAAAGAGGGAGAGGAAGACCATCCGATTCGCTATCGGTTCGGGCACGAGGAACGTCAGCCCGATCACCAGCAGATCGTAGAAGAGCACGAAGAAGAACCAGAGGAAGAGGGCGTATCCGAAGGCCCGGGGCTTTCTCCCTCCAGCAATGGCCACCAGTATGCCGAGCGCGAGAAAGGCCAGGGCCAGCAGTAACACATGCCCGACAAAGAGCATGTACCGCGTCACCCCGGCCGATCCCACGCGGGCGGCGATGATCATCCCCGCCAGCCCGAAACCGAATCCCGTGGCGATGGCGATCGAAAGCATGAGGCCAAGCAACTTCCCCCAAACGAGGCTTTCGCGGGCGATCGGCTGCACGAAGAGCAGCTCCCCGGCATTCTTCTCCCCGGCGAAGCTCATCGTGCCCATCATCAGGGAGACGAGCGGGATCACATAGAGCGCGAGATTGAGCAAACTCGCCGTCGTGCGCGCGAACCCCTGAAAGCCTGCGACTCCCGCCGTCGCTAAACCGAAGGCGGCGATTGCCACCGCCGTGAAGCCGAAGACGAAGGCGAACACGAGCACCCATCGGTTCCGAACGTGAACCTTCAGCTCGAAGAGGGCGAGCGTGGCTATGGGACCCATGTCCAGATGTCGGCGAATGATCCGATCCGACCGCGGAAGCGATCGGCGAGGGCTTCGGCTCGAGGACGATCGCTCACGGCGATGATCCCGTGCCGCATGGGGCTCGGAATGGAGCCCGCTTGGACATAAATCGCGCGCTCGGCCTCGATCCATCGAAGCGTCTCATAGTCGAGGACGAAGAAGGTCGCCCGCTCTCGCAAACCGCGCTCGCGGGCGAAGCGCACCAAGCACCCGAGGTCATCGAATGGGAAGACCCGTCCCTCGCGATCGATCAGCTCGGCCGCGTACGGCTTCTCCGAGATCGCCATCTTGCAGAACGAGCAGACGTCACTCGGATGTAGTTCGACCGGCTGCGGTCGCGGGCTCCGACACGCGATCCCCGCGATCAAAAGTACCCCCAGCAGACCCCTTGCCCACATGGTTCCAGTAGACCTCCTCCAGCGACGGCTCCGGCGTCCAGAACGTTTCGATCCGCGCTCCCCCTGCCTCCAGAGCGCGCAAGATCGCCAGGCGATCCGATGCTTTCGATCGGAAGAGGAGAGAGGAACCAAGAAGTCGCGCCTCGCTCGCTCCATGGCGATGGGCGAGTTCGACGAACCGCTCGCTCGGATTCCACAAGTGCACGCGAGTGAGCGCGTTCTGTCGCCACTGATCGCGCAACCCCTCGACCGATTCGAGGGCGACCAGCTTCCCTTGGACGAGGACGGCGACGCGATCGGCGAGGACTTCGACGTCCGAGAGCACGTGCGAGGAGAAGAGGATCGTCCGCCCCTCCCCTCTCAACTCGGCGAGGATGGAGCGAAGTTGTTGAACCCCCTCGGGATCGAGACTGACCGTGGGCTCATCGAGGACGAGGACCGGGACCTCGGCGAGCAAAGCCACCGCCAGCCCCACCCGCTGCAGCAAGCCACTGGAGAGCGCACCGATGGACCGACCCGAGAGGTCTCCAAGATCGAGCCGAAGCTGATGACACACGCGCTCGATGCGCTCGGATCGCTCCCCGCGCAATCGCGCATAGAACGTGAGCACCTCGCGCACCGTGAGCCCGTCGGGAAAGACGACGCGTTGCGGCAGGTAGCTCATCCACGACAGGGCCGCGCGCGGATCGCTTCCCACTTCGATCCCACGAACGCGAATGCGCCCCGCGTTCGGTTTCAGAAGCCCCATCAGGCACTTCAAGAGCGTCGTCTTCCCACTCCCATTCGGACCAAGGAGGGCGAACGTCTCGCCCGCGCACACGCGAAAAGAGACGTCGTCCACAGCGCGCACGCCATCGAACACCTTCACCACATGCTCGACCTCGATCATCGCTTCCTCACCCAGAGGAAGAGGCCCACGGAGATGCCGACCATCATCATCGGGACCAAGAACGTCCATCGGGACGATGGAACGCGCTCGATCTCCAGCGCCTCCGATGGCCACAAAGCGCGCGGCTTCCGAAGCGGGGCCGGATCCCATTCTTGCGGCCCAGGGATGATCGGGAAGGCCCTCTCGGCGAACGCCAACGCTTCGGCGGCCGCGCTCGACAGATATACCCGCAGGCGCGGATGATTCCCCTCCAAGCGCTCGAAGAGGTCCTGAAGGCGAAACGGCACGTCGCCGATCCCATCGCCATCCGCGTCGAACCCCTCGTAGTCGTCCCAATAATTCCCCACCCCTTGCCAGCTCCATCGCGTCGTCGTCCCCCGGCCGATCACCCGCAACAGGCTCAGGTTCCGAACGAAGCTGTTCTCCGTGAAGATGTTCTCGCTCGCGCTGCTGAAGAGATACACGGCCACGTCGTTGGTCGCGATGAGGTTTCGCCGAAAGACGCTTCGGCGGAGCGCTTCCATGAAGATCCCCACGGCATTATCGGCGATGAGATTCCCTTCGATGACGCAATCGTCGCAATCTTGAAAGAGGAGGCCGTAGGAGCTGAAGCCGCGATTTCGGAAGAAGATGTTCCGCCGCAGTCGAATGCGCCGCGAATACATGATGGCCGCTCCGGCCACGTTGTCGAAGAACCGATTCCCCTCGATGGTGTTATCGTCCGAGAACATGTAGTGGAGGCCGTAGCGCACCTGGAAGACGCGATTCTCGCGAATCAGGCTTCCGGAGGCGTTCTGCAGATACAGCCCGTCGCGCATGTGCGAGATCGCGTTGGCAATGATCCGATTGCCGCGCGAATTCCAAATGTGGATGCCGTTGCCTCTCTCCCCGAACTCCAACTCGACGCGACCGCGAAGGCGATTCCCGCGAATGAGGTTGTCATGGGCGGCATAGAGATAGATCCCATAGAGGACGTCGCGGATCTCGTTCTCCTCGATCCGATTTCGGCTCGACTTCACCAAGATTCCAGAATCCTCCTCGACGAGCACCCGACCGCTCCGCTCGATGACCAAGCCGCGAATGGCGCATCCATCCGCCAACACGGTGATCACGCTCCCGCTCCCTTCGCCGCGGATGATCGGTTTGCCCACGCCTTCGAGAGCGAGCGGCTTCTCCAGCCGGAGATTGCCCACATACACGCCGGCTTCGATGCGGATCGTATCTCCGGGATCGGCTTGGCGGATCGCCTCGCGGACGGAGGCCAGCGGGCCCTGCGGCTTCACAACAAGTGTCTTCGCCTCAGCGCTCCCCCCTATTCCCACCAGGAGCACAACTCCCCCCCACGCGCATCGTCGAAGCGCCCTACGATCCCCCCCCGTCCGCCGTGTACGCGAGATCGGGCCTCCCGGCATATCCCTTGTGATCCCCTCAACCGATCGCCCCAGGGCTGATCTCCCTGAACCGTCGCTCCTTGGTCGCGAGCCAGATCGCCACCAGCGAGAGGAGGAAGAAGCCCACCATGAAGAACGACGCCGCTCCCGGATAACTGTGAACGCGAAAATTCGCGATCTGTTGAGAACCGAAAAGCGGTGGCATGAAAGGCGGAACCTTCACCGGCGCCGTTGGGTCCAAGTTGTGCCCGTACTCGTACAATCGGCGATAGAAGCTCCAGAACGAGAAGAGGCCAAAATACATGAAGAGCACGGTCGTATCCACGAGATTCGACATCTTGCCGATCACGATCGCGCGCAGCGCGAGGATGAAGAAGATGCCGACCATCAGAGGGATCCACTTGAATTCGCTGAAATCGCTCTCCAGAAGCGGGCGCATGCCGATGTAGTGATTCAGCGTATTGATCTCTCGGAGATCATCCCGTCTCGGCGACCGCGCCCCTTCCAGCTTGTGCGAGTAGATATAGAGCCGCAGGCCGTCGGGGAATTGGTTGGAATAGAGCGTCATCTGCCAGAGGGGGAAGAGATATGTCGGGATGAGCACGAGCGCGGCCACAAGAAGGACGAGCCGGCTCCGTACTCCGAGCGGGAGGTCGAAGAAACGATTCGCCGTTTCCAAAAAGCGTTCCATCTCGTTCCATCCATATTCGCGCGGGCGCCATCAACCCGAGCGAGCGGCGAGCTGCGCGCAGATGGCGCGCCCGAATTCGGCGGCCGCCTGCGGTCCGCTGGCCGTGATGAGGCGTCCATCGGTGACGACGTCCACGCTTTGATAGTGCGCGCCGCCTTGTCGCAACTCGCGCAGGGACTCCTCCGTCGCGTACACGGTCGCCCGTCGGCCACGCAAGAGGCCGGCGCGCGCCAGCACCGCTGGCGAGAGGCAGATGGCTCCGATGATCTTCCCCTTCTCCTCCGCCTCTCGCAGCAGCCGATGCAACGTTTCGTTCGACCACAAGTACGTTGGGGATCCCATCCCCCCGACGACGACGATCGCGTCATAATCGTCCGCGCGCGCGTCGGCGATGAGCAGATCGGGCGAAGCGCTCCCGCCGAGCATCCCGCGCGCCGGACCGAGCCGCGTCGAGGCGATCTTCACCTCCGCCCCCTCGGCCTCGAAAAGGCCCTTCGGCGTGAACAGCTCTTCATCCCGGAAATCTTCCGGCGCAATGACCATGAGGATCCGTTTCCCTTTCAAGCCCTTCTCCTGCATACCTCCCCCCTGGACGGAGGGGGGAATAGCTCCCCCTCCGGAGGATTCAGGATCTCGGTTTCACGAGCAAATAGCCCTGCATCTCCTGATGCAAGGCCGAACAGAAGTTCGTGCAGTAGTAGGGGAAGACGCCGGGCTTGTGTGCGACGAATTCGATCGTCTTCGTCTCGCCCGGGTCCACCACCACGTTGATGTTGTACTCGCCGATGGCGAAACCATGCAGCTCATCGGTCGTCTGCTCGATGTTCGTCAGATGGATGACGACCTTGTCCCCCTGGTTCACTTCGATCTTCCAGGGCTCGAAACTGCTGCGCACGGCGAGCATCTTAACGACCACCTCGTTGCCGCGCCGCTCGATCTTCGCATCCTTGACGTCCCAGATCGCGTGCGGATGCTTGTTCTCCTCCTTTGGATAGACTTCGATCGGCTTGAGCTTGTCGGCCTTGATCATCTGCGCGTAATGCGGCTCGGGCTCGGTGAAGGCGTCGTAGAGGAGCCTCATCTTCTCGCCGGAGATATCGATGAGCTGCGAGCTTTCCGGCTGCGAGGGGCCGACACCCAAGTGTCGCCCGTGCGAGAGCTTGTTGAGCGCCACCAGATACTTCCCATCTGGACTGACCGTATCGCCCTCGGCGGCGGCCAGATGGCCGATGTTGTAAGAGACGGGGATCTTGTCCACGACCTCCCAGGTGCCGAGCTTCCATTTGGCGACGGCGCTCTCGACGAAGAGGCTCGTGTAGGCGTATCCTCGATCATCGAAGACTGTATGCAGCGGCCCCAACCCCACATTCACTTCCGCATCTTTGACGGCATCATAATTGAGGACGGGGATGCCATCCTCCTCGCCCGTGAAGTTCTTGTTCTGAATCGCGGTCAGGATCTTCTCGATGTTGAAGACGGTCGTGATCGAGGCGAGCTTCCCGCTGGCGACGATATACCGGCCATCTGGACTCACGTCCACACCGTGCGGACTCTTCGAGCAGGGGATGAGATAGACGACGCCCGGGACGGTCTTCGGATCAATGACCTTCACGCCACCGATCACCGTGAACTTCCCATCTCGGATCGCTTGCTCGGCCGCCCGCCAATTCACCGCCGCGATGTAGTCGCGCTCTCGTTGCGTGGAGGTGACCTCCAACTTTCCGATCGCCCGCTCCGTATTGTAGGAGGTCCAGAAAGCCCAGCCATGGCTCGGCCCCTTGCCGGCGTCCCCCAGATCGAAGTTGAACGGCGGCATCAGGACCTGCCAGCCCACGCTCATCTCGCCCGTCTTCGGATCCACGGCGATGCCGGAGACGACTCCCTTATATCGCGTGGCATACTCCTCGACGGGCGCATACGTCCCCTTAGGCAGCGGAACGGAGAACCGCGAAGCCGCCAGGATGTATTCGGTGTTCGGGGTGACGAACGATCCCCCGTGATAGCCGGAGACGTTCGGGATCGGTCCCAAGATCTGCTTCACCTTGAAATCGCGCAGGTCGATCCGCGCGACGCGATTGTTAGCATTGTCGTTGACGAAGAGCCACCGCCCATCGTAATCGCCGTTGGTTTCGCTCAAGGCCGGATGGTGCACATCCCCCCACGTATATTCGCCGAGCATCTCTCGGGACTCCTTGTCGAACCCATAGCCCGTCGAGGGATAGGGGGTGAAGACCGGGATCGTCGCGATATGGCGCATCGAGGGGACGCCCGCGACGAACACGTTTCCCGAATGGCCGCCGGAGTAGAAGAGGTAGTACTCGTCCAAGTCCCCCGGAGCCACATAAGTCGCCACGGCGGCCTCGGCGACTTCGCCGCGCTCCACCCTCGGCCCGCGCCCTCGCATGGAGAACACAAGGGCCGTCACGGCGACTGCGACGACGAGGCTTACGATCACCCAGGGTAAGGCGATTTTCGTTCTCATCTTGGCCCCCTCCTTTCTGACCTCCCCACGCCTATGGACCGCGCGCGGGGAGGAACACAAAGGTTCACCTCAGACCGGTCTCGCGCTCGAGCTTCCGCCGATAGGCGAGTTTGAGCGTCTCAATCGCCTCGCGCTTCTCCTCCGCCGTCAGCGGAATCTGCGTCGCGAGCACGACGGCCATCGTCCCCGTCGGATTCATGAGGAAATCCTCCAACGTCTTGCCGAAGCGACTCTGCACATCCACGTAGGCGTTCGCCAAATCGGGGCCAATCTTCGCCGCCGATTCGATGCCGAGCGAACTGACCTCGTGGCAAACGAAGCACCCCTTCTTGACGAAGAAAGCCCCTTCGCCCGTGAGCATGCGCTGCTCGCGCTCCAACTCTTCCGGCGTCGGCCGATCGGCCCACTGCGCGCCCGGAAGGTATTCGACCGGGAGGGTCACGCGCTTCCAGCTCATCACCAGCATCGCCAAGGCTTGCGCCTCGCGACTCCCGAAGTTGAAATTGGGCATGACGGTCTCGGCCACCATCGCCTTGGGATTCTTGAAGTGCGCGATGTGCCAGGCGAAGACCGACTTCACGCCACCGAGCCGCGCGTAGTCGTACTGCTCCGGCGACTTGTCCCCGACGTAGGTCAGGTCGGGACCGATCACCCCCCCGCGTCCGTTGATCTTATGGCAAGCGCGACACCCCTTCTCCCTCACCAATCGCTTGGCATAATTGATGAGCTCAGCCCCCTTCGTCTCCCGATCGTACCGATGGCAAATGTTACAGTTGATCTGCAGCAACGCCTTCCTCTCGCTGAGGAGATAGGTCTTCCCCAACTCCGCCGCCAGAAGCGGCTCCTCCCAATGCTCAATCCGCGTCGCATGGGCCGAACGCATATCGGTCGCATATCCCTGCCCACCATGACAGATCGTGCAACCGAAACGAGTGATCGGATGCTTCTGCAAGATCTCCGGCGGATGCGTGCGATACGGATGGGGAGCGTTCTCAAGCCCCTTCCACTCGATCCCCAAGTGGCAGGTCACACACCGATCCACGCGCCCCAACTGCGGGATCCAAATCTGCTGCACGCCCTTCGGGACATGGGCTGCGCGATCCGGACCAAAGCGCCGAACGACTAACTCCCGAAACTCCGCCTGATAGGCCTTCCATTCCGGACGCCACTCTCTCCAATACGCCACGCCCATCAGGAGGAAAAGGACGAAGCCCAATGAGGAAATCCACGTCACATCACGCCGTTGGTCCATCGAGCTGTTCTCCTCCGCCTTCGTCTCCCCACCGCACGGAGACTAGAACCGGCGCGGAATCTCCGGCCATGGTTCCCACGGCCAGTAGAACTCCCAATACGGGCCACGCATGAACGTCCCCGTGAGGATGAGCAGGAGGATCCCCGCCGCGATGAGGAGGAAAACGAGATTCTGTCGCCGCCGTTCGGTGGGGAACCAGACGCCCACCGAAGCGACCGAACTCTTATCCAGATAGGGCCAAATGGCCAGCCAAAGGATCAAGAGCCCGGGGATCAGCACCCCTCCCACGAACGCCCCGTTGAGCGTGTACGAGCTGATCCGCACGGTCGTCAGCGCGACCAGCTCTTGCAACCAGAGGAAATACCATGGCGCTTTGGCCGGATTCGGCGTCACGCTCGGATTGGCCGGCTCCTCAAGCGGGGCGCGAATCACCAGCGCCAGAAGCGACGTCGCGACGAGCGTGCCGAGCACTACCAAAAACAGGCGGCGCACGAGAACCGGCGAGGCCGGAACCGTGTGCTCCTCTTCGTCAATCACCGCCGTCTCGACATGGATCGTTCGGCCGCGTGCGATCCCCAGAAGCGAATAGGTTTTGCTGCGGATCGGCGCCGCCCATTCGCGTTTCTGCTCGCGCGCCAGCCGATCGGCGCATGCCAACCCCCCGTCCTTCCTCACGCGCCACATATGCCAGGAGAAGAGGATGAGCACGGCCGCCGGCAGGACGAAGCAATGGAGCACGTAAAACCGCAAGAGCGCGTTCTGCGCGATCTCGTGCCCCCCAAGCAGCAGGAAGCGAATGTCGTCTCCGATCCAGGGTGCCGCCGTCGCAATGCTCGTGCCCACCGTGATCGCCCAATAGGCCAACTGATCCCATGGCAACAAGTATCCGGTGAACGAGAGCAAGAGCGTCGCCAGAAGCAGAAGAATCCCGATGATCCAGTTGAGCGGACGATTCTGATCGGCGGCCACGCCATTCTTATACGCGCCAGTGACGAATACGCGCACCATGTGCAGGAAGACGATCGCCACCATCGCGTGCGCGGCGATCCGATGCAGACTCCGCACGAACCAGCCGAACGAAATCACATGCTCGATATCCTTGACCGATGCATACGCGCGCTCAACCGAAGGCACATAGAGGAACATGAGGACCACGCCCGTTCCCGTGAGGAGGAAGAAGAGCACGGCGGCGATCGTCCCCAACCAGAGCGAGTAGCGGAAGCTAAGGCTCTCGCGCAAGACCTTCGCCGGGAACCAGTGCAGAAGGAAGTTCCGCACGATGGCATCACCGGCTTCGCGCGAGCTTTCCGGCCTCCAGCTCCAGAACATCCGCTCCCAGATCGTTCGCTCAGCGGCCATAGGATCCCTCCGTTCACACCGTCAGTCGAAAGTCCTGGCCGACGGTCTCCTCCAGGTTCACCACCAACTGCCCGTCCTCAGGAGCGACCTCCAACTTGTACCAGACGAGCGGACGAGGCGCCGGTCCCGCGTAGTTCGTCCCATCGCCATAATACTTCGAGCCATGGCACGGACAGTGAAATTCGTACCGTTCTTCTTTCGTCTGCTCGCCGATCCGAACGCGCTTGGGTTGAGGGAGCAGGATCATCTTCACCGTGCATCCCAGATGGGTGCATGTCGCTGAGATGGCGTAGAACGTGTTCCGCTCGCGGAAGACGAAGAGCCGCCGTTCCTCCAAGAAGGTCCCCCCCTCTGCGAAATCCTCCGGACGCCCGATCTTAATGCGCCGCGGCTCCTCGTACAGGACATTGGGGAAGAGCGAGCGCACCCACGCAGAGACATGGCCGAAGAGCCCGGCCAACAGCGCCCCGAGCCCCACACGTTGGAGGAAAAGGCGCCGCGAGGCCGAAGACCCCGATCCCGTTTCGACGTCGGGAACGCCGGGATTCGGAAGCTCAGACGGCGAGGCCGACCGACGGTGCCACTTCGCGTTCTTCATAGGAGAAGACCTCCATGGTCATCGCTTCTGTCGGACATCGAATCGCACACAATCCGCAGCGGATACATCGGTCCTCGTCCTTCAGCATGACCGAGAGAGATTCGATCGGCTCTCCCCCCAGCCCATAGTGGGCGAGCACACGCGCGCGCGCCTCCGGCTCCCACGCGATCTCCTCAAGCGGCACGAGCTTCAGACAGTGCTCCGGACAGACGTCCACACACCGATTACACAGGACGCATTTCTCCGGATCGTAGATCGTTTGGATGTGACAGTAGAGGCACCGCTGCGCCTGTCGTCGCGCTTCCACTTCCGTATATCCGATCTCGACCTCGGAGATCCCCGTGCGCCGGTCCAAGGGGATCGTGGGTGGGGGCTGGCGCTCGATCTTCTCGTACCCGGGAACCATGCGGTAGCGCCGCGTGGGGATCGGCTCGACCAGGAGGTGGAAGACTGGCTCGGCCGTCACCCCCCTCAGGTACGCATCGATGGAGAGCGCCGCGCGTTTTCCATTGGCCACGGCTTCGATCAAGTTCCGCGGGCCGAACGCCACGTCCCCTCCGGCGAAGACGCCCGGCGCCGTCGTCGCCAATGTCTGTGGATCCACCTTGATCGTCCCCTGGGGAGTCAGCTCGAGGCCGTCTTCCGGTTTCAGGAAGGAGAGATCGGCCTGCTGTCCGATGGCGAGGATGACCGTATCCGCTTCCAAGACCTCGTGGACGCTGGGATCATAAATAGGGGCGAAGCGTCCTTCCTCATCATAGGTGCGCAGGACGCCGATCAATTCGATCGCTCGGACGCGCCCTTCTTCTCCGAGGAATCGGCGCGCGCCTCGCTGCGGGTGGAAGATGATCCCTTCGCGCTGCGCTTCCTCGAACTCCTCGCGCCCTTGCGTCGTGCGCATGACGGGCATCTCCTCGAACGACTCCAGGCTCACTATCCGCACGTCGGCGACGCCCGCTCGAAGCGCGGCGCGCGCAGCATCGAGCGCCGTCTTCATTCCCGCTCCATCGGCCACCATTTCCGCTTCGGTGACGAGCGCCGCCCGCAGCGCCAAACGCGCGGCATCGAAGGCGACGAACCCCCCGCCGATGACGACCACGCGTTTGCCCAGATTCACGCGATATCCATGATTCACGTTGATGAGGAAATCGATCGCCTTGATGATGCCATCCAAATCGGCCCCTTCGATCGCAAGATCGCGCCCCCGCTGCGCGCCCACGCTCAAGAAGATGGCCTCATAACCGAGCGCTCGTAACTCCCGCAGTCCGAACTCCCGCGTCAGCGGCGTATTGAGCCGCACCTCCACGCCCAGACGCAGGATCTTCTCGATCTCCTTCTCGATGATCGAGCGCGCCAGACGGAACTCGGGAATGCCATGAACCATCATGCCTCCGAGTCGCTCGGTGGCCTCGAAGATGGTGACGCGATAGCCCATGAGCGCCAGATCATGCGCGCAGGCGAGCCCAGCCGGCCCCGCCCCGATGACAGCCACCTTCTGCCCACGCGCAACTCCCCTCCGACCGGAGGCCATGATGGGGAGATGCCCGAGCGTCTTGTTCCCCGGCTCGCTCACCCCCTCAAAGAGCGCATCCTGCGTGTCGGGCCGCAACGACTCCACCCCATAGCGCTCACACACGAATCGCTTCAACGCCCGAATGCTCACCGGCGCATCCACCCGCCCGCGCCGACAGTGATCCTCACACGGTGCCGCGCATACCCGTCCGCATACAGAAGCAAAGGGGTTCGGAGAGCGAGCTGTCAAATACGCCTTCTCGAACTCCCCCTCGGCGATGAGTTGTACATACTTCCCCGCGTCCGTGGACACCGGACAGGCCGCTTGACAAGGGATCATCCGCTTCCAGAACTCGGCGTCCGGAACAATGACATGATACCTCCTGCTCATAGCCGTCTCTTTTCCTCTGCAAGCGTTATGCCGCTTCGCCTCTTTCTGACCTTATGTCTCGCGCTTGCAGAGAGTTGTCAACCTCTGCGCCCGAGGCGCGCTGAAAAGGAATGCGTGGGATTTTTCCCCAGGAGTGGGGGATTTCCCCCTCTACCGGAGGGGCCCAAGAGGATCGTCAATGGGAGGCGTCACACAACGATGCCGGGCAAACGGGATGCTTCAGCTCGACGGCTTAACAGCTCCGATGAAGGCCACGGGCTCACCCTGCGAGATCGGCGGCGTAGCGACAATGTAGAGCACAATGCCGGAGAGCGGCGCGCGCACTTCCGCGATCGTCCGACCGAAGAAGTCCGTGATCGTAGCGAGAAGCGTCCCGGCTGTCACATATTGGCCGCGTTCCACCTTCGGATAGAGGATGCCGGTCGTCGGACTCGTCACCACGTGCGTCGGATCGAGGAAGACCGGATGCGCGACGCGCTCAGGCGCTCCATCGAGCATCCGCAGATGGCGCATGAGGCTGAACACCCCGCGAATAATCCGTTCAATGGATTCTGGATCGGTCGTGCCCAAATAGCCGGATTCGACCGTGATCGCCGGCTTTCCGCGCGTGAGGGCCGTCGTCGAGCAATAGACCGAAGCCGCCGGATCCCTTGGCCGATCCCGATCCAAGACGATGTACTCAATTCCGAAGACGAGCGCCATCTCTCGCACGGCGGCATCTAAACGAGGGTCGCCCGTCACCGGCATGTACACATACGGACGCAGTGATTCGTTCCCATCTCCGCAATGCAGGTCCACGAGCACATCACAACGCTCGATCACCTCGGTCGTGATCGCATAGGCGATGCGTTCCGAAAGCGTTCCATCTCGGCGGCCGGGATAGACGCGATTCAAGTTCTTCCGATCCACCGGGTTGTAGTAGATCGCCCGCCCTAAGAACGACGGCATGTTGGCGACGTGCACCAGGATGACGATCCCGCGCAGCTCCTTCGGATTCAGATGCGCCCGCAGCCGTTGGAGCGCCAGAATTGGCGCGTACTCGTATCCGTGATTCCCCGCGACGAGGGCGAGGATAGGCCCAGGCTGCTCTCCCCGCACGATCGTCACCGGAATCTGCGTCCCGGGATCGGCCGCCGCCGGGACCTCGATCATGCCCGAGACGATTTCCCCCGGCCGCGCAGCGAGTGGCCCAACGCGAAAGACCGCCTCCTGTGTCGGAAGCGCCGATCCACTAATCGAGACGAAAAGCGCGAGGACACCAACAAAGCGGGTGATTTCTCTCACGCGTCGCCCAGTGCGAGACATCTTGAGCCTCCTTCGGAGAACATGCGTAAATGCGATTCACGCCTTGAGCAAGCGCGTCCACGCGTGAAAGACCGTTTGCCCGATTCGCTCAAGCTCGGGCAGATGCTGCGTGGCGCGCCGAAGGATCTCCTCACCGGAGAGGCCCGCCTCGTGCAGCTCTGCCGCGAAGGTTCGAACCATCTCCGCGATGAGCGGTGCGGTCACCTCTAAGTGAAAGAGCAGGCCATAGGCATTTGCTCCGTAACGAAAGGCCTGACACTCGGTCAGCTCCGAGCGCGCCAGCGAGACGGCCCCCGAGGGACAGTCGAACACATCGCCGTGCCAGTGATAGGCGATGAACGAAGGTGGGACGTCGGCAAAGAGTGCGTCCGCGCGCGCCGCCTCCGTGAGTGTGACGGGGAACCATCCGATCTCCTTTTGCGGCCCTTTCCGAACGCGAGCGCCAAGCGCCGCCGCCAGAAGCTGACTCCCCAGGCACACGCCGAGGATAGGTTTCCCTTCGGCGAGCGCGCGTTCGATCAAGCGAATCTCGTCGGCGAGGAACGGATACTGATCCTGTTCGTAAACGCCCATTGGCCCACCCATGAGGATGAGGCCAACGGCCTCACCCATATGCGCGGGGATCGAATCTCCGGCGAACGTTCGGATGCACGTGGTCTGCACCGACGCGCGCCGGAGCGTATCCGCGATCGTGCCGAGCGTCTCGCATGCGGCATGTTGCAACACAAGGACGGTCCGCATCCACCTCCCTCCGCTAGATGATTTGCGCGATTTCCTGAAACGTCACAGCGGTCGCCAAAACACTCGTCAAACCTGCGAATGCTGGAATCCCGCGAGCAACTTGCGGGCGGCTTCGATCGCCTCCTCTAGAGTCTTCACCTGCCCCTCAAGCTGCATCTCGTACACAGCCTGCAATATGCGCCCCATCTCCGGGCCTGGCTTCATCCCAAGCGCTAGCAGATGCCGTCCCATGAGCAATCGGCGTGGCGGCGCATGCTCAACGCCGAGTTCTCGCGCCCGCGCAATGAACCACTCCTCCGCCTCAGAGTTAGAGGCAGGCCCGCGAGCCAACGCATCGGCCTTGGCCACAAGATACAACAGCTCCAGATCGCACCGCATGGCCAGACGCCGGAAGGCCCCGTCGGTCACGCGATCTCGATCCCGGTAAAACTGCCCCGGCTTCAAGTGATTCGCCACAAGCGCGAGCACCTGCGCGCGAACATCATAGCCGTTGATCGTATGGACGTTCAACCGATCGAGCACCCGGCGGCTCGGCTCTACGCCTGCCTCTTCATGCCCGATGGAGCGAATCCGCCCCCTCTCTTCTCTGGTCGTGAGCGGCTTGCCGATGTCATGTAAGAGCACGGCTAACATCACCGTCAGCCATTTCGCCTTCGGCAACTCGTGCTCCCGCACAAGTCGAGCCGCTTGATCTATGGCCAAGCGCGTATGCGTCCAGACATCCCCTTCCGGATGCCAGATCGGATCCTGCGGACATCCAACGAGCCACTCGAGATCGGGAAAGAGCTTCCGGATGATGAGCAACTCGAGCGCCGCCTGAAGCCCGATCGAGGGACGCTCAGCCAAAAGCAGCAACTTCTCCACCTCTCCCCAAATGCGCTCGCTCGGCAAGTCGGAGAGGTCGATCGAGCGACAGAGCCTGAGCGTCTCCGGCTCGATCCCGAGTTCAAATCGAGCGGCAAACTGCATGGCCCGGAGCACCCGCAAGCTATCTTCGGGAAACGTCCGTGCATCCACCATCCGGAGGATGCGCCGCTTAAGGTCGACCTGCCCTCCGAATGGATCGATGAGTTCACCAGTCAGCGGGTCGTAGAACACGGCATTGATCGTGAAATCGCGTCGGCGCGCCGCTTCCTCGAAACTCAAGAAGGGATCGCCCTCGATGAGGAAGCCGCGATGTCCACGCCCACTCTTGGTCTCCCGACGGGGCAAGCTCACATCCACCTCCCATCCATTGAGCCGCAGTTTGTAGACGGTGAACGCTTCGCCAACCGTGTTCACTTCCCCAAAGCGCTCCAGAACCGCCTTCAACGCCTCAGCCGAGAGGCCGTACACCTCCAGATCGAAATCCTTCCACGGCAAACCAAGAAGCCGATCCCGCACGCTCCCGCCGACCAGAAGCGCGCGTCCCCCGGCCTGCCCAATGGCACGGCAGAGTTCGAGGATAGCGTTTGGGACTTCAAATGTCGTCACCGTTCCTCTCAAGGTCAAGACCTTCAGCCCACGAGCGAGTCCTCCCGCCGGAACTGTTCGGCGAAATATTCCCTCAAGCGATCCACGGGTATCCGCACCTGTTCCATGGTATCGCGATCGCGAACGGTCACCTGCTGGTCAGAGAGCGACTGGACGTCCACGGTCACGCAGTACGGCGTGCCGATCTCGTCCTGGCGGCGATAGAGGCGCCCGATCGAGGCCGTGTCGTCGTAGACGACGCGCCCGGGGACGACTCGACGCAGATCGGCCGCAATCCGATGCGCCAGCTCGACCAGCTCGCTCCGGTTGCGCAAGAGGGGGAAGACGGCTACCTTGATCGGAGCCAAATCCCGATGCAGCCTCAGCACGACGCGCTTCTCCCCTCGCACGGTCTCCTCATGATAGCCGTCGCACAGAAGCGCCAGGAAGATGCGATCAACGCCCGCCGAGGGCTCGATCACATACGGTCGGATGTGCGTGGAGGTCGCCTGATCGAAAACCACAAGCTCCTCCGTCGAATGCTCGTTCTGCGGATTGGACTTCGAGTGCGCTCGGAGATCATAGTCCGTCCGATTGGCGATGCCCTCGATCTCTCCCCACCCCATCGGGAACCGATATTCGATGTCCACGGTGCGCTTGCTGTAATGCGCCAGCTCTTCGGGCGATTGCTCCCGCCGCCGGAGATTCTCCGCGCGAATACCCAAGCGGAGATACCAACGGAAGCGCTCCTCGACCCAGTGCTCAAACCATGTTTCGTCTTCGCCCGGACGCACGAAGTACTCGATCTCCATCTGCTCGAACTCCCGCACGCGGAAGAGGAACTGCCCCGGCGTGATCTCGTTGCGGAAGGCTTTCCCGATTTGCGCGATCCCAAAGGGCAGCTTCCGCCGCGCGCTCTCGAGCACATTCCGGAAATTCACGAAGATGCCTTGCGCCGTCTCCGGTCTCAGATAGACGAGCGCCGATTCCTCCTCCACCGGCCCCATGAAGGTCTTGAACATGAGATTGAACCGACGCGGCCGGGTGAATGATCCCCGAGCACCACAATGGGGGCAGCTGATCGCCTTCCTCTCATTCAAGAAGACGAAAAGCTCGCCCCAGGACGCCCGCACCACTTCGGTCGTCCACGGCCGGTATGCTACGATCGCTCGCTGAAGGAGTTGACCGTCGGATTCGTAAGTCCGTCCGAAACTCGCTTCGATGACCCGGATTGCGTCCATCCGCTCGCGAAAGTGCGGCTCGATCTGCTCAAGCGCTTCTCTCCACGCCCTCAGCGGTTCGGAATCCATTCCCGGTATGGGTTGTGAGAGCCATTCTGAGAACTCTTGGAATCGGCTCCGAAGCTGCTTCTGAATCTCGGGGCGCTTGAGCGTTTCGGTGACCAACGCCCACCGGTTCGGATAGACGCGCCCGCGTTCCCGCTCCTGACGCTCGAGCTCATCAAAGAACGCCCCGATCTCTTCGACCTCTTCACCCAGGCGCTGGAACGCGGCCTGGAAACCGGCCATCATTTGCTCCACAGCGCGGTTGAAGGACTCCTCCAAAAGATCATCGGCTCGGAATCGGCGCTTGCACTCCCGACAGTCCACGAGCGGATCCGAAAACGTCTCCTCATGCCCCGAATATTTCCACACCAGCCGGTTCATCAAGATGGCCGCGTCCAGCCCCTCAACGTCATCTCGCTCATAAACGACGGCCCGCCACCAAGCCCGCTTGATGTTGTTCTTCAGCTCGACGCCCAGCGGCCCGTAGTCCCAAATGCTCTCGATCCCTCCATAAATCTCCGAGGATGGAAAGACCAGTCCCCGACGCTTGCACAAACTGCGAATCGTCTCCAAGCTCACGTTCATCCCCCATGCTCCATCCAGCAGCGATGTCGGCAAGACAAGGTATGATACCAAATGATCCAGCGGGAAGGGTATGCGGCACCGCTTGGCCAGTCGCATCGAGCTTCATGAGAAATCCGTCGCGCCGTTTCTCATTTGACACCGCAGGCCTTTGGTGATACGGTGTGCAAGCCGGACGATTTCGAGCGAGGATTCCGTGACGGGACGCGCGATTGACACAAAGGTGTGGCGCGGACGGGCGAAGCGATGAAGACGTATCTGGCGCTATTCATCCTGGCTCTCGCACTCTCTTCCGTACTGACGCCCCTGGTTCGACATCTGGCGATCCGCTGGGGAATCCTCGATCATCCGGACCGGCCGCAGAAGATTCATGAATGTCCAACGCCCCGACTGGGTGGACTCGCCATCTACGCGGCCTTTCTTCTGGCGCTCGCCGGATTGTTCCTCGTGGAGAATCGGGTTGCGCTCCATTTTCGAGCGCAGCTTTCGGAGATCATGAAGCTTCTCGTGCCGAGCACGCTCGTTCTCCTCCTTGGCCTTTATGACGATCTGCGCGGCGCCAATGCCCGAATCAAATTCTCCGTGCAGGGAGCGGCGGCCCTGCTGGCCTACGCCTTTGGTCTCCAGATCACCCGAATCTGGAATCCCTTTGGGGGGACGATCGAATTGGGCCTTCTGTCGCTCCCCCTCACGGTGCTGTGGCTCGTCGGCATCACGAACGCGTTCAACCTCATTGATGGACTGGATGGCCTCTCGGCGGGTGCCGCCCTGTTCGCCACGGGGACGCTCCTTGTGGCCGCGCTCTTTTACGACCAGCCGTTGATGGTCACCCTCACGGTCGCGCTCGCCGGAGCGATCGCGGGATTCCTCCGGTACAACTTCGTGCCGGCGACGATCTTCCTGGGCGATTCGGGAAGCCTCTTTTTGGGATTTCTCCTTGGAGCCCTCGCCGTCGAAGGCTCGCAAAAGAGCGCGACGGCCGTTGCCGTTGCGATCCCGCTGGTCTCCTTCGGCCTCCCGATCCTGGACACCCTGTGGGCGCTCATTCGTCGCGCGCTGAGCCGACGACCGCTCTTTCAGGGCGATCTGGAGCATATTCACCACATGCTGTTGCGGCGCGGACTGACGCGGCGACAAGTCGTGCTCGTGCTCTACGCGGCATGCGCCGGGTTCGGCCTGTTCAGCTTACTGTTCATGAACCCGCAGGGGAAGCCACTCGGCGTTCTCCTTTTCGTCCTCGGTGCCTCGGTCTTCTTCGTCATCCAATCGCTTGGGTATCCGGAATTTCAAGAGCTGCTTCACGCTTTGGGGAGGGCTCTTCGACGTCCTCGCGTCTTGAGCAAGAACATTCAATGGCGGCGCGCGATCGCGGATCTCCAGCAGGTGGAGTCACCGGATCAGCTCCGCGCCGCGCTCTCGCGCTTATTGGAGATCGGCGATTTCGACTCCGCCGAAATTCGATGGACCGAGCGATGGGTGCTCTCAATGTCCCGACGCGCCTCGCCGGACGAACGCGCGCCGATGTGGAGCGTCCGCCTCCCCCTGACCGATGAGCAAGGGGAGAAGCGGGGCGAACTCTGGCTGTGCGGCCCGTTGGAAGCGGGCGACCCACTTGTGGGATACCATCTTCTCACGCTCCTGCAGCAGGAACTCGCCCGCGCGCTCGAACGCACCAATGTGGAGCCTGCTTCTGCCGCGCGTTCCTTCTCCCCGGCCGAGCGAGGCCTATGAGGCTGGTCCTAGCGGTGTGAAGTGAAAATTCCGTTGCCTTGGCTCGCGATTGTCTTTATCATTAGGAGTCCGCGCCGGAACAGGGTTCTGAGAACGGGAAGACCGAAAACTAAGGAGGGAACGATGAGCCCAAGGACCAGGAGAATATCTCCGTTCCTCACGCTCCGACGATGGCGGGTGCTGGCATACGTATCGGTGGGGCTTCTGCTCCTTCCGTTTGGGCCTTCCCCGATGCGGCCACTGGCAGCCCCGACATCGGACGACCAATTCGTGACGAGGCCATATCGTTCGGAGACTCCGGAAGGCACCCCGACCGAACCGCAGAACGCATCGGGACAAGTCACGCGGACGACGGCCGCCACGGATCAATCCCTGCAGGAGCAGTTCATCCGGCTCAAGTCGGAATTGGTCCTGCTCTCCATCAGCGTGACCGATCAACTGGGGCGCTTCGTCACGGGATTGAGATCGGATCACTTCACCGTCTACGAGGACGATGTCCCACAGCAGGTCAAGTTCTTCAGCACCGATGACATCCCGATCAGCGTGGGGTTGATCCTGGACATCTCTGGCAGCATGAAGAGCAAGATCGCCCGCCTGCGCGAAGCCGTGCGTCGCTTCATCGAGTGGAGCAATCCGCAGGACGAGTTCTTCGCCATCGCCTTCAACAAGCAGGTGATGCTCTTGGCGGATTTCACTGACGGAGAGGTTTTGCTCACGTATCTCCCGTTCCTTCGCGCGCAAGGGCGAACGGCGCTCTTCGATGCCGTCTACGAAGGCGTGCTGAAGCTGCGTCATGCCCGACATGGCAAGCGCGTGCTTCTGATCATCAGCGATGGGCAGGACAACAGCTCGCGGTACAGCTACGGCGCGCTCTCCCGCCTGCTGAAGGAATCCGACGTGCAGATCTACACGATCGGGACGCCCGACCCGACGCTCTACAACACCTACTTCGAGCAGCAGGGGATCGCCATCCTGCAACAGCTCTCGAAGCTGACCGGAGGCCGTCACTTCACCGTCATGGGGGCGTCGCTCTTGGAAGCCGTGTGCGCGACGATCGCCCGCGAGTTGCGCCAGCAGTACAATATCGGCTACATCTCCTCGAACACGAGCCGCGATGGGAAATGGCGGCGCATCAAGATCGAGGTTGCTCGCGAGGGGGGTAAGAAGTTCAAGGTCCATGCTCGGCGCGGCTATTACGCTCCGGTGGGTCAGCCGTGAGCACGGCGGCTCTCCCAAAAGGAGGACGGACGACCATTCGGCATCGCCTTGGCCTCACGACGTGGCTCCTTATTGGGATCGGAGTAGCCGGCCCTCTCGGAGGGAAGGAGTGCTTTCGCGGGGGGCCACTGAATCCCCCCGCGAAAGCGAGTGAGCAATCCCCAGACGTTCGCGCGTTGATTCCACGTCCGGTCATCTTCGAGAAGCGCCTCGATGTCCCCTCATTGAGCGAACTCAAGATCGAGAACCCGCACGGGCGCATCCTCATCCGCGAAGGTGGTCCTGATCGGATTCTGCTTCGAATCGAGAGCAATCTCCCAATCACGGAGGACATGGTGCGCTTGAAGGAGGGGAAAGGCCGCGTGAGCTTGCGCTGCATGACTCGCCAATCGGAGCAAGCGCTCGATGTCTATGTGACCGTCCCTCCGGGTCTGCACATCGAGGCGAAAGCGGAAGAGGGGACCGTGCAGGTACATGGTCGGCCGCGCGCCGTACGCGTAGAGACGCTGAGCGGCGATGTGATCCTCGGAGTCCCCGTCGAGGACGTTCGAGCGGAATTGGTGTGGACCGAGGGGTATGTGCGCTATGCCGGCCCGTCGCTGCCGCGTGTGGAACGACCGGTCCTGCCTCGATCCTCCGTGCCAAGCGTTGCGCCTCCGCCGGCGATTCTTGCTGGGAAGCGGGGGCAGGGTCGTCTCTCCATCCAGGTGCGCACGCTCAACGGATGGGTGGAGCTCGGCCCGCCCACAGCTCCCGATCGCCTGATCCTGGGCATGCTTCCGCCACAGCCGATGACGCGCGCCGCTCGCGTCCTGGCCGAGAATCGGCAGAGCGTTCTGGGCGAAGCGTTGCGCCTGCTGGAACCTCGTTTGCTCCGTCTCATCGAACTGGCGGGTCCGGTGCCATGGCCCGCGGCCTCGGCCGAGGAAGAGGACGTCATTCGATTGGAAGCGCCGTTGGTGAATCTCCTGCTGAGCGTCACCGATGCCGAGGGGAAGGTCCTCAGCGGACTCGCGGCGAACGAATTCACCATCCTGGAGGATGGCGTGCGACAAGAGGTTCGCCACTTTGCCGTCGAGACGAGCCCCTTCAACCTCGTCCTTCTGCTGGACGTGAGCGGGAGCATGCGCGGGCAGTTCGAGACGCTTCGGCAAGCAGCGCGTCGTTTCCTCGAGGTGATGCGCGCGGAGGATCGGGTCGCGCTACTTTTATTCGCTCGGGATGTGGAGGTCGTGGCTCCGCTCACGCATGATCGCGCTCAGGTCCTGCGCGCGCTTGAAGCTGTCGTGCCGCCACTTGGAAGCACGGCTTTGTACGATGCCATCGGCTACGCGCTCGTCGAGGTGCTCGGCCCGGTCCGCGGACAGCGCAATGCGCTCGTCGTGTTGACGGACGGACGCGACAGCTCGCTGGCGTATTGGGGCACGCCGCTTTGGACCGATCCCTTGCGACGCCCGGGGTCCTTCCTGCGATTCGAGGACCTGGTCCTCGGAGTCGTGCAATCGGATGCCTTGATCTATCCTATCATGATCGAGAACGAGGCGGAGCTGGCGGCGGCGCTCGACGAATCCGGACGCGAACAGGTGCGTGCGGGCACGCGCGTGGCCCAAGAGCAACTGCGTCAATTGGCAGATCTCTCCGGAGGACGATTCTACCGCATCGAACGCCTGAGCCAACTGGAAGGCATCTACGAGCAGATCGCAGCCGATTTGCGCACGATCTACAGCCTCGCCTACACGCCGACGCGCGCCGAACGCGATGGGAGCTGGCGACGGATCGAGGTGCGGGTCGCTCGTCCTGGCGTGCGCGTGCGCACGCGCCCCGGATACTTCGCTCGCTGAAGCCCGCTTCAGAGCGGCTCAAAACGGGCCGTGAAATGGCGCAGAAACGGTGCTTGCCACACGATGCGATAGCCGCGAATCGTCTCGCGCCGCTTATAGACCTCCAGGATCGCCTCGATCACGTAGTCGATATGACTCTGCGTGTAGACGCGGCGAGGGATCGCCAGCCGCACCAACTCCATCGGCGCCGGGATCTCCTCCCCCGTCTGCGGATCTCGCTTGCCGAACATGACCGAACCGATCTCGACCGAACGAATCCCGGCTTCGCGGTAGAGTTCAACAGCGAGCGCTTGCGCGGGGTATTGCAGGGGGGGGATGTGCGGGAGCATCGCCCCGGCGTCAATATAGATGGCATGGCCACCTGGAGGTTGCACGATCGGAACGCCGGCCTCGGCGATGTGCCGTCCCAAGTAGCGCGTCGAGGCGAAGCGGTATTGCAAATAATCTTCGTCCAACACCTCCTGCAATCCCACGGCGATCGCCTCCAGATCGCGGCCGGCTAAGCCCCCGTAGGTGGGAAAGCCCTCGGTCAGAATGAGCAGATTCTTCTCCTGCTGTGCCAGCCGATCGTCGTTCGTGCAGAGGAACCCGCCGATGTTGGCCAGCCCATCCTTTTTCGCTGACATCGTGCATCCGTCCGCATAGGAGAACATCTCGCGCGCGATCTCCCGAACCGACTTCTCGGCATATCCCTCCTCGCGCAGCTTGATGAAGTAGGCGTTCTCAGCGAAGCGGCAAGCGTCCAGATAGAGGGGAATGCCGTACTCGGCGCAGATGGCTTTCACCTCGCGGATATTGGCCATGGAGACGGGTTGTCCCCCGCCGGAATTGTTCGTCACCGTGAGCATGACCAGCGGAATGCGCTCTGGCCCGACGCGCCGAATCAACGCGCGTAAGGCCTCCGTGTCCATGTTCCCCTTGAAAGGGTGATAGACCGAGGGCTTGTAGAACTCGGGGATCGGCAGATCCACGGCCTCAGCCCCGACGTATTCGATGTTCGCCCGCGTCGTGTCGAAATGCGTATTGCTCGGCACGATGTGCCCGGGCCGGCACAGGATCGAGAAGAGGATGCGCTCGGCCGCCCGCCCTTGATGCGTGGGGATGACATGCTTGAATCCGAAGATCTCACGCACGACGGCCTCGAAGCGATAGAAGCTCGCGCTCCCGGCATACGACTCATCGCCCCGCATCATGGCCGCCCACTGCTCGGAACTCATGGCCGCCGTGCCGCTGTCGGTCAAAAGGTCTATGATGACGTGCTCGGACTTGATCAGGAAGAGATTGTAGCCGGCCTCGCGCAGATACCGCTCGCGCTCCTCGCGCGTCGTCATGCGGATGGGCTCGACGACCTTGATCCGAAACGGTTCGATGATAGTCTTCATCGGCGCTCCTTCAGCGAAAACGGTCCTCCGACGCGACGCGCTTTTGGCCAAAGCTGACTCCGCGTCACTCTTCGGACCCGATGCGGCTCTTGAACATCTCCGCCGCCTCAGCGCGAGGGATCTTCACACTGGCGATGATGTTGCGACCCTCTTGCGTGATGCTCAGCCGCGAGAGGATCGCCGCCGCTTGGGGATCCAGTTTCCCTGCGTTCAAGCGCGCGAGCAGGAGTAATCCGTTCAGCTGGCTGACGAGCTGAGCGGCTCCCGCCTCCGAGGGCGAGACGATGATGAAACGCAACTCGGTCGTCTCGGCGATGACGAGCTTCACGGTCACGGATTGAGCGGTCACCAGTGGCGCCAGGATACGCGCGCGGCTCGCTTCCTCGACGATCATCAACGCGGCTGCATCCACCGGCGGAAGGCCGGAAGGTTCCACAAGCGCGATGTCCGTGAGCGCGCCATCCTTCTGCACGCGGAAGGAGACGGCGACACTAATATCTTGGAACGTGAGGCGCCCCTCCTGCCTGGCGCGGTAGATTTCGATGATGGCGTCGCGGATCGGCCCGATGTTCAGCTTCCGTGCCTCGTCCTTGACCCGTTGTTCCAGGTCCTCCCAGGTCTTCGGCAGATTGGACACCTCCTCCTGCGCTCGCGCCATCTGCTCCAAGTGTTCGCGCAAGCGGCGCACGGCCTCCTGACGCCGCCGCCGTTCCTCCGCACGGCGCCTCGCCTCCTCCTCCGGGGACGAAGCAAGAAGTCCAGGGGGATAATAGAGCGGGGCGATAAGCACCGCGCGATCCGACAACTGCAGCCCATGCCGATCCCCCGGCTCGCTCACGATCGCCAACCCGATCAAACTCCTCCAGGATGAGAGCGCGCGATACGAATCATAGAGGGTATAGCCGAAGAGCGAGCCATGCAGCAGCACCGTCAGCGCGATGCCGATCCGTATGTACCGCCGATCTGGCCGAATGCGCTGTTCCAACAGACACGGGAACTCACCCAGAGCGCACTCCGCCTCGAAGGCTCTCCGAAGATCACGAGAGCTCTCTCGCCTCATACCTCGTCACGGAAGCTTCGAACCCGATCGGGCTTGACGTTCAAACGTCGCCGCATGGCGGCCAACGTCGTCTCCTTCAAGCGAAGCAGTTGCGCCGCGCGACGCTGATTCCCTCCAGTCCGCCGCAGCGCCTCCACGATCAACCCGCGCTCGAACTCCTCCACCAGCTCGTAGAAGTCGATCCCTTCCTCCGGGAAGGGAATCTTGGGAACGCGAGGTGCCGGACGTCCGATTGGCTCCGGCAGATGCGTGACGTCAATGGGTGACGGGGCCGTCTGACGCACGGCGATTTCCAACACGCGCTGCAGCTCATCTACGTTCTCCGGCCAGGCGTAGCGCGCCAGCGCCTGAAGCGCGTCGTCGGTCAGCACGCGCTTCTCCTTCTGCTGGCGCTGGCAGATGCGCTCCAAGAAATAGTCCACGAAATAGGGAATGTCTTCCGGGCGAGCGCGCAACGGCTCGATCGCCAGGTGTGCCTCCCGCACCAGTTGATAGAGATCCTCGACGAGCAACCCCTTCCGCCGCAGTTGCTCCGGCGTCCACTGGCTACCGAAGATGAAGCGAGGCCCCGCAGAGACATCTTCGGCCTCAGCAGCTTGCCCCTGGCGAAGGAAGGCCGCGAGACGATACTGGAGCGGAAGAGGAACGAGCGATACCTCTGTGATGTAAACCGTCCCCGCGCCAAGCAGCGACGTCACTCCACGACCGATCGGCTCGATCTCCCCCTCGATCCATCCCGAATCGCCGAAGAGCAAACCGGAGAGCGCGCTCGCCGGCACACGCGCCGTGTCCACGAGAACAAATGGCGCCAGCGCCCACGGGCCACTGTAATGCACCGTCTGCGCGAGCATCTGTTTGCCGACGCCGCGCTCCCCAGATAGGAAGAGCGGATGCCGTACGCTCGCGAAAGTGCGGACGAACGCACGACGCGTCTCCGCCCCTCGACTGATCCCAATGATGTTCTCCAGGCGATACCGCGCGCGCAGCTCGTCGCTCAAGCGGGTCGTCGTCTCCTGCAGGGCCACAAGCTCCAACCGATCGCGCACGGCCTGCAGCAGTTCCTCGGGATGGACCGGCTTGAGCACATAGCGACCGAAGGTCAGCCCAAGGATCCACGCCTCCTGCTCCCGCATCCCTTCGGGAATGAGAGCGATGATCTTCTGCGGCTCGATCCGCGCGAGCGCTCCGCCAAGAGGCGAGAGATCTCGCTCCACATCCACAACGACGAGTTGAAACGCCTTGCCTTCGACGGGCAAGCTCTCCAACTGCAAGAAATCGGCCGTCGTCACCCGGCACCCGAGCCGCTCGATCACGTGTCCGAGTTCGGCCTGACGACTCGCCGTCCCCGCGACGACCAAGACCGACATCTCTCGGACCCGACGGGAGACCTCGACCGGCGCGACGCTCATGCAGATCCGTTCATCCGACATCGTCATCCTCCCGCATTCAGTCTCCACTGGCTCATTACGCCTCGGCAGGGGAATGAGTTTCAAAAGTGTCCCCGCGCAATGGTTCATCCCTTCGCACTATCAAGAGAGTTTATCGCGCGCCGGTCTTTTTGTAAAACTCGATGAGCACGTCGCACAATGTCTCCGGGGCTTCGAGCATGGGGAAATGAGCCGGAGAGGCCATCGTCACGAGCCGTCCGGCGTGAATCCGCTCGAAGAGCCAACGCGCCGTCTCGACCGATGCCCAACCATCTTGACGACAGGCCACAAGCAGAATGGGGCGCGCCCATCCGAAGAGGGCGGCGCAGAATTGACGCAGGGTGGTGTCCTCCGTCGCCGAATGCACCAGTTCCCAAGCGGCCCGTACATTCACCTGAAGGAGATCCTCGGCGAGGATGCGTTGATATGCCTTCGGAAGCCGACCAAGGGCATATCGTCGAAAGAGGAGAGAGCGAACAAGCGGCACGGCGGCGAGTTGCCGCAGCAGCAGCAGAAGCTGCGCCGATGCGACGTATCTCTCCACGCGCGGAGAGGGCACCGGCCCCAAGATCGGATTGAGAAGGGTCAGCGTGCGCACATCCTGCGGATGGAGCTGAAGACACAGCGCCGCCGGGATCGCACCGAGCGCATGCGCGATCACGTGCACCTCGCCCAGGCCGAGCGCCACGATCAGTTCGTGTACATCCTCGGCATGAGCCTCGACGTCATAGGGGGCGGCGGCGGCGAACGATCGGCTGCGTCCGAGGCCGCGCGGATCGAACGCGATGACATCATAGGAACACGCCAACCGATCGGCCAACGGCTCCCAATACCGATGGGAGAACGGCCAATCGTTGATAAGGATCAGAGGCGGCCCTCCCCCCACACGGTGATAATAGAGTTCCCCATCAGGAACACGAACGAACGGCATCTTCCGATCCCCCCGACGGCGAGCGCGCTCGGCTCCCTGTGCCATCGCGAGGGCTCATCACGCCTGAGCCGTTCACGGGATGACGGCTGCTTGAGCCGCCCTCATTCGATGGGCCGTTTGAAGGTGAACTTGACGTACCGGCTGATTGAGACAATATCTATGCTCTTTTGCGAGCGATGGACGACGAACCCATCCACGTACACGCCAACCAGTTCCCACCCCTCCTCACCCAGCTTATTCAATCCCGCATCCACATTCTCATCCACGAAATCCTTTCCCGTCACGATGGCCCCGAGCTTTCTCAGCTCGCCCCAATCCAGCGTCTTATACTGCCACTTCCTCATCTCCTATCTCCTCCCCTCCTCCACGTTCCTGCCCAACCCGAGGCTCTTGGTGAGCCTGGCTATCTCCACCAGCGTTCACCGAGCTTGAGCGCGCACGCGCGCGGCAACGCGGCGTCCGACCTCCTCGGTCGAGAGCGAGCCGCCGAGATCGCGCGTGACTTCACCCGCTCGAATCGCCGCGACGACGGCCCCTTCGATGGCGCGCGCCGCTTCTTCTGCTCCTACGTAGTCCAACAGCATCGCCACCGTGAGGATCGCGCCCATTGGATTGGCCACGTTCTTTCCCGCCAGCGCTGGCGCCGTCCCATGCACCGGCTCGAAGAGCGAGAGGCGCCCCGGATGGATGTTCCCCGAGGGCGCCATGCCCAATCCGCCGACGAGCGCCGCCCCGAGATCGCTCAAGATATCCCCGAACATGTTCGTCGTCACAATCACATCGCACGAAGCCGGATCCTGCACCATCAGCAGCGCCATCGCGTCCACGTATTGATGCGTCGCCTCGATCTCGGGATAGCGCCGGGCGACCTCCCAGAACACACGCTGCCACAGCCCATGCCCATAGCGCAGCACGTTCGATTTATCCACGAGCGTCACGCGCCGCCGCCCATGCCGCCGCGCATACTCGAAGGCCGCGACGATGATCCGTTCGGTCCCCCGCCGCGTCGCGATCTCCTCCTGAATGGCCACCTCCTCCGACATCCCCTCCCGAAAGACCCCGCCGAGGTCCACGTAAGCGCCCTCGGTATTCTCCCGCACGATGACGAAGTCGATCTCTTGCGGCGTCCGCCCTTTGAGCGGCGTCAGCCGCTCATCCAGCAGCTTCACCGGCCGCAAGTTCATGAACAGATCCAACCGCATGCGCAAGCCGAGCAGGATCTCGCGCGCGTGCCGATGGTCCGGAATGCGCGGATCGCCGAAGGCGCCGGCGAGGATCGCGTCGTATTCCCGCTGGAGCATCTCGATGGCCCCCTCCGGGAGCGCGACCCCCTCGCGGAGATACTTCTCCGCTCCCCAATCGAAATGCGTCATCTCCAACGCGAGACCGTACGCCTCTGCCGCCGCTTCCAACACGCGCACGGCTTCGCGCGTCACTTCGACGCCAATCCCATCGCCCGGAATGACGGCGATGCGCGTGACCACGTCACCGCCTCCCCGCTGCGGCGAGCGCCGCCTCGATCCGTGGCAGCGCTCGAAGCACGACATCCCCCACGATCTTCAAACTCCGCGGGCTCACTTTATCGAGCGTATCTTCGGCCGTATGCCAGTACCGATTCCACAGCCCGTAGTTGAAATCAATGAGGTCCACCGCTGGCACGCCCTTTTGCAGGAATGGGACGTGATCATCATCCACGAACGTCTCGCGATCCGTGAAGTATCGCTCGTAGCCGAGCTGCCGCGCCGTTTCCCAAAGGATGTCCTGAAGCCAACGGGTCGAATACGCGTCGCGCACGATGTCCAGGTCCTTGTCGCCGATCATATCCAGCAGAATGAGCGCCCGAATCCGAGAGAGTTCCCCCCGACGTTCCAACTGTTGCACCATGAACCGACTCCCGTACTTGCTGTCCGTCTGCGACCACGAGACGAAAGCTTCCTCGCCATCGAAGAAGACGAACCAGAGCGTGTACGACGGCCTCTCCTGACGCGCGGCGAGCACGCGCGCTAACTCCAGAAGCGCTCCCGTGCTGGAGCCCCCATCGTTCGCTCCCACGAAGGGGAAGTCGGTGAAGAGCTTCGTGTCGTAATGGCTGGCGAAGATGATCACGTCTTCGCTCGCGCCCGCGCGCTCGGCGATGATGTTGACCATGGTCTTCTCCCCAAGCGGAGTTTGGGCCTGAAACTCCTCGGTCCGAACGCTCAAGCCATACCCTTTCAACTCGGCTAGGAGATAGGCGCGCATGCGCGCATGCGCCTCGCTGCCCACGGGGCGCGGCCCCAACTCGACCAATCGGCGGACGTGCTCGAACGCGCGTTCGCCGCTGAACTCCGTCGGGGCGAACGTCGTCGCCGATTGCTCCCGATCCACCGCCGTGGAAGAGGATTTCGTCGAACAAGCGGCGAGAGATAAGATCATCACAGCCAGGAGCTGACGGCTCTTCATCGCATCACCTCGTCCGCATTGAGAGTCGGCGCACTTTGCGGCAGAACTCGCGCGGATCCACGCGGTACTTGAAAGCCTTGATCCCGCCAATGAAGATGACGGGGATTTGCTCCCCATACCGGCGGCGGAGTTCTTCGTCCTGCTCGATGTTGATGATCTCCAGCTCGAAGAGGTCGGTGCACTCCACGGTCGCGAGGACGCGCTCGGCCTCCTCGCAGAGATGACATCCCGGCTTCGCATACATGACCACGCGTATCCGTTCGCCCATCGCGTCGCGCGCTCCCCATCGCGAGATGCTCGCCGCTATAATAACGAGCGGACGTGGAGAAATCAACGGGGGGCACAAAAGGGGCGATGGCCCGCGCAGGAGCGATCCTCGATGCGCTCCGAAGGCTCTTTGCGCGGGGACGCGCGCCTGAGGAACGCACTGGTGAGGAGACCGCGGATCGCCCGAGGGGTCGCGTTCGTCTCTCTCCTAGCCGAAAGATCGCCCTACTTGTTCTCCTTCTCGCCGGAGTCGGGGGGGTCCTCTTCCACGGCGCGTTCCCCCCGCGGCGCGCGCCGAGCGAGCTGGCGCCGCAAACGGCGCTCTTCTATCTCGAAGTGCGCGATCCCCTACGGGTATTCGAAGGCCTACGCTCGACGCGCGCGGTGAACGAACTTCTGCTCGATGTCCCATGGTGGAGCGCGCTCTCGGAGCGACTCCCGCAGGAGCTGTGGGAATGGGGGGGGCTCGCGCGCTCCCCGATGGCGCTTCTGGTCACGGGGATGGATTGGGAGGGGGAGACCGTTCGACCTCATCTGGCGCTCCTCTGGACAACCGCGCGTTCCGAGGACGCGCTCCGCCGATTCGCCGAGACGCACGCGCTCGCGCTCGCTGGCCGCGCCTACGGCACGTTCACTATCGAGCGCACCACCTATGAGGGAATGCCGATCGTTGGCTATCGCGCGCATGCCTCTGAGAACGGCTTCTTCTGGAGCGTGTGCGCGAAGACGTTCATCGTGGCGACGCATTTGGACACCTTGCGCGCCATCATCGAGACGGCTCAGGGACGTCGCCCCTCGCTGCACGCACATCCGCGGTTGCGCGCACTTCGCCGCGTAGTCGAACGCGTCTCAAGCGAATCCGCGTCCCGATGGTGGGAGCGCGAGCGCTCGAGCCCCATCTGGGGATGGGCCAGCGGTGAAGCGCTTGCCCTCGGAGCGCGCGCGGTCGCCGCTCCTCCGCTCCAACAGGAAGTCCTGCGCGCGGCGTTCAAGGCCTTTTCGTTCAACGTCGCGTTCGCCGTCGAGTTCGACAACGGCGAAGTCGTCACCCGATACCTTCTCGATCTCGATCAGAAGTGGGTGAAGCGCTACGATCCGATCCTTCGTCCGAACGCATCGCCGGCGGATGACGCGATCCTTCGCCTCATCCCGAGACGGATTCGCCACTTCACCCTCTATCGGTGGACGAATGCCCCGGCGTTGGCCGCAGCGCTCGAAGAGACGCTTGTGGCGTCGCTTCCCGAACCGCTTCGCTTCGCCCTCACGGGAGCGCTCGCGCGCATGCGTCAGGCGCTCGGGTGGGATCCGGAGGATACGGTCGCGGATGCGCTCGGATCAGCGCTCGCCGTCGTGGACACGGGAGAGCCGACGCTTCTGTTGCTCGTCTCCGTGCGAGACGCGCCGAAGCTCGCCGCGTTGATCGGGAAGCACTTCAAGCACACGGGAGCGCGCGTGCGCGAGACCTCCGTGCACGGGATCTCGCTCTTCGCCTCCGAAGCGCATCCGGAGCGCGCGTTCGCTTTCGTGGAGGGGCATCTCCTCATCGGTCATCCGAAGCAGATTGAGCAGGTCCTTCTCGCACGTGAGCGACGGGAGACCGTAGGAGAGGATTCAGCGCTGCGCGCTCGACTGTCGGCAATTACGGGGTTTGAGGTCACGGTGACCTTCGAGCAGCAAGAGACGGCGCGCGCTTTCCTTCGCGCGCTCGAATGGATCGAGCGCGCGTCCTCGTTGACGATCCGCGCTCCGGATGCGGAAGCCGTGCACCGTCTCGCCGCGCGCTGGCCACCGAGCCTTCGCGTCTCGTCGCTTCGCCCGGAAGGGCTGTGGAGCGAGAGCCGTTCGCCGCTCGGTCCGTTCGCGCTTCTGCTCGAGTTCATCGAGAGCGAAGAAGAATGAGAGGCGCCTTACGGGGACCGAGACGCCTTACGCGACTTCGACACGAGCGATCTCGCGTGAAACGATGAGGTGACGCATGGATGGCATCACAGGGATTCTCTTACGTCGGCTCCTGCTTGTCATTCCCGTCCTGTGGGCCGTGGTGACGCTTGTCTTCTTGCTGTTGCATCTGGTGCCGGGTGATCCGGTCCTCGCCTTCCTCGGAGAGACGGCAACGCCTGAACAGGTGGCGGAGATGCGCCATCGGTTCGGGCTGGATCGGCCGCTGCTGGAGCAATACGCAAATTACTGGAAGCAGGTACTGCGCGGCGATCTTGGCGTGACCTTTGTGGATCGGCGTCCCGTCGCCGAGAAAATCCTCTCCCGCTATCCAGCGACGCTGCAATTGGCCGTCGCGGCCCTGCTGGTGGCCGTGCTCATCGCGATCCCGCTCGGCGTGACGGCGGCTCGTCATCATGGTGGGATTCGCGACGCTGTGGCTTCCGTGATGGCGCTTCTGGGGATCGCTCTGCCGAACTTCGCGCTGGGGCCGCTTTTGATCCTGCTCTTCTCGGTGAAGCTCGGGCTCCTGCCCCCCTCAGGCTTTGGCGACCCGGCACATCTCATTCTTCCCGCGCTCACGCTCGGAGCCGCCTTGGCGGCGATCCTCACCCGCTTAGTGCGCACGAGCGTCCTTGAAGAGCTGCATCAAGACTACGTGAAGACGGCTCGGGCCAAAGGCCTCAATGAGCGTACAGTGCTCTACCGCCACGTTCTCCGCAATAGCCTCATCCCGGTCGTCACCATCGTGGGGTTACAATTCGGCGTCTTGCTCGGCGGAGCGATCATCACCGAGCGCATCTTCAATTGGCCGGGCATCGGCACGCTCACGATCGAAGCCATCGCCGCACGCGACTATCCGCTCGTGCAGGGCTGTCTGCTCGTGATCGCGCTGACCTACATCGTCGTCAACACGGCGACCGATCTCCTGTATCGCGTGCTCGATCCTCGAATCAAGGTGGAATGAACATGGGATGGACGGGGAAGATCGGCTGGGTCCTGGTTCTCGGGCTGCTTCTTGTGGCGCTCTGGGCGCCGCGCTTGGCGCCCCACGATATTCAAGCGCAAGATTTGGCGGCTCGATTGCAACCGCCCTCGCGCGCGCATCCGATGGGACGAGACGAATTCGGGCGCGACGTCCTCTCCCGATTGCTCTACGGCGCGCGCGTCTCTTTGCGCGTCGGACTCCTGGTCGTCGCCATCTGCGCGAGCGTGGGGACGATCATCGGAGCACTGGCGGGCTACTATGGGGGGTGGACAGATCGGCTCATCTCGGGCTTCCTCTTCAACACGTTCCTGGCGTTCCCCGGCATTCTGCTGGCCCTCGCGATGATCGCCTTCCTCGGTCCGAGCGTGAACCACCTGATCCTCGCGCTTTCGATCATCGGCTGGGTGAGCTACGCGCGCCTCATTCGCGGCCAGGTCCTGAAAGTGAAGGAGCTGGACTTCGTTCAAGCCGCACGCGCGATGGGAGCCAGCGACGCCCGCATCCTGCTCCGCCACGTTCTGCCCAACGTCGTGCAACCGCTCATTGTGCAAGCGACGCTCGGTGTGGCCGGCGCCGTGCTCGCCGAAGCGAGCCTGAGTTTCCTCGGCCTCGGCGTCCAAGAGCCGATGCCCAGTTGGGGGAAGATGCTCGATTCCGGACGCGCGTATCTGACGACGGCGCCGCATTTGGTCCTCTTCCCCGGATTGGCCATCGCCGTGACCGTCCTCGCGTTCAATCTCGCGGGCGATGGGTTGAACGAATGGCTCAATCCGCAGCGCCCTCGTAGATGAGGATGCGCGTGGAAAAACCGATGAAGCGAGTGCTGATCCCGCTCAGGGCTTTGACGCGAGGCCTGCAGGGCCGCATCGGCATGGGTTCGGCGCTCGCTTCCCAACGGAATTGGCGAACGATGCATCCAAATAAGCGACCCTGCGATCCCCGCGAGAAGCCCAAGAGATGGGGCTCGCGCGGGCGAGAAAGGAGGCCAAAGGCTATGAGAAACCGGAGCGCCTTGCTCACGGCTTGGGTCGTTCTTCTACTGCTTCTTTGGCCTTCGGCGATCTCCGCCCTTCAGTCTGGCCGCCAGGCATCTGTCCCGGCTTTGGAGAAGACCTTCGACTTTCCGATGGGGGGAAGGGCGCGCGTGGAGAATCTCTCCGGCGGCATCCATCTGCAGACCTGGTCTCGATCGCGCGTAGAAGTGGAGGCACGACCCGTGTCCGGCGCTCGCGCTTTTCGCGCCTCCGTGGTCTCGTTGAACGTCTCGGCGGAAACCCTCACGTGCGTGATCCCCTCCGTCCCGCAACTTCGCCTCGATGTGCGGCTGCGCGTCCCGGACGGAACGATCCTCGAGCTCAGATCCGCCGATGGGTCCATCGAGCTCGCCGGCGAGCCCGGGGCGACGACGATCGAGACGATCGGCGGGAACATCACGCTTCGTCTGCCGGCCAATTTCGACGCGGAGATCGCGCTGCACGCGCCGCAAGGGGCCATTCAGTCGGAGCTTCCGATCCTCGTCCGAGGGAAATTCGACGCCCATGTGATCGAAGGCCGACTGGGGCGCGGCGGACGCTCCCTGACAGCGAAGACGATGCGCGGAGACATTCGCCTGCTCGCGCTCCCGCCGACGATGTCTCCCTCGCCGTCTCTGGCACGCGCGGAATCGCTGCCATCGCCTCCGCCGCGCGAGCTGCCCGACCGCGAAGCGTCACCTTCTTCGCGTTCTCGCCCAAGCCTCCACACGGATCCGACCGAGGAGCCTCCTCCGCCGTCACCGCGCCGACCGCGCTCGGAAGATTCAGGAGATGTCATCACGTTGGAGGCGCCACTGGTCAACGTCAACGTGAGCGTGACCGATGAGCACGGGAAGGCCGTCAGCGACCTCCAGAAGCAGGACTTCGTCATCTACGAGGACGGCGTGCAGCAGCAGATCACGCACTTCTCCCCGGTGACGGCGCCGTTTGATCTCGCATTGCTTTTGGACGTCAGCGGGAGCACCGAATCGAAGCTGGGCGTCATCCGACGGGCGGCGCAGGCCTTCGTGGACATGATCGGGCCGGAGGATCGCATGGCCGTCTTCGCCTTTGCGCGTCGCGTCTACGAGATCGCACCGTTCACGAACAATCGCTTCCTCCTCAAGCAAAGCATTCAGACGATTCGAGGGGGTGGGGGGACGGCTTTCTACGATGCCCTTTGGCGCGTGCTCACCGAGGTGGAGCGACGACCTGGGCGTCGCAAGGCCATCGTCGTCATGACCGACGGCGTGGACAACTCGATCCGTCAGCCGTGGCTCTTTCCGACGGAGCATACGTTTGAAGAGTTGCTCGCGCGCGTTCAGGAGTCGGACGTGCTCATCTATCCCATCTACCTGGATACGGAATACGAGATGGTCGTGCGGCAGCGACGCGAGAGCCCGATGAGCTACGCCCTCGCCCGGCGACAACTCTTGGCGCTCGCCGAGCATTCGGCCGGGACGCTCTACCGGGCGGATACGGTCGAGGATTTGGAAGGCGTCTATCAACGCATCGCCGACGAGCTGCGCACGATCTATAGCCTCGCCTACAGTCCGATCAATACGGCGCGCGATGGAAAATGGCGCACCATCCGCGTGAAGGTCCTTCGTCCCGGCGTTCGCGTGAAGGCCCGTCGAGGATACTATGCCCGATAGGCCGTTGCGAAAACTCGGGAACCCGACGCTCAGCGCTCGCGTAAGAGTGAGCGGAGCGAGTTCCGCACAAGCGGGCACTTGAGGCAAACTGTTCGCGGAAGGAGGAGGGCTATGCGTAGGATGCATCGTTGGGGCGGCCTTGTGGCCTTGAGCCTCATGCTTCTGTCCAACGGATGGGTGGCGCGAGCCGTGGAGCTGCCGCCGCTCATCCCTCGCGAAGTCCTCTTCGGAAATCCCGAAAAGGCCAATCCGCAGATCTCCCCGGATGGGACGAAGCTCGCCTATCTGGCACCGCACGAAGGCGTGCTCAACGTCTGGGTGCGGACCGTCGGCAAGAACGACGATCGGGTCGTGACTTCAGATAAAAAGCGTGGCATTCGCGCGTATTTCTGGCAGGAGGACAGCGAGCACATCCTCTACATCCAAGACCGAGACGGCGATGAGAATTGGCATCTCTACCAGACGAGCTTGAAGGCGATGACGACGCGCGATCTGACGCCGTTCGAAGGCGTGCAAGCGCAGGTCGTGGCGATCGATCCGCAGTTCCCCGATGAGATCCTCGTCGCGCTGAATCTCCGTGATCGGCGATGGCATGATGTGTACCGCATCAATTTGAAGACTGGCGCCGTCGCGTTGGACACGGAGAATCCCGGAGATGTCTTCCAGTGGGCCGCGGATCATCGGCTGCAGGTGCGCGCAGCGTCCGGATTCACTCCAGATGGAGGGATGTTCATTCGCGTGCGCGAGGACGCCAAATCGCCTTGGCGCGAGCTGCTGCGGTGGGGACCGGACGAGACGTTCGGTGGTGTAGCAGCCTTCACGCCGGACGGCCGCGGCCTCTGGCTCATCTCCAGTGTCGGCGCTAATGCCGCGCGGTTGATCGAAGTGGACGTCGCCACCGGGAAGACGACCGTCATCGCCGAAGACCCGCAGTATGACGTGAACACTGTGATGATCCATCCGAAGACGCGGCGCTTGGAGGCCGTGCAATTCATTCGCGCGCGCCGGGAATGGCAACTTCTGGATCCGTCGCTTCGCGCCGATTTCGAGCTGCTGCGCAAGGAACGCGATGGCGACCTGAGCATCGTCAGTCGAGACCGCGAGGACCGGATGTGGATCGTCTCCTACCTCTTGGACGATGGCCCTGTTTACTACTACGCCTACGATCGCTCGACGCGGCGGCTCAGCTTGCTCTTCAGCAATCAACCGGCGCTCGAGCGGTATCGCCTGGCGAAGATGCAACCGATCTCGTTCACGGCCCGCGATGGGATGACCCTCTACGGATACCTCACGCTCCCGGTGGGCGTCCCGCCAAGGAATCTGCCCATGGTGCTGCTTGTGCACGGCGGCCCGTGGGCGCGCGACGTGTGGGGATTCAACTCGATCGTCCAATGGCTCGCCAATCGCGGGTACGCCGTCTTGCAGGTCAACTTCCGCGGCTCGACCGGATACGGGAAGGCGTATTTGAACGCCGGCGATCGGGAGTGGGCCGGGAAGATGCATACCGATCTCATTGATGGCAAGAACTGGGCCGTGCAGCAGGGATACGCCGATCCCAAGCGCGTGTGCATCATGGGCGGCAGCTACGGCGGTTACGCGACGCTCGTCGGATTGGCCTTCACGCCCGAAGAATTCGCCTGCGGCGTGGACATCGTCGGCCCCTCGAATCTGGTCACGCTCTTGCGCTCGATCCCGCCGTACTGGGCGCCGATGAAGGCGCTCTTCGACAAACGCCTGGGGAGGGTGGAGACAGATGAGGAGTTCCTGAAGTCGCGCTCGCCGCTTTTCCGAGCCGATCAGATCAAGGCTCCCCTGCTCATCGGTCACGGGGCGAATGATCCGCGCGTGAAGAAGGCCGAGAGCGACCAGATCGTGCAGACGCTGCGGGCGAAGAACGTTCCGGTCACCTACGTCGTCTATCCCGATGAAGGACATGGATTCGCCCGCCCGGAGAACCGGCTCGACTTCTTCGGTCGCGCTGAGGAATTCCTGGCCAAACATCTGGGCGGACGCTTCGAGCCGTGGCGCGAAGTCCCTGGCTCCTCGGCTCAGCTCCAGTGAGAGAGAGCCCGCGCGGCGCCTTCGAGCCATGCGGGATGAGATCGAGGGCACCGCGCGCGATACTCACATCGCGCATGGAGGCTGGCTATGAGGCGACGAGAACGGAGGCGATGCACTGCGGCCCTTTTGCTTCTGCTCGGTCTCGCTCCTAGTCAACGCTCGCTCGCCGAAGACGTGCGAACTACGCGCGAGCGAGTGCGCGCATATCGGCTCGCTCACGAGAAAGCGATCCTCGGCGAGCTGGTGGAATTCCTCTCGATCCCCAACGTCGCTTCGGATCGGGAAGCCATCCGCCGAAATGCTGAACTCCTGCGGGTGATGCTCGAGCGACGTGGCGTTCGCGCGGAGATTCTCGATGTCGGCGATGCCCCACCCGCCGTTTACGGCGAACTCCTCGTCCCGCACGCGCGCCATACGATCGTCTTCTATGCGCATTTCGATGGCCAACCGGTAGATCCCTCGCAGTGGGCGAGCGATCCATGGAAGCCCGTGCTCCGCGACCGACCTCTGGAGCACGGTGGACGCGATGTTCCCTGGTCGGCGATCCCAACGCCCATTCCCGGCGAATGGCGCCTCTACGCGCGCTCGGCGAGCGATGACAAATCGCCGATTGTGGCGCTCCTGGTCGCCTTAGACGCTTTGCGCGCCGCGCAGATCCCCCTCTCGGTGAATGTCAAGTTCTTCTTCGAGGGAGAAGAGGAGGCGGGCTCGCCCCATCTGCGGACGATCTTACAGAAGTATGCCGATCGGTTGAAGGCCGATGCCTGGGTGCTCTGCGACGGACCGATCCATCAAACGCGCCGTCAGCAAGTGTACTTCGGCGCGCGCGGAATCGTGGACCTGGAACTCACGGTGTACGGCCCCAGGCGTCCCTTGCACAGCGGACACTACGGGAATTGGGCGCCGAATCCCGCGGCCATGCTCGCGCATCTCCTGGCGAGCATGCGCGAGGAGGACGGACGCATTCGCATCGCCGGATTCTATGAGGACGTGCGCCCGCTCACCGAGAGCGAACGACGCGCGCTCGCTGAGATCCCCGATATAGAGGCGTCGCTTCGAGAGGAACTCGGACTCAGTTGGTCCGAAGGCCAAGGACGGCGCTTGGTCGAACTCCTCATGGTTCCCGCGCTCAACGTGCGCGGCCTTCGCGCCGGGCATGTGGGCGAGACGGCGCAGAATGCTATCCCCACCGAGGCGACAGCTTCGATTGATTTTCGCTTGGTGCCCGATCAAACGCCCGAGAGCGTCCGCCGACGCGTTGAAGAACATATCCGCCGACAAGGCTTCACCATCGTCTCCGAAGCGCCGACCCTCGAACAGCGACGTCGGTATCCGAAGATCGTGCGGCTCATCTGGGGATCCGGATACCCGCCGGCGCGCACCTCAATGGATCTGCCCATCTCCCGCGCCCTCGTGCGCCTCATCGAGGAAGCGGTCGGCGCTCCCATTGTGAAGATGCCGACGTTGGGTGGGAGCATCCCCATGTATCTCTTTCAGGAACTGCTCAACGTCCCCGTCATCGGCGTCCCCATCGTCAACCACGACAATAATCAGCACGGAGCGAACGAGAATTTGCGCGTGCAAAACCTGTGGGATGGGATCGAACTCTACGCCGTGCTCTTCGCCCACCTCGGACACACGCGCGAAGGCGGATGACGCTCGCTCCGCAATCAGCCTTGACTACATGCGCACTGCCGCCCCGGAGACGAGCTCAGCTTGGTCCTTTGCGATTGATCGAGAGCCTGATCCCACACACCTAATGGGCGCTCCGTCGTCATGCGTCGAGGTTTCTCGATTGCGCGGGGTGATGTACACTACAACATCTCGCTCGAAGGGATGAAGGTCAGGAGGGACGAACGATGAAAGCGATCCGCGTTCATGAGTACGGAGGGCCGGAGGTCTTGCGGCATGAAGATGTTCCCATCCCGGAGCCAGGGTCGGGCCAGGTGCGGGTGAAGATCGAGGCCGCGGGCGTCAATTTCATTGACATCTACCATCGGACGGGCCTGTATCCGAATCCGCTTCCGTTCACTCCCGGAATCGAGGGCGCGGGCGTCGTGGAAGCCGTGGGTCCGGATGTCACGGATGTTCGCGTGGGGGATCGCGTCGCTTATGCGCTATCGCTTGGGGCGTATGCGGAGCGCGCTGTCGTTCCGGCGTGGAGATTGGTGCCTCTTCCCGAAGCGATAGATTTTTCCACGGCTGCGGCTGCAATGGTTCAAGGGCTGACGGCTCATTATCTCACCCACAGCACTTATCCGCTCAAGCCGGGCGATACGGCGCTCGTGCATGCGGCGGCCGGGGGAACGGGGCTTTTGATTGTGCAGATGGCCAAACTGCGAGGCGCGCGCGTCATCGGCACGGTCTCGACCGAGGAGAAGGCACAACGCGCGCGCGAGGCGGGCGCCGATGAGGTGATCCTTTACACGCAGCAGGATTTCGAGGTGGAGGTGAAGCGGCTCACCGAGGGGCGTGGCGTTGACGTCGTCTACGATTCAGTCGGTCAGGCGACGTTTGAGAAGAGTTTGAACTGCTTGAGGCCGCGCGGTCTGCTTGTGCTCTTCGGCCAGGCGAGCGGTCCTGTTCCTCCACTCGATCCTCTTGTCCTCTCGACGAAGGGCTCATTGTTCCTCACGCGACCGCATCTGTCGCACTACGCGGCCACGCGGGAGGAGTTGCTGGAGCGCGCGCGCGCTCTCTTCCGGTGGATTCAGGAAGGGCAAATACGCCTTCGCATCGAGCGCGTCTTCCCATTGACCGAGGCCGCCGAAGCCCATCGCGTCCTCGCCTCACGGGCCTCTACGGGCAAACTCTTGCTCATCCCCTGAGCGCGGGGGTGTAGGAAGGAGCACGGCACTTCAACGAAGCAGCAGTAGGATCACGAGCGCAGCCAGACTCAAGAATGACCCGAAGGGCAACTTGGGGTTGCGCTCGCGCGTCAGGATCATGAGCGTCACGCCGTAGATCGAGCCAAGCAGCGAAGCGAGAAAGATCGCCACAAGCGCCCCCCCCCATCCGAGGAAAGCGCCGACCATGAGCATCATCTTCACGTCACCGAAGCCCACACCTTCCAAACGGCGCAGGGCGTAGTAGCCCACGCGCGAGAGCCACAACAGGCCGCTGCCGACTGCAGCTCCCACGAGCGCGCCGAGAGCCGAACGCACCCCGGAGGCGGCCAGCGAAGCGTCCTCGCGCCCGAGCGCGAGGAAGATCCCCGACAGGCCGAGTGCCAAAAGGAGCGCTGCCCATTCGGGGGACCACGCCTCCTGAGGCGCTTCATCGTCGGAGCGAGCGTCCGCAATCCCCTCACGCGGCTCCGGCGTTGGACGGGATTCGACCGGCGGATGTTCTTCTTGAACGAGCGAGGGCGCAGAAGAGCCCCCCCCACTCGCGGGAGCGGTCTCCAACTCCTCGAGCCTGCGCCCGAGCAATCGGTAATCTATGCGTTCCAGGAGGAAGAGCAAGAAACTGCTCCCTACGATGAGCACGGCGCCCGCGCCGAGCGCGTGATCGGAGAGGAATCGCGCGAGCTCGGAGCGGAAGACGAGGTCGTGGGCGTCGGCGTTGCTCTCCGGCGGTACGAGCGCGCGCAGTCCGACGGCCAGCACGAATCCCGGATAGGTGATGGCATCCGGCAGCAAACGATGGCGCGCATCAATTACGGCGAGGGCGATGAGCGCGCTCATGAATACGGCATCCGGCACGAGGTCCCAACTCCATCCGTGTTCCCACGCCAACAGTGCGAACCCGAGCGCGGTTCCGGCTTCGACGGCCGGATAGAGCCAGGAGATGGGGTGATGGCACGCGCGGCAGCGCCCTTTCAGGAGGAGGAAGCTGAGGAGCGGAATATTGTCTCGCCATCGGATGGGCGCGCCACAGTGGGGGCAATGGGATCGGGGACGCACGATGGACATGCGGCGCGGGACGCGATAGATCACGACGTTCAGGAAGCTCCCCACGGCGAGCCCGAAGAGAGACGCTACAAGGAGCAGGAGCGCGAGCGGTGCTCCTTCGGTCGCCACCTCGCGCGCGGCCTCTTGCCACATGCCGAAGGCATCTTGTATGGTTGCCCCTGGACTTGTCAAGCCGATGCGCGTTCTTCAAGTGTGCTCAGCGATGGAGATCGGCGGCGGCGAGCTTCACGTCGCCGACCTGGTAGCGGGATTACATGAGCGCGGGCACGAAGTGCACGTGGCGGTGCGCCCGGGTAGCCCGCTTCTTGAGCGCGTGAATCCGTACATCACGGCCGCGCACGTGTTACCATTGCGGAACTCGCTCGATGGGATCTCGGCCTATCGGCTGAGCCGCGTGATTCGAGAGCACGGCATCGAGATCGTCCACGCGCATCTGGGGCGCGATTACCTGCCCACCATCGCCGCGGCCGTGGGGTCCGGACGCGCGCGCGTCATCCTCACGCGGCATCATTACCTCCCGCTGCGGCGCAATGTCATCTCTCGGGCCGCCCTTCGGCGCGCGGATCGGATCATCGCCGTCTCCGAATTCGTGCGTCGGAATCTGCTCGCCCAATTCAGTCTTCCCGAAACGCAGGTGGTGACCATCCCCAATTGGGTGAGGGAGGAAGACGTGGCGCCGCTTCCCGAGCGCGCCCACGCGCGCGCGCGCTTTGGGTTGACGCGACCGCTGGTGATCACGACGGTCGGTCAACTCGCGCCGGCCAAAGGGCCGGAGGATTTCCTGCGCGCCGCCGCCCTTCTCGGCCGAGAGGATTGCGAATTTCTGATCGTCGGTGCGGCTCCTGCGAAACATCGTGCATTCGAAGCACGGCTGCAGCGACTGGCGCGCCAGCTCGGTCTGCGAGCGCATTTCCTCGGGCATGTGGACGATTTGCGTCCAGTATGGGCAGCGAGCGATCTCTTCGTCCTCCCTTCGCATGGCGAAGGATTTTCGCTCGCGCTCGTGCAGGCGATGGCGGCGGGCGTGCCCGTCATCGCCTTCGCGGCGGGAGGTCCGGCCGAGATCGTCGTTCACGGTGAGACGGGATTCTTGGTTCCTCCACGCGATGTGAGGGCTTTGGCCGAGCGCCTGTGGGAGCTTCTGGAGGATCCCGAGCGGCGCGCGCGCGTCGCCGAAGCCGCTCGTTTGGCCGTGCGGCAACGCTTCGATCGAGAGCGCATTCTCCGTCAGATCGAATCCGTGTACGAAGCTGCATGCGATCGCACCGCTTCGCTTCGATCGCATGCTCGGGCGAAGTGAGAGGACGCCTATGCAGGAACACTTGCGCGAGATTCGACTCGAGACGCGGCGCCTCTACACGGGACGCGCCGTCTCTCTGGACGTGGATCGCATTCGCCTACCCGGTGGGCGCGAGACGACGCGCGAGATCGTGCGCCACCCAGGATCGGTCGTCATCGTACCGATCCTCGATGACGGGCGCCTGCTTCTGATTCGCCAATTTCGATACGCCGTAGGCGAAGTCCTGTGGGAGCTGCCAGCCGGAACGCTCGACCGTGCGGCCGAGAGTCCGGAAGCGTGCGCCCATCGGGAACTCGAAGAGGAGACCGGCTATTGCGCCGCTCGCATGATCCCTCTGGGAGAATTCTTCACCGCCCCAGGGTTCACCGACGAGCGGATGCACGTGTTTCGAGCCGAGGGGTTGCGTCCGACGACGCAGCAGCTTGAGAGCGACGAGCTGATCGAAGTCTTCCCGTTGTCCTGGGAGGGCATCGAGGAGAAGGTGCGCGCGGGAGAGATTCGCGATGGGAAGACGCTGGCCGCGCTCTACCTGCACGCGCTCGCGCGTCGAGCATGAATGGTATGCGCGCAGCCCCGATGGCTTGATTTCTCGATCCAGCGCCGATATGTTCTCCCGGTGAGGTGGCGCGGAGGGAGCATGGAGAGATATCGCCCGCGATGGGGATTGAGCATCCCCGTCCTGACCATCGTGGATGAGGACGGGCGCCTCGTGGAATCCGATCAGCGGCGCCTCTTCCGCTATCTCGTCCAATCCGGATTCGGAGCGGACATCCTCTTCAGCTTGGGGACAACGGGCGAATGGAATCGGATCTCGCCGTCGCAGCGGGAACGCCTCATCGCGCTCGCCATCGAGGAGCGGCGCGCGATCAACGAGCGCTTGCGTCAGCTCGGGCGCCGGCCGGTCGAAGTCTGGGTGGGCGTGACGGGACGGACGCGCGCGGAGACGCTCAGGAGTTTGGAGCTGGCGTTGGAGCTGGGCGCCGATGCTGGGGTGATCGCTCCGCTCTCGATCGAAGACCTCGACGAGGTGGTCGCGTTCTTCCATCGCGAGGTGACGCCGCTCTTTGAACGGAAAGGGCGCGAGCTGCCGCTTCTGCTTTACGATAACGCGGAGATCGCCGTCCATCCGAGAATCCCCCACATCCGCACGCGCGATGTGAAACGGCTCAGCCGCCTCCCCTACATCTGCGGGATCAAGGTGACGGCCCCGCGAAAGGTGCTCGGCCACTATACGAAAGCCGCGCTCCATTTCAACGAGAGAGGCGAGTTCGGGATCTACGTGGGCGAAGCGATGCTGATCTTCGATCTGTTCCGACCGGCGCGCGGCCTTCTTGGGAAGATTCGCGAGTACTGGAACCTCTACCTCTTACATCACGCCCTGCCGATCGGGGTCGTCGCAGGTCCGGCCAATGTCTTCCCGCGCGAGTGGCAAAAGGCGTGGCGCGCATGCTCAGCGGGGGATGAAGCGTTGATGCATCGGTATCGGCGGTTGCTCGGAACGTTCGAGCGCCTGTGCACGTTCGAGGAAGGCGGGCGACCGGTCCTCAAACTCATCGCTGCCATGAAATACGCTCTCGCCCTCGACGGGATCATCACCAGCGCTCATGTCGCTTCGGGCACGCCGGCCCTCACCGAGGAGCAGAGGAAAAGCTTCGCTGAAGGCTATGCGCGACTGAAGGAAGAGATTCGCGCGCAGACCGATCCGCTCTGGCATTCGCACGCGGAGGAGGAAGACCGCACGGGGAGCCCACGCGGTCCTTCGAACCACGTGGAAGCTCGCCGAGCGCTCGTCCCAGAGGATGCGGCGCTCTCGCCGCATGAGGCGGAAGCGACGCGATGATGCGACGAGGAGGAAGACGCCATGGCCGTCATCTCCGAAGTCGACTTGCCCGGCGTCGGGCGAAAGTATGAGATCACCACGTACGAGCGCGATCGCTTCACGATCGTCATTCATCACAGTGGCATTCGCGAGATCTACATCTATCGCGATGGCGATCCCGATCCCCTCTTCGCCGTGGAGCTGAGGGATGACGAGGCGCGGCAGATCGGCTCGATCCTCGCCGGCGCCTTCTTCCGACCGAGGGCCGTGGAGAATTTGGAAGTCGTCCTTCAAGAGCTGCGCATCGAATGGTTTCGACTGGACGCTCGCTCCCCCGTCGTTGGCAAGAGCATCGGCGAGCTGGGTATTCGCAAGCGAACGGGCGTCTCCGTGATCGCCATCATCCGCGAGCCGGAGAGCGTGCCCAATCCTTCGGCCGAAGAAGTCTTGCGCGCTGGCGATACTATCGTCGTCCTCGGCAAGCAGGAGGGGTTCGAGGCGCTACGTCGGCTCATCGAAGCGGCTCCCTGATGCCGAGCGCGCCTTCGGAGGGAGCGGTGCGCTGATGACGAACGAGGAGGGATCGACCGCATCGAGCACCGGCGATGGCCCAATGCTTGGCGCGCGCGAAGCGGCTTGTCATTCTCCTTCGGGCGACGACACGGAAGCGATATGCCGGAACATTCGTTCTTACGTGATCTGGGGCTACTGCTGCTTTTCGGCTTCCTCGGCGCTTGGCTCGCCGCGCGCCGCGGACAATCGGTCATCATCGGATACATCCTGGTCGGCGCCGTGCTCGGCCCCAACGCGCTGGGCGCGATTGCGGAGGCGACGCCCGTGCGCACGATCTCGGAGCTGGGCGTTCTCCTGTTGATGTTCTTCCTCGGCGTCGAGTTCTCCCTGGAACGCCTCAAGCGCGTGCGCGCCGCGGTCTTGTTCGTTGGGACCGGAGAGCTTTTGGCGAACCTCTTGGTAGGGTTTCTGGTCGGCTATGCGCTGGGATGGGGAGTGATCGAGCGAGCCTTCCTGGCCGGCATCGTCGCCATGAGCAGCAGTGGCGTCGTCGCCAAGCTCCTGATCGAATGGCGCCGCACGGCTAATCCGGAAGCCGAAGCGCTCATGGGCATCATGATCTTCGAGGACTTCATCGCCGTGCTCTATCTGGGCGCGCTCGCGGCCCTCTCCGGCGAAGGCGCGCGCGCATCGCCCGTGGTCCTCTCGCTCCTGAAGGCGATCGCTTTTTATGCGCTCGTCTTGGGGATCGGCGGGAGGTTTCTGTCTCGCGCGTTGACCCTCGCCCTCCGCTTGAGGTCGGAGGAGTTGTTCGCGCTACTGTGGCTCGCACTGATCATCCTGGCCGGCGTCGGAGCGGCGCAGTTCGGCTTGGCGCCGGCGGCCGGAGCCTTCCTGCTCGGGATGATCTCCCCCACGCGCGAGAGCGATCTTGGCGAACGGATCTATGGCCGACTGGAATCGTTCCGCGATGTCTTCCTCGCCCTCTTCTTCCTCGCCTTCGGCATGCTGCTGGAGCCGGAGAGCTTTCGACGCGTCTTCCCGCTCGTTCTACTGGTTGCTCTGCTCTCGATCCTGACCGAACTGGTGATCACGTCTGCGCTCGCCTTCTTGGCGGGTTTCCCGGCCCCGGTGGCGCTGGCCATCGGCGCAGGGATGATCCCGCGCGGCGAGTACGCGTTGCTGTACGCCGCGTTCGGACAACAGCTCGGCCTCATTCATTCGGATCTCGTCCAGTTCACGGGCTGGTACGTCTTCGTCACGACGCTTCTGGCGCCTGCCTTCATGAAGAACACGCGACCGCTGTATCGCGCGCTGCGTCGCCTCATTCCCACCCCTCTCGCTTTCGCCGGAACGCTCATCTCAACGACCCTACAGCCGATGACGATGCGAATCTCATCTGGCGATCTCTCCACCGCCGGATGCGAACTGGAGGGCGGTTCGCGCCCCCCTCTGAGGAGAGAGGGCTCACGGATGCTTCTGGGCATGGTCGCGCTGTTGGCTGTGTGCGCGGCGGCGCTCATGACTCACTCGAGGTCATGGCGTGCGGTCCTCATCCTGATGGGCCTACTTGTGCTCGCAGGGCTTTCGCAAGCGCTCCGGCGCGCGCTGCGAGGGATCGGCGCTCACATGGACCGCTCGCGATTCCTTCCCCCACACGCCGATCCGCAAGGCGCGATCGAATACACGACTCACGTCGCCATGAGTTTCCTGTTGGTGACGTTGCTCGCGGCTGCGCTCTGGAACGATCTCGGCGCTTGGACGCTTCTGGGGCTTCCCATCCTTATCCTCATCTACATTGGGCGCGCGTGGAGGCTCTATCGCGCGTGGCACTGCCCCACTCATCCGAGCGACTCATGAAGTTCTCCCCTCGCAGAGGCGACTTGGACGCGCCTCGAGCTTCGTTCTATACTGGTGGTCGGAGTAGTAGTGCCCTACGGGCCGCGAGGAGATCGTCGGGGAGAGAGGATCGAACTCGATGCGCGACGCTCACGTCAGAGAGGAGGGGACGTAAGGACAAGGGCGAGCGAGGATAGAGATGGGCGTGAGGCGGATCGGGGAGAAAAACCTCCCGGCCCGTCGAGGCATCTTAAAGGCAAGGAGGCGGAACGATGAAGAGGGGGACAGCGCGCTTGATCGCGATCGGCGTGGGACTCTCGCTCGCTCTGACGAGCTTCGTCCCGCTCAATGCTTCGACGCGGCAGGATCGCCCGCCTCTTGCCGAGATCGTGGGGAGGCCATATTTGGATGTCCTCGCGCTCTCGGAAGCCTACACCTTTCGGAGGGATGAGATCGAAGCGTTCCGCGCCGAGCTCAGGAAGGAGAAGGAACAGAAGCTCGCTGCGCTTCGGCAAGAGATCGCCACGCTCAAGAGTCAGATCGAGGACGCGCGTCGAAAGCTTCGGGAGCTGAATCGGCGCGGATCACGCGATGATCCGCAGACGGCCAAGGAACGACGCGAGACTCATTGCCAGATTCAGCGCCTGCGCAAGAAGCTCGTCGAGAAGGAGGCCCTCGAGCGAAAGACAATCGAAGTCGGCTACGAGAATAAGGAGGCCAAACTCGACCTGCTCACGCGGTGGCCTCCGGAGAAGGCGCGCATCGAGGCGGAGATCCGCTCAGGTCGCGCGCGGCAGCGTCCCTACGGCGACGTGGAGGACATCGGATTCCGCGAGGTCGGCAAGGGTCAAGAGAAAGACATCAAGATGGGCGAAGATGCCATTCGTGAGCTCCGGGCGCTCGGCCTCATGCCGCCGGAATTCAAGGATGAGGAGGTCGAGACCTACATTCGGAATCTGGCCGAGCACATCGCGCGGAATTCCGATCTGCGCGTCCCCGTGAAGACACACTTGCTTCTCACCGACGAGGTGAACGCTTTCGCGCTGCCGGGTGGATTCCTCTTCATCAACACGGGGCTCATTCTGGAGGCGGAGACCGAGGGGGAGCTGGCCGGCGTCATCGCCCATGAGATCGCCCATGCCGCGGCGCGTCACAGCGCTCGGCTCATGAGGCGCGCGACGATCGCCTCGATCCTCTATCAAGCGGCGCAGATCGCAGCTTACATTGCGACTGGCGGCGTGGTGAGCCTGCTCACCTATTACCTGCTCGAATACGGATTCGCGGGATTGGGATTGGTGATCGAGCTGAAGCTCCTCGGCGTGAGCCGAGAGTTTGAACTCGAAGCCGATCAGCTCGGCGCGCAATATCTCTGGAAGAGCGGATATGACCCGCGCTCGTTCATCACGTTCTTCGACAAGATGGCGAGCAAGGAGGGGTATGCGCGCGGGACGAGCTTCTTCCGCACGCACCCGGCCTTCGCCGATCGCATCATTCACAGCTTTCGCGAATTCGCCTTCCTGCCGCCCCACGAGGAATACGTGACCGACAGCGAGGAATTCCACCGGATCAAAGAGCGCCTGCGCAAGTTGGCGCAAGAAGCCATGGAGAAGCAAAAAGAGCAGGAGCGCAAGCGGCCGCGTTTACGGAAAGAAGAGACGTGTCCCGAGGACGAGCCACCCCAATCCCCCAATTCGACGACCGACGCCGCATGGCGCGTTCTGGGATGTTTCGCCCACGTCGAACGGCATGTCCTCCCGATCCCCGGCACGGCGCGGCGACGGGAGCAGGAGATTTTCAGCTGAAGGTGGCATGAGCGCTCGAGCAGAGATCCATACCGGTGAGGGATCCTTGCGCGAAACGCTCACAAGGGATTCGAGCGAGCGTTCCGGCGGAGGGGGCGAGAGCTCGTTGACGATCGGCATGGCAGACTATCTGCTCTTTGATGGAGCGTGTGGCGTGTGTGCGGCTTTCGCGCGATGGGCGAGCCGCCGGGATCGGCGCAGGCGCTTCGTCTTCCTCCCCTACCAGGAGATTCCCGCAGAAGCCCTCGCGCCGCTTGGTCTGACGCCGCAGCACTGCGCCCGGCGCCTCTATGTCATCACCCGACGTGGGCGCGTCTTAGGCGGCGTTTTCGGACTCAATGCCTTCTTCTCTCAGCTCTCTCCCTGGCGGTTGCTTGTGTACGTCATCTACGCCGTGCCTCCGCTCTTGCTTCTGGAGATGGTGATCTACGCGCTCGTCGCAAGGCATCGCCATCGCCTCTCGCAATGGCTCGGCTTGAGCGCTTGCCATCCCACATGATCCTCCTCCCTTCAGAAGCGAACGAGACCGAGGACCGAGGCGACATAGCCGTAGAAGAAGGCGACGATGTACAACCACGCGGCCAGGTCCAGGACGATACCCGCCCGCAGCATGTCCGCGATCGTCACGCGCTGCGTCGCGTAGACGAGCGCATTCGGCGGCGTCGCGACCGGGAGCATGAAGGCCATCGAGGCGGCGATCGTCGCCGGGAGAACGAGCGACGCGGCATCTGTTCCAAGCCCCGACGCCAGGGAGATCAGGATCGGCACCATCATCGAGGTGACCGCCGTATTGGAGGTCACTTCGGTGAGCAGCTCCATGAAGATCACGACCATGAAGACGAGCAGGAGCGGACCCGGTTTCCCAAAGAGCGCGACGAATGTCGATGCGAGCACTCGCGCCAGCCCGGTCTTGAACATGGCGTCCGAGAGCGCCAGACCCCCGCCAAACAGCAGTAGCGTTCCCCAATCCACGTATCGAGAATCCTCCCAGCGCAGCACGAACTGACGCCGCTTCCAGTCTACGGGGAGGAGAAAGAGGAGGATCGCCGCCGAGAGCGCGATCAGATGCTCATCGAACCACTGGAGGCGCCGACCGAGACCGGGGAGGAGGGACCAAAAAGGATTTGTCGTCCAGAGCGTGACGGCCAGGAGGAATCCGACAAGCGTCAACTTCTCCCCTCGTCCCAGAGGGCCAAGCACCGCTCGCTCCTCGCGCAGAAGCGCACGAACGCCTTCATCGAAGGTGACGTCAAAAGGGAAGACCGCGCGTAGGAGAACCCAAGCCAGCGGAACGGCCAAGAGCACGAACGGCAGTCCGAAGGCCATCCACTCCAGGAAATCGAGGTGCACGACATCTTGCTGCCGCAGGATGGAGACGGCGATGCCGTTGGGTGGCGTTCCGATGATCGTCCCCACGCCGCCGATGGAAGCCGCATAGGCGATCCCCAACAATAGCGCCCGCGCATAATTGGGGGAAGCACCGGCACCCTGCACGCGCGAGAGGATCCCAAGGCCGATCGGGAGCATCATGGCCGTCGTCGCCGTGTTCGAGACCCACATCGAGATGAAGGCCGAAGCGCTCATCAAGCTCAGCAGGACCTTGCTGGGACTCGCCGCGATGTTGCCGCGCGTCAGAATCCAAAGGGCGATGCGTCGATCCAAACCCCACTTCTGCATCGCGCCCGCGATCAAGAACCCGGAGAGGAAGAGGAAGATCACGGGATTGGCGTAGTGGGCGAGCACCGCGCGACTGTTCAACTCCACCGGCCGACCGTCCTGAACGCCAATGACCTGAAACAGGGGGAGGATGATGCCCGGCAGAAGCGCCGTGACGGGAAGCGGCACAGCTTCGGTCACCCACCACGTGACCATGAGCAGTAGCAGCGCGAGCGTCACCTTCATGCCGAAAGCCAGAGGCGCGCTCTCCAGCCCGGTGGGGGAAGCAGCCGCTTGCACTGCCGCCTCATGCAAGAAGACCTCTGGCGTCGGCAGCAGAAGGACAAGGAAAAACAGGAACGGCCCGGCGAAGAAGCCAATCCCTGAGCGCGCGCGCTCCCACGACACCCCGTGCCCTGAAATCCGCCCCTCCGCGCTCACGCGCGCCATTTTAGGGAGGCACGGCGTCCGCTGTCAAAGCGCCGGGCGCGCCTCACCGTCCCTGAAATCGTGGCTCGCGCTTCTCGACGTAGGCCGTCAGACCTTCGCGCGCGTCCTCGCTCTGGAAGAGCAGTTGCTGCAGCTCGCGCTCCAACGCCAGCCCGTCATGGAAGGACATCTCCCATCCCGATTGCACGGCGCGCTTGATGTGGCCGACGGCGCGGCTCGCTTTCCGCGGCGGGAGAAATTGGCGCGCGTACTCCAGAACATGGCCCATGAAGTTCTCGCTCGGGAAGATGTGGTGAATGAGCCCGATCTCCAGTGCCTCCTCGTACGTCATCAGACGTCCGGTGACCATCAGCTCCAGCGCGCGCGCTTTCCCCAGAAGTCGCGCTAACCGTTGCGTCCCCCCGGTGCCGGGCAAGACGCCAAGTGAGACCTCGGGCAAGCCGATCCTCCCACTGTCCTTTCGGGCGATGCGAATATCGCAGGCGAGTGCGATCTCCAATCCTCCGCCGACGGTGTGCCCATTGAGCGCCGCGATCACGAGCTTCGGCGTATTCTCCAAGCGATTCAACGTCTCGTTGGCATGCAGGCAGAAGTAGTACTTGTACTGCGGCGTGACTTCGGCGAGCATGCGGATGTTGGCCCCGGCGCAGAAGAACCGATCTCCGGCTCCGGTGACCACCAGCACGTGCACGCTGTCGTCGAAGCGCGCCTGAAGGATAGCGTCATCGAACTGCCGCATCATCTCATAGGTGTAGGTGTTCGCCGGAGGATCGGAGAGTTCGATGACGGCGATGCCGCCCTCCACACGATATTCGACCAGTCTCATCTCCATACGCTTTGCTCCTCGCCTCGAAGATAGGGTATGTGATGTTACCGAAGGGGAAGAACGAAGGGCAAGGGGGGCCTTCGACTCCCGAGGCGAGCGCCCTCAGCGCATATGAGATGGACCTGCAGTGTCGCGTCGGGCCAAGCGTTCGGCACGACGCCGCTCGGCTTCCGCGGCGCGATGCCGCTCCTCCTCGCTCGCCAACTCCAGTGGTGGAACCGGCGTCGGGCGACCCGATTCGTCCAAGGCGACATAGACGAGATACGCCGTTGACGTCACGCGTCGCTCGCCCGTCAGGAGCGCCTCGGCTTCGACCTCGACTTCCACCTCCATCGAAGTCCGCCAGACTTGCGTCAACCGCGCCCGCACGTGCACGAGATCGCCGACATGCACAGGCGCGCAGAACCGAATCGAATCCACGACGACCGTCACCACGGGCTTTCGCGCGTGGCGCGAGGCGACGATCGCTCCGGCTTCGTCAATGAGCTTCATGATCCATCCGCCGTGCACGTTCCCCAAGATATTCGCATGCTCCGGTTGCATCATCTGGCTGAGGACGACCTGACTCTCGGCGACGCGTTTGCCATTCATGGGAGGACCCCCGATGTCACGCCTTGAGCCGCTGCTTGATGCGAATCGGCGTCGCGAAGAACTCGTATTGCTCGCGCAGCCGATTCTCAATGTATCGCTCGTAGGCAGCTTCCAGTTTCTCGCGTCGGGAATTCAAGAAGAGGACGAACGTCGGTGGGTCTACGCCCGCTTGCGTGATGTACTGGACGCGCACGCGCCGGCGGCTCGTCGTGGCTCGCGCCTCGGCGACGAACTCCTGGAAAAAGCGGTTCAGCTCGGCCGTCGGGATGCGCCGATGCCGCGCCTCATACGCTTTCTTCGCCAGCTCGAGGATTCGGGTGACGCGCTGACCCGTGAGCGCCGAGATGAAGACGATCGGCGCATAATCGAGGAATCGCAAGCGCGCGCGAATGGCGGCTTCCATGCGCGCCGCCGTCGTGGGATCCTTCTCGACGAGATCCCATTTGTTGACGGCGAGGATGAGCGATTTCCCCGCTTTGTGCGCGAACCCCCCGATGCGCGCATCCAGGGCCGTCGGACCTTCGGTGGCGTCAATGAGGAGCACGGCGACATCGGCGCGCTCGAGATGCCGCTCGGCCATGAGCACGGCCACGCGCTCGGTCCGCTCCAGAACCCGCGACTTCCGGCGAATACCCGCCGTATCAATCACACGGAATCGTGTCCCCTCGTACTCCAGCTCCGAATCCACGGCGTCGCGCGTCGTGCCGGGCGTCGGCGCGACGATCACACGCTCGGTGCCGAGCAGCCGATTCACCAACGAGGACTTTCCTACGTTCGGCTTCCCAATGATGGCGATGCGAATTTCCTCGGGGCGCGTCTCCAGCACTTCAGGAGCGGGGACGACTTCTAAGATCGCTTCGAGCAGTTCGCCGATGCCCTGCCCGTGCTCAGCCGAGATAGGGAAGATTCGCGAGAAGCCCAGACGGCGAAACTCCTCGGCCGGCAGCTCCCACCGCGCTGTGTCCACCTTGTTGACGACCAGGAAGATCGGTTTGCCGAATCGGCGCAAGCGTCGTGCTAGGTCTTCATCGAGCGGCGTCACCCCTTCGCGCACATCCACCAGGAGAAGGAGCAGAGCCGCGCGCGCGATGGCTGCTTCGGCCTGGCGCACGATGCTCGCCGGAATGATCGCGTCCTCCTCGGGGAGGAGTCCGCCCGTATCCACCAGCTCGAACTCGCGATCGCGCCATCGCACGCGTCCGTGAAGACGATCGCGCGTGATCCCAGGCTCGTCGCCCACGATCGCGCGTCGCATGCCCACCAGACGGTTGAAGAGGGTGGACTTTCCGACATTCGGTCGCCCCAAGATGACTACACTCGGACACTCCACCGGCACGGCGTGGACTTCCCCAACGCCGGACGCGCGCGCCGATGCCGTGCTGCCTGCGGCCGACGACTTCATCGCGACTCCTGCGACGTGAGTTCCTTGCGCAACTGCTCGACGAGCGAGCGGACGGCCGGCGCCGTCTCGCTCTGCGGAGCTAACCGCAAATAGGTCTCGTAGGCCGCGATGGCTTCCTGAGGGCGATCCGCATCCAGCAGAAGATTGCCGAGGAGATAGTAGAGGATCGGCTCGGTGTCCGCGTTTTGAGCGATCGCCGTCCGCATGTGCGTGATCGCTCGTTCGGTCTCCCCGATCTCCCCAAGCGCCAGCGCGAGTCCGGCATGAGCTTCCGGGGAGAAATTGTTCGCCTGTCGCAATGCCGCGCGATATTCGCGAATGGCGTCTTCGTAGAGACCCTGAGCGCGAAGGATATTCCCCAGAAGCGTACGGGCCTCGGGAAGCGGCGTGCGACTCTCGGCCAGAGCACGTCGGACCTGGCGCAATGCCTCTTCAGGCTCTTCCAACGCCAGCAGCGCGCGCGCCAACCCGAGTCGAGCCCGCGGGAAGCGTCCCTTTCGCAAGGCGATCGCTTTCCGATACTCGGCAGCCGCTTGCGCGAACTGTCGCTGTTCGCGCAGCGCTTCCCCTTGTTGGCGATGCCGTTCAGCAGGATCCCGCAGCGGAGGGAGCGAGAGCGTGAGCGGTCGCCGCGCGCCGGGCGCCAGATGAAGACGCACGTGCGCTTCCTCATGGCCCATCTTGCTCACGCGCAACCAATACGTCCCTGGCTCCAGCACGAGCGTCAGCCGTCCACGCGCATCGGTCACGCCTCGGCGAACATCGTTCACGAAGACGACGGCTCCCGGCCGCGTGGAGATCATCACCTGCGCCGAGGCGCGCGCCTTCGCAGAAAGTCTTTGCCCTCCCCCCTCGGAGGGAAGCAGAACGACGAAAAGAAGAGCGAGCACTCCAGCGCGCTTCATCGCCCTCTCACGACGCGCCGTAGATTCGGCGATAGTGCGCGACGTTGCGCAGGATGCTCTTGACATACTGCCGCGTCTCGGTGATCGGGATGCTCTCGATCCACTCGTCCATCTCCTCGGTGGGCAGTTCCTGAAGCCATCGCGTGACGCGTACAGGCCCGGCATTATACGCCGCCAGGGCGTACTCGATCCGTCCAAACCGTCGCAGTTGTTCGGCCAAATACGCCGTCCCCAAGCGAATGTTCAAGGCCGGATCATAGAGCCGCTCCGGAGAGAGACGCCGCAGACCATACCGACGGGCGACCAGCTGCCCCGTCGAGGGGATCAGTTGCATCAAGCCGCGCGCATTGGCGACCGAACGCGCCCGCGGATGGAATCCCGACTCCTGCCGGATCAGCCCAGCGATGAGGTATGGGTCCAGACCATGCGCTTCCGCGTTTCGCCGAATGAGGTCCCAGTGGGTGAGGGGGAAGAGCAAGCGGAGGACGTCTTCGGAGACTTCATCGCCGCGATACGCGGCATGTTCGGGATGCGCTCGCCGTAGGACAGTGATCGCCGCCAGAGGATCGCCCCGATCGCGATGAAGGCGGGCCAGCTCCAAGCAGACGCGGGGCGACGTCGGCGCCTCGCGTTGAGCCGCGGTGAGTTCGCCGAGCGCCAACTCGTCCAATCGAATCGCGCGCAACTCAAGGGCCTTCTCCACGCGCTCGAGCGTGCTGGGTCCGGCCGTCTCTCCGGGGGCGCGGACAGGGCGCAGATGCGCGACTGCGCGCTCAAGCAGTGAATCGCCGAAGGACTCGCCCTGCCGTCGAGCCGGCCAGGAGGCGACGACGCCTTGGGCATTCAAGCGATCCAGACGCTGGCGCGCCAACTGGCCATAGTAAGCGTCACGGTATCGCTCGACGATCTTCTCGTAGAGGAGCACGGCGCGATCTCGGCGTCCCGACCGTTCCTCCGCGCGCGCCGCCCAATACGCCGCCTGAGCGAACAGCTCTGACTGCGGATGCCGCGCGGCAAGTGACAGAAGCGCACGGGAAGCGGCCTCGTACTCCGTGCGCCGATAGGCATCCCAACCGAGCATCCAAAAGGCTTCAGGAGCAAACTCGGAATCCGGATGGAGCGAGATCAGCTCTCGGCACGCAGCCAGCGCTGCCTCACGATCGCCATTCCGTTGGTGGAAGCGCACGCGGTCGAGCAAAGCGCGCGCCGCGAAGAGGCTGCGCGGATGGCGTTCGACCAAGCGGCGACTCGTCTCCACGAACTCGGTCGCGCGCCCAAGCCGTCGGTAACTCTCGGCCAGAAAATAGAGGGCTTCGGCCTGCAGCTCGGCCAAGGCGCGCTCGCTCGCCTGTTGGAGCACCGCGCTCGCCTCGCGCACGGCACCAGTACGGAGCAAACTCACGCCAAAGCGCAGGAGCACGGCGGCCTCGTGCGCCGCCTCGGGAAAGGCCGCACGCAGCGCGCGATATGCCTGTACCGCCTCTTCGTACGCTCCCGCTTCATAGAGGCGATCGGCGCGCCCTCGCACGCGCTCTCGTCCATAGCGCACCACATCGTCCACGACGATGCCCAATCGGAGCAACCGTTCGCGGGCTCTCGCGCTCTCGCGCACCGGCGGCAGATCGAAATGAATGCGTTCATACAACCGAATCGCGCGCTCCGTCTGCCCGAGCTTCTCATACCCCTCGGCCTGAAGCAGGAGCGCCGACACGTCGCCGGCCTCCGCCAACGGTGCGACGCGCGCGATAGCCCTCATCGCCTCTCCCCGATCAAGCGCCGAGCGCGCCGCCTCCAATAGCGCTGAACGCGCATGGATCGAATTCGGGTAAGTTTGCCATAGCTTCATCAACTGCGCTTCGGCTTCGGGCGCCCGACCGACCGCCTGCAGGCTCTTGGCCACGTAGAGGAGGGCATAATCGCCGAGTTTCGTTCTCGCCGGGATGAGGGGATCAGCGAGCAGGTCCACCGCTGCCGCATATTCCCGAGCGGCGTACTTTCGATACCCCCGCAAGAAGCGCGCCAGAGCCGCTGCCGAAGTGTTCGGATGCCGCCGTTCGAGCGCCCGCAGCTCCCCATCTGACGGTTGCTCCCCACGCAAGAAGAGCGCCCGGAGTTCAGCCATCGCGCGCGACGCCTCCGCCGGCGACTGTCCGATGAAATCGCTCCGGAAACGGAGACCGTCCGCCGACGGATTCGAAAGGAATCCAAGCAATAGGACGCCGCAAGCGACGAACGCCCACGCGCAATGCCTCTTCCAGACGATCGCCCGCATCTGCTTCTCCGTTCGCATGTCCATGACATACAATACCAATCGTCGAGCGAACGGGTCAAACGAGCTAAGGGTTATATGCCGGACCTTTGGACGCTCAGCGCGCGGGACATCGAATGGTATGCGGAGAGCGATGCCGTCCTGGAGCGGGGACGAAGCTATTACCGAAGCGGTCGCGTTCGAGAATTGCACCTTGTGACCCAGGACCACCTGCGGGCGCGCGTGCGCGGTCAGTGGGAACGCTTCTATCGCATCGAGGTGTGGGTCGAAGAGGGAGAGCTACATTCGCAATGCTCCTGCCCCTACTGGGGGGTCTGCAAGCATGTCGTGGCCGTGCTCCTGGCTTGGCTTGATCGGCGCGAGGAGCTGTGCCCGGATGCGCCTACCGGAGGGGATATGGAATCTCTCGCCGCATGGATGGAGACGATCCCGCCCCATCTCCTTCGAGACCTTCTCCTTGAAGAGAGCCGCATGAACAGCGCCATCGAGGAAGTCCTTCGGCGATGGAAGGAGACGCTACGCCCGGAGCGGTTGCCTCAACACATCGCGTTGCTCTTTCGCAAGATGTCCGGGGCCTCCTCAAAAGGCATCGCGCGGAGCGAGGGGCGGATCGTCCATCTGCTCGCGTGGGCGAAGACCTTCCCCCCTTCGGTCGCCGGAGCGATCGTGCGGGAGACCCTCAAGCGGGCTGTCGAGTGGCGCCGTCGCCGGCCGGATGTGGAACTGACGGCAATCCTCACGCAAGTGGTAGAACTCCTTGAGGCACAGGCCCAGACCTTCGAGCGCGATCCGAAACTCGGGGCATCCGTCTTGCGCGACCTGGTCACGCTGTTTCTGCTCGGACGCGCATCCACGCGCGTGTTTCTTGAGCCCGCGCTGGTGACATGGGCCGAGCGCTGGGGCCGTCGAGCTGAAGTGATCGCCGAACTGAAGCGACAGCTCCCCGAAGGGGACACGGGAGCCTATGCGTTGCTGGCCAAGCTCTGTCGCCTCGAAGGTCGGCTTGAGGAGTACGAGGCCGCTCGGCACAAGAGTTTGGTCTCCGAGGAGGACTACCTGGAGCTGTTCGAGCACTATCTTCGGACGAACTATCCAGATCGAGCCATACGCGTGGGGGAACAGGGGATCAAGGCGCTCGGGACGAAGGCTTCGCGGCTGGCCGAGCGCTTGGCCGCGCTGTATCAAGACTGGGGCGAGACAGCGCGGGCCGAGCGACTTCTCGGGCGTAGGCGATTGGCATGACCCCAACGCGACGCGAAAGACTCATCGTCGGCCTTCTCCTTCTGATGACGACTGGAGCCTTCTCAGTGTACGCCCTGAAGGAAGCCCCATGGCGCCTCCGCTTCAGTGCGCTCCTTGCGTTCGCTCTCTTCTTCTGGCCGACGTTGCTGCTTGGCACGGCAGAGGGGCGAGAGAAGCTCGTGGCCTTCGTCCATCGGGGTGATCGGCTCCGTCGCGCGAACGTCCTCGCGCTGGCCTTCGTCCTCACACTGCTTCTGGCACTCTCGGCGCTCGCGCTCGGTCAATTCCGCTGGGAAGCCGTGGGAGCCGGCGCGGCTTATCTCCTGATCCCAACGACCGTGCTTATCTTCCGACGTCCGAACCGCGAAGGGCTCACCTTCCAGGATGTGCTCGCCCTTGTGGCGCTCTGGTTCCCGATCGAGTTCGAGTGGCTTCCTCTGGCCGAGCTCCCACGGCGGCCGGGGATCGGTTTGGACAAGCTCCTCGGCGTGATATGGTTGCTCGTGCTCTTTCTCGGCGTGCGTCGCCTAGAGGGAGTCGGATACACGTTCTACTTGAGCCGAGCGGACGTCGCTCGGGCGGGACTCTACTTCGCGCTCTTTGTGACGTTCTTCGCCATCCCACTGGCCATTCCCACGCACTTTGTGGCTTCTTCGCCCGCGATGCGCCCACTTTCGGAGATCGGTCCTGCGCTCCTCGGCACGGCCTTTTTGATCGCCTTGCCCGAAGAATTGTTCTTTCGCGGCGTCCTGCTGAATCTGCTCACCCGGCGTTGGCGCGCGCATCCTGTGCGGGCTCTGGCCATCACCTCGCTCATCTTCGGGCTAGCGCATGCCAATAATCCTGAAGAACCGACATGGGTCTACGTCGTGCTGGCGACCATCGCCGGATGGTTCTACGGGCTGGCGTATGCGAAGACGGGAAAAGTGACGGCGGCAGCTTTCCTCCATTGGATGGTCAATAGCTACTGGGGTCTTTTCTTCCACCGATGAGCCCCGTGATCAGGAAGAGCCTCCGGACGAACGCGCCAGGACATCCTCCTTGACCTGGGCGAGCCGAGAGGCGGAGAGCCGCCCGTACATCGGATTTCGCATGAAGGCGTAGAACTGCCGGAAGTAGCCGTACATGGACCAGATGGAGGAGATGACGACGAGCCAAAGGACGGCGCGACCGGCGCTGTAAAGCAAGATGCGCACGTCATGTGCCGACAAATGCCCACTTGCGGAGAAGCGCGCCAGCACATGCACGAAGGCCGGGGCCTCCCAGAAGACGGGCACGGCATAGGGGGTGACTGGCGGCCCGCCCTCGTCAGTCATGCTCAAGATGAGGAGGGCGACGGCGACGACTTCGGCGAGCATCTTGAACTTCCCCATCCGCGAAGAGGCGATCACTAAACCCTCGCGCGCGGCGATGCCACGCAATCCCGTCACGGCGAACTCGCGTCCGATGATGATGACGACCGCCCACGCGGGCGCAAGCCGATTGTCCACGAGCGCGATCAAGGCGGCCGAGATCAACAGCTTGTCCGCGAGCGGATCCAGCAACATCCCCAACGGAGAGACTTGGCGACGACGGCGAGCTAAAAAGCCATCCAACCAATCCGTGAGTGCGGCGGCCAGGAAGATCGCCACACCCAATAACCGTTGCGAGACTCCGAACCACGCCTCCGAAACGCGTGTGAGCAGGACGACAACCAGCACCGGGACGATGAAGATCCTGAGCAATGTCACGGCATTCGGTAAATTCAACCTAATCCCCCCTTCGCGCCGATTCCCTGCGGGATACTACGCCCTCGATCCGCATCTTGTCAAGCACTGCCGCCCAAAGGGCCGGCGCCGAGGCGGGACGATGTGGATTCCATGCCACCCGGATGGCCTCGCCCAGAAGCGTGAAGAGAGCTACGAATCCTCACTCCATCATCGGAGACGCGGTCTCTGCTCCTTGTGGAGGACGAGCCGACCCTGCGGAATCTCGTGAAAAGGCCTGTGGAGGCTGAAGGGCATCATGCCGATATCACGAACGAGGAATCTCAAGCGTGAGAGCGAGTGCGACAGCGCACGTACGATCTGATCCTCTGCGACCTCAAGATGCCGGACCTCAATGGAGGACAGGTAAGGAGATCGTGGAGAGATGGCCGAGCACTTCATCGTTTCTCAATTTCTCACGGGAGATCTCGTAGACCCATGCACGCGTGCCTCCCGGAAGCGGGTGAGGAGGCCGGTGATCGAAAAGCCATTCCAGCCCGGGGAGTTGGTGCGCGTGCTGCGCGAGCAGTTCGGTCGCCGACCTCCCGCACAGGGCTCTTCGCATACACGGGGATTCCCTGAGCCGAGCACCTACTGTGGAGGACGCTCGAAGAGATAGGCGGAATCTTCGACGCGGCTGCCGCGTGCATCGGTGACGGCGAATTGCGCGCCTTTAAAGATAGCGGCTCCAGCGTATTCGCCATTTTTGTTGAGGGCGTAGAAGTTCACCTGATGCGCGGGCCGACCGCCGTAGAGTTTGACGATGCGCCGCAAGGCCTCCAGGCAGGCTTCAAGCGGACTCATGCCGCGCCGCATATTCTCCACGACCGTGTGGGCGCCCACGACGCGAATGTTATCCTCCCCCCAACCGGTCGAACCCGCCGCCCCCACCTCGTTGTCCACGTAGAGGCCGCATCCAATGATCGGAGAATCGCCGACGCGCCCAGGGACTTTGAAGGCGAGGCCGCTTGTCGTGGTCACGCCCGCGATGTCCCCGGCCTCGGTGATCGCCAAACAATTGATCGTTCCGGTGAACTGCCGCCAATCCCAATCCGGGAGCGCGGAACGCAATGCTCCCGGGAGCTTGTGTTGCATCCAATGGTCGCGTTCGCTGCGCTCGCGCCGCCATTGGAGCCATACCTGGCGCGCGCGTTCCGTCAGCAACTCCTCCCTCTTGAATCCGAAGGAGAGGGCGAAGCGCAGCGCCCCTTCGCCGACCAAGAGGATGTGATCCGTCTCCTCCATCACGAGACGGGCGACCTTGGAAGGATTCTTGATGTAGCGCAAGGCGGCGACGGCGCCACAACGTCCCGTTGGCCCATGCATGACCGAAGCGTCCAACTCGACCTCACCTTCTTCGTTAGGCAAGCCACCATATCCGACGCTCATGTCGTTGGGATCGTCCTCGACGATGTTGACGCCCGCGATGACGGCATCCAACGGATCGCTTCCGGCGCGCATCAACTGGAACGCCCGTTCGGTCGCGCGAATCCCGTTGTAGTACACTGTGCCATCGGGCAAGGTGATGCGATTGGCGCTGGCGATAGCCAGCGGCCGATTCGGCGTCCTCGCTTGTGCGAATGAGGGGCGCACCCGATGAGCCGCGATGAGCGTCAATCCACTCACCATGAAGCGACGGCGTGTGAGCTTCGACATACCGCGACCTCCTTTGGCGGAATTAGCTTGCATCCGATCCGTTTTGCGATAAGATAAAGCCTATCAGGATACGGCAGAGGGGGAGGAACAAGCAATAGCCTCGGAGACTTCGCGCGGATGACCAAAGCGATGGAAGAGGCCAAGCCGGATCGGCTCCTCGGACGCACGATCGCGGGCAAGTACCGAATCGAAGCGAAGATCGGACAAGGCGGGATGGGGAGCGTCTACCGCGCGCGCCATCTGATGACGGGGAAAGTGGTCGCAGTCAAGGTCCTGTTGGAGGATCTGGCGGCCTATCCGAGCTTCGTCGAGCGCTTCCTACATGAGGCCCGCGCGGCGGCCTACGTCATGCATCCGCACGCCATCAACATCATGGACTGCGGGCGCGAGGGGGAGATCGTCTATCTGCTCATGGAGTACCTGGAGGGGGAAACGCTCACCGAGGTGATGAAGCGCGAAGGTCCATTCTCGCCGCAGCGCGCGGCGCGCATCCTCACGCAAATCTGCTCGGCGGTGGCGGAAGCGCACGCTCAAGGGATCATCCATCGCGATCTCAAACCCGACAATATCATCCTGCAGCACGTGGCGGGAGAGAGGGATTACGTCAAGGTTTTGGACTTCGGCATCGCGAAGGTCCTCGATGAGCAGAAACGTGGGGCTCTGCCCATCTCGCGTAGCGTCTTCGTTGGCACGCCCGAATACGCCTCTCCGGAACAGTGCAATGCGAAGAGCCCGACGGTGGCCTCGGACATCTACAGCCTGGGCGTGATCTTATATGAGATGTTGACGGGGCGTCCGCCCTTTGAGGGCGATCCGATGGACGTGATGCTCAAGCACGTTCACGAGGAGCCGCCGCCACTGCGCGCCCTTCGACCGGAGGTGAGCCCAGAAGTCGAAGCGGTCGTCTTGCGCGCACTCCGCAAGGATCCAGAGGCCAGACCACAGAGCGCCTGGGAGTTGGCTGAGGAATTCGAGCGCGCCGTGCGCGCGAGCGCGGGCCGACGAACCACGAGTCTTGCGGTGCGTCCGACTCAAATGGAAAGCCTCTCGGCGTCGTCCACGCGTCTTCAAGAACGGGCCGCGCCCACGTCGCGGCTCGTTCGCCGCCGATGGGGGATGGCGCTGATCGGCGCCCTCCTCCTTGCTGGAGCGAGTGGGTCGGGATACCGCATCTATTGGTGGCTCAGGAGTGGGCCGTCGTTGCCGACACCTCCGGCGATAGCTCCGAAACCAGCGCCGCGCTGGGTTCTCGATCCGGTCTCGGAGGCAAGGCGCTTGTTCGAGGAAGGGGATCGAGAGGGAGCGGCCACGTTGTTACGAGAAGCTATCGCTCACGGTGCTTCCGGGAACGCGCGGGCACACGATCTGCTCGGTCTCATCTACTTGGATCAAGGGGAGACCGCATGGGCGAAGAGTGAAGTCTTGCTGGCTCTGGAACATGCGGGAGGGATGTTGCCGGAAGCACATCTGCATCTAGGGCGCATCCTCCTGGAAGAGGGAGATACTGTGGGTGCCGAGCGCGCTTTTCGGACGGCCCTCGAGCAAAGTCGCGGACGTTTGATCGCAGCCGCAGCGGCGCTCGGCGAACTGTATCTGCGCCAGGGGCGGCACGAAGAGGCCGAGCGCGTAATGCGCGAGGCGCTGCAGCGCGCCGGGGAAGATCCCAATGATCTCGTCGAAGTCGGGCGCATTCTCCTGCTGCAAGGGCAGTACGAACTAGCCGTGCGAGAACTTCGGCGAGCGATCCGATTGAAGAACGGCATCTTCCCGCCGGCGTACCTCTTGCTCGGGCACGCGTTGCTGGAATCGGGGGAGACGGCCACGGCAGCCGAAGTCCTCTCGACAGCTCTGGCGCAGCGGCGAGGGAAGGATCCCGTCGCCCGGTATCTTCTCGGACGTGCTCGTTATCGTTTGCGCGACTATGAACGCGCGCTCGCCGAATTGCGCGAAGCGATTCACCTGCGCGGGGGGAATTATCCGGAGGCTCGCTACGATCTGGCCCTCGTTCTCTCAGACCCAGCCGTCGGACGCTACGAGGAAGCGGAGGAGCAGTTGCGCGCAGCCCTCGCGCTTCGGCGCGATCAATTTCCCGAAGCGCTGGAGGCGTTGGCGCAACTGTATGCCCTGCGCCTAGGACGCCTGGAGGACGCACGCCGCATCTGGCAGCGGATGTCAACGCGCTCGGCGTTCTCCTGGTTCGAACGCACGCGCGATGCCCTGGGACTTCAAGCTCCGGCGGAATGGCGAGAGCGCGTGCTGCGGATGGAAGTCTCCGCCCAGCTCACGTTCGAGCTAGCGCTGGCACCATCGCCAACCGAACGACAGCTCACGGTCCTCTTTCGAGGTGGGGACGTCGCTGTTGGCCTCCGCCTGGAACGCGAACGCGAACTCTCTCCATGGCGCATGCGCCCCGTTCGTCTCATCGCCGGGCGAGAGGAAGGGCTTGAGCCGCTTGACGATTCGCCAGATGTGGCTGCTCCATTGACGCTCACCCTCACTTCGGATCGCACGGACATCGCGCTCGCGCTCAACGGTCGGGAGATCGCCCGGGTGAAGCGATCCGGTGCGACGTCGAATGTGCCGCTGCTGTGGGGCCTTCGTGGCGGCCGAGCGCTTCTCTTCCACGTCCGGGAGTGACGTCCGCGCTCTGAGCGGAGGGGGATATGACGGACAACCTCGCACAACACTACCTTGATCAAGCCCAGCGACACTACCAACGCGGCGAGGTGGAAGCGGCGATCACGGCCCTGCGTCTGGCGATCAAGCAGCAGCAGGGACGCTTCCCGAAAGCTTATTTCCTGCTCGGCAAGGCCTTCTACGATGCAGGGGAGATAGAGAAAGCCATCGCCGCCTTCCGGACGGCCACCGAACAACAGCCGCATTATCCGGAGGCTTACTACCACCTGGGGTTGGCGCTCGCGCGACGCGGGGACCTCAAAGAGGCCATCGCGGCCTACGAGCGGGCCATTGAGCAGACGGGGGGGAACAATCCCGGTGCGCATCACAATCTGGGCCTCGCGTTGCTCAGTCAGGGCGAGATCGAGCGGGCGATCGAAGCTTTTCAGAAGGCCATCGCTCAGCGAGGCGGCGTCTTCCCCCGCGCGCATTTCCATCTGGGATTCGCCCTGGCACACATCGGTCGGATCGAGGAGGCTATTGCGGCTTATCGCACGGCTCTCGAACAATCGGGGGGGAATGGTCCGGAAGTTCACTTCCAACTCGGTTGGCTCCTGATGGGGAAAGGAGACCTCGATGGAGCGATCGAGGCCTTCCGCACGGCGATCGAGCAGCGCGGCGGCGTTTACCCCGAAGCCCAATATGAGCTGGGGCGCGCGCTTCTGGCGCAAGGACGTCTGGAGGAAGCGATCGCCACCTTCCGCGCGCTGCTGCGCGCGAATCCGAATCAGCCGGAAGTGCACTTTAACCTGGGGCGCGCGTATTTGCGCCAGGGAGCGTTGGCCGAAGCCCGCGAGGCTTTGGAGACGGCCATTCGTCAACGCGGGGGGGACTTCGCTGCCGCTTATCACCAATTGGGGCTGGTGCTCGCGCAGCAAGGGGAAGTGGAACACGCGATGGCTGCCTATCAACGGGCGATCGAGCAGAATCCGTTCTTCCCCCGAGCGTACTACGATCTGGGTCGCCTGTACGCGACGCAAGGGATGTATGACGAAGCGATCGCCGCTTTGCGTCGGGCTCTGGAACAGCGGCAGGGGCATTTCCCTGAAGCGGAGTTGGAGTTGGGACGCGCGCTCGCCGGCGCCGGGCATGTGGATGAGGCCATCGCGCATCTGGAGCGCGTGATCGCTCAGGAGCACGAAGTCGCCGAATGCTGGTACGAGCTGGGGCATCTCTTCTTCCTCCGGCAAGACTTGGATCGAGCGGTCGCCGCGTTTCGCCACGCGCTCGAAGCGGCAGGAGGGCGATTTCCCCGCGCGCGATATAACCTCGGACGCGTGCTCCATGAAAAGGGCGATCTGGCCGCGGCGGCCGATGCCTTCCGTCAAGCGATCGCGGAACATCCGCATTTCCCCAACGCGTATTTCAATCTGGCGCGCACGCTTTTGGGATTAGGCGAGTTGGAAGCCGCTCGGGAAGCGATTCTCACGGCCATTGAACAGCGCGAACGCCAGTTCCCGGAAGCATATCACTTGCTCGGGCGTATCTGCTACGGTCTGGGCGATCTCGCTCACGCCATTCGCGCCTACGAGACGGCCATTCAGCAGCGTGAGACGCCGTATCCGGAAGCCTGGCGCGATCTAGGGCTCGCGCTCTTCGCACACGGGCAACTGGAGGAGGCGATCGAGGCCTACCGGCGTGCGATCGCCACGCGCGAGACACCATGGCCGGAGGCGTATCTGGAGCTCGGGCGCGCGCTCATGCAGAAAGGTGCCCAAGCGCTTCCCGAAGCGATCGAGGCCTTTCGTCAGGCCGTGCGGGCGCAGGCGGAGTTCCCGGAAGCCTACTACGACCTGGGACGCGCACTGCTGGAGGTGGGCGAAGTAGAGGAAGCGATCGCGAGCCTCCGTCAAGCGATTCAGCAACAGCCGGCCTTCCCCAACGCTTACTACGACCTAGGGCGCGCACTCGTGCAGATCGGACGCCTGGAGGAAGCGATCGAAGCGTATCGGCATGTGCTCGCGCTCGACCCAGATTTTGCGCACGCGCAGTATGCGTTGGGAGCGGCGCTCTATCTGAACGGCGATCTCGAAGAAGCGATCCGCGCTCTTGAGCGCGCCCTCCAGCTCAAGCCTGATCTCGCGCAGGCGCATCACGACTTGGGTCTCGCATTACTTGACCGCGGCGAGATCGAACGTGCTATCGCCGCGTTCCAAATGGCGCTTCAAACCGCCGAAGCGCCTTATCCGGAGGCCTCCTACAATCTCGGTAATGCGTACTTCATGCGTGGAGACCTGGAGCAGGCGATCGCTGCCTATCGCGCGGCGATCGAACACAAGCCCGATTTCGGTGAGGCCCACTATCGACTCGGACTCGCGCTCTGGGAGCGAGGGGAACTAGCCGAAGCGCGAATCGCATTTCAACGCGCCATCGAGGTCGAGCAGCGGGTCTTCCCCCATGCCTACTACAGCCTGGGCGTCACGCTCTTCGAGCAGGGAGAATTGGAGGCGGCGCTGGAAGCGCTCCACCAGGCGATCGCTCAATGCGAGCCGTTCCCCCTGGCGCACTACAGCTTGGGAAACGTCCTCCTCGCCCAAGGACGCGTGGAGGAAGCGATCGCGGCGTATCACAAGGCCCTCGAGCAAAGCGGCGGATGCTTCCCGGAAGCGCTTTGGAATCTGGGCAACGCCTACGTGCGGCGGGGAGACATCGCGAAAGCTATTGAGCTGTACCAGCAGGCGATGGAGCAAACGGGAGGGCGCGATCCTTACCTCCATCACAACCTCGGCCTGGTGCTCTTTCAAGCGGGTCGGTGGGAACAGGCCGAGGCAGCTTTCCGCCACGCCTTAGCGCTTCATCCGAACGATCCCGAAGCTCACCACTACCTGGGCTTGGTCGCCCTGAGTCGAGGGGATTTCGACACGGCTCTCGCGGAGTTGCGCCAAGCGCTCGCGCAAAAGATCGGACCGTTTCCGGAAGCGCATTTTGATCTGGGGAAGGTGCTCTACGAAAGAGGCGAATACGCGGCCGCCGCCAGCGAATTTCAAATAGCTTTGGAGCAACAGGGCGATTTCCCAGAAGCGCAATATTGGCTGGCGCGCGCCCGAGCAGCGCAAGGCGATGTGGAGGGTGCCATCTCCACCTTGAAATCGGTCTGCGCGGCCTATCCGACGAGCTTCCCGGAAGCGCACTATGAGTTGGGCGTGCTCTACAGTCGCCGGGGAATGCTCGATGCCGCGGTGGAGCAATTCGCGCTCGCGATCAAGGCCAGTCGAGGGATCTTCCCCGAAGCTTATTATCAAAAAGGGCGCGTGCACGCACGTCGGGGTGAGGTCGCCCTCGCCATCGAAGCCCTCAAGACAGCGATCGCGCAACGGCAAGGCGTCTTCGCTGAGGCGTACAACGAGTTGGGGCGCGTGCTCTACATCAAGGGCGACATCGAGGGAGCAACGGCTGCCTACACCAAGGCGATTCAGCAGCGCCAGGGGCCGCCGGTGCGCTCCCCGGAGCAAGATGTGGCGCTTCTGCTTGGCGGGCTCTTCGATCAGCTCGCCGAACGCTTGCGGCCCGCTCCGCGGGTGAGACCGCCGTCGGTTGTGCCCGGATCGACGCGCGAGAGCCAGGAGGAGGGGCAACGCGCAGCCTCCTTTGCCGGAGACGCCGCCACGTTTCAAGGAGACCACCCGGAGACTGAGGAATGAACACGGACGACATCGGACGCCTTTTTCGTGAAGCCGGAGCCCTTTTGGAGGGCCATTTTCGTCTCTCATCGGGGCTGCACAGCACGCGCTACATTCAGTGCGCGCTCGTGCTGCAATATCCTCGGATCGCGACGCAACTGGGCGCCCGATTGGCCGAGGCCTTTGCCGAGCAGCCGATCGAGACGGTCATTGCGCCGGCCATCGGCGGTATTCTCGTCGCGCACGAGGTCGCGCGACATTTGAACGCGCGCGCGATCTTCGCCGAGCGCCAAGAGGGACGGTTCACGCTCCGCCGCGGCTTCACTATCGCGCCCGCCGAACGCGTGCTCGTCGTTGAAGACGTCATCACGACCGGACGCTCGACGCGCGAAGTGATCGAGCTAGTGCGCGCGGCTGGGGGGGAGGTCGTCGGCGTCGGGGCATTGATTGATCGCAGCGGAACGGCTCTCTATTTCGGCGTGCCACTTCGCGCGCTGCTGCAACTGGACCTGCCCACCTATCCGCCGGATGCCTGTCCCTTATGCGCGGCCGGCGTGCCGCTCAGCACGCCCGGCAGCCGATACTTCGCGTGAGCGCTAATCCCGCCTCGCGGTGCAGAAGAAGGGCATCGGAGGAGAGCGCGTGCCGAACGTTAAACTTCTGCTGCACTACGACGGGACGGAGTTCTACGGTTGGCAAATTCAAGCGGGCGCGCGAACCGTCCAGGGCGTCCTCACCGAGGTGCTCTCGCGCTTGGAGCACCGGCCGGTGACCGTACACGGCGCCGGGCGAACCGATCGCGGCGTGCACGCTCAAGGGCAAGTCGCCAACGTCTTCCTCATGCGCGAGATGTCCGAGGACCAGTGGCGGCGCGCGCTCAATGCCAATCTCCCCCAGGACGTGCGCGTGATGGCCGTGGAGTGGGCCCCGCCCGATTTCCACGCGCGCTATAGCGCCGTGTCGAAGACCTATCGGTACACCTTGTGTCTCGGACCGGTGCTCAGCCCCTTCCTCTCTCGCTACGTGCATCACTTCCCCTTCCCGCTCGACCTGACAGCCATGCAGCGAGCGCTGGAGAGGATCGTGGGCGAACACGATTTCGCTTCCTTCGGCACGCGCGAACGTCCGGGCAAGACGACCGTGCGCCGCGTCTATGACGCGCGCCTGTGGCAAGAGAACGATCTCCTGCATCTGGAGATCACGGCCAATGGCTTCCTCCGCTACATGGTGCGCACGCTCATGGGCACGCTCTGCGAGATCGGGCGCGGGCGCTGGCGCGTCGAGGATATGGAGCGCATCCTCCGCGCGCGCGATCGGCGGCTGGCCGGACCGACCTTCCCGGCCAAGGGCTTGACGCTCCTTCGCGTCCACTACTAAGATTGAGCCGAGATGAGTCGGTGATGCGGACGGTCGCGCACCGTTAAGCTCAGCAATGGGGGTGGAGAGGCCCCCGGAGCAGTTCGATGGAAGACTTGCAGAAGAGGTTCGAGGGGTTCATCAAACCCGGCTCGCGCGAAGCGCTTCTCCTCACGCAGATCCACCCGGAGCGACTCCCCCATCATGTGGCCATCATCATGGACGGGAATGGGCGGTGGGCCCTGCGGCGACAGAAACCGCGCGTCGTCGGCCATCGAGCCGGAGCGAAAGCCGCGCGTCGAATCGTGGAGACCGCGGCGCGCTTAGGCATTCCCGTACTGACGCTCTATGCCTTCTCGACGGAGAACTGGAAGCGGCCACAGGAGGAGATCGAGGCGCTCATGAGCTTGCTTCGGGAATTCCTGCGAAAAGAGGTGGAGACCCTCAAACGCCACGACATTCGCTTGCGCGTCATCGGGCGATGGGAGGGATTGGACGCCGCAATCCGCGAGGAGCTGCGCCGCGTCATGGCGGAGACGGCGATGAACACGCGGATGCATCTGGTCGTCGCTCTCAACTACAGCGGGCGCACGGAGTTGGTAGATGCCTTCCGTCGCCTTTATGGCGAGGCGCGCGAGCGCCAGTTGCCTCCGGAAGCCATCACCGAAGCGCTCATCGCGCAATACCTCTACACGGCCGATCTGCCCGACCCCGATCTCCTCATCCGCACCAGCGGCGAAATGCGCGTGAGCAATTTCTTGCTCTGGCAGATCGCATATACGGAGCTCTATGTGACCGAGACGCTCTGGCCCGACTTTCGCCCGGCCCACTTCTTCCAAGCATTGATCGAATATCAGAAGCGCGAGCGGCGCTACGGAGGATTAGGAGCGGCCGCGCTTCCGTGAGTGATCCCCGTATGGCGAATTCCCCACACGACGCCGGAGGAGACGGAGATGAAGCGAGTGCTGACGGCTCTTGTTTTGCTTCCCTTCTTCGTCCTCGCGTTGTGGGCTTCGAACCCGTACTACTGGATCGGATGGGTTGTCGCCGGGACGCTGCTTGGGCTTCGCGAATTCTACGCGCTGGCCGAGCGGGTCGGCTGTCGCCCCGATCGCTGGCTCGGATATACGACCGCGGTGGTCATCCTCTTCGCGTTTCAGCAACAGAACGCCTTCTTGATCGTGGGGAGCTTACTGCTGCTTCTGGCGCTCACGCTCGCGCTCTCGCTCTTCACGGCCGAGCGCTTTGAGACCGTGCTCATCGAGAGCGCGGTGACGGTCACCGGTGTACTCTACATCGCCGTCGCTTTGGGTTTCCTCATCCTACTGCGGGTGAGCGTGGACGCACCGACGGCCGCGCGACTGCTCTCGCTCTTCTTCCTCGTCATCTTCGCCGGGGATACGGCGGCGTACTATGTGGGGCGTGCACTTGGACGGCGCAAGCTGGCGCCGCGCGTAAGTCCGGGCAAGACGATCGAGGGGGCGATCGCGGGGATGCTCGGCAGCGGGGTGGCGGCGCTGGGCGGGAAGTTTTGGTTCTTTCGCGATCTGCCCATCGGGCATGCCTTCGCCCTCGCGCTCGTTCTGAACGCGGTCGGCCAGATCGGGGACCTGATCGAATCTATGCTCAAACGAGGCGCGAATGTGAAAGACGCGGGACGACTACTCCCGGGCCATGGGGGGATTTTGGATCGGGCCGATAGCATCCTCTTCAACGCGCCGATCATTTACATCTACAGCCGGATTCTCCTATCATGATGGGTTCGGAGACCTAGGGCGGATTCAGACCCTTCGGCAGATCCGAAGCTCTCCTTTGAGACATGGCACGATGAAACGGATCGCGATCTTAGGCTCGACGGGTTCGATTGGGACCAGCGCGCTTTCGCTGCTGGAACAGTTGGAGGGCTTTCGCGTGATCGGTCTGGCGGCGCAGCGGAACGTCGCACGACTCGCCGAGCAGATCGAGCGGTTCTCGCCCCGTCTCGTTTCGGTCGCGACGGCGGAAGGAGCTACCCAATTGCGTGCGGAGTTGCAGCGACGCGGCGTGCGCGCGCTCCCTGATATCCAGCATGGGCCGGAAGGACTCATCGCCCTCGCGACGGCTCCGGATGTGGACATTGTGCTTGTAGCGACGGTCGGGGCCGTGGGCTTGCTACCCACGTATCGGGCGCTGGAACAGGGTAAACGCGTCGCCTTGGCCAACAAGGAGACGCTCGTGATGGCCGGTCAGTTGATGACGGAGAAAGCAGCGGCGACCGGCGCTGAGATCCTGCCCGTAGATAGCGAGCATAATGCCTTGCATCAGTGTCTGCAAGGGGTCAATCGTCGCGACGTGGCGCGCTTGATCCTGACGGCTTCCGGGGGACCGTTCCGCACATTGCCAGCGGCGGAACTCGCGCGCGTTACCCCCGAACAGGCGTTGCAGCACCCGACCTGGCGCATGGGGCCGAAGATCACCGTTGATTCGGCGACGCTCATGAACAAGGGATTGGAGGTCATCGAAGCGCACTGGTTGTTCGGCGTCGCTCCGGAGCAGATCGATATTCTCATCCACCCCCAATCGGTCGTGCACTCGATGATCGAATTGGTGGACGGCTCGATCCTCGCGCAGTTGGGACCGACCGACATGCGATATGCCATCCAATATGCCCTCACCTATCCGGATCGGCGGCCGACGCCGCTGCCGCGACTGGATTTCTCTCCGGCGCTTCATTTGGAGTTTCATCCGCCGGATCTGGAGCGCTTCCCCTGCGTGCGGTTGGCTTACGAAGCTCTGCGGCGCGGAGGGACGATGCCCGCTGTCCTCAACGCGGCGAATGAAGTAGCCGTCGCTGCCTTCCTGGAGCATCGTCTTCCCTTCCCTGCCATCGCCACCGTGATCGAGCGTGTGATGCACGACCATGAGCCGGAAGAGCCGCGCGAGATCGAGGACGTCCTCCGGGCAGACGCCTGGGCTCGCGCGCGCGCTCACGAGGTGGTCACTTCCCTGATATGTGCGGAATCGCCGGAATCGTGAATGCGCGTGGCGCGCTTCCCGATCAAGACACGCTGCATCGGATGTGCGATCGGCTCGCGCATCGCGGGCCGGATGAAGAAGGATACTTCCGCACGACCGGCGTGGGCTTGGGCGTGCGCCGCTTGCGCGTCATCGATCCCGAAGGCGGCCATCAGCCAATCTCGAACGAACGTGGGACGATCTGGATCGTCCACAACGGAGAGATCTACAATTACCGCGAGCTGCGTCGGGAATTGGAAACGCTCGGTCATCGGTTCGCAACAGAGAGCGACACGGAGGTCATCCTCCACGCTTACGAGCAGTATGGCTTGGAGAGTTTGGCGCGACTTCGCGGCATGTTCGCCTTCGCGCTGTGGGACGAGGAACAGCAGCAGTTGCTCCTGGCGCGCGATCGCGTGGGGGAGAAGCCGCTGCTTTACGCCCTCGCCAATGGGGAATTGATCTTCGCCTCGGAGTTGGAGGCGCTCCTGGAACATCCGGCCGTCTCGCGCGAGATCAACTGGGAGGCCATACACGCCTATCTCGCGCTCTCATACATCCCGGCGCCCCTCACGGCCTTTCGCGCGATTCGGAAGCTGGAGCCGGGGCATCGGCTTCTCTGGCGCGCGGGAGAGATCGCCATCGCACCCTATTGGACGTTGGCGTTTTCCCCTAAGCTGGTGGTGAGCGAAGAGGACGCCGTTCAAGAATGGCTCGCGCGCGCGCGTCACTCGGTGCGCCTCCGCATGCGCAGTGACGTCCCTCTGGGTGCCTTCTTGAGCGGTGGGCTCGATTCCTCGACCGTCGTCGCCCTCATGAGCGAGGCCAGCTCGGCTCCGGTGAAGACCTTCACCATCGGGTTCGACGAAGCCGGCTACGACGAGCGGGAACACGCGCGACGCGTCGCGCGCCACTTCGCGACGGAACACCACGAGTTCATCATCCGACCGGATGTCGTGGAGATCCTCCCGCAGCTCATCCGACGCTACGGCGAACCGTTCGCGGATGCGTCGGCGATTCCCACCTACTACCTGGCGAAGCTCGCGCGCGCTTGGATCACGGTCGCGTTGACGGGCGATGGGGGGGACGAAGGATTGGCGGGCTACGATCGTTATCGCGCGATGCTGTGGGCCGGGCGATTGCCGTCCGCACTGTGGACTCTGCTGGGCCGCGCGTTCACGCTCGGCCACCATCTGGCGACGCCCGTCTTCGGGCGATGGCTCTCGGATCGCCGCCTGTGGAAGCGCGCCGAACGCTTCCTGCGCGCGGCTTCGCTGCCGCCTTCGAAACGCTATGCACGGTGGATGAGCGTGTGCGATGAGGACGTGCGGCAGAAGCTCTACAGCGAGGCCTTCCGCGCGCTCGCGACCGGGTTTCGTCCGGAATGGCTCCTGGAGCGACATCTGGAAAGGGAAGGAACGCTTTTGGACGCACTCCTTCGCGCGGACATATGCATGTACTTGCCCGATGATCTGCTCGTGAAAGTGGATATCGCGACGATGGCGCATGGGCTCGAAGCGCGCGCCCCATTGCTCGACCACGAGCTGCTGGAGTGGGAAGCGCGCATGCCGGACGCGTACAAGCTGAGGCGCGGTCAGGGCAAGTATCTCTTGCGGCGCGCCATGCGGGGGATCTTGCCGCCGGAGACGCTCGCGCGGCGCAAGCAGGGATTCGGCGTCCCCATCGGGCGATGGTTGCGCCGGGAACTGCGCGACTTCGCGCGTGAGTTGCTGCTTTCGGAGCGAGCGCTCGCGCGTGGGCTCTTTCGCCCGGAGGGAGTACGCGCGCTCGTGGACGCGCATCTGGAGGGGCGCGCGGACGTCTCGCCCTTGCTCTGGACCTTGCTCATACTCGAGCTGTGGTTCCGAGAGTTCATTGATGGACGAGCTTCAAGCACTCGCTTGCTCTCATGAGGGCCGAGATGCCCGAGGTGGTGAAGACGACGTTTGCTACTTCCGACTTCTCCGTCGAAGGACGCGCAGAGGAACGTCGGTTCCTGCAACGCGTCTTCCTCCTGGGGCTCGCTCTGCGCGTGGCCGTCGCGTCATTCATCGCGCTTTTGGATCTGGAGAGCTTCTTCGGCGGCGATGCGGGGACGTACGATTGGGTGGGATGGGCGATCGCTCGCTATTGGGCAGGCGAGACGGCCTTCCCGGTGCGTCCGGCCAGTCAGCCCGGCTACTTCTACGTCGTCGCCGCCTTTTACTTCGTATTCGGACGCGCGCCCTTTCTCGTCGTCCTCGTCAACTGCGCGATCGGGGCTCTGCATGCCATCCTCATCTACAGGATCGCTACCTTGACCTTCGACCGGCGCGTGGCGCGAGGCGCGGCGCTGTTGACGGCGTGCTTCCCCTCGCTCGTCCTTTGGTCGGCGCAGCTCCTGAAGGATGCGCTCGTGATCTTCTGCACGCTGCTCTCCCTTTACGCCGTCCTCGTCCTGCATCAGCGGTTCTCTCTCCCGTGGCTCGCTCTTTTCTTCCTGGCCCTTTTGCCACTTCACTCGCTGCGCAACTATGTCTTTTACATCGTGGCGTTCTCGGCGCTCCTCTCCTTCGTGGGGCATAAACGCGGCCCTGTGGTGGGGCTCTTCGTACACGCCGTCTTAGCCTTTGTCTTTTTGCTCGCCCTCAACAGCCTGGGGCTTCTGGAGCGCGAACTTCAGACGCTCTCGATCGAGAGCGTACTCGAACAGATCCACATGTCGCGGACGAAATTGGCGCGATTCGCGCAATCGGGATATGAGCCGGAAGTGGACGTCTCCACGCTCGGGGGCGCGTTGCGGTTTCTCCCCATCGGGCTTGTGTACCTGCTCTTGGCCCCCTTCCCCTGGTCCATCGCTAACGTGCGTCAAGCCATCACGCTGCCGGAGATGGTGCTCTGGTGGGGGATGTTGCCATGGCTCTTGCGAGGAATCGCCCTCGCCGTGCGGCAACGGCTGGCGAACACCTTTGCGATCCTCCTCTTCGTGGGCAGTCTGACGCTCGTTTACGCGCTCTTTCAAGGGAATGTGGGCACGGCCTATCGGCAGCGCGCGCAAATTCTCGTCCTCCTCTTCATCTTCGTCGTCGCCGGTTGGCAACGGCAGAGGGGTGCCGCCTCGTGGGCGCCGAAGACGAGCCGGCCCCCCGCGCCGTCGCTCGCCAAGCCGATCTCGTGAGTTCGCAGCTCTATGCGTCTTCGAGTGCTCGCGCTCGCCCCTTATCCGATCGAAGCGGCGGCGACCCGCTATCGCGTCGCCCAATACGAGGCGTGGCTCGCGGCTTGCGGCATAGACGTGGAGTTGCAGACGTTCCTCTCCGGTGACGTCTTCGCCATCCTCTACGAACGGGGACATTGGAAGAAAAAAGTCGCGGGGCTGCTGATCGCTCTGCTGCGAAGTCCGCGCATACTCGTTCGCGCCGCGAGCGCCGACGTCGTGTGGATTCAACGCGAGATTGCTCCTCTTGGTCCGCCACTCTTGGAATGGCTCATCGTCCGAGGCTTGCGCAAGCCGATGCTCCTGGATCTGGACGATGCGACATTCGTGCCCTATGTGAGCCCCACCTACGGGCGATGGGTGGGGCCGCTCAAATGGTTCGGCAAGACCGATCGGCTCATCGCGTGGGCCAGCGTCGTCATCGCCGGGAATCGGCACATTGCCGACTATGTGCGCGCGCGAGGGAAATCGGTCGTTCTGCTGCCGACCATTGTGGACACCGATCGGTTCACGCCAAAAGCGAAGCCCTCGGATCCCCCGGTGCTCGGATGGATCGGGAGCCATTCGACGTTTCGCTATCTGAAGGCGATTCTGCCCGTGCTCGAAGAATTGGGGCGATGGTTCACGTTTCGCCTGCTCGTCGTTGGCGGGGCGGAACCCGTTCGCTTGCGCACGGTCGAAGTGGAGAATCGGCGATGGGCCTTGGCGCGCGAGATCGAAGACTTTCGTTCCCTGGACATCGGCCTCTATCCTCTCATCGAGGACGAATGGGCGGTGGGGAAATCCGGCTTGAAGGCGATCCAGTACATGGCCGTGGGCATTCCGACGGTCGCTTCGGCCGTCGGTGCCGTCGCGGAGATCATCGAGGATGGCATCACGGGATTTCTCGTCCGTTCTCCGGAAGAATGGTATGATCGCCTGCGCGCGCTTTTAGAGGATCCGCAATTGCGACAGCGAATGGGGCGCGCGGCGCGCGAAGCGGCCGTGCAGCGGTATCGCGTCGCCGCGCACGCCGACGTCCTTCAGCGAGCGATTCGACAGTGCGGGCAACGCGGAGGCTCTTCAGAAGAAGCCGCGCGCCAGGGCTCACTGTCATAGGCGCCATTGACTTTTCCGACGGCGTGCAGTAAAAGCAAGCCGTTACGAAGGCGGATCAGCCATGAACGAAGAGAAGCTCCGCGAAGCCTGCGGCGTCTTTGGCATCTACGACCACGAGGAAGCGGCGCGTTTGACCTACTACGGGCTCTACGCCCTGCAGCACCGTGGACAGGAATCGGCCGGCATCGCGACCTCCGATGGCGAACGTCTGCACGTCGTTCGCGGCTTGGGACATGTGAGCGAGGTCTTCCGCGAGGAGACGTTCGCTGGGCTGCGGGGGCGCTTGGCCATCGGCCATGTGCGCTACTCGACGACGGGCGAAGTGAGCGTACGCGAAGCGCAGCCGATGGTCGTCAGCTTCCATGGCGGACAGATCGCCGTCTGCCACAACGGGAACATGCCGCGAGCGCTGCGCGTGCGCGAGGAGTTGGAACGCGAGGGCGCGATCTTTCAATCCACGAGCGATACGGAGGTCGTGTTGCATCTGATCGCGCGCGCGCGTGCGCGCGATCTCCTGGGCGCGATCGTCGAAGCCCTCGCGCGGCTGGACGGCGCGTATTCGATGCTCTTTGCGACGCCGCGCGCGTTGATCGCCGTGCGCGATCCACGCGGCTTTCGACCGCTGCTTGTGGGCACGCTCAATGGGGCCACGGTCTTCGCCTCCGAGAGCTGCGCGTTCGATCTGATCGGAGCCACGCTGCTCCGCGATGTGGAACCGGGCGAAGTGATCGTCGTGGATGAGCGGGGGGCGCGCTCGCTCTTCCCCTTCCCTCGACAACGTCCGACGCAGTGCATCTTCGAGCACGTATATTTCTCCCGGCCGGACAGCATCGTCTTCGGGCGTCCCGTGAGCCAATCGCGCTATTTGCTCGGACGGCTGCTGGCGCGCGAGCATCCGGCTTCGGCCGATGTCGTCGTCCCAGTCCCTGATTCCGGCGTGGCGGCGGCCATCGGATATTCGATGGAGTCGGGGATCCCCTTGGTCTTCGGTCTGGTTCGCAATCACTATGTCGGGCGCACGTTCATCGAACCGCGTGCGGCGATCCGCAACCTGCAGGTGAAGGTCAAGCTCAATCCCGTGCGCGAGCTGCTCGAAGGCCGGCGCATTGTGCTGGTGGATGATTCGATCGTGCGCGGTACCACGAGCCGCGAGATCGTGCAGATGATTCGCGCGGCGGGCGCGCGGGAGATTCACATGCGCATCAGTTGTCCGCCGACGACCGCTCCGTGCTACTATGGCATTGACACGCCGCGCAAGGATGAGCTGATCGCCGCGCGAATGTCCGTCGAGGAGATCTGTCAGTTCCTGGGAGCCGATAGCCTCGGATACCTGAGCTATGCCTCGCTGCTCGAAGCCTGTGGGGATCCAGACGATACGCGCTATTGCACGGCCTGTTATACGGGGCGCTATCCGACGGAGATCGCCCCCGACTACGAGCCGCGCAACGTTCGCTGCGTGGGGCATGGGGCGGAGGTGAGTCCGGCCGTCACGTCCGAACGGTCTTGATATGGCCCGAGGAAGGAGAGCGCGTCTGGCGATTCGGCGAAGCTCGCGTCGAACGTTCCTGCTGCTGATCCTCGGCCTCCTGCTGTCCACCGCGGCTTTTCTGCTCCATCGCTTCGAGCTGTGGCGGCGCGAGCCGCCTCCGCAAGCGGGTGAGCTGACCATCGTTGTTCTCGACGTCGGGCAGGGAGACAGCTTCCTGATCCTCACCCCGGAGCGCAAGGCGGTGCTTATCGACGCAGGACCGCCGGAAGCCGCCGATCGCGTGCGCGAGGCGCTCGCCCGATATGGCGTCATGCAGCTCGACCTCGTCATTGCCACGCATCCGCATGCCGATCATATCGGCGGCATGGTGGCTGTACTTGAGACCGTTCCCGTCCGGATGTTTCTGGACAGCGGTCAACCGTATCCGACGCGCACGTACACGCGCATGTTGGAAAAGATCCGGGAGAAAGGGATCCGCTTCGTGGTCGCCGAAGCCGGACAGGAGTTCCACATCGGCACCGATGTGAGGCTCGCGATCCTGGCGCCATTCCCGACGCGGTTTCAGGGAACGCGCAGCGACGAGAATGCCAATTCGATCGTCGCGCGATTGAGCTACGGCGCGTTCTCCATGCTCTTCACCGGAGACAGCGAGCGCGAGACCGAGGATCGCCTCATCGAACAAGAGAACGCTGCGGAGCCGCTTCAGGCGCGCGTGCTCAAGGTCGCCCATCACGGATCGCGCCACTCGACGACGCGCGCCTTCCTGGAACGCGTGCGTCCGGAGGTCGCCCTCATCTCCTGCGGTGCGGACAACGAGTATGGCCATCCGGCGCAAGAGACGCTCGATCGGTTGCGCCGCTGGGTGCGCGAGCTGCATCGCACCGATCTCGAAGGCGAGATTGTGATTCGAAGCGACGGACGCCGGTATGAGATTCACCCCGAGCGGACCGTGGCCGCCGAGGACCTCTGGCGCGGACGGCGTCCGCGCTTGCGAGCCGAAGGATATTCGGCCGTCTCCGAGGATCAGTCTCGGCCCGTGCGGGCGGCTCTTGACCCCATCGGGAGCCCCACTGGCCAGAGATCGAAAGCCGCATCTCCCGCAAGAGCCATTTCTCCCGCGCGCTGGAGGACCGGTCTATGAGGCTCGTCGTGGATCGCATCGAAGAGGAGATCGCCGTGTGCTACCTGTACGAGGACGATCGCGTCCGTTTCGATATCCCGCTTCGGTATCTGCCGCCGGACGTGGTCGCCGGAGATCATCTTCGCGTGCGCTTCGAGCTGGATCGAGAGAGTCGCGAGCGAGAACGACGGCGCGCGGAAGAGTTGCTGCGCGAGCTGACCCGAGGACAGCCGGATGAGAAGCGGTTCGAACTCTGATGCGGGCGGATACTCGATCTGGTTCGTGCTGGTGACCGCCGGATTCATCACGTGCTTGATCACCGCGAACATCACCGGCGTCAAACTCGTGGAACTTCATGGATGGGTCGTCCCGGCTGGGATCGTCATCTTCCCGATTAGCTACATCTTCGGCGATGTCCTCACGGAGGTGTACGGTTACGCCCAGGCGCGGCGCGTCATCTGGCTTGGCTTCTTCTGCAACCTGCTCACAGTCGTGGCCATCTGGATCGGCCAAGTCCTGCCGCCGGCGCCCTTCTGGGATGGACAAGCGGCGTATGAACGCATCCTCGGATATACGCCGCGCCTTCTCATCGCCTCGTTCCTGGCCTATCTCTTCGGCGAATTCACGAATGCCTATGTGCTCGCCCGCCTGAAGCTCCTCACTCGCGGACGCTGGCTCTGGATGCGCACGATCGGTTCCACGCTCGTCGGCCAAGCCGTGGATTCGCTGCTGTTTCTGACGCTCGCCTTCGCCGGGACGATCCCGACCGTTGCGCTTCTTCGTGCCTTTCTCACGCAATGGCTCGCGAAGTCGCTCTATGAAGCCGTGGCGACACCAGCGACCTATGCGATCGTGGCGTTTTTGAAACGGGAAGAGGGCCTGGACGTCTACGATCACAAGACGCGATTCACCCCGCTCTCGCTTCGGGGGTGAGCGCGCATTTTCTGGGCGGCGCCCCCAAGTGGTATAATAGGCCTTCCAATCCGGGATGGTCGGGAGATCGGGCGATGAATTTTCTTCAGGAGGGAGGACAGCCATGAAGGTCACGCTTTCCGTCATCAAAGCCGACGTGGGTTCCATTGGTGGACACACGCGTCCCTCCGAACGCATGCTTCACGTCGTTCGGGAGGAGATGAAAGCGGCGTGTTCCGGATCCAAGGGGCTGCTTCTTGATGGGCTCGTCACATTCACGGGCGATGACATCGCGCTCATCATGAGCCACACGCATGGGGTAGGGGCGCCGGCCGTGCATCGCTTCGCTTGGGAATGCTTCCTGGCGGCGACCGAAGTCGCCCGAAAGCAGGGGCTGTATGGCGCCGGACAAGACCTCTTGGTGGACGCGCCCTCGGGGAACATCCGCGGCGCGGGTCCGGCCGTCGCGGAGATCGAATTCGAGCGCGATCCCCAGAGCAAGGATCGGCCCGCGGAGGCCTTCCTCGTGTTCGCCGCCGACAAATGCAGTCCGGGCGCGTACAACTATCCTCTCTATGCTGCCTTCTGCGATCCCATGCACAACGGCGGGTTGCTCCTCAACCCGAAGATGCATCGGGGCTTCACCTTCACCATCATTGACATGGATGCCAAGGACAAAGATCGGATCATTCGACTCGATGTCCCCGAGCGCATCTGGGACGTCGCAGCGCTTCTGCAAAATCCGGATCGGTTCGCCGTCGAGGCAATCCACTCGCGCTATAAGCCCGATGAGCAGATCGTCGCCGTCTCGGCCACGCGTCTGCACAATATCGCCGGCCGCTATACGGGTAAGGACGATCCGGTGGCGATCGTCCGAACGCAAGGTATCTTCCCAGCTCCCGAGGAGATCGTCGAACCCTTTTTGTTGGGACACTTCGTCGCCGGTGACGCTCGCGGATCGCACGTGATGCCGATCATGCCCGTTCCCATCAACACGCCGGTGACGGGGGCGTTCTGTTTGCCGATCGTTTCTTGCCTGGCCTTCTCCATGGATGCCCAGGGGCGCTTCGCCGAGGAGTGCGTGGATATGTTTGGCGGACCCGCATGGGACCAGACGCGATTGAAAGTCCAGGCCAAGGCCGACGAATGGCGCCGCCAAGGGTTCATCGGGCCGACGATGGCGTCGCACACGGAGCTGGCCTATACGGGGATCGTGGAGACGCTGGAAGCTCTAGATCGGGAATTCGTCACACGGGAATAACAGGAGCAGAAAACGGAAAAGCTGGTCGGGACGGCCGGATTTGAACCGGCGACCTCTTGCACCCCAAGCAAGCGCGCTAACCAGGCTGCGCCACGTCCCGATTTCAATCCTCTTTCAGGCGAGTCCTCGCAAATCCCTCACTTCGAAGGGGTGATTATATCACTTTGGTTCAGCATTGCCAACAGCTCTTCCAGTCCGCGCTTGACGTCGCGAAGGACCTGGTAAACTCTCGGAGAGACCGGTGGCGTTGGGCCTTCCCCTGTGCCCTCCGTCGCTTCCGGCGAAGCCTCCGAGGATAAGAGCTTGAACCGCGATTCGGCGGCCAAGCGCTTTCGCGCGCCGGCGATCGTGAACTTGTCCTCGTAGAGCAGCTTCTTGATCCGCAGGATCAGCTCGATATCGCGCCGCTTGTAAACGCGCTGCCCGGCACGATTCTTCTCCGGAGCCAGTTGCGGGAACTCCGTCTCCCAATAGCGCAAGACATGGGGTTGAACACCGGTGATCTGGCAGACCTCGCCGATCTTGAAATAGAGCTTATCTGGGATGGCCTTCACCGGCTGCATACGCTTTTTCCTCCCCCAAGGCCTCCTGCCATCGAATGCTCAACTTCACGCTCGCAGCGCTCGAGCGGGTCGAAAGATCAGGACGCGCGTGGTCGGTTTCCTCCCGCCCGATGGCGGGCGTCCTCGACGCGATGTGCGCTCGACGACCTCCATCACCCCCACGCGTCCCAGGCAGACTTTATATCCTTGAGCCAGCCGGCTTTTAATGATCTCTAGAATCAGGTCCACAAGAGCCGTCGCTTCCCGCGTCGAAAGTCCACCATGCCGATTATAGATCGCTCGTGCGATGTCGGCTTTCGTCATCGTCGCTCGCCCTCACGTCGGCACTATCTTACGGCTTTCCCGGTGGCCTGTCAATGATCTGCCCGGAGAAGACCGGAGTTCGACTTGGGAATCGCACTTGACCCCACGTTGGGGCTTCCGATAGCCTTAGCCCCAGGCTACGGGATGCGCCGAAAGGGATTCATATTCTGGTTACTTGTGGCCGCGGGGCTTCTCGGCGCCTTCTGGTATCGGCTCGACTGGCCCCTGGTCGAGGAGAGCCTGCGGCGTATGCACGTAGCCCTGGTCCTTCTGGCTATTGTCCCGATCCTGATGACCTACCTGACGCGAGCGCTTCGATGGCGGGTCTTTTTAGCCGCTGTGGGATCGCCCACCTTGGGGAACACCCTGGCCGCGACCGTGATCGGCTTCTCCACGATCTTCGCGCTGGGACGCATCGGGGAGGCGACGCGCCCATTGGTCCTCAGCCTGCGCGAGCGGATCCGTCCAAGTGCCACCTTCGCGACAATCCTCATCGAACGCATCTGCGACATGATCACAGTAGCCGCCGCGTTCGCTGTGAGCCTCTTTTTCATCTCCAGCGGCTCGCGCGAGCCGTTTTCGACACTCAAGCCCGTTGGGGAGGCCGCTCTTTTGCTCTCGGTCTTGAGCGTGATTGGCCTTTCGGTCTTTCGCTTTCGAGCCAATGGGGTTCTGAATGTGCTGGGACGGCGCTCTGGCGGGATTCCGGAGAGACTCCGTCGCCCCCTCCTCAATTTCCTCCGCCATTTGGCGGATGGTCTTTCAGTTCTGCATGACGTTCGGGCATTGGCCCGCGCAGTGGCCTATACGCTTGCGACGTGGGGGCTTGTGGCGACGAGCTTCTGGTTGGTCGCACGGGCTTTCGACTTGCGCTTGACAGTCGCTTCCGTCATATTTGTCATCGGCTTCGCGATGGTGGGCTCTCTGGTGCCGACCCCTGGAGGGTCCGCCGGAGCGTTCCACACGACGACGCAGCTGGGATTGATGTGGCTCGGGATCGAGCGGAATACGGCGGCGAGCATGGCGTTGATCCTGCACGCGGTGAGCTTCGGACCGGCTCTCTTGGTGAGCCCATGGTTCCTCCGACGCGGAGGATTCTCGTGGGCGACCCTGCGCGAGTTGGCCCTGGCCGAAGTGACGCTCGCTGAGCCGCCTGTGTGTGAAACCGAAAGGGGCATGAGCGCCCGAACGACCGGCCTTGGCCGATGCTGAGAAACGGCATATGAAGTGCCCATTTTGCGGACACCTTGAAGACCGCGTGGTGGACTCGCGGGAATCGCGCGAGGGCGACTCGATTCGGCGCCGACGCGAATGCCTCAAGTGCGGCCGCCGCTTCACCAGTTATGAACGCATTGATGAGATCCCCTACATGGTCATCAAAAAAGATGGACGGCGGGAACCCTTCGACCGTCAAAAGGTCCTCGCGGGGATCCTCAAGGCCTGCGAGAAACGGCCCATCCCGATGGCCAAGATCGAAGCCATCGTGGACGCCGTCGAATCGTACGTCCGCACCTCTCCGGACCGAGAGCGTCCGACGCAGAAGATCGGGGAGCTGATCATGCGGCGGCTCAAGGAGCTGGATAAGGTCGCCTACGTGCGCTTCGCATCCGTGTACTTGGAGTTCCAGGACGTCTCCGAATTCATGGCCGAACTCAAGCGCCTGGTGCGGAGGAAGGCGAAATCCCCCCGGAAAGCGACCCGTTCGTGAGCGTCCGTCTGTCCGAAGCGGGGATCGAGTCACGCCTTCCGAATTTCGCTTCGCGAACGCGACCCGGGAGGGGATCCCAGCGACGGGTCGTGATATAATTCCGTGGGGATGTCGAAGGCGAATGGGCGCGCGCCCGAGATCGAAGCGCTGAAGGCACGCATCCGCCACGCCATCGCCGCGCTCTCGCCGACGGATGCGCCGACGATCGCCTGGATTCGTCGCTTGGAGCGGCCACCGATCTGTTTGGGCGTCTTCCCCGCCTCGTTCAATCCGCTCACCCGCGCCCATGTCGAGATCATCGTGCGCGCGCGCGAACACTTCCATCTCGAGGCGATCGCCCTTGTTCCCGGTCTCACCAATGCCGACAAGCGAGTGTATGAGGCGCCGCTCGAAGATCGCGCGGCGATGCTTCTTGTGGCGTTCGAGACCGATCCGACGATCGCTATCGGCGTAGCCAGTCATCCCTTCTTCGCCGATCTGCTCCTGCCGCTGCGGCGCGAGTACGCGACGTCGGAGATCGTCTTCCTCGTCGGTTCGGACACCTTCGAACGCCTTCTCGATCGCGAAGGGCGTTATCTGGGCCGCTATTACACCCCCTATCGCGACCGAGTGGAGGTGTTGGAAGACCTCTTCTCGGCGAGCCGAATGATCGTCGCCGCCCGAGGCCAGTTCGCGTGCTCCGCCTTGGAACAGCTCTTGGATGAAGAGACCGCGCGCTTCCGCTCGCGCATCGCTTGCCTGGAGTTGCCCGAGGACGTGAAGGCCATCTCGGCGACGGAAGTGCGGCGGCGAATCCGAATGGGCGAATCCATCGCCGCGCTCGTTCCCGAATCGGTCGAAGCGTACATTCGGGCGACTGGACTTTACCGATGATCCTACGCGACTATCGCCCGGAAGATTTCGTTCGCCTCTGTGAGATCGACCGACTCTGTTTCCCACCGGGCATCGCCTATACGACCGAAGAGATGCGCCTGTACCTCGGAGATCGTCGCGCCTTCACGATCGTCGCCGAAGGACCACAGCGCGAGATCGTGGGCTTCCTCATCGCGCGCCTGGAGATCGGACGCCTCCCCTCAGAGCGCACGAGCGTTCGCGTCGGACATCTCGTGACCATAGACGTGCTCCCCGATTGGCAAGGGCGAGGTATCGGGAGCCTCCTCCTTCAAGAGGCGGAACGACGACTGCGCCAAGCGGGTGCTCGCGCCATCGTACTGGAAACGGCTGTGGACAACGTCCGCGCGATTCGCTTCTACACGAAGCACGGCTATGTGGTGCTCGGGCGGGTGAGGGGGTATTATCTGGGCGAGAAGGACGCCTTTCGCATGATGAAAGCCCTCGAAACGACGAGAGCACGTCCGTGAGGATCGGCGCGCGACCGGTCACCGCAGGTACCCGAGGACGAGAAACCCCGCAACCAGCAGCAGCACGAAAAGGAGCGAGAGCAGGTCGAAATATCGCTCGATGAACGCCCGGATCGGCTCCCCGAAAAGGCGCAGCAGCCCGGCGACCAAGAAGAAGCGCGCCCCCCGTCCCAGCGAGGAGACGAGTACGAAGGCGAGGAAATCCAATCGCGTCGCTCCGGAGGCGATCGTCGCGACCTTATACGGGATCGGCGTGAAGGCCGCCGTGGCGAGAAAGAGGAGTCCATAGGCCCGATACTTCGCTTGGAACTCCGTCCACAGCGCGCGCGCGTTATAGAGGTCAATGATGCGCCAGCCGAGCGCTTCCATGAAGGCATAGCCGATAAGATATCCGAACGCCCCGCCAAGCACCGAGCCGAGCGTGCACACGGTCGCATAGCGAAGGAATCGGCGCGGCGTCGCCACGACCATTGCGATCAAGAGCGCGTCCGGAGGGATTGGGAAGAAGGAGGATTCGGCGAACGCGACCAGAAAGAGAGCGAGCATGGCCTGCGGCGTCCGCGCCCACCGTAACGTCCAGTCATAAAGCCGACGCATTCCCGCGCGCAAGCGCGCCACGACAAGCCTCGGAAGGCGAACGAAAGGGAGACCTCTGGTGAGGCGCGCCTCCTCGACGCCGGGAACGGACGCCGCGCGCTCCTCCGAGGTCCGCCTCTTCTCCGAATCGTTCATTCCGTCCACCCGTATCGTCCGATGAGCTTGACGAACACGCACCCACCATGCCATTCCACACGGTTCTCTCGTTCCCCTTTGATCAAGCGCATGAGTTGTTGATACGTCTCATCGCCGATCGGCATGACGAGGCGTCCTCCGAGGGCGAGCTGCTCAAGATACGGCTGCGGGACGGTGGGGCTTGCCGCGGCGACGAGGATCCCATCGAAGGGAGCCATCTCCGCCCATCCCAACGTGCCATCGAAGGCGCGAATCACGACGTTGGTGATCCCGAGCGCCTCCAGTCGCGCTTGCGCGCGCGCGGCCAATTCCGGGATGCGCTCGACGGCATAGACCTGCGCCCCTAAGACGGCGAGGATCGCCGTCTGATAGCCAGAGCCCGCGCCGATCTCTAGCACGCGCTCTCCCGGCTTGACCTCCAGCAGCTCGGTCATTCGCGCCACCATGTACGGTTGCGAGATCGTCTGCCCGTAGCCGATGGGCAACGGATGATCCTCATACGCCCGAGGCCAGAAGGCCTCCTCCACAAAGAGGTGTCGGGGGACATATTCCATCGCTTCCAGGACGCGCGGATCACGAATCCCCTTCTCCCGCAGCCGTTCCACCATGCGATGTCGCGCGCGGGCGTAGGGATCACCGTTTCGGTTCGGGGAGAGCGCGTTCATCGGCGAGCGCAGCCCAGGAGCGCAATTCCTCCAGGGCGCGAAAGTTCGTCAGGTTATTGTGTAGCGGGGTGATCGAAATGTACCCCTCTCGAATGGCCTCGTAGTCGCTCATCTCCTCATGATTCCATTCGGCGTGCTCTTCGCCGATCCAGTAATACCGGCGTCCGCGCGGATCTACGCCCTCGTGGATACGAATGCGCGCGACGCGCGTGCCTTGATGGGTGAGGCGCACGCCGCGAATCGGCCCGCGCGGGACGTTCACATTCAAGACTGTGCGCTCGGGCAGCCCTTCGGCTAAGACTCGGCGCACCAGCAGCGCGGCGAAGTGCGCCGCGGGCTCGAAATCCACCTCGCCGCGCCCCACCTGGGAGATGGCCACACCGGGCAGGCCGTAGACGAGCGCCTCCATGGCTCCCGCGACCGTCCCCGAATAGAGCACATCGTCGCCGAGGTTCCCTCCGTGATTGATCCCGGAGACGATGATATCTGGCGGAGCCTCGCGCAAGACCGTGCACATGGCGAGCGTCACGCAGTCGGCGGGCGTCCCATCCACGGCGAAGTGGCGATCGTCAATGCGATCAATGCGCAACGGACGCCCGAGCGTCAAGGCATGCGAAGCGGCGCTCATCTCATGCGAAGGGGCGACGACGATGACCTCGCCCACCGTCCGCAGTTTCTCCTCTAACTGTCGAATCCCCTCCGAATGAATCCCGTCGTCGTTCGTGATGAGGATCCTCGGCATACCCCCTCACGCTCACGTTCTCGTTGAGCGAGCAAAGCTAGCACAGACGAGAGGGGAAAGGCAACCGAACGAGGCCTCCCCCGGTGTCGTCTCCGGGGAGAGGCCTCGCAAAGGCGCAGAAGAGGCGATCACTGCTGAGGCGCCGTGACGAAGATGGGCGGAATGCCCAGGTCCTTCACGCGCCGGTTCAAGTCGGCGAGGTCTCGATCTAAGACCTGTCGGAGATCGCCGAGCTGTCGCGCGACCTCCGCCTTCAGCTCCTCCCACCGCGCCCGGGCAGCCGCCGTCGGACGCGCGTCGGCACTGGCCACAACGCCATAGAGCGTGATCAGTTGGTTGTTGAGCTTGGGCGGGAAGTTGAGCGGGTCTTGTGGCGCTTCATTCCGCGTCTGCAGCAACTCCTCCTCGATGCGCGTGAGCCGCTCCTGGAGCGCGCGCGTGGAATCGGCGAGCGCTCGCCCTTGTGGGTGGTTGCTCAGGCGCTTGGTCAACTCTTCGAGTTGGCGTTTCACATCGCGCAGTTGATTCACCGCCGCGTGCACATCCGTGATCGCATCCCGGATTTGCATGAGGAGATCGAACTGCTCCTGCAGCTCTTCCTGCGTCGCCGTCACGCGCGGATCCTTCCTCACCTCGAAGGAGCGCACGAGTGTCCGACCGCCAACGACGAGGCGCACCTGATATGTGCCCGGCACGACTTTCGGTCCCCGCGCGCTCCCCCATGTGACAGCACCGGGCACGCGCACGGGATCGGGATACCGCAAGTCCCACACGAATCGGTTCATGCCGGCCTCGGCGGGCACTCGTTGCGGCGCTGGCCCTATCCCGAAGAACTCCGCCATCGGGGAGGGCGGGGCTTCCTCCTCGCGGGCGCGACTGCTGAACGTCCGAATGACGTTACCTCGCGCGTCGAGGAATTCGAGCTTCACCTCGCCCTCGGGCTTTTGCTTGAAGAAGTAGTAGACGATCACCCCGTTGGGCGGATTCTTCCCCAGACCCGGAATCTCGGCGCTCCCTCCCTCCATGCGATAGGTCGCGCGCGGGGTGAAGAGGTGCATATCCGCTTGCGCGACCGCATCCGTCAGCTCGCGCAGCGGCGTCAGATCATCCAGGATCCAGAACGAGCGCCCATGCGTCGCTGCTACGAGATCCGTGTCCTTCACCACGAGATCATGGATCGGAACGACCGGCAGATTCAGCTGCAGCGATTGCCATGTCTCGCCATCGTCGAAAGAGACATAGACGCCCGTCTCCGTCCCCGCATAGAGGAGGCCCCGCCGCACCGGGTCCTCGCGCACGACGCGCACGAAGTCGTTTTCCGGCAAGCCGCGCGTGATCTTCTTCCACGTCTTCCCGTAGTCGTTCGTCTTGAAGATATAGGGCCGGTAGTCGTCGAGCCGGTAGCGATGTACGGCGATGTAGGCCGTCGCCGGATCGTGTGGGGAAGCCTCGATCGTGTTGACCGTCCCCCACTCGGGCAGCTCCTTCGGCGTCACGTTCTCCCAATTCTTCCCCCCATTGCGCGTGACCCAGACGAGCCCGTCATCGGTGCCTGCCCAGATGACTCCCGCCTGACGCGGCGATTCGGCCAGGGCGAAGATCGTACCGTAGACTTCCACGCCCGTGTTGTCCCGCGTGATCGGCCCACCGGAATAGTCCTGCTTGCTCTTGTCGTTGCGCGTGAGATCGGGGCTGATCTCCTGCCACGTCTGCCCCTCGTCGGTGGATTTCAAGAGCACCTGGGCCGCATGATAGAGGACCTTCGGATCATGGGGCGAGATGAGGATAGGGGCGTTCCACTGGAAGCGATACTTCAGATTCTTGGCCGCTTCGCCGACGGCCGTCTGCGGCCAGGCCGTGATGTTGCGTGCCTGCCGCGTGCGATGGTCGTATCGGGTGATGAGCCCGCCATAGCTACCCGCGTAGACGATGTTCGGATCCTGCGGGTGCGGGATCACATATCCGCTCTCGCCGCCGCCGACCGGATACCAGTCTGGCCGATCAATGCCCGGACCCGTCGTGCGGCTGGCGATGGCGACGGTCGTGTTGTCCTGCTGCGCACCATACACGAAGTAGGGGAACCGATTGTCCACAGCCACGCGATAGAATTGCGCCGTCGGTTGATTGCTCTGCGGCGACCACGTCTGTCCGCCATTGAACGTGACGTTCGCTCCGCCGTCATTGCCGTTGATCATGATCTGCGGATCGTTCGGATTGATCCAGAGGTCGTGATGATCCCCATGCGGCGCACGAATGGTGATGTCGAAGGTGCGCCCTCCGTCGATGGATTTGAAGAATTGCACGTTGAGGACATAGACCGTATCAGGGTCCTTCGGATCGGCATAGATGTGCGAGTAATACCACGCGCGCTGGCGCAACTTTCGCTCCCGATTCACGAGCCTCCAACTTCGCCCTCCATCGTCGGAGCGAAAGACGCCCCCATCTTCGGCTTCCACGATCGCCCAGACGCGATCGGGTCGTGCTGGAGAGACGGCGACGCCAATGCGCCCCTTGATCCCCTGCGGGAGCCCATTCGTCAGCTTGGTCCACGTGTCGCCGCCATCGGTCGTCTTGTAAAGTCCGCTGCCAGGACCACCGCTTATGAGCGCCCAAGGCTGACGTAAGACTTGCCAAAACGCAGCATAGAGGATACGGGGATTGGTCGGATCCATGGCCAGATCAATCGCGCCCGTCTTCTCATCCACGTAGAGGATCTTCTCCCACGTCTTCCCTCCATCCTTGGAGCGGAAGATGCCGCGTTCCTCATTGGGACCGAAGACATGCCCGAGCGCCGCGACATAAACGAGATCCGGATTCTGCGGATGGATGCGAATCCGCGCGATATGGCGCGTATCGCGCAACCCCACGTTCACCCACGTCTTCCCGCCATCGGTGGATTTGTACACCCCGTCCCCATGCGAGACGTTGCCGCGCGGGCACGCCTCGCCCGTGCCAACGTAAAGGACGTTCGGGTCCGAATCGGCGACGGCGATCGCGCCGATCGAGCCCGTCTTGAAATACCCATCGGAGATATTCCGCCAGGTCATGCCCCCGTCTTCAGTCTTCCAAACACCTCCCCCGGTCGCGCCCATGTAGAAGACCAGCGGTTGGCTCGGCACGCCAGCGACAGCCGTCACGCGCCCGCCGCGAAACGGTCCGATCAGGCGCCATTGCATCGCCTGATAGAGCTTCGGATCATACCGCAGCGCGCGCTCTTGAGCGGTCCCAAACGCCGACGGCGAGAAAAGCGAGTGGAACCCAAGAAGCAGGAGCACAAAGAGGACGAACCATGCGAACCGTCGTCGAGATCCCATCAGCCTGCTCCGCATATCCCCCCCCTCCCTCACGAAATCATGCCCGGTGAGTTTCGGAGACGATCTCGGCCGGAGGAGAGGCCCCTACGCATCCCCTCCGGCTCGCCTCCTTCACTCCGGCCAGTAGGCGTACGCGAAGAGGATGTCTACAATAGACTGCTCGGCCTTGACAAGCCCGGCGACGCGATCGTTCCCTTCGATCACCAGATATTCGTCAACGGCATGCGCGCGACCGCCATGGCCGAGTCCGCCCGAACAGGCGGGCAAGTTGAGCGGCGGACGCGTGTATTGCGCCTGCGGACTCGAACCGGCCGAGCGCGGCCAGATCGCAGGCTCAATCCCATAATGCTTATACACGGAGAGCACGGCCTGCACGACCGGCGCGCGAACGCTCGTGCGGGACCATTCGTCGCCGCCACCGAGCTTCGTCATCTTGATATCGCTGAAGCCATGTTTGTCGAGATGGCGGCGAATGAGCGCGATCTGTTCATCAATCGCCTGATTCGGGACGAGCCGGCTGTCGATCTTCACGGCCGCCTTCTCGGGCAGGATCGTCGCCGAACCCGGCCCCGTGTAGCCCGCCCAGATGCCGTTGATGTTAAGCGTCGTATCGAAGACGAGATGCCAGATCGCTTCGGCCGCCGACCAATCGTTCATCCACACCTTCACGTTCTCGCGCTCGGAGGCGAGCGCGCGTTCGCCGAATCGCGCGATCAACGTGTTGACGAGCATCACTTCTTCTTCGGTGGGCGGCACGATGGCATCGTAGTAGCCCTCGATCAGGATCTTATTGCCCGTCTCGTCCACCATCGTCGAGAGGGCCTTCACCAAGCGCCAGACGGGACTGTCTAAAATCGCCTTGCGGCTCGAGTGAATGGGCATGCGCTGCGGCCCACGCCCCCAGTATCGGCCATGACACTCCAGCTCCACGTAGGCGATCCCCTTGTTGCCTAGGTACATGTTGACGAATCCATCGCGATTCTGCGATGGGCCGGCGCTCAAATGCGCGCGACACGTCTTAAGTCGAGAGATGTACGGGGCGAGCACTTGATGGAAATGCGGGCTGCCTTGTTCCTCCTCCCCATCGCATGTGAACATGATGTTGAGAGGCAGCTTCCCCTCGCAAGCGATGATCGCCTCGCACGCGTTCAGGAACATGCGATTCGGGCCTTTGGAGTTGATCGCCCCTCGCGCGATGATCACCTCGCCGAATGGGTCCATCTTCACCCGATTGGCTGCCAGCGGTGGCGAGGACCACTCCTTCTCATTGAAGGGCTGTGTATCGTACATCATGTAGGTCGAGATCGTCTTGGGCGCGCCCGCATCGTACCACGCCCAGACGCCTGGATAGCCATCCGTCTTGACCAGCTCCGCTTCCTTACACCCCAACGCTTTGAACGATTCCCGCATCAGCTCGGCCATCTCTTGAATCCCCAAGTTCCAACTGCTCACGGAAGGCTGCCGGAGATCGCGCTGGATCTTGGCGATATGTTCCTCCTTGTGCTCCTCGATGTACTTGTGGATCTTCTTCACGCGCGGCGATTCAAGGATGTCCTCGATGAACCCGCGCGGTGCTTCCAAGAAATGGAAGAAATCGGGCGCGACCAGTGCGCCCATCATGGCTCGAGTGGTGAACTCCAGGAACTCCTTCCGCGTCAGCTTCATCGCTTGTCCTCCTTTCCCCCGCAGGGCGTTCGAGAAGAGAAAAAAATCGGCAGCGAGATCAACTCACCCCTTCAGCGGATGGAGGGCGAAACGGCTCTCACTGCCATATTCGAGAATCGCGGGCGCCGTCGGCCGCGCGCACTCCGCACGACCGACGGCTCACCCACTCAGAACGAGTACCGGAATGCCAACCGAAAGACGCGCGGCCCCAGGATGCGCGTCGGCTGCCCGAAGCGCGCTCCCGTCGTCGTCACAACCGCCAATGGCGTGTTCGCATTGAGCACGTTGAAGAGATCGAACATCGCATCCACGCGATGCCGTTCGGCGATCCGGAAGCGCTTCATAAACCGCACGTCCCAGAGATTGACATTCGGCAAGCGCAAGCCGGAATCGAACCCCTCGGCCACGACGGTGACCGTCCGCAGCTTCGGGAGCGTCGCGGCGAACGTTCGCTGATACGGATCGCCCCGCTGGTGCTTGAAGACCGTGCTGAACTGCAAGCCCCAGGGCAACTCGTAAATCCCTTGCAGCTTGTAGAGCCATTCCCACGTGTGACGGGCGCTGTTGAGCAAGGCATTGGGATTAGTCGGATATTGATCATTGAGCCCCTCGGTCCAACCGTTGAGCTTCTCGATCGTGTATCCGGTGATCAACATCCACCGTCGCGACATCCGTTTGAAGACCTCGATCTCATAGGCCGTGAAGTTGTTCTGATAGGCCGGATTCGTCGCGATGAGGAACCGCGGATTCGCCAGCCGAGCCACATCGTCAATATCATAGAGCGTGATTTGACGATCGTCCGAAGTCCCGACCCGCCCATCGCGTCCGGGATCGGTCACCGTCACCGGCACAGCGTAGGCCGAGAAGGGGGCATGGAGCGGAAAGCTCGTCCACCGATCCTTCTCGAACTTCCGCACGACGTTGAAGCGGACCGAGAGGTCGCGCATCAACTCCCGTTCGATCCCTGCCGTGAACTCATCCGTGTACGGATGCTTAACGTTCGGATCGAGCGTTCGATTCTGCCCGCCGACGACGGCGATCAGCGTCAACTCATCGGGCGACCAATCGCGATCGCCGTTCTTGTCGTTCCACGCGAATCGCTTGTAGGTGAGCGTTGAGGGATTGACAGCCGCCACGATGTCCGTGCTCGGATTGAAGTAGTAGCGCCCGTAGCTCAGGCGAATCACGGTCTTCGTATTGCCGAAGAGGTCCCAGGCCAGGCCCAAGCGCGGGGCGACGCTCGTCCAATTGAGTACGTCATCGTTTTTCGGGATCACGTACTCCTGCTGGAAGCGCCCCGCCGGCTGCTTCTGATCCCGCCAGAAATTGCGGTAGCTATCCAGGCGCATCCCGAGATTGAGTCGGAGGTGCCGCCCCAACTCCCACCCGTCTTGCACGAAGAACGACGTCGTGTGCAGCCCGTGATGGAAGAACCAGGGATAGCTGTACTGCCGGATTTCGACCGGCGTCGCCGTATCGCAGGAGAGGTTCGGCGCCACGCCCGTACAGCCGCGGAACCAGTAGACGACGTCCTGCGCATTGCCCGCCCAGACGCCGTATTCCGTTCGCCGCCGCGCCTCGAAGAGTCGCCAGACGCCGAACTTCAGGTTATGGCTCCCGCGCAGGAAATTATCCACACGCCAGGAGAGGTGGCCCTGCCATTGCCAGCGCCGCTGCTCGTTCAGGAAGAAGGCACCTTCGGGCGGACCGATTTGAAAGAGCGAGTTATTGAAATCGCGGTAACGCGGCCGATTGCTGTACGGACGCTGCGGCCAGTCATAGCCCATGTGTCCCACGTTCACATCCAGCAACACCTTCGGCGTGAGCGTTGAGACCCACTGGATCTTTCCCGCCCAGGACCACGAATCTTGATTGGCGACGGCATCGGGAGAGGTGAACCGATCTGGCGCTGGCGCGAGCCAGTTGCGATAGGGCTGAATCTTACGCCCCCCTTGCGCGAACCAATGGATCGTATTCTTCGGCGTGAGTTGATATGTCAGCTTGATCGTTTGATTCTGCAAGCGCGTGGGGAAGAGGTCCTTCTCCCCCTTTGGAGAGACCCAGCCGAGCGCACCGGCATGGTTGCGCTGATCGCGCCAGGAAGCGAACCACCAGAGCTTATCGCGAATGATCCGTCCACCCGCGTTCGCATTCCAGTCGTTGTAGAGCTTGATCTTGGCCGCGCGCGGGATGCCCATGTCCACAAGCGGAAGGATTGCTCCCGTCGGCAGTCGGTAACTCCGCCCTTTCACGTTATCGGAGTTCCAGCCCTCGCGCTCATAGTCCACGTAGAAGTCGCCATGAAACTCGTTTGTTCCCGTCTTGATGACCGTGTTGATGAAAGTGCCGGGGACGGGGACCTCCGCGCTATTGGATGCCGCCACGATCTGCATCTCGGTGAACGCGCCGTAGTCGTAGTAGAAGCCAGCGGCCGCAGATCCCTCCGCCGTGATCACCCCATCAATGTTCGGCCAGTTCTGGCCCTGCGCGCCATAGTTTCGATAGCCCGTCTGCGTCCCCGCGGTCGAGCCGCCGACATCATGCCGCCCGATCATCGTAATGCCCGGGGTCATCGCCAGCGTCACCCAGATGTCGCGCGCCGTCGGCAGCTCCTTCAACAACCGCTCCGTGTAATTGACGCCCACCTGCGTCGTCGAGACATCCAGGATCGGCGTCTCGCCAACGACCGTCACGGATTCTTCAATGGCTGCCACTTCGAGTTTCACGTTGATGGTCGCCGTGAACCCGACGCGCACTTCGATGTCCGTGCGGATGAGCGTCTTGAATCCCGATGCCTCGAACTTGAGCGCGTACATGCCCGGCGGCAAGGCCGTGAACGCATACGTGCCCAGCTCGCTCGTCGTCGTCACGCGCTCGCCCATCAGCACGGGACTTGTGAGCGCGACCTTCACTCCCGGAATCGGATCGCCCTTCTCATCGGTGACGCGCCCGTTGATGTGCCCGGTGATCTCCTGAGCGAACAAGGGAAGAGGCGACGCACTGAGGAGAAGAGCGAGTGCCAGACCCCACCACCTTTTCGTCATACCCTCACCCCCTCCTTAATTTGGATTCACAGACGGCGCACGTTATACCATAAATCCACGCGCAAGGCAACCGTTTCTCCCGCCACGATGACGGTCCTCGCCTTCACCGCCGTCGGCATGCGGTCTCCGCCGAATTGACCCCCGACCGCCTCTTCGGATACACTTCCGGCACCAGAATGATGTCGAGCCGTCGCCTCCGACATGCGTTGATGCTGAGCTTCCTGCTCTCGGGATTTTGCGGCCTCCTCTACGAAGTCCTCTGGATGCGCGCGCTCTCGTTCCTACTGGGGAACCCGCTCCTCTCCACGAGCCTCATCCTCGCCGTCTTCATGGGCGGATTAGCGATCGGCAGTTACGGCTTCGGGCGACGGACGACGCGGTGGTCGCGACCTTCGGAGCTGCTCCGCGCTTATGCGCTCATGGAACTCGGCATCGGGTTTTGGGCGCTCGTACTTTTGGGAAGCCGCTCGTGGCTCGAACCACTGATGATCTCCGGGCATCGCGCTTTATCCCCTGGACTTTTCGCGACGACGAAAGTGATCGCGAGCGCACTTCTTCTGCTTCCCCCGACCATGCTTATGGGAGGAACGTTCCCCGTGCTCGGTGCGTTCTTCGGCCGCGGACGTTTCGCACAGCTGGGCGGCGAAATCGGCCGGCTTTATGCCATCAATACGTTCGGCGCGGCGGCAGGTAGTTTCAGCAGCGGCTTCCTCCTCATCCCTGCACTGGGGCTCAGCCGAACGCAAATGCTCGCCGTGGCGTTGAACGTCCTCGTCGCCGTGATCGCTTTCGGATGCGCCCGCGCCGCCACCTCAGCCGAGCGCCGGGAAGCGCTCCTTTCGACTGGAGGCCGCACTGACAGTATCCCAGACAGCACGAAGCGACGGGGTGCCGCTCCGCGAACATCGCCGGCTCATCCCTCGTTTCTTCTGGCCATCTTCTTCTTCTCCGGATTCGCCGCACTCCTTTACGAGGTCGCCTACACGCGCGTCCTCGCCCTGCTGCTCGGGCCGACCGTCTACGCGTTCAGCCTGATGTTGACGATGTTCATCCTGGGACTCGCACTGGGGAGCCGTTTGTTCGCCTCATGGAGCGATCGGTGGGGAGAGCGCGCGAATGGACAGGAGAAGCTCACATGGCTTTTGGCGAGCCTCTACATCCTCCTGGGACTCTCGGTCGCGGCAACCGTGCCGATCTTCAACCGCTTGCCGCTTCTGGTGGGCGAGATCGTGCAGACCCATGCGGAACACCATGCCCGACTTCAGCTTTGGCAAGGAGCGATGATCGCGGGCCTCTTGCTCGTCCCCACGATGCTCTCGGGTGCCGCGTTCCCCACGATCGTCAAGCTCTACGTTCGAGAGGAGCACGCTATCGGCGGAGACATGGGACGAGCCTTGGCCGCGAACACCACGGGAGCCGTTTTGGGCTCTCTGCTGACAGGACTTCTCCTCATCCCTCACCTGGGGACCGAGCGCGCGTTCTGGATTGGCATCCTCGTCAACGTGGGAATCAGCGCGGGGTTGCTGCTGCGACTCTCGATCCGAGCCGGCATCCGCCTCGGTCTTGTGGCGAGCCTTTTCGGCCTCTTCTTCCTGCTCTTCGGGTTCCTCCCACGTTGGGATGTGGAACGACTCTCGGCCGGGCTCTATAAATACGCGCCGTACTATGCCGATGTGGATGCGGACGTCATCGCCCATCGCGGCGACCTGCTCTTCTACAAAGAAGGCGCCTTGGCCACGGTCGCTGTCCGCCGCGTGGGGGAGGAACATCAACTCTCGCTCGACGGGAAAGTGGACGCAAGCGATGGCGGAGCCGACATGTTCACGCAGAAGCTACTCGCACACCTGCCGCTTCTTCTGGCCGATCGTCCCCGACGGGCGTGCGTCATCGGCTTGGGGAGCGGGGTGACGGCCGGCGCCGCCCTGAAGCATCCACTTGAGCGCGTGGACATCGTGGAGATCTCGCCCGAAGTCGTGCAGGCGGCCCGGTTCTTCGAGCACGTCAACGATCGCGTCCTCGACGATCCGCGCGCGCGCCTGATCCTCGGTGATGGACGAAACTTCCTGCTCTTCACGGGGGAATCGTATGACGCCATCATCTCCGAACCCTCGAACCCTTGGATGGCGGGCATGAGCGCGCTCTTCACCCGCGAATTCTTCCAGCTTGTGCGAGCGCGGTTGACCGATGGTGGACTCTTCGGCCAATGGTTCCACAACTACAACATGCCCTTACAAGACCTGAAGACGCTGCTGCGAACGTTTCACGCGGTCTTTCCACGCGCATTCCTCTGGGCGCTCAACGAGAACGATCTGCTGTTGATCGGCGCGAAGGATCCTGCTTTCGATCTCGATCTGTCCCGCTTGGAGCGAAATTTCCATCGCGCTGCGGTGCGGGAGGACCTCCGGCGCCTCGGGATCATGGACCTCTACACCGTGCTCAGCCTCTACGTGATGCGCGACGATGATCTCGACCGCTTCGCTCAAGGGGCGCCACTTCATACGGACGATCATCCCATCTTGGAGTTCTCCAGCCCGCGCGCGATGCATGCGCAGACGAGCCGCTCGAACCTTCAGGCGTTGCGCGAATTCCCCCGCGCGTTGCCGCCGCCTCCGGCAATTCGAACGGTCTTGCAACGCGCGACCTGGGAGAGCGTTCAAAACAAAGGGCAGATGTATGAGCGCGCCGAGAGTTTCGCCGAGGCTTTCGAGGAATATCGGCGGGCTCTCGAACGAAACCCTCGCGCGCGCGAATCCCTGGATGGGCTCCGGCGCGTCGCCCGAACGCGGGAGCAGCGAGCGGAAGCGAAGGCGCTCTACGAGCGATTGCTGCAGGACGACGCGCGGAATCTCGACGCGCGACTTGCGCTCGCGGCCTGGTACGAAGAGGAGGAGCGCTATGATCATTGTCTCGCCCTTCTTCGGGAGGAGGTCGAGAGGATCTTCTCGCGATCTCCGAGACGGCGCGCGACGTCTTCTCGGGCGACGCCAGACGATGCCCGCCTCTTGGAACGCTACACGGCTTGCTTGGCCGGAGCCCGCGAATTTGCAGCGCTCGAAGAGACGTGCCGACGATGGCTTCAGGCCGACCCGGAAAACGGCCTCGCGCTTTTCCATCTGGCCGCGCTGCGGTTCCAGCGGGGAGAATTGGCCGACGCCTTGAGGCTCGCGCGGCGAAGCGTGGAAGCCAATCCCCACCACTTCAAAGCGCGCACGCTTCTGGCGATGATCTACGCCGAGATGGGAGAGACCACGCGGGCCCGCGCCCTCTTCGAGGAGATCACGCGCGCGCATTCGGATCAAGCGCTCGCGTACTACAACTACGGGCTCTTTCTCCTGAACACCGGGCAGCTCCGCGAAGCTCGCGAGCAATTCCAAAAGGCCCTGGACCGAGATCCGCTTCATATGGAGAGCTACCTTGGTTTGGCGGAAGCCCTCTGGCGAAGCGGTCAGAAACGAGAGGCGCGCACATGGGCTCGACGCGTCCTGCGTCGGGACCCGCACAATCCCCTCGCACGGGAAATCTTGAATGCTCGGTGAGAGGCGCGACGGCCCACGCTCACCG
>Ga0209289_100004_pt1:177500-214097 | contig 214097 bp, 199 predicted proteins | sample GXS110809BmetaG_FD_184121 | JGI IMG/M metagenome (GOLD analysis project Ga0209289, IMG submission 184121) | Hot spring microbial communities from Gongxiaoshe hot spring, China to study Microbial Dark Matter (Phase II) - GXS 110809B (SPAdes)... ... | reverse complement strand
ACGTGTGCTCGGCCTTGCCGGCCCAGACGAGTTGCGGGTCCAGGTGTGGGTCGTAGGCATAGCGAGTGCTCTGGCGCTCCCGCACTTCGTAAGTCGGCGCCATGCCCGCCGGCGGATTGTTCTTCCGCCGTGCTTGGTCGTGGCGGTAATCTCTGACATGCCCTGCGTTGTGAGCGCTACGTTTCCTCATCGTGCTTGCCCCGGAAGTCTTCACCACTGGTTACCGGAGTCTGCAGTTGCCATCAAAGATTCCTTCGCCTTTCTGCTACCCTATTGTAGCATAGTGACGAAAAACATCTCAACTCAAAGTCAGCAAATCCTTGAATTTATCGCGTCATAACCTTTTGGCTTTGACGCTGCTATAATCATAACCCACATAGACCATGTTAAGGAGCAAAAGTGCATGGCTAATTTACAAAGAGCCAAAAAATCTCTCGCCATCTTCCGTTGCCTTACCGGTTGAAAGGAAAGGGTGTCAAGGAGGAAAAGGGAAAGGGGGATAGGTGCAGGGGGAAAGTTCAAATTGTCTTTGGAAGAGAGGGTCTTTACGACCCTCTTTCTTTCTTCGCCACTATCTTACCTTTTGCCCTTTTGGATTTCCTTGGAATGATTTTTCTGCTATCACGCAAGAGGTTTATTTCTTTGATGTTTCGCATGCTGCACATCCCCATGCCATTTTTAAGCGCACCGATTAAGTTCGGTGTCCCGTCATCTTTCGTCGCTGGACCAAGCAATATAACCTTCAAGTGGAGCAATGTGACTGACGTAAGCTTGTGTTTCTTTAAGCAGACCGGGATGCGGTGTCGCCATGCCCCAGTGGTAACCACAAACCCGGCGCTTCATAAGCAGAGGCTATTGGTGAACCAATCGTCACCCCATCAGCATCGCAGGCGATTGTCTTACAGATGTCTGTTCCCAGTTCTGGTCCCACCGCCAACGATAACGGCTGTTTGTTAAGTTCATCCCGAGGCAGTAGCGATTCGGCGACCGTTGTTGTCTGCGGAGTGCCAATAGCGAGGGCATGTTTTGCAGTACACGCGATACCATGCCAGCACTAACCGAAGTCGCATCAGTGTCCACGTCTATCAATTGCCGTGTGACCTTACAACTGGCACAGTTGCCGACGATGGTAGGTGTTGTTCGTCAAATCTTTTTGGAGTTGAGAGCCTGGAGCCTGCGCAGCAATGGAGCAGCGGAAGCCTTCTCTTCCTCGACTCCGGCATCACGGGAGTGCTTATTTGTACGTTCCGCAACACCGACTGCGGGTTCTTCCGCCGGGGTATCCACCAGTGCCTAAGGAATTGGACTGGAGTGCATTCTTCGCCGATGGCTTACCTCCGCAGAATCTAGATGTGGGCTGTGGGGAGGGAGGGTTTCTCCGCAGGTTTGCTGTCACACATCTGGGGGAAAACATTCTGGGGATAGAGGTACGCAAAGCTCTTGCCGAATGGCTTGCTGGAATCCTGCGGAATGAAGGGCTTCGCAATGCAGCGGTGCTCTGGTATAGCATTGTCAATGGCCTGCCATTTTTGGAGAGCGGAAGTGTCACCCGAATTTTCTACCTCTTCCCAGATCCATGGCCGAAGAAGCGGCATCATAAGCGGAGAGCATTAACCCCGTTTGTGGTCCAAGAATTTGCCCGTGTCCTGCGTCCTGATGGAGTGCTTTACATTGCTACGGACTTCCTTCCGCTGGATGCATACCATCGGGAGGTGTTGGACAGTACGGGGCTTTTCCGCTACGAGTCTGTGACTGATGACGAAGATTGGGGATTGCCGATGACGGACCGAGAGCAGTCGTGTCGTCTCCGTGGGATTGCGTATGTCCGTCTGCGGTGCTGGAAAGTGGGACGATGACCAGTGTATTGACTCCCGAGCTCGTACTGCTGGCATACCAGCGGGGGTATTTCCCAATGGCTGATCCCGAAACGGGCGAGATCCATTTCTACTCGCCCAATTTGCGGGCGATTATCCCGCTGGAAGGGGTACGGATTTCTCGATCGCTCCGTCAGACGCTGCGGAAAGGACTTTACGAGATTCGGATTAACACGGCCTTCGAGGCAGTAATGCGCGGCTGTGCTGACCGACCGCAGTCATGGATTTCCGAGGAGATTATCGCTGTCTACACGGAGCTTCACGCGATGGGATTTGCTCACTCAGTAGAGGCATGGCATGGTGGCGAGCTGGTCGGAGGGCTCTATGGTGTGGCGTTAGGGGGGGCCTTTTTCGGCGAGTCTATGTTCACGCGCATGCGCGATGCTTCAAAAGTTGCCTTCGTTGCGCTGGTAGAGCGTCTGCGCCAGCGGGGATTTGTGCTATTGGATGCGCAGTATATCAACCCGCATACACAGCGTTTGGGAGCCGTTGAAATCCCCCGCTCGGAGTATCTGCGGCGTCTTTGGGAGGCGTTGCGACTCCATTGTCGCTTTGCCGATTGAAGCTCACGGGAGCCAACGATGGCGGTGACGCCATCTGGGGCGTTGTGGGCGCTCGTGCTGCCACGCCATACCAGGGAGCGACCATTCTGAGAATCGCTCTGCTACAAGGCTCTCTGGAGCGTATTCTCCGTACACGCTTCCCAGCCACCGAGCTTGTAGGAGGCTATCGTGCAGGAAGGAGAGCTCAATCCGGTCCGCGCTGTGGCGGAATAGACCTTCGGGCATTCCATCAGCGGAGCGGTGGCAGTAGAGACTGCGGGCGTTCCCACTGGCAATGAGCGTGGTCAGGGAGTCTGCCTCCTGCTGCAGGAGGATGGAATCAGCTTGCAATTGATGGGTACGGGCAGGGAAGGGAGTGTGGATGCGCAAACGGGCTTGTCCGAAGAGGGAAAGGGCGCGAAGCTGTCCAGTATTCATCGTAGCATAAACGCTGTCGCCGATCATCTCCGCTGTTCCGTACCAAAGCACAGGGTTGCCACCGAGCACCAGTACTTCTGGGGAGCGCTCCCACAGGAGCCGTTCGGCTTGCGCTGCCAAGAGGGTATCCTGGAAGAGGGTTGCGGAGCCGGAAGCAGTGAGCTGAGTGACCCCACTTCGTTGGGACAATACAACAGTGGCAGCGGAGAGCCAGCGGGAGCTTGCGCTGCTATCGGTGCCGTTCCATTGTTGGAGTAAGGCATTGCCGGAGAGGAGGAGCCAGCCCTCTGCCGGAGAGTATAGGAAGCTATCGGCTTCTGCTTTCACGCGATGGAAGAGGCTCTCTACGTAGAGACCACCCCAGGCTTGTGCCTGCTCGGTGCGTCGGAAGTACCGCAGAGAGTCGGTCCAGAGCCGAACTGTGTCATCGGCGTAGGAGACACCGGTGAAGAAAAGGAGTTCTTGTCGCGGGATGTCATAGGCTGCCCATTGCGAGCGGATGGTGCGGTGGCGTTGGGTAACTTCAGCGCCCCTTTCTGCTTTTGCCATCCCAATGGTGGGGTCGTACGTAATGACCGGTGCAGTGATGCGCAAATCCCCCTGTTCAATGCGGACGTTATGGCGCAGGATAATAAAACCAGTCTGCAGGTACTGGATGGCAGAACCGCAGCGGAGTACGGCATTGCCTTGCTGGAGCCAGACGTTTCCTGTTAGCTCCTGAACTTCTCCGCTATCGGATTGGCGTCCGGAGAAGCTGTCGGCATGATGCAGGACAATAGGGAGTGGAGGCCCCACAGGACGCTCTTGGGCGACGGCACTAATGGAGTAGCTGCACAGGAGTCCTATGAGCAGCTTTCGGTACATATGGGCCGGAGGGCTTCTAATGCTTCGCTAACCAGGTAGAAGGAGCCGACAACAAGGGTCGGGGTACGCCGTGCATATGCTCTCTGCACGGCATCGGCGACGGTTGGGTATTGCTCGCATTGCTGTATTCCTTGCTGATGGGCAAGCCGGACGAGCTGGTCCGGAGGGAGAGCGCGTTCTGTCCTTGGCGCGCAGGCATAGAGGAAGGCTGTCCGCGGCTGCAAGAGGCGCAACATTGCAGAAATGTCTTTGTCTGCCATAGCTCCGAAGACAACATGCCAATGCGTAGAGGAGTAGCCGTGTTCATCGAGCGCGCGGAGCAATGCAGCAATTCCGCTGGGATTATGGGCAACGTCCACGATAAGTGGGGGATGAAGCCGGAGTGGTTCAATCCGTGCCCGTAGTCCACCCCAGTGCCGGACGTTCTGCAATCCTTCTGCCAGGGATTCCATGCTGGTGGGGAAACGGTCGGAGAGAAGCTCAATGAGGCGAAGCGTGATAGCCAAGTTCCATCGCTGATGTTCTCCGGCAAGAGGAAGCAGGAGCTCCGTACCAGAGGGCAGACGGAGCAATTGACAAAAGTTGGGAGTTGCAGCCACAAGTGTCGGAATTGCCGATGGAGCAACTGGGGTAGAGCTGCTTTCGGCTGCCCAGCGGTATAGGAGTTCCTGCAGCCAAGGACGTCGTTCCCCGATAAGGGCGGCACAGTTCGGTTTAAAGATGCCGGCTTTCTGCCAGGCAATCTCCTGTAGAGAGGAGCCTAAGTACTGCTCGTGGTCGTAGTCAATGCTGGTGACAACGGCAGCAAGGGGCGAGAGCACGTTCGTAGCGTCGTAGCGCCCTCCCATACCGACCTCTACGACAGCGATTTCGATGTCATACTCAGCAAAGAGGATGAAAGCGAGGGCAGTGGTAACTTCAAAAAATGTAGCTCCAATCCGTTCTGCTTGCCGGAGCAGGGAAGGAAGGTAGGTGGCGAGCGCTTCTTCGGCGACGGGTTTGCCGGCAATGCGGATGCGCTCGCTGAAATGGCATAAGTGGGGTGATGTGTAGAGACCGACGCGATAGCCCTGTGCCAGCAGAGCGGAAGCCGTCATAGCGCAGACACTGCCTTTCCCATTGGTGCCCGTAACGTGGATAGCAGGATAGCGTCGGTGGGGATTGCCGAAGGCATGGAGGAGAGCTTCAATACGCTCTAAGCCAGGGCGGATTCCAAAGCGGTGGAGCGCAAAAAGGCGTTGGAGGAGCGTGGAAAGCTGTTCCATTGGCGGACAGAGAGCGGATTCCAAAAGAGCACGAAATTATAAGCCGACAAGCAGCTGTGCACCCCTGTCGTGAACAAAGTTGTAATTTTGCCGAGCCTTTTCCACAGGTCGGCGCGTAGCGCAGCCTGGTAGCGCACTACCTTGGGGTGGTAGGGGTCGTGGGTTCAAATCCCGCCGCGCCGACAAAGCCTTGGAGAGGCGGGTGGATGCGCTTCCCGCTGCACCGGTATGGCTTTCTCCGTTTAGCGGTCGTTTCCCCGGAGCTCCGTGTTGGCGACGTCCGATTCAATGTTGCCCGGATTGCAGAAGCGCTGCAGCAGGCGGCGGAACAGGGCGCTCACCTTGTGCTTTTTCCTGAACTGTCATTGACCGGCTACACGTGTGGGGATCTCTTCTACGAAGCTGTGCTCCGCCAGGAGGCGTGGGAGGGACTGAAAGAGCTTTTGCCTATGACACAGCGCCTGGAGCTTGTTGCTGTTGTTGGACTACCGGTGGAGGTAACCGGACGCTTGTACAACTGTGCAGCAGTACTGGCGCATGGACGGCTCTGTGGGGTAGTTCCTAAGGCATACTTGCCGAACACAGCCGAATTTTACGAACGACGCTGGTTTGCCTCGGAGTACGAGCGGCAAAGCGATGTCGTGTTGTTTGGCAGTGATTCGGTCCCATTCGGAGCAGACCTACTATTTCGTGTGGAAAATGTCCCCGGGGCGGTGATAGGCATTGAGATCTGCGAAGATCTTTGGGCTCCGCAGCCGCCGAGTAGCCAAATGGCGGTAGCAGGTGCTACAATCCTGCTCAATCTTTCCTCCAGCAATGAGGTATTGGGAAAGGCGGCATACCGGCGCTTGTTGGTGCAATCCCAATCGGGGCGGTGCATTGCCGCTTATGCCTATGCTTCGGCAGGGATGTGGGAGTCAACGACAGATTTGGTCTTTTCCGGACATAGCCTGGTTGCAGAAAACGGAGTCCTCCTGGCAGAGAGCTCGCGCTTTTCCTTGCAGACAGAGCTGACCCTTGCAGATGTAGACGTGGAGCGCTTAGTCCATGACCGTCTGCAGAACAGCAGCTTTGCCGCTTCCTCTCCACACCGAGCCTATCGGTTCGTTTCACTCACGGTAGCGGAACGGTGGAGCGAGCGATTGTACCGTCCGCTTTCTGCAAGACCGTTCGTCCCAGAGGATGTCCACGAACAGGAGCGGCGAGCAGAAGAAATTTTTGCCATCCAGACCAGGGGCTTAGCACGCCGGCTTCTCCACCTTGGGAAAGATACCAGTGTTGTTGTCGGCGTCTCTGGCGGATTGGACTCCACTTTAGCATTGTTGGTGTCGGTAGCGACGATGGATCTACTAGGGTGGGAACGTCGCCGTGTCCATGCTGTCTCAATGCCTGGACCTGGCTCAAGTGAGCGAACGCAACACAATGCTCAGCGCTTAGCACAGGCATTGGGAGCGACGCTCCATGTCATCCCCATCGCCGAAGCGCTTCGGCAGCATTTGCGCGACATTGGACATCCGGAAGGGCAGACGGATGTCACTTACGAAAATGCGCAAGCGCGCGAACGGATGCAAATCCTCTTTGATCTTGCAAACCGACTTGGGGCTCTTGTCGTGGGGACGAGCGATCTGTCTGAATTGGCGCTGGGCTGGTCTACTTACGGTGGGGATCACCTCTCCGCTTATGGAGTCAATGCTGGTATTCCGAAGACGTTAGTGCGCTTCATTGTCCAGTGGTGTGCCCAGCGAGTGTTTACAGGCGAGGTAGCAGCCCTGTTGCTTGATATCTGTGCAACCCCTGTCTCCCCAGAGCTCTTGCCTCCAGCACCTGATGGCAGCATCCGGCAGGCAACAGAGGAAATCCTGGGGCCATTTGAGGTACATGACTTTGTGCTCTTCCACCTGTTGCGCTACCACTTTGCCCCGCAGAAGATTTTTCTCTTAGCTCGCCTTGCCTTTGGGGGACGTTATCGGGCCGAGCACCTTCTGCAATGGATGCGGATCTTCTATCAGCGCTTCTTTGCCTACCAATTCAAGCGTTCCTGCTTGCCTGATGGACCCAAAGTTGGGACCGTTGCCCTTTCGCCCCGAGGGGACTGGCGCATGCCCAGTGATGCCTCCATTGCGCTCTGGATGGAGCAAATAGAACAGCTGACGCAACAGCTTCCTGCTTCACTCTCGCAAAGCCCCGCTAAGGAGACCTCGGATCAGTAGGCGACGGAAGAGAAGGAAGAGGATAATTGCCGGCAGTGCTGCAAGTGCTGCTCCTGCCATAAGATGCCCCCAGTCTACCGTTTGCTTGCTGATGTAAAAGGCTAAGCCCACGGGTAACGTCCGCCGGGCATCGGATTGTGTAAACAGGAAAGGGAACAGGAAAGCGTTCCAATGGCTCAGAAAGCTAGTGAGCCCTACCATGAGGAGGACTGGGCGAGCCAAGGGGAGTGTGATGCGGAAAAGAACTGTCCATGGACCTGCACCATCCAAGCGGGCAGCATCTTCCAATGCTGTGGGGAGCGACTCTATGTATTGGCGAACCATAAAGACGCTGAGTCCCCCCACGAGCCATGGCAGGATCAGCGCCCAGTAAGTGTCAATCCACCCTACAGCGACCATCATGCGGTAAAGGGGAAGCATCAGAACATGGAGGGGGATAAGGAGCACTGCTAAGACGGAGGCTTCAATGAGCGATTTTCCCTGGAAGCGAAAGCGCGCCAGCACATATCCTGCCATAAAGCCAAAGAGGACGTTCCCAACGGTGATGGCAGTGGAGACCAGCACCGAGTTGAACACATATTGCCCGAAGCTTGTTGCTTGGAGGAGATCGGTGTAGTTTGCCAACGTGGTTGGGGCTGTGAGCAAAGCTCCAAGGGTGTCATACTGTTCAGGGTAGCGGCGCAGCGACAGCAGGAGCATCCATCCCAAGGGGAAAAGCATGCTTAGGGCAACGAGCAGAAGGATACCGTGAAGTCCTACCTTAGCGATCCATGTAGAGGCGCTGCGCATGGATATACTCCCGTACAGCTTCCGGGACCAAATAGCGCACCGAAAGACCATGTGCCAGACGTTGGCGGATTTCGCTGGAAGAGATTGCCAGCAGGGGGATGTCCAGCATTACTGGGGCTGCGTCGTGCAACGTGGATAGCCGCTGGCGGAATTCCTCCTCGGAACGGACCGGGCGCGGGGCAATGCAGAGACGGACCTGCTGCAGGATTTCTTCCCAACGATGCCAGAGGTGGAATTCCAGCACGTGGTCTGCCCCGATGAGAAGGAAAAGCTTTGCTTCGGGAAAACGGCTGCGGAATACGGCAATGGTGTCGATCGTGTACGAGGTACCTCCTCGTTCCAGTTCGCACGTGTCAACGGTGAAAGCAGGGTGGTCAGCAATAGCCCGTTTTACCATTTCCAGCCGGTGTTCGGCAGGGGCTAATTCCCTTGGGGGGAGGGACTTCAAGGGTGGATATGCTGCCGGGACGAAGTAGCAGTGGTCTAAGTGGAGTTGTTCAACGAAGCGGTCTGCAACAATCAGATGGGCAATGTGAATGGGATTAAAGCTCCCGCCGAAGATCCCTATGCGCCTCATGACGAGGGGGTGGAAATCGCTTTGCCCAAGGGGAAAGCGCTACGCCGAAGACCGTGGACAAGGTTAAGGGGAACAAAGTCACGGCTGGGTTTGCAACGGGCTTCAAACTCTTCACGGAATTTGGTTATAAAGCCGCGCACGGCCCAGGCCGCAGCATCGGCTAAGGCACAGATCGTGTTCCCTTCCATTTGGTTGCAGACCTCCACCAGTAGGTCAAGGTCTTCTGGCGTTGCCTCCCCGTCAAGCATGCGGGTGAGGACTTTCTCTATCCATCCACAGCCCTCACGGCACGGAGTGCACTGTCCACAGGATTCGTGATGATAGAAGCGAGCAATGCGCCACGTGACGCGGACGATGTCTGTGTCCTCATCCATTACGATAATGCCAGCCGTTCCAATGTGGGTTCCCAGCTGTTTGAGCGACTCTTCGTCCATATGGACCCCTTCAATCTCATCGCCGCGCAGTGGAGGCATGGAACTTCCGCCGGGGATGACGGCTTTGACACGCTTGCCACCAGGGATTCCCCCACCGATGGTGAAAAGGAGCTCCGTCAGTAGGGTTCCGGTGGGGAGTTCGTAGACTCCCGGGCGGTTGATGTGCCCGCTGAGCCCGTAGAGGATAGTCCCTGGATGCCCAGGAGCGCCAATGGAAGCGTATTGAGCACCTCCCATCCGGATGATCGGAGGGACGGCGGTGATAGTTTCTACGTTGTTAATCGTGGTCGGCATACCCCAAAGCCCGCGTTGGGCTGGAAATGGAGGCTTGAATCGAGGGTATCCTCGCTTGCCTTCCAGGGATTCCATCAAAGCGGTTTCCTCGCCGCAGATATATGCGCCAGCTCCTTTGTGGAGGACGATATCCACAGAGTATGATGTGCCGAACGTCGATCGCATCCGTTCGCCAACGAAGCCGCGGTCGTATGCCTCCCGGAGTGCGTTTTCCAGGAGGCGATACCAACGGTGGTATTCCCCCCGGATATACACAAATGCCTTGGTGATCCCCATGGCATAGCTGGCAATGAGAATGCCTTCAATAAGCTGGTGTGGGTTGTACTCCAGAATCTGCCGGTCTTTAAAGGAGCCAGGTTCGGATTCATCAGCATTGACAATCAGGTACTTGGGCTTAGAATTGTCTCGAGGCATGAAGCTCCACTTCAGCCCCGTTGGAAAGCATGCGCCTCCGCGACCGCGAAGTCCCGAGCGTTTGACCTCTTCGATGACCTCTTCTGGGGTCATATGCAAGGCTTTCCGAAAAGCTTCATAGCCTTCGTGTTGGAGATAGACATCCAGGCGGTGGAGATTGGGGATTTCGGGGAGAAGGAGCTTTGGGACAGCGTGCATGGGCTTACCCGGTATCCATCAGACCATTGCAAAAATAGGGCTTTCCCTTCCAAGCCTATTGTGTTGTAGCTTTACGGTCGGAGGAAGATTCCTTCCTCCGTTGCCACGGCGTCTAAGGGGATGTCGTGCGGCTCTCGGGGAAGCTGTTCTACTGCCTGCACGGAGAAGGCTAAGCCAACTCGGCGCGCTCTGACATGACGCAGGAAGCGGTCGTAATAGCCCCCACCGTAGCCCAGCCGGTAGAAGTCCCGATCATAAGCCACAAGAGGAACCAGGACAAGGTCATATTCCTGCAATCCCAAGGCTTCCGTGGTAAGGCATTCTGCCGGTGTGACGACGGGTTCGGGAATTCCCCATCGGTTCCGGTGAAAGACCATACCTGGGCGAAGCCAGACGTGGCGCAGCTCCAGTTCCCCGGGGGATACGAGGGGGATAGCAACGCGCTTGCCTCGTTTGAGCAACTCCCAGCATAGCTTGTGGGTTTCTACTTCGCTGCCGAAGGAGCAGTAAAGATGCACTGCCGACGCCTCCTGGAGCCATGGATGGACAAGGAGGTGACTACAAATGCGTTGTGAGAGCTCGTGCCGTAAAGCTTTCGGCAGCTGAGCTCGGCGGCGGAGCAATAATCGGCGAAGTTCGGCTTTTGTCCCCACGCTCATCGGCAGGCTATGACCTGCAGTAAATGCCGAAGAACTGAGCGATGGCGATCCCGACCAAAATAAGCCCAGCCCCGACGAATTCATGTTGGGTAAGCCGCTCACCCAAGAAACCCCAAGCAATAGCGCTGGCAAAGACCGGCTCCAGAGAATAGAGCAGCGTTGCTCGCACCGGCGTTGTAAAGCGCTGGTAGTGAGTCTGGGCAAGCATGGCGATAAGCGACGCCAACACTGCAGTATAGGCGAGGGCAACCCAGACCGTGGGCATAAGCAGAGAGGACAGACCGCGTTCGGTTCCTGGAGGAGCAGTGCTTACGACAATGCCGTAGGTGGCCAATCCCGCGCATGCAACAACGGCAAATTGGACAAAGGTCAATTGTACGCTCGTGTTAAAAGCGGTGACGGTTGAACGAGTCACTGTGTCCAACACCACAATGTACGTTGCCCAAAAGAGAGTACTGGCAACTGTGAGGAGATCGCCGGGATTCCATTGTCCCAATTCGGGGTTACTCAGTTGCCATAACCCCACCAGCGTCATTGCTGCTCCCAACCACTCCCAGGCGGCAACAGGACGACGTTGGAGGAGGAGTTGGAACAAGGGGACCAACGCTACTGTTGCGCCTGTGATGAAGGCAGAGCGTGATGCCGTCGTATACTGCAGACCGAGCGTTTGGAGCAAGAACCCACCCGACAGAAGGAGCCCCAGCAGGAGCCCATGGCGCAATGTGTGTGGATGCCAACGATGGAACGAGCCGCGCCAGACAAGCCCCACCAGTGCTAGAGCCAGCAGGAAGCGGACCCCTGTGAACAGGAAGGGAGAAATCGCGACAACGGCTTCCTTGACAATGGCGAAGGTCCCGCCCCAGATGAGGGTGATTCCTACAAGGACCAGCTCAGCGTGCCATCGTGGGACCGACTGTGTCATGAGAAGGCTTCAGCCCCGTTCGGCCGATGGACAGAGGTCCTTGAGAGCGCAGCGGGAGCAGAGAGGACGCCGTGCCCGGCAGACAGCGCGCCCGTGCGCGATCAGCAGGTGTGTAATCCGAACCCATTCTGAGCGGGGGACCAACTCCATGAGGCGCTGCTCAATGTGCTGCCGATTGTCTGTGTCCGTAAAGCCCAACCGCTGTGTGAGTCGGGCAACGTGCGTATCGACCACAATGCCCTGAGGCTCAAAGAATTCGCCCAGCACGACATTGGCCGTTTTCCGTCCAACGCCAGGCAGGCTCGTCAGTTCCTCTATGGTTTGTGGAACACGTCCACCGAAGCGCTCCAGGAGTGCCTGGCAGCACGCTCGGATGTTCCGTGCCTTTGCTTTGTAATAGCCCGTCGGATAAATATCCCGCTCCAGTTCCTCCAGCGGAACTCGGAGGTAATCCTCTGGTCCTCGGTACTTTTGGAAGAGCGTTTCCGTTACCTGGTTGACGCGCTCATCGGTGCACTGAGCTGATAGAATCGTGGCAATCAGGAGCTCAAAGGGATTCCGAAACCGGAGCCGGATGCGGGCCTCTGGGTACTCCGCGCTCAGACGGCGGAGCACTTCCGCCATGCGTCTCCGTTCCTGCTCCAGCGGCTGCGGGGAGGATAGGGATCGTGCCATGATGGGGCGAGGATTGAGCGAACATATGTCCGTAGGTCGTGCAGAGAGAGTCTGCCGTAGTTCGGTAGTAGCGGTATGTTGGGAAAGGCATCCAAATAGGCTGAATGCCGGCACGGCAGATGCGGTCGTAGAAGGCTGCGTCATCAGCAAAGGCAAGGGGTGGATAGCCAAGCTGGAGAGCCAGTGTGCGGCGCACAAAGAAGGTGCCTCCGACAACGCATTCGCTGATAGGGATCCAGCGATGGGGATTATTTCGGTCGGGGACAAAAGGGAAGCCAATGACCTCTACGGCGCCGTGTAAGAAGTCTGCCGATGGATGGTCAAGGACATACTGCGCCCGGATTGCAAGGTGCTCGCAGAGGTATTCATCGTCGGAGTCCAGGAAGGTGATGAAGTGACCGCGGGCGCGTTGGATACCGTACCAGCGGGCAATACCGGGGCCGGAATGAGCGATGCGGAATGGGTGAATACGGGATTCCTCTGCAGCTATCGCTGCCAAGAGAAGGGGTGTAGCGTCAGTGCTCCCGTCGTCAACGACGATAGCTTCCCAGTCTTGCCATTGTTGATGCACTAAGGAGCTAAGCGCCCGCAATAGAAGGCGTGCCCGGTTGTATGTGCATACGATCACGGAGAACAAGGGGCTCATCGGAGCCGTTTTTGACTTACTCCGGCATGAGCTAATAACGTTGCCCTGCCACTATTGATTGCTTCTCACTCCTCCCACGGTGGACGGTCGGTCCATTCTGGGGGAAGTGTGATTGGGGTAAATGCAGGGTTTGTCACGTTGCTCTGCCGCACCGTTTGAGCTAATTGGGCGCGGTAGGCAAGGACTTTCTCCAGGAGCTCTGGTTGGGAGGTTGCTAAGATTTGAATTGCCAGTAGACCAGCGTTGCGCCCACCCCCGATGGCGACAGTGGCCACCGGAACCCCGGCAGGCATCTGCACGATGGAAAAAAGGGAATCCTGGCCGTGAAGGTATCGGGAGGGGATAGGGACCCCGATGACGGGTAGCGGGGAAAAGGCTGCTAACATCCCTGGCAGATGGGCGGCTCCTCCAGCACCGGCGATGAGAACTTTGAGCCCCCGCAAGTGGGCAGTCTTCCCATACCACGCCATGTCCCACGGTGTCCGGTGGGCGGAGAGAACCCTCATTTCGTATGGAACCCCAAACTCTTGGCAAACATCGGCAGCTTCCTGCATGATGGCAACATCGGATTCGCTTCCCATCACAATCCCAACCAAGGGCGTTCCCATTCCTGCTCCAGAGATGGTTCTACTCCGGTGCCAGACAATAACGGCGGATGATCGCCAGGATTACGTTCCGTCCCAGACCAGTACGCGCAGAAGTGGGTATTACCTCGGCTCCGTACCGATACGCCTGGAGGAGGGACTCTATTTGGGTCTTCCGTTCCTGGACAGCTGTGGTGGGCAGTTGATCACACTTTGTCATGACAATGACGAAAGGACGTTCCCACTCCTCCAGTAGCTCCATCAGGGCTATATCCCAGGAACTCGGCGGGTGCCGAGCATCAATGAGAACGCATGTCAGACGGAGCTGCTGCCGGTACTGTAGGTAATAACGGATGGAGCGAGACCACTGCTGACGCTGCGTGTGGGCTACTGCGGCATAACCCAAACCCGGTAAGTCCACCCACATCCAGCGCTCTTCCACTAAGTAGAAATTGATTGTCCGCGTACAACCTGGAGTCCGGCTGACGCGTGCCAACCGGTGGTGGAGGAGGTGGTTGAGGAGGGAGGATTTCCCGACATTAGAACGTCCAACGAAGGCTACTTCTGGGTAGGGCGTATCAGGGAATGTTTCGGGAGAGAGAGCGCTGTGGTAGAGCCGGGCACGCAGTGTTACCCCATGGTATGTGTTGGCTCATCACAGCTTATGAAGCTGCAGCGGTCTGCTGTTCTTCGGTAGTGGCGCCTTCTTGAACTCCTGTCCAGTCAACGAGCTCAATTAGGGCCATTCGCGCAGCATCCCCGCGGCGATACAGACTCAGCTTGATAATACGGGTATAGCCACCGGGACGTTCCAGAACCTTCGGAGCAATAGCCCCGAAGAGCTCTTGGAGAGCCTTTTTATCACGAATAAAGCGAGCCAGAAAACGCCGAGCGTGGAGATCTACAGTCCACCCTGCGGGGAGTTGTCCGCTCTGTTCACGCAGGACAGCCTTTTTGGCCCGAGTGATGAGTCGTTCAACGAACGGTCGGAGAGCCTTTGCTTTTGCTTCTGTTGTAATAATCCGCTTGTGGGTAATCAAGGCGGTAGCTAAATGGCAGAGTAACGCCTTACGGTGGCTACGTGTTCGCTTGAGCTTTTGAACCTTGTCCCGATGGCGCATGGCTTTGCGTTCTCACACGGGTGAGACCTTACTGAGACTTTGCGGCAATTTCTTCTTCGCTCATGCCCAGGTGTAGCCCATAAAGCTCTAAGGCATGCTGGATTTCCTCAACCGCCCGTGGACCAATACCCCGTTCGCGCTGGAGATCTTCAGGTGTCCACCGGACCAATTCTCCCACGGTTTTGATGCCCAGAGAAAGGAGTCGGTTGAGTGTGCGGGCGCTCAGACCAAGATGGTCAACCGGTGTCTCCAGGAGAGGTACCGTAGAGCTGGGGGTAGTATATTCTTCCTCTTCGGTAATGACGGTTGGCTCTTTCGGTACCTCTTCGCTTACAGCGACCACAGTCGGTAGCGTAAAGAAGAGCTGGAGGTGTTGTTGCAGGAGTTGAGCAGCATAGCGCACAGCATCGTGGGCAGTAATGCTGCCATCGGTTTTGACTTCCAGCACGAGACGGTCGTAGTCTGTACGGCGCCCTACACGGAAGGGTTCAACGCGGAAGGCTACTTGTCGGATTGGGGAAAAGAGTCCATCGATGGGGAGCATGCCAACGGGGGCATCTTCAAGGTTCAGCTCTTCTGCAGGGACATAGCCGCGCCCGCGTATAATGCGGAGCTCGACCTCCAGTTTGGCATCTTCAGCTAAGGTTGCAATGTGTAATTCAGGATTGAGCACTTCAACTTCGGCGGAGGCTTTCTGAATGTCAGCAGCAGTCCATTCACCGGGACCTTGAAGCGAGAGGCGAACCCGGACGGGGCGCTCCGGCATTAACATCCGAAGCCGTACTTGCTTGAGATTGAGCAGGATTTCCACCACGTCTTCTACCACGCCGGGAATCGTCTGGAATTCGTGTTGTACACCGCTGATCCGGACCCCGATGATGGCAGCACCGGGAATGGAGGAAAGAAGGACCCGGCGCAATGCATTGCCGAGCGTTGTCCCATAGCCACGCTCTAACGGCTGGAGGATAAAGGTCGCATGCTGAGGTGTGGAGTGCGGAGCAATAAGAATACGATCGGGCATAAGGAGTTCTGGTGTCATTGCCAGAAGTGTATGCTTGGTGAGACCTGATCAGACACGCCGCCGCTTAGGGGGACGGCATCCATTGTGAGGAATTGGAGTCGCATCGACGATAGAAAGAATTTCTAAGCCTGCTTGAGCAACGGCTCGGATAGCGGCTTCGCGACCAGCCCCTGGTCCTTTCACAATGACGTCAACTTTGCGTAAGCCCATTTCGTAAGCTTCACGGGCAGCCCGTTCAGCAGCTAACTGGGCTGCATATGGGGTACTTTTCTTAGTCCCACGGAAGCCGATCCGACCACCGGAGGACCACGTTAGGACATTCCCGTAAGGGTCTGTAACGGTCACAATCGTGTTATTGAAGGTTGCCTGGATGTAGACACGACCATGCGTTTCGGTAACTGTTTTCTTACGGGCACGCTTACCCTTCGGTGTTGCCATGGACGGTATCTGTTCGTTAAGCCTACTTCTTCACAGCCTTCTTCTTGCCGGCTACGGTCTTCCGCTTTCCTTTACGGGTGCGGGCATTTGTGCGGGTCCGTTGGCCGCGGACGGGCAGCCCCATTTTATGGCGGAGCCCTCGGTAGCAGCCAATATCGATGAGGCGCTTGATGTTCATCTGCACCTCACTCCGGAGCTGCCCTTCCACTTTGTAGTCTTGGATCACGGAACGGATGCGAGCAATTTCCTCATCGGTCCATTCCATAACCTTCTTCATCGGGTCTACCTGGGCCCGCTGGAGGACCTCTAAGGCTCGGGTTCGCCCAATGCCGTAGATGTATGTCAGCGCAATGAAACCGCGCTTATTCTTTGGTAGATCAACACCGGCAATCCGCGCCATGGATGGATTCCTGTTAGTCTGAGTTACCCTTGTCGTTGTTTGAAGCGTGGATTCTTCTTGTTGATGATGTAGATGCGCCCTTTACGACGCACGATTTTGTCGTCGGGGTGACGTCGTTTGACCGAAGCTTGCACTTTCATCGCCCAAGCACGCTCGGAGGTCCTACTTGTACCGGTAGATAATGCGCCCCTTGGTTAGATCGTAGGGCGATAGCTCTAAGGTAACCCGGTCGCCGGGCAGGATCTTGATGTAATTGAGCCGCATCTTGCCCGAGATGTGGGCAATGACCTTATGTCCGTTGTCCAGTCGGACAACGAACTGGGTCCCGGGTAGGGTCTCCTCCACGATACCATCAACCCGGATGGGCTGCTCTTTGGGCATGAGTTACCAATGGGTCAATACGACTGGAGGTGTTTCAACAAGCACTGTATGTTCAAAGTGTGCGGCTAAAGAGCCGTCAGCAGTATATACCGTCCAGCCATCGGCAGCGGTGCAAACTTCGGGCAGACCAGCCGTCACCATGGGTTCGATGGCGAGGGCTTGCCCACTCCGGAGACGTTCATTAGGGAACCGCCACCGCCAGCTCCCCGTTGGCACAAAGTTGGGAATAGAGGGCGATTCATGCAATCGCCGCCCAATCCCATGGCCACTTAGCTCACGTACAACGGAGTAGTAGTGACGCTCGACATGACGCTGAATTGCAGTAGCAATATCATAGACCCGGTTTCCGGGTATCGCCTGTTCAATTCCCAGCCAGAGGGCTTCTTCGGTGACCTGGAGTAAGTGGCGTGCCTTATCATCAATAGTACCGATGCCGACTGTAAAAGCCGCATCGGCGTAGTATCCGTTCTTTCGGACCCCGCAGTCAATGGAGACGATGTCTCCTTCACGGAAGAAGCGGTCTGTTGCTGGCATGCCATGGACAACTTCATGATTGATGGAGATGCAGAGCGTGTAGGGGTAGCGCCGTCCATCAACTACGTACCCTTTGAAGGCAGGTTCAGCCCCGCAAGAGCGAATGAGGTCCTCAGCGAGCAGGTCCAGCTCCATAGTCATCACACCGGGTTTCAGTTCCTTCCGTAGTCGTTGGAGGACGTCGGAGAGAACTTGTGCTGCCTGCTCTACCCCGCGGCGGACTGAAGATAATATGGCAGGAAAGGCGCCCATCAGTATCCCCGTACTACGCCAATACCGCGTCCTCGGAGCCGTCCACTCTTCATAAAGCCGTCGTAGTGGCGCATGAGTAAGTAGGATTCAATCTGCTGCAGGGTATCTAATGCCACCCCGACGACGATAAGCAGGCTTGTCCCACCGAAGAAGGAGGCAAGTTCAGAAGGGACATTGAGCACGTTATGTACAAAGACGGGTAAAATGGCCACGACAGCCAAGAAGAGAGCTCCCGGCAGCGTGATGCGGGTCAGCACGCGATCAATGTACTCTGCTGTCGGCGCTCCCGGACGGATGCCGGGAATGAACCCGCCCTGTTTCTTGATCGTATCGGCAACCTCCCGTGGATTGAAAACGATGGCGGTGTAAAAGTAGGCGAAGAACACAATCATCACGCTGTAGACAATTGCGTAGATGAAGGAGCGCTCGCTAAAGAGAGCAGCCACTTTCTCTAAAAAGTGACTTTCGGGGAAGAAAGTGTAGATGGTCGCAGGAATGAAGAGGATTGCTTGTGCGAAGACAATCGGCACGACACCGGAAGTATTGACGCGGAGAGGTAAGTATTGCGTGGTCCCGCCGTAGACTTTTCGCCCCACGACCCGTCGGGCGTACTGGATAGGGATGCGCCGGATGCCCTGGGTTACATAGACTACAGCCGTGACAACCGCTGCCAGCAATGCTATGATGATAACGTCGGTAACCCACAGCCGGGAGCCAATGGCGATGAGCTGAATTTCCTGGGCAATAGCCACGGGCAAGCGGGCAATGATCCCAATGAAAAGGATCAGGGAAATTCCGTTACCGATTCCCCGTTCGGTGATTTGCTCCCCAAGCCACATCAGAAAGATTGTCCCAGCGCTCATGAGGATGATAGCGCTCAGCGTGAAGCCCAAGCCTGGGTGGGGGACTATAGGTCCTCCATTTGGCACCTGCATACTGCTGAGCTTGATGCTCACGCCCCACGCTTGCAAGGCAGCGATGAAAACGGTGAGGACGCGGGTGTATTGATTAATCTTCCGGCGCCCTTCCTCCCCTTCGCGCTGGAGACGTTGGACTTCGGGGATGACGGCAGCGGCTAACTGCAGGATAATGGAGGCAGAAATATACGGCATAATGCCCAAGGCGAAAATGGCAGCGTTTGAAAATGCACCTCCGACAAACAGGTCATAAAGTCCAAAAAGCGTGTTGTCCATGCCCTGTGCAGAGACCTGTTCTAAGGCGTACACGTCAACGCCCGGGAGCGTGATGTGGCTGCCAATACGCACAACGACGAGAACCCCGAGCGTGAAGAGGATACGTTGGCGCAGTTCTTCAATGCGCCAAATGTTCTTGAGAGTTTCAATGAACCGTGCCATAGGTCACAACCTTCCCGCCGGCTGACACAATCTTCTGTTGGGCGCTTGCAGAAAAGCGATGGGCGTGGATCTCCAGTGGGGCAGTGAGCTCTCCCTCACCCAAGAGCTTGACCGGTTTGGTTCGGCTTCGGATGACCTTGAGCTGGTAGAGCACCTCGGGAGTGACCGTAGCACCGGGACGAATTCGCCCTTGGTCTACCAATTGCTGCAGATGCCCGACATTCACCTCTTGGTATTCCACGCGCAGCGGATTCCGGAAGCCCCGTTTCGGCAGCCGGCGATGCAAGGGCATTTGCCCGCCTTCAAAGCCCGGGGGCTGGGAGAAACCGGACCGAGAACGGTGTCCCTTGTGCCCTCGCGTCGCCGTCCGACCATGCCCTGAACCAACACCACGTCCGATCCGTTTGGGTTTTGAGCGTGAACCCGGTGCTGGACGCAATGAACCAATGTGAACGGTCATGGTGTCTCCGGTTCGTTGACTTCTTCAACTCGCACCAAGTGCTTTACCTTTGCAATCATACCGAGAATCTGCGGATTCTTCGGCTGGATAACGCTCCAGTTGGGCCGTCCTAAGCCTAAAGCCCGGATAGTCCGCTTCTGCTTTTCCTGGGCACCGATGATACTCCGTACTTGCGTAATCTTAAGCTTCGTTGCCATTGTGACTCCGAATCTCACCCTGGAGAACTTTCTCTACAGGCACCCCCAAACGCCGGGCTACCGCATGGACATCCTCCAACATCATGAGAGCCTTTAAGGTAGCCTTAACGACGTTATGGGGGTTTGTCGAACCCAAACACTTCGTCAGCACATCCTGGACCCCTGCCAGTTCCAGGACAGCACGGACTCCTCCGGCGGCAATGACCCCCGTTCCGCGAGCGGCAGGACGCAAGAGAACTTTTGCTGCCTTGTATTTGGCGTATACCTCATGGGGAATCGTGGTTCCATGGAGGGGGACTTTGATGAGGTTCTTCCGTGCTGCTTCCGTAGCCTTGGTAACAGCATCGGTGACTTCACCTGCTTTCCCCATACCGAAGCCTACGTGGCCATGACCATCCCCGACAACCACCAAAGCAGTAAAGCTGAAGCGCCGTCCACCGGCAACCACTTTTGCCGTCCGACCTACATAGACAACCTTTTCCTTCAGCTCTACCGCTGGTACCCGTAACCGCGATGTCTTAATGAAGCGCCCCATTTTTTCCACCTCGGACCGACTTTTAAAACTCTAAACCCGCCTGGCGAGCAGCCTCTGCCAGAGCCTTGACGCGTCCGTGGTATTTGTAGCCATTCCGATCAAAAGCAACCTTGCGAATTCCTATAGCAAGGGCACGCTCAGCTAGGATGCGCCCGACGATTTCTGCCTGAGCCTTCTTAGGTCTTACTCCAGCTACAAGTGGGCGAATCTGCCCGTCCAGCGTTGAAGCAGAAACCAGTGTATGCCCTCGCTCATCGTCTATGAGCTGCGCATAAATGTGCTTCAGACTCCGATAGACACTCAGCCGGGGTCGCTCTGCTGTCCCTGTGATCTTCTTCCGAATGCGGAGCTTCCGCCGAAACCGTCGGCGTTCTTTTAACTTCTGTGTGTGGCGGATATCCATGACCCCATTGTGCATGCTTTACCGACCCGCTGCTTTACCGGCTTTGCGCCGGATATATTCGCCTTCGTATCGAATCCCTTTCCCCTTGTATGGCTCTGGCGGGCGGAGTGCTCGAATGCGAGCGGCGACTTCGCCAACCAGTTGTTTGTCAATGCCCGATACCTGAATCGTGTTCGGAGCGGGGACCGATAGCGTGATACCTTCCGGAGGGATGAACAACACCGGGTGCGAATAGCCAATCGTGAGCAGCACGCGATTGGCACCACGGAGTTCCGCGCGGTATCCAATCCCTTCTATCTGCAAACTTCGGGTAAAGCCTGTGGTCACGCCTTGGATGGCGGAGGCTGCTAAAGCGCGAGCTAAACCATGGGCGGCTTTTACTTTCTTGTCGTCACTTCGGCGTGAAAAATGTAGCGCCCCTTGGTTATACTGACATTCAATACCCGGTGGCAGGGGAACCCGCAATCCCCCTTTGGGACCCCGAACGATGAGGCTATCATGGTGGATTTCTACCTCTACTCCAGCAGGAACCGGCAATGGGCGTTTGCCAATGCGCGACATTGTGGCCTCTGCTCAAAAGACCGTACAAATAATTTCCCCGCCAATCCCCAAGCGGCGGGCTTGTTTATCTGTCATGACTCCTCGGGAAGTAGAGACGATGGCAATTCCGAGTCCATTTTTTACCCTTGGGAGCTCCTTTGCACCAGCATAAATGCGCCGACCGGGCTTGCTGACCCGAACGATTTCCCGCAGTGCTGCAACACCTCCGCTGTAGCGGAGAGTCAGCCGGAGGACTCCTTGTTTGCCATCATCGATGTATTCGTAGTCAGCGATGTAGCCCCATTCCTTCAAGATTGCAGCAATAGCAATTTTCAGCCGTGAAGCTGGAGCTTCCACTGTTCGGTGCCGTGCTCGGTAGGCATTGCGAATACGAGTTAGGAAGTCACCAATGGGATCGCTAACGACAGCCATAGCTTTCCAACCATTCTTCACCAACTTGCCTTCCGAACCCCCGGAATCTTGCCTTCTAGAGCGAGCTGACGTAGCACGATGCGGCATAATCCGAATTTCCGGTATACCGCTCGTGCTCGTCCTGTCACAAAGCAGCGATTTTGAATGCGTACCGGAGAGCTGTTTCGGGGGAGTCTGTGGAGTTCCTCCCAACGTCCTTCGCGCTTGAGGCGCTCGCGCAAAGCGGCATACTTTTGAGCTAAGCGCTTCCGTTTCTCGTTGCGGGCGATCACGCTGATTTTGGCCATGTCAGAGTTTAACCACGTTTCTGGAACGGAAATCCAAACTCGCTGAGGAGAGCATAAGCTTCCTCGTCTGTCGGTGCTGTGGTCACAAAGGTGATGTCCATACCGAGGATGTGGTTGACCTTGTCTACGTCAATTTCCGGGAAGATAATCTGCTCCTTGATCCCGACCGTGTAGTTCCCCCGTCCATCGAAGCTTTTGTCTGAGAAGCCCCGGAAGTCGCGAATGCGGGGGACGGCGATATTGATGAAGCGATCCAGGAACTCATACATCCGTGCCCGCCGCAGAGTAACCATGCATCCAATCGGCATGCCCGCTCGAAGCTTGAAATTAGCAATGGATTTCCGGGCATAAGTAACAATGGGACGCTGTCCGGCGATAAGCTCTAAGTGGTTGAAGGCTTCTTGCAGAATCCGGAGGTCCTGCGTTGCTCGTCCGACCCCCATGTTGAGGACAATCTTCTCTAATCGGGGTACCTGCATGACAGAGCGATACCCAAAGCGCTTCATCAGGGTTGGGACAATGTGCTCTTTATAGTACAGCCACAATCGTGGAGGCGGGACTGGACCCACATACTCTTCGTACCGGGGTCCTTCGGGCTTGAACTCAACGAGCTTGCGTTTGGTGCGTGCCATCGCTTTCCGCTATGGAATTTCTTCGCCAGTTGTTTTTGCAATCCGAATGCGAACGATTTTCCCGTCGCGCTCTACCCGGCGGATACTGACCCGGGTCGGGCGCCCATTGCTGTCTACGAGCATGACATTAGAGTAATGGATGGGTATCTCCTTGCTAATGATGCCCCCCTGAGGATAGCGAGGGCTGGGACGTACGTGCTTTTTGCGGATGTTGACTCCTTCCACTAAGACCCGCATTGTCTTCGGATAGACCGCCAAGACCTTACCGATTTTGCCTTTATCGTTGCCGGCAATGACCATAACGGTATCACCCCGCTTAATCTTGAGTCCCATTGCCTCTTCGCTTTCCTATGCTGGGTTAGACAACTTCCGGTGCCAGCGAGACGATTTTCAGAAAGTTCTTCTCCCGAAGTTCGCGGGCAACGGGTCCGAAGACCCGTGTACCCCGCGGTTCACCTGCAGGGGTCAGAAGGACAACGGCATTGTCATCAAAGCGGACATAGGTACCATCTCTACGACGAATCTCCTTCCGTGTTCGCACAATGACGGCTCGATGGACTTCTCCCTTTTTAACACCGGAGTGTGGTACGGCCGATTTAACGGAGACAACAATGACGTCACCGACGGTGCCGTACCGGCGATTGCTCCCACCCAGCACGCGAATGCAGCGGACAACCTTTGCCCCAGAGTTATCGGCAACGATCAGGTTGGATTCTTGCTGGATCATGGGGTCAGTTCTTCTCCTACTTGGTGAGACCGTTGGATGATTTCCACCAACATCCAGCGCTTATGGCGGCTTAATGGACGCCATTCCACGATTTTGACGATATCGCCCACGCGGCACTGGTTGTATTCATCGTGTGCCATAACCTTTGTAGTGCGCTTGTAGGGCTTTTTGTAGAGAGGATGCATGACGACTCGCTCAATTGCCACGACGATAGTTTTATTGGGTTTGTTGCTGACGACGCGCCCAATACGAACTTTCCGCCCACCGAAATGCCGAGACTGTGGAGGAGCTTCTGCAGGTAGCTCTGTTAGAGCAGCTCCTGCTTCGGTAGGCTGTATTGGTTGGGATGAGGAAGCTGTTTGTTCGTGCTGTTCCATGGCTGCCGGCTGACTCATACCCGTACTCCACGTTCCCACAGGATCGTCTTGATGCGTGCAATGTCTTTGCGGAGAGTCCGCAAACCAGCGGTGTTCTCTAACTGTTTGAGCGCATGTTGGAAGCGCATCTTTTGGAGTGTCGCTTCTGTTTCCCGCAACAGTTGCCGAAGTTCTTCTGTTGTCAGCTGTCGTAGTTCCGAGGGCTTGCGAGGTTTCATGCTGCCGCGGTCAGCTCGGGTCGTTGGACAATCTTTGTTTTGATGGAGAGTTTATGAGCTGCCAAACGGAGGGCTTCGTGAGCCGCCTCCGGCGATACGCCATCAACCTCGAAGAGAATACGTCCACGTTTGACAACAGCAACCCACAGCTCAGGACTTCCTTTTCCGCCACCCATGCGGGTTTCCAGGGGTTTTTTGGTGACGGGCTTATCGGGGAAAACCCGAATCCAGATTTTCCCACCGCGTTTAAGGTAGCGGCTGATTGCAATGCGGGCAGCTTCTATCTGTTGCGCTGTGACCCAACCTCCTTCAATTGCTTTGAGTCCGAACGAGCCGAACGCGAGGGTCGCCCCCCGGAGGCTTTTCCCGCGGACGCGCCCACGCTGAGTTTTTCGGTACCGAGGACGACGTGGCATCAGCATGGCTTATCCTCCACGCTCTCGAGCAGAACGCCGTTGCAAAATTTCACCGCGGCAGATCCAGACTTTTACCCCAATGGTTCCATAGATGGTATAGGCAGTTGCAAACCCGTAGTCAATGTCGGCCCGGAGTGTGTTCAGGGGAACGCGCCCCTGAAGGTACTGTTCCTTACGGGACATCTCTGCGCCGCCTAATCGCCCTGAGCATTTAATGCGAATTCCTTCCGCCCCCATGCGCATGGCAGCCGTTACTGCCTGCTTCATCGCGCGGCGGAAGGAAATTCGGTTTTCAATCTGCTGTGCAATGTTCTCTGCAACGAGCTGAGCATCTAACTCTGGGCGTTTGATTTCCGAAATCCGCACTCGGACGTCCTTCCCACCGGTCAATTGGCGCAGCTCTTCTTCCAGTTGGGCAATATCTTTCCCAGAGCGCCCGATAATCACGCCGGGACGGGAGCTGTGGATGGTAATAGTTACGGTCTTCCCGCTCCGTTCAATGACAATGCGCGACACACCGGCGTGCTTCAAGCGCTGCTTAAGATACGTGCGCAGCTGGATGTCCTCGTGGAGCTTTTCGGCAAAATTCTTCTCGTCAAACCAGTAAGCATCTCCCTCCCGGGTAATACCGAGTCGGAATCCAATTGGGTGGACTTTCTGTCCCACGGCTACGACCGCTTTGCTACTGAGACATCTTCTGTCGTTTGCACAACGATTGTCAGGTGGTTGGTCCTGCGGCGGATCCAATATGCTCGCCCCATCGGAGCGGGTAGGATCCGTTTGAACATAGGGCCAGGATCCACGAAAGCTTGGGTAATGACGACTTGAGCAGGATCAACGGGTACATCGTCCTGCTTATGAGCTAAGTTCGCTAAGGCAGAACGGAGCACTTTCTCTGCATATCGGGCTGCCCGCTTTGGAGATAGCCGAAGCAGGGTCAGTGCTTCGGCGGCTGTTTTGTTGCGGATCATATCAACGACCAACCGCATCTTGCGGGGAGAGCAGCGCAGATATCGGGCAATGGCACGGGCTTCCATGGCTCCTCCAGTTTATTTGCGTGCTGCAGTCCGTTGCTCCTTCCGATGACCGGAGTGACCCCGGTAAGTCCGAGTCGGAGCAAATTCCCCCAATCGGTGTCCCACCATGTTTTCAGTGATGTAGACAGGGATAAACTTGTTCCCATTGTGGACAGCGAAGGTATGCCCAACGAATTCAGGCAAGATCATGGAGGCACGAGACCATGTTTTGATAACTTGCCGTTCGCCCTTTGCATTCAGCTGGCGTACTTTTTTGAGCAATTTCGGGTGGACATACGGACCCTTTTTCAGCGATCGCGCCATTACTTCCGCCGCCGGATGATGTACTTGTCCGAGGCTTTATACTTCTTCCGGGTTTTCAGCCCTTTTGCCAGCTGCCCCCACGGGGATTCCAAGTGTTGACGTCCGCCCCCAGACTTTGAGCGTCCTTCGCCACCGCCATTGGGGTGATCGACAGGGTTCATAGCAATACCGCGCGTCTGGGGGCGCACCCCCAGCCACCGCATGCGTCCGGCTTTACCGTAGGAGATATTCTCGTGGTCCGGATTACTAACCTGTCCAATCGTTGCCATGCATCGGGACAGTATCATCCGCATTTCCCCGGAGGGTAGCTTGACGATGGCATATTTCCCTTCAATACCCATCAGCTGAGCAGCACTGCCTGCACTACGGACTAACTGCCCACCTTTGCCAGGTTTGAGTTCAATGTTGTGGATTAATGTCCCCGCGGGAATCCGATATAGCGGGAGAGCATTGCCAACTTTGATCTCTGCTTGGGGACCTGACTCAATTATATCGCCAACTTTAAGTCCCTCGGGTGCCAGGATATAGCGGTACTCGCCGTCTTCATAGTGGACTAGCGCAATCCGCGCAGAGCGATTCGGATCATACTCAATGGTTAGAACCCGGGCTGGGATGCCCACTTTGTCCCGTTTGAAGTCAATAATCCGGTAACGCCGTTTATGACCTCCTCCACGGTGTCGGGAGGTAATGCGCCCCAGATTATTCCGTCCACCCGTGCTCTTCAGCGGTTCCAGTAAGCGCTTATACGGACGGTCGGTAGTCAGCTCCTCAAAGGTGCTGACAGAGTAGAAGCGCGTGCCAGGTGTGACCGGTTTCAGAGTACGAAGAGCCATGGTATTTCCCTCTTACGAACGGCTTTCTGTCTGAGTTGCTTCGCCTTCTACGATGTCAATGTGGTAGCCTTCTTTGAGCGTCACGTATGCCTTCTTACGAAGGGGAAGGCGTCCCTCTATGCGGTGTCCGCGGACAAAACGGATGCGCCGTTTCCCTTTAATGCGGACTGTCCGCACACTCTCTACCTTAACGTCGAAGAGCTCTTCAATGGCACGGCGGATCTGGATCTTATTTGCTTGCGGGTCAACTTCGAAGACATACTGACGCTGGGCTTGTAGCTTGAGGGCTTTTTCTGTGATAATTGGGCGCTTAATGATGGACCACATGGGCAGCTTCCTCGCCGAATGAGGCAACAAGCAATGGAATAGCACCGGAGAAAAGAAGCAATTTCTGGTGAGCAAGGATATGGTATGCGGAGGCCTTGTCTGCCAGCATAGTTGTCACAGTGGGTAGATTCCGTGCGGAGAGAACAATTGTCGGATCAACTTGAGGGAGGAGGATGAGGGTCTTGGCTCCTTCCAGTCTGAGGTTGCGCAGGACTTCTACCATTGACTTGGTTTTGATCTGCTCCAGAGTAAAGTCCTGGACTACTAGTAAATTCCCTTCCCGGGCGCGCATGGAAAAGGCAGATTTGCGCGCGAGTCGGCGGACTTGCTTGGGCAGCTTTAGCGTGTAGTCTCGAGGAGAGGGACCGTGAACCTTCCCACCCCCAACCCACAGGGGTGAACGAATGGAGCCGTGGCGAGCACGTCCAGTTCCTTTCTGTCGCCACGGCTTGCGTCCACCGCCGCGGACCTCTGCTCGTGTCTTGACCGCGTGAGTTCCTTGGCGATGAGCGGCTAAGTATGCCCGTACAGCGAGGTAGAGGGCGTGTTCGTGTGGTTCTATCCCGAAGATAAAGTCGGGCAGGTCAATCTTCCCGATAATGCTTCCCGTCTTATCCCACAAATCCGTGAGCATGGGACTGTCACAGCTTGACGATTTCAACTAACCCATTGACCGGTCCAGGTACAGCTCCTTTGACAAGCAGGAGGTTGTGCTCAGGGAGCACTTTGAGCACTTCCAGATTCCGGACGGTGACACGGCGATTCCCCATGCGCCCTGCCATTCGCAGTCCCTTGAAGACGCGGGACGGGAAGGAGGAGGAGCCAATGGAACCGGGAGCGCGTTCCCGATTGTGCTGTCCGTGGGTTGCCATTCCAACCCCTCTGAACCCATGACGTTTGACTACCCCCTGGAATCCCCGTCCTTTACTCCTTCCGGAGACTTTGACCTTGTCACCCGGAGCAAAGTTTGCCACAGTGAGAACATCGCCAACTCGATAGGAGGCGATAGAGAGGCGGAACTCGCGCAGATACCGCATCGGCGAGACCCCCGCACGCGCAAAATGCCCTTTCAGTGGACGGTTACATTTGCGCTCAGGTAAGGGATCAAACCCGATTTGAATAGCTTCGTATCCGTCACGCTCACGTGTCCGTAACTGGACAATTGGACACGGTCCTGCTTCAATAACGGTACAGGAAACAGCCCGTCCATCCGGCAGAAACAGCTGTGTCATACCGAGTTTCTTACCCAGAAGCACGCTCATGACTCATACCTTCACTTCCACGTCTACGCCAGCAGGCAACTCCAAGCGCATTAGCGCCTCCACCGTGCGAGGGGAAGCGTTGTAGATATCTATGAGACGTTTGTGCACTCGGATTTCAAACTGCTCTTGCGACTCCTTGTCAATGTGTGGGGAACGGTTAACACTGAACACACTCCGTTCGGTCGGGAGTGGGATAGGCCCAGAGACAACAGCCCCCGTCTGCTTTACAGTCCGCACAATACGTTCTGCGGACCGCTCAATAAGGACGTGGTCGTACGACTTCAGTTTAATCCGAATCCGCTCCATCACCTGAGCGACTCGTAGACCATTTGACGGACTATGTCTTCCAAAACTAGCCAGGGTAGCCTCCACAAGGTGGAGACTACCCCGAGCACAGCGCTTGTTATTCCAAAATCTTGGTAACTACCCCGGCGCCGACTGTGCGTCCGCCTTCGCGAATGGCGAAGCGCAGACCTTCTTCCATTGCTACGGGGCTGATTAGCTCTATTTGGAGTCCGTCCACATTGTCACCTGGCATGACCATCTCAACCCCCGGAGGAAGCTGGATAGTCCCAGTGACGTCTGTCGTCCGGAAGTAGAATTGTGGACGGTAACCGCTGAAGAATGGTGTATGACGACCACCCTCTTCCTTGGTAAGCACGTATACCTGGGCTAAGAACTTGTGGTGTGGCGTGACGCTGCCCGGCTTTGCCACCACCATGCCCCGTTCAACTTCATCCTTGTCAATGCCACGCAGGAGCAGTCCGACGTTGTCCCCCGCTTGTCCCTCGTCTAAGATCTTCCGGAACATCTCAATCCCAGTCACCACAGTTTTCTTATGCATGCCGAAGCCGATAATTTCTACCTCGTCGTTGAGGCGAACGACACCGCGTTCAATGCGTCCAGTCACCACTGTCCCACGCCCCGTGATGGAGAAGACGTCCTCAATAGGCATCAGGAAGGGTTTGTCTACCTCCCGCTGGGGCAAGGGGATATAGTTGTCCACAGCATCGAGCAACTCCCAGATACACTGGAAACGGGGATCATCGGGAGTTGCATTCGGGTCTAACCCAGCTTCCATTGCCTTGAGCGCGGAACCGCGGACGACGGGGACTTCATCACCTGGAAAACCGTATTTGCTAAGCAGTTCGCGAACCTCCAACTCAACCAAATCGATAAGCTCAGGGTCTGCAGCATCTACTTTGTTGAGGAATACGACAATTGCCGGGACGCCAACCTGTCGTGCCAGCAGGATGTGTTCACGGGTTTGAGGCATTGGACCGTCGGTGGCTGCCACCACTAAAATTGCTCCGTCCATCTGGGCAGCACCGGTAATCATGTTCTTGATGTAGTCGGCGTGTCCTGGGCAATCCACGTGGGCGTAGTGGCGTTTGTCCGTTTGGTACTCCACGTGAGCGGTGTTGATAGTAATGCCGCGCATACGCTCTTCAGGGGCATTGTCAATGGACTCAAACGTGCGCGGCTGTGCTAAGCCTTTCTTGGCCAGAGCCATTGTAATGGCAGCTGTAAGAGTTGTCTTGCCATGGTCTACGTGACCGATGGTTCCGATGTTGACATGGGGTTTGGTGCGTTCAAATTTCTCCTTCGCCATTGGTGTTCCGATACTTGTTTCAACAAACCCACAACTTTCTCACGCGAGCACTCTCTCGCCAGCCATAGCCTTTTGAGGAATTGGCTCATAGTGCGAGAAGAGCATCGTATAGGCGCCGCGTCCCTGTGTCAGGGAGCGGAGTTGGACGACGTATCCAAACATCTCTGCCAGGGGGACGTATGCTCGTATCTGGTAGAAGGCTCCTTGTGAAGTGATGTTCTCAATCCGCCCGCGTCGGGCATTAAGGTCTGCCAATACATCACCGACAGCTTCCTCGGGGGTGAGCACCTCTACCGACATCACAGGTTCCAAGAGGATAGGTTTGGCCTGGGCAACTCCTTCGCGGAAGGCTAGTGTTGCTGCAGCTTGGTAGTCTGTTGGTGAGGATGCCCCTTCACGATACGAAGCTCCAATGAGGCGGACGTGGACATCCGTGACGGGATATCCGGCAACTGGTCCGGCAGCAGCGGCATCGCGAATGGCGCGCTCAATAGCAGGAATGAAAGAAGGCGGCAACAAAGGTTCTGGCAGAGCGTTTTCAAAGACAATACCGCTATTGCGGCTTCCCGGCAGAAGCTCTAAAACTACGTGTCCGTAGTGGCTATAGGAATCTCCCTGTCCTGGGCGGATGAACTTCCCTTCCTGCCGTATGGCATGGGTGATTGTTTCACGGTAGCTTACGTACGGGCGCCCTACCTTGGTTGGGATGCCAAATTCCCGCTGCAATCGGTCTGCGATGATTTCCAGCTGGAGCTCACCGACCCCGCTGATGAGGATTTGCCCTGTTTCCTGGTCGGTCCAGTAGTGGAACGTTGGGTCCTCGTCCGCAAGGCGTTGGAGGGCTTCCAGCAGGCGGTCTTGGTCAGCAGCGCTCCGGGCTTCTATGGCTTGGTTAATGACGGCAGGAGAAAAGTGAATCGGTTCCAGCAGGATCGGATGGTTGGGGTCACAGAGGGTATCCCCTGTCCGACTGAAGCGCAAGCTGGGGAGAGCGACAATGTCCCCAGCATAAGCTTCTGAAAGCTCCTCGCGCCGGTTCGCATACATGCGCAATACTTTGTGCACGCGCTCCTGCTTCCCGACCCCAGGATTCAGTAAAGATTGCCCTTGGCGGATCGTGCCAGAGTAGAGGCGGATAAAAGTCAAGCGCCCTACATATGGATCGCTGAGCACTTTGAAACAGAGGGCTGTAACGGGCGCCTCGTCTTCTGGTGGGCGGGACAAAGACAGAGCTTCACCGTTGAGAGCATATCCTTGGATTGGTCCAATGTCCAACGGCGAGGGAAGGTAGTCTACGACGGCGTCTAATAGGAGCTGGACTCCGATATTGCGAAGCGACGAGCCACAGCAGACAGGAACCAGGCGCCGTTGGAGTGTCCCTTCCCGCACAGCAGCACGGAGCAATTCAACCGGGAGCTCGTCACCTGCCAGGTAGCGTTCTAATATTCGGTCGTCAATTTCAGCAACGGACTCTATCAGACGCTCCCGATAGGTGTGGGCTATTGCTTGATAAGGCTCGGGAATCGGGATTGCCTCGTATCGGGCTCCGTAGCTTTCTGGGTCAAACACGTACGCAACGAAGTCAAGTAAATCAATGACGCCGCTGAACTGCTCTCCTTCGCCTAAGGGGAGGTGGATAGGAACGGGATTTGCCCGTAGCCGCTGGCGGATCATGTCTAAGACCCTGGTGAAATTTGCGCCTACCCGGTCCATCTTGTTAACGTAAGCGATACGAGGCACGCCGTACCTATCTGCGTGGTGCCAAACAGCCTCCGATTGCGGCTGTACTCCGGCGACACCGCAGAAGATGACCACGGCTCCATCCAGCACGCGCAAAGCCCGCTGGACTTCCGCTGTAAAGTCTACATGTCCAGGAGTGTCAATGATGGTAATCTGGTGGTCGCGCCAAAAGCAGCTGACGGCCGCGGCTGTAATAGTAATGCCCCGCTCTTTCTCCTGCTGCATGTAGTCAGTGAACGCCGTGCCCTCGTCAACTTCGCCCATCCGGTGGATGAGCCCAGTATAGTAGAGGATGCGCTCCGTTGTGGTTGTCTTTCCGGCGTCAATGTGGGCAATGATGCCGATATTTCGGAAGCGCTCTATGGGAACACGGCGAGGCATAGCAGCAGCATTCGCTTGTCAAAGAACGTCTGTGACTACCATCGGTAATGAGCAAAAGCGCGGTTTGCCTCTGCCATTCGGTGTACCTCATCCCGTTTGCGAATGGAAGCTCCTTCACCGTTGGCAGCGGCCATGAGTTCGGCAGCCAGTTTAAGCGCCATGGATTTATCGCGGCGCTCGCGGGCATATTGTTTGATCCAGCGCATGGCCAAGGCAATGCGCCGGTCTTCTCGCACTTCCATTGGAATTTGATAGTTCGCTCCACCAATACGACGCGAACGAACCTCAACCACGGGGGCCACATTCATGATGGCTTTCCGAAAGATCTCAAGAGGATTCTGCTTTGTGCGTTCCTGGATAATGTCAAAAGCCTCGTAGACAATACGGCGGGCAATGCTCTTTTTACCGTCGCGCATAATCACGTTGATAAACTTTGCCACCATCGTGTCCCCGTATCGGGGATCGGGTTCAATGGGGCGTTTTTCCGCTCGTCGCCGTCGCATGGTTTGAGCTCCACCTTCTTATTTTGCTTTCGCTGTTGGTGTTTTCGGGCGTTTCGTGCCGTATTTGGAGCGCCCTTGGCGGCGCCCTTCTACGCCTTGGGTGTCCAAGGTCCCCCGTATGATGTGATAGCGGACTCCAGGGAGATCCTTGACCCGTCCTCCCCGCACCAGCACGATGGAGTGCTCCTGTAAATTGTGTCCTTCACCAGGAATGTAGGCAATTACCTCAATCCCATTGCTGAGGCGTACCTTCGCTACCTTCCGCAAGGCAGAGTTGGGTTTCTTAGGGGTTGTCGTATACACTCGGATGCATACCCCGCGCTTCTGCGGGCAACCCTGGAGAGCGGGAGATTTGCTCTTTTTCCACACTTTCTCCCGCCCGAGACGAATCAATTGTTGGATGGTCGGCACTCCAACACCTTCAGCTTAAGGGACAAACGTATAGCTTACAAATTTACGGAGACACAGCCCTTTACGCAGCTTTTTCCGCAGAGCGCCGTTTTTGATACTCCCGCACCATTTCTTCTTGTAGCGCGCGAGGGACCGGAGCGTAGCGTAGGAATTCTAACGTAAACTCGCCCTTTCCCTGTGTTGCGCTCCGCAGGCTCGTGGAGTACCCGAACATTTCAGCCAGGGGGACCTCCGCTTCAATAATTGCGTAGCCGTTGTCAAGAGTCGTGTTCAGAATGACACCTCGGCGCTGGTTGATTTGCCCGATGACGGTGCCCTGGAATTCTTCCGGTGCGGATACCTCCAACTTCATAATGGGCTCCAGGATGATCGGCTCTGCCCGGAAGTAAGCCTCGCGAAAGGCCGCCATGGAGGCAATTTTAAAAGCCAGCTCGGAGGAATCTACTGGGTGGGTTTGCCCATCGTTGAGCACGACGCGAACTCCAACCACGGGCTTTCCAATAAGGAGTCCTCGCTGGAGTGCTTCTTGGAAGCCTTTGTCACATGCCGGGATGAATTCCCGGGCGATTGCCCCACCGACGATTTGGTCAACGAACTCATAGACATTCCCACTCTCCGGGGGAAGTGGTTCTATGTAGCCAGCCACACGAGCGAATTGCCCAGCACCGCCGGTCTGCTTTTTGTGCAGATAGTTGAACTCAGCGCGTTTGGTAATGGTCTCTCGGTAAGCAACTTGAGGGCGCCCGACCTCAACTTCGCAGTCGTATTCGCGGCGCATGCGCTCGATGTAGATCTCTAAGTGGAGTTCGCCCATTCCGCGGATGAGCGTCTGGCCTGTTTCGTCATCTCGTGTGACTTGGAAGGTGGGATCCTCTTTCATGAATCGGTTGAGCGCTTTGGCGAAGTTGTTCTGCTTATTGCGGTCCTTCGGTGCAATGGCCAGCTCAATGACAGGGGATGGGATGTTCATGCCAGTTAGCGTCACAGGGAGCTGTCCGTCGGTGAGGGTATCCCCGCTGGTGCATTCAATGCCGAAGACAGCAACAATGTCGCCGGCAGCGGCAATCTCTATGTCGTGTAGTTGGTCTGCATGGATTCGCCCAAGGCGAGGGACACGCATACTTTTACCTGTGGTTGCATTCACCACCGTATCGCCCTTGCGGAGAGTGCCTTGATAGATTCGGACGTAAGTGAGCTGTCCGTAGCGGCCGTCCTCTAGCTTGAAGGCCAGGGCAACTAACGGGGCATTGGGATCGGCCTCTAATGGTACCGTAGCCCCAGTTTCACGGTCGATAGCTTCATAAGGCACCTCAAGTGGGCTGGGCAGAAAGGCGCATACACCGTCCAGCAGTGGCTGAATGCCTTTGTTGGCCTTAGCTGAGCCCACGTAGACGGGGATAAGCTCTCGGCGGATAGTTGCCCGACGAATGGCAGCAGCGAGTTCGTCGGTGGAGATTTCCAGGTCGGAGAGGAACTTTTCAGCGATAGTGTCGTCTACTTCCGCTACGGTTTCAATGAGTTCTTGACGCCGACGGAATGCTTCGGGCTGGAGGTGCTCTGGAATATCGTAAGCCACAACCCGTTCGCCATTGGCGCCTTCAAATGCGAGGGCTTGTAGAGATAACAGGTCAATGACTCCTTCGAAGCGGTCTTCCAGTCCAATAGGCATGGTGATGAGAGCGGGTCGGTGGCGGAGTTTTTCGCGAAGCTGTTGGAGGACTTTGTCAGGATTAGCTCCAGCACGGTCGAGCTTGTTGATAAAGGCAAGTCGGGGCACGCGATAGCGCTGCATCTGGCGGTCAACGGTAATCGTCTGGCTCTGAACTCCGGCAACGCCGCAGAGAACCAAAATGGCTCCATCCAGCACTCGGAGGGCGCGCTCCACCTCAACGGTAAAGTCCACGTGACCGGGGGTATCAATCAAGTTGATGTGGTAACCCTTCCAGGCGCAGTATGTTGCTGCTGCTTGAATGGTAATGCCTTTCTCACGCTCAAGCTCCATATAGTCCAGCGTTGGACCTCCACCACTTTTACTGCGGACCTCTTCGACCCGATGGATGCGACCGGTGTAGTAGAGGATACGCTCGCTGAGCGTGGTTTTCCCAGCATCAATATGAGCCGAGATCCCAATGTTGCGAATGCGATGGATGTCAAAAGCTACCTTGCCGTCTATTTGGAGCATGCTCTTCATGATGAGAACAAAGTGGCAGGGACATACCGAATTTTGAACACAGACTACAAAATTACAACCTTAAGCCGAACAACCAGGGAAGAGCGGGTCAGCAGACCCTACAGAGTTGCCGGGGTTGGGCAAGAAAGGCACGGGTGTAGGTGCTTGAGAAATTGGAGAAAGTCTATAATTTTGCGCTCCGCCGTTGTGGCCCTTTTCCTCTCCTCTGAGGGAGAAGGTTAGACCGAAGGGTTGAGAGGAAGAGGAAATTGTTGTAATTTTGCATTCCCGTTGACGACAGAGACGGGCGTTCTTTGAAAACAGGGAGCAGTGACACCGAAGGGTGTCCTGAAGGAGAGAGCAGATAAAGGCGAGAGTACTCTTGACGTGATATGACGGAGAGTTTGATCCTGGCTCAGGACGAACGCTGGCGGCGTGCCTAACACATGCAAGTCAAGGGGTGCAGAGGTTATCCTCTGCTGCCACTGGCGCACGGGTGAGTAACGCGTAGGTAACCTACCCTCAGCCCTGTCATAACCCTGGGAAACTGGGGCTAATAACAGATGAGGTCAGGGTGGGGAAGATCCCCCTGATCAAAGGGGCAACCCGGCTGAGGATGGGCCTGCGTCCTATCAGGTAGTTGGTGAGGTAATGGCTCACCAAGCCGACGACGGGTAGCTGGCCTGAGAGGGTGGTCAGCCACACCGGCACTGAGACACGGGCCGGACTCCTACGGGAGGCAGCAGTGGGGAATCTTGCACAATGGGCGAAGAGCCTGATGCAGCGACGCCGCGTGCGGGAAGAAGGGGCGTATGCCCTGTAAACCGCTGTCGGGGGGGAGGAAAGGGAGGGCAGTGCCCTCCTGGGACAGTACCCCCAGAGGAAGGGCCGGCTAACTACGTGCCAGCAGCCGCGGTAAAACGTAGGGCCCGAGCGTTGTCCGGAATCACTGGGTGTAAAGGGTGCGTAGGCGGGCGTGCGCGTCTGGGGTGAAAGGCTCCGGCTCAACCGGAGACATGCCTCGGATACGGCACGCCTTGGGTGCGGGAGAGGGCGATGGAATTCCTGGTGTAGCGGTGAAATGCGTAGATATCAGGAGGAACACCAGTGGCGAAGGCGGTCGCCTGGCCCGCTACCGACGCTGAGGCACGAAAGCGTGGGGAGCAAACCGGATTAGATACCCGGGTAGTCCACGCCCTAAACGATGCGCGCTTGCTGTTGGGCTGCCTTCGGGCGGCTCAGTGGCGGAGGTAACCCGTTAAGCGCGCCACCTGGGGAGTACGCTCGCAAGGGTGAAACTCAAAGGAATTGACGGGGACCCGCACAAGCGGTGGATCATGTGGTTTAATTCGATGCTACGCGAAGAACCTTACCCGGGCTTGAACTGCAGGGAGTAGGAACCCGAAAGGGGGACGACCCGTCAAGGCGGGAACCTGCAGAGGTGCTGCATGGCTGTCGTCAGCTCGTGCCGTGAGGTGTTGGGTTAAGTCCCGCAACGAGCGCAACCCCTGCCGTCAGTTGCCAGCGGTTCGGCCGGGCACTCTGACGGGACTGCCAGCGCAAGCTGGAGGAAGGTGGGGATGACGTCAAGTCATCATGGCCCTGACGTCCGGGGCTACACACGTGATACAATGGGCGGTACAATGGGTTGCCACCCCGCGAGGGGGAGCTAATCCCCGAAAGCCGCCCTCAGTTCAGATCGCAGTCTGCAACCCGACTGCGTGAAGGCGGAATCGCTAGTAATCGCGCATCAGCACGGCGCGGTGAATACGTTCCCGGGTCCTGTACACACCGCCCGTCACGCCATGGGAGCCGGGGGCACCCGAAGACGTCTCTCCGGGGGCGTTGAGGGTGAAACCGGTGACTGGGGCGAAGTCGTAACAAGGTAGCCGTACGGGAACGTGCGG
>Ga0209289_100004_pt1:0-172500 | contig 214097 bp, 199 predicted proteins | sample GXS110809BmetaG_FD_184121 | JGI IMG/M metagenome (GOLD analysis project Ga0209289, IMG submission 184121) | Hot spring microbial communities from Gongxiaoshe hot spring, China to study Microbial Dark Matter (Phase II) - GXS 110809B (SPAdes)... ... | reverse complement strand
ACGGCATTTGCAGCGGCAAGGATTTCACGAAGTGGTGCTGGAGGAAGGGGGATTGGTCGTTCGGTCCGAACAGGGCAGGGTATATGACCGGTTCCGCCATCGGCTGGTGTTCCCGATTCACGATCCTATTGGGCGGGTCGTGGGGTTTGGAGCTCGGCGGTTGCGGGAGGAAGAGGCGACTCCGAAGTATCTGAACTCCCCGGCAACTCCTATCTACGACAAGGGGCGGCTGCTCTACGGGCTCTACCAAGCACGCGAGGCACTCCGTACAAACGGCTATGCAGTCCTGGTGGAGGGATACATGGATGCATTGACGTTACACCAGGCCGGTATCACGCCGGTAGTGGCTACGGCAGGGACAGCGTTGACGGTAGAGCAACTTCGCTTGTTACGTCGGTATTGTCAGCAGCTTTTCGTTGTCTATGATGCGGACCGGGCGGGGCAGCAGGCTACGATGCGGGCACTGGAGCTTGCGCTCAGCGAAGGGTTTGAGGTCAAAATCGTTCTCCTACCGGAAGGGGAGGACCCCGATAGCTTTGTCCGAGCGCAGGGAGGGGAAGCCTTCCGTTTGCGCATGCGCCATGCGGTTCCATTCCTGGACTTTGTTGTCCTTCACTACCAGCGGCAGGGGATGTTGGAGAGCCCGAGTGGGCAAGCACAGGCAGTGCGTCACGTCGTGCGTCTCATCGCAGCGGTTCCGGACAGATTGCTCCATGACTTCCTCATCCGCCATGTTGCAGCGCGCTTTGGTTTATCGGAGAGTGTGCTCTACGAAGAGCTAGCAAACCAGCAAAGGGGACGTCGCTCTGAAACCGTGGCAGCTCGTCAGCCAGCTCCGGTGCCATCGGCACAGCGGGTGCATCCTCCGCCGGGGACGAAGGCGATGGAGTTGCTGCCGGAAGAGCAACAGTTGTTCCGAATCCTGCTGATGAATCCTTCGTTGTGGTCCGAGATGATCCAGGGGGAAGGGGTAACGCTGGTATCCGAACAAGCCCAGCGGTTATGGGATGTGCTTTGCCAGTTAAGGGAACGCCATCCCGAGCCGCTTGCTGCCCTGGTATCGGATATGGAACTCCAGCAGAGTGAGGTAGGGCAATGCCTAATGGAGCTTGTTTTCGTTGCTGAGGCTCCGAGTTCCCGCTGGAGCGAGCTCCTTTTAGAAACCCCCGAACCAGATGCGCGGCAGATATTGCAGGAGAGCCTATTGCGGTTACGGCTCCGTCGGGTGGAGGAGCAGCTCCATCAATTGCGGCAGCAGTATGGACAGCTTCACTCCTGGGAGGAGCAGCGCCAGTTGCTGCAACAGATCCAGCAATTGGCTCTTCAGCGGCAGCATCTGTTGAATCAGCTCTCCGGGGGTAGCTGATGGAGCGCCGGCGTACGCTGCTGCAGGGACTCCCGCTTGCTTTTCTCGCCGCTTTCGCCCTGTGGCTCTATGTCCGACTTGAGCGGACCTACGTCATTACCCTTCAGATCCCCTTGCAGATTGAGTTGCCTTCGGGGCTAGCATTGGCGGCAACAGTTCCATCCACAGTGGTAGCCTATGTCCAGGGGAGTGGATGGCAGATGTTAGGCTTGCAGTTATGGGAGCGTCCCACGTGGGTTACACTTGCCGTACCAGAGGTGGTGCCTCCGGCGGTTGTTGGGGTAGGGCGTCAGCAACTTCTGCGCTCTCTGTCTTTGCCCGGTTCGGTCACACTGCTCCACCTTGTACCTGATACACTCACGCTCCGCATAGACAGGGCGCAGGTGCGCACGTTCCTCGTTGCTTCCGCAGTGCGTTTTGAGGTCCCCAAAGGTTTCGTGGTTGCCCAGCTTCAGATGGATCCGGAGCGGGTTGCTATCCGCGGGGCGCTATCTCTGCTGGATTCTATCACGGCGGTTTCTACGGCGGAAACTCTTCTGGTTCTTCGCCGATTGGATACCGAAGTGGAGCTGCCGGTGGTGGTCAAACCCGCTTTCCCGCTCCAGGTACGTCCCGGGCGCGTGCGTCTTCGGGTAAATATCCAACCGGAGGCGGAGGTTGTAATAGAGGACGTTCCCGTGGAAGTTGTGCCTGCCGTTGGTATTGGGGAGCACCAAATTACTCCACGTCGGGTGCGGGTGTGGTTGCGTGGTCCGCTCGCAGAGGTGGCGAAGGTATCCGTGCAGAACGTACAAGCAGTTGTTCCCTACGAAGAGCTCCTGCGCGATAGCACGGGTGTGGTATCGCCTCGGATTCTGGTTCCTCCCAGAATGGAGGTTTTCCGAGTAGAACCGCCCCAGCTCTTCCATTGGCGACGCCGGGAAGGCTTTTAGGCGAGGTGCTTTTTTATTTTTGTCCCCAGCTCGTAGGACCTGTAGTGGCAGGGGACTATGGAGCTTGAGCGCTGGGTGCAGCAAGCACAGACGGCATATGGGGTCTCGCCGCAGCAACTTCAGTTCCCCTTCCCTTCGCTGGGAGCGGTGCTGCGTGAGCATCTCCGCCGTCGTCCGGACAAGCCGTTCCTGATTTCGTACACCGAGGACGGGGAACGCCACCAGTTTACCTATGCCGAGTTTGCTGAGCGTGTGCTCCGCACCGTTGCTCTCTTGCAGCAGAGGGGAATTCGCCCTGGGGAACGGGTTGCAACGGCGGCGCACAACCACCATGATACAATCGTGCAGTACTTTGCCGCATGGGTCCTGGGAGCCTGTGTTGTACCGCTGAACATGACGGAAGAGGATTCGCGTCTGCGCTACGTCCTGGAGAATTCGCAGGCGCGGTTCCTCTTCTGCCGTGAGGATTATATGCACCGCCTTCCCCACTTCTGTCCGGATGGTGTTGAAGTTGTGCCGGTATACAACGACGAGACTTGTCCGGATGGCTTCCACAGCCTCATCCGACGCTATGAGCCAGCGGCGATCCCGGAGGAGAACTTCTGGGAGCAGGAGGCTCTCATTGTTTACACCAGCGGCACGACGGGCTTGCCGAAGGGGGTGGTCTTGGTCCAGCGGAATCTTTTTGCCGATGGCTATGAAATTGCCCGTTGGCATGGGGTGGGAGAAAACACCCGCATGATGTGTGTACTTCCCGTCCACCATGTTAATGGAATCGTGGTCACGCATGTGACCCCTTTCCTGGTAGGCGCTTCTGTGGTGCTGAATCGGAAGTTTCAGACAGACTCCTTCTTCCCGCGTATTGTTGCCGAAGGGGTTCACATTGTCTCCGTTGTTCCAACATTGCTGGCATTTCTTCTGGAAGCAGATGCAGACCCTCTGGATGCCTCACGGCGGGGTTTCCGGCACCTCATCTGCGGCGCCGGACCGTTGACATGCGAATTAGCACAGCGCTTTGAAGAGCGATACCGTATCCCGATTATCCACGGCTATGGGCTTTCGGAGACCACGTGCTATTCGTGTTTCCTGCCCGTTGAGCAGAGTTGGGAGGAGCATCAAAGGTGGATGCAGGACTACGGTTTCCCCAGCATTGGGATTGCTATCCCGTGCAATGAGATGGCGATTCAGGATGCCTTGGGGAATGAACTTCCTGAGGGCGAGCGGGGCGAGATTGTGATCCGGGGTTGGAATGTGATGAAGGGCTACTTTGCCAATCCCAAAGCCAATCAGGAAGCCTTCGCTCATGGATGGTTCCACAGTGGGGACGAAGGATTCTACCGAACGGATGCTCAGGGACGGCGTTACTTCTTCATCACAGGGCGCATAAAGGAGCTGATTATCCGCGGTGGCGTCAACATTGCGCCGCTGGAAATTGATGAAGTCCTGGCGCGGGCTCCCGGAGTGCGTGCCGGGATTGCCGTGGGATTTGAGCATGAGTTGTACGGGGAAGAGGTTGGCGCACTGGTGATTCCGCAAGAAGGGGCATCGCCGGAGGAAATTCTTCGCTTCTGCGCCCGCCATCTGCCCTTTCACAAAACACCGAAGGTAGTGTTGTTTACCGATTCATTGCCGGTGACCACAACGGGCAAGTACCAGCGTGGTCGAGTCAAGCACTTGTTTGAGCCATGGCGGCGGGTGCAATTCCGTCCGGAGGATTTTCAGGGAAAGGCTCCATAAGGGGACTTCTGGGTGCGCCGTGGTACTATGGGGGCTCAGATAGGGTTTTCGGCCGATGAGCCTGCCTTCGGAGCAAGGAGCGGCTTTTACCTAACCGGAGGGGCAGGAGGACAATCGGGAGGGAGCGGGGGCTTCTAAAGAGGGCATATGCGATAGGGGCAAGTGGTGGAGACGGGGGAATGTATCGGGTGAACGGTGGGCGTCAGTGGGCAGGTTGCAGTGGTTGCAAGGACTGTGGCAGTCATGCAATAGTCACTGCCGGGGGAGAGCAATTGCCGGCATCCGGGAGCGAACCCATTCACTGCGGCGCTGGATGTAGCGGGTCGGGGCTGCCGGTGACCAAAGGCGGGGATTGGGGAGTACGGCGGCCAGGAGGGAGGCTTCCCGAGCGCTAAGAGCCCGAGCAGGTTTGCCAAAGTAGTGCTGGGAAGCTGCCTCCACGCCATAAATCCCTTCGCCCCATTCCACGATGTTGGTGTATACTTCCAGGATGCGCTGCTTTCCCCAAAAGGTCTCAATCAGCACGGTGAAGTACGCCTCTACGGCTTTGCGCACATAGGTGCGCATGGGGAGGAGGAAAGCATTCTTTGCCGTTTGCATGGAGATAGTGCTAGCACCGTAGAGACGGCGACCACGTAGACGTTCATTGCGACGGCGAGCTTGCTCAATGGCATGCCAGTCAAAGCCGTAGTGCTGGATGAACCGAGCGTCCTCAGCGGCAATGAGGGCGCGCAGGAGCGGTGGAGCAACTTCCGACACCGGTTCCCAACGGTAATGGATGCCAATCCATTTTCCCCGGAAGACTCCTTCAAGCAGCCGCTGGAGCATCAGAGGTGTCACCGGCGGAGGAATGACCGCGTAGAGGAGGACCCATATGATGGAAACGGCGTATGCGAAGAGGCAAGCGTAACCGAGCATAGCTGCAAGATGCCGCAGCCAGTAGACAAGCAGTGCCGAGGATATGCGCAACATCTGGCAGACTAGCTCCGTTGGCGTGCCAATAGATACTCCGCCAGGGCGATGTCTGACGGGTGCGTGATTTTAATGTTTTCCCAGGCGCCTTCAACGACGGCGACAGGGTGACCGAGAGCTTCTACAAGTGCCGCATCATCGGTGGCGTACCAGCCGCGCTGCATTGCTGCCCGATAGGCTTCCTCTAGCAACTCACGCCGGAATGCCTGGGGCGTCTGGATGAGGCGGAGGCGTTCGCGGGGGAGGGTCTGGCGCACGGTATTTTCCAGGGTGATCTCCTTGATAGTGTCGCTCGGAGGGATGCCGGGGATGGCGGCGCCGTAGCGCTGGGCGGCTTGGAGGACCCGTTGGAACAGCTCTGGAGGAGCCAATGGACGGACAGCGTCGTGGATGATAAGGTACTCCGCCTTGCGAGCTTCTTCCGTTCGCAGAGCATTTGCTACGGAGTCCTGTCGTTCAGCGCCACCGGAGACAATGCGGCAGACCTTGCAGAGGTTGTAGTCACGGCATAACTGCTGCAAGCGCTCCGTGTACTCGCTCGAAACAGCCACCACGACAGCCCCAATTTCAGGCACCCGCTCCAACAGGCGAAGGGTGTGGACCACGAGGGGGACGTTGTGTACGGGGAGAAACTGTTTCGGGATAGGGAATTGTAGGCGCTTTCCGTATCCGGCTGCAGGGATGATGGCAACCACCATGTTACCGAGTCCGGTAGAGCTGCCGGTATCCGTTCAAAAGAAGTCCGACCATTGCCATGTTGATGGTGAGGGCCGAACCACCGGAGCTGACGAAGGGGAGGGGCAATCCAATGACTGGGGCAATTCCTAATGCCATCCCGATGTTGATGGCGGCGTGGAAAAACCATATCCCACCGATACCGCTGATAAGCAGGCTCCAGAAAGGTTCATCTCGGAGTCGGTGTGCCAACGTAAAGACATGCCAGAGCAATCCGAACAGAACCGCCAAGAGTAAGGTTGCTCCCACAAAGCCGAACTCTTCGGCAGGGACGCAGAAGATGAAGTCGTTTATCTGTTGCGGGACGAAGCGGAGCTGGGTCTGCGTACCCTGTTGGAATCCCTTTCCAGTCAAGCCCCCACTCCCGATGGCAAGGATGGATTGGATGACATGGTAGCCAGTGCTCTGAGGATTCTGCTCGGGATTGAGCAAGCTTTGGATGCGGGCTTGTTGGTGAGGTTTAAGGAAGCGGTAAAGGGACGAAGCTCCCCAGCCGGCAGCAACGATGCCAGCCACACAGAGCAAAGCGGGGAGCAACCGAGGTCGGGTCAAGAAGATAGCCACAGCTGCTACCAGAATGCCGAGCAGCAGTGCTGTGGTTCCCATCAGCGAAAGGAGTGCCACCGCTGCCACAGCGACGGGCATCAAGACGACCAGAGGATGGGCACCACCCCAGAGGAAGACGGTAAGCAGGAGAGCCCCGAAAACCATTGCGGAGCCAGCATCCGGTTGCAGAAGCACCAGGAGCGCAGGGAAGAGGACAATGGCACCGCCTACCAAAACGGTCCGCAATTGTCGTAGGGATCGATTCTCTGAGCTGAGGAAGTGAGCAAGGAAGAGCAGAGTCGTCAGCTTGGCAAGTTCTACTGGCTGGAAGGTGGTACCAGCTATGGAGAACCAGCTTTTGGAGCCGTGCACGGCTTGTCCAATCAGAAGAACGAGGGCTAAGAGGAAGAGTCCGCCGGCGTATGCGAGGAGCACGATACGTTCCAGCCAAGAGTAAGGGGTCCAGGACAGAATCAGGGTTGCAATCAGCCCGAGGGAAGCATGGAGGAGGTGCTCCATACCGGACTTAGGCGAGACGCTATAAATGGCGATAAACCCGAAGGCAATCAAGAGGGCTACCAGCAGGATGGTGATCCAGTCTATTTGTCGGAGCCAGCGGTGCCAGCTGGGAAGCGTTGGTTCGGGTTCAGAGAGCACCATCGCTACAGCACCAAGGCAAAGGCTGGGGAACTAACCGGCGGAAGGCTTCGCAGTAGCGTTGGCGAGTCTGCTCAACGATTTCCGGCGGAAGTTCTGGTGCTGGGGGACGCTTGTCCCAACCGAGCTGTTCCAAGTAGTCGCGCACAAACTGCTTGTCCATGTCCGTGGGCGGAAGGCCAGCTTCGTAGTGTTCCAGTAGCCAAAAGCGCGAGGAGTCCGGCGTCAGGAGTTCGTCGATGAGCAGTAGAGTTCCATCGGGGGCAATGCCAAACTCCAGCTTAGTATCAGCTAAGATGAGTCCGCGGCGGCCGCAATAGGCAGAAGCCTCAGTGTAGAGGCGGAGGGAGAGTTCACGCACGCGGTCGGCCAGCTCTTTCCCTACCAATTGTTCCAGCTCCGAAGGGCTGATAGGTTCGTCGTGCCCGCTATGGGCCTTCGTTGTTGGGGTGAACAGGGGTTCCGGGAGGGGGCTTCCGTAGTGAAGACCTGTGGGGAGGCGAAGGCCAGCGACAGACCGAGTCTGTTGATACTCCTTCCATGCCGAACCTGCAAGGTAGCCGCGAACGATGCACTCCACCGGCAGCGGGGTTGCCCGCCGAACAATGAGGGCACGTCCGCGAAGGAGAGTGGCGAACAGTTGGAATTCAGGAAGGCTCTCGGGCTCTGCATGGAGGAGATGGTTAGGCAGCAGCATTTGCGTCCGTTCAAACCAAAAGCGGGAAAGCTGTGTGAGGATGACCCCTTTGCATGGGATAGGCTGGGGAAGAACGACGTCGAAAGCCGACAGTCGGTCCGTTGCCACCATGAGGAGGCGCTCTGCATCTAAAGCGTAGAGGTCACGGACCTTCCCGCGTCGGACCAGCGGAAAGGGAAGTTCTGTCGTCGTGATAGGAGTAGAGGACACCATTAGAGCGCGTCTATCTGCAAAACTACGACAGCCGAATCTCTGATGGTCGCCGTGCAGGGCAAGGGATGCTATTCGTCTTTGGTATGCGTCGTGTTTGCCGGAGACAGGGATGGATGCGATTATCACCGAGGGGCTGACACGAATTTTCCGCTCACCTATCAAGCCGGAGGGGCTATGGGGAGCAGTGCGTTCATTTTTCCGTCGGCAGTATCGGGAATATGCGGCGGTGCACGGTATTACACTGCGGATTGCTGAGGGGGAGCTTGTAGGGCTTTTAGGGGCAAATGGGGCGGGGAAGACAACACTTCTGAAGCTTTTGACCGGGCTTCTGTATCCAACAGCCGGGAGTGCTCGTGTACTGGGCTTTATCCCGTGGGAGCGCTCGGAAGCATTCCGTCGGCAGATTGCTCTGGTCATGGGGCAGCGGAGCCAATTGTGGTGGGATTTGCCGGCGGCGGATTCCTTCCTGCTTCACCGGGCGATGTATCGGGTTCCGGAAGCAGAGTTCCGGCGTCGGCGGGATGAGCTAGCAGCCATGCTTGGGATTGCGGACAAGCTCCATATCCAGGTTCGCCGCCTCTCCCTGGGCGAACGGATGAAATGTGAGATTTTAGCGGCGCTCCTCCATGCCCCGCGAGTGCTGTTTCTGGATGAACCAACGCTGGGATTGGACGTCGTTGCGCAGCAGGCGGTGCGCAATTTCTTGGCAGAATACAATCGTACAACGGGCACGACAATCGTGCTCACAAGTCATTACATGGCCGACATTGAGCAGCTCTGCCAACGAGTTATCGTGTTAGACCGTGGACGTGTGCTCTTTGACGGTGCCTTGAGTCAGTTGGTGCGGCAGTTTGTAGGAGAAAAGATTCTACGGGTGGAGTTCTCGCAACCTGTGGCTGCAGAGGAGCTCCGGGCGTTTGGCGAGCTCCATCGCTGGGATGGCACGACGGCCGTGCTTAAAGTTCCGCGGCAGCAGGCAGCACAGCGGGCAGCAGCCGTGCTCAATCATTTTCCCATCATTGACGTTGCCGTTGAGGATCTACCGGTGGAGGAGGTGATCCGCGCTCTCTTCCGAGCAAGTCAAGCATGGCAGCCGCAGGAATCAGCCTTCCGTACCGATGGGAAAGGGGCTACTTCGGTGTGAGCGTGTTTTGGGAAGTGTGCTGCGTAATTTTGCAGTGTCACACTTCAGAAAGTGGACCCGTAGTTCAGCTGGATAGAACACAGGTTTCCTAAACCTGGTGTCAGAGGTTCGAGTCCTCTCGGGTCCACTCGGAGGCTGGCAGCGGCAGACGGAAGAGAACGCGTGTCCCGCCGCCGGGGGCTTGTTCAATGTGGAAGCTGCCACCGTAGAGTTCCACCAAGCGTTTCGCCAAGGTCAGCCCTAAGCCGATCCCTTGTTGTTCGTACAGGAGCCGTCCAGGTTGGTGGTATGCCCGGATTCGGTTGGGGAGATCGGGGGGAATGCCAGGGCCGTGGTCTCGGATTTCCGCCAGGAATTCGTTCTCGGTGGACCAAGTGTGGATGAAGATAGGGGAGCCAGGGGGAGAGAACTTCAAAGCGTTGTCCAGGAGTTCCTCGGCGATTTTGGCGAAGTGTTCCGTTGGCATTGCCAGGCGAAGGTTCAGTGCCATCAGGGAAAAGCGGAGGTCGGTTGCTCGTTCATATTCCTCTGCCTTCATGAGGGCGATATCCTGCAGCACGATGGAGGGTTCTTCGACGGTGAACTGACGGAGCTGCTCCACTAATTCGGGGGCATTGGCTAAAAAGTCCGTTCGGGCGTAAAGAAGGAAATTCTCCGTCAGTCGGAGGAGGCGACGAGCGGAAAGCTGGATATCTTCACTCAATTCGCGCAACTCGTCTGCAGTAAGCTTGTCGGCGAAGACTTGGAGGTGGGTGGCGGCCCCTAAAATTCCGTTGAGGGCGGTCCGGAACTCATGGGGCAGGGCGTAACTGAGGCTTCGTTCCAGTTCGGAGAGGCGTTCCTTGTATTCGGCTTGGAGTAGCGTAGAGCGCTCTAAGTGGCGGTTGATGACCTCCAGCAGAGCTTGTCCTGTAATAGGCTTCGTTAGGTAATCATCGGCTCCGATTTGAAGTCCGATCCGGGCGTCCATTTGGCTAGCGCGGGCAGTCAGGATGATAAACGGGACAGAGCTGAGCTCTTCTGTGTGGCGCACTGCTTGGAGGACTCCGATACCATCTATTTCAGGCAGTGCCAAGTCACAGAGAATAAGGTCTGGTCTCTCCTGCACGGCCAACTCTATACCCTGACGCCCTGTTGTAGCGACAAGGACGGTGTGCCCCTCTAATTGCAAGATGCGAGCAATGCCGTGGGCAAGGTATTCGGCGTCCTCAATGACCAGGATCTTCGCCATAGGGGAGTGGAGCATTGGTTTGACCGTATTCTGCCAGCGGGAAGAGAAGCGTGACAGTGGTTCCGACACCAACTTGGCTTCGAAGCTGGACGCTGCCCCGGTGGGCTTCCACGAACTCTTTGACCATTGCCAGCCCCAAACCGACCCCAGGGATGCCTTGAGTGTTGGAGCCTCGGAAGAAGGGTTGGAAAACGTGGGAGAGGTCTTCTTCTGGAATGCCGATGCCAGAGTCTTCCACCTCTAACACGGCTGTCCCCAACTCTTCCCGTAACCGCACAGTAATGGACTGGTGTTCTCGGGAGTACTTGGAAGCGTTGGTGAGCACATTGAGCAGGACGAAGCGGAGAACACGGGCATCGCCGTAGATGACCACAGGGTTCTGAGGAAGCTCAAGCTGAAGTGCCTGCGATTTGCTCCGAAGCAAAGGCTGAACGCGTTCGGCTGCTTCCTGGCACAGACTTTGCAAGGAGACAGGGGCAAGCCGTAAGGAGCGACGGAGCCCTTCCAAAGAGCTGTGGGCGAGGAAGTCCGTTACAAGGGTGTTTAGGTCCTGAACACGCGAGGAGATGTTTGCCAGTTCTTGAAGGCGCTCGCCTGGAGAAAGCCGGTCGAAGTACTTCTGCAAAAGCTCTACCGAAAGCTGGATGCCGGCCAAGGGGGTTCGGAACTCATGGGCAATTGTGCTGAGCATGCGGGAGCGCATGACCGCTAGCTCCTGCTCCCGTTCCAGGGCTTCTTGGAGCTGACGTCGGAGGAAGAGTTGGGTTGTGATTTCAGGGGCGAAGATCCGGACTCGGTTGTATCCCGGCAGCCAGAAGATGTGTTGTAACCATGCCTGGTCCCCGAGCACAAGTTCTCGAACCTGCGTCTGGACACCCGATTGGACAAGCTCGGGCAGTATATCCAGCACTGGTGCTACCCATGGGTGATGGGGGGAAAATTCCGCAATAGGCAAGGAGTTGCGCGCAGCTGGATTGGCATAAGCTAACCGTCCCTCGGCAGTCAGCTCCACAATCGGGATAGGCGAGTGCTCCGGGAATGCCGCCAGGTAGCGAAGTTGCTCTTCTGCACGTTTGCGCTCTGTAACATCAAGGCCAACTTCAATGACTCGCCATCCGCTCCGTTCTCGGACTTTCGTTGCGTGGAGTTCCAGCCAATAGGGTTGACCATCTTTTCGCAGACAGCGGTATTCCAGATGGAGCATTTGCCGCGTGGGGTCTTTTATCCATTCCTGCCAGCGCTGCGTGACCCAGTCCCGGTCTTCCGGGTGGACTGTATTTGCTCCCGAGATGAGACGCAGGTCTTCGAAGGTGTAGCCCGTAATGGCGGTAAAGGCAGGGTTGACGTAGAGGTCGTGTTGGGATCCTTGCTCAGTGAACAGGACTTCCAGAATTCCGACGGGGAGGGCATCCAACAGGAGGCGGTATCGTGCCTCGCTTTCGTCAAGCGAGAGTTCCAAGAGTTTCCGTTGAGAGATATCTACACCAGTGCCCACAACTTCGGTGATCGTACCATCCTCTGTAGGGACGGGCTCTAAGGTATAGAGGAGCCAGCGGTCGCCTTGGGGGAGTTCATAGCTTACCCGTTCGCCTGCAAAAGCGCGCTCTAACGCATCAGGAGAAATGCGGAGCTCTTCGGGGAGCTCCTCTAGGGGATGGTCGGAGAGGGCAGAGGTTGTCATCGTACCGGCTAATTTCCCTTCCCGAAGCGCGTACCGAACACGGCCATCGGGGCCGCGTTGGAGGCGGAAGACGATGGCATGGAGATTCTGAACCGTGCGTCGGAAATCTTCCTGGAGGGCTTGTCGGAGAGCTTCCTCTGTACGCTTCAATGGAGTGATGTCCACACACACTTGGACGATGCTCTCTACGCTCCCGTCGGGGTTCCGCTCGGCGTACAGGTACGTATCTAGCCAAACGACCTCACCTTGGCGATTGAAAATGCGGTAGTCTAAGCGCTGGACGCCGGGAAAGCCGGCAGATTCCCATTGGCGCCAGAAGTGGAAGATAGTTTGGCGGTCTTCAGGGTGGATCATCTCAATGAGTTCGCGATCAGAGAGCGCCTCAAACTCCTCCAGTGTATAACCGCTTTGGCGTTCAAATTCTCGGTTAGCAAAGAGGTACCGCCGTTCCCGTAGGCTGAAGCGCGTGATGGCGATAGGGGCATGCTCGGCAAGCATCCGAAGGCGGTACTCGCTTTCCCGGAGCTTTTCCTGCAGGCGAAGGCGTTCAATAGCAATTCCTAAGGCTGCTCCAAGGGTAGTGAAGAAATCGCGGTCCTCTTCCCTTAACTCAAGGGGGACGGGGTGGAAAAGCTGGAAAGTACCTAACAGGGTCCCGGATTCGCCGAGGATGGGGTAGCTGACAAGCGCCCGTATTCCAACTTCTTGCAGGCGTTGTCGGTGGGGCTCGGAGAGGGGATAGAGATCCGCATTAGGGATAAAGAATGGCTCTCGGGTACGGGCAACGTGGGCGGCGAGGAACCGCTCGTCTGTGATTGGAACCGGGGGGAACTGCTCGGGTGGGAAAGGACCGGTCAAGGCGACGGGAACTAAAAGTTCACCCTCCAACAGGCGAACATTTCCGCCAGCGAATCCTAACTCCCGCGCAGCTTGCGTCAGGAAGTATTGGCAAAGCTCCGCGATGGAATGGCTCTGAAGGGATGCCGTTGCAATAATCTGGAACGCCGCGCGTTCCCGATCCCGTTGGCGCTGTAATCGTTGCTGCTCGGTGATATCAATACCGATAACAAGTACGGCAGGACTTCCCTCATAAGTTGCCCTCGTTGCCACTACGAGGGACTCCAACCGAGAACCGTCACGGCGCAGCAAAACCGTGTGACGCGGGGGTACGGTAGAGACCTCGCCGCGGTAGAGGGCAGTGATACGCTCTATTGCACCCGGACGATCTTCTGCAGCGACGAGCTCTAGCGGAGACAGGCCATGGAGCTCTTCAGGGGATTGAGCACCCAGGTACTGAGCAGCGCTCTGGTTAGCATACAGAACACGTCCTTCGCGATGGATAATCACGGGAACCGGTAGCCACTCCAGTAGTTCCCGGTATTGGGTTTCGGAACGCTGCAGGGATGCCCAGAGTCCGTTGTTGAGGAGCCCTAATTGGATGAAGCGAGCAAAGAGGAGTACGGTGTCTGCTTCTTCTTCGGAGAATGGAGGCTGCCCGAAACGAGCTATAGCGAGGATCGCTCGTTGTTGTTGGACTGTCATCGGAATCCCAATAAGGTGCTCGGAGGTCGGAGGGATGAAGTCCTCAGGGTAATACGTGCGGGGGTCTTGATGGGCATTGTTTACAACTTCGGGTTTCCCCTGCTGCAGGATGTGTCCAAGCAGGCTTCTCTGCAGAGGAATGGCCGAACGGACCAGAGATTCCAGGGAAGGTGTGGAGATGCTATACCATCGGGGTATAAGGTGCTCATTCTCCACTTCATAGAGGCAGGCTAAGTCCAAAGGGGTAAGCTCGGTGAGAGCATGAACAGCATCAGAGAGAAACTGCTCCGGTGGGCGAAGCTCCAGGAGGGAGTAGAGCAGATGGAGTAAGCGCTGCTGGAGTTCCAGTGCCCTCTGGTTGCGGCGCTGAAGGCTACGCAACTCCGTAACATCGCGGAAGGCAAGGACGGCTCCGAGGATACGGCCAGACCGGTCTCGGACAGGGGCTCCGCTGTCGTCAATAGCTATCTCTTCACCATCCCGACGGCGGAGAATCGTGTGGTTTGCCAAGCCTACGACTATGCCTTCCTGGAGGACGCGGCGAACAGGGTTCTCCGCAGGTTGCCCGGTCTCCTCATTGTAGATGGGGAAGACCTCTTCCAGCGGGCGGTGGAGGGCTTCGCTCAATGTCCAGCCGGTGAGTTTTTCGGCCATGGGGTTGAGGAACTGGATGTGTCCGGCCGTGTCTGTGACAATGATGGCATCTCCAATACTGGAGAGAATATCCCAGAGCCAATTGGACTCAGCGGTGGTAGAGGTGTGGAGGCGTTGGGTACGGTGGAAAAGTACAGGCAGCAGCGCGCGGAGCTGCCGAGCAGTAAGCGGTTCCACCAGGATTTCCAAAGGTGCAAGGCGGGAGAGCTCGTCGGTGTACCGCTCAGCAACCTCTGGGTGGCACAGCAGGATGAGTGCGGAGGTTGGGCAATGGGAGAGTTGTTGGGAGATGCTCGGGAAATCTTCTGCTGCCAGACTCACGAGGGCGAGATCGTAGAGGTTTTTAGGGTAGCTAGGCAGCTCTTCCACAGGGATGGGGGTAACATGGGAAAACCCTGCTCTTTGGCAAAGCCGGCGCAAACGTTGAAGGCGGTCCGGTGATACAGCACTGACTAGGATTCGGATGGATTCGCCTGGCATCGGACATTAGATCTTCGGTGCAACAAGTATATCGGCTATATGGAGGGAAGCCTTAGGTATCAAGGTGCCAAGCGTTCTCTGTACCATTGTCCATCCTGGAGACGGTAGCGGATGCGGTCGTGCAGCCGATGGGGGCGTCCCTGCCAAAATTCGACCATGTGTGGAATCAAACGGTAGCCTCCCCAGAAAGGTGGGCAAGGGATGTCCCCGTGGGAGTAAAGCTGTGCTATTTCCTGGAAGCGCCTCTCCAGGAATTGGCGATTCGGGATGACGCGACTTTGGGGGGAAATCCAGGCACCAAGCTGTGCTTGGCGAGGGCGTGTTTGGAAATAAGCGGCAGACTCCTCTGCCGAGAGGCGCTCCACACGCCCCTCAATCCGTACTTGGCGTTCCAATTCAGCCCAGAAGAAGAGGAGCGCTGCCCGGGGATTTGTGTCTAGCTCGTAAGCTTTACGGCTTTCGTAGTTTGTGAAGAACACCAGAGCTCCATCCTCAATGCCTTTCAGCAGCATCATGCGGACAGAAGGTATGCCGTCGGTTGTGGCTGTTGCTAACGCCATAGCATTGGGTTCGGGGACCTGAGCAGCGATTGCTTCTTCGAGCCACCGCTGGAGCTGCTGCAAGGGATCGGGGGGGAGATGGGCCTCTTCCAAAGGCTGGCCGCGGTAGTCACGGCGTAGTTGAGCCAGTTGCTCGCGGAGACTCATATAACCTTTGGGGCTTGTGCTACAGTATCGGTTCCGAAAACGACGGGATAGGGGGGAACAACTTCTCCCCGTGCAATCCGCTCCAACTTCCGTCGGAGGAAGAGACGGCGGACAGCAGGGAGACGGTCTACAAAGTAGATGCCCTGTAAGTGGTCTATCTCGTGCTGCAAAACTCGGGCAAGGAGTCCGTCTGCTTCCAGTTGGCGTTCCCGTCCGCGCAGATCAGTGTAGCGGACCTGCACGGCAGCAGGGCGGACGACCACGTCCCGGAGTTCGGGCAGGCTCAGGCAACCCTCTTCCATTTCGGCAGTTTCTTCAGAAACCGCCACGAGAGTGGGGTTCAACAGTATCAGGGGTTGCTTCATCTCTTCTTCTCCGATATCCACGACGATGAGCTGGAGCGAGACCCCCACCTGATTGGCTGCCAGTCCAATTCCGCGGGCGGCATACATAGTCTCAAGCATGTCGCGTGCCAGCTTCCGCAGCTCGGGCGTAATCTCCGTGACGGGTTTGGTCTTTTGTCGCAGAACTGGATGGTCATAAAGGTAAATGGGCAAAATCATGGACGAGCACTGTTGGGCTGTTGAACAGCGTTGTGCTGTTGGATGATGTCCAGCAGCTCTTTGATATCGTCTAAGACGTAATCGGCATTGACCTCTTGAGTGCCGAAGGTATCACCGTAGCGGGCGAACGCGGTCAGCATACCAACGCTTTTTGCCCCAACGATGTCCCGTTCCACCCAGTCGCCGACCATAATGGTCTCATGGGGATGAACCTGGAGACGCTCCAGCGCCAGCAAGAAAGGGCGTGGACTGGGTTTTCGTTGGCCGGTGTCGTCATATGTGACGACGACGTCAAAGATGTGGTGATAGCCGATATAGCACAGGCGGAGCCATGCCTCACGGGCGGGGGCATCGGAGACAACGCCTAATTTGATGCGCTGCTTGACTAACTCCATCAGGGTTGCGGTCACATGGGGATATGGTTTCAATGCTGCTTCTCGGGCTCGGCGGTAGGCAATGATACCGGCAGAGAGGATGCGGTAGTCCACATACCCCAGAGTTTCCATGAGGAGCTGGTCGAAGACCTGCTGGTATTCAATGCCCATCTCGCGATAGATGCGGTCAATGTGAGCTCGAACGATCTGTGGGCTTAACTGAAGTCCAGCGTCAATCATAGCCGTAACGGCGGCATCAATCGCCTGCCGTTTCATGGCCATAAAATCCACCAGCGTATTGTCCAAGTCGAAGATCACGGCACGGATCATGGCATTGTCCGGCGTCGGTGTAACAGTACAAGTGCAAGCAGTCCACCCAAAGTGCTGAGACTGCTGATCCAGGCTCCGATGCGGAAGGGCTCAGAATCGTAGCGTAATTCTACGATGTGTGTGCCAGCCGGGATTGCAACAGCGCGAAGGCTGTGGTATGCTCGCAGTATTGGGGTTTCTTTGCCGTCCAGAAACGCTTTCCATGCAGGGTACCAGATCTCGCTCAGGCATAGAAGTCCTGGTTTTGCGGTCTGGACCTTCCACCGCTGGGAGTTATGCTCGTAAAGCAGGCATTCAACCGAGTGAGGGATCGTATCGGGCACAAGTTGAAGTAAGGGCTGCGGGGGTGCTTGCTCCAGCAGGGCTTCGATTCGGGGGTTGATTTCTCCACGGCGGAGTACGGCTTCAGTGCTATCACTGGGAACGACACGGGCTCGGTAGACCATCCAGGCTCGGGGTAGTGCTGTCGGACGTTCTTGGAAGTAGAGACGTCCGCTTGCAGTGTCAAAAGCGATGCGGTAGCGGATGTTGAGGATGTCAAAGGTTGCCTCTGCTGTCGGCATAGGAGGATTCCGGCGTTGTAGCCGGAGCTGATTATATCCTTCGTAGAGCATGATGCTGTCCAGCAGTCCTTGGTTCCGTAGCATTGCCATGCCGAAATCCGCCCGCATAGAGACTCGGAATAACTCCGCAGGGGGATTGGGCTGGAGCATTCGCTTCAAATGTGGGTCTAAGTTATAGAAGCGCTCAGGAGGCGCCGATGACTGCACGAATGGGGCATGGGTTCGGGTGAGGTCTACAGTGAGGATGACCGTGAGCACTCCGCCGGCCAGGAGGGGGGAAACCCAGCCCCGCCAGAGGGCGAGGGTGGTGAGAAAAGACAACACGGTGAGCCAGAGAGCAACTGTTCCCTCGCTCTGGAGCTGAGGAAGGAATGTCTTCGGAGCCTGGAACGCTGTCGGTAAAATACCCGTGCTGACCAAGAGAGCGATGCTAGCAATGAAAGCGGCAGCCCAGCCAAGGTGGAGTAGGAGTGGGCGATGACGTGCGGAATGCCAGAGAGCGTCAAATCCCCAGGCAGCAAAGAGGCAGAGGGCGAGAACACTGATGAAGAGGATGCGCGGGGGCACACGGAACAGAGAAAATCCCGGGAGCTGGTACAGGAGAGGAAAAAGGAAGCCATACTTTCCAAAGGCGAACAAGAGGGAGAATGCAAGAGCGCCGATCCAGAAAAGCCCAAGGGGAGTACGCCACCGTTGGAGTATCCCAACGAGGGCAAGCAGCAGAATTGGAATGCCTACGTAGAAGGCGGTTTCCCAATAGTGGTAGTACGCTACTCCGGGCAGGTAGAGTGGCACATGGCGCTGTCCAGGGGGTTCGGTGCTCCCGAACAGCTTGGGGGTGATGAGGGTGAGGATTTGCTGGGGTAAAAGGGAGACCTCCGCCGCCCATTCCAATCCCTGCCCAGCAGAGCGCTCGGAAAGGGAGGCCAGCTCTTGGGTTGGAAGGTACTGTACGGCGACCATCCCTGCTGCTAACACCAGGGGGAGAGCAAGGCGAGCAATGTCGAGAAGAGGCAACCGCTTGTATTGGAGACCACGGGAACCGACGAGCCAGAGCCCAAAGCTGATAAGCAGCAAATAAGTATAGAGGATCGTTTGAGGATGTCCAGCATGGAGACTCATCCCCAGTAATAGTCCGGCTCCTACCGCCCGTTGCCAGCGAGCCTCTTCTATGGCGCCTTTCAGGAGCCAAAGAATCCATGGCAACCATGCTAAGTGGTAGACAATCATCGGGTGGATGGCGTGGTGTGTCAGAATTCCCGAGAAGCCGTACCCAATGCCAACAAGCAGAGACGCCAGCGGGCTGGCACCAAAGGAGCGGCTGAGTTGGTACATGCCCCATTGGGCAAGGATGAAATGAGCAATGACCAATGTCTGGACAACCCAGAACGGCACAGTGCCCAGCAGCAAGTAAGTCAGCCCGAGGAGGCTGTGGGGGAGATAGAAGAAGCCTACCTGTGGATCAGCCAGAAAGGGCATCCCGCAGAAGGTATAGGGATTCCAGAAAGGGAGCGTGCCATGAGCCCAGTGCCGTGCAGCAAAGACTTGGTTGGGATAAAACTGCTCGATGAAATCTTCCCAGAAGAAGCGGGAGCCTGTGAGGTTTGCCCAGAAGAAGGCTGCCGTGGTGAGGATAAAGAGAATACCGGGGACCCAGGGAGGCAATATCGGAGATGGTCTCGGGGAAGTAGAGCGCCCGCGCTGCATGTGAAGGCGGGCAGGAGCATTTCGGTCACGCGTTGCCATCTCTTCCAGGGCATTGCTCTACACGATAGTTCACCGCCCAAAATACGCAGCTTCCCTGTAGCCTTAGGGCAAGGAGGGGCTGCGGCAAAGCTCTTCTTCCGGAGCCAGTTCGAGAAGCCGTTCCAGCGCTTGACGTGCCTGTGCCGCAAGCTCTTCCGGGATAAGGATTTCCGGTTCGCCCTGGCGGAGGCAGTGGTAGAGTTTGGGAAGAGTGTTGAGAAACATATAAGGACAGCGTGTGCAGTGGCATGCTTCCTCTGCCGGCAGAAGCAGAAGTTCAGCTCCATTGGGCAGGCGTGTGCGTAAATGCGGTGCCAATCCGTGGTCGCTTGCCACGATGAGACGCTGCGGGCGGTATTCCGATACGTACCGGAGGAGTTGATGGCTGGAGCCGACAAAATCAGCATTCTGGCGAATCTCCGGTGGACATTGTGGGCTGCTGAGCACGACGGCATCGGGATACATCTGCCGCCAATGGTGGAGGAGGGTGAGAGAGAAGCTGGTATGGACGGAGCAGCGTCCGAACCAGCAGATGATGCGGCGTCCAGTGCGTTCCCGGAGGAAGTGCCCCAACTCGTGGTCAGGGGCAAAGAGCAGAGGGGTATCCTTGGGGAGGCGTCGGACAATAGACTCAGCTGTCCCTGTGGTGACAACGATATCAGCCAGAGCCTTCACGGGGATGCTGCTTTGGATATGGACGATGGCGAGGGCGTCAGGGTACGCTTCCCGCAATCGGGCGAAGAGCTCCGGTGGACAACTCTCCGCTAAAGAGCAGCTTGCCAGTGGATCGGGAACGAGCACGCGCCTATCGGGATAGAGAACCTTGATGGATTCAGCAATGTGGACTGTGGCAGCGACAACCAGTGTTTGCTGAGGGAGCCGACGGACAGCATGGAGCAAATGAAGGGTATCGCCAACGACATCGGCGAGCATTTCAATTCCATTGCCCTGGTACCAATGAGCCAGGATGGCAGCATCTTGCTTTTCCTTAAGCTCCTGGAGGGCTGAAGCCCAATCTGTCAGTGTCCATGCCGGTGTCGGTTCTGGAGACGGCATTTTACGGAGCAGTCCAGGGAATATCTGCAATCCCAGCCCGGTAATTGACCAGACGGGCAGCGACGAAGAGATAGTCCGAGAGCCGGTTCAGGAAGGGCAATACAGTGGCGTTGAGTGGTTCAATCTGAGCCACTGTGGCGACAGCCCGTTCGGCGCGCCGGCAGACTGTGCGGGCAAAGTGCAAATGGGCTGCCGCAGCGTGCCCAGCCGGTAGGATGAAGTGGCGCAGGGGAGGAAGCTCGGATTCGTAGGCGTCAATACGACTCTCCAGCCAGCGTACATGCTCATCACTGATGGAAGGTATGGTATGGCGGACAGGGGCATCCAGAGGCGTTGCCAAATCTGCCCCCAACACGAAGAGCCATGAGCTAATGGTCCGGAGGTCTTCCGAGATCTCTGTAGGGAGCAGGTGGCTGAGCACGATGCCAATGACGGCGTTGAGCTCGTCTACCGTGCCATACGCTTCGAGGCGTGGATGAGATTTCGGAATGCGCTCGCCACCGAAAAGCCCTGTCGTGCCGTCGTCGCCAGTACGGGTGTAAATACGGGAAGCCATAGGTTATGGCCTGTATTCAAAACTTTCCCCTGGTTGGAGGATGACAACCCGTGCGCGGTCGCCGACCAGACGGGCAAACTCCTGCGGGTCCTGTTCAATGGGCGGGAAGGTGCCATAGTGCATGGGAATGGCAACCTTCGGACGGAGGAATTCAACAGCCCGGGCAGCGTCGGCAGGATCCATAGTGAAGTATCCTCCGATGTGAAGCAGCGCAACATCCAGCGGGAATTTCTCCCCGATAAGACGCATGTCCGAAAACAAACAGGTATCGCCAGCGTGGTAAATATTGACGCCATTCAGGTGAATGACAAAACCCACTACGGGCACGGCATGGAAGGCCAGGGTGAAACTCACGCGCACCCCTTCCGTTACTGGAACGGTTCCGCCTACATTCCCTCCAACAACGGAAACGCCGCGAGCCTGTGCCTTCTGGGCTAAGTCAAAGAAGCTTACGAACAGCGCGCGCGTGCGCCGGCAGATTTCAATAGCATCCTCAAAACCGTGGTCACCATGCTCATGCGAGACGCAGACCACATCGGCACGCTGGATCTCAGCAGGGCTCCGAAAGGGACTGCGGGGGTTGCCTGTAATGAAGGGATCAATGAGGACCACTTTGCCCGCCCCTTCTAACTGGAAAGCGGCATGACTGAGCCAAGTAATGCGGACCATCGGAAGCTACCGTGGCTGGGAGACAGAACCGGAGACGGCGCGAAAATAGAGACTCACGCGAGCTTAGTAAGCAGCTGCCTGACAGGGCTTATTCTGACTGGTCCTGGCGGAACAGTTCCCGAATGGGTTGGAGATGGCGGAGGAAGATGGGGAAGGCGAGGGCTACGATGAAGAGTGTGTGCTGAGTCATCGTAGGGAGCAACAGAGGCGAGAGCAGGCGCACCAACGGTTCGGGAGCAGTGGCGATGAGGATGGGAGTCCCAACCGTTGCGGTCATGTTCCCCACGTGGACATTCCGACGGATTGCCATATAGCCCGTGATCCAGAGGAGGCACCACAGCAGGAGCGGGAGCCAACTAATGGCAAGGAGGGCGCCGGCAGCGGGTGCCAGTCCCCGTCCCCCGGCCCATCGGAGGAAGGCGTTGTAGTTATGCCCGACTACAACCATGACGGCAGCAGTTGCCACCGTGTGGAAATCCGCCATCGGTAGCAGTTGGGCACAGTGTACAGCAGCATAGCCCTTGAGCATATCCAGTAGAGCAACGGCCAGCCCAACCCACAGCTTGCCCGTGACCTCATATGCGTTGGCAGCACCTACGTTCCCCGTTCCGCAGAAGCGAATGTCCTTCCCCGTGGTCCACCGTACCAGCCAATAGGCGCTCGGGATACACCCGAAGAGATAGCCCGTTACTGAGGCACCGAGGCTCCCGATGAGTTCCATCTCTGGCGGCGCAGAAGGAAAAGCTGAAACAGAGACAAGGCTCCAACAAGGACGAAAACGACATACGCCAATGCCGCAGCATATCCCATGCGGTCAACGTGCTCAAAGGCATTGACGAAGACCAAGTAGACCAAGGTCGTTGTGGCTCCCAGTGGTCCGCCGCGGGTCATAATGTAGACTTCCACGAAGACCTGGAGTGCCTTGATGGTATTGAGCACAAGGGCAAATGTCAGCATTGGGCGCAGCAAGGGGAGGGTGACCCATCGGAGGCGTTGCCAGAAGCTTGCTCCGGCCAGCAGAGCTGCTTCTTCGTATTCCCGTGGGATTGCCTGCAGCCCTGCCAGGAGCAGGAGTGCATAGTATCCTACCGATGCCCAGATATCCATGAGCATGACAGCGGGTAATGCTGTGGTCGGTTCCTGCAGCCATCCTCGCTCGGGATAGGGCAGCCCCAAGGAGGCCAAAATGGCGTTGATATAGCCGTGGCGGGCGTAGAGATTGGTAAAGATCAGCGCTAAGACCACAAGCGAGGTCACCGACGGTAGCAGAAGTGTACTCTGCCAAAGTCCCTGCCATCGCACCAGGCGGCTATCTATGAGCATTGCCAATAGCAGCGCAAGGCCGATCGTGACCGGCACTGTGCCAAGGGTGAAGAGAACCGTATTGCGGAGGGCCTTCCAGAAGAGGGGATCACTAAGCAGTTCGGCATAGTTGCGCAAGCCAACAAATCCTTGAGCACCGAGTAACGTATGGTACTTGGTCAGGCTCATGCTGAAGGCGTAGAGCAGAGGATAGAGCCAGAAGACAGTGAAGGTCATGACCCACGGTGCAAGGCAGACCGCAGCGAAGAGGGGCTCACTCCGCTGCATGGCAGAAGTGTTGGAGAAGTTGATAGACCAATCCCAGGGGAAGTCCGACAACGTTGTAGTAACAGCCACGGATGCCTGTGACGAATACAGCTCCGAAGGGGTCTTGGATGCCATAGGCGCCGGCCTTGTCCAGTGGAGAGCCAGTGGCAACATATGCAGCGATTTCTTCCGGTGTCAGCGAGCGGAAGGTGACCTCCGTCCGGGCAACTCCGGTGGAGAACTCTAGCTCGGGGGCGCGCACGAGAGCGACACCGGTGTAGACTTCATGGGTGCGTCCACTCAACTGTTGGAGCATTGCCGCTGCCTCTTCAGGGGTCTGTGGCTTGTTTAAGTACATGCCCTCAAGGACTACGGTGGTATCGGCTCCGAGGACAAAGCAGGGCTGCTTTAGGCGTTGGGCGACAGCGAGAGCTTTCTCCCGAGCCAGTTGGGCAACGTAATCATGCGGTTGCTGATCCGGCTGTCCATCCACTTCGGTAAGTGGCGAAGGGACGATGCGGAAGTGGAAGCCCAACAGGCGTAGCAGTGCAGCTCGCCGTGGCGAACGCGAGGCAAGGACCAGTGGACGCGGAAGGCGCAAGAGTGCGGCAGGGGTCATCGCAGGTAGTACAGAATGGTCAAAGCTCGTGCCCATGGATGCTCACTCTCCTGTGGAGGTACGATATCCACTATCTCTGCACAAAGAGCAGCCTGGCGTCCGATGCCGAAGGAGAAAGCCACACTGAGCATTCCCGTACGGCCTTTCCGTTCGGCATCGCCCCGGAGGAAATTGTATTCGGCGACGATTCGTCCAAACCGTCCCAGCGTGTGCTCAAAACCGATACCGGCATTGATTCGGCGTGCTCTCGGAGGAGGCTCCAAAGGGTAGCCAAGCATGCCGTGCCAGGCCAATTCACCAAGCCACCAGCGGTAGCTTTTGCTGGCGGCAAGAAAGATTCCCGCAGCGGGGATGGTGAATCGGCGGCGCTCCTGCTCATAGCCTCCCCAACCTTGAGTGTGAAGCCCGAGGACTACTGCTGGAATCATCATGCCTTCATCCCGGAGCCGAAAGCGGAGAGAGACACCCGGCAGAGATTGCCACTCCGGCTCCCCTGTCCCGATGAGGTTCCGCCCGCTGAAGGCGAGCCCGAGGAGCAAGCGTGGTATTGGCGAGGCGAAGCATTCGGCAGAAAGGGTCCCGGCGGGAAAGAGGCCGACCTGCAGTAAGAGCGAGCCCTGGGGTAGGAGCCCAGCCGTTGGTATCGTGATGACCCGAAGGGGCTGAACGGAGGAGCCTTCTCCCACAAGCTCGTGAGCCCATCCAGGTAGGGAGAGGAAGAAAGCTAGCCTGCAGAGCCACCGATGCATTTTTGCAATTCCTGGGTCGGACGTCCAAATGGAAGTACAGCAACAGGAGAGAAGACGTCGTCGGGCGGATCATCACGGGCGATAATTGTGAGTGCGTCTACACAGAAGCATATGGGCTGCCATTGATGAGAAAGCTCCTGCCGGAGGCGTTCGGCTTCGGCAGTGGGACCGTAGTACTGCCCAATGCTTAAATGAGGCGTAAAGCCCGTCGGATAGCGTCCTTGTTCGGTACAGTCTGGGAAAATCTCCAGCAGGCGTTGGTAGAGGGTAATGATAGGCTCGGCTGGTTCTGGTGACAGCCAAAGGGTGTGGGAAGTTGGTCCATGGCGGAAGAGGCGGCATTCTCGCAGACAAAGGACAAAGGGAGAAAGCTGGCTGCATAGGGCGTCGAGGAGAGGTAGTATGTTCGGGAGCTGCTCCCGGGGACGAAAGGGGTAGAGTAGCGTTACATGGGGCATCCAGCGACGGAACTTGCGGTCGTAGCGGCGGCGGAGCGCTTGAATTGGCTCCCACAGCGATGGAGGGGGAATAATGACGAGTGCACTCTTGAAGGTTTTCTCTGCCGCCATCAGAGGACTGCTTGCGGCAATATTAACACAGCCCGGATCGGCTTTGTAAGGTAGTTCCGGTACCGGTGTAGTTGTTCCGCCTGAATGCGGAAGCTTTCCCCGGAGCGGACTAGGAGTTCATCGCCAGGCATCTCCACCAGGAGGTTTCCCTCTATGGCAATGCCATCGGTGGGAACGGGGAAGCTCCAGTAGCCCTGTGGGGGAAGTTGGGCTCCTGCCTCCAGGCAGAGTTCTAGCCATTCAGGGTCCTCCGGTTGATGGACAGGGCGGAGCAATCGGAGTGCAGTGCGTCGTACGGCGCGGGTGGTGACCATAGAGAAGAAGTCAACTCCTTTCCAGCACTGTCCACCGCGGGCGCTCCGGGGGTCAGGATAAGTAGTGCTGACGAGGGCGGCTATGGAGGTACCGTATAAGGCTGTCAGTGAGCGGAGGACTTCCAGCGGGAGGCGTCGCTGACCCTGTTCGGCAAGGGCCAGGAGGGCTTTGGAGATACCGACACGTTGAGCGACGTCACTGAGACTCCATTCGTGACATTCCCGCAGATGGCGTAGGAATTGACCGATCCGCTGCCGCTGCATTGTGCAATGGACCAAAAAGCGTTCGTGCTACGTCCATAGCCATTGCAAATTACAGTGCTCTTTACAGGGAGGATGGCAGTGCGGTTGCGAGGATGTCTCTGCCTCATTACGGGTGCAAGCTCCGGTATCGGGCGGGCAATGGCACTACGTTTTGCAGAAGAAGGAGCAGATCTCGTTCTCACGGCGCGTCGGGAAGAGGCTCTCCGAGAGGTTGCCGACGCGGCGCGACAACGGGCGCCGGGGAGCCGTATTTTCGTGCTGCCGGCAGATCTCCGTCAACCGGAAGCGATCGAGCACTTAGCCTGCTGGGTCCATGAAAGCGCCGGTGCCGTTGATGTCCTAGTTAATAATGCCGGTATCGGTTACTTTGCTCCGGCGTCCCAGATAGAACTGGAGCGAATTGAGGAGCTGTGGCATGTCAACGTGCGAGCTCCGATACTGTTGACGCGGGCAATCTTGCCCTCTATGATCCAGCGCCAGAGGGGTACACTGCTCTATGTTGCTTCGCTGGCAGGAAAGTACGGCGTCAAAGGGGGTAGCGTCTACGCGGCGACGAAATTCGCTCTCCGGGGCTTTGCTGAGTCGCTTTTCCAGGAAGTGCGACAGTACAATATCCGCGTCATCGTACTCTGTCCCGGCTCTACAGCGACGGCTTTCAGTGGGCCGATGGCATCGGGACCTGGGAGGGAGCGGATCCTCCAAGCGGAAGATGTGGCCGAGGTTGCCGTGCAAGCGGTTCTTCTCCCACCGACGGCGACCGTCAGCGAAATTGAGCTCCGCCCAACAAATCCACAGTAAGTAGGTGGGCAGACGATGGTGGAACAGTGGGTAATGTATCTGCAGCAACTTCCCCCAGAGGGAGTGCTCTTGGTTGCTTTTGTGGTGACGTTCGTGGAGAATCTTTTCCCTCCTTCACCGAGCGATACGCTCCTTCTCTTCTGCGGCGTGCTGGTTGGTATAGGGGTAGTGGAATTTGTCCCGTTAGTGCTTTCGGCAACTTTGGGCAGCGTTGCCGGCTTCAGCGCCATGTTTTGGGTGGGGTACGTATTCGGGGTTCGCGTCATTGATGCTGGACGGCTCCGCTTTCTCCCGCTGGAGGCAGTGCAGAAGGTCGAGCGATGGTTTCAGCGCTATGGCTACTGGGTTATCTTCGTAAACCGTTTTCTTTCGGGCACGCGGGCAGTTATTTCTTTTGTAGCGGGGATGTCCAAACTGGCGTTCCTGTGGACGCTACTGCTCTGCACCATTAGTGCCTTGGTGTGGAACACACTGCTCATCACTGTTGGGTGGAGCGTGGGGCAGGGGTGGCGGGAGATTGCCCATTGGTTACAGCTCTACGGAACAGCCCTGGCTGTAATTCTCCTGGGACTGGGTGCTGGATGGTTTGTGTGGTGGATCCTGCGGGCGCAACGCGCAAGGCAGCATACGTCGGAGCCATAGCAGTAGCAGGAAAAGCGTATTTTCGGTCTGAGCCAGGGACATGGGAAAGCGTCTGAGACAGTGGCTTTGGCAGAAAGGGTGCGCTATTACCGTGGCGATGGTGATAGCGATGACGGTCGTGGAGCGCCGTGCTGTGCTACCGGTTTCCGTCCCACCTATTGTGCTCCGCGTTGACCCCTGGTTGTTCCCGCCCAGGATACAGCGCAGAGCCTCCTTACAGGGTTTGTTTGGAACTTTCTGGCTCAATTAGAGCGGAAGAACAAGCCGGAGCATATGACGCTTCCAGACTGCAGAAGGCGGTAGAGATAAAGACCCCCGGCAAGGGAGCGGATCGATAGCCACTGGGGGGAATTGCTAGGGACAATGTACTGAAATAAGCGCTGTCCCAGAGGAGTGTAGATTTCTACGGTACTCCCTGCCTCTGCCCGGATGGGTACGGCTTCTGTGTGGAGGATGAGAGGTAGCAGAGTGCAAGGTGCTGTCATGGGAGCTTCCACACTCGTTAGGGGGGCTAATCTGATGCGATACTCGGCCACAGTTTGTAGAGTCGTGGCATCTGTGAATCGTACAATGGCACCGCCACTTGTATTGCCCGAAGTTCGGAGCCAACAGGAGAAGCGGGGATAGAAGTGGCGTGGCCACAGGGAGAGTGTATCTGGTGCCGTGAGCGTGCCGGCATCGTAGCAGCTATCACCCAGGCAGAAGCGGAGAGCATGGGTAGGAATTCCAATTGGTTCTACGTGCGTAAGGAGCTGGCGGGTGACACTACTGGCGTTATAGAGAGCGGCGTTGCTGCTGATTTCCCCCTCGGTTGAGGTCGTCAATCCCGTCTGTGCCCATACAAGAGCGAGCGAGTCCGGGCTGGGTGGGGAAATCTGAACCTGAACGAGATGCTCCAGGAGGATTGCTCCCGAGAGAGCATCGCGGAATCGGAAGAGCAGGGGAGCACTTCCGGAAGAGGTCCCTGCTTCTACGAGCACATACGCTTTGAAACTGTGTTCCTCTGCTCCCGGGGCAATGGTGACCGTGTCCGGTGAAACCCGTACCCCAGGGGCATAGCAAGAAGGTCCCCAGCAGAAGTACGGATAACTGCCTGCGGGCATCTGGGAGTCGTCCATTTCCACAATAACCCGGAGGGGTTGTGTCCCATCGTTGACAACGACGGCGGGGGCGGACACGTCCCAGCCAGGAGTGACAAAGACGGCGGTAACTGCATGGTGGAGTCGGAGAGCTGCAGTTGTGTAAAGACTCGCAAGGAGCGTAATAGCACTTGTAGCACGGAGCATTTGCTTGTTCCTGGCGTAGATGGAACATGTTCGCAGGGCACATAGAGTAGGGCTTGAAGGGATCAGGCCCGTTGAAAGGGTTCTTGGGTTCCCTCCATAGGCACCGTCCCAGCATTGATAGTAGACATAGCTTTCTGGAGGCCATATTGGACAAGGTATTCCAAGGCAGACACTGCACGTCGGACCATAGCGTCCCGTTCGGCTATTTCTTCGGGGGCGAAGGGGGAGAGCACGTACTCTGTCATCTGACCCCGGGGGAAGTTACGTCCGATGCCGCACCGGAGCCGTGGGATATCGCCGGTTCCCAAACATTCGATGACCGAGGCCATGCCGTTGTGACCACCAGCGCTACCGGAGGCTTTCAGGTGAATCCTCCCCAGAGGGAAGTTGAGTTCGTCCAGTACGATGACGATGTGGTCGGTGGGGATAGCTGTTAACTGTTGAGCACCACGGACGGCTTCCCCGGAGCGGTTCATGTACGTCAGTGGGAGGAGGGTCAGGACGGGGTGTCCAGCGATGGAAAGCAGCGCCTCCATCCACGGTCCCTTTCCTCGGTGCCAATGCCCGCCGTAGCGTTCTGCCAGAGCGCAGACGACCCTCCAGCCGATGTTATGCCGTGTTTCGGCGTACTCCGGTCCGGGATTCCCCAGACCGACGATAAGCCATTCTGCCCTTGGTTTCTCCATAGGGTACACTTCATTGAGTCGGTGCCAGTAGACGCTCCAGTGTCGAGGAAGATTGCGCCGGCGACGGGATGGGTGTCCGTAATATTGTGGCACTGTGAGTATCACAGCCGTGAGGTTTTCCGATGTGGCGGTACTGTTGGTGGGGTGTAGCACTGTATTGCTTGCTTTCTCTTCCCGGGCTGCTTTGGGCGCAACCGAGGCCACTGCCGCCGATATCCCCGACTGTAGAGGCAATGGAGCAGCGGATGGGGCGTCCGGCAATGGTTATTGACCCACAACTGGAGGAGCGCTTACGCCGGGCACAGGATTTGCTTCCTCTTGAAGGGATTTGGGCGCTGCGGTTGGAAAATTTTGATACCACGGGTGGCGATATCCGGATGGTACGAGAGGATTATACCGTCCAGCTCCTCATTGTTCGCCAGGAGGAAGGGGCACCGGAACGGCTGGTTGCAACGGTCATTCACTCGGAAAGTGAGCGTATCCCCGTTGGGGCAGTTGTGGCTTCTTTCCAGCCCACGGCCGATCCGCAGTTATATCTTGCCGAATGGCTCTTGCCAGGGAACCCTCCGAGACGGAGCGAGTTGAAGATGGAAAGCAGTGCTGTAGCGGTAGCAGAAATCCGTGATGTTCCGCGATACCCGCTTGTAGCAACCCTGCGCTTACTCAAGCTTCGTCCCCGCCCCTGGCAGCGGTCTCCTCGGTGAATGCAGGGTTTAGCTGTCTTCGTCTTTTAGCAGTGTCTGTTGTAATAGCGGGGTACAAGAGCTCATGCAGTGGACCTCCCACCGGGTTCGGCAGTCGTTTTTGGATTTCTTTGCCGAGCGAGGGCATCGGATTGTGCCCAGTGCACCTGTGATCCCGCATGGTGATCCGACGCTGCTTTTCACCAATGCGGGCATGAACCAGTTTAAGGATGTCTTCCTTGGCTTCGGAACTCGGGATTACACCCGGGCTGCCGATACACAGAAGTGCATTCGCGTCAGTGGTAAGCACAATGATTTGGAGGAGGTGGGCTACGATACGTATCACCACACTTTCTTTGAGATGCTGGGTAACTGGAGTTTCGGCGATTACTACAAAGCCGAAGCGATTGCGTATGCCTGGGAGCTGTTGACAGGTGTTTGGAAACTGCCGGTAGAGCGGCTCCATGCAACGGTATTCCGCACGGATGATGAGGCCTACGAGCTATGGCGGCGATACCTGCCTGCTGAGCGAATCCACCGCTTTGATGAGAAGGACAACTTCTGGGAGATGGGCGATACGGGTCCCTGCGGTCCATGTACGGAAATCCATTATGACCGAACGCCGGACTTTAGCGGTGCTCGGCTTGTCAACGCAGGTACGCCGCAGGTTATAGAGATCTGGAACCTCGTATTCATCCAGTACAATCGCCGTGCAGATGGCTCACTAGAGGAGCTGCCAGTCAAGCATGTGGACACGGGCATGGGATTGGAGCGAATCTGTTCGGTGCTCCAGGGGGTGGACTCTAACTATGATACGGACCTGTTCGTACCGCTGATTCGGCGTGTTGAGGAGCTCAGTGGGCGGCGGTATCCTCGGGAGGATGTTCGCCACCCCGATGGGATTGCAATGCGGGTTATGGTGGATCACATCCGGGCGCTGGCTTTTGCCATCGCTGACGGGGCACTGCCGGGCAATACCGGGCGTGGCTATGTTCTGCGGCGTCTGCTGCGCCGTGCGGAACGTTTTGCCCGGATGCTAGGATTCCGTGAGCCCGTACTCTGGCGCTTGGTGCCGGTGTTGGTCTCTATCATGGGGGATCCCTTCCCAGAGTTGCACCAACATCAGCGCACGATTGAACAGGTCATAGAGGCAGAGGAGGCCCACTTCCTACGGACGTTGGACCGTGGACTGCAGCTTTTTGAGACCGTGGCGGAAGAGCTCCGGAGACGCCAGCAGTGGGAAATCCCGGGCGAGATTGCTTTCCAGCTTTACGATACGTATGGATTCCCCTTGGATTTGACGGAGCTCTTAGCCCGTGAGCAGGGCTTCACCGTGGATGTGGAAGGGTTCCAGCGCTTGATGGAAGAGCAACGCCGCCGTTCCCGACAAGCGCAGAAGACGCAAGCAGTGGAAATCGCCCTCAGTCCCAGACTCCAGCAGTTCCGGAGCGAGTTTACAGGATACGAAGAACTAGAGACGGAAGCGGAGGTGCTTTATGCAGAGGGCCATCACGTTGTTTTGGAGCGGACACCCTTCTACGTGGAGTCCGGTGGACAGGTCTCGGATACGGGGATTCTGCTTCTTGGCGGGGAAGACTATGTGGTGGAAGACGTGCGTCGGGTAGGCGAAGCGATTGTCCACGTGTGCGCTCAGGAAGTAGAGCCCCTGGTGGGGCAGCGGGCATTGGCACAGGTGGACCGCCGTCGCCGGTGGGCGATCATGCGGAATCACTCCGCAACGCACCTGTTGCACGAAGCTCTGCGCCGTGTCTTGGGCTCCCATGTCCAGCAGGCGGGTTCGCTGGTTGCCCCTGAGTACCTGCGCTTTGATTTCTCCCACTTTGGCAAGATAGAGCCCGCACAGCTTCGGGACATTGAAGCGCTGGTCAACGAAAAAATCCGGGAAGCTATCCCGGTCCAGACTCGCATTATGCCGCTGGAGCAGGCGCGGAAGATTCCGAACGTCAAGATGTTTTTTGCTGACAAGTACGGCGATATCGTGCGAGTAGTCATCATTGATGAGCGCTTCTCGGTGGAGCTGTGTGGGGGCACGCATGTGCACAACACCAGCCAAATAGGGCTGTTTGCGCTCACGGGGGAAGAGGCCGTTGCTGCAGGTGTGCGGCGCGTGGAGGCTGTCACTGGTGAAGGAGTAGAGCAATACGTTGAGCAGCTGCGGCGACGTCTGGAGGAGCAACAACGCCATGCGGATCAGCTTGCCGAGCAGCTGCAACGTCTGCAGCGCGAGGTGGAGCAGTTGCAGGTGGAGCGGGAGAGTGCTCGTATCCCGGAATTCCTTGCCCGAGCCCGCTCCGTTGATGGGATTCGCATTGTAGCTGAACAGGTGCAGCTGTCCACCATTGACCAACTCAAGGCATTGGCTGACCGTATTCGGGCAGCGCTTGGACGGCAGGGTATTGGGATTGTATCGGCAGTGGTGGAAGGAAAAGTGCACTTAGTCTGCGTCGTCACCCCTGACCTGACGGAGCGCTATCCGGCAGGACAGTTGGTTGCTCGGATTGCCCGTGAGTTGGACGGTGGTGGGGGAGGACGTCCCCATTTAGCAACAGCGGGGGGACGGCGTCCGGAGAAATTGTCAGAACTTCTAGGGCGGATTCCTGAATTAGTGGCCACCTTCGGCTCCGAGAGTGTGCGGACGTGAAGAATCGCTCATCAGGGCGCATATAGCGGCTACAGAGACGATATCCTGCCACCGGCAACCTCGGGACAAATCACAGTATGGGCGCCGGAGCCCTTGCACTAGGGGGCCGATCGCCTGTGCCCCAGCCAATCGCTCGGTGAGCTTGTAAGCGATATTGCCTGCGTCTAAATTGGGGAAGATGAGCACGTTGGCTCGTCCTGCAACGGGTGAGTGGGGGGCTTTGCGGGCAGCAACTTCCGGCACTAGTGCCGCATCGCCCTGGAGTTCCCCGTCTGCTAGGTATTGGGGATATCGCTGCTGGAAGATACGGACTGCATGCTGAACCTTCTCCACCAGGGGATGCTGAGCGCTGCCTTTTGTAGAGAAAGACAGGAAGGCGATCCGAGGCTCTTCTTGGAGTACCCGTTCAACGTTCTGTGCTGTGCAGTAGGCGATTTCTGCTAGCTCTTCCGGTGTGGGATCAGGCACAACCCCGGCATCGGCGTAGACCAGTACTTGATCGGGAAAGACCATCAGGAAGTAGCTACTGACAACGCTGATGCCCGGTGCCACCCCTACGCTCCACAGGGCAGCGCGCAACACGTCCGCTGTTGTGGATAGCGAGCCGGCGACGCATCCATCCACTTCGCCGGCATCCAGAAGAAGACCAGCAAAGAGGAGAGGATGTTGCGAATGTTGGCGAGCTTCCTGGAGACTCATCCCTTTATGCCGGCGCCGATGCCAGAGCCGTTCGGCGAAGAGTTCCCTCTGCGGTGCATGCTCAGGAGACACGATCGGAATATCGGTCAAGGGGATGTTGTGCTGTTGTGCCAGGGCAGTAATGCGCTCTTCGTTTCCAACAAGTATGGGCTCTACGATTCCGCGATCGGCCAGTTCCCGAACTGCGCGGAGCGTCCGCTCGTCCTCGGCATCTGGGAATGCAATTCGGCGGTGGAGAGCGGTGGCACGAGCAAAGAGCCTTTGCATAACCTCCTGGCTCATGGTAGCGGCAGCAGTGCTGTCGTTCCGCTGGGCAGTGATGTGCTCAGTATTGGTTCAGCACGGCTTCCCGCTGCAATGATGAGCTGCTGGGGTGTTCCTGCGGTGAGGAACCAGAATTCACCGCGGTTTGGGAGGTACCATAAGTTGCGGATATTCCACTGCTGGACAAGGCGGATCGAGCCTTGAGAGCGGAGGTCTACCCGAAAAAGTCCTGCAGAAGTTCCCACATAGGCGAAGTCATCGGGTGTTGTGACCAGGCCCGTCAGCCGGATGCGAGCGGAATCGGCAGAGGTGGAAAGCGGAATACTCTTCACCAGACGCAGTGGGCGGAGACGAATCAGACTCAGCCTCGGGGCTCGCAGTGTCGCTGCGCTGTCGTCTCCACTTCCGATACTTGCGACCACTAACTCTTGCGCGCCTTCCCGCAACGCTATAAAGCGGGGTCTCGGCGGAAGTGGGAGGGAATCCTGCACTTGCCATGTCCGTGTGTCAAAGACGAGCAGGTACGAGCTTTTCTCTTCCGTGATGTACAACATGGCGTCGGAAGCCGCGACGGCACCGATTTGTCCGCCGATGGAGAAGGTTCGTACATATTCGTCGGTGAGCAGGTCAATTAGGCTCAACATCCCGGCGGAGCGATGCCAGATATAGCCGCTAGTTGCGTTGGGGAAGGCGATGCCATCGGGGGAAGCTGGGAGGTGGAGGCGAGCGCGCCGTTTGTACGAGTTCGCATCCAGCAGTTCCACAGACTTCGGCAGAAAGAGGAAGAGGGTGTTGCGAAATAGCTCCATGTCCTGGACTGGCGCCGGCAGTGGAGAACCGTTTGCTTGGGCGTAGAGGTCACTTACCACCACGCTATTGCCGGGTTCGTGGCGAAGCTGCAGTTCCGGTGTATCCGTTGCGAGCAGGAGGTACCAGGAGGGCGAAGTTAGGTCGTAGAATGGTTCACTGCCGCATCCGATACAGAGGGCGATGAATAAGAGTGGGAGCATCAGGCTGACTCTTGGGATTGGGATAGCCGTGCAACGAGGGCTGTGACGAGCTGCGTCATCTTGGGTTCGGCTTGGCGAGCTGCCTGGAGGACTTCCTCCAGCGAAAGCGGCTGTAAGGCGTCGGGGAAGCATTCGTCGGTTAGGATGGAGAGTCCGAAGACCTCCATACTCATGTGACGGGCGACGATGACTTCCGGCACAGTGCTCATTCCGACAGCGTCGGCACCGATGAGGCGAAGGAAGCGATACTCCGCCCGGGTTTCCAGGCTCGGGCCAGGAAGGGCGACGTAGACCCCTTTTTGCAGCTTCAAGCGCAGCTCTAAGGCAATCTCCTCTGCCAGTTCAATGAGCCGCCGTGAGTATGGTTCGCTCATATCAGGGAAGCGTGGACCGAGGGTGTCATCGTTGGGACCAATCAGGGGATTATCGCCCATCAGATTGATGTGGTCGATGATGACCATCAAGTCACCGCGCCGGAAAAGTGGGTTGAGGGCTCCTGCGGCGTTGGAGATAATGAGCGTTCGCACACCCAAGGCGAAAAGAACGCGGACGGGAAAGGTGACCTGCTGGAGGGTGTAGCCTTCGTAGCGGTGGAAGCGTCCTTGGAGTGCCACAACTGGACATCCGGCAAGGCGTCCGAAGATGAGACGCCCCTTGTGAGATTCAACGGTGGAGACAGGGAAGTGCGGAAGGTTCTCGTATGGAATGGCACATTCTTGTTCAATCTTCTCCGCCAACTCGCCAAGTCCTGTGCCCAGGATGATGCCAATGGACGGTGTTGACTGAGTCGTCAGGCGGATGACCTCAACGGCTTCTTGCATCTGCTGGCGGAGCAGAGAAACAGGGGCACTCATGCATCCTGCCCGTGAGCTGAAGGAACATTTTTCGGAAGTTTCGGTGGACGCTCGCCGAAGAGGGCAGTTCCAATACGCAGGAGGGTTGCTCCCTCTTCAACGGCGATTTCGTAGTCGGCGCTCATACCCATGGACAAATGGGGGAAGTCTTCCGGTGTGGTGCCGTATCGCTGGCGGAGCTCGTCGCGGAGTTGACGAAGTAGGCGGAATTCCGCTCGGACCCGCTCCGCCGTTGCTGGAGCTGGAATGGTCATAAGCCCGTAGAGCCGGACGAATGGGAGTCGAAGTACAGTTTCCGCCAGGGAGAAGACCTCTTCTGGAGCACAGCCGTGTTTGCTCTGTTCTCCCGATGTGTTGACCTGAAGGAGGATTGCTACGGGCTTCCCTGTCCGCTCTCCCCAACGGTTGAGGGCTTCCGCTGCACGTGCGGAGTCAACCCCATGAATGAGGGTAGCCCGCGGGGCGATGAGATTGACCTTGTTGGTCTGCACGTGTCCGATAAAGTGCCATTCCACGGTGTAACCCCGCTGTTGCAGGTAGTCTGCCTTCATCCGGAGTTCTTGGGCGTAGTTCTCACCGAAGCAGTAAATGCCGGCGTGAACGGCCGATTCGAGCATTTCTGGTGGGTGTCCTTTGGAGACGGCGATGATGCGAATTTCGGCCGCATCCCGTCCTACGGCGGTAGCGCGTTCCCGTATATGCTCGAGCAGCTTCTGCCAGCGTTGGGCCAGAAGTTCAGGCTGCAGTAGCGGATGCATTGCGTACAAAAATAGGATTCAGCTGGCTTCCTGGCTGGAGTTCTCCCAAGAGTTCACAAGCACACAAGCGACGGCATCACTGGTGACGTTGACCACCGTGCGGCTCATATCCAGCAGACGGTCAACACCAAGGATCAGGGCAAGCCCTTCCTGAGGAATCCCGAGGTTTTGCAGAATTACTATCAACATGACTATTCCGGCTCCCGGCACAGGGGCTGCTCCGATAGAAGCGGCGATAGCCATGGCCATTAATGCTACTAGGGCACCGAAGCTGAGCTCAATACCGTAGAGCTGCGTCAAGAACAAGGTTGCTACGGCTTGGTAGAGGCTGGTTCCGTCCATGTTTACAGTTGCTCCCAAAGGAAGCACGAAGCCTGCAATTTCTTGGCGTACACCTAAATGGTGGTGACATACGGACATGGTGGTCGGCAGTGTGGCTGCACTGGAGCTAGTGGAGAAGGCAACCATCTGTGCCGGTAGCAGAGCGCGATAGAAGGCCAAAACAGGCGTGCGGGTCAACAGGCGTAGTATGAGTGGGTAGACGGCGGCAAGCATGAATGCCAGCCCAGCAAGGACGGAGAGGCTGTATAGCCCCAGCGCTGACAGGAGCGACCAGTCAGCTTGCAGGGCTGCCATAAGGGCAAAGACTCCTATGGGGGCAAAGCGCAGGATCAGCCTTATGGCTGCTAGCAATAGCTCCATGAGAGCTTGTAAAAGGCCCCGGAGCGGTGAACTCTGCTCCGGCGGTACAGTTAGCAGTGCTGCCCCTAGCAGTAGTGTTGCCAGGATAACTTGAAGCATTCGTTGGTTGTCCTGAGCCGCTGCCAGGAAGTTATCCGGGAACAATTCTACGAGGATTTGCAATGGACTTTTTCGCTGCAACTCTTCTGCTGTGCTTTGCCGCTCGGCCAAGAACTGTTCGTATTGCTGTCGGAATGCTACCTGTTGCTCGGCAGAGATGGCTGCTCCAGGGCGCAGGAGCGTAGCCATCCCGATGCCCGTCAGGACAGCAGCAAAGGTAGAAAGTAGGTAGTACCCCACAGTGCGCATCCCCAGTCGGGAGAGCCGAGAAAGATTGCCTACGGCTGCAATGCCTTGCAGAAGGGATACAACAACGAGGGGGAGTGCGATGAACTTCAGTAGGGTCAAAAGGAGCTTTCCCAGTGGGGCAACCCAGGCAGCTGTGAAGCCGGATAAATTCAGGGGTTCTTGAAGCAAACTCCAGGCCATTCCAGCCACAAAGCCTATCAAGATTTTCCAAGGCGTAGAAAGACGCGGCATCTCCTAAAGCGTAGCTGTCAGGCTCATGCTCAATCCATGGGCTGCAGGCATGTAACGACATACCCCTCCAACGCAGGCAATGCCTGCACGCTGGCGTCCGTAGCCTATGCTGATCTTCCACCGCTGGAAGAGCACCGTTACAGCAGCTCCGGGATAGTGATGATGGACTCGGTATCCAGGGCGACCGTAATTGTACTCGTCCCATGCTGTTAGAGCCCAGCGAGGAGACAACGTATACTCCAGCAACGCAAATGCCCAGTGACCTCGGTCCTGGCGACTCCACAGGTGTTGGAGTTCCAATCGCAACGTCTGACGAGGAGCGAATGTGTAAGCGATATCGGCAATCGCAATCCAGGTCCAGACAAGTCCGTAGCCTCGGAGGCCTTCGGAGACGTCACGGTTGTAGACCTGGCGTGTGAGTTGGAGGGTGCCCTTCAGCACGTGGCTCCAGGAGGCTGAATATTCAGCGGTAAATTCTTCCAAGAAGAGCGTTTTCCCAATGCCGGGGAAGGGGCTCCGATAGCGGAGTTCGCTGGTATGGACTGTGTCCAGCCCGTGAATCCGACAATAGTTGAGGTTGAGGGTTCCCCCGTCTGTACCCCCGACGAGTGTTCCTTCGGGGAAGGGGAGGATAGCGTCTACGCTGAAGCCGATTTCACCCCCGGGCTGTGTAGCATATGCATACAGTGTGGCTAAGCGATAGCTTTGCTGCCGGCTCAGCGGGGGGAGGTAGTTGAGCACGGCGACCGTTCCTGTCGCTGTTCGGTCGGAGTAGAAGGCCATGTTGTCCACCCGCTTTGCTTGGAGCAGGAAGCTAAGGGAGGCTAGCTCTCCGGACAAGCTTCCATAGAGTCCTGTGCCAGGGTTGTAAGAGTAGCCGTTCAGTGCGCAGGGATCGTTGTACTTATATGCCCATTCTGCTGTCAGTTGCCAGCTTTGCCATTGCCATGCGGTGCGGAGAGCGTATGCCAAGACATTTTCTGGAAGGCGGTATAGAGGGTCTGTATCCGGCTGGTACTTGCTGACGACGGAGGCTCCGAGGCTCCAATGCAGGGGATGACCGACGCCCCAGGCGGAGGGAGTAAGCTCTATGTCGGCGCCGCGGATGAGCCCATCCCAGTCAAAGAATCGACGTTGTCGGGCAACGAAGGCGCTCAGATGTATCCCCTGACTACGCCAGCGGAGTCGGACGCCGTCCAGAGCATTGTCAATACCCAGGAGCCGTTCTTCGTACGTGCGCAGGATCATGCCCGAACCGAACTGCTCGTAGAAGCTCCCGACGGTTAGCTGGAAGTTTGCGTCGTGGTAGTCAATGGAGCGGAATGGGATTCCTGCGCCGGCATAGCGGGGATCGTATCCTTGGAGGGGCTTTAGGTAAGCCTCGTAGCGTAAACTGAACGTCACTGCCCCAATGCGGTAGCTGAGCGGAAGGTAAGCGTTGAGAGCAAGGCGTTCCGGCACCTCTGGGGCACCGATGGCACTGTCGGCGTGATAAGAGCGAAACTCTACCTGGAGTCCACCGCTGACAGTGCCGTTGAGCTGTCCCAGCGTGCTTCCGCAAAGGACGAGGAAAGCAAGGCTCCAGAGGCGACCGTACATCAGGGGGTCCTTTCGGGTGATTTATCGGGCTGCGTCAAGCGCTTTAGGACGGCATAGAGGCTTTCTTCGTCACCGGGTGTATATGCCTGACGCTGCCAGACGATGCGTCCAGAGCCGTCCAGGAGGAAGGCGTGAGGGATATCCGTGACGTTCATTGCCCGCCGGAGCTCGCTGTTGCTGTCTATGTAGACCTCAAAGCGCCACGCCCGAGCGCGTACCAGTGGAGCAACCTTCGCTCGGGTGCGAGCATCGTCAATGGAGACGGCGATGATTTTGACCCCGGTTTCGGTCTGCCACTGTGGGTAGAGTTGGTGGAGAGTGGAAAGCTCCAACAGGCAAGGTTTGCACCACGTTGCCCAGAAGTTCAGCAGAATCGGCTTGCCATCATTGTGAAGGGTATCGGCTCGGACAGTGCGTCCGTCAATGCTCGTCAGAAACACGGCGGGCAATTGTGCCCAAAGGGAGAGAGCCAGCCCAGCGGAAGCGAGAAGATATTTCATGGCGGGGTTCTCCGATTGAACAGATGCAAAATTGCGAATCCTTTCCTGATTGCTCGTGAGTATGCGACAGCTATGCACACAGGGATACCCACGGCAGGCTAATTTTGTAACCTCCTTCGGTATCTGCGGGGACTGCATGACGACGTTTCGTCCGCGGGGTAGTCCGACCCTCCGTCGGTGTCCGCGATGCAAGGCCGTCGGACGCATGTACCGCTCCCATAGCCGTAACGCTTTTGAGCGTTTTATGAAAATCTTCAGCCCTATGCTGCTGCTTTACCGCTGCCACCACTGCAATTGGCGTGGGTATATGTTCCGGCGTTTTCGGTCGCAGAGCCGCTTTGCCTTCTGGATGACCCTTCTGGGGGTCATCGTCGGAGGAGTTGCGGGTATTGCGGCAGGCTGGTTCATCTTGTTGCGCTTTGTGGAAGTGCTTTTGGGACGCTGATGCAGCCAGTTGTGACAGGGTCTGTGGTTAGTGTAGAGGTGGCGCAGGCTTTGGGATTGACGGCCGAGGAATACGAGCGCATCCTTGAGCTTCTGGGGCGTCCACCGAACTTCGTTGAGCTGGGGATGTTCGCCGTTATGTGGAGCGAGCATTGTAGCTACAAAAATTCCCTCAAGCTGCTGCGAACGCTCCCGCGCACGGGTGGACGGGTTCTTTCCGGGAATGAGAATGCAGGGCTTGTGGACATTGGCGGGGGCTATGCCATTGCCTTTAAAATTGAAAGCCACAATCACCCTTCGGCCGTTGAACCATATCAGGGTGCCGCGACGGGGGTTGGAGGTATTCTGCGGGATATCTTCACCACGGGAGCGCGGCCTATTGCCGTGTTAGACTCGCTCCGCTTTGGGGCGCTGGAAGAGCCGCGGACGCGATATCTGATCCGAGGCGTTGTTGGCGGGATCGGCGATTACGGAAATGCCTTCGGAGTCCCGACCGTCGGTGGCGAGGTGTATTTCCACCCATGCTATACGGATAACCCCCTGGTCAATGCGATGGCGGTGGGGATTGTTCGTTGCGATCGTGTTGTGCCGGCGGTTGCCCGAGGAGTTGGGAACCCGGTATTCTTGCTGGGGAACAAGACGGGGCGGGATGGTATTCATGGGGCATCGCTTTTGGCATCGCGCACGTTCAGTGATGGACAGCACGATATGCGTCCATCGGTGCAAGTGGGGGATCCTTTTGCCGAGAAGCTCCTGTTAGAGGCGGTGCTGGAGCTGGTGGAGGCTGGTATCGTCGTGGGGATGCAAGACATGGGGGCGGCAGGTATCTGCTGCTCAACCTCAGAGATGAGCGCTCGGGGAGGGGTGGGGATGCGGATTGAATTGGATGCCGTTCCCTTGCGAGATCCGGACTTAGATGCATACGAAATTCTGCTTTCGGAGTCGCAGGAGCGGATGCTGGTTGTGCTGCAGCGGGGTACGGAGCATATCGCCGAGGCAATTTGCCGTAAGTGGGAGATTGGATTCGCTCGGATTGGGGAGGTGACCGACGATGGGATACTGCGCTATTACCATCGGGGGCAGTTGGTTGCAGAGCTTCCGGCATGGACGTTGGTGGCAGGGGAGGGGGCACCGCAGTATGAGCGTGAGGCTCGGGAGCCTGCGTATCTGCAGCAGGTTCGGTCCATTGTGCCGGAAGAATTGCCGGAGCCGGTTTCACCACAAGAAGCCTTCTGGCTCCTTTTGCAAAGTCCGAATATCGCCAGCAAACGCTGGGTGTTCGAACAGTACGACTACCAAGTGCAGACCAATACTGTCTTAGTCCCTGGAGCCGCAGACGCTGCCGTCCTCCGGTTGCGCGAGTTGCCCGGACGAGGCATTGCATTGAGTGTGGATGGGAACAGCCGCTATGTTTATCTCAATCCATATCGGGGTGCCGCCATTGCTGTGGCAGAGGCTGCTCGCAATGTTGCCTGCGTTGGTGCAGAACCCGTTGCCGTGACGAATTGCCTCAATTTTGGCGACCCCTATGATCCGGAGATCTTCTGGCAGTTTCGGGAGGCAATCCGTGGTATGAGGGATGCTTGCTCGGTGTTGGGTACGCCGGTGACAGGCGGGAATGTAAGCTTTTACAACGAATCTCCGCGCTACACGGTCTATCCTACCCCGGTCATTGGGATGCTGGGGCTCATTGAGGATGTGAGCACCGTTGTGGGAATGGGGTTTCGGGCTGAAGGGGATATCATCCTCCTTGTCGGTCCCCAGCGGGCAGAGTTAGGGGGCTCGGAATACCTTTGGCTCTTCCATGGGTTGGTGGCTGGGGATGCCCCGAGCTTGGACTTGGAGGAAGAGCGGCGTCTGCAGCAGTTTCTCTTGACAGCAATCCGCCGTGGTTGGGTCCATTCTGCCCATGATTGCGCTGAAGGAGGACTTGCTATTTGCCTGGCCGAGAAAGCAATCGCTTCGGAGGGGGAGCTCGGGGCCGATGTGGTCTTTCCCTGGGAGCTGAAAGCTGCTCACCTGTTCGGGGAGGCGCAAACGCGCGTGCTTCTTAGCGTTTCCCCGAGACATTACGGCGATGTTCAGCGGTTGGGCCAGGAGCTGAGTTTGCCGTGTGTGGAGCTGGGGCGAGTTGTCCGTAGCCATTTCTGCATTCAGGGGGTTGTACGGACAACGGTAGCGGAGCTGCGTCACTGCTACGAGCATGCGCTCCCAGCTGTGGTGGAAGCCCTATGAGTGAACCCGTGCTGATCGCTTTGACGGGGCCGCCGGGTAGTGGGAAGTCTACCGTTGCTCACCTCCTACGCCAGCAAGGCTTTCTTGTGTTAGAGGCCGATGTCGTGGCGCAAGAGCTTATGCAGTCCGATCCCCTACTCCGGCGACATTTGCGGGAATACTTCGGAGAGGAGCTCTTTGACGCGGAAGGGCGCTTGCGTCCCTCCGTCCTTGCTGAACGGATCTTCGGTCCGACGGCGGAGCACCGGAGGGGGCGAGAGTTCGTTGAAACATTGGTCCACCCACGGGTACTCAATGTCCTTGCAGAGCAGATTCAAGAGGCTGCGGCAGCGGGGATAAGCCCCATCGTGGTTGAGACTGCTCTCCTATACGAGACAGGGCTTGAGGAGGCATTTGACTACGTCATCACCATTGATGCTGCTGAAGCGCAACGCCATGACCGGCTTCGTCAGCGTGGTTGGACGGAGCAACAGATCCGGGAGCGAGAAGCTGCTCAACTTTCTGCTCGTTTTAAGCGACTCCATGCGGATATCGTGCTTAACAATGATGGCACGATGGAGGAGCTTCGGGAGAGTGTGACGTTTTTGGCAGAGCTGTTACGCACGCTTCCTCCACGCACCATGCAGGTACCCTTTGCTCCTTTAGGGATGTCTTCCGGTCCAGCCAGTGGAGATGCGGTCTGAGGTTGTCGGTTCGGTGGCAGAGCTTACAGTGCGCGTCACTCCGGAAATGGTGGCGATGTTGGATGGATGGCTCGTCCATCCGGTCTGTTCCACGTTTTGGTTAGCCTATTATGCGGAGGTAGCTGCGCGGCGGGCTATAGAGCCATTTTTGGAGGATGGGGAAAATGCTGTCGGGGCAGAACTTTCCTTGCGCCATGAGGGGATGGCGCCGGTGGGTTCCTCGCTCCGAGTACGTGCTGTAGTGACCGAGTCCAAGGGGAACCGCGTGGAGTGTGCCGTGGAAATCTTTCTGGGGAAGCGGCGCATTGCCGTCGGACGGCAGTTGCAAGTAGCACTGCCCCATGAGGTTATCCGGCGCCGTGTCCGTGATGCTTACACCGAGCAGGGACTGCCGCCCCCGAGAGAGCATCCGAATGTTCGCATTACTGGCTCTGAACCCCCATGAAGGTTGAGCTTCGGGATGTCAGTGTTTTCTACCCTACCGCCTTCGTCCCCGCACTGTCGCATGTCAGCCTGACTGTTCCCGGGGGTGCTCTCGCTTTGGTAACGGGACCGACCGGTGCGGGGAAGACGACACTTCTGCGCTTGATTTACCGAGAAATCCTCCCGCAGTCGGGTACAGTGTGGCTGGATGGTCTCAACCTTGCAGCATTGCCCTTCCGAGAACTCCAGCGCCTTCGCCGGCAAATGGGGATTGTTTTCCAAGATATCCGCCTGATACCTTGGGAGACTGCCTACGCGAATGTCCTTCTCCCGTTGCTGTGTCGTGGCGTTCCTTACCGGCAAGCGCGGAATACTGTGTTGGAGCTTTTCGCGGAGCTGGGGATTAGCTATGTACGGCACGCACGTCCGGATTCACTCTCGGGTGGAGAACAACAATTGGTTGCGCTTGCCCGCGCCTTGGTGTGTGCGTCACGGCTCCTCTTGGCGGATGAGCCGACGGGGAATGTAGAACCTGCCACAACGGAGCTTGTTGCTCGCCTCTTGCGCCGTGCCCATGCCCGGGGGCTCACTGTCATTGTGGCAACGCATAGCGCCGAGCTCATCGCTCACTTTCCCGATGCCGTCCGCATTGAGCTGAGGGATGGGCAACTCTGCACGCCGACCTCGGCTACGGTGGGATAGTGGAGCCTTGGCGGAGGAGCACCCTGAGTTCTACACGCCGATTTTGGCGTCGTGCCTCTGCTGACCGTCCAGCCACGGCGGGTCGCCGACTGCCATAGCCGACAATCTGAAGGGATTCGCCTCGGATTCCCCGCTGCAAGAGCTCGGTTGCGACTTCTTCAGCACGTTGGCGGGAAAGCCACTCGTTGTATTGCTCAGAACCGATGTCATCGGTGTGTCCTTCAATCACGACGGTACTAATTCGCTCTGGCGGGAGTTCCTTGAGAAACTCAGCAAGGCGTTGCCGTTCATGGGTGCGAAGCTTCCACTGGTTGAAGGCAAACAGGAGGCGAAGCGTGCGCACGGACGAGGCTGCCTCGGTGGTGGGGAATGGACGCAGGGAGTCGGCTAGGCATACGACATAGATTCCTGGTCGGAGGGTCAGGGGATCGGTGGAGACGATGTAGGCTGTGTCCCCCTGTGGGGTAAGGCTGATGCTGGCTTCATCCCCGGAAGTGTTGATGTCGGCTCCCAAGTTCATGGGCGGGCTCCACCGTTTCCACGTGTCGTCGAGTCGGCGGCTTACGAACAGGTCCATTCCTCCGAACCCTTTGTGCCCGGTGGAGAAAAAGTACAGCGTCCGTCCATCAGGGGCTAAGAAGGGCGAGCCTTCCGTGCCGGCAGTGTTGAGAGTGCTGCCCATGTTTTCAGGTTCGGTCCATTGGCCGCTGAGGGAGTCGTAGAACGAGACGTAGAGGTCTAAGGAGCCATAGGAGTCCAAGCGTTGAAGGCTTAGAATTAGCACTCGGCGGTCCGGAGACCAGGTGGCGTAGTAGTGCTGTGAGAGGTTGTAGAAATTGCGGATGCGCAAAGGCTCAGGGAAGCTCCAGCTGGAATCAGCCCATCGGGTGATGGAGAACCCTGGCTGCTTGCTTCCATCGGGACGGTAGATGCCAAAGACAAGGGCTTCCGTGCCGTCGGGACTGAGGGCACAGAGGACGTCGCTTCCTGGGGTGTTCAGAGGAGGCCCCAGGTTCCGCAGTTCTGACCAGCTTCCGTCGGGAAGACGTTCAGCGTACCAGATTTCATCAGGGTCTCTTGTTTTGCCAGTGTTGTTGGGGTGGTGCTTTCGGTCTACGTAGAGCCGTTTCCCGTCTGGCGACAGCAGCGGCAGAATTGTCGGCTGATGCTCGTTGAAGTGTTCTGGTAAACGCACCTTACACTGGATGGAGGGTTGTCCCGCCGTGGGCGGAGGCAGAATCAGTCCAGTAAGCAGGAGTCCACAGAGAGCGCTATGCCACATCGGTGTCTCCTGGTATTTCGGAGAAATATTCCCGGAGCACACGCTGGACGAGCCCGGCGGGGAAGCCGCAGCGTCCTAAGTATCCGGCTACTGCGCGCCATTGCTGAAATCTGTCCTTGTGCTGGAGCAATCGGAGTTTGCGCTCTGCCGCCCGACGCACCTGCTCTATGATGGCATCCTCGGGCAGCGCCGCGGCGACGACAGCCTTAGCAGTCTCAGGGGCAACTCCACGGCGACGCAATGCTACCAGTAGCTGTTGCGGTGACACCGCTTTCCGCTCAATTTGGTGTCGGACAAACGCCTCCGCATAAGCGTAGTCGTCAATGTATCCCTGTTGTGCGAGCTCCTCCAGGACGGAATCAATAAGCTCTGCTTCTGCAGGGAAGCGGTGGAGCAGCTTGCGGCGGAGTTCTTCTTGCGAGTGCATCCGTCGAGCTATCAAGCGCAATGCCGTGTGGCGGATACTCCACCGCTGACTCTCCCGCCGGAGGGCAGTTATCGTAGAAGGGGAAAGCTCTTGCCCTTTGCGAAGGCCAAAGTCTGTCAGTACCGACAGAGGACACCGAAGAGCTGTTCCATCCTCCAACAGCACAGTTGCCCAAAGCTCTCCGTGCTGACGCAGATGGAGGATACGCATCGTGTGCCCTTTCGAGGCAGACTCCGTGCCTATTGACGGCACAGCGTGCCGATACGTGCCTTGTGGGCTGCCCTTGGGGGTTTATTTGACGAAGAGCATTTCGCGGTAGCTCGGTAGTGGCCAGAGAGAGTCGGCAACGAGCTGTTCCAACGTATCAGCCACTGGGCGTAGGGCTTCCAGGCTGGGCAGGACACGGTCGCGAATGTAAGCTGCCCGCTCTGCTGCGCCATTGCTTGGGATGGCACGCAGTGTTTCCTGCAGTTCCGTCAGGCGGGAGTCCAGCTCATCGCTCCATTGGGCAAGTTCACGAAGGAGCCGCTCAGAACTCTGACACGGTACGCGGAGGGAACGCATCTGGGAGACGGTTTGCCCGACTTCTCGCAAGTACGTCAGAGTTGCCGGGAAGACCATAGTACGGGCAATCCACGCAGCGGTCTCAGCTTCAATCAGGCACGTTTTGCTGTATTGTTCGAAGAGAACCTGCTGGCGTGCTTCCAATTCCCGTGTATTCAGCACCCCGTAGCGTGTGAAAAGTTCGCGGTTCTTCGGTGCGGTCAGGCGCTCGATGGCATCCACGGCGTTTGTCAAGTTCAGTAATCCACGGAGCTGAGCTTCTTTGAGCCACGCTGGGGAGTAGTTGTCTCCATTGAAGACGATCCGACGGTGTTGCCGGTAGACACGCTGCAGAACCTGGCGGAGGGCTTCCTCCACCGATGCTCCCCGCTCAAGCCACTGTTCCAGTTCAGTGACCATCTCGTCAATTGCCCATGCCACAATGGTGTTGAGCACGGTTAAGGGGAAGGCGATATTCTGCGAGGCACCTACAGCACGGAACTCAAACTTGTTGCCTGTAAATGCGAAGGGAGAAGTGCGGTTGCGGTCGCCACTGTGTCGGGGCAGAGGAGGAAGGACCGGAATCCCTAATCCCAACAGACCTTCCCATCGCCGTTGGTGCCGGCGGGTGTCTTTCCCCAAGCGCTCAAAAATTTCCGTAAGCTGCTCGCCTAAGAAAACAGAGATAACGGCAGGCGGAGCCTCATGCCCACCGAGTCGGTAATCGTTTCCTGCTGAGGCAACACTGATGCGGAGCAAATCCTGGTGCTCGTCCACCGCTTTCAGGACAGCAGCGCAGAAGAACAGAAAGAGCATGTTTTCGTGCGGCGTCTCGCCAGGGTCTAGGAGGTTCATGCCGGTGTCTGTGGCTAATGACCAATTTGTGTGTTTCCCACTCCCGTTGAGTCCGGCGAAGGGCTTTTCGTGGAGCAGGCAGACCATTCCGTATTTGCGGGCAGTATTGCGCAGGACCTGCATGATGAGCTGCTGATGGTCTGCCGAAATGTTACAGTGCTCGTAGAGTGGGGCAATCTCGTATTGCCCTGGGGCAACCTCGTTGTGGCGGGTCTTGACCGGCACACCGATTTTGTAAAGCTGGTAGTCCACATCGCTCATGAAGCTGAGCACGCGCTCGGGGATGGAGCCGAAGTAGTGGTCTTGCAACTCTTGCCCTCTTGGCGGACGTGCTCCGAAGAGGGTGCGTCCACAGAGGAAGAGGTCAGGACGTCGGAAGAAGAACTCCTCGTCGATGAGGAAGTACTCTTGCTCAGCGCCGGCGGTGGCGTAGACTTTCGTTATTCGGGTATCGCCGAAGAGGCGGAGCACACGGAGTGCTTGCCGATTAAGGGCTTCTACGGAACGGAGGAGCGGGATTTTGTAATCCAGAGCGTCACCCGTCCATGAAGCAAAGACGCTGGGAATGCAAAGTGTAGCTCCATTGGGATGCTCCATGATGAAGGCCGGCGAGGTCGGATCCCACGCCGTATATCCCCGGGCTTCAAAAGTCTCCCGCAATCCACCGCTGGGGAAGGAGGAAGCATCGGGCTCGCCTTGGATGAGATCCTTGCCGGAAAATTCGGCGATAGCGCCACCCCCAGCATTCGGGATAATGAAACTTTCGTGCTTCTCGGCAGTGCTGCCTGTCAACGGCTGGAACCAGTGAGCATAGTGTGTTGCCCCCCGTTCCAGTGCCCACTCCTTCATTGCCAATGCGACGGTATCGGCAATGGAGGGGTCTAAGGGACGCCCTTCGTGAATCGTCGCCAGGAGGGAACGGAAAACAGGTTTGGAGAGGCGCTGTTGCATCAGCTCAATTGTGAAGACATTCTGGGCGAAGATCTCCTCTACAGGGACGGCAGGCTGCGTCGGCGCTCCCACAGGGACGCTAGGCTGTCTTGGCGTTCCATTGAGACGCCAGTTCTTTGCTGCTGCGATGACATCGTAGTCATGAGTCGGAGTTGCCATGGCAGAGACCGATGGTTGTGAGACATCCACTAGCGAATTGGGAAGGCAAAGCTTTCCACATGCGTAGACAGCACCAGGCTAGTCAGCGTACGACGTACACCGGGCCAGCGTTGGATTTCCGCAAGGAGCTGTTCCAGAGAGGCGGTGTCGTAAGTGCGCACTTTGAGCAAGTGCGAGGCTTCACCTGTGATGGCGTGACACTCTAGGATTTCGGGACGCCGCTTACAGCGAGCCAGAAATTCGGCGTAGTGGACGCTGGATTCTACGAACACGAAGACGAAAGCTGCAATATCGTAGCCAAAGGCTTTGGGATTGAGCTTCGTGAAGTAGCCTTGAATAACCCCTTCTGCCTCCAACCGCCGAATGTGTTCCCGAACGGCAGGGACGGAAAGCCCAACTTGCCTAGCAATTTCCCGTAGGGGAAGTCGGGCGTCCCGTTGGAGCAATGCGCAAATGCGGCGGTCTACTTCCTTTACTTCCGGCAACTTTTTCACGACGAAATCTTACAAAAAGCAAACAAACTGGCTGCAAACTTACGACATTTTGAGAACTAGGCGCTCTTGTGTTCGCTTTGATAAGCGCACTAAAGCTACTTGATCCTACTGGAAAGTTGCGGTCGCAGTGCAGCGGTAAAAGCATGCATCGGTGCCCGTGTGGAAGCCGTGGCGGCGCCGGTTTCGGTAGGAGAGCCGGGAAAAGAGAGTGTTTATGGGTCTCACAAAGCCGGTAAGGTGCACAATTGCGTGTGCCTGTGGATGTTTATGGGCATAGTTGCCACGATATTTGCAGCGCTGGTGTAGGGCTCCCCACCGAGCGTGGCGAGGATTTGTCAAGCAAAGGCATTCGGTGGGCTCATTGCATGTGTGACAGAAAGAAGTTCTGCGTTTTATTGGGCGGAGCAGCAGATCCGGGGGTGCTGACTGCATGTAGTAGGCAGCATGAAGAGCGAAGCTCCTCTTGTCAGATTGCCCACCGTTTGGGACAGCGTCGTGTGTCCGTTTGCGATATCACCTCCAGGCAGGTTCAGCAGTTATGCTTGCGGCTTTGCGGGCATGGGGTGGTTCTGAGGAGATCCCCAGCGTGTGGGTCTATAGAAGTTGGCGCCCCTTTCGGGACGCCAACTCGTGAGGGTGGGGAAAGGTGGGGGAGCTGGTGCTCGGGAGTACCCCATTGGATACGGGACGTACCAACATCCCAGAGCAAAATTGCAGAGAAGTCCCAGCGCACTTCAAGAGAGCATTTTACGAAACGCCTCCTGCAGCAATCAGCGGTAGCTTTAGACAAATGAGCGGGATGGACGAGCCCCGAGAGAGATTCTGACTGAAGGAAGGGGGAGCAGTCTTCACCCGTGGGCTTCGTCCCAGTGACGTCCCACGCCGATATCAACAACGACTGGAACATCGCCCAAGGGGAGGGCAGATTGCATTTCCGTGCGCACCAATTCTTGCAGGGTGGGAATCTCTGATTCTGGAGCTTCAAAGAGGAGCTCGTCGTGGACTTGGAGGATCATCATGGACCGGAGCCCTTCGGTGCGCAAGCGCCGGTGAATGGCAATCATGGCTCGTTTCATCATATCAGCCGCTGAGCCTTGGATGGGGGCATTGATTGCTGCACGTTCGGCAGCGGCGCGGACAGTGGCGTTCTTGCTTGTGATGGTGGGGAAGTAGCGACGACGTCCGCAGAGGGTTTCTACGTACCCGTGACGGCGGGCATACTCGACGGTTTCTTCCATGTAGCGACGGATTCCTGGATAGCGGGCGAAGTATTGTTCAATGATGCGATGTGCCTCCGTTTTGGAAATCCCCAAACGCTGAGCCAAACCGAAAGGTTGCAATCCGTACATGATGCCGAAGTTCACTACCTTTGCGGCGCGGCGCATTTCTGGGGTAACTTGGTTAATAGAAACACCAAAGAGAGCAGCGGCGGTAGCGGCGTGGATGTCGTGTCCCGCTTTGAAGGCAGCGATAAGTCCTTCGTCTCCGCTGATATAGGCCATAATGCGGAGCTCTATTTGGGAGTAGTCTGCCGAAAGCAGGAGGTGTTTCACTTTCTGGGCAACGAAGGCTTTGCGGATTTCCCGTCCGCGTTCGCCGCGGACGGGAATGTTCTGGAGATTGGGATTGCTGGAGGAGAGACGTCCAGTGCTGGTTGCCGTCTGATTGTAGGTGGTGTGAATGCGTCCAGTACGGGGATGGATAAGCGTTGGCAGGGTTTCAATATAGGTGGACAGCAGTTTGCTCAGTTGCCGGTATTCCAGAATAAGAGCAGCGATGGGATAGCAGACGGCTAACTCGGAGAGCACAGACACGTCGGTGCTGTAGCCAGTTTTCGTCTTCTTGAGTCGTGGAAGATGGAGACGCTCAAAGAGGACTTCGGCAAGCTGTTTGGGGGAATCAACGTTGAATTCTACACCTGCTTCGGCGTAGATGCGTTGGCGTAACTGTTCCTGTTCCCGACGGTATTCCTCCCCGAGCTCGCGGAGGATTTTAGGGTCAATGGCGACACCATTCCACTCCATCTGGGCGAGAACCTCGATCAGCGGGAATTCTATTTCCTCAGCGAGGCGGAGCATGGTGTGGTGGCGGAGTTCGTCACGGAGGCGTTTGCATAGTTGGAGGATAATCGGGGCGTTTGCTCCTACGGTGACGGCAGAGGGAGGGATGGACTCTGTTTGGGGTTCGGAAAGCTGGGGCAAGGAGATTTGGGGGAGCCATTTCCGGCGGAGGGCGTCCAGCGTGTGCTGATCGTCGGGGTTTAGTACGTAACTGGCTATCATGGTATCAGAGCCGACGGGTGGAGGGTCTATACCGTAGCGCTGAAGGGCAAGGAAGAGGCGTTTGAGGTTGTGTCCGCAGAGGTATGGAGGGGGAGTGCGAAAGAGGGCAATCAGTGCTTCTAATATCTGCCGTACGGAGAGGCTTGTGGAGGAGGTTGGAGCTGTTTCCTCAAAGAGGCTGGGTTGGGGCTCAGGGGAGATATCCTGAGGAGAGAGCGGCAGGTAGTAAAGCAGATCCGTCCGGGGGCAGAGGAAGAGTGCTCTAGGCTCTGCTTCGATGTGGGAACTAGCGAAGTCCCCTTCCACACTGACCCATTGGGCGCGGCGAAGTTCCTGCAGCATTTGTTTGAAGGCAGTAGGACTGGTAACAGGGACGAGCCGGGGTGAGATGGGGACTTCTGTCGGTACCGAGGGGGATGTAGACTGGGGTTCTGCAGAGAGTTCAGGGAAGAGTTGTCGGAGGCGTTCCCGCAGTGTGCGCATGGCCAGGCGGTCCAGGAGGGCGGAGAGTTCAGGTACGTTCGGTGGACGTCGGCGGCAGAGTTCGGGAGAAAAGGAAATTGGGGCATCGGTATGAAGACGGACTAACTGGCGGGAGAGGATGGCATTGTGGTAATCCTCACCCAGGTACTTGCGCAGGGAGGGTTTGTCTACCTCGTCCAGTCGTTCGTAGAGGCGGTCTAACGAGCCGAAGCGGTGGAGAAGTTGGAGTGCGGTTTTTTCTCCAACGTTGCGGACACCTGGAATATTGTCCACAGGATCGCCGACCAAGGCGAGGAAGTCTATCACTTGGTCGGGGGACAGACCCCATTCCTGGTGCAAGCGTTGGACGTCCCAGCGTTCATAGTCTGTGCCTTCACGGGTAGTAGGGCGCAGAACGATGATGCGATCGGAGAGCAGTTGGAAAAAGTCCTTGTCGGAGGTGACGCAGGCAACTGTATAGCCAGCTTCGGCAGCTTGGCGGGCAAGGGTTGCGATGAGGTCGTCAGCTTCATACCCAGGCAGTTCAAGGCGGGGGATTCCAAGGGCATCCAAGAGTTGTTTGACGTGCTGAATTTGTATTGCTAAGTCTTCCGGTGGGGCTTGGCGGGTGGCTTTGTAGGCGGTGTATTGCTCATGGCGGAATGTTGGGGCTGCCGTGTCAAAGACAACAGCTAGAAGTTCCGGTTGCTCCTCCCGCAGGAGAGCCAACAGCATATTGGCAAATCCAAAGGTGGCAAAAGTTGGCTCTCCCGAAGGGGCATGGAGCCCAGTGCGCATTAGGGCATGATAAGCGCGGAAGAGCAGGGACATGCCATCAACGAGGAAGAGGCGAGGCTCCATGGCTGGCGTAGGGAGGCATGGCTACCTATAGCAGGTTGCGGAGGCGGCGGATTAGGAGATAGGTAGAAAGCCACGTCTTGAAGACGATCCAGACTTTATGTGGGAAGGACACCCGGTAGCGATGGCGGAAGACGTTGAAGTCGCCCAGCTCTATCTTTTCCAGCAGCCGGTAGTAGATGAGGTCCATTGCTTCGGCGGGAAAGAGGGTGGCGCGGTCATCGGGATGGAGGTACATCCGTGCGCGGTGGTAGAAACTGCGAGCACGCTGGGCTTCACAGCGCATCAGCTCAATGAAGCGCTCGTCGTAGCACTCAGCCATCAAGTCGGCTTCGGAGTACCCGAAGCGCTCCATGTCCTCTAGGGGTAGGTAGATGTACCCGCGGTCCTTATCCGGCTTGATGTCGCGTAGGATGTTTGTCAGCTGGAGGGCATAGCCCAGGTAGATGGCGTACTGGCGAGCCTGGGGATGTTTGTAGCCGAAGATTTCAATGCAAATCAGTCCGATGCTGCTAGCAACGCAGTAGCAGTAGTCCTTCAGCTCTTCAAAAGTTCGGTAGCGGCGCTGTATTAGGTCGCGTTCGCAGCCATCGATGAGCAGAAGGAAGTATTGTTTCGGCAATTGGAAGCGCTCCACAACGTGTGCCAGTGGGAGTAGGGTGGGATGGAAGGAAGTGCCAGCGTAGATGGCTTCAATCTGTTGGCGCCACCATGCTAACCATTGGCGTTTCGCCAGTAGGTCATCGGCTGTATCGCGCCCTGGGGTGTCTACCAGGGTGTCAACGGCGCTGGCAAAGTGATAGACAGCTTGGATAGCGGCGCGTTGAGTCTGAGGGAGGAGCAGCAAGGGATAGTAGAAGCTGCTCTGCTGGAAAGAGCTTGGTGAAAGGCCCGGTGGAAGCTCATGGGTACTGAAGGCTGTAGTATTGCTGAAGAAGGGCAATCGCATCACGGACACCGAGCTGCGGACGTTGGAAGAGCACAGTTGTTCCAAGCTGACGGAGCCGTTCCAGAAGTCGGAAGGCGGCAGCAAGGGTTACTCTCGCCTGCCAACGCAATCGGGGATGTACGATAGCGGGGAGTCCTTGTGCCGCGCGGGAGAGCCATCGGATGATGACATCAGCAACGTCGTTCAAACACCGGTGCAATTTACTAGAATTTTGCCACAGCTCCTCAGGCTCTACAATTCCATAGCGGCGGAGGACCTCCCAGGGTAGGTAGAGACGTCCTTGGGGTAGGTCCAGAGAAAGATCCTGCCAGAAGTTGAGGAGCTGCAGGGCTATGCAGAGGGCATTGGAGGCACAGAGCGCCGTAGGAGTACAGCTCTGGTGTAGGAAGAGTAGAGCTTCGCCGATAGGTGTAGCGGAGTGGTGGCAGTACCATTCTACCTCACTCCAGCTGGAGAAGGGGCGAAAATCGGCATCGTAGCGGAAGGCTGTCAAGAGGCGCTGTACAAGGAGGATAGGCAGACCTGTATCCCGCAGTGTGGCACTAAAGGCGATGAGCACGGGATTTCCTGCCTGTGGAGCTGTGTGTACGGCATGGAGGAGATGGTCTTCTAGCGCCTTGAGCAGCTCCAACTTTTCCGAGGGGGGGGCGTTCGGTGCGTCGGCGATGTCATCGGCTAAGCGAGCGAAGGCATAGAGATGAGCTACGTGAGGGCGCAGGTGGGCCGGTAAGAGGAGCGAGGCGACGGGGAAATTCTCATAATGTCTCCGTGCCCAGCGTCGGCAAAAGCGTGAGGCTTCGTATAGGTTCCGAATCCGGAAGCGTCCCCCTTCGGGGGAGCAGAGGCTGCGGAGATCGTCCCACGTCAATCGGTGTGACACAAGGTCAGCCCTTACCACCGCATGAGGTTGACTTCGTCCACGTAGACTGTCTGCTGGTTCCGGAAGAGCGCAATGACAATTGCCAGACCGACAGCAGCTTCTGCCGCTGCCACAGCCATGACAAAGAAGACCAACAATTGACCCTCCGCATCGCCCAAGTATGCGGAGAAGGCAACCAGTGAAAGGTTGACGGCATTGAGCATAATTTCGATAGACATCAGGATAAGCAAGGCGTTGCGTCGGGTAAGTACCCCGACGACTCCAACAGTGAACAGAGTTGCCGACAGCAGTACATAGGCTTCCAGCGGGAGTTGCTGCATGGCTTAGGGCTCCAGTTTCCGTTTTGCTAAGATGACAGCGCCGACGATTGCTGCCAACAACAGTAGCGAGACTGCTTCAAAGGGGAAGAGGTAGTCCGTGAAGAGAAGCTTCCCAAGGCTTTCCGGAGCTCCAATCTCCGCCGCTTGGGGAGAGGGAGATTTGTAGCCCGTAGGGCGGCTAAGGAAGAGAACCAGGAGTTGGAGGATGAGGAGGGCTCCAAAGGCGCTTGCGGCACCAACTTGTGGATTGAAGCGTTCGCGTAATTGCTCAGGGTTCCCCAAGTTGAGGAGCATGATGACAAAGACAACCAACACCATCACGGCGCCGGCATAGATGAGAACCTGCATCGCCGCTACCAGTGGTGCCCGAAGTGTGAGGTAAAGCCCCGCCAGAGTCAGGAAGTAGCCGATCATCCATAGGGCGGATGCGACGGGGTTGCGGCGAGTGATGACGGCCAGAGCCGACCCCACAGCAGCTGCGCCAAAGATGAAGAAGAAAAAAACGTCCAGCGACACGACTTACCCTCTCGGAAGCGGAGTGGACATGCTGTCAAGCGCAAAATTACAGCCTTGTAGCTTAGACTTCCTCGGCAGCGTGTGCACGGTGTTCCTCAACGAGCTTCTGCTGGATATGGGGAGGTACAGGAACGTACTCGGCGAAGCGTTGGGTATAAGTGGCGCGTCCCTGGGTCAGGGATCGGAGGGCAGCGGCATAACGGTCCAACTCCGCCAGAGGCATATGGGCACGGATGCGCTGATAGTGCCCATCGCTTTCAATACCCAGGATGGTTGCTCGCCGGGACGGGAGATCGCTCATGACTGCACCTACAAACTCTTCCGGGACGGTGATGATGACTTCGTAGATAGGTTCCAGCACGCGGGGCTCTGCCTCCAGGAAGGCGTTCTTGAAGGCCATCATTCCAGCGATTTTGAAGGCCGCTTCGTTGGAATCGACCGGGTGCATTTTGCCATCAAAGACGCTCACGCGGATATCGCGCACGTACGAGCCCGTGAGCGGACCATCCTGCATCTTTTCCATGATGCCCTTCAGAATAGCGGGCATAAAGCGGGCGTCAATGACGCCGCCAACGATGCAGTTGAGAAAAACAAGTTTGCCACCCCAGGGCAAATCGTATTCTTCCCGACTACGGACGGTTAATCCAGCGGGGTCAGGCATGCCATCGGTGTAGGGTTCAATCAGGAGGTGCACTTCAGCGTATTGTCCGGCGCCACCGGTCTGCTTCTTGTGCTTGTAGTAGCCCTTAGCGGGTTTCTGGATAGTTTCCCGGTAAGGAATACGGGGTTCCACAAACTCAGCTTCCACACGGAAGCGGCGTTGGAGGAGCCAGCGGGCGACCGCTAAGTGTAGCTCTCCTTGACCGTGGAGGATGATCTGGCGCAGTTCCTGTGCATGCTCCACCCGATAGCTGGGGTCTTCTTCTTGGAGCTGATGCAGAGCCGTTCCCACTTTTTCCTCATCCCCTTTTTTGACAGGGACAACAGCCACGCGAACTCGGGGTGGAGGGAACTCTATAGGAGGCAAGGTGACGGTCATACCCTTGTCATGGAGCGTGTTGTTGGTGTGCGTATTCCGGAGCTTGACTGTTGCGGCAAGGTCGCCCGCTACGATTGGGCTTACTTCCGTTCGCTTTTTGCCTAAGACGGTGAAAAGCTGAGGGATCCGTTCAACGGAACCCGTTTGGGCGTTGACCAACTCCGTACCTGTGCGGAGGGTTCCCGAGTATATTCGCAGGAAGCTCATATCTCCAAGGCTGGGCTCAGAGAGCGTGCGGTAGACGAAAGCAACGACGGGGCCGGCTGGATCGCAGGCGATGGAAACGCCCTCGACGGAACGAACGGGTGGGAGCTCTGTCGGGGGCGGCACAAGGGTGGTCAAGAGCTGGAGCAGACGGGTCAGTCCAACGTTAGATTGGGAACTTGTGCAGAGAACCGGGAAAATGGCGCGCTGGAGGAGGGCTTGACGTAGACCCCGTTCAAGCTCTTCTTGGGTCAGTTCCCCATTAGCAAAGTAGGACTCCATAAGAGCCTCGTCCGTGGCGGCAACAGCTTCCATGAGCTGCTCGCGGAAAAGGCGTAAGCGTTCCTGTTCGCCTTCCGGGAGAGAGCCCGGCTGAGGAGGATTCCCAGGGGTCTCAGCACCGTAGAAGCACTGCGCAAGCACGTCAGCGATGCCACGGAATTGCCCACCTTCGCCGACAGGATACTGCAAAGCAACGGCAGAGGGGCTGAGCCGTTGGCGGATATGTTCCACAGTACGCTCAAAATTGGCTTGTTCGCTATCGGGCTTACTCAGCACCAGAGCAATGGGAAGCCCCTGCCGTTCAGCGTATTTCCAGAGGAGTTCGGTGCCGACCTCTACGCCACTTTGTAGGCTTACAAGGAGGAGCCCTATATCGGAGACGCGCATTGCGGGCAGGACTTGCCCGATGAAGTCATCGTAGCCAGGAGTATCCAGCAAGTTCAGCTTGTAGCCGTTCCATTCAAAGGTCAGCAGACTGGTGAAGACCGATGTTCCCCGCTCGTGCTCCAGGTCGTGGTAGTCTGAAACGGTGTTGCGCTCGGCAACACTTCCCTTGCGTGTCGTTATGCCAGCAGTGTAGAGTATTGCTTCCGCAAGGCTTGTTTTTCCGCAACCAGCGTGACCCAGCAGGACAGCCGTACGGACATGTTGTGCGTCGTAAACCCTCATAGCGAAGGCTGCCTTCAATGGTACATGCTAACAGCAGGAGCCGTAAAAATACCAACTTCCGTGCAAAGGTGCAGAGAGGCGGGGGCAAAAGCTGGGCAAAGCTTAGCAATGGCGTAGTATGCGAGCTTGCTGGTTGAGCACTCGGGGGTATAGTTCGTGCTCGTATGGCAAAAGGCGCTGGGCAAGGCTTTCAGGAGTATCGTCAGGGGCGACGGGGATGCGGATTTGAGCTAAGACCGGACCAGTGTCGTACTCTTCCTCCACGATATGCACGCTAGCCCCTGTGTACGGCTCTCCAGCACGTAGGACAGCCTGGTGAACATGGAGCCCGTACATTCCGGGTCCGCCAAATTGTGGAAGCAGTGCGGGGTGGATGTTGAGGATGCGTCCCTGGTAGGCGCGGACAACCGCTGCGGGGACTTTCTTTAGGTAGCCTGCCAATGCAATGAGCTCAACAGCATAAGTGTTCAGTGTGTGCAGGAGTGCAGCGGCATAGTCCTCCGGATCTGGGTGGGTTACACTGCTCAGGTGGACAAATGGAATGCCGTAGCGCTGGGCGACCTCCCGGACTCCGGCAGTGGAATTGTTACTGAGGATCAGCACAATGCGGTAGAGGGTATCGGGGCGAAAGGAAAATCGGATGAGGGCTTCAGCGTTTGTTCCGCGACCGGAAGCCAAGATTGCTACGCGGACAGCATCTGGCTTAACGCTTGCCACGGAATCCATGGTCTTCGTAAGTCAGGATCCATGTGGCAACACTGCTTTCGTCAATGTTGGGGAGCCGGCTCCAGTGGAGGCGCCATTCACCGCTGGCGGAGCTGGTATCAGCGTCATTAGTGTGAACGTGTGCGATCATCTTCCGGAAGCGCTCCTGCCAACGTGCCATGTTGGCAGGGCGGAGGTCTATCCATCCAGCTTCGCACCACCGCTCAATTGTTTCAGGAGTGCATCGGTGGTCCTCGGTGGAGGTAGGGATTTTGAGCTCAGCCCCGCGCAGATAGCGACGTCCATCGGGCAGGAGGATAGCCAGGCCGATGGTGAGGATTTGCGAGCGGAGGGAGCTATCACGGCACAGTATGTCCCATAGCTTTTCGGAGATGTCCTCTGGTGTGTGTTCCAGCACGGTTGGGATAGAGCCGAAGGCACGCTTGAGCAGGTGAGCCTCATAGAGCAGTTTAGTCAACCGTGGGGGTCCGAGCATCTCAAAGGCAATGCCTTCCGTGTGATGTTCGTACTCCAGCTGGCGGAGTAGTTCCACGGCAACATGACGGAGGGCCCCGCCGCGGTATGTGGGTCCCAGGACTGAGGCGTCGAAGGCCGCAACGATATCATACCCGGTGTTGCCACCGCGCAACTCTTGGACGACGACTTCGGCAATTTCTTCCGGGGTGATCAGCTCCATTTGCCCAAGGGCGGTAACAGTTTCAAACTCTGCTCGGGCAAAGACACCGTTTTCCCCTGTGTCAATGAAGACGGAGCGTAGGGGCTCGTTGGAGCGCCGCAGTGTGTCCGGTGGCTGGAGCGGGAGCCTATCCCCAAGCTCTGGTGCTTCCTCAGGGGGCAAATCCACACGTAGGAGAGGACGTCCGCGGAAGAGGACGGTGTCGTAAGCAATACGCTTCCACCCGATAATAGCGGCAGGCTTGATCTCCTTGATGATAGGCGCTCCCGGAGTGCGTCCCATGAGGAAGAGAAGGAGGGAGTGGGCTCCGGCAACGGCGGATTTTGCTAGCAGAACACGCGATGGGCGCTCCTCGCTATGGGTATAGGGGATATTCAGCCCCATGCCACCGGTACCCGTCGTCCCGACCTTTAAGTACACTTGGGTTCCAGCCTCCAGGAGGCTGTGGTACAGAATCTGTACGTGCCGGATGAGCTGTGGGATGTAGAGGCTACATAGAAGGTGTTCGACCGTTTCGCTGGACTCAGCTCCCTGCCGTAGGGTCTTCCAAACGGCGGAGGCAGTGGTGTAGATGTCCTGGTAGGCAATTGCTGTGGCAGTGTTGATGCAATCGACAACAATGTCGGGGCGAACGTCGGTCAAAAGCTCGTAGAGGGCGGATTGGCGAAGGCGGTGTTCGTCTAATTCAGCTAGGAGGTCCTCAATGAGGGCAGCGCGGGTTGCCGGATCGCGCAACAGCTCCGATCGGGAATGTTCTTTCCAAGCGCTGCGGAGGAAGATATCCCCCCAGCGAGCTTCAATGGTAGCGGAAGGAAAACGGCGCCGCAGTTCAACAACGGCTTCTTCGGCTTCGGAGCGACGGAGGGAAGTCAGGACCAAACGTTTGGGCTGTTCAGAAAGTAGACGATGGCAGACGGCGGACCCAACTAATCCCCATCCGCCAAGAACCAGCACGGTACGGTCACGGAGTTCCATTGTCTTGCTCTTTCCCCATAGCACGGATGAGTTGTTGCCGTATGCGTTGAGCAGCGGTAACCATATTGTGGAGGGCGGGAATGAGCTCTTCCCAACGCCGTGTCTTCAGACCGCAGTCCGGATTAACCCAGACCGATTCTGCTGGAAGGAGATGGAGCACCCGTCGGAGGATGGCTTCGATGTCGTCTACGGAAGGAGTCTCGGGGGAATGTACGTCGTAGACCCCAACGCCGACGCGGATGCTCCCGGCGGGTAATGCCGCAAAGCTGTCCACAATTTCCCCTTTGCTGCGAGAGCCTTCAATGGAGAGCACATCAAAGTCCAGTTCGGCGATGAAGGAGATAATGTCGTTGAATTCGGAGTAACACATGTGGGTGTGGATCTGTGTTTCGGGGCGAGCATGAGCATGGCACAGGCGGAACGCTCGTGTTGCCCAGCGGAAATAGTGGCCCCAGTCGCGGCGCTTCAGGGGGGCACCCTCTCGGAAGGCAGGTTCATCGATTTGAATGATGGCGATACCGGCGGCTTCCAGATCGCGAACCTCATCAGCGATGGCTAATGCCAGTTCGTAGGCGAGTTCCTCGACGGGGATATCTTGCCGCCAATAACTCCATACGAGCATGGTTACTGGACCGGTGAGCATGCCTTTGACAGGCTTGTTCGTAAGGGATTGGGCGTAGGTGATTTCCCGGACGGTCATGGGGTGAGGGCGCCAGACATCGCCGTAGATAATCGGGGGTCTGTAAACGCGAGAGCCGTACGAGAGGATCCAGCCATGCTCGGTGGTGGCAATACCTTCCAATTGCTCGGCGAAGTACTCCACCATGTCGCTCCGCTCAAACTCACCGTGGACGAGTACGTCTAATCCCAGTTCTTCCTGGATGGCGATAACATGGCGGATGCGGTCTCGGATTGTGGCATCGTAGTCTTCACAGGAGAGTTCCCCACGACGGTATTGACTCCGCAGACGGCGGATGTCAGCTGTCTGGGGGAAGGAGCCGATGGTCGTCGTAGGCAGGAGGGGAAGTTGGAGGCGGAGCGCCTGGAGGCGATATCGTTCCGGTGCCGGCGGCTGGCGTTGGAAGTCCGTCTCTGTCAAGGCTGCAACCCGCCGGCGGACTTGTTCGTTGCGGCCAAAGGGAAGACGCAGAAGCTGAGAAGTGGCTTCCACCTGTTGGATAGCCCCTTGATCGCCTTCCCATGCTGCTTTCAGAAGGCGCAGCTCTGCAAGGCGTTCTCGGGCGAAGGCTAAGCGCTCGGCAAGGCCCGGTGGAAGCCTGTTTTCAACTGCCACGGTGATGGGCAAGTGGAACAGAGGACAAGAGGGGGCGATGACAACATCAGAGCTGAAGCTATGGAGAGCTTCAATCAGACGCAAGCATTCCCGAAGGTCTGAGCGCCATACTTGGCGTCCGTGGACAATTCCGGCAATGAGTGTCTTACCTGTCGGAAAGCCGGCAGAGTGCAGAGAGCGCCAGTTCTCGGTATTGGAGACAAAATCCAGTCCTAACCCAGCAACAGGGAGGTCAGCATAGCGTTGGAAATCAGCGACACTGTCGTAGTAGCACAGAAGCCAAATGGCCGGCCCTTGATGGCTCAGCTCTGCATACCACGTTCGCGCAAGGTACCAGTGCTCCTCCGGGACGTCCAATGCTAGCGCTGGTTCGTGGAGGAGAGCAAGGCTTACCCCATCTGCAGCGAGGGAGCGGAGGAGTTCAGCATAGACCGGTATGACCGCGGTACCGAACTCAGCGAACTCATCTGCGGTCAGTGGAGCGATAGAGGCAAGAGAGCCATTATGGTAGCGCGCTCTCTTGGAGAGGCGCAGGAACGTGTAAGGACCGATGATGCTTGGGACTGTTTCGGCACCAAGCTGGCGGTAGAAACGAACATCTTCCAGCGGGAAGTTCTGCACAAGGCGAAAAACCGGTTCCTCCAGCTCAGGTACGAGGTAGTGGTAATTCGTGTTGAACCACTTCGTAAGCTCCAGGGCATATTTGCTGCGGGCCAAGGCGAAGTATGTCTGCAATCCCGTGTAGGCCCCGAAGCGGCGGGGAATGGCGCCGAGCATGACCGCCGTGTCCAGCATTGGGTCGTAGAGCGAGAGCTCATTGCACGGAATGAGGTCTATCCCTTGGTACTCTTGCAGTCGCTCCCGCTTCAGTTCTGCGATGCCGTGGAGGAAGTCTTCCTCGGAGATGTGTCCTGCCCAAAAGGTTTCTAGGAGCCGTTTATATTGGCGCTGTTCCCCCAGTCGGGGGAAGCCAAAAGCAAGCGTGCGCATTGCCTTCCTCGTGTGACACAGGATGGGAGTACGAATTTAGTGAACGCTGGGGGGGTATGTAGTGGGACTGTGGGCGAGGATTCCTACGAGCACGCGTTCTGTGCCGGTGTAGTCTTTTTGCAAGTACAGCATAGAGGCCAGGGGGCGGAAAAGGGTTGTAATGGCGGAGGCCGATTCTGGTCTGATTTCCAGCACGAAGGCGCCACCAGGTACGAGGATGGTGGGGAAAAGGTCGGCAAAGCGCCGGTAAAAGCTCAGTCCGTCAGCTCCGTCGGTGAGGGCTTCGTGGGGTTCATAGAGGGTGATTTCGGGCTGCAGCTGGGGAAGTGCGGAAGCGGGGATGTAGGGTGGATTGGAGACCACCAGATGGAAGGGATATGCCGGAGGCAGCTGGCGGAGGATGTCCACGTGGGAAAAGGAAACGTTTCTCAGCCCTAAGCGGCGGGCATTCTCGCGGGCAAGTCGGAGAGCAGCCACAGAGATGTCAATGCCGACAACATGAGCTTCCGGCAGGCTGGAGGCAAGTGCTAAGGCAATACAGCCGGAACCAGTCCCAATATCCAGGATGCGCAGTGGGAGTGGAAATGGCACTGTGCGGAGGAGGCTGAGTGCTTCCTCGACGACAAGCTCCGTTTCCGGGCGTGGAATGAAGACGCCGCGCCGGATGTGGAGGCGGAGGGTGTAGAAGTCTGTCTGTCGGACAAGGTATTGGAGTGGTTCCCGCTGGAGTCGGCGCTGGAGAAGACGATGGAGTCGGCGGCGTGCCGCTACGGCGATGGGCTGATTGCCGTTCAGGAGCAGGGAAAGTCGGTCACAGCCCAATGCGTGGCAGAGGAGAACATCGGCTGTGTACTCGGGGCTTTCCAGCCCTGCCGCTTTGAGCAGCTGCGAGGCGGCAATCCGAGCTTCTCGGATTGTGGAGCAGCCAGCAATGGGGTTACTCGGCGTAGTATTCCTGGAGCGGTTTGACCTGAAGTTCGGCATGGCGGAGTTCGGCAAGCCCGCGTAAGGAGGCAGCTGCTGCTGCAAGGGTTGTGAAGAAGGGGATGCGATAGCGCATCGCTGTGCGCCCCATGATGTGTTCGTCATAGCGGGCATTCTCACCCAAGGGTGTGTTGATGAGGATATCCACTTTGCCGTCGGCGATGTAGTCAATGATACTGGGGCGCCCTTCGTAGTGCTTCCGCACAGGGGTGACGGGGAGTCCATGGCGCTGGAGAAATGCGGCGGTTCCCCGTGTTGCCCAGAGCTCAAAGCCCAGCTCTAAGTACCCACGGGCAATTTCCACTGCTTGGGGGGTCTTGTCATTGTCAGCCAGGGAAACGAAGACTCGTCCTTTGCCCTGTGGGATGCGGGTCCCGGCAGCGAGGTGGGCTTTGATGAGAGCCCGCCCAAACGAAGTGTCAATTCCCATGACTTCTCCGGTTGAGCGCATCTCTGGTCCGGGAAAGACATGCACTTGGGGGAACTTGGTGAAGGGAAAGACAGACTCTTTGACGGCGATGCGTCCGAGGTTTGGACGGAATTCTGGTGCAGAAATGTTGCGGAGCTTCTCCCCCAACATAGCCCGGAGAGCCAGTTCAATGATCGGGATCCCGGTTGCTTTTGCCACGAAAGGCATTGTGCGGGAGGCCCGTGGATTGGCTTCCAGCACATAGATGGTGCCGTGCTGGATGGCGTATTGGACATTCAGGAGTCCGACAACCTCCAACGCGCGAGCAATGCGGCGGGTGTAATCGCAGAGGAGCTCCAGTTGTCCGAGGGTGATGTTGAATGGCGGTAGGACACAGGTGGAATCCCCGGAGTGAATACCGGCTTCCTCAATATGTTGGAGGACACCGGCGATGATAACGGTTTCGCCATCACTGACAGCGTCTACGTCAAATTCGTCGGCATGTTCCAGGAAGCGATCGATCAGCACGGGGCGTTCGGGGAACACGGAGAAGGCCTCCCGTACATAGCGGCGCAGCGTTTCTTCCCGGTAGCAGATTTGCATTGCCCGTCCTCCGAGAACATAGGAAGGGCGAACCAGAACGGGATAGCCGATCGCACGGGCGATGGAGATGGCTTCCTCCTCAGAGCGAGCGGCACCCCACGGGGGACAAGGGATATGGAGTTCTTGCAGGAGCTGGGCAAAACGTTCCCGATCTTCGGCAAGATCGATGCCTTCAGGCGAAGTGCCCAATAGGCGGAATCCAGCAGCTTGAATCCTATGGGCTAAACGGAGCGGGGTTTGTCCACCGAGGCTGACCACGACCCCTTCGGGGCGCTCATGTTCCAGGACATTGAGAACGTCTTCGGCTGTAAGGGGTTCAAAGTAGAGTTTGTCCACAGTGTCGTAGTCGGTGGAGACCGTCTCCGGATTGCAGTTGATCATAATCGCCTCATAGCCCAAGCGACGCAAAGCAAAAACGCCTTGCACGCAGCAGTAGTCAAACTCTATCCCCTGTCCGATGCGGTTGGGCCCACTTCCGAGGATGACAACTTTCCGGCGGCCAGATACGAGGGATTCGTTTTCTCCGGGCGCATATGTGGAGTAGTGGTAGGGTGTTTCGGACTCAAACTCGGCTGCACAGGTATCCACGGTTTTGTAGACAGGACGGAGCAAGTGTTGGTGCCGAAAGTGAGCAACCTCTGTTTCCGAACAGCCTGTAAGGACAGCAAGCTGGACATCGGAGAAACCCATGGCTTTCAACTGTTGGAGGCGTTCTACGCCCAGGCGCTCCAGAAGAGCAATTCCTGAGCTGCCAGTCCTCTGCCGGAGGTGGAGGACCTCCTGGGCTGCCAGAACGATTTCGCGGCATTGCTCAATAAACCACGGGTCGTAGCTGGTCAGGGCATGGATTTCCTCTGTGCTCATACCGAGGCGCAGGGCGTCGCAGAGATCAAACAGCGAGCGCGAGTGGCGGCGGCGCAGCCGCGCCCGGATCGGCTCAAGGTCTTCTTCACTGAGCGGCTTCAGGTACTCAGGGCGATCAAAGCCGAAACCGAAGCGCTCCTGCTCTAAGCTACGGATGGCTTTCTGCAGGGCCTCCTTAAAGGTGCGCCCAAATGCCATAGCTTCGCCGACGGATTTCATCTGCGTGCCCAGTTCGTCGGGCACTTCTGGGAATTTCTCAAAGTCCCAGCGAGGGATTTTGACCACCACGTAGTCAATAGCCGGCTCAAAACAAGCGGGTGTCTTCCCCGTGATCTCGTTGAGGATTTCGTCCAGTGTGTACCCGATAGCGAGTCTGGCGGCGATTTTCGCAATAGGAAATCCCGTGGCTTTAGAGGCCAGCGCAGAGCTGCGGGAGACGCGAGGGTTCATCTCGATGACCACCATCCGACCCGTTTTGGGGTCCACAGCAAACTGGATATTGGAGCCCCCCGTCTCCACACCGATTTCCCGCATGATGCGGATGGCCGCATCGCGCATCTGCTGGTATTCAACATCGGTCAGTGTCTGTGCTGGGGCGACGGTAATGGAATCCCCGGTGTGAACGCCCATGGAATCAAAGTTCTCAATGGAGCAGACGATGACAACGTTATCCTTGCGGTCACGCATGACTTCCAGTTCGTATTCTTTCCACCCCAGCACAGACTCCTCCACCAGGACGCGCTGGATTGGGCTGGCAACGAGGGCAGCGGTAAGGAGCTCTCGGTACTCTTCCATGTTGTAGGCGATGCCGCCACCGGTGCCGCCTAAGGTAAAGGAAGGGCGTAAGATGGCGGGAAATCCAATCTCCTCGATAGCGCGGAGCCCTTCTTCGAAGGAATGGACAAAGACCCCGCGGGGGGTTTCCAAGCCACAGCGCTGCATTGCTTCCTGGAACAGCTTGCGGTCTTCCGCTTTGCGGATGGCTTCCAGCGAGGAGCCAATGAGGCGAACGCCGTACCGTTGGAGCACTCCCCGTTCAGCCAGCTCAACGGCAATATTGAGTCCCGTCTGCCCGCCCATTGTAGGCAAGAGAGCATCGGGGCGCTCGCGGGCGATGATTTTTTCAACGAATTCTGCCGTGATGGGTTCAATGTAAGTAGCATCCGCCAGGTCAGGGTCAGTCATGATGGTAGCAGGGTTGGAGTTCACAAGAATGACACGCAATCCCTCCTGCCGTAGCGCTTTGCAGGCTTGGGTACCACTGTAGTCAAACTCGCATGCTTGCCCGATGACGATGGGGCCGGAGCCGATGATGAGTACACTGTGGAGGTCGGGCATCCGTGGCATAGCCGCTATCCGTGCATGAGTGTGCGACTTTACAGAATGCGTCCAGCTTGGCGCAATTGAGCTTCAATCCAGCGGTATGTGGCTGTAAGGCCCTCTTCCAAGGAGACCTGTGGCTCCCAACCCAAGACCTGGCGAAGGCGGGTGTTGTCGCTATTGCGCCCTCGGACCCCCTGGGGCTTACTGAGGTCATGGCGCTTTTGGATGCGCTTACCGGCAATTCGAGCGATGATATCCACCAGTTCGTTGATGGTGACGAGCCGGTCGCTTCCCAAGTTCAGGGGATGGCGGTAATCGGAAAGCATAAGGCGATAGATGCCTTCGGTGCAGTCGGAGATGTAGAGAAAAGAGCGCGTTTGATTGCCATCGCCCCAGATCTCGATTTCATCTCCATCGCGGGCCAGGGCGATTTTGCGGCAAAGCGCAGCTGGAGCTTTCTCGCGTCCGCCTTCATATTCGCCTAGTGGACCATAGACGTTGTGGAAGCGGGCAATGCGGACTTCCATGCCGTAGTCCTCGGCATAGTACTGGCAGAGTTTTTCCGTAAAGAGCTTCTCCCAGCCGTATCCCTCTTCTGGGTCTGCCGGATAGGCATCTTCTTCCCGCAAGGGAGTGACATCGGGGGTATTCTGTCGGTACTGCGGGTAGATGCAAGCAGAGGAGGAGAAGAAGAAGCGGCGGACTCCATTGAGGCGGCTAGCCTCGAGCATGTGAGTGTTGATGAGAATGTTGTTGCGGGCAATGTCGGCATGGTTGCGGCTGATGTAGCCGATGCCCCCCATGTCAGCAGCCAGGTTGTAGACGTGCTCTACTCCTTGAGTGGCAAGCAGGCAGTTTTCCCAACGTCGCAAGTCCAGCAGGAGAAACTCGTGGGCAGCGGTTGGCTCATATGCTGGGGGCTTGATATCCACGCCTCGGATCCAGTAACCACGTTCGACAAGGAGCTTGACCAGGTGATGCCCGATAAAGCCGCCGGCGCCAGTGACTAATACTCGGGTTGGCATCTTCTGGCAGAGTTGTTCAACAGAGGTGGAGATGATGACGTACGAGATTGGGGAGTTGATGCGTGCTGAATGGGACAGGCTGTAAGTTTGTACAGTAGTGCGTGGTCCGTCGGTGTGAGGGAGTGGAGCCTATATGGAGGCTCGGAGGAAGGTGTGGCAACGGGTGTGGTTGACTTGCGTATTTATTGGTGCTTGTTGGGGCTTGGGTGGTGGAGCGATGCGTTCGGTGGTGGTTTTTTCCCTTTTCCGTCCATTCACAGTGGAGTTGAACACGGCATTGCCGGCGGAGGCGCGGTTGCAGGGATATCGGATAGCAGCCGAGCAAACTCCGTACGTATGGGCTGGGCTGGGGATATTCTTGCTCGGAGTGGGAGCTATGGTGGGCAGTATGGGAGGTCGGTTGCGGACCCATGGTTGGCTTTTTATGGCGTTGGTCTTGGCTGTAGTGGCCGTGGGGGGAGAGCTTTGGTTGGCGCTGGTATATGATATCCCCGTGGTGCGACTTTCTGTTGTGGAGCCCTTACCGATGGAGCAGATTGAGGAATTGGTCGTGCGACGGGTACGAGAAGCTGGAGTAGTGGCGACGATGACGGCGCTGTGTGAGTGGACGATTCTGTTGCTCTTTGTGTGGCGACCGTTGGAGCAAGAGGAGCCATGAAGCCGGAGCGCTTAGTAGAGGAATTACTCCAAGTTGCCCGTCGCTGTGGGATTCGGGTGCGGAAAGAGCATGGGCGCTTTCGCGGGGGATATTGCGTCATTCGGCAGGAGAGGCTCATTGTGCTCAATCGGGGGCTCCCTCCGGAGCAGATGAGTCGGGTTTTGGCAGAAGCGCTACGCCAATTTCCCTTGGAGGGAATTGCGATGAAGCCAGCGGTGCGGGCGTGGTTGGAGGAGGTAGCGCCTTTACATGGCGCGGTGGTGCTGGACGTCTCCACGCCTGAGTATCCGTCGCAGCAGAGTCGGTGATGCGGTGGTCTTGGTGGTGGGGTATCCTTGTGGGTGCAGCTTGTGCGTGGGCACAGGTGCAGGAAGGGCAAGCTCTTGACCGTGTTGTGGCCTTGGTAGGTGGAGAGCCGATTTTTGCCTCCGATGTGGAAGCTCAGCTTCAGCTTCTGCGCCAGCAGCTCCCTCCGGGAATAGAATTGCCCGATACAGTGCTGCGGCGCCGTGCGGTGGAAGCACTGATAGACGAAAAGCTGATGTTGCTGAAAGCGCAGGAGGATAGCATCACCGTCACGGACGATGAGGTGACGCAGCGGCTGGAGTTACAGTTGCAGCTGTTAGTGCAGCAGTTGGGTTCAGAACGTCGGGTGGGGGAAGTGTATGGAATGTCGGTCGATCAGATTCGGCGCGAGTATCGGGAAGAGGTGCGGAAGCGCCTTTTGGTAGAAAAGTTACAACAGCAGCGCTTTGGTTCTCTCCGCTGTAGTCGGCGCGAGGTAGAGGAGTTCTTTGCGCAGTATCGGGACTCCTTGCCTCTGGTGCCGACGCAGGTGGAGCTTGCGCATTTAGTTCGCTTCGTGCAGCCGGATTCGTTGGCTCGGTATACGGTGTTGGAGCAGGTACGGCGTATTCGGGATAGTCTGCTGCGTGGAGCAGACTTTGCTGAGTTTGCCCGGCGCTATAGTGAGGATAGGGCTTCGGCAGCTACCGGCGGTGATATCGGCTGGGTCAGCCGCGGGAAGCTCCTTCCGGAATATGAGCGTGCTGCCTTTTCCCTCCGAATCGGGGAGATTTCCGAGCCCATAGAAACGCCCATGGGGATTTACCTGCTGCAGGTGCTAGACCGTCGGCAGGAGGAGGTGCATGTACGGCATATTCTCTTCCGCCTACGGGGTGATGCTGAACGGGTTCGATCGGAGCTGCAGCGGTTACGGGAGCTGGTGCAACAGGGGGCCTCTTTTGACTCGCTTGCGCGACTGTATTCCGAAGAGGCAGATACTCGCTCCTTTGGTGGGGCATTGGGGCTGGTGCCTTTGGAGGGGCTTTCGGAGGAGATTCGCTCTGTTGTGGAAGAGTTGCCCGACGGTGGAGTTTCGGAGCCGGTACCGTATTTGGCTCATTCCAACCGAATAGGGTTGCAGTTGCTGTACCGTAAGCGGCTAATTCCCCAGCACCCGCCACAGCTTCCCGAGGATGTCCCGTACATAGAGCGTCTTTGTCAGCAGTGGAAACGCGAGCAGGAATATCGGCGTTGGATTACTCAGCTCCGTCAGCGCTTTCCGTGGGAGGTCTACCCATAGGACTCATGGTGGTGGGAGGACGTTTGGGGAGGATTCTCGCACTGGGAGTACTTGTTCTGGTGGGGACTTACCTGTGGGCTCAGCCTGGTGTCCCGTTGCAGCAAGGATGGTCATCGACACGGGCTCTGCAATCTCAGAATGAACAGCCGGATACGCTCCGTCCTGTTCCGCTGCCAACGGAAGAGTTACAGGTGTTCACGCCAGCACAGGATAGTGCATACGTGCGAGCTTTGCGGCAGCCTTTGCCCCCTTTGGCGCGTTTCCAGGCAGCCTTACGTGCTTCAACACCGATATGGCTGGAGCTACAACGGCCGGGTCTACCGACACCGTGGCAGAGTGCTCTGCGGAATTTGCGCTTAGATTCGGCTGCCTTTCTTCCCCGAGGGGAGGAAGTGGTCCAGCACGTGTATAATCTGCAGCAGGCACAGGCTCTGCCTCATCCGACGTTGCGGCGTACACCGGGCAGCACTTTTACAATCCCGCTGGCAACGGTTGCCCAGCTCCTAGGGTTGGGGGAAGATGTTTCCCCAACTGTCCGATACGAGGTACCGAGGGTGGAACGCGTGCAGGTGTTTATCTACTCGGTTCAAGCGCTGCGGATTGCGACACTCTTTGATGGTGTCCAACGTCCCGGACGGTATAGCCTGAGGTGGAATGGTCGTGATGACCATGGTCGGAGCCTGCCACCTGGCGATTATGTGGCGGAGGTCCGGGTCGGCGATAGAGTGCGCTTGTACAAACGTATTCGGCTCAGCTCTGCTGACATCCGCTGAGAAGGTCTCATAGAGGAGTAGAGGGGCGATGAAGTACCGGCTGGTGCGAATTGGATGCGGGCTTATCCTGCTAGGAGAGCTGCTTACAGCACGACCTTTGGTGCTGAAGCTTCGTGTCACTTCTGCAAGCTATGCTATGTGGAAGCAAGGGGGGCGGACAGGAGCGTTGCAGGCATTGCTCCCCCATGTAGGGCTACATAGTGCGCGCCCATTGCTCCCTGAGGCTTTGCTCCGGAGTGCTTTGCAACGGGCGCAGCGGGAGAAAGCACGGGGGTTGCTGTCATCGTTAGACCGACTCGTGCTCGTTGAGGTGCCAGAGGCTGTGGATGCGGTACTTTTGGTTCGTAAACTACAGCGCCATCCTGAACTGGAGTACGCCGAGCTATTGCCAGAGCGGTTTCTCTGTGGAGTTCCCAACGATCCGTTGGTGACCGAGCAGTATGCCCTGCGGCTGATCAAGGCATTTGATGCGTGGGACGCCCTGCCCTCGGAGGTAGCTGCAGTTGTTGTTGGTGTTGTGGACACGGGCATAGACATGGAGCATCCGGACTTGGCGGGCAACATTTTTGTCAATTCTGGTGAGGTGGGGATCGATGGCAATGGGAGGGACAAGCGTTCTAACGGGGTGGATGACGACGGGAATGGATTTGTTGATGATTGGCGTGGGTGGGATTTTGCTGCTGGGGATGGGAGCAGGCAGGACAATGATCCTAGTCCGGGCAATGCCCATGGGACCCATGTGGCAGGCATTGTGGGTGCTATGGTCAATAATGCTCAGGGGATAGCCGGTATTGTGCCGAAAGTACGCCTACTGGCTGTCAAAGTTGCCCCAGATGCCCCGAGTGCTTCTGTGGTCATCAACAGCTACCAAGGCGTGCTTTACGCTGCCGCTATGGGGGCAAAGGTCATCAACTGTAGCTGGGGCGGGGTGGGACGGTCTGAGGCGGAGCATGAAATTATCCAAGCGGCAGTAGCTTTGGGTTCGGTGGTCGTGGCAGCAGCAGGCAATGACGGAAGGCGCGCACCTTTCTACCCAGCGGCTTACCCTGAGGTGCTCTCTGTGGCGGCGACGGACTCAATGGACCTTAAGGCATGGTTTTCAAACTACCACGAGACCATAGACATCTCAGCCCCGGGCACAGATATATTCTCCGCCATCCCCGGTGGACTCTATATGCGCATGAGTGGGACATCTATGGCTGCCCCGATGGTTGCCGGAGTTGTAGCATTGGTGCGACAGAAGTTCCCGCATTACACACCTATGCAGGCAATGGCACGGGTGATGATGACAGCGGACAACATAGACCAAAAGCAGAGTTGGTTGGCGGGGCTTATCGGTTGGGGACGGGTCAACGCCTATCGGGCTTTGACAGAGGAGCCGTTGGTGGCCTGCTTGGTTGATAGCATCATCGTTGCCGATACCGATGGAGACAACTTCTTTGACATCGGTGATACGTTGAGGATATGGCTGAAACTGCACAATGTGCTTGAGCCCATCGGTGGTGTCAGTGTTGATGTGTTCACACCCTTGGTGCCTTCGCCGGAGTATATCCGGCGCCAGCTCACCGTAGACACGATGGCGGCGGGTGAGCAACGGCTGTTACCGGAGCCATTCCTATTGCGTATAGCTTCTGGCACGTCGGACAATGCAGTGATGGAACTGCGCTTTACGGTCCGATATCGGGGGAAGCCCATCGGCCGGGGATGGACAACAAGGGTACTGCGACCGGTCTATCGGACGTTGGCGGCAAACCATATTGCTGTGACGTTCAACAGCAGCGGCAATATTGCCTTCAATGACTATCCGGACAACACCCAAGGGGAGGGATTCCGCTGGAAGGGGAGTCCGAACATACTCTTTGAGGGAGCGCTGATGGCGGGAATTTCAGCAGAGAGGCTCTCCAACGTTGCCCGAGGAGCAGTGCAGACACAGCAGGACCGTTCTTTCGTGTACCAGCAAGTTCTGCGGCTCTTCTCGCCCGGTCCCCATGCAACGCTGGAGGCGGAAGCTCTCTTTGCCGACCAACAGCAGCCAGGGGATCTGGGCATTGCTGTCCGCCAGCACACTTACCAATTTAACCAGCCGGGCTGGCAGGATTTCGTGCTGGTTGTCTATGACATCACGAACCAGACGGATGCTGTCTTTCCCAATCTCCACGTCGGCTGGTACTTGGATTGGGACATCAGTCCCACCGCAATGGGGGATCGGGTCGTTTACGATGATGCCTCCGGTGTTGGCTATGCAGTGTGTGAGACCTGTGCGGAACCGATGCCATTGGCAGGGGCTCTGGTTGTGAGTGCAGATTCGGTCAACTTTTATGCAATTGACAACGACGCCCGTGAGATGGGTGTTTACGATGGCTTTACCCGCGAGGAGAAGTGGCGTGCCATAAGTAGTGGGATTGCCCGCAAGGAGTCAAACCGGACGGATGCTTCCATGGTGATTGCTGCAGGGCCCATCCGGCTCCAGCCAGGGGATACGGCTCGGGTGGTGCTGGCGCTGGTGGCCGGGGCGAGTGTAGAAGAGCTGCGGCAGGCTGCTTCGGCAGCTCGGCAGGCAGCGGCTTCATTAGGCATTGATACTGTGCCGTGGAATCCACTTCCGGGGCAATTAGCCGCTGGTATCTACCCCAGCCCGTGGACATTGGGACAGGAGCCACCGGTGATGCTGCTCCGACTTCCCGAACGGCGCTACGTGCGTATCCGTCTTGTGGATGCGCTCGGACGCCATGTTGCCACTATCGGGGAAGGACTCTATCAGCCAGGAACCCATCGTTTCGTAGTAACGCCGGCATCGCTGAGCAGTGGGGCGTACTTTCTCTACGTTACTGCTGAACGGGAGGGAATGGTTGTCCCCTTCGCTGTTGTGCGCTGAGAATGCAGCGCTACGAGCAGTTACTCCAGCTTATCCAGAGCTGTCGGCGGGATTTTGAGCGTTTCTATCAAAAGCAAAACCGTCGTGCTGGTATCCGTTTGCGCAAGCGGATGCAAGAGCTCCGTCGTCTGGCAAAGGAAATCCGGGATGAGATTCAACAGTTGCGTCGCACCTTCCCTCCCAAGCCCAAGCGCCGGTGGTATCAAAGGTCCACTGGGGCAACCGACAGCGGCTCGGGGATGGAAATCGGCTAATTTTGCCTCCCGTGGTTGCACGTTCTGCCAGGAGTCCTAATGCCTGAGGTGCGCATAGAAACCGATACGATGGGTGCTGTCGAAGTGCCGGCCGCAGCTTACTGGGGCGCCCAAACGGCGCGTTCCTTACGTCACTTTGCCATTGGGGTTGAGCGGATGCCACGAGAGCTTATCCGGGCTCTCGGCATTGTGAAGAAGGCGGCAGCGATTGTGAATCGTGAGCTGGGGCTTCTGTCTGCGGAGAAGGCAGAGCTCATCGTTCGTGCCGCCGATGAAGTCATTGCCGGCAAGCTGGATGAGCATTTCCCCCTGTCGGTCTGGCAGACGGGTTCGGGGACGCAGACCAATATGAATGTCAACGAGGTCATTGCCAACCGCGCCATTGAGCTTGCCGGCGGCGTCCTGGGCAGCAAGAGCCCAATCCATCCTAATGATGACGTCAATAAGTCGCAGAGCTCCAATGATGTCTTCCCGACAGCCATGCACATTGCCGCTGCAGAGCAGATTGTGCACCACCTTCTGCCCGCTGTGCGGGAACTCCGGGATACCCTTGCCCAGAAAGCGGAAGCTTTTCGGGACATCATCAAAATCGGGCGCACACACTTGATGGATGCCGTGCCGCTGACGCTTGGACAGGAGTTTTCGGGCTACGTGCAACAATTGACCAATGCTATTCGCCGGATTGAAGCAACGTTGCCCGATTTGTACGAGCTGGCAATCGGTGGTACAGCGGTTGGTACAGGGCTTAATACCCACCCGAAGTTCGCTGAGGCTATGGCAGCAAAGATCGCAGAGCTTACGGGGTTACCATTTGTGTCGGCACCGAACAAATTCGAAGCTCTGGCCACCCATGATGCTCTCGTCTGGGCCCATGGGGCATTGCGGACGTTAGCAGTGGCTCTCCATAAGATTGCTAACGACATCCGATGGATGGCCTCCGGACCGCGGGCGGGGTTAGCAGAGATCCGTATTCCGGAAAATGAACCCGGTTCCTCCATCATGCCGGGGAAGGTTAACCCTACCCAGGCAGAGGCAATGACTATGGTGGCGGTTCAGGTCGTCGGAAACGATGTCACCATAAGCACGGCCGGAGCATTGGGCGCTTTTGAGCTCAACGTGTACAAGCCCGTCATCATTTACAACTTCCTCCAAAGTGTGCGCCTGTTGGGTGATACGTGCCGTTCCTTTACGCGCTATTGCGCTGTGGGTATTGAGCCGAACAAGGAGCGGTTGCGGGCGTATGTGGAGCAATCGCTCATGTTGGTAACAGCGCTGAATCCCTATATCGGCTACGATAACGCTGCCCGCATTGCCAAGTATGCTTATCAGACTGGCAAAACCCTCAAGGAAGCAGCCGTTGAGCTGGGATTACTCACTGCGGAAGAATTTGACCGTATCGTGCGTCCAGAGCAGATGCTCGGGCCGAACCTATGAAGCAGCCTGGATGTGTCCGATAACGACGGGCTTTTCCTCTGCACAGAGTGCCAGGACTTCGCTGGCATGTTCGGGGGCTACGACGAGTACTATTCCGATGCCCAGATTGAAAACCCGACGCATTTCCTCTTCGGGGATGTTGCCTGCACGTTGGATGTAACGGAAAAGAGGAGGGACTTCCCAGGAAGCCCAGTCAATGTACGCGCTTACTCCGCGGGGAAGGATACGACTCAGGTTCCCCATAATACCACCGCCGGTGACATGAGCTAACCCTTTCAGAAGTCCACGGTCTAGCACTGGCAGCAGCGTGGCGGCGTACGAGCGGTGGATCGCTATCAGCGCCTCCCCCAGAGAGCTTTGCAGTTCGGGTATGTATGTTTCTAGGTCATGCTCGCGCAGGGCTGCCATTGCCAAGGAGTAACCGTTCGTGTGGAGGCCCGTGGATGCCAGTCCAATAAGCAGATCCCCGGGTTGGATAGAGCTCCCGTCTATGATGCGGGAGCGCTCTGCGACGCCAACGATTGTTCCTGCCAGATCATAATCGCCGGGTGCATAGAGGGAAGGCATCTCCGCCGTCTCTCCGCCGATGAGGGCACATCCATTCTGCCGGCATGCGGTAATGATGCCGCCGATGACCTGCTCCGCGATAGCTGAGTCTAGCTGCCCACAGGCGAAATAGTCCAAAAAGAAGAGTGGACGCGCGCCGCAACAGAGAATATCGTTGACGCAGTGATTGACCAAGTCCTGCCCAACGGTGCTGTGAATGCCCAACCGGATTGCCAACTTGATCTTTGTGCCGACGCCATCAGTGCTGGCAACGAGCACAGGGTGTTCGTAATGAGGAAAGCGGGCATCGTAGAGGCCACCGAAATGTCCGATATCCGTTAGGACGGCCGGAGTGAATGTGGAACGGATAAGCGGCTTAAGACGGCGCAATAATTGTTCAGCGGCATCAATATTGACGCCGGCATCCCGGTAAGTGAGCATAGTGAGGCTTGGGATTGTGGGACTGATCACGGACGGGTTCCCACACACGGGCAGCGGAACGGTGTAGGAAAAGGACAGAGGCGGCATTCAGTGTCCAAAGCCAGAGGGTGCGCATGTACCCATAGCGGCGGTAGCGGCGGGGAGACTCGTAGATGGGAAGTTCCCACGCCATCCGAATGCGACCCAGACGGCGGAGACGGTAATAGAGCTCAAAGTCCTCGCCCGCATAGAGCTGCTCGTTGTACCCTCCGACGCGTTCGAACGCCCACCGGCGAATGATGTGGCATTCGCCTCGCCCCATCCCAATGCCGCAGCAGTTCAAAAGCCAGATGTAGCGGTTGTAAATGCCGTGGAAGAGACGATCGCTCCATCCGGCAACCTCGGGATGGACAAAGACAGGGCATGCCAGAGCAATTTCTTCGGGTGCCTCCGCGGCCCATTGGAGGACCACGGAGGCAAACTGCTCTGGGGAAGCGGGAACGGAATCAGCATTCAGGAAGACCAGGATTTCTCCCACTGCCATTGACGCACCCCAATTCCGCCCCTGAGCAATACTTTGGCGCTTCGTGCCTCTATACTGGATGACGATGTCAGCATGTTCGTGAGCAAGTTCTGCTGTGGCATCAGTACTCCCCCCGTCGCTTACGATGAGCTCAATGCCGTACTGCAGCCGCAGCTCAAGGGGGAAATGCGATAGGGTAGACTCCAACACGCTCTCCTCTTGCAGGGTTGGGAGAATGAGACTTAGTCGAACGTGCTCTGGTCGAATCCGACGATGTTCCCAAACGAGGGCTTCCTCGGGAAGGGAGGGGCTTGGTCGTTGTGCCATGGAGCGAACCTATTCGAGCAGGTCTCGGACTTGGTCAACGAAGACCGTTACGGTCGGTGCTATGGGGATTGGACGAGCAATTGGGAGCGGAGGAATTTCTGGCACAATCCGTATGCGTTCTTCAGCATCTCGAACCCCGGGAAGCAGATACTGCCGAACGGCATCAGCGCGAGCGTTCAAAAGAGAGTTAGCGCGCTCCAGCAGAGTAGGGGGCGGAGTTGTGGGTTCCTGAGACCGCCGCTTCCGGGTAGAGGATTTCACCTGAGAGCGGGGCGGCTCCTCCACTAGACGGGTGTCCAAAATGGAGATGTGGACACTGACCCGTAGCGAGCGATTTCGGTTGAGCAACTGCTTGAGTTGATCCAATTCCGAATATGCTGTTGCTCGGAGCTTGGCGCTGCCAGGGTCGAAGGCATGGATGCGAAGCAATTCTATCCCGGGGCGCAAGAGCTGAACGGAGAAGGTTTTGGAAACCTCGCTATATGTAGTGCTCGGGGGAAGCTCAAAGGTGTCCGTTTGCCGGAGCACATTGTATCCCCGGAACGTAATCGTATAGCGCTGTCCAGGCTGCAATACTACTTCGAAGGTCCCTCGGCGGCTGTCGGAGCGCCCTTGCTGAAGTATCTTCCCGGCGCTATCGCGGATTTCAAACTCCGTCCCAACGGGCCCTTTGGTCTGCCGGTCTAGAACAGTGCCTTGGAGAAGGGTAACCACCTTCAGTTGGGCGTGCGTAGTAGCCAGTGCCAAAGGAAGGAGGAGGCTGACAAGGTGCTTCATGGGGCCGATCCGGGCTTGTGCGACGACTCTCGGTTCAAAAAGCTGGCGACAGCAGCACGGAATTCCTCCGTGGTGCGAGCTAAGACGTTGAGTCCAGCGGCATAGTGAAGGGCGCTTTCTGCCGACATACCCTGTAGGGAGCTCAGAAGGGCTTTTGTAAGGCGCAGAGAAGCAGGGCTATATGATGCCAGACGTGTTGCCAACTCGGCGGCGAAGGAATCCAATTGCTCATCATCGACCACGTAGCTTACAAGTCCCAGGCGCTCGGCTTCCTCAGCCGAGAGGGTTTCAGCCGTCAAGAGGAGACGGCGGGCGCGCTGCTCACCGATTTTCCGCACCAGAAGTACGCCGACGAGCGCAGGTACGAATCCCAAGCGGACTTCCGAGTATCCGAAGCGGGCACCATTGCGGGCGGCCACAACAATATCGCAGGCACTTGCCAGCCCACAGCCGCCAGCAATAGCTGGACCATGGACTTTGGCGATGGTAGGCTTGGGGTACGTGTAAATGCGCCACAGCACCTGCATGAACTGCTGCGAATCATACCAGTTTTCCATGGGCGATAGCTCCGTCAGTTGGTGTAAGTATGCTAAGTCTGCCCCTGCGCAGAAGGCTGGGCCAGCGCCTTCCAATATTAAAACCCGTGCATGGGCATCAGCTTCCAGCTGCTGGAGGTGTTCTGCCAGCTCGTGCAAAAGCTCAGGACTCAAAGCGTTACGCTTGTCTGGGCGGTTGAGCCGAAGACGAACGTAACTTTGAGCGGGAATCCGTTCTACCAGTGCCATAGCGCACCCATGCCGGTGGTACTAATGCACAAGTATCAGTTGATGCCATCGGAAGTGGGCCGAGGTCAGCCGAACGAAGAATATGCCGGCTGGCAGAGGGGGCAGGAGAATGCGGAGTTCCCCACCGGGGAGAAGCAGTGATTGCCGCTCCACACAGCGTCCGAGAACGTCCCATATTTCCACCATCCATACGCCTCCGGTCGGGAGTGTCCCGCTCAGGAACCCATCGGCGTAAGTCAGCATAGGATGTGGAAATGCGAAATCTGAGTGAGGTATGGAAAGTTGCTGGGCAAGGCGAACACATTCTCGGAACTGCTCTGCAAGCGCTGCCGTACTATCTGCGGCTCCGAAGCAGAGGAGGAACTGCTTAGGCTGATTGGGTTGCCAGGACTCACGGAAACGGAGGCCGACCACGAGAGCAACATCCCCGCTATCGCTGTGCTGGATGGCGGTCCCGTGGGTGAGGAGAGAGAGCTTCTCAGCCTTTGAGAAACCATCGGAGTCGTAGAGCAATGCTGTGCTTATCCCTGCACATTGGATTTCCGCTGTGGGAGCAAGCGATATGAGGCAGGCACCGACGGAGGGTGAGCCTGGATATTCCACAACTTCCGCTCCGTGGGGTAGTGGAATTTCCGGAACATACACCTCGGGCAAAAGACGCACACGATTGCCTCGCCCACCACTTCCAATGTCCCAATCCATAAAGTAGCCGATGGCGACGTCGTTTAGCGGTAGACCAGAGATGTTCCACGCTGTTACCAGCAAGCGAGCAATACCAGAGCTATCGGAGGCGAATCCTATAAACTGCTGTTGGAGCAGTAGTCCGATGCGGTTACCTGGGAGAGCATTGGCATCGCTGAGCAGGTTTCGCTCTTCTTCAGGCTCGGCGAAGGGCTTCAGGACGCTGAAGTCGTGGTCCCGCGTCCACCCTGAGGGAGCAGCGCTGACGGCTCGTCCTGTGGCGTTCTCCACAGCGAAGATCCCGCCACTGTAGAGGAGGTTGCAGGCATCGCGATAGCGGAAGCCCAGTCCTTGTAAGTTCTGCGGGTAGTCGGCAAAGCCAAGTGCACCGTCATCGGAAAGGCTAAAGGATGTCGTAGCGTTGGCGAACGTGATGGTGGTTGGAGATGGAACCATCGTTGTGAAGAGCACGTCCCGGTATGTTGCAAGGCTATCCCAGAACTCTATGCGCAGCAGGACAGGATTGGAGGAATTAGCCCGCACGATGGCTCGGAAGGGTCCTATGACAACCGATGCTGCCGGTGGCACTTGGTCCATGATGATCAGGGTATCCAGCAGCAGCAATGCGGTATCGGCGACCGGGAGAAGGCGGCATCGGATTCGGCCGCCAGGACCCAAAGCGTTATAGGACTGGAGGCGGAGCCATAGGGTATCACCGAATCCCCATCGGCGGCGTGGATGACCATCGGTGGAGAGAACATACAGCCTGGGCAATACGAATCCTGGCGCCTCTTCTGGCAGCGAAGACAAAGCTGCCCATACGTTGATGCGTCCCGGAAGCCACGGAGCAAGCTCCGGATTGGCATGGCTGATATCCTCAGCGGTCCGGCGCAGGAGGGCAGCCGTCTGGAAAGGATCCAGCTGTGGACGGAACGAGCGCAGGAGAGCTGCTGCAGCAGAGACAATTGGTGCAGCAGCGGAGGTGCCACCAAAAGTGCTGTAGGTCCCATCATTGCTTGTAGTCCATGCTTCCTCTCCGGGTGCAACGAGGGTTGCACCAATGCCTCGCGCAGATTGCGGGTGAAGTTGGTCGTTGACGTATGCATTTGCAACCCCAATGACACCGGGATAGCCCGCCGGGTACCATGCTGAAGTCGTCTCTGGCGTGTTCCCTGCAGCCGCAACGACGAGGGTTCCCCGAGCGTGGGCATACTCAATGATGGATTGGTTGATGCACGAATAGGTGCGGTTCCCCCAGCTACAGTTGACCACGGCAAAGCCCATTTGTGCGCAGTAGAGAATGCCTTGGTAGGCATAGTAGAGAGCTGGAACTCCTTCGGGAGCTGCCTTGATAGGGAAGATGCGACAGTGGTAGGCGATGCCAGCAATCCCCTTGCCGTTGTTAACCGTTGCAGCAGCAATGCCGGCGACGCTGGTCCCATGTCCTTCCCCTGCGTTGCGGGGGTCTCCTGGAGGGGTTCCGTCGTCATGGGAGGCGAAGTTGTAGCCGAGGTAATCGTCAATGTAGCCGTTGCCGTCGTCGTCGGCGTTGTTGTTTGGGATCTCCCCGCGGTTGTACCAAAGCGAGCCGATGAGATCCTCGTGGGTGTAAAGGACACCGGTGTCCACGATCCCAATGACGGTTGTACTATCCCCTTGGGCGATGTCCCACGCTGCAAATGCGTTAATGGTCCAGAGGAGCTGCTGTCGGGGCAGTAAGGGATCGTTGGGAGTGAAGAGGGGAAGGTTCAAGGTATAAGGTTCAGCAATCTCAACGGCGGGGCAACGGCTGAGAAGGGCTTTACACACTTCTTCGGGGCTCCGTGGTTCGGTGTATTCAACGAGGAAGGTACGGAGCAGAGGTTCCTCGGCGCGGAGCGCTGCATGTAGCGCAGAAGGATAGCGTCCGAAGCAAACCCCGGCATGGAGGCTCCGTCCCCATGGAAGCAGGGGGACGAGGCGGGCGTTCGCCAGCGGGAGGGGAGGGAGCACAGATTGTCGATGAGGCAAGAGGTGTTCGGGGCGAAAGCGGACCCAGACGACACCGTGTAGGACGGGATCCCGGCGTCCTATTTTTGCGTCAGGCATTAGTATGGGTTTTCTACCCAGGGGGATTGCATCGGGAGTGCGGGAAAGGAGGACAGTGCCCAGCGGCAAGAGGAGAAGTAGAGCCATGAACAGTGGCTGCGCCATGTGGCTTGGGGCATTTTCGTAGTTTGCAGTGCTAATTGCAGGTATAGCACAGCGAAATTACGGAAAATCATGCTGGAGCGGCAGGAGACGGGCTTTGTCAGCCTGGCGCGAAAATGGCGTCCGCGTACCTTCGGAACCGTTGTCGGACAAGAGCACGTAACGTTGACCCTCCGCAATGCGGTTCGTATGGGGCGTATTCACCAAGCCTATCTCTTCTGTGGTCCACGGGGAGTGGGAAAGACGACAACGGCTCGGATTTTGGCTCGGGCTCTCAATTGCCGGCAGCTCCAGCCGGATGGGGAGCCATGTAATGCGTGTGCCTCCTGCCAGGATATCCTACAGGGGCGTTCGCTGGACGTGCTGGAAATTGACGGTGCCTCCAACAATAGCGTTGAAGATGTCCGCCGATTGCGGGAGAATGCCAAATACCCACCCACGGCAGGACGCTACAAGCTTTACATCATTGACGAAGTGCATATGCTGTCGCTATCGGCGTTCAATGCGCTGTTGAAGATCTTAGAAGAGCCGCCGGCCCATGTGGTTTTCGTGCTGGCCACAACGGACCCGCAGAAAGTGCCACCGACCGTCGTTAGTCGCTGTCAACGTTTTGATTTCCGGCGACTGAGTTTAGAGCGCATTGCGGAGCATCTGCACTACATTGCCCAGCAGGAGGGGGTTCGCCTGGATGCTATTTCTGCTTATGCACTTGCTCGGAAAGCGGAGGGCTCGCTCCGGGACGCTCTCTCGCTTCTGGACCAGGCAATCGCTTACTGCGGTATGGATGTGCAACCGGAAGCCTTGGCGGCAATGCTCCATCTGGTGGATGTTGACCTCCTCTTTCAGCTGACGAATGCGCTGCGGGAGAGAGATGTGGCAATGGTGTTGAAGCTCGTTCACGACAGCCTCCGGCGTGGATACGACGCCTACGAATTTGCTGAAGCCCTCTCGGAGCATTTCCGCCATTTGGTCGTTGTATGCTCTACGGGTTCTTCACAGCTTCTGGAGCTTCCTTCGGAGATTGCGCAGCAGTATGTTTCGGAAGCCGAAAAGCTCCGTTTGGGAGATTTGATGAATTGGCTTGCCATTCTCCACACAACCCAGCAGGCGATGCGGTATAGTGCGCATCCCCGCATCCGTTTGGAACTGGGATTGGTGCAGATGGCATTGTTGGAACGTGCAGTGGAGTTTTCCGAGCTGTTACAGATGGTGCGGCAGCTCAGTCGTCAAACATCGCTTCAACCGCCTTCTGTAGGAGCGCTTGCTGAACCGGTGACAGAATACCGCACGGTGAAAACCGCAGGTTGGCCGAAGCCATCATCGGCTGCCGACACAGAGTCAGTGTTACGGAGCATCACTGAGCTTCTGCTTCGGGATACAGCTGTTCGGGCTGCATATGAAGCAGGGCAGATTACGATTCGCTCTGAAGCAGATGCGTGGGTGATTTCTACGACTCAATCGTTTCTGAAAGAGCTCCTAAAGAGACGCTTGCCGCAGTTGCACGAAGAGCTCCGCCAACGACTTGGTATGTCCGCAGTCCTCCGCCTGGAGGAGAGTTCGGTATCATCCCTGAATACTGTTTCGGGCTCCGATCCCTTGGAGTTGGTAGAGACGCAACTTCAGACATTGCTCCAAGCCCAGAAAGTGCCATTTACGGCTCCACCGAAGGGACATCTCTAAGCCGGGGGATGACAGTTATGCCTGACGTTGGTGTACCAGCTCCTGACTTTACGGCAATCGATGATCGTGGTGAGCCTTTCCAGCTTTCCCAGCTCCGTGGGCAGTGGGTTGTGCTTTACTTTTACCCGAAGGACGGAACGCCGGGATGCACGCGCGAGGCGTGTGCTTTTCGGGATGCATCTGATGCCTTCGCCCGGCGGGGGGCCGTTATCGTGGGGGTGAGCCCTGACAGTGTTCGTTCCCATCAGCGCTTTAAAGAGCGGTACGGACTTTCATTTCGGCTCCTCAGTGACCCTGGAGGACGCATTGCTCAACTGTACGGTGTCTGGCGGGAGCGCCAGCTCTATGGACGCCGTTCCTTTGGTGTTTCCCGGACAACCTTCATCATTGATCCGGAGGGCATTCTGCGTGCCCAATTCTCGGATGTACGGGTAGACGGGCATGCTGACGAAGTGCTTCGGTCTCTTGAACAACTCCAACAGGGGCTATGATTGATACCCATGCCCACATTGACTTGCCTGTCTTTGACCCGGATCGTGCTGAGGTGCTCCAGCGAGCGCGACAGCAGGGGGTGGAGGCGGTCTTGATGCCAGCGATTTCTTCTGAAGGATTCGCAAAAGCGCGGCGGATTGTAGAGGAGTATCCTGATGTATACCGTGCCGTGGGAATTCATCCCCACGCTGCAGGAGATGCGAATACTGCAGAGTTGGCGGCTGTGGAGGCAGAGATCATGCAACCCCGCGTTGTGGCAATTGGAGAGATTGGGTTGGACTACTATTACGCCAATTTGGCTTGTCCAGCAGTGCAGCAGAAAGTCTTCCGCGAGCAAGTCCGGATAGCGAAGCGATGTGGCTTACCGATCATCGTGCACAACCGTGACGCCCATGCAGACGTGCTGCGTATTTTGGAGGAGGAGCAGGACGGGACGCTGCGCGGGGTTCTCCATTGCTTTTCGGGTGATGCAGACTATCTCTGTCGGGCACTGGAGTTGGGGTTTTACGTCTCCTTTACCGGCAACATTACGTACCGTAAGAGTGCGCTGGGGGAGCTTGTCCCTCTGGTGCCGGAGGAACGCCTGTTGTTGGAGACGGACTCGCCGTACATGACTCCCCATCCACATCGCGGGAAGCGAAATGAGCCAGCTTTCGTCCGCTTCGTTGCGGAGAAGTTGGCGGAGCTTCGAGGACAAGCCTTTTCTGCTTTATGCCAGAGTACGACACGGGCGGCGCGGCAGTTATTCCGGATCGGTATTGGAGCTCTTCTGCTCATGTTCCCCTTATTTGCTTCAACGGGCAGTGATACCACTCGCCATTTATACGCCAAGTCATTCGGCTTTGGCATCCATGGGGCGACCAACACGATCGTGGAACTACGCCGTTTCACTACTGGAGAGGGTCAAACCTTTTCATACGAAGGTCTCCCGGCGTTTGGTGCCCATCTTTTCTACGAGTTCCACGACGCCTTCAGTGCGGAGCTGGCATATACATATTCTCGGAATACGAAGGTGCTGAAAACCCCGCAGCAACCGTGGGGGCAGGATCGTCCGGACATTTACCAAGTACTGGAGCTCTGTTTGCACTGGAGTCCTAATCCCTACGGCAGGGTCAACTTCTATGGTACTCTGGGAGGGGCTGCCTTGTTGAACCGCATCAACGAGCGTCAGGAAAACAGGGTTGCCCTCGTTACCGGTGTTGGATTGCGCTTCAACCTTCCCACTGGGGTGGGGATGTTTATGCCCTGGATGGAGTGGCGGTTAGATTTTGCCCTAGGGCGCCAGCAGCGAGATGTGTACCTGAGCAGTACGGACCGACGTAGTGCTGATGTGGGTTTCTATCTCTCCCTTCCTCGAGTTGGTCTGCTATGGTTCCCACAGTGGTAGAGCGACAGCATAGGGTCTGGGTAGTAGAGCATCCGGGTGCGTGCCACGAGTTGGGGATTCTCCGCTCGGTCACGACGGGGCGAGCAGAATTCCGGATGGCAGCGGAGCGTTTGGGAACCTATTTGGCAGTGGCTGCTACCAGTTGGTTAGCAGTGGAACCGGTGGAGGTAAGAACGCCCTTGTGCCAGGCTGTTGCTTATCGTCGGAAACAGCCGTTAGTAATCGTGCCGATCCTCCGAGCAGGTATGTTGCTTCTTCCGGCCTTCCTCCGGCTCTTCCCAGAAGCCCGCATTGGTTACTTGGGACTCCGCCGCAATGAAGCAACGCTCCAGCCGGAGCTTTACTATGCCAATTTACCGCCCCTCCAGGAGGGAGCACAGTTTTTCATCGTAGATCCAATGCTTGCCACAGGTGGCAGCATGGAAGCAGCTGTGGAATACTTGCACCGTCGAGGTGCCCGTGAGATCACGCTGGTCTGCATTATCGCTGCCCCGGAGGGAATTGCACGGCTACGCCAACGGTATCCAGACCTGCCTATTATTACCGCAGCGATTGACCATGGGCTCAATGAGCACGGGTTTATTGTTCCTGGCTTAGGAGATGCAGGAGATCGCGCTATGGGCACGGAAGAAAACGGTTCGCCCACAGGGAGGGCTTAAAAAAGAAAAGCGGACATCGGGCAATAGGCACTCCCGATGTCCTGCTGTAGCGAGTGTGCGGGACTTATCGGCCGTTATCGTCTACGATACGGTATTCTGCTTCCTGTACTCCCCCGTCGCCGCTACCGCTTGGAGAGGTCGAACTGCTTGGGGAAGATGTCCCCGTTGAGGTTGCTTGCTGATAGAGATGCACGGAGGCTTCGTTCCACGCTCGGTTGAGCTCATCCATAGCGGCTTGCAGTTCATGGACGGGGGCGTTGTTCTTCAGAGCAGCCTGCAACTTTTCTTTTGCCTGGTCAATACGGGCGCGATCGGAGGGGGAGAGTTTCTCACCCAATTCCTTTAGCTGTTTTTCTGTTGAGTACACCAGTGCATCCGCTTTATTGCGCAGCTCTATCTCTTCGCGCCGCCGCCGATCTTCCTCTGCGTGTTCTTGAGCTTCCCGCTTCATTCGCTCAATTTCCTCTTTGCTCAGCGTACCGGCGCCCGTTATGCGGATACTTTGCTCTTTGCCGGTGGCTTTATCACGGGCGGTGACGGTCAGGATACCGTTAGCATCGATGTCAAAGGTAACTTCAATCTGCGGGACTCCTCGCGGCGCGGGTGGGATGCCATCCAGATGGAAGCGACCCAGCGAGCGATTGTCCTTTGCCAGGGGACGTTCGCCTTGGAGGACGTGGATTTCTACGGATGTCTGGTTATCCGTTGCTGTGGTAAAGATTTCGCTCTTGCGCGTTGGGATCGTTGTGTTGGCGGGAATGAGCACGGTCATGACACCCCCGAGGGTCTCCACACCCAAAGAAAGTGGCGTCACGTCCAACAAGAGAACGTCCCGTACCTCTCCGGCCAGGACAGCCGCTTGGATGGCTGCTCCGACGGCGACCACTTCATCGGGATTAACGCTTTTGCTCGGCTCTTTGCCGAAGAATTCTCGGACCAGCTGCTGGATTCGGGGGATACGGGTCGAGCCACCTACGAGGATAACCTCGTCAATTTGGGCAGGTGTCAGTTTGGCTGCCTCCAGCGCTGTCCGGCAAGGACCCAGCGTTTTCTGGAAGAGATCCTCGCATAGGCTTTCAAACTTCGCCCGTGTAATGGTCATCTGTAAGTGCTTGGGTCCTTCCGGAGTTGCCGTGATGAAGGGAAGATTAATCTCAGTTTGCAGGAGCTGGGAGAGCTCAATTTTGGCTTTCTCCGCTGCTTCCCGTAGCCGTTGGAGAGCCATCGGGTCTTTGCGGAGGTCAATGCCCTCTTGCTTATAGAACTCGTCAGCGATGTAGTCTACCAAGCGCTGGTCAAAGTTATCGCCGCCCAAGTGGGTATCTCCGCTGGTAGCTTTAACTTCAAAGACGCCTTCGCCAATCTCCAGGATGGAGATGTCAAACGTACCCCCACCCAAGTCGTAGACAGCGACAGTCATAGTCCGCCCGCGCTTGTCCAGCCCGTAGGCAAGGGCTGCGGCGGTGGGTTCGTTGATAATGCGGCGGACGTTCAGCCCGGCAATCTCCCCGGCAATCTTTGTTGCTTGGCGCTGGGCGTCGTTGAAGTACGCAGGCACGGTGATCACAGCATCGGTGATCTTCTCTCCAAGGTAAGCCTCTGCATCGGTCTTCAACTTCTGCAGAATCATTGCTGAAATCTCTTCTGGGGCATAGAGACGCCCTTCAATGTCCACGCGAACGGCATGACCATCGGGTGAAGGCACAACCTTATAGGGCACCATAAGCATTTCCTCGTGGACTTCCTCCGGGCGGCGTCCCATGAAGCGCTTGATGGAATAGACAGTGTTTTTCGGGTTCACGATAGCTTGCCGTTTCGCTGCCGCTCCGACAAGGCGTTCACCACTCTTGGTAAAGCCGACAACCGATGGGGTCAACCGGGAACCCTCGCTGTTCGGGATAACAACCGGCTGCCCGCCCTCCATAACAGCGATAACGGAGTTCGTTGTTCCGAGGTCAATTCCGACAATGCGTCCCATTTGCCACTCTGTTGCTCAGGGTGATACAAACTCCACAAAAAGCTCGTGCGGGAGGGGAGAGTGCCCCCCTCCCGCTAAGTCAGGAAGATGAGAGGCTTTTACTGAATGGCGATCTCGGTCTCCTTCGGCTTGGAGGGCTCAACTTTCGGGAGCGTGATTGTGAGGATGCCGTTTTCAAACTTGGCGTCTACTTTGGCGACGGCGACATTCTCCGGCAACGCGAAGCTACGGCAGAAGCTCCCGAAGAGGCGCTCCATGCGAAGGAAGTTCTGAGTCTCTACCTTCCGCTCCTGCTTTTTCTCGCCGCGGATAGTGAGCACCCGGTCCTCGGAGATAGTTACCTTTACATCCTCTTTGGCGACGCCGGGCAACTCGGCGTGGATGTAGACGTTGTTCTCATCCTCCACAATGTCTACCCGTGGCGAGAAGCTACTGACCTCAAAGCGGAAGGGCACAGAGCGAACCATGTCATCGAAGAGCTCGTCAAAACGCCGAAGCATGGACTCAAAAGTCCGCAACGGCTCAAATCGCACCAGTGTCATGGCTACTCCTCTTTGATTGTTTGACTGAACCAGTTCTTTTAGGACTTCCACTTCGGAAGCCCACTAGTAGAATAGAGGAACAGCGTGCCAAGTTCTTCTTCGAGGCTTGATTCTGCCATTCTGGCGGAAAACTTTGTCGGAGAAGGTGTCAGAATGACTTTTCTGTCTGCCGTGATGTGCTGGGTATGAGAAGGCGACGGAAGTGGAGGTGTGAGCCAATGGACAGAAGAGCTGAGAAGGGTTCTACAACGACTCCCCGACTACGTGAGGCGTGAACTATTCGCCCATCGCCGAGGTAGATGGCAACGTGGCGCGTACGCCCTTCCTCGGCGACAATGACTAGGTCGCCGGGCAAGAGGGGAGGTTGGATCGGATTGCCAACACGCGCTTGCTCAGAACTAGTTCGTGGTAGCTGGACGCCTAATTCGGCAAAGACCTTTTGTACGAAGCCGGAGCAGTCTATGCATGATGAGCTGTTCCCTCCTTGGCAGTAGGGAACGCCTATCCATTGTTGGACAATGTTCCAAAGGCGTTGCTGGACGGTGTGGTCATGGGCAGGAAGAGGAGTCTCTGTTTTTGGCGCTGAGGTTGATGCCGGCAGGCTAAAGCGGGTTATACTCTGGCAGGCAAGGAGTCCCAACGTACTTACTCCCGCCAGGAGACGGACCATGGTGTGGAGAGGAGAGGACATGATGCCGTTGTATAGAACACAGAGGGAGGCTGAGGCAGTTTTCGTGCCACTTCCCGGCATCGAGGGAAATCGTAGTTTCGAGTCAGGTCGTATGGGGCGTGGAGTGGAAGTACTGGTAGAGGGCTTCCGCTTGGCGGGTGCTTACGACGCGACGCAGTTCTTCCAGCGATGCGGCTCGGATGCGCTCTACCGAGCTGAAGGCGCGTAGTAGTTTCTGGGCACTTCGTGCCCCGATTCCTGGAATGCTGGTCAGTTCAGTCTGCAATGTCCGTTTGCGTCGTCGCAGTCGGTGGTATTCTATGGCGAAGCGATGAGCCTCGTTGCGAATGCGCTGGAGTAATCGAAGGCTTTCCGAAGTTTTCGGAAGTACGATGGGTTCCGGTTCCCCTGGACGGAATAGCTCTTCCAGGCGCTTTGCTAATGCAAGGACGGGAAACTGTCCAGAAAGACCGCTCTCGCTTAGGGCTTCCAGGGCAGCGGAGAGCTGCCCCTTTCCTCCATCAAGGAGCAGTAGGTTTGGAGCGGCGTCTTCACCGCTTTGAATACGGCGAGCATAGCGGCGAACTACTTCCCGCATAGCAGCGAAATCATCATTCCCAGGAACTTGCTCCAAGCGGAAACGGCGGTATTCGGATTTGCGCGGCTTACCATCTACAAAGACCACAAGGGCAGAGACAGGATCCGTACCGTGGAGATGAGAATTGTCAATGCAAGCAATACGCCGAGGCAGGATGGGTAGGTTCAAGTCTCGCTGCAGAGCGTAGAGTGTGGCGGGGAGGCGGGAGGTCTTTTTTGCTTGCTGTGCCAGATGTTGTTCCAGAATTGCCCGAGCATTGAGTGCGGCCATACGGATCAGTTGAGCTTCTTCCCCCTTCAGGGGAGCTATGAGGCGCACGGGGGTTCCGCGCCGTTCTGTCAGCCACTGGATAAGCAGCTCAGGGTGTTCGGGCTGTTCAGGAACGAAGATTTCTGCAGGGATGTCCTGTTGCTGCAGGTACCACTGTTCCAGTGTAGCTTGGACTAAGTGAGCGGAGCTGTCCTCTGGAGCGTGCTGGATAAGCACGTGACGTTTGTCCAGAAGCTTTCCTTCCCGAATGATGAGGAAGACGGCGCAGGCAGTCGTTCCCTGGACAGCGATGCCGAGGACGTCCCGGTCAATAGGCTCAACACTGATCACCTTCTGTCGCTCGGTATGTTCTTGCAGAACATAGAGGCGGTTGCGGATTTGGGCAGCCTGTTCAAAGCGAAGCTGCTCGGAGAGAGTGCGCATTTGGGCTTCCAGCTCCCGTTGGAGCTCACGAGTACGTCCGCGGAGAACTTCTGTTGCTTGGCGGACGAGGCGGTTGTACTCCTCTGCAGAAATGTGCCCTTCGCAGGGACCCAGGCATTTTCCAATGTGGTAGTCTAGGCACACACGGAATTTGCCGCGATGGATAGATTCCTCCGTCAGCGGTAAGTCGCAGCTCCGAATGGGGAAGAGTGCCCGAAGGGTGCGCAGGAGTTGTTTGGCATAGGTGGCGTTCGTATAGGGACCGAAGTAGAGGCTGCCATCGTGGACGATACGGCGTGTTAGGAAGATACGGGGATAGGGTTCACGGGTAACACGGATGAAAGGATATGACTTGTCATCGCGCAGCAGGATATTGTAGCGGGGTTTGTGGCGTTTGATGAGGGTATTCTCTAGGATGAGAGCCTCCACTTCCGTGTCGGTGGCAATGTATTCGATATCGGCGATGTTGCGTACCAGTGCTTGTGTTTTCGCATCCGTAGAGCGGCTGGACTGGAAATACGAGCGAACGCGCTGGCGCAGATTCTTGGCCTTGCCAACGTAGATGATCGTGCCGGCGGCGTTCCGGAAAAGGTAAACCCCGGGGGATGGGGGTAAAGTTGCAGCCGTAGCGGCAAGCTGTTCAGAGAGAGCAGAGGTTGTGCGACGTTTCATGGCAGGTCCCCTAATTGCGGTCGGAGCACCAGCTCTTCTGGTAGTAGGCGCGGCTGTGCCGTCAGGCGCAGCAGGGCACAAGCGGTTTCAGCGACATCCTCGGCTTGGAGCATCCGATGGCGCCAACGCCGACGGAGAGCTCCATGCCAGACCGGGGTATCCGTTGCCCCAACGTGGAGATTGACGACTTTGATGCCCTGGGAGCGCAGCTCCTCGCGGAGAGCTCGGAGCATATGGGCAGCGGCAGCTTTCAGTCCACCGTAGATAGACGAGAAGGCAAACGCCTTCAGGGCAGCAACGGAGCTGATATAGAGAATGACCCCGGACTTCCGCTCTATCATGGCTGGCAGCACTGCGCGGAGGCAGAGGAAGAGGGAATACACGTTGGCTTGCAGGAGGGATTCAAATTCCGCCGGGGTTGTTTGGACAAAGGGTTTGAAGAGGGCGTTCCCGACGCAGTGGACGAGGGCATCAATGGTGCCGAAGCGGTGGAGGATTTCAGTGGAGACTTCTGCAACGGCCTCGGGGTCGGAGCAGTCACAGGGAAGGGGATATATGTGGGGGATTGAGCCTGCTAATCGCCGCAGTAAGTGGGCGCGTCGGGCAGAAGCTACAACGGTATATCTTTCCTCTGCCAAGCGGCGGGCAATGGCAGCCCCGATCCCGCTGCTGGCGCCCGTGACCCAGACGATGCCGAGAGAAGGGGTATCTGCCATAATCTACCCAGTGCCGAGCGAATTCTCTGTGACCAATACCCAATGTTCGGCGACGCTTTCGTCCAGCTCTGTGAGGAAGGGAGAGGGCTTTGCAAGAATCCAGCCACTCTCATGGTCAATGGCGCGAAGGGGATAGAGGAGGTAGAGGAAGCGCCGGGCGCGAGTGCAGGCAACATAGAAAAGACGCCGTTCTTCTTCGAAAGCTTCTACGGAGTCATACGCCCACGCCACAGGGAAGCGACCGTCGGTCATCCAGATGAGGAAGACGGCGGTCCACTCCAGCCCTTTGGCGGAATGAACGGTAGAGAGCGTCAGAGGAGATTCCTCCTGGCTCCCCGGGGCTGCTACATCTGCAACACTCTCGGTTGGGGGATCCAGAGTAAGGTCGGTTAGAAATTCCTGCAGGGTTTGGTAACGTTCGGCGAGGGCAAGCAGGGCCTCAATGTCCCTCCAGCGTTTGTGGTGGTCGTCGTACTGCCGTTGGAGGAGTGGACGGTAAAGAGTAGCGCATTGGCTGAGGAGTTCGGGCACAGGTGTATGGCGAAGGTAGAGGCGGAAAAGGGTACAAAGGGCCTCCCAAAGTTGGATGACGGTGGTTCGGATACTGGGGGAGATACCTAGCAGGAGATTCTCTATGCTTTGGGGGTCTTCCCATCGCAGAATTCCTTCCCGGATGCCTTCAATGATGCGGTGTGCCGTACGAGGACCAACACCCTCCAGCATCAGAAGAACTCGGTGCCAACTGACGGTGTCGGTGATATTGAGAAGGATGCGGGCAAAGGCAAGGAGATCTTTGATGTGCGCTGTTTCTGTAAGCTTTAGTCCACCGAATTTGCGGTAAGGGATGCCCACCCGTGATAGCTCAATTTCCAGCTCAAAGAAGAGGTGGCTGGCACGTGCCAGAACGGCGATATCGGAAAGCGGGATGCCTTGCTCTCGCAGAGCCAACACTTGCTGCACGACAAACAGCGATTGTTGTCGTTCATCCTCAGCCCGAATGATAGCAGGGGAAGGTCCTTCCTTTTGGCGACTTTGGAGCTGTTTTCGGTAGCCATAGATTGCACGGCTGATGATGGCATTGGCGAGGTTCAAAATGGGCTGGGTGCTGCGGTAGTTTTCCTCCAGGGTGATGATGGTGCATTGTTGGAATGCGTTGGGGAAATCCATAATGTTGCGGAAATCTGCCCCACGAAAGGAGTAGATGCTTTGGGCATCATCACCGACGGCGAGGATATTTTCCTCCGGACCCGCCAAGAGCACGCTGATGCGGTGCTGCAAGGGATTGGTGTCCTGATACTCATCCACCATGACGTAGCGAAACTGAGCGTGGAGCTGTTGCCGCTTTTCGGGATGCTCTTCCAAGAGTTGGAGCAGGAGCAGGAGGAGGTCGTCGTAGTCCACAAGACCATGGCGACGTTTGTAGAGGCGGTAGGCGTCGTAGAGCTGCTTCAGTTCCGGGAGCAGGTGTTGGAAGTGGGGGTACTCGGCGGAGAGGATATCGTCAATGCTGCGGTTACGGTTGATTGCGGTGGAGTAAATGTCGGCAAGGGTCCGTTTGTGTGGGAAGCGTTCCCGGCGCCGTTCGCGGAAGAGTTCGGTGCGGAGGAGATTGAGCACATCTTCGGCATCGGTTTGATCTAAGACGGTAAAATCCGGGGAGAGGCCGACGGCGTGACTGTAACGCCGGAGGATCATGTAGGCGAATGAATGGAATGTCCCGCCAGCAACGCGCTCGCAGCGACCATCCAACAGCTGTGCTGCTCGGTGAAGCATTTGTCGGGCGGCTTTCCGTGTGAAAGTCAGTAGCAAGATATTCTCAGGGGGGACTCCGTCCTCCACCAAGCGAGCCACGCGGTAAGCAAGGGTCCGGGTCTTTCCCGTTCCAGCACCAGCAATGACCAGAGCGGCTCCGTTCTGGTGCATAACGGCTTGCAGCTGGGCAGGATTAAGCTCTTCCTCATACCGCAGGCGATATGTCCGGCGGGCAGGAATGATGCGGACTTGGATGCGCCGTTCGTGTGCCATTGTCAGATTTCTTGCTCCGAAGGCAAGAGGTGCGACGTTATGAGGGAGGTTCACATTGCTTTGGCTATGGCAACTGCGAAGACTCTTCGCGCGCCGAGCTCCAGCAGAGCCTCGGCACAGCTGTTCAACGTAGAACCAGTCGTCAGTACATCGTCCACCAAAAGAATGGTCTTGGAGCGTACGCAAAGGGCTTGGTCCCCAGCGGTGAAGACGCCAACAACATTGCGGCGGCGTTCCACTGCATTGAGCCGTGTCTGAGAGGGAGTTGCAACTCTGCGCCGGAGAGCCCTGCTATAGAGCGGACGGTGGCATACTTGTGCAAGTCCGGAAGCGATCGCCTCTGCCTGATTGTATCCCCGCTCACGCCGGCGTGCTGGATGGATTGGGACGGGGACAATCCCATCCACATCGGGCAGAAGATGGGAAAGGGCGCTTCCCACAACTCTTCCGAGCTCAACACCAAGGTCCCATAGGCCGTAGTACTTCACTGCATAGATCAGCCGCATTGCCGGTGTCCCCTCTCGGAGACTAAACAGGGCGGCAACGCCGGAGAGAGCAAGATCGTCGGGCGTAAAGAAGTTCAGCAATTCGTTGTAGAGTGTTTCCGGTGAAGGTGCCACGGGGAGATTGTCCCAGCAAGTGCGACAGACAAAGCGTTCTATCCCTGTGGCGGCTTTCAGCGCCTGCTGGCAGATGCAGCAGCACCGGGGAGCAAGCAGCTGGAACCCAAGCTCGCAAAGCTCCCGAAGCGCTTGCCGAAAGCTCTGCATGAGCCTAGCGGATTTCTGCTGCGAACCGTAGGTGTGTTTCTATCTCCGGTGGTATCGGAGGGATTTCCGACGGCGGCAGGAGGTAGTTAGCAAGGCTAGCAAAGTCTTGGAAAATTCGCTGGCGGACTACCGTTTGCAAGAGATAGTCGTAGCCGCTGGAGCCGCCCGTTCCCACTCTCTGCCCAATCATCCGATTGACCATGATTGCATGCCGATAGCGCCAAAGGCTCATCTGTTGGTCCAGTTGAACGAGGGTGTCCAAGAGGCGGAACGGAAGCTGGAGGAGCGGGTAGTCACGGTAAAGCATAATGAACAAAGCTGCCAGCGTTGCGCGATGGGAAAGGCGGCGTTGCCGTGTGTGGAGGAGTTCAGCATAGCGAGCCGGCTCAAAGAAAGCCTCAAAGTTCATGGCGTTTGAGCGGATCTGCTGCAGCTTTTGCTCCTTCTCATCTGGCGCCAACGCTGGGTGTTGGATGACAGCCTGTTGCTCTCGCTCAAATCTCCGGGCGACGGCTTCCCGATAGCTTTCCCAAAAGCGATATTGTCGGAATTCCAAGAAGGGCATTCGTTCCAGCCAGTTCTGCACAACGCCAAACAGGGTGGGCTGGGACCTGACATGGTGTAAGTGCTGGCGGTCCCGGGCGTCCAAGCTGGATTCATAGTCGCAGAGCACGCGGGCTTCCTCATCTAGGCCTAGGCGGATTTCAAGGAGACGAAATTGTAGCGACTGGAAACCGCTGGCAGGGTGAAGGAAGTCCCGAAACGCCAGGAAATCCAGCGGTGTCATTGTCTCCAGGAGATCAAATTGGGCGATGGCTAAGCTGAAAATGCTCTGAATCCGTTTGAGTCGGGACAAGGCTGTGGCGACCTCATGTTCGGGTACATAGGGCTGTCCCATAATGCGGATGACGGAATCCAGCTCATAGAGCGCCTGTTTGAACCAGAGTTCATAGACCTGGTGCACGATGATGAACAGCAGCTCATCATGGGCCGGTTTGTCCTGCTGCCAACTCAAGGGATGTTGAGCAGAAAGGAGTGTGTCCAAAGCTAAGTAATCACGGTAGTAAAGCGGTTGGGCCATGGCGTGCTCCGGCTGTTTTGGACTATTGGCGGTAGTACCACAATTCCTCGGCACGAAAGAGGCGTTCTCCGAAGCCCATGCCGATGCCAATGTACCACCCACTGAAGCGAGTTGCTTGCTGGAGAATGTCCCACCAGTCCCTGCCTCGGAGCGCCGAGCCGTTTGCGAAGCCAGCGGTGGCGAAGAGATTCATAGTGTTGCTCAAGCGGAGGATGAGGCGTCCCGACAGGTGGAGAGCGTTGGAAGGATAGTAGAACGCCTCAGCGCCAATGTCCCCGTAAAGCCCAGCAGGCACAAGCTCGTGCCAGTATCCGATGCGTAAGGGGAGCACACCGATTCCACCGGCATCTAATCCCAACACAACGACGCTTGTCAGTGCCGTGCCGGCGTACAGTCCTGGTGGACCAACAGGGAGTGCCAGTTGGACAGGAAGGATACGTCCCACAAGTCCTGAGATGAGAGAGGAGGTAGCCCACACCGACCTTGCCACGGTGGTTTTCAAGGAAGCAAGCTGACCAAGACCAACGCTCCAGGCCGAATGCCGGTGTTGGCTCCACTCCTGTTGGAGCTCCTCCTCACGATTGAGGAAGTCGGCCAAGGAGACTCCAAGACCAAGGTACGGCTTCGCATAGCTCTGTGCCTGGAGATTCTGTGAATTTTCCGGAGTCTGTCCCCAGAGGAATCCCGCATAAGCTCGCAGATTAAGCCCACCGAGGGAACCGGCCTCTAGGGAGCCGAACAGATTCAGATACTGCGACGGGAAAAGACTTGTCCCCACGCCGATAGTTGCCGCTACATACGGAGGAACATCCCGCATGTACCACCGTTTGCGGATATACAACGGAAGCAGTCCGGCAGCCCATTTTTCCTTATACTGGCTGAGAGCGAAGACCTCTAATCCAACACTACCGACGCTCCAATCCCGGGATTGGAAGAACCAGGGGAAATGGTACTCCATGACGCCAAATCGGTACCAGGCGCCTGTGAAAAGAGCCGATGTCGGGTTTGTGTTGTTGGAGGCGTTCAGTAGCTCGGGGAAGAGCCCGAAAAGACCCCATAAATGTCCCTCAGCGGTGCTTGAAACGCCAAGCAGCCCGACGCTTTCAAAGAGTCCTAGGCGAATGAAGTTGGGGTAGTAGCGTTCAACCACGCTATCGTAGAATGTAGCACCATACCGGAGCTCTTCCTTGCGAGCGTTGGGGAAAAGGACCCCGCGTGGAGTCTCTCCCGGAGGGTTATGGTAGTCGGTGTACCAGGTGGTATCCCGCTGTAGAATTGTGTAGGTGTCCCGCTCTACGCGAGTCAATGGTGATTGCAGGATATCGGTAGCCGTTGCACATCCTCCGAGCACGTATAGTGGTAGAAGCCACCAAGGAAGTGCTTTCATGGCTGGAGCTCTAAGATTTCTGTGACTTCAACACACGCTCCGATGCCGCACAGCGGTGTGCAGTTGGGAAGGAGGAGAGCACGGACACGGGCGCGCACATTCTCCCGCTGGAGACGCTGCAGTATGTGTTCCTTCCCACGGAGTTCGTAGAAGGCTTTGTCCTTCATAGTGCCGGTTTCCAAAATCCAGCACGTACTTCCGTCCATCCGTAAAGGGTTGATGACCCCGCTGAGCTCAATAACTGTCCCCTGGGGGCGAGGAGTCGCGCAGCCATAGAAGAGCAGGGCGCAGAGCAGGAGAGGAAAGGCATACTGTTTACTGCTCCATCGCCGCATGGGCATACTCATGGAGGAAGGTTGCTGATGCCAGGATAGCGCGGAGGAAGTTTTTCACGTGGAAGTGTTCATTCGGAGCGTGGGCACCTTCGGTTTCCAGTCCGAATCCCATCAAAACCGTGGGTACGCGCAAAAGCTCGGTAAACCATTCCACAACAGGGATTGAACCCCCTTCGCGGACGAAGACGGGAGGGCGACCGAAGGTCTGCTCTAATGCGCGGGCAGCGGCTTGCATTGGAGGTGTATCCAAAGGGACAAGGACGGGGTTTGCTCCGTGAAGAGCTCGGACGTCAACGACTGCCGTCGGTGGAGCAAGAGCACGGATGGCAGCTTCGGCTTTGGCAGCGATATCGTCAGCTCGCTGGTTCGGCACAAGGCGCATGGAGAGCTTTGCCGAGGCTGTAGCAGGCAGAACAGTCTTTGCCCCACTGCCTGTAAACCCTCCCACAATCCCATTGATGTCCAACGTTGGGCGCAGCCACCGCCGCTCCAAGACGGAGTAGCCTACCTCACCAAAGAGCTCGGGGGCACCCAAGTGGCGGCGGAGCTCCTCGGCATCAAATGGTAGTTCCGCTAAGCGCTGGCGTTCTTCGGGGGTAGGGTCAAGGACGTGATCGTAAAAGCCAGGAATGGTGACACGTCCATAGCCGTCGCGCAGACGCGATAGGATGTGGCTTAGGACAAAGATGGGGTTGTCTACTACTCCACCAAAGACCCCCGAGTGAAGGTCCGTTGCAGCTGTGCGGACGGTGACTTCCAAGTAGCACAATCCACGAAGACCGTAGCAGAGGGTGGGGAGGTCATCTTGGTACATTGCTGTATCGGAAATCAGCACAGCGTCGCATGCAAGCAGATCGCGGTGCTGTTCAATGAATGGGCGTAAGTGAAGGCTACCGATCTCTTCTTCGCCTTCAATGAGGAACTTCACCGTTAGCGGAAGTTGACCGTGGGTGTGGAGGACAGTTTCAATTGCCTTGATGTGAGCAAAGAACTGTCCTTTGTTGTCTGTAGCGCCGCGAGCGTAGATCCGACCATTACGGATCACTGGTTCAAACGGTCGACTCTCCCATAGGTCCAATGGGTCGGGGGGTTGGACATCATAGTGTCCGTAGATCAGCACAGTGGGAGTCCCTGGTGGACCTGCCCAAGTTGCGTAGACAACTGGATGCCCAGGTGTCGGGAAAAGCTCTACAGACGTCGGGGATAGGGTGGATAGGTGCTCAGCCAGCCATTCAGCACAGCGATGGACAGATTCCGCATGTGCAGGGTCCGTGCTCACGCTCGGAAAACGCAGGAGTTCGGAGAGCTCTTGGAGAAAGTGGTCACGGTGTTGCTGCACGTAGGTATGGAAGGGCATACCTTAGCTTGGGCTGCGTGGTACATTGCGGCGGCGTTTGTCGGATTCGGCGTAGTAGTGGTAGTACTTGTAGTACCGGTAGTAGCGGTAGTAGGAACCGTAGGTGGTGCTGATATCAAACTCATTCAACACAGCGCCAACGATGCGGGCGGAGACTCGCTCCAGGAGTTCTCGGGCTTTGATCAGAGCTTCTATGCGGGTTTCGTTCGCTCGGGCGACAAGTACGTACGCATGGGCGATGGGAGCCAAGACCAGGGCATCTATGACAGAAATGACCGGAGGCGTGTCCAAGAACACGATGTCGTAGTTCTGCCGGAGCTGTTGGAGAAGCTGGCGGGCGCGGTCGGAACCCAGAAGTTCGGAGGGGTTCGGGGGAATAGGACCGCAGGTAAGGAGGTCCAGGTTGCGAATGCCCGTTGGGCGGCATGCATGATCGGGGGCCAGTTCCCCGATGAGGACGTTGACCAGTCCGGGTTCACGCCCGAAGCTGAAGACAGTATGGGTTGAGGGGCGGCGTAAGTCAGCATCGATGAGGAGGGTTCGGTAGCCCGCGTGGGCGAAAGTAATAGCGGTGTTGACCGTTGTGGTGGTTTTCCCTTCTTGTGGGACCGAGCTTGTGATGACTACCAATGGGTGTTCTATGTCGACGGTGGCAAACTGGAGGGCAGTGCGGATTGAGCGATAGCTTTCGGCAATCGGTGACTTGGGGTTGCAGTGGGAGATGAGGTGAGGGGGGAGCGGGTGTTCGGCGGGGAAGCGGGTATAGAAGGCGGCGTCATCTCCGCTTTGGGCAATCATGGCAGCATCCCTGGCGGTCAAGTCAACGGGGATGCGGGGAATTGCCGCCAGCACGACCATCCCTGTGTTCTCTACGTCTTCTGGGGAACGCACTGTGGTATCGGTCAGTGCCCGCAGCAGGACGAACCCAATGCCCAGGAGCAGCCCTACAATGGTTGCAATGCTTATGTTTAGCTTCCGGTTGGGGCTGACTGGGCGTGTGGGGGGCATAGCGCGTTCTAAAACTGAGACAGTGGCAAAGACGGATTGTTCGGCGATGATGGCTTCGTTGAGCTTCTCCGACAGTAAATCATGCAGTTTTTCCAGGCTTCCCGTCGTTCGTCGGAGGCGTGCCAGTTCGATGATTTGAGCAGGTAGGCGCTGGAATTCTTCATCGGCCCGCTTCCGAGCACTTTCAATAGCGGCCAGGCGAGCTTCTTCGGCTTGGAGCTGGACGCTGAGCTCGAAGACTTTCTGTCGGAGGTTCTGCAGGGCAGCTGTCGGTCCCCCGCCTTCGGGAGGGGGGGGGAGTGCTCCGAGCTTGGAACGCTTCAGCTCCTCGGTGCGTTGGCGTAGCTTCTCTTTCAGCTCCGTAAGCTGGGCTTCCACTTGCTCCATCTGGGTCTGGAAGTACACGGGGCTTGCCACCACTGGTTTGCTGGCAATAATGAGGTCCCGCTGGACTTCCAATTGCGCTATCTGTTGCTGCAGCGTCTCAATGTAAGGGGAGGATACAGTGGCAAGTTCTTCTGCCAGTGTAGGCTCTATTTCGCGGAGCTGCTGCTGGTACTGGTCCAATGTGCGCCTGAGAGCATCGCGGGCGATATGGGCTTCGCTGGCTTTACCGTCCAGCTCTGCCAGTTGGGTCACCAAGGCATTAGCACGGGCATCCAATTCCATGGAACCAGTGCGGCTCATGTAGTCCTGCAATGCCTGTTCCGCTTTCGCCAGTGTGTCTCGGGTCCATTCGTACTGCTGCTGCAGGAACTCCCGTACTCGGCGGGCATTGGCACGGTTGTTCTGCTCATTCACTGCAAGGTACACTTCGGCGAAAGTATTGGCGATGAGGGCTGCTTCCTGAGGATCATTGGTTCGGACCCGGATATCCACAATGTCGGCATCACGGTTCGGGATAAGGGTTAAAACGCTCCGCAAGCGTCCGGCTATGAAGGCAATGCTGTCTTCCTCTGTCTTTAAGGGAACTGCTTTTCCTTGGGTACTGCGGAGTAAGGGCAGTGAAACACCCGATCGGACTTTGCGGAGGAGGGCTCGGGCGACGGCGTCCATTGTTTCATGGGCATTCATCTGCATCAGCTCATTGCGCAGGACGCGGTCATCTTGCCCGTTGAGTCCTACCAGTACGATACCCGTGGGGGGACGGCTGGTGTTGACCAGCAAGCGGGCGGAGGCTTCGTATACAAATGGACGTGTCCACGTGTAGTAGAAGGCTGCTGCAACGATAGCGCCTGTGATTGCAAGGATCCACCACTTTCCCTGCCACAACAAGTGGAGGTAGTCAATGAAGGTAAAATGGCGCTGGAGAGCAACTGGAGGGAGTCCGTTTCGCGATGAGGTTGTTCGGGATGTTCGTGGAGTACCTGCCATGGGTCCCCCTTGCACTGTGGGGTTGCGAGAGTCGGTGGGTCTCACCGATTGCCGAAAATACAACATCGCCGCAAGACCATATGCACGAAGACTATTGCTTTCTCGTTTGTGGAAGGCGCCGTGGGGAGAGGAAATGGTATGGAGTTTTGTCCTGGCTGCCTTTATTCTGTGGGGATGTGCTGAGGACCCTGTGTATGAACTGGGGGAAGGCGGTGCGGGTTCGCTTGTGGTTAGCTCTACTTTGCTTGGAGGGACAGAAGGAGAGCCAGGAAGGGAGTATCAATTCACTGCCGTTCTCGAGCGGCGCCCGAGCTGGTTTCGGGTTGAATGGGATTTCGGTGACGGTTCACCGCGCAAGATCGTCATCGGGGAGCTTGCCGTACGACATCGCTTCCAAGGGGTAGGCACATACACAGTCGTTGCTCGGGTTTATGAGCATGGGACGGGAGTTCTTTGGGCGACGGGGGCGCTGGTTGCAAACATTCGCTTTACGCCACCTCCGCCTGCAATGGTGACGGTTCCACCGGGTAGCTTCCGTATGGGATCAGACCGTGATTTCACAGAGCAACCAATCCGAACCGTCGTTCTGACCCGTCCTATGATGGTCCTGCCGACGGAGGTAACGCAGGAGCTTTGGACGGCGGTGATGGGGTATAATCCCAGCTGGTTCCGTGGGGAAAAGCGCCCGGTGGAAAACATCACATGGTGGGAAGCCATAGATTTCTGCAATCGGCTCTCGGTGCGACACGGTTTCCGCCCGTGCTACCTTACCCGAGGGGATACAGTTTTCTGGGATCGGACGGCGAGCGGATATCGGCTCCCAACGGAAGCGGAATGGGAGTATGCCTGCCGGGCTGGTACGACCATGGATACCTATGCTGGTGATCTTCGCCAGCCATGGGGTGGGTGCGAAGAGGAATCCGTCTTGGTTCCTATTGCCTGGTACTGTTGGAATAGCGGTGATCACACTCATCCTGTCGGACTCAAACAGCCAAATGCGTTCGGGCTCTTTGATATGTTAGGCAACGTTGCTGAATGGGTATGGGATTGGTATAGCAGCACGGCATATCAGGATGCTGATACTTGCAATCCGGTAGGTCCACCTCTGGGTCAGCGGCGCACCGTGCGTGGGGGAGCGTGGAGTATGGGCTGTTTCCTCCTGCGGGCTTCGGCTCGTGTGGGGATGTCTCCATGGCACCATAGTCCGGCTGTTGGCTTCCGAATTGTGCGGATGCCATGAAGTGGAGCTCCTTCCTTTGGTTGTTGAGCAGTATCTTCCTCTGGGGTGGGTGTGCGGGGGAGACAGCAGTGCATACCCCTCCGGAGCGTTCGGGAAGGAGCGATACTGCGGCAGTACTTCGTCGGATTGTGGTAGGAGCGGAGCAGTGTCAGCCTTGCCACCCAAAGCACGTTGAGGAATGGCGGATGTCCCTGCATTCCTATGCAATGGAGGACCCTGTCTTCCATGCCCTTCAGGCGCTTATGCTCCAAGCACAACCAGTCATTGATGACCAGTTCTGTGTGCGTTGCCACACACCGTTTGGTTCCCTCTTCGGTGAAGCTTTGCCCGGTGCCCGCAAAGAGGAGCTGTCTCCTTTGGCACGGCAGGGGATTACGTGCGATGTATGCCACCTTATGGCGTTTCCGCAGCCGGCGGGGCGGGGCGTGACGCGCTTTCGGCTAGATGGAGCACGCATAGGGAATGTCCCCAATCCTCTCCCGAACCCTTTCCATTCTTCTGTGTACGAGCCTCAATTATCGCAATCGGAAGCCTGTGCTCCATGCCATGATGTCGTTAATCCACTCGGAGTCCTTGTGGAGCGGACTTACACAGAATGGCGGGAAAGCCTCTATCCCGGGCGGGGCATCACATGTCAGGTTTGCCATATGCCGTGGGTTTCGGAACCGATTGTTCCGGATGGGCCTGTCCGCCGCCGGCATAATCATATGATGCCTGGGGTGGATGTACCACTGTCGGATTTCCCTGGGCGGGAGCAGATAATTGCAGCAGTAGAATACCTGCTCCAGAATGCTCTCCGCATGCTTGTTAGCGTACCTTCGGAACTTTCGCGTCAGAGTCCTCTGACTGTTCGGGTAGTGTTGGCAAATAATATCACTGGCCATGATATCCCGACCGGTTCTATCTTCACCCGTCAGATGTGGCTTGAGGTCATCGTCCGGGAACTTCCCTCAGGACGCGTCGTATTTGAGACAGGGACTTTGGATGCTGGTGGTGACCTGCGTACCCTTCATAGCATGGAGGTACAGGCAGGACGTATTCCGCTGGATACGGCGCTTGTCCTCTTCAATGGGACAGCACTCCGCAATGGGAGACCTGCTTTCTTCTGGGAGGCGCATGCAGTGGAGTTCCGTACTATCCCTGCCTTTGATAGCCGTACAGCTCTCTATACGATTTCTGCACCACCGGGTGGATGGAGTGGCACAGAGTTGGAGGTGTCCGTTCGCTTGCGCTTCCGTGCGTTACCGCCCTATCTCCTCCGAGCCTTGGGATTGGAGGAGTTTGTTGAGAGGCTCCCCATTTTTGACATGGAGCGCTTTCAGCATCGGGTGGTGCTCCGCCCATAGGGTGTGCTAAAGCTTTGGGGCAAAAAGCGTAATTTGCATTGCTTTTCCATAGCCGATTTCGACAGAACGCAGTGTATGTCTCACGATGAGGGATAGACAGACTGCATGACAAGTTCGACGGGTGCTCCAGCAATGGGGGCGTATCAGCGCCAGCGGCTCCTAGAAGAGTTGTGGCAGGGGACGAAGGCACCACCGGCGGTAGACGATGAACAATTAGCGCGGCTTTATGAGGCAACGATATCGCGGCTGCGAGAAGGGGAGGTTGTCAAAGGACGTATCGTTAGTGTCGGTAAGAACGAGGTCCTGGTCGATATCGGAGCGAAGTCTTTAGGAGTTGTGCCGCGACGGGAGTTTGTAACTGACCCAAAAGTAGGGGAGGAGATAGAGGTCTTCGTGGAGAAGGCTGAAGATAAGGAAGGACGAGCCGTGCTCTCCCGACGTCGGGCAGAGCTTTTGCAGCTGTGGCAGCGCGTTCAGGAGATTTACCAGAAGCAGGAGACGGTATCGGTGACCATTGCCCGGCGGGTCAAGGGGGGCTTTGTGGTAGATCTGATGGGTATGGAGGCATTTTTGCCAGGCTCGCAAGTAGATATCCGCCCTGTTCGTGATTTCGATGCATGGCTGGGGCGTACCATTGAGGTGCGGATTGTCAAGCTGAATCAGCCGGGGGAGAATGTTGTTGTAAGCCGGAAGGTACTCTTGGAGGATCAAATTGCTGAGCAACGCCAGCGCATTTTGAGCCAGCTGGAACGCGGTTTGGTTTTGGAAGGAACGGTCAAGGCGATCACGGATTTCGGGGTCTTTGTGGATTTAGGTGGTGTGGACGGCTTGGTGCATATTACGGATCTCTCCTGGGGGCGTGTCAATCATCCAAGTGAGATTGTCTCGCTGGATCAGACCGTCAAGGTTGTAGTACTGGACTTTGACGAGGAGAAGAAGCGTATTTCGCTGGGCATTAAGCAATTGACCCCTCACCCGTGGGATACCATCGGGGATAAGTATCAGCCTGGCACGATCGTGCGTGGGAAGGTGGTCAGCATTACCGATTACGGGGCTTTCGTTGAGATTGAAAAGGGCATTGAGGGGCTGATCCACATCAGCGAGATGTCATGGACCCAGCACATTAAGCATCCATCCCAGGTTCTCTCGCTGGGTCAAATGGTGGAGGCAATGGTATTGAGCATTGACAAGCAGGAGCGTAAGCTGGCTTTAGGACTCAAGCAGTTGCAACCGGATCCATGGCAAGAGTTGGTGAAGAAGTATCCGATTGGTTCTCGGCACAAGGGGGTTGTGCGTAATATCACAAACTTTGGGGTCTTTGTGGAGCTTGAGCCGGGTGTGGAAGGGTTGGTGCATGTTAGCGACCTGTCGTGGACGAAGAAGGTGCGGCATCCTGGTGAATTAGTCCGTCGCGGGCAAGAGCTGGAGGTAGTTGTGTTGGACGTTGATCCGGAGCATCGTCGCATTGCGTTAGGACATAAGCAGCTACAGCCCGATCCGTGGGACTTCTTCGCTGAGAAGTACAAGGTGGGGGCAGAAACCGAGGGGCGCATTGTGCGGATTGTGGAACGGGGGGTTGTTGTAGAGCTGCCGGATGGCGTGGATGGGTTTGTCCCGGCGTCGCAGCTCTCGTTTGCTCCTGTTTCCTCCGTTGCTGATTACTTCCAAGTTGGGGACCTACTCCCCTTGAAGGTTGTTGAGTTTGACCGGGAGGCACGAAAAATCGTGCTATCTGCCGTGGAGTACCTCCGGGATAAGGACCGCTCTGTCATTGACGCTTACAATGCGCAACATCCAGTACCCGGCGCGGAGAAATACGCTTTCATCGTTTCGGGTAGCGCTCCGGAAGCCGGGGTGGAAGGACCGAAGGAAGTGGCTTCGGATGCGGAAGCAAAGTCTAGGAAGGCGAGAGCCACAGCCCGACGTCGGGCGGTAGCATCGGGAGCCTCCGATTCAGAGGGTACATCAGCAGAGCCAGAGGCATCTGCTCCGGGTACTCCGTCATCGTAATTTCAGTAACCTAATCGGAGTTCCAAAAGAAGCCATACCTGGCGGAGCGGGTTGTTCCCACCAGTGCGATTGCTGTAATCCAAGGTCAGGAAGCTCATAACATTGGGGAGCCACTCTGCTTCCAGTTGAAGGCGGAGGTGGCGCTGTATGCTCCGACGTCCCCGGAGGAAGCGATTGGGAGCGAGCATGTCACCATCCCCACGGAGGATATCCCCTCCGACGTTGCCGATGGGGATAATGGTTCCATTGCGCTCTTCGGTCAAGAGCTTCCCATCGGGACCGAGCAGATTTTCCCCATGCCGAGTGTAGTCTGCACTAAGGGTAAGGGCAATCCGTGGGGCAAGCCAGTACCGGAGCTGCAGTGCCCAACGGTCGCTGTTCGGCTGCATTGGGTAACCCAAGGGGGTATTGAGGTGAGTCCATGAATTGACAATTGTGCGGTGGGAGAAAACAAAAGGACCCAACCGAACATACTCGGCCGTGAGCTGGAGTCCATCACCGATGGGGATCAACCCGGTTGCGCCGAGCTGGAAGGCAAATTTGTTCGTGTTGCCCGCAACAGTGGTGTCGAAGAGCGTTGAGTAGTTGAGGTCGTCGACGGCCAGCGTTCCATATAGTAGCAGTCCCCGCTGGGGGCGTAGGGCTATCTCTACTGCCAAGAGCGAATTGTCCGTGTTGCTCCGTTCAGCTGTCTGCAGCCCAGCGGAAACAAAGAAGGCAAGGGGATTCAGGTAACTGAAGTCCAGTCCGCGACCGGAGTAGACAATCATGTCATAGAGTGCCACGGCAAATCCAGCAGATGGTTCCCAACCGAGGCGATGGAGGGCGATAAATTTAGAGGAGACGGGCACGTTTGCCGTATCTGTTCCCTCGGCTGCGGCATGGAGGTAGGTGAAGCGGAATGCCTTATGGGGAAGGTCCACCAATAGAGCGTCCATCATCGGGGCTTGGAGGGAGAGCAATAGGTTGTCAATGGGACTATAGCCAAAGGTGAGCGCCTCTCGTCCAAAGCGGAGTCGTGCCTGATTCCACCGAAGCTGGAGGTACCCTGCGTAGCGGTCGAAGTAGCGTCGTGCTTCAATAGACAGCTTCAGGGTTCGCCCTAAGCTTGGGTCAGTCTGAATAGCGGCTTCTGGAGTTCCGGCAAACCGGATTCCGTTGGAAATATCAACGAAGCCTTCAATGGAGGCGCCGTAGCGGAACAGAGCTTGGAAGCCGAGGCGCCCCAAAAGGAGGGTGGAGCTGGTATCCCTGGAGCGGAGATACCCGCTCCGATTCATAAGGCTCCCGTTTACGATGAGTCGGAAGAGAGTGTCGGCGCTGGACAAAAGGAATCGGTACCTTCCGAAGCGGGGGAAAAGGGAAGTTCCGCTGTCCGGCGCCAGAAAAGGGGGCGCGGTGGGAGGGTGCTCTTCTGGTGGGAGGACAGCTGGAAGTTCTGCAAGGGGGATTGGCCAGAGTACGTACCGTTGGAGCGAGACGGTGTCTGCTGTCAAGATGTGACGTAAGGCACGCTGGCGGGTCCATGGGTCAGAGAGCGGGTCAACATTTTGAGCTGTTGCGACGTATACCAAAAGAGGCATTCCCCACCACAGTTGGATGGATTGCCTTACCATTCCAAAAGGGGGGCGGCGGGGCATGTGACATACTCGCTCGGCAGAGCAACACTCTGTCCGCCATTTGCCAACGAGAGTTGGGCCGCTTCTAAGAGAGCAACGACGGCTCGTCCGAAGAATCCGTCGCTGATAGGACGTTGTCCTGTTCGAATGCAGGTGATGAAATGCTGAACAACTCGGCTGAGGGCTTCTTGATTCGGCAAGGGGGGTGCGTACATTTGTCCTGCGCGATATTGCACACGGAGCTTTTCTTCTCCCTCTTTGGAGGTGATCTCAACTCCGCGGTCGTAGACTCGCACCTTCTCGCTGGTTTCCATGTCGTCGTAGATGACCATTCGCCGGGAGCCGCCGATACAGATCGTTCGGAGCTTAACGGGGGAGAGCCAATTGACGTGGAAGTGTGCCAGGAAGGGCGTTTCGTAGTGGACGGTCACGTATGCAAGGTTTTCTAACTCGTAGTAGTGTCGGGCTCCTACAGCGGAGACGGCGACAGGGGCTGCTTCAATGAGATAGAGCAAAATCGCAGCATCGTGCGAGGCAAGGTCCCAGACGACATTGACGTCGGGCTGGAAAAGCCCCAGATTGGCTCGTACGGAGTCAAAGTACAACGGTTCCCCTAATTCACCGTAGACGAGAAGTTCCTTGAGCTTTTGCACTGCGTCGGTGAACAGGAAGGTATGGTCAACCATTAAGATCCGTCCGGCGGACTCTGCCAGGGCGAGGAGCTCAGATGCTTCCATTGCGCGCCGGGTGAGGGGTTTCTCTACCAAGACGTGTTTTCCCCGTTTCAGGGCGCAGGAAGCTAGCTCGTAGTGGAGGGCCACCGGGGTTGCGATGGCGATGGCATTGATGGCTGGATCGTTGAGCACAGTGGAGGGGCTAGAGGTTGTCCGCACCCAGCGGAAGCGCTGTCGAACAGCCTCCAGACGGGTTTCGTCTGGATCGCATGCAATTACGGCTTCTACCTCAGGATTCTGCAGGAAATTCCGGATAAGGTTCGGTCCCCAGTATCCACATCCGAGAACAGCAACAACCATGGTTACCGGTTCTGTCCACGCAGCATGTACGGTATGGTCTTCAGGAGGACGTAGAGGTCTAACCAAGGAGAGACGTTCCGAACGTAGTAAATGTCCAGAAGCAGCATTTGAGCGAACGTATGGGAGCGATCCGAGATTTGCCATAGCCCTGTGCAGCCAGGAGCGATTTGATGGCGCCACCGTTGCCACTCAGGGAAGTGGTCTGCTTCTTCAGGTAGGAGCGGGCGCGGTCCTACCAGGCTCATTTCTCCTTTCAAGACATTCCAGAGTTGCGGGAGTTCATCCAGGCTCCATCGGCGGAGCCATCGTCCAATGCGTGTTAGGCGGCGCTGAGGGACAATCTTCCGCAGAGGTTTGTTGGTCGTGATATGCTCGCGAATGCTGGCCTTCCACTCGTGGTAGGCTTCGTCACCGGTGTGCATTGTGCGGAACTTGTACATCCAGAAACGCCTACCGTGACGTCCAATGCGCTGCTGCCGGTGTAAGACGGGTCCTGGCGAGTCTAACTTGATAGCAATGGCAATTGCAACAAAGAAGGGGACAAGCAGCAGGAGGGATACCACTGCCAATATGAAATCCATCCCGCGTTTCAGGAACAGGAGCAGCTGGCGAGACTCTACCTCGGTGAGGCTAAGGAGCGGGATTCCTCCGATGTCGTCCAACAGGCGTTCGGGAAGAAGAGTGGGGTAGAGTTCTGCTACAATGGAGACAGTTGCACCTGTCTGCGTCCATGCTCGGGCCGATGTGAGTATTGCTTCTGGCGAAAGGGTGGGATCGGCATAGATGACGTGTTTGATGCCTGCCGTTGTAGTGGTCGGAGCCTGCCATGAGCCTAAGACCCGATAACCGTTCAGTACTGGTGTTCCCATGGGGAGAGTGTCGGCAAGGAAGCCAATCAGTTTGCAGTCGTGTCCGTTATCGGCCAGGAGACGTTCGGCAACGTACTGTGCTAACGCTGTAGTTCCAGCAATGGCTGTTGGACGTTGGAAACGGTCGGTGCGGAGGAGGGAACGATGCAAGAAATAGAAGATGCCGAGGCGCCATATACCCAGAAGGAATGTGCCTGCAACGAAGGTCGCTCCGGTAATGAGCCGGCTATCCAGCCAATGAGGCGGACGCAGGAAGAAGGAGATGACAGCGAAGCCGATGAGGGCATAAAAAGTGGACCGTAGCAATAGGACTGTATGCCGGGGGAGCGAACGGAGTGAGCGCAGCTTGTACAAACCGTGGTGTTGCAGAATGAGAATCCATGCGATTCCGAATCCGGCGAAGGCAAGCCACGAACCCCACTGTTGCAGTACGATCCAAGCATCTGGACGCCCGAATCCATATGCCAATGCAGCGGTGGCGATTCCATAGCCCGATAGGACACAACAGTAATCGCCCGCAACCAGGAGCAGCTTGTAAGCAGGGTAACGTGGTAAAAGTCGCATGCTTTCCTCCCTTATTGGGTACCTAGCATTCGTTGCCGTACGATTTCCACGCTGCCCCCACCGCTCCCTGACACCCAAGCAAACTGCAAATTATGGAACGGCAACTACATGGAAAGCGTTTAGAATACCGCCGGTCGAGGTCGGAACAAGCGACCAAGGACTCGGCAAGGGATTTTGTAAGTTTGCAGCGTCTGTTGTAGGTTGAGCTTAGGTAAGCAATGGCACTCTACATCACAAGTGATTGCATTAACTGTGGTGCATGCGAACCCGAATGCCCAAATACAGCAATCTACGAGCCAGGCTCGGAGTGGACACTGGGGGGACAAACCTATCGGGGGTCCTATTCCCCTGGTGGATACAAGCGGGATTTTTGGTCGGAGGAGTATTACTTCATCGTTCCGGACAAGTGCACAGAGTGTGTAGGCTTTTATGACGAGCCTCAGTGCGCGGCGGTCTGTCCCGTTGACTGTTGCCTGCCGGATCCATTAGCACCGGAGACCCGGGAGCAGTTGGAGGCGAAGAAGGCGTATTTGGATCAGATTGACCCCGGACGGGTGCGGGTCTAAGTTGCTGAGGGGTCATGCAGGCCCAGCAGATTTGGCTTCGCATTCGGGGGGGGCGTCTGCGGGAGGTTTTCCCACACGACGGAGAGGTAGTTGTTGAGACGGAGGAACGTATAGAACGGTACCCCGGCTGTTGGGCTTTTCCGGGGTTTGTGGATGCTCATGGACACGTGGTCTTCTATGGGCTGGAGTTGGGGCAGCCCTCCTTGCGTTCATGCCGGAGTGCCGAGGAATGTGTGGAAGTCCTTCGCTCCTGGGCGCCGAACCGAGGGGAGTGGCTGCTTGGAGGAGGCTGGGACCAAGAGGCCTGGACTTCGGCGGAATTTCCCTCAGCGGAGCTCTTGGACGCTGTGTTTCCTGATATCCCTGTTGCGCTGCGTCGGACGGATGGACATGCCCTTTGGGTCAATTCAGAAGCCTTGCGCCGAGCCCATATCCAGGATGATACCCCCGATCCACCGAGTGGACTTATTGTCCGCACGGCAACAGGCAAGCCGACGGGTGTCCTCATTGATGCAGCAGCGGAGTTAGTCCTTCGCTGTATTCCTGCCCCAAGTTCTGAGGAAATCCGGCAGGCGATTCGGCGGGCTACTGCTCAGTTGCTTCGCTTCGGTATTACGGAAGTTCACGACATGGACGTGGATCCTTGCTGGGTTCCTGTCTTTGAAGAGCTTGCACGGGCGGGGCAACTTCCTCTCCGAATTCAGAGTTACGTCCGGGCTCAGCATGGGGAGTGGGACGTAGCCGGACTACTTCCAACGACGGGTGAATTCTTTCAGCTCCGGGGGGTCAAGTTTTATGCTGATGGTGCTTTGGGTTCGTACGGGGCAGCTCTCTTGGAGCCGTATAGTGACAAGGTTGGACATCAAGGGTTTCTCTTCTTCAACGCCGAGACCTTGAAGGAGGCTATTCTAGCGGCTTTAGAAGTAGGTTGGCACATCGCCGTGCACGCCATTGGCGATGCCGCGAACCGGCAAGTTGCGCAAGTATTCCACGCCTTACGGCTACGGGGTATTGATACGACTGAGCAACGGTTGCGCGTAGAACATACGCAGATTGTGCATCCGGATGACATTCCCATCTTAGCGGAGGCGGGCTGTGTTGCCTCCGTTCAGCCCCTCCATTGTGTCCATGATGCTCCGATGGCGCGTCGGAGGCTTGGAAATCAGCGCAGGAGTATTCCCTATCCGTGGCGGAGTCTCCTGGCAGCGGGTGTGCCGATAGCCGCAGGTTCGGATTTTCCCATTGAGCCTCCGAATGTCCTTGCAGGAGTTGCTGCTTTTTGCCTCCGCCGCCCCTTCGGGGAGGTGGCCCCGTGGATTCCCGAGGAGTCTCTGGAGTTGGAAGAGGCGTTTGCGGCGTATACAAACTGGGCGCATTATGCCGCAGCCGTGGATGACCGCCGTGGGCTTCTGCTGCCGGGGTATGATGCCGATGTAGTCATTGTAGACCGGAATCCAGGTGCATGTTTGCCGGAAGAGGTTTCCAATGTGAGAATTGTTGCCGTCTACGTTGCAGGGGTGAGGCGATGGAGTACAGAGGATACAAGAGTGCCTGCATGAGGGTTGTGTAAATTTGTAACCATCTTGATTAGCCTTGAGCAGAGGGAAGGGTCCCGATGTACGATGCAGCATTCCGAGAATATCTGCAACAAGAGTTAGCCTCTATCCGCGAGGCAGGCTTGTATAAGGAGGAGCGGGAGATCCTGGGTCCGCAGGGACCTGTTGTTTCAGTCCGACTTCCCGATGGGCGAGTGCGGGAGCTATTGAACTTTTGCGCCAATAACTACCTGGGTCTGTCGGCAGATCCGCGCATCATTGAGGCGGCAAAGCGAACGATGGACACCCATGGCTTCGGGATGTCCAGTGTCCGCTTCATCTGTGGAACGCAGGATCTGCACAAAGAGTTGGAGCGGAAAATTGCAGAGTTCTGCGGTACGGAGGATACCCTCCTCTACGCTGCTTGCTTTGATGCTAATGGAGGGCTTTTTGAGCCTTTCTTCACTGAGCAGGATGCTATCATTTCTGATGAGCTTAACCACGCCTCTATCATTGACGGTATTCGGCTCACGAAGGCGAGGCGCTATCGGTATAAGAACTGCGATATGGCAGACTTGGAGGCGAAACTTCAGCAAGCCGATGCGGAAGGTGCCCGCTTCAAGATTATCGCAACGGATGCAGTGTTCTCTATGGATGGCAATATGGCACCTTTGGACCAAATCTGTGACCTCGCCGAGCGCTATCGGGCGCTGGTTATGGTGGATGAGAGCCACTCGCTGGGCTTTGTGGGGAAGACGGGGCGTGGAGTTACAGAATATTTCGGTGTCATTGGCAGGGTGGACATCATTACGGGTACTCTGGGGAAAGCGTTGGGGGGTGGCATAGGAGGCTTTACGACGGGACGACGGGAAATTATTGAGATGCTGCGGCAGCGTTCGCGTCCATATCTGTTCAGCAATTCGTTGCCGCCGATGGTAGTCGGGGCTGCTATCGCTGTCTTTGACCTCCTGTCGGAGACAACGGAGCTCCGGGACCGGTTGGAGTGGAACACGCGGTATTTCCGCCAGAAAATGGTGGCTGCCGGTTTTGACATCAAGCCAGGGGATCATCCCATTGTTCCGATTATGCTTTACGATGCCGTCTTGGCCCATCGGTTTGCCCATCGGATGCTGGAGGAGGGAATCTATGTGGTTGGCTTCTCCTATCCAGTCGTCCCACGAGGGCAGGCGCGCATTCGAGTGCAGATTTCGGCTGCTCACAGCCAAGAGCACTTGGAGCGTGCCGTGGAGGCTTTTGTGAAGGTTGGACGGGAGTTGGGTGTTCTCAAGGACTGAGCCTAATGGAGAGTATTGGGATTTGCGGGGCCGGGACTATGGGGCGTGGGATAGCTATCGCTTGCCTGCAAGCGGGCTATCGCGTCCTGTTGTACGACATCCGTTCTGACATCCTACGGCAGGCAGAAGCCGTCATTAGTGAACAGTTGCAGAAAGCGGAGGTAAAAGGGAAGCTCCCCGCGCCAGCCAGTGAGCTTCGGCAGCAGTTGGTTTTGGTACCAATCCTGGCAGAGCTTATCCCATGCGATATCATCATTGAGGCGATCGTGGAGAATCGGTCAGCAAAACAGGAGCTCTTCCGAGCGCTGGAATCATTGGGAGTTGCCCCAGAGACTATCATTGCCACGAACACCTCTTCTATCTCTATTACGGCTCTGGCTTCTGTCCTGCATCACCCGGAACGCTGTATTGGTCTGCATTTCTTCAATCCAGCCCATGTGATGCGCTTGGTAGAGGTAGTCCGTGGAGCGCGGACGTCGGAAGAGACCCTTCAACGAGCGCTCAACTTCGTCGAACGGCTGGGGAAGACGCCGGTTGTGGTGCGGGATATCCCGGGCTTTATTGTCAACCGGGTGGTCCGTAATTACTACAACGAGGCACTCCGCATGGTTGCCGAAGGGATGGCAACGGTGCAGCAGATTGACTGCCTTCTGCGGAGTGCGGGGTTCCCGATGGGACCTTTTGAGTTGATGGACCTCATCGGAGTAGACGTCAATCTGGAAGTGACGCGCTCTATCTATGAACAGCATTTCCATGAGCCGCGTTTTGCCCCATCTCTGCTGCAGCAGCAGTATGTAGATGCGGGGCTGCTGGGGCGGAAGGTGGGGCGTGGCTTCTACCCGTATGAGAGCAAGTGATGTCTTACAATCGAGGATAGGAGCAATGCGGTACACGGTAGGTCTGGTAGGTGGGATTTTGATGGGGTTTGTGGCCTTGGCGCAGCAGATTGTAGCTCCGGTGCTGCCGACGGAGATGACGCCAGTGGAATCCCCTCTGGGGCGGCAAGGGCAAGGTGGGTATTGGCAGGTACCTCCGATACCACTGATGCTCAAAGGTGGGCGCAGACCGGTTTCTATCCAGGAGTTCATCTTTGATTCCCTGGTCAATGCTTTCTCTTACTACTCCTGGCAGCAGCAGCCCGTGTGGTGGGATCCGGCCAGTGACGTTCTGATAACGCTCAAGCGTGGTGGGGCAACTTCTCCTGCCGGTGATGGTAATCGGCTTTACTATCGGTACTCAACTGACCGTGGGCGGTCGTGGTCGGAGCCGGTTCGGGTTTTTGACGGGAATCCACCGACAGGGCGTTTGCCGCGGTATCCGAGCGTGTATTTACTGAATGCGAACAATTCCACGGATCCGAACGATCTCATGGTGATTTTCGCCAGCCCGGTGACTGATGGAAGCGCATGGGTTGGGTTCCAAGATGGCTTCACGTACTTGGGGACTACGGATGTCCAGAGCTGGTTCAACGACGGAGTGACGGTGTCTCTCCCGAGCGGCCAGGTCCGATATACATGGAGCACAGATTCCCGGATTGCCGCAACACGGGCTGGAGACTTGGCGTTGACCGTTGGGGCACTGATTGCTCCCAGTGGGGTTCCAACGTCGGAGCAGAATTACATTGGGTTGCGGATACAAGACTTTGCCTCACCCCCATTTGGTTATGTTCCCGACGAATGGCCCAGCAGTCTCTTCGGTGATCCTGGACAGCCCGGCTACCGTACAAATGTGCCGATCGGTATAGCCCGGGACGATGCAGGGAATCTGGTTGTTGCAATTTTTGGACGATATGCAAACTCGGACGATCCCGCTCTACCCACCGTTGGCTTCTTTATCTCCCGTGATGGAGGAAATTCATGGCAGGGTCCGAACATCTTGCAGCCTTCGGCAATTCGGGCATATGCGGTAGCGCAGGGGGCGACGCCCGATTCGGTTTCTGTGCCTTTCGGACTACAGACAGGCGCAGGGGGAAGCATTGCTATACCCAAGTCTTTTACTGCTTACGGAAACGGGAATGTGAGCATCGCCTTCCAGATTTTTGAGTTTGATAGTCAGAAGCCGCTGGAGCAGCGGGTTGCGCAAATGGTGGAAGCAACTTACAGTAATGGAACATGGAACTTGCGGAAAATTAGCGATCGTTCCTGGCTCTCGTTTGCGCTGATAGCGGACCCGAACTCGGCGGCTTCTACGCAGGTTGGCAATGAGCTTCAACTTTGCCGGACAGCTGATGGTAGGACTCTTTTGGCGAAGTGGATTGAAGGCGCCATCTATATTGCACAAGCGGATATCAACGGCGATGGGATGGCTCCGGATACATTTGTGACAACGGATGTCTACGTAGCCACGCGCCAGCTGCCCGATGGGGAGTGGTCGCAACCGACCAATGTAACTGAGACCCCGATGTGGGATAAGCTAGCATGGATTCCGCCAATTGTGCCGAACGACCTGCAGCAGATCCCGTTGCTGATGGTGAAGACAGTAGTAGACACATTTGTGTACCCGACGATTTTGGAGCGATTGGTCAACAGCCAGTGGCAGCTCTTGGAGCGGCAGTATGTGACAATAGGCAACTTCTCGGCTGTGGTGTCAGCTCCGAGTGTGGCGACAAGGAGGGGACAGGGGTTACAGCTGAAGGTTTTGCCGCATCCTGTGCAGCAGGAGTTGCGTCTTGCAATTGGGAATGCTCTTGGAGGGAATGCTGAAGTTATGCTCTACACAGTCAGTGGGGAGCTTGTCATAGCCCGACGGTTAAGCCTTGCGGCGGGAGAGCAGTTGGTTGTGGTACCGCTTGGGGCAATAGCGGCGGGGACGTACATGCTGCATGTGCGCCATGGGGGTGAGACAGTAGTTCAGCCTGTGCTTGTCGTACGCTGAGCTTGGGGCTCGCCTGGGTATGGTCATAGCGGCTGACAAAGGGGAGCTTCTGTAACAGGTATGCAGGGGTGAGAGTGGACGCCCGAAGGCAATGGAGCAGGGCTTTCGAATAGCTGGACATGTGGTTCTGCTTGACCAGCGGCGGATTGAGCCGGCGGAGGTTGTGGTCCGGGACGGCAGGATTGCTGCCGTAGAAGCACGCCGAGCTTCGGAAGTACCATCGGTATACCTGCTACCGGGTTTTGTAGATGCCCACGTTCACGTGGAGAGTTCCTTGTTGCCACCTCCAGAGTTTGCCCGTCTGGCGGTTGTCCATGGGACGGTTGCAACCGTCTCCGACCCCCATGAGATCGCAAATGTGCTTGGCGTTGAAGGGGTGCGTTATATGCTCCGGACCGGAGCGATGGTCCCGTTCATTTTCTGGTTTGGAGCTCCTTCGTGCGTACCGGCGACGCATTTTGAAACAGCTGGGGCGGAGTTGACGGCGGAGGATATCCGCACCTTGTTTGAGGAAGGGGTACCGTACTTGAGCGAGATGATGAACTTCCCCGGGGTGCTGGAAGGGGACCCGGAGGTTATGGCGAAGCTGGAGCTGGCGCATTCCTATGGTCGTCCTGTGGACGGGCATGCTCCCGGATTGCGGGGGGAACAAGCGCGGAGATATGCTGCTGCAGGGATTTCCACAGACCATGAGTGTTTTACGCTGGAGGAAGCGCTGGACAAGGTGGAGGCGGGCATGTGGATTCTTATCCGCGAGGGCTCCGCAGCGCGCAATTTTGACGCCCTGCATCCCCTCCTGCGGCTCCATCCAGAACGCTGTATGTTTTGCACCGATGACCTGCATCCGGACCGGCTTGTGGAGGGGCATATCAACGGGTTAGTTCGACGTGCGATAGCTCTGGGTTACGATTTCTGGGATGTTCTCCGGGCAGCATGCCTCCATCCAGTACTCCACTACGGGTTACCGCTTGGGCGCCTACGCCCTGGTGACCCTGCTGACTTCATCGTGGTTGAAGATCTTGTGAACTTCCGGGTTCTGGCCACCTATATCCGTGGGGAGTGTGTTGCTCGGGAAGGCAACACGTTGATACCGCATTATCCGGTCGAGCGTGTGAATCGCTTTCGGAAGCGAATAGTGCGGGAGGAGGAGCTGCGGGTTCCGGCGCATGGGAAGACTCTGCGCCTTATAGAAGCCTATGATGGGCAGCTGGTCACCGGAGAGATTCACTGCTCTGCGCCGGTCCGGGATGGCGCTATCGTTGCTGATCCCGAGCAGGACATTCTCAAGCTGGTTGTGGTCAACCGCTATGCGGAGGCACCTCCGGCGGTAGCCTTTATTCGGGGCTTTGGGCTACGCCGTGGAGCGATTGCTTCCAGTGTCGCTCATGATTCGCACAATGTTATTGCCGTTGGAGGAAGTGATCGGGAATTGTGCTCTGCTCTCAACGCTGTCATGGAGGCGGAGGGAGGCTTGGCGGTTGCAGAAGGAGAACATGTTTCCGTGCTTCCCTTGAGCATTGCTGGGCTGATGAGCCCGGAGGATGGCTATACTGTGGCTCAGCGCTATACGGAACTCGATCGTGCCGCCAAGCAATGCGGTTCATCGCTGCAGGCACCCTTTATGACCCTTTCGTTTATGGCGTTGTTGGTCATTCCGGCGCTGAAGCTGAGTGATCGGGGGCTCTTCGACGGCAGGGCATTTCGATTTGTCCCGCTATGCGTGGAGTCGTAAAAAGTGCCAGGAGTTGCGGGATACTTGAGCGTGGGAGCAGCTAAGTTTGTAGTGCCATAGCTAGCAACGGAGGCATCGATGCCCGGGCCGGTGTGGTCTCCTGTGGCAACTCGTCGGGAGCAGAAGTCTAGCGCAGAGCTATGGTGGGAAGTAGCGCGCTTACTGCTTGTGTCCCGTCGGATTGACGAGATAGAAGAGCAGCGGCTGCTGCCAGCGGGAAAGATTACGTATCAGTTTTCCGCCAAAGGACACGAGTTGGCACAGATTCTTCTGGGCTTGCACTTGGGGCATTCCCATGATGGGGCAGCGGTATATTACCGCTCGCGCCCGTTCATGCTGGCGGTCGGACTGACACCGGAGGAGGCTTTTGCTGGGCCTTTAGGGAGGGTGGGGAGTCCGAACAGTGGGAGGGACATTGGGGTAGTGTTCAATATGCCACCGCGGCGAGGCGTAACGGTGCTTCCTGCCAGCGGTGATGTCGGAGCGCAGTATACTCCGGCAGCCGGATGGGCACAGGCGATTCTGTACCGACAGCGGGTATTGCAAGAGCGGGAATGGGAGGGAGCTGTCGCTGTGGCTCTGGGTGGGGATGGCTCCGTGGCTACCAATGGCTTTTGGTCGGCATTGACAATGGCTACCACACTCCGGCTACCCATGCTGTTTTTCATTGAGAACAACGGTTATGGCATCTCCGTACCAGCGTCGCGGCAGGCGCCGGGTGGGCGGATTGCTCCCAATCTGCGCTCTTTCCGTGGTCTGCGCATCTGGGAGGTAGATGGGACCGATCCGAAGGCGATGCAGGAGGTGCTGATGGAGGTTTTACCGTTTGTCCGCTCTGCCGAGGGACCGGCATTGGTGGAGGTTTCTGTGCCTCGGTTGTGCGGGCATTCCAGTGCGGACACGCAGGCGTATAAGACGCCAGAGGAACGGGAACAAGAGCAGGCGCGCGATCCACTCCCTCGGCTTCGCCGATTCTTACTGCGGCATCGCCTCGTGGATGCCCAAAGTTGGCAACAACTGGAGCAGCAGGTTGAACAAGAAGTTCAGTCAGCACTTCAAGCAGCTCTCTCACAGCCAGAGCCCGATCCAGCAACAGCGCGTCGCTTTCTCTTCTCAGAACCTGGTACTCTCCAGCATGTCGGTGGACTTGCTCCTGAGGGGGTGCAGTTGCCAGAGGGCACGCCGATACCGCAGCCCAGCGGGCCACGGATCAATATGGTGGATGCGATTCGGCGAACTCTGGAGCGGGAGATGGAGCTGAATCCTCGGCTGCTGATTTTCGGAGAAGATGTTGGGGTTAAAGGGGGAGTCCATGGAGCAACGTTGGACCTCCAGCAGAAGTTCGGCGCTGAGCGTGTCTTTGATACTTCGCTTTCTGAGGAGGGAATTATTGGGCGTGCCATTGGAATGGCGTTGGCGGGACTGCTTCCGGTCCCGGAGATTCAGTTCCGCAAGTATGCCGATCCGGCAACCGAGCAGCTCAACGATTGTGGGACAATTCGCTGGCGCACAGCTGGGCGTTTTGCTGCCCCAATTGTTGTGCGTATTCCGGTCGGCTTCAGCAAAGTTACAGGTGACCCATGGCATAGCGTCTGTGGGGAAGCGGTCTTCGCTCATGCTCCCGGATGGCGGATTGCATTCCCCTCCAATGCAGAGGACGCTGTCGGTCTTTTGCGCGCGGCTCTGCGCGGCAACGATCCCACGATTTTCTTAGAGCATCGGGCTCTGTACGATACCCCACAGGCACGCCGCCCTTACCCGGGTGATGATTTTGTCCTCCCCTTTGGACAAGCAGCCTTAGTGCGGAAGGGCGCCTTGGTAACGGTAGTGACGTGGGGAGCGATGCTCTATCGCGTTATAGAGGCGATGGATCGCAGCGGGATTGAAGGTGATGTTATTGACCTGCGCACGCTGGTTCCCTGGGATAAGGAGGCGGTTTTAAACTCGGTGCGGAAGACGGGACGGTGTCTCATAGTGCACGAGGACACGTGGACGTGTGGGTTTGGAGCGGAAATTGCTGCTGTCGTTGCTCGGGAAGCTTTCCAATGGTTGGACGCTCCAATTGAGCGCGTTGCTGCGCTGGATTGCCCCGTTCCGTACAACCGGGGCTTGATGGATGCTGTGCTGCCTACAGTGGAGCGGATTGCGGTAGCATTGGAGCGCCTTCTACGCTTCTGAGGACAGGGCCTCTGTCAGGTAAGGGCTCAAGAGGGCAACTATGCGCTCAGTTCCTCCCAGGTGCTCCTGGATGACGGAGCAAGCGGCAGCACCACGGCGTCGGCGTTCTGCAGGGTGAAGTGCCATGTTGGAGAGCCAATGAGCCAGCTCGTCAGCTGTGTGGACGATCGTAAGTGCTCCGGCAGCTATGAGTTTGGGGGCGTCTGGGGAGCCGTCGATGGCCGGTCCGCAGGATAGGGGTAACCCATAGGCAGCCGGTTCGGCAAGGTTGTGCACACAGCGCCCGAAGCCTCCACCCACGTACGCTACCGTTCCGTATCCATAGAGCGAAAGCAGCAGCCCCAACCGGTCAATGATGAGGACGGGGAACTCTCCGTTTGCGGGAACGTCAGCCGTCATAGAGCTCCAGCAGAGAGCATGGGGGAAGAGGGAAAGAAGGCTTTGGATAGTGTTAGCGGTGGGCTCATGAGGGACAAGAATGAGGGTGGAGCGGGACTTTATCTCCTCGGGGAGTTGCTGAAGGGCGCGGAAGAGGAGTTGATGGTCCGCATCCCAGGTGCTCCCAGCGATGATATGGAAGCGTTCAGCAGAAAGGAAAACTTCCGGAAGGGGGAGGGACGGACGACACTGAGCGGCTTCCCAGATGCGGTCGTAGCGGGGATCGGGGACGACTGGGAAAGAGACTTTCGGCAGCAACTGCCGGAATTGCTCTGCATCGTCAGGTGTCAAAGGGACGATGGCATGGAATTGGCTGAGTATGCGGCACAGTATCGACCGGGCCCCTGGCAGCCTCCAGAGCCGATTTCGGGGAAAGGTAGCAGCAATGAGCAGTGTCGGTATCCTCTCTTGTCGGAGACGCCAGAGATAGTTGGGCCAGAGTTCATAGCGGATGAAGACAGCTACGTGAGGCCGCACAAGAGTGATAAACCGGCGGGCGTTTGCAGGGGTATCCGGCGGAAGAAGGATAACGGCATCTGCCAGTGGTGTCCGCTGATGGGCGGCGAAACCAGAGGGGGAGAAGAAAGACACAACGACGAAGAGCTGGGGAAACGTTTCCCGGAGTTGGGCAATGACGGAGCGAACATGTTCAAATTCACCGGCGGAAGCAACGTGAACCCACAAGCGGGGAACCCCCAGCGCAGAGGTAAGGAGCTCCGGAAGTTGGTGGAGATGCTCCCGCCATTGCTGGCGGAGCTGAAGCTTCCGACGGAGGGAGGGCACTGCTGCAGCAACGGTAGAGGCAATTTTCAAAGCGATACTGGAAAGCCACAGAAGAAGAGGCATCGGACGGTATGTGACCACCGCGTGCTGGGGAGTGATTTCAAAATTACCGTAAATTGCCCTTCCAGCGGGAGCCAGAGATGGTGCCGGACCAGGTGGTGACGAGCGTCTTGGAGCGGAAGACCCGGCAGCGTCTCCGAGAGTATGGTGTGCTTGTGCTGATGCTGGGTTTTTTCGTCAGCGTGTTTACGCCGGTGGTAGAACTTGGCCTCGCACTCCCGATTGGCCTCTTAGCATTGGCCATGGGGATGAGCTTGGCATGGTTGCGGGAATATCGGCGATTGCTTGCGAATTCATACTATCGCTTGGCGGTAGAGGCGTCGGAAAGCTTTCTGTTGCTAGTGTTGTTGGGAGGTTCGGCTTTTTTAGCCCATGGTCTGCGCCTATCGCTGGTTCTGTACCAAGCACATTTGAGCTATGCACTCTTTGGGTACTTAGTTGGCTCGTTAGCGGGGGAGGTAGGGTGGCGTCGTTTGGTGTTCGGACGGCTTTTAGCCGAGCAGCAGTATCGGTATGTGCAGAATCTCTCGCCCTCGGTTCTTCTTCCCTACTCGTGGCGTCATTTCCGGTTGCTGTGGCGTCGGTGGCGTGATGGTCGTGAGGGATGAGCCTTGTAGCGGCGGTGGTAGGCACACTGATTGGGACGGCAGTTCCGGGGGAACAGGTGCTGCCCTATTTTCCTGAGGCGGCGGCCGTCGTGGCTGTGGCTGCCCGGCGGGAGTATACAAAGGAACGCCGTAGGGCGGTACATTTCCGGAAGGCTACCGTGCGAAAGCCGAGCGTGCGGAGGGGAAAGAGAATGTCCGCACGGGACCGATTACATCGTAGGATACGGCGCTTTGCTCCGCGATGGTACGAAGTTGCTGACACGACGTTGGCAATTGGAGTGCGGTACCAGCGGTATCGGGTCGTAGCGTCTCCCGAGCGGCGGGTCCACGTGATACGGGTCTGGCTGCGCCAACCAGGGGTCGAGGTAAAACTAATCCCCGCGCTCCCAGGGCAGCGAGAGACGCTTGCCGATATTGTCCGGCGGTATGATACATCCAGCCCTCTCTACGAAGTCGTGGCTGCCGTCAATGGGTATTTCTGGAGTCGTTGGGGGGCTTTCCCCGTAGGCATAGCGGCTACGGATGGAGAACTTCTGCAAGCTTCGCGCTACAAGCGCTGGAGCGCCTTCGCTGTGGACGGGAGGGGGAATGCGTTTGTGGATACGTTTCTGCTACAGCTTGCTGTGCGTTTGCCCGATGGCTGCCGGCTGCCACTCCACTCAGTAAATCGGCGGGATGATACGGTGAGCAATGTCCTATACACGCGGTTTGCTGGGGATACGATTCCACGGCCCCAAGCGGTGGTCATGACAGTTGTAGAGGGGGACAGTTTGGATAGCGTTGCCGTTGTAAATATCCCAGCTGATACGCTAGAGCCGTTGCATTGGAAGCTGCGCCTGCGGTATCTGCGGACGCCCTTTCTCGGAGGATCTTTGCCGTGTTTAGTCGTGGGAGTTGATTCAGGCTCAGTCCCGATGCCTTTACGGGGGTGTCTCCTTTCGCTTGGCCGTCCTTTCTCTCTGGCTGCTCTTCCGCAAGTGGGTGACACGGTATGGTTGGAGAGCACCTTTTCCCCGTCTGTGAAAAGCTCGGTCCAGCATGTCTGGAGCGGGACTCCCCGGCTTGTTCGCAATGGACGGGTGCAGGTGGAAGCGGCGCGGGAAGGGACGACCTCGGCACGCTTCCTCTATCGGAGGCGGGCGCGGACGGCGGTCGGATTGACAAGGCGTGGAGAGCTCCTGCTCGTTGTCGTAGAGCATGGACATAGCTCTGGTGGGGCCACGATTGCGGAACTGGCTCAATGGATGCGCCATCTGGGGGCGTATCAGGCGCTCAATTTGGATGGGGGTTCTTCCTCAGGGGTGTATATTCCAGGGGTCGGGACGTTGGGGAACACCTTCCCCGTTGCTTCGGCTTTAGCTGTGATTTGCCGCAAAATGCCGGCATCGGGAGGATTACGGTGAGAGTTGGTCCCAAACTAAGCGGGAGCGATCGGAGAGCCAAGCGATGAGAGGCTTGCGTCCGATGTAAATCGCTGCCTCTATGGGCAGACCTTTGCGCAACGCAAGTCCTGCCGTGGAATGCCTAGCAAGGCGGTGAGTTCGGAGGGTGTCCCCTTCCAATGATGCTCGGACCCGGTAAGCGAGGGTGTGCCCGTTGGTTGTGAGGTCTTCGGCCACGCTTTCAACGCGTCCCCAGAGCGCTTCCCATTGTCCGGGCGGGAAGCCGGCGATAAGGTATCGTACCCGTTGACCAGGGCGTACCATTACGATGTCCTCTGGAGCGACGAACAGCTCTACCTCAAGCTGCATATCCGGGGTGATAGTGAGCACTTCCTGTCCGGCAGCGACATAAACCCCTGCTTGGGAAATGTAGAGCTGGCTGATCTGCCCACTGATAGGAGCGATAAGAGCAGTTTTGTGCAGCTGTTCATGCAGCAGTCCCACAAGCTGCCGCAATTCCCGCAGGCGGTGTTCTCCTGCCTCTATGCGTTGTGCAAGTTCTTGGCGGCGAGACTGTAAGTATTGCAGGGTGCGCAGTTCTTGGAGGCGAAGCTCTGTTGTGACCGCTTCGTACTCCTCAGCACTGGCGAATTGTTTTTCGTGGAGAGCCCCTGTACGTTCCCAGCCTTTGCGCAGTGATTCATAGTGGCGGGCGAAGAGTTGTAAGTCTTTGCGGATGGTTTCGGCCAGATTCCGCACCTGGGGCGTGGAGAAAGAAAGGGGGGGGAACTGGGCCAGTAGCTGAGAAGGGGTTCCGCTAGTGGGCAAATGACGGAGCAGTTGGGAAAGCTCGGTAAGGAGTCGCTCTTCGTGGCGCAATTCCTCTTCGGTTCCTTGGAGGCGGAGTCGGATGTCAGTGTTGCGAAGTTGGAGGAGGGTATCTCCGCGCCGTACTTGCTGGTGGAGGTGAACGAGAACGGCTTCTACAATTCCTTCTGCGGGGCTACGGAGGGTCTGGGTTGGCAAGAGGGAGCGAATATAGCCACGGCAGCGCACAGTGACTTCTAATTCCGCAAAAAGGGTCCAAAGGGCAGCGGCGACTATAAAAGCGCCCATACCCCAGAAGAGCCATAGTCCTACGGCTGGGGGGCGTACCAACTGGGTTTCCAGGCTCTCCGGTAATGTGTCCGCAGGGATAAGAGAATGCTCTAGCTCCTTCCATTGCTGACCCGCTCGGGGGTTCATAGCGATGCCGTGGGTTCAGTAGTGGCACTAACAGTATAGCGCCGCCAAAGGCGAGCATAGAGCCCATTGCGGGCAAGGAGTTCCTCGTGCGTTCCTTCTTCCCGGATCCGTCCATCTGCCAAGAGAGCAATTTTATCGGCGATGTGAACGGTGCTCAGCCGATGGGCAATCAGCAGGATAGTCATGCCTTCCTCCTGGCACAGCTCCTGCAGTAGACGCAGGATAAGGGCTTCGGCATCGGCATCCAAGTTGCTTGTGGCCTCGTCCAAAACAAGGATGCGAGGCTGGCGGTAGAGAGCTCGGGCAATTGCTAAGCGTTGGCGCTGCCCGCCGGAGAGACTCATCCCATGCTCTCCAAGCAGGGTCTCGTATCGCCCGGGAAGCTCTGCAATAGTCCGTTCTAACCCGACACGACGGCAGACAGCGATGACGCGTTCGCGGTCGGGCTGCATATCTCCATAGGCAACGTTTTCTAAGACGGTCCCGTGAAAAAGCTCTACTTCCTGGGGGACGATCCCAATGATGCGGCGGAGGGAGTCTGTGTCAATGTCCCGCACGTCGATGTTGTCCACCAAAACAGCGCCTTCTTGGGCGGTGTAGAGCTTGAGTAAGAGGCGAACCAGCGTTGTTTTCCCAGACCCCGATTCTCCAACAATGGCGGTAATGCTGCCAGCGGGGATGAAAAGGGAACATTGGCGCAGGACGGGGGGACGAGCGCCGTATCGGAATGTACAGTTGCGAAATTCAATCGCACCGCGAACCTGCGAGGGGAGTAGGATAATGCCACGCTGTTCCATGCGCTCTTCCGTCTCCAGCACCATGATTTCAAAGAGGCGGTCGGCAGCGATGAGAGCATCATGGACCATTTGTTGCAGAGCAAGGAATCGCCCCATTGGTTGAGCCAGTAATCCTAACAGAAGCGAAAAGGTGATGAGTTCACCGACACTGAGTCGGGCCTGGAGGATCAGTAGGCTTCCCCACCAGAAGACACCCACCAGGGCCAGTCCACCAATCAGCTCCCCGGAAATGGTTGCCGTAAGGTAATGGCGGAGCGAACGTCCCAGGAGGCGGAGAATTCCAACGAATGTCCGCTCGGCTTTCCATTGGCTATAGAGTTCGGCGGTTAAGGCTTTGACAGTCGCGATACCGGTGATGGTTGTAGTGAAATGGGCATTGAGGTCAGCACCCTGTTCCATCAGCGCTCGTTGGGTTTGCTGAATTGGACGGCGGAGAGCCAAGATGACACCGGCGTATAAGGGAATTGTGGCTGTGGATATCAATGCCAGTGGTGGGGAGTACAACCACATGAGGGCAAATGCTGCAGCGATTGTGGTGGTATCTACAAGGATGGTCAAGGCGGCTGTACTGATTGCATTGCGGACCTTGACGGCGTCGTAAACACGAGAGAGAATTTCCCCAGTGCGTCGGGCATCAAAGAAGGCTTGCGGAAGGCGGAGGAGGTGCCGGAAGTAGCCTAAAACGAGCCCTGCATCAATGCGTTGTACAACATGGAAGAGAAGGACTGAGCGCATCCACCCGAAAAAGGCACGGAGGAGGAGGAGCCCGATGAGAGCCACGGAGAGGGCGTGCAGGAGAGCAACGTTACCGGTAGGGAGCACTGTGTCAAAGAGCAGACCGGCATAGACAGCGGGTGCCATCCCGAGCAGCGTATAGAAGAGAGCGCCCAGGAATGCTTGGAAAAGCCAGGCTCGGTGCGGGCGGAGAAGACGCCAAAAGGTTTTCCATCGGGAGGGACTTAGCTCTGCTGCATGGAAATCCTCCCGGGGAGCTAAGATGACCACAATGCCTGTCCACTGGGCTAGGAACTCCTCCATGGGCATCCGCACCAGTCCACGGGCAGGATCGCCCACGAGAAGCCGCTCGGACTCCACCTGGTAGAGCACGACGAAGTGGTAGCGATTGCGTTCTGCAATGTACATGTGAGCGATGGCAGGTAAGGGAACGTCCGCCAACATAGTCGGCAGGATGCGGACTCCCTTTGCGTAAAATCCCAACTGTTCTGCTGCCCGGACAATTCCTAAGACAGTCGTTCCCTCCCGGTCTGTCATCGTGTACTGGCGGAGGAGCGCTAACGGCAGTTGCAGTCCCCAATAACTGGCAACGGATGCCAGAACGGCGGCTCCACAGTCTGTGGGATCGTGTTGGCGGACAACAACGGGACGCCGTCCCATCCTTGGCTGAGCTTTGGTTCGTGCAAAATTAGGGTTTCGTAGGGCAGCTTTGCTGGGCTCTGCAGCACTGTCTAACATCCCGAAAGGGGGCTTTTTTCTATTTTTGCAACGGCTATCTGTGGGCCGGTAGCTCAGTTGGGAGAGCGCCAGAATCGCACTCTGGAGGTCGGGAGTTCGAATCTCCTCCGGTCCACGTGAGCATGCCCCGTGGTGTAACTGGCAACACGCCTGACTCTGGATCAGGAGAGTCCAGGTTCGAGTCCTGGCGGGGCAGCGACGAATCTCTATGCTGATGGATGCACAGCCATTACCCCTGTCGGCGACGGTTTTTCACTCTTTAAGTCGTCTAGCGTGGTGGACGGCGTTCTTCACCGTTGTCTATAACTTCTGTGAAGGGGTTTTTGCCCTATGGGCGGGGCATATTGGGAGCAGCTGGGGAGTGATCAGTTTTGGAATAGATGCCGTAGCAGAGTCACTCTCGGGAGGGGTAATCCTGTGGCGTTTTGCCCCCGGTATACGGGCAGACGAGCGCGAGCGCTTTGCCCAGAGAGAGCGGAGGGCGGTGGTTCTTATTGGACTGAGCTTCCTTGTCCTGAGTATGGTGGTTTTCGTTGAAGCCATCCAACGCTTGCTGGGACATGTCCATGCTGAGGAGCACGGGCTGGCATTCATCGTAGCAGGGGTATCGCTCGTTGTGAAACCGCTCCTGTTCGGGATGAAATGGTATCTGGGACAGCGCCTCCAGAGCGAGGCTCTACGTGCAGATGCCAAGCAGACATTGGCCTGTGCTGGCCTCTCTGCAGCGCTATTGCTTGGATTGGGAATGAATCAATGGTTTGGGGTATGGCAGGCAGATTCTGTGTTAGCTCTCCTCATCGCAGCAGTTTTGGTGCGGGAGGGGTTTCATGCTCTCCGCCATCGCCATATCCTGTGCTGTCCAATTTCCCAGCGATGAGGAAGCCATGAAGAAAGGAGGATTTCTCTCTGTTCTGCTCTTACTTGCCCTCGGATGCGCACGGGAACGCTCCACGGAGGAACTCCGCCCAGCAGCCGGCGGACGCTTTTATGGCGGGACTTACCGCGTCAACGAAGTTGGAGAAGTTCGCTCTTTGGACCCCGTCCAAATCAATGACGTCACTTCCGCTCACGTTGCAGAGCAGATTTACGACAAGCTTCTTACCCTTGACGAGCGGTTACAGCTTCAGCCGGAGTTGGCAGAGCGCTGGGAAGTTTCGCCCGATGGGCTGGTTTACCGATATATCTTACGGCGGGGGGTCTATTTCCACGATAATCCTTGCTTCCCCGGTGGCAGGGGACGGGAGCTTACGGCGGAGGATGTCAAGTACTCGCTCACCCGCGCGTGCGATTTCCGGACGGGTACGCTGGGATATGACTACTTCCGTGGCAAGGTCAAGGGGGCCGATATCTACTTTGAAGCTACCCGTCGGGCGGCTCAGTCGGGCAAATCCCCTGAAGTAACCGAAGTGTCGGGTTTTGTGGTCCGCGATCGCTATACGTTTGAAATTCACCTGACCCGTCCTTTCGCTCCGTTTGAGTATTATGTCTCGCTTGTCACCTTCGCCGTCGTCCCACGAGAAGCGGTGGAGTATTACGGGGCCGACTTTTTCCGTAATCCAGTCGGCTCTGGTCCCTTTATCCTCGTCTCGTGGACACCTGATCGGGAGCTACGCTTACGGCGTAACCCGCGGTATTGGCAGCGCGATGAGTATGGGAATCCACTCCCATATCTGGAGGCGATTTCGTTCCGCTTCATCAAGGACGAGAAGACACAGCTTTTGGAGTTTCGCCAAGGGAATCTGGAGGAGTGCTATCGGATCCCGGCAGAGTTTTTTCCGCAAGTGGTGGATGAACACAAGCAGCTGCGGGGAGAGTGGCGCCGTTTCCAGCTGCTCCGAGTTCCGGCAGTGGCAACGCAGTATTATGGAATGCTGACCCAACATCCGGTCTTTCGTGACCGGAGGGTTCGGCAAGCATTTGCCTATGCTATAGATCGGGAGCGTATTGTTCGCTATGTGCTCCGAGGGCAAGCGGGAGAACCTGGGCATTATGGGCTTGTGCCACCATCGCTACCGGGATATCCTGCACGGAGCATACGGGGATACCGGTTTGATCCTGAGCGAGCACGGCGCTTATTAGCCGAGGCCGGGTATCCAGACGGGCGGGGATTCCCACGGATTACACTGCAACTCAACGCCGGTGGTGGACGCAACGTGCAGGTTGCCGAAGCTGTGCAGGCAATGCTGCGGGAGCATTTGGGCATAGAGGTAGAACTGCGCCAAGTAGAGTTTGCGCAGCATTTGCGGGAAATTGATGCAGGGCGTGTGCCCTTCTTCCGCTTGGGTTGGGTGGCTGATTACCCGGAGCCGGAAAACTTCCTCAACCTCTTCTACGGGAAGTTCGTGCCGGATAGGGAAGGCGATATCAGCCCAATCAACTCGACGCGCTACCGCAATCCTGCCTTTGATGCAGTGTTTGAGCAAGCACTGGTCACAACGGATCGGCAACGCCGGATGGAGCTCTATCGACAGGCAGAGCAGATTGCTATGGATGACGCGCCCATGATCATCCTTTTCTACGACGAAGATTACCGCCTACTGCAGCCTTATGTTGCCGGCTATCGGAACAATGCCATGGATCGGCGCTGGTACAAATACGTCTGGCTGCGCTCCCGCTGAGGATAGTAGGCAGCGTATGTTTGGGAAATTTTGTTTTTTGCAATCCCGGCTGTGTGCATTGGCGGCGGGGGATGCAGCGTTCTTTGAAAATCGGGATATTGGTGGTTGTGGTGTCGCTGTTGCTTGGGTGCCGCTCCAGGGAAGGGATTCCGTCAGACAGCAGCTTTGTTTACAACGAGGCAGAGGGAATCACTACATTAGACCCTGCCCACATGAGCTACATGGGCGCAATCTGGGTGGGGGCACAATTGTACAATGGCTTGGTTGAGTTTGATTCGGCTTTGCGTGTGGTACCGTGTCTTGCCCGCTCGTGGAGTGTAGATTCTACAGGCCGTCGCTGGCGGTTCGTTGTGCGTACGGATGTTTTTTTCCACGAGGATCGGTGCTTTGGTGGGGTATTGCGGCGGCTGCGTGCAGCGGATGTGAAATTCTCCTTTGAACGTATCTGCGATGCGCGAACGCGCTCGCCCGGTTTATGGGTCTTCTGGGGTAAGCTGGAAGGGGTAGAGGAGTTCCATGCTGCCACTGCTCAGGGCAAGAAGCCTCCGGGCGGGCTTCGAGGTCTGTGGGTCGTTGATGACAGTACGCTGGAAATCCATCTCCAGCGGCCATTTGCTCCGTTCCTGGAGCTTTTGACGGTGCCTTACTGCTGGATTGTTCCTGAAGAGGCGGTGCGTTTCTACGGGGAGGAATTCTTCCGCCATCCTGTCGGAACGGGACCTTTCCGCCTCCAGGAGTGGCAACCAGATGTCCGCTTGGTGTTGCGGCGGAATGAACGTTACTTCAAGCGCGACCGTCACGGAGTGCAGCTGCCGTATTTGGAATCCGTTGTTGTGCGTTTCCTGCGTGATCCCAAGATAGCCTTCTGGGAGTTCCAGCAGGGGAGGCTGGATATGATCTCGGGGCTCGATCCCAGTATAGTCCCCACAGTTTTGACGGCGGAAGGGAAGTTGCGGCACGAGTTCGCTCGCTATCAGCTCCTAACGGCTCCTGCGTATGCGGTGGAATACTATGGCATCATGCTGGATACAACGACCGAAGGGGGGAGGACATCGCCGCTGGCGCGTTCTCGGCTATTGCGACAAGCTCTCAATTATGCCATTGACCGGGAGCGGATTATCCGCAATGTGCTGCATGGGTTAGCAGAGCCAGCTCACCACGGAATATTGCCCCCTGGATTCCCGGGATTCTCGCCGCAAGTTGTGGGGTACCGCTACGATCCTCAGAAGGCACAACAGCTCCTTGCTGCTGCGGGCTTTCCTAAAGGGAAGGGGTTGCCGCCACTTGTTCTGCAATTAGGAGCGAACCCACGCACGCTCTCGGTCGCGGAAGCTGTTCAACAGCAGCTTGCCGAGTTTGGCATCCGGGTAGAGCTTCGGCAGGTCAATTTCCCGCAACACCTGGCTATGGTTCGCCAAGGACAATGTATGCTCTGGCGCACGAACTGGATTGCCGACTATCCAGATCCGGAGAACTTCCTGGCCTTGTTCTACTCGCCCTACAGGGCGCCATGGGGTCCGAATACGACCCGTTTCCATAGCCCTGTGCTTGATTCTCTCTACGAGCGTGCATTGACCGAAAGAGTTACGGAACGCCGCTTTGAGCTCTACCGCTCCATGGAGCATTCCGTTATCGGGGAGGCACCGTGGGTGTTTTTGTACTATCCGCGCCTTGTCCGCCTGCTCCAGCCGACGGTGACGGGGATGTGGCTGGATGGCAGTGACCGTCTCGTGCTGGAGACCGTTCGTAAGAGGTGAGGTTCCACAATCAGGGAGGGTGAAGCCATGAAAGTACTCATCCACGTCCTCTGCGCTGCTGTTGCCTTTGTGGCTGTGGATATGTGGAAAGCACCTGCTGCCTTCGCTGTGCAGCAGTTGAAGAAAGCAGGGCAGTGGGTAAGCAAAGCAAAAAAGAAAAAGGGGAGGGCTTACCACCGTGCTATCCGTCGTGAGCAGCTCCGCCAAGAAGCATTGGAAATGGTCCGTTTGCATTCCTCTGCGCTGTGGGATATGGTGAACGGAGGAAGCCGTCCATTGCATCCAGATACCGTTGTTGCCTCGTCCTCCGAAGTGGTGTTGGAGGGAGAAGATCCTGAGGAGCTCCTCCGGGAGGATGATGTCCCTGTCGACATAGAGACCTTCCGCCAGTTATGGCTTGCTTACATGGAGGGGACGTCTGAGGATGAACGTACGCCGGCGGGCTTGAATAAGCGGCGGTTGATGGATTTCATCCTTCAATGGCTCGGGGTTCCCTACCGGTTTGGGGGAACGACGGCGGAGGGGATAGACTGCTCGGGCTTTATCCGGCGCTTGTTCGCTGAGGTGGCTGCAGTGGTGTTGCCCCGAACAGCGGCATCACAGTATATGCTCGGCATGCCAGTGTCACGGCAAGAGTTACAGTTTGGCGACTTGGTGTTCTTCCATACGCGGCGGCATGCCTATGTGTCGCACGTGGGTATTTACTTGGGGGACGATCTCTTTGCGCACGCTAGCTCCCGCGGAGGGGTTACCATTTCCTCGCTCCGGAGTACGTACTACAGCAAGCGCTTCATCGGGGCGCGGCGTCTGACGGAACGGACGCTCCTCCAATTAGCGGCAGCCCAGAGGATAGTACCCGAGGAGGTGGAGATAGGGAATTGAATGCCGTTGCATCTGCTACCGTAGGGAAGCGGCCAGCCTTTTTACGATGGCAGTCTGTGTTCTCGGTGCCGGCCGGTAGCCCAACCGTCGGCAACCATCCCTTCTTGGCACATCCAGTAGCGGTCGTGTAGTGCCGCAGGAAGGCACGAGGAGTTTAGACTTCGGGTCTGGCTACCGATGGGATATCGACTGCAAGGGGGTCAGAGGGTTCTACTTCTGTGACTCCATGTTCTTGCCTCAGAAGGGCAGGGTAGAGAGGCTCAAGAGGGGGTGGTATGCACGATGAGCCCCCAAAGCGGTAGAGATTCCGCCGGGGGACAGAGGCATACGGTGTGAGTGCCGGCGTGGGGAGCTAGCTTTCGTGCATTATCGGTTGGCGCCTTTCTCTTGGCGGGCGATCTCTCGGGCGATCCGCTCCCGTTGCCGAGTTCGCTCGTGCCAGTTGAGGCTATACCACCACCGGCGTACCTGTCGTAGTGATTGCCCTGTCAAGCGCGCATATGCGTTCAGCAGGAGAACCGTCCGCTGGTTCATTGCAGTGTGCTTTGCTGGAAGACGAGCTTGGGAACAGACGCAAAATTAGAAAGCCTGCTCCTTGACTGCGGATTGAGAAGGGGCTTGGTTCGGCAGAGTGTTTCCCTAATTTCGCCCTGTGTCGAATACAGCGGGCGAGACATGCAGGCATTAGTGCTGAGGGCAGACAATTTCGGTATTGAGGAGGTGGAGCTACCTGTGCTACGTTCGGGGGAAGCGCGAGTGCGCCTATTGGCGGCAGCGCTTAACCGAAGGGATGAGTGGATTCGGCAGGGGCGGTATGCACGGATTCGATATCCGGCGATCTTGGGTTCGGATGGCTGCGGGATAGTGGAAGCAGTTGGTTCTGACGAACATCGGGAGTGGGTGGGGAAGACGGTGATTATCAATCCCAGTATCGGTTGGGGTACCGATCCACGGGCCCAGGGAGCTGACTACGAGATTCTTGGAATGCCAAGAGCTGGGACCCTTGCCGAGTATGTCCATGTTCCTGTGGATCGGCTCCATGAAAAGCCGCCGCATATGACCGTGGAGCAAGCAGCAGCGCTTCCATTAGCTGGGTTGACGGCATATCGGGCTTTATTCACCCAAGGGAAGCTCCAGCCTCGGCAGAAGGTTCTCATCACTGGTATTGGCGGAGGAGTGGCGGTTTTCGCTCTTCAATTTGCCGTTGCTGTTGGAGCACGAGTTTTTGTGACCTCTGGGCGCGCGGAGAAATTGGAGCGGGCGCAAGCGCTCGGTGCCATCGGTGGCGTCAATTACCATCATCCGGAGTGGGAACGCTTGCTGCGAGAGTTCGCCGATGGGGAGTTTGAGCTTGTTGTGGATAGCGCTGGCGGCGAACCTTTCAATGCCTTGTTGGGCTTGACGGCTCCTGGGGGTACCATCGTCGTCTACGGAGCGACCTTGGGGACCGTGCCGGCTTTCAATCTCCATCGCCTCTTCTGGCGTCAGCTTCACATTGTGGGGAGCACAATGGGAACGGATGAGGAATTTGTCGCTATGGTGCGCTTCGTCTGCGAGCACCGTATTGTGCCCGTTGTCGACAGTGTGTTCCCCTTTGAGCAAGTGATGGATGCCTTTGAGCGCTTGCGTTCCGAGGAACATATGGGAAAAATTGTCGTCCGAATTGCCGAGGCTTAGCGTCGTCCGTAGGTTTGCTCTCGGATGCGTTCCAGCAGCTCCGAATTCTCCGCCGATTGAGGGGTAAGGTTTTGAGAGCGGATGCGGGCAAGGAGGTCGGTGTAAGTGGCAATTTCCTGTTCTCGTTGTTGGATTTCCCGTTCCAGCTCCCGGCGACGTTGGGCTAACCATTCGGGGTCCGAAAGGGGAAGGCAGAAAGGTTCTTCGGCACGAAGTTGCTCCAGCCGACGGCGCTCAACAGTAAGGCGTCGTTCCAGCTGGCTAATTCGGCGGCGCAGATACTCAAGTGAAGCCGGCTCAGATTCTGGCTCGGCGTCAAGCATTTCGCTGCACAGGAGGAAGTAAAGTTGCCGTAAGTGGTGGATGTTCCGCTCGCGGTAGGCGCGCTGAACCGCTGTCCAGTATCGGCGGAATTCCTCTGTTTCTGCTCCAGCGGCATCGGGATGGAGCCGTTTGACGAGTAGACGGTAGAGCTTGGGAAACTCTTCGGCCTCTGCTGCAGGAGATTGTGTCCGGTGCGGTTGTTCAGGAGCATGAAGACGTTCCCATAGGGCTGCAAATTCTCGGGCGACGATTTGTTCCACCAAAGCAAAGGTGCGCTCTGTGATGGGTTCCCCCCGCTGGAGTTTGACGAGGAGCAGTTCTACACGTCGGCGCAATTGCGCCGCGCGGAGGGAGACATTCTGGAGTTGAAGCTCTAAGGTGCGGAAGTGGCGTTCGTATTCGGCAAGGAGGGAGGGATAGAGTTCGGTGCGGAGAAAGAAGTATTCCTGCAGTGTCTGCCGCAGGGCATCCTGAAGCTCACGGTATCGTTGCCGGAGCTGTTCAATTTCCGGATGGGGAATCGGTTGCATAGGGGGATGACTCCTCCGGATGCCACTGTTCGAGCGCCTCAATGGTGAAACGCAGGTGAGGGATAACAATGGAACCACCAACGATTAGCCCAATGGAGAGAGCTTCGTAAATCTCCTGCCGTGTAGCACCGTAATGCAGAGCTTGGTCCAGGTGGTAGAGGATGCAGTCGTTGCACCGCAGCACAAGCGACGCCACCAGTCCCATGAGCTCTTTGATGCGGCGTGGCAGTGCTCCCTCCTCGTACGTAGCGCCGTCTAAAGCGAAAAAGCGACGGAAATGCCGGACGTCGGTAGCCAGGATGGCGGCATTCTGCTGTTTGCGCCGTTGGCGGAACTCTTCCCATAGGGTCATGGGGAATGCCAGAAAGGTTGCACGAAGCGCCGGCTGGGCGAGTGGACCGAGAACCAGTACACACCTGGTGCGATATCCAGCCGTGGAGAAAAGACGTGCTCACCCTGCTGGAGGTGCATTGTAGAGTGCCACACTTCGCGTCCCATAGAATCGTAAAGCCGTAGTTGGTATCCCCCATCTTCGTCGGCAAGGAGGGTGATGGTGAGTTGGTTGGGGGAGTCGCGTCGGAGTTGGAGCCGGAGGGGGTGTCCCGTTGTTATCGGGGAGAAGGTTCCAGGGCAATGGCTCTGGACGCTGACAAAGCCGGGGGTAAGTTCCGCACGAAAGGCTTCGGTCCCGTGCCAATCCACCGAGAGAATTTCCATCGGTGCCCCAGGAGGTATGCCTTCCAGATAACGCAGGGCAAGGCGGAAGAGAGTATCGGTTGCTCGGAGTCGTGTCTCGTAGTGCACGGTGTCCCAGGTACGAGGGACACTTTCGCCCTCTCGTTCCAAAAGCCATGCGGGTATGCGCAGCGTAATGCGACAGGCGAAGCTATCGGTCTGCAGCAGGGGAATCCAATCGTAATCTTCGTGGAGTACGGGAAGGAAGTCCCGCTTCCCGGCGACTCCGGCCAGCGACGGTAGTCGGAGCCGTATAGGGTACTTGAGCACGACGGCGAGGGTATCTTCCCTGCTCTGCTCTATCCCACTTGCCCAGAGACGGATAGCGGAATCCCGTCCGACGGACACAATGAGCTTCCCATCCAGGGAGTAGTCAACGGAGAGTACCTGTCCGCCGTGCCAGAGGATGGGATTCAGCGGGGTCCCCGAAGGAGTCCATTGGCGCACAGTGCTATCCAAGGAACCCGAGACAATACGGCGCCCCCATGGCAGCGCTCGTACGGATCGGACGTGGAAGCGGTGCCCAATTGCTTGAGAACGTTCCCGTCCTGTCCGTGAGTCCCACAGGCGCACTACTCGGTCTACCCCACCCGAGGCCAGGAGCTGTTCCTCGGTGCCGAAGCTGAGGCTCCAGATAACTCGGTTGCCCGTTGAGTCCCCGTGTTGTCCGAGTCGGTGCATCGGCTGTCCGGGCTGTTGCCATTGGCGCAGGTAGACAATACCGTCATTGCCTCCGTAGGCTATCAGGGCGCCGTCCGGAGAGAAGGCGACGCTATACCAGGAACTCACCCCCGGCTCACCCCAACATACGAGCGGTTGGCGAGATTCCAAGTCCCAAAGGCAGATGAGGGAATCATCGGCTGCTGTTGCCGCGTACCGCCCCGAGGGGTGGATTGCTAAATCGCGGATAAAGCTGCGGTGAATCCCAAAACCAAAGATCGTACGCTGCCCGCTGATGCGATCGTATAGCAGCAGCAAGGAATCAACAGTGATGAGCAGGCGGCTCGAATCCCTGACGAAGGCGGCACTGTTCAGGGAGGTTGTTCGGGTGCCGAGAATCAAGACATCGGCTGCTTCCAATGTTGCGGTATTCCAGAGCTTGACGACCCCGTCCTCCCCCGTGGTTACGATGTATGTTCCATCAGGGGAGAAACGGGCGCAGCGGATCGGTGCTTGGTGGGCTTTTTTGCGTTCGCGTATCGGCACGGGCGTTGCCCCGTACTCTAAGCGCAGGCGGAGCAGGAGTTGCACGGTATCTACTGCCGGGACATTCCACAGGAAGCGGTCGGTAGGATTGTCAAGGAAGAGAGGTTGCCACGTCTTCCCGGTGTCTGTGGAATACCACACACTGGCGCTGGAGAATTGTCCCCCTTGCCAATGGAGGAAAAGGGGGCGACCCATAAGGACAGTGTCGCCCGGCTGTGGGGAAAGCCACTGTGCTTCTCCTGTGAGGGTTCCTACGATGAGGAGACCAACCAACGTGGGCTTACGGTGGAGGAGTGGTCTCATCCTTACGGAGCCGCCGGGATAGGGCCACTTCAACTGCCGCTAGTATGAGGGCAAGACCCAAGCAGTATTGCCACAGTTCCGTTGCCTCTGTTCCCTCTATGGATAGCGAGAGCAGCTTCTCCGGCGAGGGGATATATCGGAACGAAGCGGCTGGACTTAAGACCTGACGGAACCACGCGGCGATAGTCTCCTGGTCTGCGTGCTCTAATTGTAGTTCAGCCGCGGGAAGATTTGCATTGACTGTGGCAACAGGAGCACCTTGGAGAGTTGCCAGTTCGTAAGTCCCAATGTCCCTGAGCTGCCCCAATTCTATGCGAGTTCCCGAGCTTAAGGGAAGCGAAGGCACAGTTCGCCGGCTCCCGTTAGGCTCGCGCACGGTGAAGGCATCTGCTGAGGTCGGTAACGTCAATGCTACTTGTTCACCACTGCTGCGGAAGAAGACAGGTGCTGCAGCCGGACCGGCAAGGAGAACAGCGCGCACCAAAAATATTGGGAAAAGCCCACTGCGGGGAAAGTCGCCCCATGTCGGATCGACAGCAAGCCCGCAGAAAAAAAGATGTCCTTGCCCGATGCGCTGTTCGGCAAGGACGGCTCCGGCGGAGCTCCGGAGCAGCGGAACGGTGCCGCTGAGAAGCATCAGGCGCTCCAGACGTGGAGTCTCTGGCAGGCGTTCCCCATCGCTTTCTCCAATAAAGACCCCCGCAAAGAGCGGATGGTGCTTATCAGCCCAGGTCACAGTCGCTGGCTGTGTTGGAGGAAAGCTCCGTTGCTGTGCTGTAAGTCCAAAGCGGGCAAGCCATCTGGGCAGAAGGTCAGCGGACTGACCGCCTGCTGCAAACAGAACGACTCCACCGCCAGCTCGGAGGAAGGCTTCGATCCGCTGTAGAGACACTTCCCGGAGGTCATCGGTAGCAATGACCAGTACTCGGAAAGCACTGAGATTCTCCGCTTCTAAAGCGGTGGATGAGAGCACCTGTGGTTGAAAGGGAAGTACTTGGGCAGGGAAGGCAGAGAGGGCAGCTTCTATGAAGGGGCGGGCAGCTTCATTGGTAATGACCCCTACGGGGAATGGCTCTGGCACGGCAAAGCCCGCAAAGCAGCGCTCCCCAATAGGAGCAACATCCCCTTCGGCGATGACAACGGCGGAGGTGAAGCCCGGACGGAGAGGAGTACCCGTTAATGTGAGAGTTCGCCTCTCTCCGGCGCGGAGGGCAACATGCTGTTGGGCAACCCGCTCCTGTCCCAACAAGAGTCCAATCATCGCTTCTGCCGTGCCTTCTCCGAAGGCACGGACTCGGACTGTTACGGTGACCGGCTCCCCAAGGGCGCGCAACTGTGTTTCCAGAGCTACAGAATCAAGAACAAGCACAGCACGGGACAGCTTCGCTTCACCTAAATCAACAGCGTGCACGCTGGTGCGGCCATCAAAAAGATGCATCTCTGGCGGTGCTTCTGCGAGAGCACTTCTTTGGAAATCGCTCAATACGAGGACAAAACGATGGGCATGAGAAGACCGGTTGAGGAGAAGAGCCGCTCGCTGGAGTGCTTGGCTCAGGTTTCCCTGACTCGGCTGTGGGTTTAGAGCGGAGAGTAATCTCAAGACCTCCCCGCGAGGGCTGTCCCACCCCTCCGCCTGTGCTGGCGCGTTGGGAATGACAGGCACAATGGCAACCTCATCTTCTGCCGAAAGCGAGCGGATGAGGCGTTCAGCATACTGTTGGAGTCGCCGGAAGCGTTCGCCCTGGACATCGGCGATACCCATGCTGGCGGAGTTGTCCACGATGAGCACAACGCTGGCGGGGGCTCGGGTCCCCACCAGGGGGATTTTTCCTGGAATAACCGGTTGGGCAAAGGCCAGAACGATAGAGGCTATCAAAGCCATCCGCACAGCTAAGAGCAAGAGCTGTCGGAGCCGGAAGCGGCGAGCCGTGCTCCGTTGGAGTTCCTTCAGGAAACGCAGAGAGCTGAACGGGAATGGGCGGGGCTTCCGCAGTGTGAGGAAATGCAGCAGCAGTGGAACAAGCGTTGCTGCTAACGCTACCAACGCAAGGGGATTGAGGAAATTCATAAATCCGCCGCTTTAGCTACTTCAGGGCTGCATAGACGAAGCCTTTGGCAGCGCCGTGCAGTTGAGGCTAAAATGGTGTGTCCTCTTCGTACGGAGGAGGCGGCGGTTCGGGGTAGTGGATGGCTAAATTCTCAAAGCGAGCGAAGTCCCGCAGATATGCCAAGCGTACTTCTCCGACGGGACCATTCCGTTGCTTGCCGACAATGATTTCCGCTGTCCCTTCCGTTGGAGTACCGTCGTCGTACGTAGTGATGCCGTACATTTCCGGACGGTGGACGAAGATAACCACGTCGGCATCCTGCTCCAGCGAACCCGACTCCCGCAAGTCCGCCAGCATGGGGCGTTTATCGGCACGGGATTCCACAGAGCGGTTCAACTGCGCCAGGGCGACAACGGGGATCTCCAACTCCTTTGCCATCATCTTCAACGAGCGGGAAATGAGGGCCACTTCGCGCTCGCGGCTTTCCGCCTTTGGTGGATGAACCAGCTGGAGGTAGTCCACAATGACCAGCTGTACGTTGTGTTCAGCGCGGAGGCGGCGCGATTTTGCCCGTAGTTCTAGGAGGGAGAGCATAGGGGTATCGTCCACAAAAATTGGGGCTTCTGCCAGCCGACCTGTTGCCTGCACAATCCGGGGCATCATCTCTGGGGTGATCCGCCCCGTGCGTAGGCGATGTAGGTCTATCTGGGCTTCTGCCGAAAGGAGGCGCAGCATCAACTGCTGGGCGGACATTTCCAGAGAGAAGATGGCGACCGGAATCCGGTGTTCAACGGCTATATTCCGCGCAATAGAGAGTGCCAGAGCGGTCTTCCCCATCGAGGGACGTCCGGCGATGACGATAAAATCGGAGCGCTGGAACCCCCCCAGGAGTTCATCTAGCCGGATGTAGCCGGTTGGGATACCAGTGACCCCATGGCGGGCATTGCGTTCGATAAGGTGGGTGAGAGTCTCAAACGTGTTTCGCGCCAATACGCGGAGCGGCAGAGCGCTTTGTCGCAAGCGCTTTTCGGCAATCTCAAAGATGGCGCTTTCGGCGCGGTCCAGCTCTTCCAGTGCATCGGTACCCTCATCATAGCAAGCGTGGAGGATTTCCGCCGCTGTTCGGATGAGACTTCGCTTGAAATAGTGCTCCAGTACGATGCGGGCATAGTGTTCGACAGCTCCAACCGAGGGGACTCGTAGGCTCAGCTCTGCCAGGTACGCCGTGCCCCCGACGTTTTCCAAAATCCCCCGCCGACGCAGTTCTTCGGCAACAGTCAGCGCATCGACGGTTGTTCCTCGTTCAAACAGCGAGACCATCGTAGCGAACAAAAGCTGGTGTGCCTCGCGGTAGAAGCATTCCGGTTCCAACAGCTCTATGGCTTTCGTCAAGGCGGCTCGGTCGAGCAACATTGCTCCAAGGACCGCCATTTCGGCCTCTACCGAGTGAGGCGGTATACGCTCACTGATTCGTTCCAAGGGGATGATCTCCGCCCGTCGGCGTCCTGAGCGGAGGAACTTCTCCAGGGGATATCCTGCTGTCTCCTCCATCCCTTCCGCTACCATAGGACAGTCCTCCTGTAGGTGGGCTTGGCTCAAAAATACACAAAAGCGGAGTGCGAGGGGTGAGCACATTTTGCCAGGACTGGTCACTTTGCAGGAGCCGTGGAAGAATCCCCTGTTCTCACCCCTCCGTATTTGTTGGGAAGCGGTTAAGCAGTTCGAGCAAGCGGCTGTAGTGCTCAGGTAGGAGGAGATTGTGCTGGCGGGCGATAGAGCCAATGGCAGCCAGGAGATGGCCATATGCTTCTGCTTCGGCGGGGGACAGAGCCTGGAGGTGACGCTGGAGGGTATCCCAGTCGCCACGGACAATTGGTCCGGTAAGAGGTGGTGGACCCGGAGAGGCGAAGACATTGGAGAGAGCCGTGGAGGCGATAGGTTGCAGGAAGAGTGCGTCGGGGATATTTGCTCTGCGGGCAAGCTGGCGTGCCAGTAGGAGGATGGCTACAAGGGCATTGGAAGCCACCACAGCGGCGGCATGGTAGAGGGCACGCCGTTGTGCATCAATGTGGGCGAGGACAATGGGGATTCCGTCCAAGGCGCGCACAACTGTGGCAAGCTGTTGCTGGGTCTGCGCATGCGGGCTTTCAATGAGCCAGCCAATACACCGCAGGAGCTGGGGTTGCGGGGGCAGTGGGAAAGTCTGGAATGGATGAGCACAGCCCCAGCGGAGTTCTCCTGCCCACGGTTGGAAGGGTTCCCCACCGAGGCTCCCAGCCGTGTGCACAAGGCTTGTCTGACGTAGGAATTGCAAACCCAGGGCGTGGATGCACTCGGCAACAACGGTTGCAATCTGGTGGTCGGGCACAGTCAGCCACAACAGCTCGACTGGGGGAAGTTCCTCCCAGCGGTCGGCGTAGGGTAGAGCGTGGGTATGCGCCCAGTGTGCATGCTCGTGGGAGCGCCCTTTGACGAAGCGGAGACATCCTCTGCGGTGGAAGGCCAGGGCCAAAGTCCTACCCAATCGCCCTAGTCCGATGAGCCCGCACGTGGGTAGCTCGCTCATAGGCGTTCGATGATATAGCCGTCGCGGAGGTCCTTGATGGTATAGCCAGCTTGCTGGATCTGGTAGCGAAGTGCATCGGCTTCGGCGTAACGTCGCTGCAGACGCAGTTGCCAACGCTGCTCGGCTAGACGGCGAATTTCTTCGGGAATTTCCTCTGGCGGGCGTGGGGCGATATCCCAGACGTCCACGATTTGGTTGAGTTCCGAGATAAAGTGCAGGACTTCCCGGCGACTTTCGGCAGAGAGAGCAGTAGCGGGAGTGGCGTTGAGGAAGCTGAAGAATTCAGCGAATGCTTTCGGTGTATGGAGGTCATGGGCAAGGTGACTAAAGATGCGTTCCCGGACAGCAGCAACATCGACGTGGATGCCATCGTCTGGTGCTGGCTCGTGGAGGGCATAGATGTACTCCTGTACCCGCTTCCGAGCACCTCGGGCAGCTTCTATACCGGCAAAGGTGAAGTTGAACGGTGAGCGGTAGTGTGCCCCCAGCATGGCGAAACGGATATCCAGTGGGTCTATACCCTGCTTCAGCAGGTCGCGCAGTGTGAAGAAGTTGCCCAAGGACTTGCTCATCTTCTGTCCCTCTACCTCCAAGAACTCGTTGTGCACCCAGAAGCGGGTGGGGTCTACGCCGTATCCTGCCATGCTTTGGGCGATCTCATTTTCGTGATGGGGGAAACGCAGGTCAATTCCGCCGGTGTGGATGTCAAAGGGGAGCCCCAACAGTTCGTGTTCCATTGTGGAACATTCCAGGTGCCATCCAGGGCGCCCAGGCAGCTGACGTCCCTGGAGCTCAAAGTCCCAGTATGGTTCGCCGGGCTTCCATGCCTTCCAGAGCACAAAGTCGGTTACTTCCTGGCGTTCGTACTGGTCGGCGTCAATGCGGGCACCAGGCTTAATGGAGGCAAGGTCAATCGGAAGAAGGCGCCCGTATGGAGCAACGGCCTGCCAGGCAGAGAGGTCAAAGTAGACGCTATTGCCGGCGATATAGCCGAAGCCGCGCTCTACGATGCGGCGTACCAGGTCTTGCATCTGCGGGATGTATTCTGTCGCCCGTGGCATAGCCGAGAGATCACGACGGCGGATGTGTAACCGCTCGATGTCTTCCAGAAAGGCTTGTTCGTAGAAGCTAGTGTAGCGGCGGAGATTCTCCCGCGGGTCATCGGTCTGCTCGCCCATTTCCGGACGCCAGAGAGGGCTGCCAGGAGCACTGCCACGGATGGTCTTGTCGTCGATATCAGTAATGTTCATCACCCAACGGACCTCATAGCCGCCGACCACGCGCAGCACCCGCTGCAAAAGATCTGCACAGAGGAAAGCCCGCATGTTGCCGATATGAGCGTAGTCGTAGACAGTTGGTCCGCACGTGTACATGCGAACCTCTCCATCCCGGAGAGGTTCAAAGGGATCAATGCGGCGGGTCAGCGTGTTGAAAAGCTCAATCTGCATCGTGTCTCTGGGAGCGATAGCTGTTGATGTCGATGGCGTATTCTTTGATTAAGCGATGACAATGTTCGCGGCTAATACCCAGCCTGTGGGCTGTCTGAGTGACATTGCCCCTACATACCTTGAGCGTTTGTATCAGTAGCTCTTGAGTGACCCGTTTTTTGGTTTCCCACAATCCACCGTTGGTAGGAGACGGCTGTTGGGTTTTAGCTCTTTTTAGGGCTGCCAGTACGATCCGTCGGGTGATAGACGAGGTGCCTTCATCGGCAGCAATGATGAGGCAGTTGCGGATGACGTTTTGGAGTTCGCGCACGTTCCTTTCCCATTTATGCAACCGAAGTTCTTCCAGGGCTGGTTCTGCGAACTCAAAGTGGCGAGGCTTCTGGTCCTTCCAAATTTGTGTCGGTAGCGTGCGGGCGAAATACCGGGCTAAATGGTCAATATCTTCAGGGCGTTCGCTCAGAGATGGCACGGTAAGGATTGCTTGGCTGAGGCGCTCGTAAAGGTCGCGGCGAAAACGCCCTTCATCCACCATGCGGGGGAGCTCACAGTTTGTTGCCGAAATGATGCGGATGTCAACAGTTTCCTCTTTGGTGGAACCTACTCGGGTGAAGCGTTTCTCTTCAATCGGCTTGAGGAGCTTTAGCTGTTGCTCCGGCGAGAGGTTGCCGATTTCGTCCAGGAAGAGGGTGCCTCTATTGGCTTCGTGGAAGAAGCCATCGGTGTTTTCGGCTCCTGTATATGCTCCCTTGGCGGTGCCAAAGAGGCGGCTACTGAAAAGCTCGGTAGAGCTAGCAATATTGGGGATATCCACTGTAACCCAGGGTCCATTCCGGCGGTGACTTGCTTCGTGTAAGGCACGGGCGATGAGCGTCTTGCCTGTTCCCGTTTCTCCTAAGATGAGGACAGAAAGCTCTGTCGGGCCGTAGGACGTAATGAAGCGGGCAACCTCTACCATTGCAGGGCTTCGGGTCTCTATGCCAAAGTGGCGGAGATACTGCAGAAGTTCGCTCGTTTTGCCAGGGAGCTCCTGGCGCAATGTCCCTAAGTGCTCGACTAAATTTGCTAGCTGGTCTTTAGGGATATAGCTACGTGCCCCTTGCTTAATGGCCTGTTCTATGTAGACGGCTCGCTCGTAGTTGGAGAGCATAAACACCGGAGGCGGAGAAGGCAGTTGAAGGATGTTGTCCAGCAATTGGAGTCCTAATGGTTCTTCTCCAAAGCGGACGTCCAGCAGGACGGCGAAAACGTTTGCTGAAGAGGAATTAGACACGAAGGACAGTCCTTCCTCTGGATCCGTGAAGCCTCGGACTTGGTAGCCGTGGGGGGTGAGGAGCTCGTGGATACGGTCAATAGAGCTCTGTTCATCGTCAATTGCCACAACGAGGTAAGGCTCCTGTAGCATGGAGAAATACAGGGAGGTTTATGGTACACGAACCCACCCAAATTTAGCACGTTCTTAGCGAACGCAGCAGAGTCGTGCGGTCTCCAGTGAGTCATAGAGAGCCCAGAAAAGCTCGTTCCCGTGGGTACGATAGCGAGGATTCCAGACGATGCGCATGAGGGCTGTGGGGGAACGGTACTCAACGAACCGTTGGGTATCGGCTGGTACGTAGAAGGCTTGGACGGTGAGGAAAGCATGGTGGGCTTGGGAAAGGAGGCGACAGTAGAGTTCCCCCTTTATCCGACCCAGCTGGATGCGGCTGAGAAGGGAATCACCCGTGGCGTGGTAGCGGAAGAGTTCTCCACGGGAAGTTAGCTCGTAGCCGAGGATGTTTGTCCCTGTGCTGTCCTGAATACCCCAGCGGAGGCGGAGTTCGGAGAGAGCAGGCGTCAGGCAGGGAGGAGTGCTGTAGCAGGCGATCAGCAGTATGCAGGTGCTGAGGGGAAGGCACCACTTCATACGGCTGTCCGGAGGTACTCCATGAAGATAGGGAGCTGCGAGGCAAGGAATTCCCGGAGGCGTCGGATGCATTCGGATTTTCCGAGGACCTCCATTGTTTCGAAGATGCCAGCCCCGACAGATTTACCAGTGAGGATAAGGCGCAGCGGGTGAACAAGCGCTCGCAACGGTTGACCCCGGCTTTCAGTGAATTCCCGGATGCGCTGTTGGAGGAGTTCGGCGTGGAAAGGTTCCGTCTGCTCCAGAACGCGGATCAGCTCTTCCAGCCATTGGGGGAGATCTTCATGCCAGTGCTTGCGGAAGTAGTCCCAGTCGTATGAGCGTGGTGGGATGAAGAGGTAGTCTCCAAAGGTAGCAATCTCCGGAAGCCTATTGACCCGTTCCCGTAGCAAGGCGATGGCTCGCATGAGATACGTTTGTGGGAACTCGGGGTAACCTAATTGAGACAAGTACGGCTGGAGTTCCCGGGCTAATCGTTCCAACGGCAGGCGTCGGAGATACTGGGCATTAAGCCAATCCAGCTTGTTGCGGTCAACGATTGCCGGAGCCCGATTGACTTTAGTAAGCTCGAAGCTGGCGATGAGTTCGTCCAACGTGAAGAGTTCTCGGTCTGCTGTAGGATTCCAGCCTAGGAGGGCGACGAAATTGAGCAGTGCCTCTGGGAAGTAGCCCTGGCGACGGAAGTCTTCTACCGCAACGTCCCCGTGGCGCTTGCTCAGCTTACTGCGGTCGGGATTGAGCAAGAGAGGTAAGTGAGCAAATTGTGGCGGTTCCCAGCCGAAGGCTTCGTAGAGGAGAATGTGCTTCGGGGTGGAGGGAATCCACTCCTCACCTCGGATGACGTGAGTGATACGCATAAAGTGGTCATCTACCACATTCGCCAGATGGTAGGTGGGGAATCCGTCGGATTTGAGGAGTACCTGGTCGTCGATGTCTCGGCTGTGCACGCTGATTTCTCCGCGGATGAGGTCATGGAAACAAATCTGGCGGTCCAAAGGCACCAGCAACCGTATGACGGCAGGAGCGCCTTCGGATAGGAGCCGTCGTACCTCCTCCGGTGGCAAGGTGAAGCTATTGCGCATGGAAAATCGGTCGTACTTGGGCGCAATTCCCGCACGCCGTTGGTGTTCACGCATCCGCTCTAACTCCTCCGGAGTGTCAAAAGCGTAATAGGCGCTTCCCCGCTCCACGAGGAGGTGCGCTTGCTGTCGGTAAAGTTCCAGGCGCTGGGATTGGACGTATGGACCGTAAGGACCGCCAACGTGAGGACCTTCGTCAAACTCCAATCCGACCCAGCGGAGCATTTCGATGATGTTCTCCACCGCTCCGGGAACGGTTCGCTCCTGGTCGGTGTCTTCTATGCGAAGGATGAAGCTACCTCCATGGTGCCGGGCAAAGAGGAAGTTGTAGAGGGCTGTCCGCAGACCACCGATGTGGAGGAGACCCGTCGGCGAAGGAGCAAAACGGACACGGGTGCTCATGCAGACTTCTGGGTCGTGAGACTTTCAGGCTCGTGATGCTGGACAGACAGTGGGAGGCTCACCTCCGCAAAGGTACGTTCGGTTTCATGGACGCGCACCCACAGGCGATGCAGGTTCGGGTATTGAGAGAGGGAAACGCTGAGCTGTTCGGCAAGCCAGCGGGCAATATTTTCTGCCGTGCTTGGGAAGGGAACGTAGACGACCTTAAGGGTAGGGTGTTGACGGAAGAAGGTGGTCATGACCGTATCGTCTTCGGAGCAAAGAAATGCATGGTCCAAGCGTTGGATGATTGGCTCAACGAGGCGTGCTAGCTCTATGTAGTCCAGCACCATGCCCTGTGCATCGGGCTTACCTTCCAGGGTAATGACGGCGCGATAGGAATGACCATGCAGATTCTGGCAACCGCAGGTGTGAAAGGGAAGGCGGTGTGCCATCTCCCAGCGGAATTCCTTAGCAATGCGCATGGTCATGAGGTTTCTGGGCGTTCGTAGCGTGCGTGGATTACCGAGCGCATACCACCGCGGGTATTCCACTCCGTAATGACCTCCATCTCCAGCGGGTCGCAAGCTGCGACTAAGTCGTCCAAGATGCGGTTGGTGACATCCTCGTAGAAGATACCCATGTTGCGGTACTGGAGGAAGTAGTACTTCAGCGATTTTAGCTCCAGGCAGAGCTTATCGGGCACATAGCGGATGGTCACTGTACCGAAATCAGGAAGTCCTGTCCGGGGGCAAACAGAGGTGAACTCAGGATTGATGTGGGTAATAACGTAGCGCCGACCGGGCTTAGGGTTGGGAAAGGTTTCGATCTGAGCTGCCATACCAACGGGAGGGCAACCATGGGACGGATTAAATACAAAATTAGAAGCCTTGGGGCAGATTTGGGGGTAAGTGTGCCTATGGGGTGCGCTCTATAACGAGAGGCTGGCACTGACATTGGCGAGCAACGGTTGGGCGAGCTTTTTCAGCGTCTTCACGGCTTTGGTACGAGCCTACGACAACGGCATAGTGCTGCGTCCCCTGCCAGATTTTCGGCATGATCTCGGCCCGGAGCCGACGTTGGCGGAGGCGTTCCACCTCTTTATGAGCAAGTTTGGGGCTGCGGAAAAGGCTAACTTGCAGAGTGTATGGAGATGCCTTCGGGGTGAAGTCCTTTGAGAAAGATGTTGGAGGAACACCAACCGTTGCTCGCAGTGTCTCCCAGGCGTATACGAGGAAGTCCGAGGTAGGGTATGAGTGACGGAATTGCTCGTAGAGCTGCCATGCCCGGAGGCTATCACGGCGGAGAGCAAAGTACTGGACCAGTCGGCAGAGGGCATCATCAGCCCATGGGCTGTTGGGAAACTCGCCAACGATGCGTTCATAAATCGATACTGCCTGCCGGGCGTCAGAAAGAGTGGTTGCCTGTAAGAAGAGGAGAGATGGTTCATTCGGGTAGCGTGCCAGCCATGCGGGAAGCTCACGGCGGACTGTGTCTAACTCTCCGGAGGCAATCCGCAGTAGGGCTTTGCGGGCATATTCCGTGGGGGATTGAGCCATGAGGGCTCCAGCAAGGAGGAAAAGGGCAGTGGAACGGATCAGCATTCAGCTTCTTGATGCGGGATGACCAGGGGTACGAAAATACACAAAACCACTGCGTGTCTCATCCTCTGTAGTTCTGGGACGATTCCATGGAGCCGCAGCTGCGCCTATTAGTGGCCGCCGGTGGAACAGGTGGGCATTTCTTTCCCGCTGTGGCTGTGATCCAGGAAGCAGAGCGGTTGGGGAAGGGGCTGCGCGTCTGCTTTCTGGGACGGGCCGATCGAATTGAAGGGCGGTTAGCGCCAGCATTGGGATACGAGTTCTTCCCGCTGTCCGTGAGTGGCTTTGCCGGCTGGAATCGGTGGCAGAGTTATCGGGCTATGGTGCAAATGGTATCGAGCTCGGTGCGCCTTGCCCGGTTTGTGCGACGCTTTCGTCCGCATGTGGTGTTGACTACGGGAGCGTACCTGGCCATCCCGACGGGGGTAGTTGCCCGCTGGTATGGAATTCCGTTGGTGGTGCTGGAGTTAAATGTAGTACCGGGACGGGCGGTGCGCCTTTTGGCTCCTTGGGCCACCGTGGTGGCAACGGCGTATGAACGGACGGCTTACTTCTTGCCACCTTCTGGGCGAGCGCGCCTGCAGTGGGTTGGAGCGCCAGTGCGGCAGGAGTTCTTTACGGTCCCATCGTCTGCGGAGGCTCGGCGGCAATTAGGACTGGAACCGGACAGAGCCACTGTTGCCATCCTCGGGGGGAGTCTGGGAGCGGCACGGCTTAATACGGTTGCCCGGCAGTTACTGCCTTTTGTAGAGCAAGGGCGTTTTCAGCTCATCTGGCAGTATGGTCATCGTTGTCCACCTCCGGAGGGGCTCCCGCGCTGTGGGGTCTTGGCACGTCCGTTTTTTGAGGAGCCAGCTTTACTGCTAGCGGCGGCAGACTGTGTTGTAGCACGGGCGGGCGGCATGACGATTGCGGAACTATGTGCGGTTGGACGGGCGGCAATTTTGGTGCCGTATCCAGCAGCGACGGATCAGCATCAGTGGGCGAACGCTCGGTGGATGGAAGAAATGGGGGCCGCCGTGTGCATAGCCGACGAGCGGGCAGAGATCGAGGTCCCCCCGATGGTAGAGCGGCTCCTCGGTGAAGAGACAACACGGGAGCAGATGGCAATGGCTGCCCGCCGTTTAGGCAGACCTGAGGCAGCATCGCGGCTTGCTTTGCTTCTATGGAGCCATCGGAAGGAATGGTAATATCCCTCCTCTCTGTCAGGGCGGCAGTGCGGAAGCGGTCGTCACCGACGGATAACGTAGACGTCAGGGATTGAGCCGTGACGCCTAATTTTGTGCCCGTGCGAAGAGGTGCTGACATCGCAGGTAGGTCGGCACAGACGGTTGTGTTGAACCAAGGCTTCTCCAGCTTTGCTCGGTCCAGGAGAGTATGACATCAGTTCCGGTAAGGGGGGAGAAAGTATTTCGGTACCGTGTGGACATCTACTGGCGGGCACTGGCACTCTATCTTCTGGCGCTTCTTGGGTATGGCTTTCTGCGGAGCGGAATCAGCAACGGTTATGTTACCGTAGTGCTCACGGATCCGGTATCGCTGCTGTTGTTACTCTTTGTAGTATGGGCAGCGGCCGCACTGCTGTGGGTATGGTATCGCCAGCCTAGTATTGGAGTGGGACACGACTATGTTCGCTTGCGGACGCGCTTTCGGGAGCGTGTGGTCCGACTGCAGGAGATTGAGCGTTTATCGTTGCCTCGGTGGCAGCGGGGGTGGGGACGCCTAATCCGTATCCGACTGAAAGGGCGGCGCATTCTGGTCATACGGCCGGCTGCCTATGAGCGTCCCCAAGAACTGATGCAGGAATTCCTTCGCTTTAACCGCCTTCTCCGCTCCGGATGAATGTTATTCTTGCTTTCTGCTGCTGGCTTGTGCCTTGTATGGCGCAGTTGACTCCTGCCAGTAACCTTGAGCGTTTCCAAGTTCTCGCCGACTCTTTTGCCCTTGACCTCTGCGGACAGCTTCAGACATACCGCTCTGTGAGCATCATAGTGGAACCACATCCAGCGCGATGGCTTGCAGAGCATGCGATCGTCTCCCAATGCGCGATAGCGGGAATTGTGCTGCTGGCTAAAGATACTTTTCCCCGCGTGCATGTTGCACTGTTAGACGTTGGGGTCAGCTATGAAGCGCTCTCCGGCGAACGTGTCCGGCGTCTCCTGCGTTGGGGGGCTGTTGCAACGCTGCGGCTGGCAAATGGACAACTTGTAGCATTCCCGCCATGGCAGCGGGTTGAAAGTGATACCTTGCCCTATTCCTTACTGGGGAAAGTTGACCATCCGGGATACCCGTTCACTACCGCTCCGGTGCCGCAGTGGCACTCGTTCTGGCATACGATTGCCGAGCCCGCTATTGCTTTAGTAACGGGTGGTGTGATTGTACTACTATTGTTTGCGCTGCGGACTCGGTAGTTCCCAAGGGTATCTTCTTCTGGAAGCGTGCGCACGTGGGGAGCCGGCTGCCTGGGTAGTTTATGTCCGCTTTGGCAGAAAGGAGTGCCTACGGCGACAGGATAATTTCCCGCCGCTCTTCCCCTGAACGATAGAGGGCTTCTATGATGCGCATCCGCTGTACGGCTTCCTCTACCGTGGACACGGCAGGGACGTGCCCGCGGAGAGTGTTAAGGAAATACTGCCACTCGGCCTCGTACGAGTGGGTGTATTGCCGTACGGAGGGTAGCCGTGCTTGTCCTTCAGCCTGGATGGTGATGAATTCTCCCTCTACATGGCGGACGAGGCGGAAGGGATTGATAGAACCGCTGCCCCGAGTGCCGAATAAATTGAGCGAATAGAGGTTGTCCGGTCGCATCAGGGACCAGGAGCACTCTACTGTCGCAATGCTGCCGTTGGTAAAGTATAGTGTCGCAACAGCCAGGTCTTCCACGACCCGGGTTTGGTGGCGGAAGAGAGCAGCGTGGACGGAATGGACCGGAGCGAAGTCGTACATCCAGAGTATCAAGTCAATCAGCACGATGCCCAAGTCCAAAAGAACCCCGCCACCGGAGATATCGGCTCGTGTAATCCACCGTCGCTCTTTCTGCCGGGGTTGAAGCCAGGTGGCCTTAATGTAGTAGATTGTGCCTAATTCACCGCGGCGGACATACGACTTCAGCAGTGTTGCATCTGGGCGGAAGCGATGATTCATCCCCACCATGAGGTGGCGCCCTGTTCGCCTGACTGCTTCAGCGATCTGCTGTGCTTCGGTAAGCGTTCGGGAGAGAGGCTTCTCGACGAACACATGTTTTCCCCTTTCCAGAGCTGCACAGGCGATTTCAGGATGCGCATCCGTCGTGGTGCAGACGTCGACGATATCGATCCCTTCCAGCTCCCAGAGTTCCTCAACTCGGGCAACGGCATAGGGGATGCCGAAGCGGTCGGCCACGAAACGTGCCTTTGAGACAACACGGTCACAGACAGCGATGACTTTTACACCCGGCATACGCTTCAGAAGTGGGAGATGGATTGTTTGAGCAATGTTGCCAACCCCAACGACAGCGACTCCGAAATAGCTCATGGGTAGACCGGTAGATGAAGAGACCAAGCAAAACTCGCAAACTTCCCGTAGACAGCTCTCCGGTGGCGACTTTGTAATTTTGTAGAGTTAAACTTCTATGGCGGTTGTATGATGCGCTTGCGAAGTGTAGGTCCGCTGCTGGTATTTGCTTCCGTTGCACTCAGTGCTCAACCGGCGCTACGGCAGCAGATTTCTCTTGGCCTCTGGGGCGCTGTAGGGGGCAATTTGCATGCTCCCGACTTGCAGCTTGCCTTGGGGAGATATGACCGAAGTAGTGTGGGCTTTGGCTGGGGAATTGGTGGTGCAGTTGCTGTCCCAGTCAATACTTCTCTCGGGGTCGGGTTCCGAGTAGGCTATGAGGCACTGGGGGCAACACTGCGTTCGGCGGCTGATTCTACATTGCGGACGGCGGTCGGTGCGGTTGAGCTGTTCCCGCACGTTTCTATCTGGTTGGGGAAAGGAGGGCTCTATTTGCCGCTCGGGGTGGAGGTAGGGATTGGGACCGGGGCATCGTTCCAGCCGCAAGGGCAGACGACCTGGCAAGATATTCCGGAACAGGCACTGCGGATTGCTCTTGGTGGAGGTATGGGGTGGGCAATACCGTTGGGGCGTTCCACGACCCTTGCGCCGGAGATAGGGATACGGGTGCCGCTAACGGATGTCTCAGGAGATGCACAATGGAAGCCGTGGAAGGTGACCCAAACTCGAGTGGCAGTGGCGCTGTACTTTGGGAGTTCTAAAAAACCGGGGGAACCAGTACCAGAGGAGAAATCTCCCACGGTGGCCCTTTCCACCGATGTTGCTCGCTTGCAGGTGGAAGAGGTGCGCTTGACGGAATATTTCCCGCTGCTACCGTACGTGTTCTTCGAGGAAGGGAAGGCAACGCCGATAGCAGAGTATACTCTCCAGGCGGGTAAAGCCCAGTTCTCTTTGGAACGCATGCCAGCTGATGCTTTGCACATCAACCGTATGTTGTTGGACGTTGTTGGGAAGCGGCTCGATGAGTATCCGTTGGCGCGGTTGACAGTGACTGGGACGACAGATGGGCGTCGAGAGAGTATAGAACTGGCCCGCCAGCGGGCGGAATGGGTCAAGCAGTATTTAGTCACTTCCTGGGGGATTTCGCCTGAGCGCATCACTGTGCAAGCGCAGCGGTATCCGAGTAAGCCTTCGGCAAGTCACTCCACTGTGCCAGAGGATCGGCGTGATGGGGATGCAGAGAATCGTCGGGTTGAGCTGAATGTAACGATTCCCGATGTGTTGGACCCGATACCGCTAACGGCAGAAAACCAGCGCTTTGTCCGACCGGAGATTCTCGCCTGGGATCTGCAATTGGAGTCTGCTGACCCCATTGTATCGTGGGAGCTTACCCTGAGTCAGGCCGGGGAGATCATAGACGTGCTCCGTGGTCAGGGGCAACCCGAATCCCCGCTTCGCTGGCGGGCAGCAGCGGCGAAGTTGCGGGCTAGCGAGCTTCCACTGGAGTATGCCCTTCGGGTAACAGATGCCAAAGGACGTACGGCCCAAGCAATCGGCTCCCTGCCGGTGGAATATATCTCCAGCTTCCGGAAGCGCAGTGAACGGTTACCCGATCGCACAGTAACCCGCTTCAGCCTCATTTTGTTTGACTTTGATAGCGACGTGCTGACGCCGGAGAATCAGCGGGTGCTGGAACAGTTGGTCGTACCGGCTGTGCAGGCGAACTCCACAGTTCGGATCGTTGGATATACCGACCGCATTGGAGAGAGGGACTACAACCAGGGGCTTTCGCTGCGGCGCGCTCGGAGAGTCCGGGATTTCCTGGCTGCTCGTATCCCGGCTGCTCGCTACGAGATTGCAGGCTATGGGGAAAGCATCCTGCTCTTTGAGAATGCAAGCCCGATCGGACGTCAGTTGTGTCGGACGGTGCAGATTACCATTGAGACTCCTCACGCAAGTCCATGACGGACTGGAGTACCTACCGGTATCTTCCCTCCATTGACTCGCCAGCAGACTTGCGAAAGCTCCCTGAGAGTGCTTTGCGGGAGGTTTGTGCGGAAGTGCGCCGCTATTTGATTGATGTGATTACCCAGGTTGGAGGGCACTTCGGGGCAGGTCTTGGGGTTGTGGAGTTGACGGTTGCCCTCCACTACGTTTTCAACACGCCTGAGGATAAACTCGTCTGGGACACAGGGCACCAGGGGTATCCACATAAGATCTTGACAGGTCGCCGCGAGCAGCTATGGACAATCCGACAGAAAGGAGGCATTTCTGGATTTCTGAGGCGGAGCGAGAGTCCGTACGATGTCTTCGGTGCCGGGCATGCCAGCACGAGTATCTCGGCGGCGCTCGGCATCGCAACGGCTCGGGATATGCTGGGCAAGAACTTCAGGGTAGTTGCCATCATTGGCGATGGAGCCATGACGGGGGGACTTGCCTACGAGGCGATGAATAACTGTGGGTTGCAAAAGCGCGACCTTATCGTCATCCTGAACGACAATCGCATGTCTATTGCTCCGAATGTGTGGGCGCTTTCCAACTATTTCACCCAGCTATTTGCTTCCCCGTTGGGCTTGAAAGCTCGGAAAGCGGCCTGGGAGCTGACCGAGCGGATGGATGAAATCGGGGATCGGCTCCGTCGGCTCCTGTCTCGGGTTGAAAGCGGCGTCAAGGCAGTGATTACCCCAGGCATGCTCTTTGAGGCACTTGGCTTTAAATACTTTGGTCCGGTCAATGGACACAACGTGCACTTGCTCGTGCGCTTGCTCCGCACACTCAAAGAAATGCGGGGACCGGTCTTACTGCATGTCATCACGCAGAAGGGGAAAGGATACGCTCCAGCCGAGAAGGATAGACAAAATCTGCATGCTATCGGCAAGATTGACAAAATCACGGGTAAACCACTTGCCAGTAGTGGTAAGGCGAAAGCTCCACTCTACCAGACTGTCTTCGGGCAGGCGATGGTGGAACTCTGCGAGCAGGATCCCCGCATTGTCGGTATCACAGCTGCAATGCCTGACGGCACGGGGCTCAATATTCTCCAGGAACACTTTCCCGGACGAGTCTTTGATGTCGGGATCGCGGAAGCTCATGCGGTAACCTTTGCGGCAGGGTTAGCAACGGAGGGAATGTTGCCAGTTTGTGCTATTTATTCCACATTCCTGCAGCGGGCCTTTGATCAAATCGTCCACGATGTGGCTTTACAACGCCTCCATGTGGTCTTTGCCCTAGACCGGGCAGGGGTGGTGGGGCAGGATGGACCAACACACCATGGGATGCTGGATTTAGCTTACCTGCGGATTATTCCGGGCATGGTGGTTATGGCGCCGAAGGATGAGCAGGAGTTACGGAATATGCTCTATTCGGCGCTCTATTGTTACACGGACGGACCTGTAGCGCTGCGGTATCCTCGGGGACATGGTGTCGGCGTTCCGCTCGGTCCGATGCTTCCGTTACCGTTGGGGAAGGCAGAAGTGCTCCGACGGGGAGAAGATGTTGCAATCCTTGCAATTGGCAAACCAGTCATGGAAGCGGTGCGGGCGGCCGAGCTGCTCAATGAGCGGGGTATCCGTGCGGAAGTCATCAATGCCCGTTTCGTTAAGCCGCTGGATACGGAGTTGCTGGACCAACTCTGTGAGCGTTTCTCGTTTGTAGTAACGGTTGAGGATGGACAAGTTCTGGGCGGGTTTGGCTCAGCCGTGCTTGAGTACATAGGGCAGCGCTCTGCTTTGCGCGTACACGTCCGGCTCCATGGTATTCCGGATACCTTCGTGGAGCATGCAACTCCGGAGGAGCAGTATCGAGAGCTTCGGTTGGATGCAGAAGGCATTGCGGAGGTGGTGTGGGAATTCCTCCAGCGGCGGGGATCCCATCGGTGGTGGACTCGGCGGTTCTTTCCCATCCATCGCTGAACAATGACGCTGCCGCAACCATCGGCAACAGTACAGCCAGAGCAGGAGAACCGACAGGGGATATCCCCGCCGATGCCGCCGGGTGCCATATTTGTGCGCCTTGTGCTGCGGCACTGGACTTTCCTACTTGGCAGCATCGGGGTTACCACGGCCGTTGCCATTGGGATTAGCTTTTTGCTCCCGAACTGGTATGAGGCAACAGTCAGTGCAGTACCATCCTCACGGGCGCTTCCAGGGCTGGAAAGCATGCTGGGAGCGGCAGCAGGGATTCTCCGAGATATCGGTGCCCTGCGACTCGGTGCCTTGGGGCAGCAGGGCTACAATTTCTTGGTCGTCTTGGAGAGCCGTCGTCTTAAGGACTCCCTCATTGAGCGCTTTCGTCTCTGGCAGCTTTATAACCTGCCTGATACAGCGCGTCATCGTCTCTACCGCAAGCTGGAGAAGGACTTGGAGGTAACCTATGAGCTCAATGGCAACTATACTGTCACGGCGCGCCACACGAATCCGCAGACGGCTGCAGCAATGGCAAATGCAGCTATAGAGATTGCCAATGCCATCGCTGCGGAAGTCTCTCAGCAGGAGAGTGGGCAAGTGCGGCAGTACTTGGAGTCCCGCCTGGCTCAGGTGGAAGAAGCCATCGGGCGCGTTGGAGATTCCCTCCGTCTGTTATCCCGGCGGACACTAGTGTTTTCGCCGTTGGACCAAGCCCAGGCCGCAGCGAAGGCACTGGCAGAGTTAAAGGCACAGGCGATGTATCAACAGATTCTCCTGGAAGCGCTCCGAGCTGCCTATGGACCGGTTGATCCGGCTGTGACAGCGCAACAGCGTCTTGTCCTGCAGATTCAGCAACGGGTACGGCAAGCAGAGCAACAACCGGGCTTTGTTGGCGATTTCCCGCTCCGGGAGGCTGCAGGTGTGGGACTGCAGTTTCTGCGATTGTATGCGGATTTGGAAACCTACCAGCGGGTGCGTGCGCTTTTGTTGCCAACGATTGAGCAGGCACGGCTTGACGAGCAGCGCACGCGTCCGGCACTGTACATCGTGGACCCGGCAGTGCCTCCCCAACTTAAGGCATATCCGAAGCGGCTCCTCATTGGGTTAGGGGCCGCCGTTGGTTCGGCAGTTCTATCGCTGCTTGCACTCCTTTTGTGGCAGCGGTGGCGGGAATGGCAACTTTTCTTGCAGGATTGATCCCCCAAGACCTCCGCAGCAGTATCCCGGACTCGCTTCCGAAGGGACTGCTCTTCGGAGTCATAGCACTCCAAGTGGGGCTGGCGGTAACCGGACTCATCTTCCGTTTTGAGCTTATCCTCCTTGCCGCAGTTGTGGCACTTGGGGGCCTTGCGATTATGGTGCGTTTCCCTATCGTGTGGCTTTCGGTTTTTGCCCTTGCGCTCATCCCCCTGTACATGTTGCAGGGACCGAAGGTGGAGGCGGGAGAGGTTGTCCTTGTACTGGCTTTATTGCTTATGGTCGGTGTGTGGCTTCTGTGGCAAACGCTGGTTGTTCGGAAACGGATTGTGCAGCACTGGGGAGATGTTCTCCTCCTCCTGTTCTTAGGGCTTTCGGCGCTCAATCTGCCTATTGCGCTCCTTAACGAGGTTGCGCTTGAGGAATGGCTGCGGCGTTGGCTACCAATGTGGCTGATTGTGTACTATATCCCATTGCGCCATACGGTGCGGAGTCCACGCCAGGCTTTGCTCATTTTGGGGCTTCTGCTCTTTGCCGGCATGGTAGTGGCGGGGCTAACCCTGGAACGCTATCGCTCAGGTGTGGCGATAGCAGAGTATGCATATCAGCTCCGGAGTTCTTTGGGGCGAACACAAGGGGAGCATTTCCTGGCGTTTGCCGTGTTGAGTTGTTTGATTAGCGCTGCATTTCTCCGCTCGCTCCTCTGGCGCTTCTTCCTCCTGGGATGTGCGGTGGTGATGGGAGGAGCGGTAGTGGTGAGCTTCTCGCGCACGGCATGGGTGTCGTTGCTTCTGGGGCTGGGCATTATTACTGTGTTGTTGAGTTGGTGGCAGCGGTTGCGTTTGGCCTTGACAGGAGGAGTGCTTTTAATTGCCAGTGTCGTTGCCCTGAACGCCGTTTTCCCACGGGTTTCCGCGGTGCTATTCCGTTTGGTAGAGCAGCGTTTCCTCTCCATTGGGCAGGGAAGCCGGGACTTAGCTCTCCGAGGACGCCTATTCCAGTTAGAGGGAGCGTTCCAGCGGGTGTGGCAATATCCCTTGGGGGGACATGGGTTAGGGAAGGCGTTCCCATACTTTGAGGTGGGGGTTTACCGCCACATCCGCTATAGCTATATCCACAACGCGTACTTGGCGACGGCGTATCGATATGGGCTGCCGATGGCGTTGCTATTGGTTATAGCGCTTGGAGCTCATGGGGTCTATGCGTTCCGGCGAATGCAGCGAGCGGCTCCAGGCTCACTCCAACGGATGATAACAGCCATCGGTGTTGCTGGTATTGCCGGGGCAATGCTGTCTTTGATGATGACAGAAAACCCCTTGGACATGCGTCTGACGACCGCGGTTTTAACGTGGGCTCTGGGGATGGCAAACATACAGTTGGATCCTCACGATGGTGCAGGATAAGCCGGTCCGACTGTACATAGTGCGGGGGATGTTGGCACTCACGCTGGGAGTTTTTCTCCTCCGCCTGGCGCAGTTACAGCTCTTTCAGGGTGAGCGTTTTCGAGAACGGGCAGAAGCACAGGCAATCAAGCGGATCGTCGTCTATCCCCCTCGCGGGGTTATTTATGACCGATTAGGGACACCGATTGTGGAGAACGTTCCTTCTTTCAGTATTGCGCTTGTTCCTTGGGAGGTATCGGATGAGAGCATTCCACTGTTGGCAAACTTAGTGGGGGTAGACAGTGCCTGGATACGTCAGCAAATTGCACGTTTCCGCGGTGACAGAGTTGCATTCCCTCTGTTTCGGCTTGTCCGGGATGCAGATTTTCGAACTGTTGCGGCAGTAGAGGAGCATTTAGCGCTCTTGCCTGGCGTCAATATTGAGTTAGAGTCACGCCGTCTCTATCGTGGTCCGGCGCGCCTGGCGCATGTGCTCGGGTATGTGCGGGAGGTCAGTCCGCAGCATTTGGAGCGTATGGGGGATTACTACCGTATGGGGGACCCGATTGGATATACGGGCTTGGAGTCTAGTTTTGAGCTCTTCCTGCGGGGGGAAAAGGGATATCGGTTCGTTGTCGTGGATGCCCAGGGGCATCCAGTGGCGGCATTTCGGAATCGGCGGTACGACATTCCGGCTCGAGAAGGTTTTGATTTGTATCTGGGCATTGACAGCCGACTGCAAGCAGTGGCCGAACAAGCGCTGGAAGGATATCGGGGAGCTATTGTTGCCTTAGATCCTCAGACGGGCGAGGTGTTGGCTTTGGTAAGCAAGCCTGACTATAGCGTGGATTCACTTAGCCGACGGGGGTCCGGGGAGTACTACATCAAGTTGACCACTCATCCAGAGCGTCCACTCCTGAACCGCGCTCTTCAGTCCCTCTACCCTCCGGGCTCAACGTGGAAGATGGTTATTGCCTTGGCGGCGCTTGAGGAAGGGCTTATCACGGAGCGGACGCAGATAGTCTGCACAGGGGGGTTTATGTACGGAGGACGGGTGTATCGATGCCATCACGCACATGGGGCAGTGGATGTGGTCCGCGCGTTGCGAGTGTCGTGCAATGTTTTTTTCTACCAGCTGGCTCTGCGAGTAGGACTGGAGCGGATGCAGCGGTATGCTCATCTATTTGGCTTTGGGCGCGCAACGGGTATAGATTTACCGGGTGAGTCCAAGGGGATTGTCCCGAATCAGGCGTTTTACGACCACCGTTATGGTGCAAGAGGGTGGAATGAAGGCGGACGCATGGTCAATTTGGGGATTGGGCAGGGGGAAATCAGTGTGACGCCACTACAGATGGCCGTGTATGCAGCAGCATTAGCAACGGGGGTAGTCCGTCAACCGCATGTTGTGCGAGCCATTTTCAACAAGCAACTTGGGCAATTGCAGCCTGTGGCATATGCTGAGCATCCCTTGCCGGTGAGCCGGCGTACGTTAGAAATTTTGCGTCAGGGAATGGAAGAGGTTGTCAATGCTCCTGGTGGGACGGCGCTGAGTGCGCGAATTCCGGGCATCACTGTCTGTGGGAAGACTGGAACGGCTCAAAATCCGCATGGCAAGGACCATGCGTGGTTTATCGGTTTTGCTCCTCGGGAGCGACCACGCATTGCGTTCGCTATCCTTGTGGAGAATGCAGGGTTCGGGGGTGCAGTTGCAGCACCGATGGCCCGTCAATTGCTGGAAGCGTTTTTCTTTGGTGGTGAGCTGCGCGATTCTCTCCAGAAAGCAAATACTACCGTTGCCTATCAGGAGTAAGCTTGCTCATCTCTTGTGAAGAGCTTCGTAGCTTTGTGTGTCCTCGTTGGTGTTTCCTCATACGGATAGGGAGATGCACGGACGATTGTGGCGCTACGGAGGGGCAGCACTGGTTTTTGTGATTTCGTTGGCAACATATGTAGCGACTCTTCAGCCGTCGGTTCCATTTTGGGACTGTGGAGAGTTCGCAGCGGCGATTGCATTACAGCAGGTACCGCATCCGCCGGGGGCGCCGTTGTTTTTGATGTATGGAAAGCTCTTCCATCTACTTCCCTTGGGCGATCCGGGGTGGCGGATGAATATGATCTCGGCCCTTGCCAGCGCTGTTGCCTCTGTGTTCCTGTATCTGCTCTTGGTTCTGGTTCTGGAGAAGATCTGGAGGGTGCAAGGGGAAACGGTAGTGGACGTGCTCCACCGGTATGGAGCGGCTGTTATCGGAGCTTTGGCACTGACGTTTAGCGATACTGTCTGGTTCAATGCGGTGGAGTCAGAAGTCTACGCATCGTCGTTGCTCTTTGTTGCTATCGTCCTGTATTTGGGGTTTCTCTGGTACGTTCGGGCGGACGAGCCAGGGGCTGAGCGTTATTTGTTGTTAGCGGCTTATCTCATAGGGCTTTCCATCGGTGTGCATCTGTTGAGTATTCTGGCCATACCCGGTATCCTTTTCTTGGTTGTGTACCGCAAATATGGAGGACAAGCGAGTGAGGCGCGGTTGGCCAACCCGCGCTATCTCCTCTTGTGGTTGGGGGTGCCCCTTATCGGCTTTGCGCTGGTCTATTGGGGCATCACGCAATGGTTGCCAGCCTTGTTAGCAGGGGATCTTCCCTTTCGGACAGAGGCGCGGGAGCACATTGTGGAAGATAGCCCGGTTGTCAGCATCTTGACGGTGGTGTTATTAGGGGTATTGGGTTGGCAGTTGTATCGGGCGTACCAGCGGAGGCAAGCGGTGGTTGCCTTAGCATTGACGGCCTTTTTCGCTGTGGTGTTGGGCTTTACGACCTATATTCATGTGTTGCTCCGGGCAAACTCCCATCCACCGATGAATGAAAATGAGCCGACCACGTTAGCTCGGCTGATTAGCTATTTGGGACGGGAGCAGTATGGAGAAGCACCGTGGTGGCCGCGGCGTTATCGGTACGATGATCCGTACTATTCACAGCACTACTCCAAGTATGGAGCGTGGTATCCGCCGCAGATTGAGCGCGCTATGCGCCGAGATGGTGGAGTTGTCCCCGTCCCGCGATGGCGCCGAGTTAATGTGGCTGGAGAGCTCAATTACTTGTGGAGTTACCAAGTCAACCACATGTACTTGCGCTATTTTCTCTGGAACTACGTTGGGCGCATGAGCGATGAGCAGGACGCGCCGGCAGCTGGTCCTTTGGCAACTCGGCGAGATGCTCTCCCATACACTTACAGCTCGGGCTATGCTGATGCTTTCCCAGTGCGCTTCTTCGGGCTTCCGCTCTTGGTAGGACTTCTTGGACTCGGATACCATTTCACTCGGGAACGCCGTACGGCATGGGCAATGCTGATTACGTTTCTGCTCATGGGGGTTCTGGCAGCGATTGCACAGAATCAGCAATTGCCACAGCCACGGGAGCGAGACTATTTCTATGTGGGTTCCTTCCTGGTGTTCTGCTTCTGGATTGGGATGGGTGCATATTGGGTGGCAGAGGGACTTCGCAGAAGGCTGGGCAAGCAGCTTTCCCTTCTTGCAGTTCTCCTTGGAATTGGGGGAACGGCGTTGGCTGTTCCGGTGAATATGGCCGTGGGCGGATGGCGCATTCACGACCGTTCGGGCAATTATCTGCCTTTTGACCATTCGTACAACATTCTGCAAAGTTGTGAGCGTGACGCTATCCTATTTACCAACGGGGACAACGATACTTTCCCTCTTTGGTATCTGCAGGATGTCGCTGGGGTTCGGCGCGATGTGCGGGTGGTGAATCTCTCATTGGGCAATACGCTTTGGTACATCCGTCAGCTCAAACATCGGGAGCCTTATGGGGCAAAGCGGATCCCGTTGAGTTTTCCTGACGAGGCGTTGGAGTCCGAGGATTCCCCGCGGGCCTTACAGCCAGAAGTTGGGGAAGCACGCCCTGTGGCTATTCCTGTACGACGAGAAGTGCTGCAGCGCTTTACCAATGACACAGCTCTGCTACGGGACGGACATATGCGCTTCACCTTTATTGGTATGCCATGGCGACGGGAGCAGAACCGCATGCTTTATCTATTCCGTGTTCAGGATAAACTCATCCTGGATATTCTGCAGCAGACTCGGTTCGAGCGACCGGTCTACTTTTCAATTACCGTGGGCTCGGATGCCTATATCGGCTTGGATCGCTTCTTGCGGCTGGAAGGAATGGTCTACCGAGTCTGCCCGGTTTCGCAGAGCACAGGACAGCAGGGGGAAGCAATTGAGCCGCGGATCCTGGAGGCATGTCTGTTGAATGTGGACAATAGCACTGGTTACCACACCGAGCCTCACTATGGCTTCAAGTTCCGTAATCTGAGCAATCCACGAGTTTACTACGATGAAGTGCATCGGCGCCTAATCAGCAACTACCGTATGTTGTATCTGCGGTATGCTGCATATCTCTTAGAGCGGTCGGAGAACCCAGCAAAGGCGGTGGCGGTCTTAGACACGATGAATTACTACATTTCCACCGAGCAATTCCCGTTGCCGTACTGGCAAGCATATAGTATCGCTCAGCTTTACCAGCGAGCTGGGGCAACGGAGAAGGCGCGGTACTTCGCTCTTCAGGCAGCAAAGGTAGCCGAGCAAGTTGCTTCTGTTCCAGAGATTGCACAGCGGGAACCAGCTGTACAGTACTACAATCCCCGATGGGTAGCTGCGGAAGCTTACCAGTTGGCGGGCGATTATGACCAAGCACGGCTGATGTTACAGCAGCTGCTGCTGGATTACCCGGACGATGCTACAGTAAGAGCGCGCCTTGATGAGATGGGAATTGCCCGGCTAGAAGCCCAAGGAAAATACCGTGAAGCATTGGATACAGCACAGGCAATCTTGAAGCGGTACGAGGAGGGCAGCGATACCGCGTTCCGATCCCTGATTCCTCAGCTTCAGGCCTACATTGAGCGATTGCGTCAAAAGCTCGGTGATACCATCAGCAGCGATACAGTTCGCCGGATGTGAGAGATGTGTGCGCTCCATGCAACCCTATCTCTCGTTGGTTATTCCTGTCTATAACGAAGCCGAGCGCATTGAGGGGACACTGACAAGCGTGATTGCTTATCTCCGGCAGCAGCCCTATACGGCAGAGGTCCTCGTCGTTGACGACGGTTCTGAAGATGAGACAGCGGAAATTGTTTCCCGCTACTATCCCGAGGTAGAGCTTGTGCAACTTTCACAGAATCGGGGAAAAGGCGCTGCCGTTCGTGAGGGGATGCTGCGGGCGCGCGGGCGCTTCCGTGTTTTTACGGATGCGGATTTGTCTACCCCGATTGAAGAACTGGAGCCAATGCTCTTCCATTTAGAGCAGGATGCCGATGTCTGCATCGGCAGTCGGGAACTAGATCCTACGCAATTGGTGCGTCCTCAGCCCCGATATCGGCGGTGGATGGGACGTCTGTTCCGTCGCCTTGTGCAATGGCTTGTCTTTTCTGACCTACCTCTGCTCCGGGCGATTGAGGATACCCAGTGTGGCTTCAAGGGTTTTCGGGCTGAGGTTGCAGAGGCGCTCTTCCGGCAAGCGCGGTTGGATGGGTTCGGTTTTGATGTTGAATTGCTCTACTTGGCGGCTCGAGCCGGTTACCGGATCGTCCAGATTCCTATCCGCTGGCGCAACGATCCGCGAAGCCGGGTGCATTTGCTCCGTGATCCCTTCCGGATGCTCATAGAAATTGCTCGTATTCGTCATCTTCACCGAGATTCGGTGACTCTAACGAGCCGCTTGGGTTCTCCGACCTTGTGAGGATGGATAGTGCTTTTCCAGCGCCACCACGCTTTCCTTACTGGCGGTGGAATCTTCGTATCCTATGGATTGCGCAGTTGGTGGCAATGGTGGGCATGAGTGCCTTTCTGCCCTTCTTGCCACTGTACGTGCGACAGCTTGGGCATTTCTCAGCAGCACAGGCGCAGTGGTGGAGTGGGTTGGTTATTGCAGCACCTTTCGTCACAGCGATTATAGCAACCCCTGTGTGGGGGGCAATTGCCGATCGGTTTGGTCGCAAGTTTGTGGTTGTCCGAGCTGCTTTCGGTTTGGGGCTGACGGTCTTCTTGATGGGATTGGCGCGGGATGTGGAAACACTCTTTGTGCTCCGCCTGCTTCAAGGGGTGCTTAGTGGCTTCATTGCAGCAACGACAGGGTTCGTAGCGGCGGAGACGCCACCCCAACGGATTGGATATGCGCTGAGTCTGTTGCAAAGTGCCACAGCAGTCGGCAGTGTGATTGGACCTCTGCTTGGCGGACTTGTTTCCGATGCTGTCGGTATGCGGTGGACCTTTGTGCTTGTTGGGCTGCTGTGCACGGTCAGTGGGATAACAGTTTGGCGTTTTGTGCGGGAACACCGTAATCCCGTGCTCCAGAATACTGGGGGCTTCGTGCTGGTGGATTCCTTCCGTCTCCTCTGGAAGAGCTCGTTAGCACTCGGTATCGTTGCCGGTATAGTTGTCTCCCAGGCAGCCATGATGATGCCCGCGCCGATCTTCCCTCTTTACTTGGAGCGCCTCGGGGCACCGAGAGAGATCCTGTCAACAGTGACGGGAATCTCTGTTAGCATTGCGGGCGCTGTTATGGCGTTGACCTCCCCGCTATGGGGCCGTTATGCTGAGCGCTTCGGAACTGGGCGGGTTCTGTTTGCTTGTACAACGGGAGCAACGGTCCTCTATGCTGTTCAAGCTATTGCTCCGCACTACACTGTCGTAGTTGCCTTCCGGGCTCTCCTTGGAGCGCTAGTGGCGGGAATCCTGCCGGCATTCTACACTGTGTTGAGTACTCGCGCACCGGCACATCTCCGTAGCAGTATCATGGGGCTGGGAAGTAGCGCGACCCTTTTGGGCAATTTGATAGGTCCGCTGATGGGCAGTGCGTTGGCAACGTCATTGGGGATGCCGTGGGTGTTTCTGGCATCAGCGGTGTTGATGGGACTTTTGTCGCTGATGAATCCGCGCATCCACCCGGTGGTGCGCTTATTGCCCCGGTTGCCCTCGGGGCGGGGATGAGAATTCAAGCAGTGTGAGTGTTTCATACCGGCGGGGGTAGCTTTCTCGGAACGAACGGAATGCCTGGCGTTGGCCAGCCACAGGGAGAGAACTCCAAGCTCGTAAGGCTTGAGAATCCTCGTGGAGTCTGCGGCGCTGTTGAAGTAGGTGCAGAAGCGCTTCGGGATCATCCCATGGTACCGCCGGTGGTGGGGGAATATCGGCCAAGGCTTCTATGAAAGGGGCGTCGGATAGCTCCACCTCAGCCCATTCAGCGAAGCGATGGGCGAGCGTCTGTGAGCAACGTACCCGCGCCTGCCATGTATGCCCAGCAATGTGAGGGGTTGCCAGGAGAGCACGGAGAGCCAGAGTTCGGTTCACAAGCGGCTCTTGTTCCCAGACGTCTAGCGCTATCGACAAGGGCTTGTATTCCAGAGTGCGCTCAAGGGCTGATTCGTTGAGGACACCGCCGCGTGATGTCTGGATTATCAAGCTGTTCGGACCAAGGAGGTTCAATTCTTCCGTGTCCACAAGATGCCACGTAGCGTCCGGACCGTTGTGAGTCAAGGGGACGTGGAGGGTTAGGGCGGAACAGATGGCGCAGAGCTCAGGGAGGCCCGGGACGTATGTAACCCACTCGGGAAAGGAAAAGCCTTGACGAGCAAGGGGAGGATCGTTGACATAGACATGGACTCCCAGTCGGTGAGCGTAATGGGCAACGCGACGCCCAATGTGCCCAAAACCGACAATGCCCAGTCGTATACTCGACAAAGGATGTTTCCACAGTAGCGCCCACATGAGGAGGGCAATGATGACATACTCAGCGACTGCATTAGCGTTGCAGCCTGGGGTGTGGGCTACGGCGATCCCCATTGCCTGCAGCTCCTCTATTGCAATGTGGTCAATCCCGGAGCTGGCGCTTCCGACAAAGCGAACGGAAGTTCCAGTAAGAAGCTCTGCATTGACACGCGTGCTGCTACGCACAAGAAGGGCGTGACAATGAAGTCTTTTCAGTACTGCCGAAGACAGCTCTGCTCCAGGGATACAGTGTACTCGGGCAACGGGCTGAAGAGCCTCCGCCAGCAAAGGAATCGTGGGGTCTACACAGCAGATCACCTGCTTCATGTGTGCCAATATTGGCGGTCCAGGCTTCGGTACTGGACGGCTTCCGCCAGGTGGTGGAGCTGGATAGTCTCGCTTCCTTCTAGGTCAGCAATCGTTCGGGCAACTTTCAAGATTCGGTCGTAAGCTCTGGCAGAGAGTCCTAAGTGCTGCATAGCTGTTCGGAGAAGTTCTTGTCCCCGAGCATCTATGCGACAGAAGCGGCGGATTTCTTGAGGTCCCATATCGGCGTTTTTGTAAATACCGGGAAGCCCTCGGAAGCGTTCGGCTTGTCGCTGCCGTGCTCTCAGAACACGCTGGCGAATAGCTGCCGACGGCTCTCCACGCCGGTCACCACTTAGCTCATGGTACTTGACGGGGGGAACTTCGATGTGGATGTCAATGCGGTCCAGCAAGGGACCGGAAATCTTCGCTAAGTAACGCTGAATCTGCTGTGGCGTACAAGTGCATGTCTGATAAGGATTTCCAAAGTTTCCGCATGGGCATGGGTTCATGGAGCAAACCAGCATGACGTTGCAAGGGTATTCCACCGTCATCTTCGTGCGGGAGATAGTGATCCGGCGTTCTTCCAAAGGCTGCCGGAGAACTTCCAGCACGTTGCGGGCAAATTCAGGCAATTCGTCCAAGAAGAGCACGCCATGGTGAGCTAGGGAGATTTCTCCAGGGCGAATAGAGCTGACACCGCCTCCTACTAATGCCGCATCGGAGATGGTGTGATGGGGAGCCCGGAAGGGACGAGTCGTTACCAGCGCCTGTCCCGGCGCCAGAAGGCCAGCAACGGAATGAATCTTCGTGGTCTCCAGCGCTTCTTCTAAAGTCAGCGGAGGAAGGATGCTGGGAAGGCGTTTTGCCAGCATTGTCTTTCCGGAGCCGGGGGGACCAATCATGAGCACGTTGTGTCCCCCAGCGGCTGCTACTTCCAGAGCACGCTTGGCGTTCTCTTGTCCGCAAACGTCGGCAAAATCCAAAAGGATATGCTCCCGTTCCCGCTCAAAAAGTTCCCGCACATTCGTGTGGAAGGGCTGTAGGGTAATGTCCCCGCAAAAAAACCGAACTGCCTGTTGTAAGGACTCCACCGGGAAAACCTCTATTCCCTCCACCAGAGCGGCTTCGGCAGCATTGGAACGCGGCAGAAGGATCTGCTTCATGCCTTCTTGCCGTACCCGGAGGGCAATTGGCAGAGCGCCGTGTACGGGGCGTACTTCGCCATCTAACGCTAACTCACCCAACAGCACGATGCCTTGGAGGCGCTCCTGTGGAATGAGACCGGAGGCGCTCAAAATGCCGATGGCAATCGGCAGATCAAAGGCACTCCCTTCCTTTCGGACATCCGCCGGTGCCAGGTTGATGGTAATCTTCTTGGTGGGGAATCCAAAGCCTGTTGTCTTCAGGGCTGCCCACACGCGCTCGCGTGCCTCTTTGACAGCAGAATCTGGGAGCCCGACGATACTGACACCCGGGAGGCCGTTTTCCAGATGAACCTCAATTTCAATCAGCAGGGCATCAATGCCGAAAACTGCGGCAGAGAAAGTATGTGCATACGCCATCAGTGGTGAGGAACTGTGGGACAAAAATCAATTTAAAACTTTCTCCGCAGAAGAGCTACTGCAGCTCGGAGGCGTGGAGGCGGTGTTCCCACAGAAGTGCCCCGCCTGCGTTGTAGACTCGGATGACAAGCTCTCGATCAGAGGCGGGACCTGTAAATTCCAAGAGGGCAAAGTTGCGTTCGGTCACCAATGTCTCGGGGATGCGGAGAGGATTCGGCTCGCGGTCAGCGTTACGGAAGGGGGAAGCAGTCAAGGGAGAGGTAGTCAGTTCGTAGAGGGGATACAGCCCTTTCCGTTCCAGACGGGAAAGCTCGGTGAAATGGCGATCTCCGCTCAGGAAGATGACCCCCGGAATACGGGTGCTGTCGAGGAACTGGAGGAGTTCCTCCCGCTCTTCCGGAGCACAGCGAGCGTAGGTTTCGAAGACGGGGAGTGGATTGAGTACTTGACCGCCAATGGCAATGATTTTGAAAGAGGCTCGGCTACTCAGGAGAGCTTCGCGTAACCATTGGAATTGCTCAGGACCAAGAAGTGTTCGTTGTCCAGACGAGAGCCGATTTGGCGTGCGCCAGAATCGGTTATCCAGCAGGAAAAAGTCAACATCTCCCCAGCTGAAAGCGGTTGTAATGCCTTGTGTCCCATCTATGCCAACGGTTGGGTTACACCAGAAGAGGGTGAAAACTTGCCGCGCTGTGTGCTTGTGGAGAAAACTGCGGTCGCTGTCGTTGGGACCATAGTCGTGATCGTCCCAAATGGCATAGTGATGAACAGTTGCCAGGAAGCGCTGGAGCTGGGGCAGAGCCCGGTCGTGGGTATAGCGGGCAATCATTCCGCTGCGGGAGTCCCAGTCCGTTTCGCGGAAGTACACGTTGTCGCCCAGCCAGAGCATGAGTTCAGGCTGGAGACGGGCAATGCTTTCAAAGATCTCATACTGACCGCCGTACGGTGGTCCTGGACGATCGGCGAGGGGATCGTTAATGTATGCACAGCTTCCTACGGCAACGCGGAAGGTAGGGGGATCGCTCCGCCCCTGCCACAGTGGTGGAGTCCGGAAATACAGGGGATACGGGAAAGAGACGGGTTCGCCGTTGAGGTACAATTGGTAGCCGTAAACCCGACCCGGCAGGAGCTGCTCGGCGCGGAGGTGAGCTGTGTAGCCTGTTGCCCGCTCCGTTCGGACGGAGTCAGTCCATCGTCGCTGTTGGGGGAGGGCTGTATCCCAGTAGGCAATGCGGACCCAGGCGGGCTGACGGGTTTGTACCCAGATACACACTTCTCGCATTGTTGCAGCACCTAACATGGGTCCGGCATTAAGGAGAGAATGCTGAGACCAGGCTTCTATGTACACGAGTGCGACGCAGACAATCCCAATCTTATCTAGCCTAGCCATGGATTTGTGGAACTATGCGAATCCAACTCCATTCATCTGCATTGCAAAAGCGCGCAACAAGGGCGTTCACCTTGTCTCGGGAGAGTTCTTCCAGGGAGTGGAAGGTGGAAAGGAAAGGATCGGAAATACCATCGGCTGCGGTCCGAGCCAGCACAGACATACATTCGACAGGATTGTCCAAAGTCATAGCTATGCGAGCCTGGAGAAAGCGGCGTGCACGGGCAAGGTCGGTGTCATTGATGCCCTCTTGACAAAGACGCTGCAGCTCTTGCCGAACGAGCCGTTCGATGGATGGGAGAACCGAGGGAGTTGCGTTCAGGTAAATGCTCCACATTCCGCAGTCTGAGAACCATTCCAATTCGGAGAACACCGTGTAGGCTAGGCCATGGCGTTCACGAATTCGCTGATACAGTCGGGAGCTCCAGCCTTCGCCGAGCAGGAAGTCCGCAACTGCTAATGCGACCCGTTCTGCAAGCGGCAGTTTGGGTATGAGGCGGGTGCAGAGAACATATGCCTGGTGTAAGGGACGGGAAAGCGTGACCTCTTGGGCAGGTTGTGGTTCTGGGGGTAGACGGGGAGGGAGTTGGAGACGTTGGCGGGGGATTGTTCCGAAGGCTTCAGAGACGAGAGCATAGGCCTCTTCGGGGCAGAGGTTCCCAACAAGGGTTACAGAGATAGCTTCTCCGACGTAGAAGTGGGCGTGAAAGGCTGCTACAGCTTCTTCCGTTATGTGCTGTAGGGTTTCCACCGTACCGGCAATTGGCATTCCCAAAGGATGGGTGCCGAAGAGCGTCCGCTCGGCGTGTTCGTAGAGGACTTCTTCCGGATCATCGGCATAGGCAAGCAGCTCTTCGATAATGATGCGGCGTTCGCGGTGGATTGCGCGCTGGGTTAATCGGGGAGCCATAAGTAGCTCGGCAAGGAGTCGAAGCGTTCTGGGCAGATACGGACGGAGGGTTTGAAGGCTGTAGCAAGTGAACTCTTTTGTGGTATATGCCGTGAGCTCTGTTCCCAACTGCTCAAAGTTGACAGCAAGCTGCCGGGCTGTTCGGTGCTGGGAGGCGCCAGCGACTAAGTGCTCCAATAGGTGAGCGATGCCGTTGTAATATGGGTCTTCGTCCCGGCTTCCTGCCAGGAGCCATACTCCAACAGCAACAGTGTAGGCAGAGGGAACCTGCTCGGTAATGAGGCGAATTCCGTTTGGTAGTTCCCACCGTTGGCGAATGCGAGCCGAGAATGGGAGAGTGTCGATAGCGCTACGGCGTCGCATCCCCATGGAGGTTCTCAAAAGAAAGCTCCAGTTCTACCAACTCCACCCGACGCTTGGACGTTTTCAGCACCCGACACGTGTATGGTCCCAGGCGGCATATGGTCTGCTCTGCTGGGATTCTTCCCATGAGGGTGGTGACCATACCGCCGACGGTGTCGTAGTCTTCTCCGTGTGGCAGTGGGAGAGGGAGGTGCTTGTTGACATCGTCAATAGCTGCTGTTGCCCGTACGAGGAAGCGATGCTGCCCGAGTGGCTGGACTGGCGGGAGCTCTTCGTCGTATTCGTCCTGGATCTCGCCGACAAGTTCTTCCAGAATGTCCTCCAGGGTGAGAAGTCCAGCAGTGCCTCCAAAGTCGTCTACGACGATTGCCATGTGCACGTGCTGATGTTGCATAGTGCGGAGGATGTGCTCGATGGACTCGTTTTCGTGTACGAAGTATGCCGGGCGGATGATGTCATCGAAGATCAACAGGTTCCGATGCCATAAGAGACGGAGTACATCCCGAGCGTAGACGATGCCGACGATAGTGTCTAACGTCCCCTCATATACCGGCATGCGTGAATATCCTTCCTCCAAGAAGAGCTCCACAATCCGTTCGCTGGTCATGGAGCGTTCAATGGCAACGATTTCTGTCCGGGGAACCATAATCTGACGGGCGGTCACGCTGGGAAAGCGCAACACGTTTTCCAGAAGAGCTCGCTGCTGAGGGTCTAATTCGGCCTGTTGGCGGACGACATAGCGGAGTTCTTCTACACTATGGAGTTCGCTACCGCTGACAGGTCGAAGTCCAATTGCGCGCAAGAAGAGCCACGAGAGACCATTGAGGGCGGCAATGAGGGGACGGAAGAGAAGAAAGAAGGCGCGTAGCAGTGGAGCAACGGCAATGGCCACACTTTTGGGATACTGAATGGCCACGGACTTGGGTGCCAGTTCACCTAGCACAATATGGAGAGTTGTGATGAGCAAGAAGGCGGTCGGGAGAGCAATGCTATAAGCTGCCTCTGGGCTCAGGGGTAATCCGATGGCGTGAAACCCTGTCTCCAACAACGAAGCAACAACGGGCTCTCCAATCCATCCCAAGCCGAGACTTGCGAAGGTAATACCTAGCTGGGTAGCGGAAAGATACGCGTCAAGGTTCCGACGCATCTGCAGTGCTATGCGCTTCAAGAAAGCCCACCCTCCCGAATACTCCTGGAGCTGACTTTCCCGGACCTTGACCAGTGCAAATTCCGCTGCCACAAAGAAGGCGTTCAGGGAGACCAACAGCAGTGTAAGGATGATGCTACCCAGCATTGGTTGAAAGCGGTTTCAAATCTCTGAGCCTACGGTCCACAACTCCAAGCTTCGGAAAACTAAACGCCGCTCTAAGTGGTGCTCCAGGTACGCTATCAAGCGGCGAAGGAGTGAAAGGGACGACGATGGGGGTACTTCTACCGATGAGGCAGCTTCCAAGGGGAGGTGGGAAAGTGTGGACAAGAGAGCTATCTCGGAACCGCTGAAAAAAATCCCCCCGTTGTCGTGGCGCGTTGCTATTTTGAATGCCCCGTCCTGTGGATGCAAGACATAGGTCTGCTGGCTGTTCCAGGCAGTGTCTCTATCTATGGGGATGGCAAATCCCAGAAGCCGAGCCAAGCGAAGAAGGAAGGCGATAGCAATACTGACGGAGAAAGAAGAGCTTTGTTCTGTGCCCCGGAGAGCCTGAAGGAGAAGCGCGTAGAGGACAGGATTGGGTTCTTCCAGTTCTTGGGTCAGTAGGATACTTTCCACAACAAAGAGCGCGGTTGCCATGCGCTCCATGGAGGTGCGTATTTGATGGAAACGCTCTACTGTTTCAGCGAAGCGGACGAGGAAGACTTCGCGCCGGGGTTTTCGGTAGAATGCAACTCGAATGTGGTTAGGAACTTCCAATGCTACGCCTTGGGCAGAGCCAGGAGTTCGTGCTCCTTTCGCCAGCACAGCGCATTTCCCAAATTGCTGCGTGTAGAGCGTTGCTACTATGCTTGTGTCCCCGAAACGCTGCGTCCTCAGGACAATAGCTTGGGTCTCAACTAACATTGCCCTTCTTCAGAACTGGTTCCCGCGAGGACTGCTGTGCCAATAGACGTGGAGCCCCTCGGAAATTGTCCTTTCAAGTCAGGGGTAAAAAATACTGCGGGGGAGGTATTCGGATCCCTCCCCCGCAAGTAGGAAGTTGGATTTTGTCTTTACCGGAGGAAGACCAGGGGTTGACTGAGAGCGATACCGGAGGCTTCTAACCGGACGCTATAGACCCCTGGTGCTATCCCAAGCCGATCCGGTGAGAGGAGAAGCCGCTGTTCGCCAGCAATGCTACCTTCCGCAAGAGTTGCTACCGCTCGTCCATAGAGGTCATAGAGCACAAGACGGACAGGGGCTGTCCCAGGAGCGACAAACCGCACGGTAGCTGCCGTTGTTACGGGCATCGGTTCAATCCGGTAAAGAACATAACCATCATGGGTGGCAGTTTCAGGGGCGCTGATCGGTTCAATGGTAACATCTGCCTCGTTACTCCACACCTCACCACAATCATTCCGTACTTTGCACCGATACCGCCCAGCATCCCCTATCGTTGCACTGTTGATGACATACGTATTACTCGTTGCTCCAGGGATATCTTGTCCATCCTTTTGCCATTGATAGTTCAGCGGAAGCTTTCCCGTTGCCTCAACTCGGAGCACGATCCGCTGCCCAACCTGCCAACGTCCTCCCTGCGGCTGGGATATGATCTGTGGTGGAAGATATGCAACGACGGTGACGCGACGTGAGGTAACTTGCCCGCACTCGTTGCTAACTGTTGCCCAGTACTCCCCCGCTGTCGTGGGGTCCATTGTGAAGGTGTGCGACTGTCCTGTACCGACTGGAACGCCATTGCGGTACCATTGATAGTTCAAGGGAGCATACCCTGTTGCCTCTACTGACAAGGTTACCCGCTCTCCTACGCATGCAGCAGCTGAGTTGGGTTGTTTAGTAATCTGAGGAAGCTCCTTTACCGTTACCTGTACTTGGTCGGTAGTCAAGGACCCGCAAGGTCCTGTGATGAGACACCACCATGTACCATTGTGGCTTTGGGAAGCCACGGTAGAGTACGTTGAACTGCTAGCCCCTGGGACAGGTTGACCATCTTTATACCATTGAAAGCTTAGGCCGGTGCCACTAACGCTTACGCTCAGCGTCAAAAGCCTTCCCTCGCAGCCTGACCAGTTCTGGGGCTGGGTAATAATTGTAGAAGGCTCATAAACCCGCAACGTGGTTGCCGAACGCTCGCTACCGGTCACCACTGTTTGCCCACCACCAGTAATGTAGTACGACTCAACCTCCACTTCGTAAAGGCTCCAGTCATCAGATAGCTGCGGATTCCGAATCGTCAGGCAAGGTCCTTCCTCGCCGGGGATTACAGTCCCATCCTTGTACCAACGATACCGGAGTTGATCGCCTGCTACTAAAGGAGTTGCATACACACAAATCGTTGTGTCCTGCCCAATACAGACCTCCACCGTCTCCGGCAACGGAGTTGTGATGATCTTGTTTGCAGCCAGCATGCTAACAGCAGTACCCGCCCACAGGAGGAGTCCCAACATGCGTTTATCTGTAAGCAACAAGCACATCGCTAACCCTCTCCAGGTTCAACAATTGAATGCGCCACAAAAATACAAACCGGCAGGGGATTTTGTTTCCCCTGCCGGTCTAAGCGCTTGTCTTCTCACCTCACCACTACTACTACCTGCTGCCCCTTCACCTGCCCTGCCCGCTCCAATTGCACCA